>Ga0064013_1001_pt1 | contig 506422 bp, 440 predicted proteins | sample CrowatWCoCulture_FD_61583 | JGI IMG/M metagenome (GOLD analysis project Ga0064013, IMG submission 61583) | Marine cyanobacteria communities from the University of California, Santa Cruz, USA, analyzing cyanobacterial DNA methylation -... | ecosystem: Host-associated > Microbial > Bacteria >...
TGTTAGAATAAAATATGCTATAATTTAATTATAAAGCAATTTACCTTAAACTGATTTAATGAGTCCCAGTCATCCCCGAACCCTCGTCAAGTAATCAACTTTAGTAAACAGAAAGGAAAAGAAATAATCGCTAATTTTGATGGGGGACTAATCACTTCAGATGCGGGGATTGTCTGGATAGCTGAGTTGGATAAAAAACTGAGAATTACCGAGAAGTTTGGTAACTGTTTTCAAGATCATCGTCATCAATCTTATGTAAGATCATTCCGTTCATGGAGTTATTAGCACAAAGGCTTTATGGAATTATTTTAGGCTATGAAGATGTCAATGACCATGATAAATTACGTCACGATCCTGCCCTTCAGACCGCTTTAGAAAAGCTTAATGAACTTGAAGATAAAAAGGGATGGTTAGCTGGAAAAAGTACAATTAATAGATTGGAATATTGTCCTGAGACTATTCTCGACAAAAAAACGAGTCGTTATCATAAAATAGAACCCAACTTTGAAGCCATTGAAAAATCTTTTGTCGAATTTTTTTTAGAGTCTTATAAAAAACCTCCCTTAAGTATTATATTAGATATGGATGTCACGGATGACCAAGTACATGGTAATCAAGAAGGGGCATTTTTTAATAGTTATTATCACGGAGTATGTTATGCTCCTTTATATATTTTCTGTGGGCATCATTTATTAGTTGCTAAACTTCGTTCATCTAATGTAGATCCAGCCGATGGAGCCTTAGACGAATTACAAAGAATTATCGGACTAATTAGAGAAAAATGGTCAGAGACTCATATCCTAGTTAGGGGTGATAGTGCCTATGCCCGTGAAGAAATCTTCTATTTTTGTGAAAATCAGCCTTTAGTTGATTATGTTATAGCTATGGGAACAAATGGCGTTCTTAAGTTACGAGCGGATGATGTAATTGAAAAAGCCAAACATGAATATGAAAAAAAACTAGCTCCAATAACTGAATTAATGGATAGTTTATTTCAGAAAAAAGAAGATTTAGAAGAAGTTAAAAAATTAGTACCAATTTCTACTTGGTATCGCTCTATTCGTTATCAAACAGAAAAGTCATGGAGTTGTCAAAGGAGAGTAGTGACAAAAGTTTGTTATGGAAGTGATGGCTTAAAAATGCGCCATGTGGTGACATCTTTGCCCGCTTCAAAAATTCCACCCTCAAAACTTTATACAAAAAAATACTGTCCGAGAGGCGAGATGGAAAATCGGATTAAAGAACAACAATTAGACTTGTTAGCTGATAGAACTTCAACTCAAACATTTCAAAGTAATCAACTAAGATTATGGATACATTCCTGGGCTTATGTTCTCATAAATGCTTTTCGTCAACACTGTTTAAAAAAAACTTCATTGGCTAAAGCAACTGTGGGAAGAATACGTCTAAATCTTCTTAAGTTGGGAGCCAGAATAAAGATTAGTTGTAGAAGAATTATTATCGCTATAGCTAGTGCTTGTCCTTATCAAGATATTTTGTCTATTGCTAACAAAAGAATTAAAACTATTCCTAATACTGGATAAGTAGAATAAGTTGTTTTAAAAAAAAGATATCTATCATAAGTTGTTGACTGACTGATACTTTCATTTAGTCTTATTTATCGTGGAGAAAATCAAAAGTTAATATAATTATTCCCTCTTAAACTCAATTTTTGGATAATCAAAGTCAATTTTTTTATTCATCTATATTCAAAATTTCTATTAGTCCTAAAAATTATCATTTTTCATCTCTGGATTTGGCTTTCAAATTAATTTGTGAGAAATCCGGGTTTTGAGTAAACGCCGGACTAAGATCGAAAACCAACACTCAATTTGATTAAGCCACGATGTATGTTTGGGAATATAAACAAAGCTAATTCGATGAGATTCATCTGATAAAAAATCTGCTCTGCTGTCCATAGATTGCAAAATCCCCTCCTTTCCTTTTCTCCCCAAATCAATAGTAATTCCACAGCTTTCTGCTACTAATTTGACTAAGCTTTCCGATTTATGAGTGTTGAGTTTATCTACAATAAAAATCCATTCTGCTTTTTCATCAATCTTAATCGTTCTCTGGATATGTTCAGAAAAATCTTGTTCTGTTCTTGTCGGTCCAATAGAGGGACTAACAACTTTTCCTCTTGCCACATCCCAGTTCGCAATCAAGCTTAAAGTTCCGTGTCTTTCATATTCAAATTCGATTTTTTCTACTTGTTTAGGCTTGATTCTTTTGTTCGGAAATAATCTCTCAAGAGCTTGAATCCCTGTCATTTCATCTGTACTAATTAAATGAATTCCTTGTTCTAACAAAGTTTTAGCTTCTTGATGAAGTTCACAGATATATTTGACTTGCTTTTTAAATTTTAAGGGATCATCAATTTTGGCATTTAACCAGTAACGAACGAGATGTGGTTGTAATGTCGCTTCTTTTTAAAAAAACGCCCTACACTACGGGGGGAAATCTTTTCGACAATTCCTCTTTTTATGGCTTCATCCGCCAACTCTGAAGGTGTCCAATGGCTCACTGGTCTGTCTGATTTTTCACATTCTTCACAAGCGATCGCTACAATCTGGACTACTTGTTCGACCGTAAAGGATTTTGTTGTTCCAGGTCTTGGGCGATCGCTTAAAATTCCTTTGATCAAGACCATTAATGCTTTCTCCGTTACCTGTTGTTCTTCGGCGGCACTCAGTTTTTCTCTCTCCTCAAACCATCGCGATCGCCACTGACGCACTTGTACTCGGTCTAATTCTAATCTTCGACTAATCGAACTATTGCTCTCTCCTGATGCTGCGGCTAAGATTAGCTTGGCTCGTCTAACAAGGCGATAGGGGTTTGTTGTCCCTCTCACTATTTGTTGGAGTACTGTTTTCTGTAGGTTGGAGAGGTTAATTGGCAATGCTTTTATCATGGACATCAACTTCGAGATTCTTCCGTTAGTTTCATTGAAACACATTGTCGTGGCTAGTCACGAAAGTTTCTGTAAAAATCTGGTGGATTACTTTCGCCAAGCTGCACTAGTATAGAAGGATACGGGAGGGCATCCCGAAATTCACGCCTTGGGAGACATGAATAGGTAAGACCAGTGATGGCACGTTCAGCCCAGGAAGCTTCTTGCCTAACAGCAGAAGTATGTCACTGAATATGTATTAACGTTGTAGGGGTCAACGGCCGTTGACCCCTACTTTAGGAAACTGGTATAAGTATCAAAGAGTTGGGAATTAACTGTTTTGAGGTTCGACTAAATTATCTAACCCATCGATCACTTGTGCGGAGACAATTTGATCTTTTTTGGTCAACTCTGCTAATGTTTCTTTACCATCAACTAGATAACCAAAAACAGAATAACGGCCATCCATTAAGTTAAACCCAGGAGGGGTTAATTCACTGTCAAATTTAAAGAAGAAAAATTGTGATGATCCACCGTTGGGATCTAAACTAGGACGGGCTAAGGCAACGGCCCCATAAGCATTAAAAGGAAGAACTAAATCTGGTAAATAAATACCCACCTCTTCAAGAGTTGCGCCATAAATGGGTGTTTCATCCCCTTTAACCAAAATTTCCATGGGAATAGCACGATATTCTCCTGTATCTGGGTCAATAAACCCTTCTTCTTGCCCTTTTGGATCACCGCTTTGGATGGCAAAACCATCTTCTGAGTCAAGAAAAGGTAAACCATCGTAGAAACCTCGTTGCACCAGATCAACAAAGTTTCCTCCATTAACAGGGGCGTTGTAACCATCAACCACAATGGTGAGATCCCCTTTGGTAGTTTCTAGTTTAACCGTAGCCCGTCCTTTTAACTGGGGCAAGCTGGCGTATTCTGTGGGAACATCAAAAGGGAAACCTTCCACCATTAAGGCTTCAATATCACCAACATTATTGAGAATAGCCCTTCTTGTTAGCCATACCTGTTCTGTATCTTTACTTTTTACTGCTTCCTGCAGTTTGCTGATCTCTGTTTTAACATTTTCTAAGAGTTTTTCTGCTTGGGGTTGGCGATCGCTAGGAACCCCGTCGATAATTTTATCGCTGCGTATGGTGAGAACAAAAGAGGCTCTTTTGACATCTTTCGCGATGGGAGGCCAACGTTTTCCCCTCAGATGATTAGAAATATCTTCGATGGCATCTTGAACTTTGCGAATGGGTTCGTTTTCAATAGGTAAGGCGTACCTTAAAATAGCTTCGGGGCTAGTAATGGCGTTTCCTTGAGCAAGAGCCGCAACCAACACTGAATTTGTACCTAATTGGTTCCAGGTTGCCCCAGATAAACCAATAGATAGGGTCACTACCATCATAGCGACTATGGTTTTTTTGCACCAATGTTTCCATGTGGATAGGACATCAAACCAAAAACTTTGTTTTAATTTCATCAACTTTTAAGGATTACCATGAATGAGCATTTTCATTATTTTTATTTACCATAATTTGAGGTCTAATTGATACCCCCTTGTGTATGAAGTCTTGAGAATAATTATTATTTATGTTTACAATAAAAGAATATTGATTCATTTTCTAGGAATTTTAACAATGGCAAGGGGTCTTTTTTGGTTATCGTTATTAGTGGTCTTTTTTATCTTAGCTTGGAGTGGTTGGAATGAATATCAAAAGTTAGAAGCTTATCGGGTATGGGCAGAAGATTTTGAGCAAGCTAAATATGATATTTATGCCATCATTGGTGTTAAAGGTAAAGAAATTACTTGGGGAAAACCAGGCCGATCTATTCCTGATGTTTTACCTAAACTTTTGTTAAATGATGTTGACAAAATGGAATTATTAGTTAACGACCAATCTGTTGATTTAGCCAATTTACCCAGAAAGGGAAAACCTGTAATTCAGTTTAGTTTTATCGAAAAGAATAAACCGGTAGTTAAAATTCCCTTTACTGAGATTGATTTAGCAGCTAAATGGTTAACTTATTTAGATAATCTTAGAAAAAATATTTAATCATTTCAACTGTAATTAATAATAATTATAGGACTATTTTTAGTAAGTTGTTTAGGGTTAGTTTCTCGTCGGAAAGAACAATAAAAAACTGTGGCCAAATTGGTTAATTTGGCCAATATATACAATGAAAAAGATTTTCAATCGATCTAGAGACAGTTAGAATCTATGCTTTTGAAAAACTGTTACAGGGAAATAGATGTTTCGGTCGGGTTTAATGTAGCCTCATAGATGATGGTTTCGTGATCATCTTCGAGTTTAATTTCAGGGTCTTTACCAGGAGTAGTAATAAGACGAGCCCCTTTGCTGTCGGTAAAATAACTCCACGCCCACTGAATCATAACAATCAATTTATTGTCAAATTCCAAGAGGTAGAAAACATGGATAAATAACCAGACAAACCAAGCCAAGAAACCGGATAATTTTAACCACCCCATATCTACCACTGCTTGGTGTTTACCAATAACCGCTAAGTTACCCCAGTCTGTATATTTAAAGGGTTTTAGGGGACGGTTTTGGATGCCATTACGAATAAAACGAGCAACATAAAACCCTTCTTGCATGGCAACTGGGGCAATACCAGGTAAAATACCTCCTTCTCCATCGGGATAATGGGCTAAGTCGCCAACGACAAAGATATTTTTGTATTTAGCTAAATGAAAATCAGGTTCTACTATAACTCGTCCGGCTTGATCCAGTTGCGCGTCGGCACATTCGGCTAACATATTAGCAATAGGAGAGGCTTTCATACCAGCAGTCCAAAGAACAGTCCTGGTGCGAATTTGTTCTAACTTATCCCCGTCACGATAAGTTACTAACTGACCCCTAATATCGTCCACTCTCACCCCAGTTTTCACGGTAACACCCAATTTTTCTAGGGATTTTCGGGCTTTTAGGGAGAGATGGGGAGGATAGACGGGTAAGATGTGTTCACGGCTCTGTAAAAGGATAATTTCAGCTTCTGAGGTATCAATATTCCGAAAATCCTCTTTTAAGGTTCCGTGGGCCAGTTCTGCTAAAGCTCCAGCTAATTCAACACCGGCTGGCCCTCCTCCCACTAAAACAAAGGTTAACCAGTCTTTCCTTCGTTCCGGGTTGGGTTCTTTTTCGGCCGATTCAAAGGCAATAAAGACCTTTCTGCGAATTTCTAGGGCGTTTTCGATAGTTTTTAGTCCAGGGGCGTTCTTTTCCCAGTCATTGCCAAAATATTGATGGGTGACTCCTGTGGCGAGAATGAGGGAGTCATATTTAACGTCTCGATAACGAAGTTTAACGGTTTGTTGTTCTGGGTCAATTTCGGTAACTTCTCCCATTAAAACTTCTGTATTTTTATTTTTACTCAATAAAGCTCGTAAGGGGGAAGAAATGTCTGCCGGGGATAAACCGCCTGTAGCGACTTGATAGAGTAAGGGTTGAAAAACGTGAAAGTTTCGTTTATCAATTAAAGTAACTTTAACAGGGGCTTTGGCTAGTTTTTGTGCTGCATATAGACCACCAAAACCACCGCCTACAATGACGACGTGATGAAGATTTGAGGAATCAGATTGAGCAACCATATAGTTTTTTTCTCCTTACTTTAACCACTGGGATTCTTGAGACTTTCACAACAGAAAAAGTACGAGTCTCCGACTAGATTTACAAGTTTAAAACACTAAGCAATACACTCACTTTTTAGTCTATGGTAATTGTGAAACCTCAGTTTGTTAGATTTGTTACAAAATCCTGCATTTTCTTTTCTAAATGTTGGTTAAGAAATCCTCGATTGATCTTAACCTTTCCATTCTCTTTATGAACAATAAACGCAATATTTTCTTTATCTGGAAATTTAATTAAGGCTTTTTCTTCCTTGGGGAAGCTTCTAGCAGCAATAGCAACACTATAGGTAATGAGATAAGAAGATACCAACTGCTTGTTATTCCAGAGAGCAGCAGGGTTTATTCCCTCTATTTTGGCCATAAACTAGATTTGTTTACGATTAGGATAGTGTTCTGCACCTATTTCAATAATTCTCATAGCTTGACCAAGGTTATCTATAATCTCTTCTAACATTAGAGGGATCAATAAATCAAGCTATAAAAAATATATGAATCTGATATGAGACTCATATTTATTATTTTTAAGAAACTTAAAAATTAATTAAAAGGTGAGAAGAGATACAGATATGCTTGACAAATTTAGATATTAATCTATTAGTAGAGTTCCTAAGAAAATTATCCTATAAGTTATGACAGTTTGTCAAAGATTAAGGATTGATTAGAATTCGCTGAAGAACAGATTTGTAGTTAATAGGTGATTACTAGGGAAAAAAGCAATTTTCAGCCTAAAAATTCTCGATTTTACAGGCTCAAGCATGGACATAAACTTGATGGTTAGAGGGATGTCCTAAAACAGAAAAATACAATCAATGTATTACTCAAGAAATACTCACAGCAAAAGACGATTATGTTTAATTATCTACCCCCATTAAACGATCATAATTTACCTTATCCCGATACCCTACATCCCATTGTGGTTCATTTCGTGATTGCAATGGTGTTATTTGCCTTTTTATGCGATGTTATCGGTTATTTCACCCGTAACTCACGGTTATACGAAGTTAGTTGGTGGAATATGTTGATCGCAACTGTTTCCATTTTCGTGGCCATTATTTTTGGTCAATATGAGGCAGGTTTAGCACAACCCTATGAAGTTGTCCAACCGATCTTAAATCTCCATACCCTGATTGGTTGGTCATTGTCGGGCATTATTGCCGGGATAACGGGATGGCGTTACGTTATTCGTTCGAGAGATCCCGAAAAACTCCCTATCCCATACTTAGGCTTAGGTTTAGTCTTGGTAGCTGTTGTGGGAATGCAGGTGTATCTGGGTGATGAGTTGGTATGGGTGTATGGACTGCATACCGTTCCTGTTGTAGAAGCTATTAAGGAGGGAATCTTACAATAATGGACTATAACGCTATTGATACTTTAAATGCTAATCTCGGTCCCAATGGACTGCCCTATAGTATTCCTATTCATCCTAATCTGGTCCATTTAACTTTGGGTTTGTTCATCATTGCCGTTATCTTTGATATGTTAGGGGCGATGTATGGCTTAGAAAAACCCTTCTTGAAAATTCTGGCTATTCCTGCCATTCGCAGCAACTTTTTTGATGTGGGTTGGTACAACATCCTAGCTGCTTCTATTATCACGGTTTTTACCGTTGCTGCTGGGTTTTATGAGATGATGCTGGCTAACCCTATTACTGATGTCAAAAGTGCTTGGGGAATGGATGCTATGTCAACCATGTTATGGCATGGTGTCGGTGGTGTTTTCCTGTTAGCGTTTATGGTGGGAATGACCATCTGGCGAGGGTTTCAACGGTTTATTTGGCGTAAAGAAAGAACCATCCAAGTGCAATGGAGTTATCTCGGGGTGGGGATGTTTATGTTATTTTTGCTGTTTCTTCATGGAACATTGGGGGCCCAAATAGCGGCCGAGTTTGGAGTCCATAATACAGCAGATCAACTGTTACACGCCGGCAGACAAACCGAGTTATGGCAGCCCGAAGGGCTTAATGTTGGGCTGAATAATGTGAAACCCTTACAGGATAATACTTGATCCGTTCTATCGTTGCTACTTACATTAATCATGAGACCTCGTAATATTCTATTTATCGTCGCTTATGCGATCGCTTTAGCAGGGATCAGTCTCTGGATGGGACAACTATCCTATTCCTGGTTTCCTCCCCAAGCATCAGCAGAGTCCCTGTTAATTGACAAATTATTTGCTTTTTTGGTGACAATAGGTAGCTTTATCTTTTTGGGTATCACAGGAGTTATCATCTATGCTGTGGTGTTTCAGAGGGCGGCTAAATATGACTTTAGTGATGGGCCTCATATCGAAGGAAATGTCACTCTAGAAGTAGTTTGGACTGCTATTCCTATCCTGTTGGTGTTTTGGTTAGCTGGTTATAGTTACTATATCTATCAGCAAATGTCTATTCGTGGCCCCATGGAAATGATGCACTTATCTATGGGACATGGTGACACCCCGGCGGTTGTGCAAGAGTTACCCACAGAAGAAATAGAAGTTATTTCCAAACAATGGGCCTGGGTGTTTCGTTATCCAGAAAGTCATGTCACCAGTACCGAGTTACATCTTCCTGCTAACCATCGCATTAAGTTAGCTTTAACCTCAGAAGATGTCTTGCATGGTTTATATATTCCAGCATTTCGGTTAAAACAGGATATTGTCCCCAACAAAACCGTTAATTTTGAGTTTACTCCCATTAAAGAAGGAACCTATCGTTTACGGGACTCACAGTTTAGTGGAACTTATTTTGCCACCATGCAGGCCAATGTAGTGGTAGAGTCCCCCGAAGAGTACCAAACTTGGTTAGCTGAAGCGAAGAAACGTAAACCTTCCCCGAGTTATAACCAGGCCGCGGAGGAATATTCCCAAGAAAAAAGACAAACCTTTAAAAGAGGTTGGCCAACTATCATCCCTGCTAAACCTCCCGTGGTTAACTATAGCAGTTTTTCTAACAATAACGTTTAGAAAAAGAAGAGGAGACACTTAGAGAATTGATTTCACCATTATTTCAATAATGGACAATGGACAATGAATAATGGATAATTAACTCTCCGGTTAAGGGAAGAGCATGGGAATAAATTAACGCTTTTTATCCTTGAAAAGAGATGTTTCCGAATTAATTAATTATCAATTGTCAATTATGCAAACTTTCAATTCTCAATTTTTGATTGTCCCTATTTTGAACCAATAAATATGACAGATACTCAAGTCAAAACAACAACTATTATTACAGAAAGCTATCAAGACCTATCGGCCAGAGACTGGAAACGATATTTTAGCTTTAGTACCGATCACAAAGTCATTGGTATTCAATACTTAGTGACTTCTTTTATCTTCTTTCTTGTCGGTGGTATCTTTGCTATGGTCATCAGGGGAGAACTTATTACCCCAGAAGCAGACTTAGTAGATAGAACCTTTTATAACGGAATGTTCACTATGCACGGCACAATAATGCTGTTTTTGTGGACTTTCCCCTCATTAGTTGGCTTGGCTAACTATTTAGTTCCCATTATGATCGGGGCTAAAGATATGGCCTTCCCTCGCCTCAACGCTGCCGCCTTTTGGATGGTTCCAGTGGTGGGTATTTTTATGATAGCCAGCTTTTTTGTACCCAGTGGTTCGGCCCAGTCTGGTTGGTGGTCCTATCCCCCTGTCAGTGTACAAAACCCCACTGGCCAACTGATAACAGGGCAACTCCTCTGGCTTTTAGCGGTGGCTATTTCTGGGGTATCTTCGATTATGGGTGCGGTTAATTTTGTCACCACCGTAGTGAAAATGCGGGCCCCAGGTATGACCTTTTTTCGGATGCCAATTTTTGTTTGGGCGGTTTTTAGCGCGCAAATCATTCAATTATTTGGTCTTCCTGCGTTAACTGCTGGTGCAGTTATGTTATTGTTTGATGTAACCGTGGGAACCAGTTTTTTTGACCCCTCCCAAGGAGGAAACCCCATCTTATTTCAACACTTTTTTTGGTTCTATTCCCACCCTGCGGTTTATGTGATTATTCTGCCCATCTTTGGCATTTTCTCAGAAATATTTCCAGTTTATTCCCGTAAGCCTCTGTTTGGTTACAAAATAGTTGCTATCTCCTCTTTACTTATTGCAGGAGTCAGTGGTTTAGTCTGGGTACACCATATGTATACCAGCGAAACATCTGGCTGGATGAGGATGATTTTTATGTTATCTACCATGTGTGTCTCCGTTCCTACTGGTATTAAGGTCTTTGCTTGGGTGGGTACAATGTGGGGAGGCAAGTTACGTCTCAATACCCCTATGTTATTTGCAATGGGTGCATTGATCATGTTTATTTTTGCCGGGGTAACAGGGATTATGTTATCTGCGGTTCCTGTGGATATTCATGTCAATAATACCTATTTTGTGGTGGGCCATTTCCATTATGTGTTATACGGAACTGTAACTATGGGAATGTATGCCGCTATTTATCATTGGTTCCCCAAAATGACGGGAAGGATGTATTACGAAAGTTGGGGTCAAGTGCATTTCTGGTTAGCTTTTATTGGCACTAACTTAAACTTTTTACCGATGCACCCTTTAGGTTTACAAGGAATGTTGCGCCGGGTGGCTTCTTATGACCCAGAATACGCTTTTTGGAATGTTATCGCCAGTTTAGGGGGATTTTTCCTGGGAATGTCTACTTTACCCTTCATCTTCAATATTATGAGTTCTTGGATACAAGGGCCCATCGCACCGAGTAACCCTTGGCGGGCCATTGGTTTAGAGTGGCTTATTTCTTCTCCTCCTCCCGTAGAAAACTTTGAAGACACTCCTATCGTTGTTTCTGAACCCTACGCTTATGGGAAGTCAGAACCCTTGGTAAGCAACCTCGAAGGAGTATTAGGGCATCACGAGAAGTAAATATTAGGAAGGGTGGGGAGTGTGGGAAGTGTGGGAAGTGTGGGAAGGGTGGGAAAATTTTTGACTTTCACATCCTAACTCCTAACTCCTAACTCCTAACTCCTAACTCCTAAATTGTTAGCTCATTAACCTTTTGGAAACAATGACAATGGATAGTTCAATTTCATCGCAACATTTACACCACGAACACGCACAGGAACACGAACACGATGAACAAGGCAATAGTCTTTTCGGTTTTATTGTCTTTCTTCTCTCAGAAAGTATCATTTTCTTGAGCTTTTTTGTTGGTTATATTGTCTATAAAACTACTACCATTGACTGGCTACCTGCTGGTGTAAGTGGTCTAGAAGTTAGAGAACCATTGATTAATACGGTGGTGTTAGTTTCTAGTAGTTTTGTTATTTATATTGCTGAACAATTCTTAGAGAAAAACAAATTGTGGGGCTTTAGAATATTTCTTTTCTTAACAATAGCTATGGGAATTTATTTCTTATCTGGACAAGCTATTGAATGGAATGGTCTGGAATTTGGTTTTACTTCTGGTGTCTTTGGAGGAATGTTTTATCTATTAACAGGATTTCATGGTTTGCACGTTTTAACTGGTGTTTTATTACAAGTTATTATGTTAGGACGTTCTTTCATTCCTGGTAATTATGATAACGGTCATTTTGGTATAATGGCAACCTCATTATTTTGGCACTTTGTTGATGTTATTTGGATTATTTTATTTGTATTACTTTATGTCTGGCAATAGCCTTTAATAATGGATAATGGATAATGGATGATTATCTTTTTTTCACACATCTACTAAGGTGTTAGCCAAAATGGTAGGGTGGGTAATTACTATAATTGAATTTCTAACAATGGTTAATTAATTGTTGTATTGCCCACGGAACCTCAACCTGAAAAAGTCCTGAAGGACTTACTACGAACTCAGAAAAATAAAGTATTTCATTCAACAAAGGTACAAAAAATTATGATTATTGATGATCAACATTATGATGTAATTATTGTGGGAACGGGTGCTGGTGGTGGCACTTTAGCTAATAGATTAGCCCCCACTGGTAAAAAAATTCTTATCCTCGAAAGAGGTGATTTTATGCCCTTAGAAGAACAAAATAGGTCCAATGTTGATGTCTTTAAAAAAGAACGTTATCGTTCCTCAGAACGCTGGTATGATCAGGATGGGCAGAACTTTTCTCCTCAGACTAATTATGCTGTGGGTGGTAATACGAAAATCTACAGCGCAGCATTAGTAAGAATGCGAGAAAAAGATTTTGAAGCAGTAGAACATCAAGAAGGTGTTTCCCCCGAATGGGGTCTAAAATATCAAGACTTTGAACCCTATTATACAGAGGCAGAAAAATTATATATGGTTCATGGTAAAACTGGGAACGATCCTAGTGAACCTGATCATAGCGAAGATTATCCCTTTCCTGCCGTTGAACACGAACCCGAGTTCCAAACTATAGTAGAGGCGATCGCTAAACAAGGATTACACCCCACATCTTTACCCCTCAGTTTAACCCGTGAAGAAGATGATCCCACGGGAGACTCAGAGGTATTCGGTATTGTCCCTGCTTTAAAACACGATAATGTGACCCTGAAAACTTCGGCCAAGGTGGTCTGTTTAATTACTAATTCTTCAGGAGAAGCAGTAAGAGCGGTAGAAGCAGAAATAAACGGTCAATCTTATCTATTTTTCGGGGATATTATCGTTTTAGCCTGTGGTGCAATCAACTCAGCGGCCTTATTATTGAAATCAGCTAATCATAAACATCCCAACGGTTTAGCTAATAGTTCCGATCTCGTCGGTCGTAACTTCATGAAACACAACCAAACCGCTATGGTGGAACTGAGTGTTAACCCTAACTCTGGTCAGTTTCTTAGGAGTGTTAGTGTTAATGACTTTTATTGGGGTGACGAGAACTTTCCCTATCCTATGGGTCATATTGAAAATACAGGAGGACTCCTCCAAGACATCATTTTTGCCGAGTCTCCCCCCATTTTATCGGTGTTGGCCAAAGGAATGCCAGGGTTTGGCCTAGAACAATTAGCTAAACGATCTATTGGTTGGTGGTTATATACAGAAACTTTACCCAATGCTGATAACCGTGTTAGAGTCGATGGGGACAAAATCTATGTTGATTTCACTCCCAATAATAGCGAAGCACACGATCGCTTAGTTTATCGCTGGATCGATGTACTCAAAGCAGGGGAGAAAAATTTAGGTGGTTCTGTGTTTGAAAAGTTAGCTGTTTACCCCCGTGGAGAAGTTCCCATACAAACAGTTGCTAACCAATGCGGAACTTGTCGTTTTGGGGAAGATCCTCAAACCTCTGTTCTGGATCTCAACTGTCGCACCCATGATCTCGAAAATCTCTATGTGGTGGATAGTAGCTTTTTTCCTTCTAGTTCTAGTGTTCCCCCTGCTTTAACCATTATTGCTAATGCGTTGCGGGTGGGGGATCATCTCAAGTCTAAAATTTAACAGAATGTTGGGTGAGGCAGGGGGCAGGAGGGTTTTCAACACTAAATAACCCTTTCATTTCCCCCATCTAAAGGGACTTGTGCGGCCGTTGTTTTCTCGAATAAGCGATCGCACATATTAGCAGCCAACTCGGCCACATCATGACTGGTAACTTCCACTTTCAAAACATTATTTGTCTTATACTCTTCTACCGTTAAACCATAATTTTTTGCCCGAGTTTCTAACACTTCATCTGTCCAGATACCTGTATCAAAAACCCCGTTAGGATGAATGGAATTAATACGAATCTTATCCTTACCCCATTCTAAAGCAGCGACACGGGTTAACTGATTCAAAGCAGCCTTAGACGCAGAATAAGCAGCAGCCCCCGGCCCTGGTGCCAGCACATTTTTGGAGCCGATAACCACCATTCTACCCCCCTTCGGAGCCATTTTTAAGAAGGGGTGAACCTCTCGCATCAATACTAAATTAGCATCCAAATTAATACCCATAATACGTCGCCATTGTTCCGTAGCTAGGGCAGAAATAGGGCTACTAGCAGGGAAAATACCAGCATTGAGTATCACCATATCAATGCCCCCAAACCGTCTTACAGCCGTTTCTAAGCCTTGCTGAATGGCTTTTTCATCTGTGAGATCACAGGTAAGGCCACAGAAGTTGGGGCCTTTATGTAAATCTGCGATCGCCTCATTAATATCCAACCCCACCACAGCGGCCCCTCGTTTCAGTAGAGACTCCACACAAGCTTTACCAATACCAGAGGCTGCTCCCGTTACTAGGGCAACTTCTCCTGTAAAAGCAGGTGCTTGCCCGCCTTTAGCCAGTTTTGCTTGTTCCAGTTCCCAGTATTCCACATCAAAGATATCTTGGGGAGGTAAGGCTTGATAACCCCCTAACAGCGTCCCCCGTTGGATAATATCGATGGTGTGGTCATAAATATCAGCTACAATGGCCGCAGCCTTAGCATTTTTACCGATCGCAACCATTCCCAACTCTGGATCGATAATCACCCTTGGTGCTGGATCAACCATGGTTTTACTGTCCTTAGCCTGGGCTAAATGGGTTTTAAAATAGGTTTCGTACTGCTTTACATACCCCTCTACATCCCTACCTATTAAGGGTATGCGTTTGGTGCGAATAACATGATCTGGTGTGGCCGGCCCCTGTTGAGAAATAGTAGTAATATCCTCTCGTTGAGCAAAAGCAAGGGTTTTTTCCGTTTGCTGAAGGGAGAGAATAACGGGAAAACCAGCAGCAATAGACACTTGATAACGTAGTTGTGCTAAAGTCTGACTGAAAGATTTTTCTGGGGTATTTACGGCTTTTTGGGGAATATTCCCAGCTTGATGACGTTTTAGATACTCTTCTGCTTCCGTAACTAACTCAATCATCCTTTCATAAGATTCTTGGGCCGTGTCTCCAAAGGAAAAAATACCATGATTCATCAAAACCATCCCAATAGTATTATCCCCTTTTTGCTTCTCGAATTCTTCTGCACAGAGACGGGCGAGGTCAAATCCTGGCATAATGTAAGGGATAATTACCAAGCGATCGCCGTATATTTCTTCCATGCGCTGTCTTCCTTCTGCTGTGTTGGTAATGGTAACCACTGCATCAGCATGGGTATGATCCACATATTTGTAGGGTAATATGGCATGGAGGATAGTTTCCACAGAAGGTGAAGGAGCATTGGAGCGAATCATCTGGGTTTTCAACTCATTAACCATCTGAGAGTCTGATAAGCTCTTAAGTTTGGCTAGTTTCAAAAGATGAGGCATTCTTACCCCAGAAAAACCCCCTTCTTCGATGGTTGCTAAGTCCCAACCACTGCCTTTAACATAAAGTATATCTTCTCTTTCTCCAACAATATTATTTTGACTGATTTTTACCGATGTGTTGCCGCCACCGTGCAACACTAAAGACGGGTTTTGTCCCAATAATCTAGAAGTGTAAACTCTCAGGGCTAAATCTGTTGTATATTTAGCTGCATCTTGGTCATTCCACAAACTTTTCATCAGCAGATTGGTTGAGCATTAAATATCTATCTCTATTTACTCTATAACAATTCGAGACGAAAAAACACCCAGGATAATCAGATTAGTTTATCTTGGGTTATGAGTAGTCTTTGGAAGTTTAGAAATAAGCTAAAACTTAATCACTGCAATTAACTCTTTGTAGAATCTCCGATTAAAAAATTATGCTCATCCATAGCATCTTCCCACTCTAACATGGGATCAACTTTTAAATCAGTTTCTTTGTCTAATAATTGACTGACAAAGTTTTCATAATCTTCTAAACTGTTGAACATATAAGGTCTTTCAATTTTGTACATTTTTACCTCTTAAGTTTTTAGAGAATACCTCTCCATTTACGGAGAATTTTAATTATATAGTTAGGGCATTAGTAACAATGCTAACTGATTATCTTTTAATGAAAACTGGAAAATGAACATGACTGCTAAGCTCAGTAAAAGCTATAATCAAGGTCTAAAAGACTGTGTTCCAGTTCACATCTAAAATAAAAATTATATGGGTAACAAACAACAGCTTAACCCTAAGTTTAATCTTGATTTGGCAAGATGTAAACTCGAAAAAATACGTATTTTACTCCGTATATCTATCGGAGAAAAGATACTGATTAGATTGAAAAAACATCTAAAAACAAGAAAATTTACCACTTAATTAGGGAAAAACTGCTACAATAACCAATGGAAAATTCACAAATCCTGTTTCAACCATACTTAGATGATGCCGAAATCATGGAAAAAGCTGTTAACAATTAGCACAATTTTAGTGGCTGATGCTATGCTACTATCAACTAGCATTACCCTAGCTCAATATTCATCCCGTTCCCAATCTTATTGTGAGGGTTACGCCAGAGACTATGCCGATCGCTATGCTAGAGGTGGTTTCTTTCGAGGAGGGGCAAGAGGGGCAGCCAGTGGCGCAGCCATAGGGGCTATTGTCGATGGGGGAAGAGGTGCCGGAACAGGAGCAGCCATCGGTTCCGTTGTTGGCATCATAGGTGGTAGTTCCCGTCGTGCTTCCGATCATGATAGCTTATATCGACAGGCATTTGATGATTGTATGCGGGGCGCACCCTTAAGATAACCCTTAATTTCAACAATAAATAAACAATGAGGAGTAATCATGAAATCAATTAACAAACTATTAGCTATTTTCCTATTATCAACTATTATTAGTACCCTCTATAGTTCATCAGGTTTTGCTCAGGATGAAGCAGAAAATACTAAAGTAGAATTGAATAAAATTAGTTGTCGAGAACTCTTAAAAATGCCAGGAAAAGATCGGGAATTAACCTTGGTCTTTTTTCACGGGTTAATGGCATCCAGAAACAATCAAATGGTTATCGATCGAGTAGCTTTAAGAGAAGCAACTAATAAAATTACTGATTATTGCATAGATAACCCTAACTCCATGTTAATGACAGCTTTTGATGAATATCTTTAAAACTGCTTAATTTCCAAAGTTTAAAGTATTCTCATACTTCAGTGTCAGAATACTTTTTTTATCAAAATATAATCGGAAATAAATAAAGGCATAAGGTGGGCAATACTGATGAGAGTTAAAATCTTAATATAAATATAGTCTGATTATTGCCCACCCTAGAAATATATCCATTGTTAATTAGCCAGTGACACTATGATTAGTCAATCTCAACCCCAAAAAGAACCTACTTTGTTAACTATTATTCGTCTATTAAGATGGGATAAACCAGCAGGAAGATTAATCTTAATGATCCCTGCCTTATGGGCTATTTTTTTAGCAGCAAGGGGACTTCCCCCTTTACCTTTAATTGGGGTTATAATTTTAGGAACCTTAGCTACCAGTGCTGCTGGATGTGTGATTAATGATCTCTGGGATAGAGATATTGATCCTCAAGTGGAAAGAACCAAAAAACGTCCCCTAGCTGAGCGATCGCTGTCGATCAAAGTAGGTATCATTATCGCTTTTATTTCCCTTTGCTGTGCTGCTGTATTAGCATTTTATCTGAATACATTAAGCTTTTGTTTATGTGTTGCGGCTGTCCCTTTTATCGTCTGTTATCCTCTTGCCAAAAGAGTATTTCCTGTTCCTCAATTAGTGTTATCCTTAGCTTGGGGTTTTGCAGTATTAATTAGTTGGACTGCTGTAACAGGAAAATTAGAAAATTATACCTGGGTATTGTGGGGAATAACGGTATTTTGGACATTGGGTTTTGACACAGTTTATGCTATGGCTGATCGAGAAGATGATCAGAAAATCGGTGTTAATTCTAGTGCTTTATTCTTCGGAAAATATGCAGGGGAAGCAGTAGGAGTATTCTTTGCTATTACCGCAGGTTTATGGGCTTATTTAGGGGTGATTATGCACCTAAATTTAGGATTTTGGCTAACCTGGGGAATCTCTTTATTGAGTTGGATGATAGAATATATACGTTTAAGTTCTCCTGAGATTCCCCAAGAAACCTATGGTGAATTATTTAGAGAAAATGTCATTTTAGGGTTTGTTTTATTAGCAGGAATTATGGTGAATATTATACTCTAAATAATGTATTCATATTCATGCAACTTCTGGAAAAAATGGGACTGAAAAGCTTTTAAGCCACCATCATTTTCCCATTTCTTTCCGTACAAAACCTTTCCCCGTCTTGTGGAATTATCTAGAGATGCTACAGTGGTATTGATGGGTCCAACACTTCCCTGGTTAGGGGAATTAGCTGATTTTGGCATCAATTATCTAGCTGGTGTTACCGTTAGCGATCCTACCGCCTTAAGGCAAACCTTTGCTGAAGGGGGTTGGGTGAGGATCTTTGAAACAGCAGTACAATATCATTTGTTATCACTAGGTTAAACCCCTAAAACAAAAATAACTTCATAATCTCTGAAACCTAGACGAAAAGAGAGATTCAAGGAACAACAACGGGTACAAATTTACAAAAACAGTAACAGTTTAATAAATATTTATATATCACCGTATCTTTCTCCGTATGATTATCTAGACTTTGATGCAAAGAACTTTTCTAAGAGTAGTATAAATCCTGTTGTGAGTAACATCACATTCATTTTAGGCTAAATATAGTTAATTGGTTACTAACAACAGTAAAGTAGTGCAGATTTGCTATGAATACTCCTGTCAAACAAAATGTAAAACTCGAAACCCTTAAGCTGTTTCAAGAGTATGAAAAGAACCCAAAGACTAGGCTAAGAAATAAGATTTTAGAATTAAATTTTGGCTTAGTACGCAGAGAAGCACATCACTGGGTTCATCAATGTCCAGAAAGCTATGAAGATTTAGTACAGGTTGGAAGTTTAGGTTTAATCCGTGCCATTGAACGGTTTAGTATTGGAAAAGGTCATGCCTTCAGTTCCTTTGCTATTCCTTACATCAGAGGAGAGATTCAACATTATTTACGAGAAAAAAATATACAGTTCGTATTCCCAGACGCTGGTTAGAAATAGGAAGACAATCTATCCATGTGCGCCAAGAATTTAGAGAAAAATTTAACCGTCAACCAACGGATTCAGAAATTGCTCAAGTCCTAGAAATTTCTTTAAAAGAATGGCAAGAAATTAAACTAGCTTTTCAAAATAGAGAACCAGTGAGTTTAGATGTTAAAATTAGTAATGGTGGAGAAGGGCAAACCAGTTTAGGAGAGTTAGTTCCTGATATCAATTATCGCAGTTTTCAACTAGCACAAGAAGATCAAATTCGTCTCCAACAAGCCTTAGGACAATTGGAAGAAAAAACGAGAAATATTCTTGAATTTGTTTTCCTCAAAGACCTAACCCAAAGAGAAACAGCCGAACAATTAGGAATTAGTGTAGTCACGGTTTCCCGTCGTGTTAAAAAAGGGCTAGAAGTACTCAAAAGTAATATGGGTAAGGAGATATGTTGATTATTAGAAAAAGGATTAACTGAGAAGAAGACTGATTACTACTTACATAGGCGCAAGCGGTGATGTTAGTCACCTAACATTGAATGTAATTATGAGAAAATAGGGTTAATTATTTAATATAAATCAATTAAAGGACTTGTGTAAATGGCTAATGTTGATCAGGAAAAAACCAAAACTGCATCTCCTTCAACCACTTTTTCCATGACACAGGGAACTAGGGAACCCCCTGCCCCCATTTGTTTTCCAAAATTTGCAACTACCCAACAGGCAACCTTATTTAACAAGTTAAAAAATAATCAATTTAGTGGTAAAGTTTCTTGCCAAACTGAGCAAGGAAGAGAATCTCATATCTACTGCTATTTAGGGAGAATTATCTATGTAACAGGAGGAACTCACCCAGTAAGGCGATGGAGAAGATCAGTGTTAAAAATTTCCCCAAAACTAAGAAAGATAGGATTGCAATCTATTGCCATTCAACAATATATTGCTGCCTCTATTCGTCAAAATAATCCTATTAGTTGGGACTATGATCTGTTATGTAGTTGGCTGAAACAGCAAAAAATTAACCGCACAGAATTATTAGAAATTATTACTTCTATGGTCATAGAAGTTTTATTTGACCTGATGCAAGGTGGTCAAGTATCCTGTCATTTTTATCCTCATAAAAAAGTTTTATACCCTTCAGTTTTACTTGACCCGGAACAGACCATTGTTACTACCTGGAAATCTTGGCAAAATTGGCACCTTTCCACCTTGGGTAGTCACTCTCCCAATGAAGCTCCTGTAATTAAAAGTTTAGAAAAATTAAAAAAACGGTCTTCAGCAAAAACCTATGAAGTTTTAAGCAAGTATATTGATGGAAACCGCAGTTTGCGAGATTTAGCCGTTTATATGGAGCAAGATGTGTTAAGGTTGACCTCCTCTTTAGCTTTATATATTCAACTGGGATTGATAAACTTAAAGGAAATCAAGGACTTACCTTAACCTTTGACTGTGCCTCAAGAAAAATCCTTAGCTCACGATGAAAATAAATTGATTGCTTGTGTCGATGATAACCCTCGAATGTGCCAGTTAATGAAGGATATTATTGCAGAGGCAGGGCATCAATTTTTAGGCATTAACGATAGCAGTAAAATTATCCCCTTATGTTTTATTCATCAACCTAATTTGATTTTTATCGATTTAGAAATGTTGGGGATAGATACTTGGAAAGTTTGTCGTAAACTGCGCAACTCTAAAGCCTTACAGCAACGACCTATTATTGTGTTAGTAGGACAAAAAGGAGTCTGGGAACCCTTACACAACAAAATTTCAGGTTCTTCTGCTTTTATTAGTAAGCCTTTGAGCAAAGAAGACATATTAGACACCATCTTGCAACACTTACCCTAAGAAATCCCAGCAGGGAGCATGACGGGGAGATGGGGAGATGGGGGGGGAAATTCATCAGATCAACTATTATCAAATAAGAAAATTATTATTTTGCTCTTATCAAAAACCTACGAAACAGAGTAAAATTATAAGTAAAAGTAGGCGACAATAATGTCCCAACCCAACTCACCCGCTGTTGAAAAACAATCCCCCTCCTTTAGCATTGACTGGAAAAAAGTCGGTCGTGTAATGCTGAAATATTTCTTGCCCATCAATCCTATGACTACTCAACCAGATGAGAGGGGAAAGGATAGGGAAGACTTGCTCATCCGTTTAGACTGTATTCAAAGTGCTAATGGTAGTAATACTTGTTCAAAACACTTTCAGAAGCAATCATCCCAAGATAAAAAGCTTCAATATCGGGAATTGAATCTCAACAACCATCAAGTAGAACGATTATTTAAACAAATTTGTGATTTAGATAGACAGGGAAGAAACAGAGGTAAAATCGCCATTGTTGGAGAATCTGGAACAGGTAAAAGTCTTTTTTTGCAAACCTTAGCCCGTTGGATGCTAGAGACAACAGATTATATTCCCATTTGGATATCTCCTGAGCAACTAACAACTCTTTCCCTAAGGGAATATTTAAGCCAAAAATGGCTCACTCAATGTTCTAAGCATTATGGGAAAAAGCAGAAATTATCTCCAGAATCTTGGCAAACCTCTTTTGAAGCATTATTAGAGAGCGGCAGAGTTTGGTTATTTGGGGATGGGATTGATTACTTATTAACTGAATCTAGCAATAATAGCAATGAATCTCCCCTTTCCTTGTTTAAAGAACAACAAAAATATACAGGTAACTGCCATCTAATTCTAAGCTGTCAAACCTCTACCTGGAAAATGCAGTCCCAAGCTTTAGCTCAATTTGATATTTATCAGACAAAGTCCCTCTCAAGTCAAACTGAAATTGAACAATTTGTGGAAAGATGGTTGCATCCCTACTCATCCCAGAGAGAAAATTCAGAAATAAGAAGGGATTTAGGGGCAAATTTATCCACTCTTTTGAGTCAACCCCCAAACCTATCCCTTCAGACTTGGTTAAACAATCCCTTGCGCTTATCTTTGCTTTGTCGTCTCTGGCAGAAAAACCCTCAAACCTTACCGCAAGCAGTAGCAAGTTTGTATCAAGTTTTAGTCAATGAATTTTATCAATGGCAGGCAGAAAACACCAATGTTACCGCCACAGAACAAGAACCATTGAATGAGTTTTTAACTCGCTTAGCATTAACTCATCGAGAAACGGGCTCGTCTTCTGCCCCTATTTCTCAAGAGATGATCGAAGATAATGCTTCAAAACTTTCTTTGAGTTTGCAACTACATTGGTTGAGACCTATGGGAATAGTAACTCAACTAGAAAAACATAATCAGTATCGATTTGAAGATCAAACGTTTGAAGATTATTTCGCCGCTTTAGGGATCGATAACTGGCAATATTTTTTGGCTACAGAAACAGGCAAAATAGAGATGTTTAGCGAGCAATGGCAACACATCTTGCTATTTTGGATGGGACGAGAAGATATTGCTTCCCAAGAAAAAGAAGCCCTGATCAAAGCTTTGATTGACTTTAAAGATGAATGTGGTCAAGAAAATTTTTATGGTTTTCGGGCTTGTTTAACCGCAGCTATGGCTTTGTCAGAATTTAGGGATTGTTCTGTAAAAGATGCTATCATCGAACAAGTGTTTGTTTGGGCATTGCCCGCATTTCTCACAAATTCTGCGATCGCTAAACTTCAAACCATTATGTAGTCTGAGTTTAACCTTGATTTGAGGGGCGAGTAAAAAATAACAGTGTGCCATTTTAAGCGATCGCTTGAAAAATAAGCCACATCTAACCTCTAGCTGATTACTGATCAGTTTGTGAGAAATGCGGGATTGGCAGAAGATGATAAGTCCAACTTACGTCGTACGGCCGCTAGAGAAGCGATCGCTAATATTTATCGCCCTTTGGTGATTAATCATTTAATTAACTATTTTGAAAATGATTCACAACCATTACAGCAAAGACAAAGATTAAACTATCTAGAAAGATTAGGCAAAGGGAACACTGAAGCGATCGCAGCTTTAACTGAATGTTTACAAAACGCCAAAGATACAACCCTTCGTTGGCAACTAGCGCAGCTTAGCAAAAATAATCCACCAGTCACTTATGATCTTTAAAGCCCTTAAATTTCCAAACGAACGGCTTAGCAAAATGTTGATTAAAGTAATCAATAAAACTGAGAATTTTTTGGGATAGTTCTTCAGTTGAACGGACAGTAATTCTTTTGAGTAAACGCCGGACTAAGATCGAAAACCAACACTCAATTTGATTAAGCCACGATGTATGTTTGGGAATATAAACAAAGCGAATTCGATGAGATTCATCTGATAAAAAATCTGCTCTGCTGTCCATAGATTGCAAAATCCCCTCCTTTCCCTTTCTCCCCAAATCAATAGTAATTCCACAGCTTTCTGCTACTAATTTGACTAAGCTTTCCGATTTATGAGTGTTGAGTTTATCTACAATAAAAATCCATTCTGCTTTTTCATCAATCTTAATCGTTCTCTGGATATGTTCAGAAAAATCTTGTTCTGTTCTTGTCGGTCTAATAGAGGGACTAACAACTTTTCCTCTTGCCACATCCCAGTTCGCAATCAAGCTTAAAGTTCCGTGTCTTTCATATTCAAATTCGATTTTTTCTACTTGTTTAGGCTTGATTCTTTTGTTCGGAAATAATCTCTCAAGAGCTTGAATCCCTGTCATTTCATCTGTACTAATTAAATGAATTCCTTGTTCTAACAAAGTTTTAGCTTCTTGATGAAGTTCACAGATATATTTGACTTGCTTTTTAAATTTTAAGGGATCATCAACTTTGGCATTTAACCAGTAACGAACGAGATGTGGTTGTAATGTCGCTTCTTTTTAAAAAACGCCCCACACTACGGGGGGAAATCTTTTCGACAATTCCTCTTTTTATGGCTTCATCCGCCAACTCTGAAGGTGTCCAATGGCTCACTGGTCTGTCTGATTTTTCACATTCTTCACAAGCGATCGCTACAATCTGGACTACTTGTTCGACCGTAAAGGATTTTGTTGTTCCAGGTCTTGGGCGATCGCTTAAAATTCCTTTGATCAAGACCATTAATGCTTTCTCCGTTACCTGTTGTTCTTCGGCGGCACTCAGTTTTTCTCTCTCCTCAAACCATCGCGATCGCCACTGACGCACTTATACTCGGTCTAATTCTAATCTTCGACTAATCGAACTATTGCTCTCTCCTGATGCTGCGGCTAAGATTAGCTTGGCTCGTCTAACAAGGCGATAGGGGTTTGTTGTCCCTCTCACTATTTGTTGGAGTACTGTTTTCTGTAGGTTGGAGAGGTTAATTGGCAATGCTTTTATCATGGACATCAACTTCGAGATTCTTCCGTTAGTTTCATTGAAACACATTGTCGTGGCTAGTCACGAAAGTTTTTGTAAAAATCTGGTGGATTACTTTCGCCAAGCTGCACTAGCAGAAACTTTAGGAACTATCGATCCAGGAAATTCTACAGCTATTAATTTAATCGTTCAAGGGTTAGAAAAACCCCAGAAGGAACAAGACTATCAAAAAGCGTTTTTAACGTTAGAAAAAATTGCTCAAGGACAGGGACAAGGGTTAAAGCCCTAGTTCGTTTATTACATAGTAAACCAAACCCTAATTTTAAGCGACGGATCTTTCAGTGTTTAGAAATTATTGGTCAAGGAAATGCAACCGCTATTGCTATTTTAGTTCAATTAATTCGCAGCACCAAAGACGAAACTATCCGAAGACAGGCAGCAGAAAGTTTAGAAAAGATAGATCCCAGTAATCCCACAGCTATTGCCGGCTTAATAAAACTAATGGAGACAACCCAAAAAACAAGTATTCGTCAAGAAGTTGTTTATAATTTGGGAGAAGTTTGTCCAGGAAATCGTCAAGCTGTCGCTGCTTTGGTATCTCTTTTGGAAACAAATGATGACCTTTATTTACGTTGAATGGCTATTAGTAGTTTGGGAAAAATTGGTACGGGGAATGAACAAGCGATCGCTATTTTAGAAAAATTAATTGAACCAGAAGAACCCTTACTAATTCGTAAAGAAGCATTAGATAGCTTAGGGAAAGTTGACCCCAGTAATCCAAGGAGTGTTAAAGTTTCTATACAATTAATGGAAGAAACAGAAGATGAAGAAGTCTATCGAGAAATTGCTGAGAAATTAGGAAAAATTGATCCAGGAAATCCAACTTCCATCAAGGCTTTGAGTAAAAATTTACAAATATCAAGAGACGAGTTTGTTTTACGTCAAGTTGCAGTTAGTTTGGGTAAGCTTGACCCAGGAAATTTAGAAGTATTGATGGTTTTAGTGAATTTAATTCAATCCACTAATGATCCAGATATTCGTAGTTTGGCAGCGGAAAGTTTAGGGGAAGTTGGTCAAGGAAACCCAGCAGCGATCGCCACATTAATTCGACTATTAGAAACAAGTTCTCACCCAGAAAGTCTGCGTTGTGCAGCGAAAAGTTTAAGTAAGATTGCCGTAGGGAATAAAGGGACTATCACTACTTTTATAAGACTTTTGCCTACTATTAAGGATAAAGATTTAGGAAAACAAATTGCAGAAGGATTAATAACTATTTTACCAGAAAAAAAAATGTCCCAAGTGGTTAGTCAATTGCGGGATCATCTGCTATATAGATCATTACCCGATCATTCTCCTTGTTATCAAGTGATGTGGCATTGCGCCCAACATTTATCCTATCAAACTTTTAAGGAAGCTTGGCAGCAACGGGGTTTACCCCAGAAACTGTCATTAACTTTGCAAAATACCGAACCAGAAACAAAAGAGAATAACAGCAGTTTTGAGAGGTTACAACAACAACTCAAAAACGCACCAGAGTTAACCTCCGATCAGATTATTTTCATCGCAACTCGCCGCTTTATAGATGCGGAGAATCCTGCCATTGATATCTACGATCAAATGTTAGAACAAAACTGTCCAGTCTTTGAATATGGTTTACCAGAAACTCTCTCTAAACTTCGTCTTTATTGGCATTTACCACCACAAAAGTCAAATAAAAGCAAGTTAATTTTACTTTTTTACGATCAGGGTAATTCCAGTTTATCTGCCCATCTTTTAAATAGTTTAGTGAAGTTTAAAGGAATCATTGCTGTTATAACCCAACAGGAATCATCAGAGTTATCCGTCTTTTCTCCTGATGATCCTCAGTTGGGGCAAACCCTCATTGATTGGCTGCAACAAAAGTTAAATAATTGACACCGGAGACACCGGAGACACCGGAGAGTATTTTCCCAGGAAATTAATAATTACTCCCACTTTTGCGGAGATGTAATTATTAATTGTTAATTGTTCATTGTTCATTGCTCAAAACCTTGTTTAAATGGTTCTTAGCTTACAAGAGACCAACATAGTGGAGGGGTCCATGACCGGTCATTAACTCGATCAACAAGCCGAAAAACCCTAACATAGCTAATCTTCCGTTCCAAACCTCAGCAGCAGTAGTCAGTCCCCACTGCCAACGTTCTTGGGGATACATTTTCATGTTTTTCTTGGGATGGGTAATAGATTTAAAGGTGACGGGGGGTTCTTTGAGAGAATGGGTAACTAAGTCTGCTAACGCATCGATGAAAAGGGTATGGGTATTCAAAGCAGGAACTCTCAGAAAATTGGTAATTCCTGCTTCTTCGGCCACTTCACGGTATTCGATATCAATTTCTTGTAGGGTTTCGATATGTTCCGAAACAAAACTAATGGGAACCACTAATAAATTTTTGACTCCTTCTGCCCCAAGTTCTTGCAATGCTTCCTCTGTGTAGGGTTTTAACCATTCCACAGGGCCAACTCTACTTTGATAAGCTAAAGTATGAGCGTTGGGACGGCTGAGGGTTTTCATGATCAAACGGGTACAAGCTTCAATTTCTGCTTGATAGGGATCGCCAGCTTCTTCGACATAGCTTTGCGGAACTCCGTGGGCGCTAAAAAAGATATGAATGTCATCGGGGTTCGGACATTTATCCAATTCTTGGGCGATGAGGTCGGCCATCGCTTGTAAATAAAGAGGATGATCGTACCAGGATGGGATCAAAGTATATTCTATCTGTCGCAGCATGGGATCGGCTTCCCACATTTCTTCGAGTACCCGAAAACTAGAACCACTGGTACTGATAGAAAATTGAGGATAGAGAGGAAGAATGACTAATTTACGGAGGCGATCGCGTTTGATGCGGGCAATAGCTTCTTCGGTGAAAGGATACCAATAGCGCATTCCGATATAAATATCGGCTTTTTGACCAGTCTCAGCAAGTTTCTGTTCCAGGGCCTCTCCTTGCGCTTCTGTAATCTTCCGTAAAGGTGATCCTCCCCCAATTTGACGATAATTTTCTTGAGAGGTATTCACCCTAGCATTGGAAATGAACCAAGCTAAAGGTTTTTGTAGCCAAGGAAAAGGTAGTCTGATAATTTCTGGATCAGAAAATAGATTGAACAGGAAAGGGCGAACATCTTGTAATTGTTCTGGACCCCCTAAATTTAGTAATAAGACCCCAACGCGATCCATAATTTTTTATAGTTAATTAAGATTTTTTGATTCTTAGATAAGTGTAACAAGATTTGCACCCTTAATAACAGTTTTCAATGGGATTAATCAATATGTACTATCAGCGACGGGCAAACCTTGATGATGCTAAAGCCATCGCCCCTCTGTGGATGGCTTTTTTAGAGGAGCGATCGCAGCACGACCCTGGAATGGTTCTTAAGCCTGATTTTGATTTTGTCTCCTATGTCAAACAGAAGTTAGAATCTCCCTATATTTATGGGTTTATTTTGGAATATGGAGAACATAAAAAGATTGTGGGCTTTTTATTTGTTTATGTTCATGACGAAACCCCATCTTTAGACTATGACGGGGTAACGGATAGTCCTTTTCAACCTCGTCGTTTGGGTGGGGCGATCGGCTTATATGTTGAGGAAAAACATCGTCAACCCGATGCTATTTGCTTGTTAGTTGAAGGTGCGATCGCTTTGGCTCAAAAATTGAAAATTAGCGATATTGACCTATTAATTAGCATTGAACAAACAGGGGTTCATAAGTTACTAGAAAGGTTTGGCTTTAAAAAAGCTGCTATTCAATATACCCAACACTATGAAATAAAAGATAAAAATTTACCTCCTTTAAAGCCTCAGGTTTCTCAAAGCAGTAAATTTATTATGATTAATATAAAAAGTGTTTACAGATCAATTATGAAAACCTTAGGGTGGGCAAATTAGAGACTTATCTAGACTACTGATAAACTAGAAACTTTGCCCACCTGACAAAACCTAGATTGTCCACTGTAGCTATATTTTACTCTGTAAATTTTAAGTAATATGATTGATCATTATCGTTTATTTAAGGAATTAATTTCCACTTTCTTTGTAGAGTTTATTGATTTATTTTTTCCTGAAGTTCTCACTTATTTGGAACAGGAGTCAATTACCTTTTTAGACAAAGAAGTATTTACCGATGTGACGGAAGGAGAGAAGTATGAAAGTGATTTAATTGCTAAAGTTAAATTTCAGGGAAAAGATGCTTATTTTTTGATTCATGTGGAAGCACAAGCAACGGCAAAAGCGCAATTTAATCGACGAATGTTTACTTATTTTGCCCGCTTTCATGAAAAATTTGCCTTACCTGTCTATCCTATTGTGATCTTTTCTTATGATAGTCCTAATAAAGAAGCAGACAAACAATATGAGGTAATATTTCCTGATTTTAAAGTCTTAGAATTTAATTATCAGGTGATTCAATTAAATCGTTTAAATTGGCGAGATTTTCTGAATCAATCTAACCCTGTTGCGTCTGCATTAATGGCGAAAATGAAGATTGATCCCAAAGATCGACCCAAAGTTAAAGCAGAATGTTTGAGGTTATTGGTAACATTGAAATTAGACCCTGCGAGAATGCAATTGATTTCGGGGTTTGTGGACACTTATCTAACCTTAAATCGTTCAGAAGAAATACAATTTCAAACAGAAATTGATACATTTAGTCAACCAGTACAGGAGGATGTTATGGAATTTACTACCAGTTGGATGCGTCAAGGTCAAGTATCTCTTGTCATTCGTCAAATTAAACATAAATTTGGGGAGGTTAACTCAGCATTAGTTGAAAAAATTGAGAGTTTAAATAGTTCTCAGTTAGAAGATTTAGGAGAAGCTTTATTAGATTTCTCTACCATTGATGATTTAGTTAACTGGTTAAATGTTTGAGAATTTCAAACAGAAATTAGAAGAGATGTATATTAGCCATTAAATAAAATCAATGTAAATAGTTCATCAAGACAGAGGTTAAATTATGACTCAAGCAATGATTCAAGATACAGTTATTTTAAACAAGTTTCATCAACTAACACCTGAACAACAACAATAAATGCTCGATTTCATGGATTTTTTGTTATTTAAAAAGGAAATTAAAGATGATACAATTACTCAAATAAAATCTAAACCTGCTTTAGCCGGAACACAACCATTTGAATTTCTCGGAACTCCTGAAGAATCAGGGATTCCTGTTGATGAGTGGAATATGGAACATTTTCACTGAATTTGATAAATATCATTTTTATTTTTTATTAATTAAAAATCGGAGAAAAAAGATGATGAAATGAAGATTAAACAGAATTGTAGGGTGTATTAGTGTAGCGTAATACACCACAAAACTTATGATTGGTGTGTTACGGCATAAAAAGTAGAAAAATTACCCAAAAAATTATAGTTTTCCTAACGCACCCTACTTAATTTCTAACCAAACTCATTTAAGAAAAATACATCAAAATGAATACTAAATTAGCCATCGAACTATTAACCCAATCTTACAATAATTTAATTACCTTTTTATATGGTTTAAGTTTATTAAATAATGAAACAGCTATTAACTCTTTAAAAAGTGCATTTGATGCTGCTTTTCAAGTATTTTTGGATGAATATGAGGAGTTAAGAAAAGATGTCTCGGTAACATCTTCTGAGATACAAACTATTGAAGAAAAGTTAACTATTGCTAATAAAATTTATCGGTTTGAATAGGAAAGGTTACAAAGGTTGATAGCAGATAAAGCTTCTTTAGTCAAGGAAATAGAGATATTTGAGGAACAAAAAGAATCTATTGAAAAGTTTTCTGATGAGGAAAAGTTAGTTATTAAAGCTAAGGTTGATGAGATTAAAGAAGATATTTCTGAGACAGAGGAAGAAATATCACAGCTTCGTCAAGATACCAATAGTAATGAGCAACAAATTGATGCTTTAAATAGAGAGTTAATTGCCCATATTTTACGGTTAGATACACAAAAGGAATTATTATCCTTGAGTAGGTTAGATACTGCTCAAAAATTCGAGTCAGTTAAGTTACAAATACAGCAGCAAACAGAGGATTTAGAAAGGTTAAATAATCAGGAGATTGTTGAACAGGAAACCATTGTTAATGATGCGAATCAAAAATTATTAGATTTACAAAGCGAGTTAGAAGGGTTACAAGCAACTGCAACATTAGCAGAGACAGCTTTAACTGATTTTGAAACTATTAATGCTTATTTATTAGCAGAAGATGTAACAGGGTTTTTAGATTGGAATATTGATGAAAATACCCCCGAAGTTATCAAGTTATGGCAACAATATTTAGCAGTAGAAGGGGAAGAAAAAATCTCAGAAAGGTTAACTTCTTTACAGTCTCAAGCAGCGTCAGAAGATGCGGTAACGGTTGCTTTAGAAGCGGATAGTATTGAAGGTTATGTTATTTTAGGTGCGGAGTTAGCAGAGGAAATTGAGAGTTTATCTGCTATTTGGTTAGAGAATTTACAAGAGTCTCATAAGTTGACGGTTGATGTCTGGAATTTATCGGAAAAACGTACCGAAGCAGTTAATGAATTAGAGAGTTATATAGAGGATAATTTAGCTGATCCGGAAGGGGAATATTTATTAGATAAAATTCAGTTACAAGAAGCGATCGCACGTCAAGAAGCGCAGGTTAATTATGCTGATGCTTTAGGGGAGTCTGTTGACAGTTTAGAAGAGGCGATCGCTGTTTTAAGCACTCAGCAACAACAGGTTAATTTATTATCTGAAAAAATAGAACATATTTCTACTTTAACTAGGTTAGAAGAAGAGTATGCTATCTTACAAGCAGTTAAAGACAAGTTAGCATCTGGCAAAAAAGATGATTATGAATCAGCAAAAGTTCAGATTATTAATCTTGCTAAATCTTTGTTAGAAAAAGTTAAAAATACTCCTAATTTACAAGGATATGCACAACAGTTAGAACAATATCTTACTAACGCACTTCAACCACCTGTTGATCAAGTTAAAGATAAGATTTATGGACTTGAGACCTTTAACCAAGCCCAATTTGCTTATAACGGTTTTGGGATTAATCATACTTGGGGGAATCAAAATATGGAGTCGGAGTTAATAATTATAGATATGAAACAGGAGATTTTAATGGAGATGGCAAAACAGACTTAGTTCATTTTGATGTTAATAATTATGTTCATCTTTGGCATTCTAATGGAGATGGAAGTTTCAGTATTAAGAGTTTTACTCCTGGTGGGGGATATGGAGTCGGAGTTAATAATTATAGATATGAAACAGGAGATTTTAATGGAGATGGCAAAACAGACTTAGTTCATTTTGATGTTAATAATTATGTTCATCTTTGGCATTCTAATGGAGATGGAAGTTTCAGTATTAAGAGTTTTACTCCTGGTGGGGGATATGGAGTCGGAGTTAATAATTATAGATACGAAACAGGAGATTTTAATGGAGATGGCAAAACAGACTTAGTTCATTTTGATGTTAATAATTATGTTCATCTTTGGCATTCTAATGGAGATGGAAGTTTCAGTATTAAGAGTTTTACTCCTGGTGGGGGATATGGAGTCGGAGTTAATAATTATAGATACGAAACAGGAGATTTTAATGGAGATGGCAAAACAGACTTAGTTCATTTTGATGTTAATAATTATGTTCATCTTTGGCATTCTAATGGAGATGGAAGTTTCAGTATTAAGAGTTTTACTCCTGGTCCCGAATTTCTCACAAAATCTGCGATCGCCAAACACAGAAGCCTTACAGGAAGTGGGTTTGAACAGAGCGATCGCAGATTTCCCCAACCAACAGTCTGTTGTCAGATTTTAAATTAAAATCAACCCGAATTAGACAAAGATGAAAAGATAAATCAATCACTAATTTTTCCAAAAAAATTATTAATAAAATCTCTAATAGTACTAGATTGTTAGAATAAAATATGCTATAATTTAATTATTAAAGCAATTTACCTTAAACTGATTTAATGAGTCCCAGTCATCCCCGAACCCCTCGTCAAGTAATCAACTTTAGTAAACAGAAAGGAAAAGAAATAATCGCTAATTTTGATGGGGGACTAATCACTTCAGATGCGGGGATTGTCTGGATAGCTGAGTTGGATAAAAAACTGGGAATTACCGAGAAGTTTGGTAACTGTTTTCAAGATCATCGTCATCAATCTTATGTAGATCATTCCGTTCATGAGTTATTAGCACAAAGGCTTTATGGAATTATTTTAGGCTATGAAGATGTCAATGACCATGATAAATTACGTCACGATCCTGCCCTTAAGATCGCTTTAGAAAAGCTTAATGAACTTGAAGATAAAAAGGGATGGTTAGCTGGAAAAAGTACAATTAATAGATTGGAATATTGTCCTGAGACTATTCTCGACAAAAAAACGAGTCGTTATCATAAAATAGAACCCAACTTTGAAGCCATTGAAAAATCTTTTGTCGAATTTTGTTTAGAGTCTTATAAAAAACCTCCCTTAAGTATTATATTAGATATGGATGTCACGGATGACCAAGTACATGGTAATCAAGAAGGGGCATTTTTTAATAGTTATTATCACGGAGTATGTTATGCTCCTTTATATATTTTCTGTGGGCATCATTTATTAGTGGCTAAACTTCGTTCATCTAATGTAGATCCAGCCGATGGAGCCTTAGACGAATTACAAAGAATTATCGGACTAATTAGAGAAAAATGGTCAGAGACTCATATCCTAGTTAGGGGTGATAGTGCCTATGCCCGTGAAGAAATCTTCTATTTTTGTGAAAATCAGCCTTTAGTTGATTATGTTATAGCTATGGGAACAAATGGCGTTCTTAAGTTACGAGCGGATGATGTAATTGAAAAAGCCAAACATGAATATGAAAAAAAACTAGCTCCAATAACTGAATTAATGGATAGTTTATTTCAGAAAAAAGAAGATTTAGAAGAAGTTAAAAAATTAGTACCAATTTCTACTTGGCATCGCTCTATTCGTTATAAAACAGAAAAGTCATGGAGTTGTCAAAGAAGAGTAGTGACAAAAGTTTGTTATGGAAGTGATGGCTTAAAAATGGTAACTGCTCACCGCAACAAAAAAGTCTTATTGAAAAGCACTACAAACAACATCAGTTGAGTCAACAAAAATATAAGCCCTGTGATTTAGCGTAAAATTTAAGCTAATTTATTACGGCTATTTTAATGACTAACATTCCCAGAATCAAGTCTTTTAAAAACCTCAAATAAAAACAACAATATGAGAAAAAAAAAGAATAGTAAGATAGTTTTTTGTTAGCGGAGATTATCCGCTAACCCTGTGTATTTTTGTGCAGAGAGATAGGGGGATCAAGAAAAATCTATCCCCCATCGGCTCCGGAGCCTTTTACATCTCTAATCCTGGGGGACTCCGACCAGCTAATGAAAATAATTCGCATAATTGGACAATGGCATTTTGCCCCTGTAATCTCATGGTCTCTAAAAAACTGAACATTTGGGTGACTAACTCTGCACCCCAGTCGCTTCTTGCTCCCCCACTTACTTTGCGGTGAATGACAATGGGACGTAAAGCTCTCTCAGCATCATTATTATCTGGTTTGACTTCAGGATAAGTTAGAAAGGTGAACCACTCTTCCCAATGACGTTTGAGACGGTTAATCAATCTTTGTGCATCATAAGGCCATCCTTTTTTGGGAGTTGCTTTAAAAATCTTTTGCAGTGAGTTCTCGACTTCTGTTCTTTTGGAGCCTAAGTCTTCAAGGGTTAAATTTCGAGCATGATAATGACGATAATGGATACGGGCGGTTGCTAAAACTTGCTGTACATCGGCAGCAAATTCTCGATTCGCTTGAAAACGACTGGTTTTAAGGGACTCTAACTCTCGTTCTAAATGTGCCAGACATTTCTGTTTGGCCATCGCACTTTGTCTAAAGTAGGCACTATAGCAGTCACTGGTGAGGATGCCCTTAAAATCTGCTCCTAACAATTTCTCGACTTCTGCGGAGCTTCTAGTGGGAGCCAACATCAACACACAGACCTCATTTGATGTGGCTACCCAAACCCAATACTTGATGCCATCGATGCAATAACTGGTTTCGTCAACACATCGGATTCCTGGCTGCTGGATGTACTTTAACCACTGTTGGGTCAAGGGTTCTAAACTTTCTTGAAACCATTTGTGCATTTTGGCAAGGCTCCCTTGAGAAATGGGAATGCCAAAGACATACTCTATAAAATGTTCCTGTTTACGCCATGTAAGATTACCCCCATAGCCAAGCCAGCCCACGATGCTACTTAATCGCGCCCCATAACTGAATCCTTCTTTAACTCCCAATGGAACAGGACTGTAATCTGACCATCCACAACTAGGACATTTATAGAATCCGCGACGATATTCCCTGATTTCTATGGGTTGGTCTACTACTTCAGCCACTTGCTGGACTTTTTCGGGAACTACTTCATCTCGTTCCACTGAACCCCCACAAACAGGACAGTTTTCTAGTTCTAAAGGGACTATCTTATCGGGCTGACCAAAACCATTACGGGTCTTCCCTGGGTGGTCATATTTTGGTCCGCGTTTAAATCCTTTTTTGCGTTTCTTTTTGTCAGAAGGCTTTTTTAGTGGGTCTGATGATGGGGGGACTGAACTGTTTTTTGAGTTACGGTTTTTTAGCTTATCTCTCTCTTCTTTCAATTTTTCAATTTCTTGCTGTTGTGTAGAGATTTGTTGTTGTTGCTGGTCAATCAGTCTTTGTTGAAGAGATAACTGTTGTTGTGCCTTGACTAGCCACTCAATCATGAAGACATTCTTCGCCAACTGTTCATCGGCGATAGCTCTAACTAGCTTTGAATCAATGGTAGCATTTGTGGTCATAACCCCCACCATACATAAAAATCCCCGATTTTACCTTTATGTTGTCAAGACAGATTCTTTATTGCGGTGAGCAATTACTAAAAATGCGCCAGGTGGTGACATCTTTGCCCGCTTCAAAAATTCCACCCTCAAAACTTTATACAAAAAAATACTGTCCGAGAGGCGAGATGGAAAATCGGATTAAAGAACAACAATTAGACTTGTTAGCTGATAGAACTTCAACTCAAACATTTCAAAGTAATCAACTAAGATTATGGATACATTCCTGGGCTTATGTTCTCATAAATGCTTTTCGTCAACACTGTTTAAAAAAAACTTCATTGGCTAAAGCAACTGTGGGAAGAATACGTCTAAATCTTCTTAAGTTGGGAGCCAGAATAAAGATTAGTTGTAGAAGAAATATTATCGCTATAGCTAGTGCTTGTCCTTATCAAGATATTTTGTCTATTGCTAACAAAAGAATTAAAACTATTCCTAATACTGGATAAGTAGAATAAGTTGTTTTTTAAAAAAGATATCTATCATAAGTTGTTGACTTACTGATACTTTCATTTAGTCTTATTTATCGTGGAGAAAATCAAAAGTTAATATAATTATTCCCTCTTAAACTCAATTTTTGGATAATCAAAGTCAATTTTTTTATTCATCTATATTCAAAATTTCTATTAGTCCTAAAAATTATCATTTTTCATCTCTGAATTGGGCTTTCAAATTAATTTGTGAGAAATCCGGGTATTGATGCTTACGAAGATGGAGGTTTAAATGCTTGGTTAAAAGCGATTGATAAATCATTAGGAATATGGAGAGAAGAAGTACAAGAAATTGTTAATGAGTATTTATATGAGCCAGAAATTATCGAAGTTGCCAAAGAATTAGAAATTAATCCGCAAAATCTTGAATTAGATGAAAATGGTAACATTTATTTTCTTACTTCTGATAATAATAAAATTTTAGTAAAAGTTAAATTTAGTCAAGAAATAAAATCATTAGGAGATGAAATTGATCAGCTTTCTTTCTCGGAAATGAAAGAAAAAATAGACGCTTTACCAGATGAGCAAAAAGAACAAGTTATCCAATATTTACGAGATAAATATGGTTCCGCAGAAAATTGGGAAAATGAACATCCTGTTTTAGTAGCTGATGGTGGAAATGTCGTCACAGATGTTGGGACTGATCCAGGGATAGAAGAAAGTTTAAAACAACAAGAAGTTAAAGATTTCATCTTTAATCCTTTCCTAACAGTTCCCAAGGGACAACTAACATTTGATGCAGAGGGAAATGATAATAAAAATAGCATTTATTATTCCCGTATTCCCCATGTTCCATTAGTTGGTAAATCAGGAGTAACTATTGGACGAGGATATGATTTATCTCAACATACAAAAGATACAATTATTAAAGACTTAACTAGCATTGGTTTATCAGAAGACGATGCCAAAATTTATGCAATTTTTTCTCAAGAATCTAACCTAACTGGAAATCAAGCAAAAGAGAAACTTGAGCAATATAAAGATCAATTACCAGAACTTACTCTTGAACAACAACACAAACTCTTTAATATTGAATGGAAAAGAAAAGAAGCAGTCGTTCTGAGTATTTACGAAAAAGCTGATACGGTACAAGAATATGGAAAAGTAGATACAGAAAATTTACATCCAGCAATTCATCAACTTATTGTTGATCTTACATATCGAGGAGATTACAATTCAGCAATCAGAAAACTTGTTCAACCTTTTGTAGCTAATAATGATTTAAAAGGGTTACTAGGATTAATGTCTGATGAAACTTGGTGGCAAAACAGTCAAATGACCGGGTTTGATGGTGAAACTTATAAACAAAAAATTCCTCAAGATAGATTTTATCGTAGAATGGAGTTTCTAGAAGAGGCAATTTCAAACTTAAATCAATCTGGTCAATCAAATACTTTAACCCAAGCAACATTAGGTTATAATAAGATAGACCCATTAACAGGAATTAATCTGTCAGATAATAGCTATCCTGGAAGAGATCGCCTTGATCCGATAACAGGTGCAAGCAGTTTAGACGTATTTGTTTTAGGAAATACTACGAATGTATTTTATAACGATAGTAATAGTACAAACACAACAGAATCAAAAAATGGCTATGCACAAATCAGAAACTTTGACAATAACATAGATAAAATACAACTTCATGGAGAATCTAATGATTATGTCTTAGGTTCAACCAATAAAGGACAAGCAATCTACCTCAAAACCTCTGGAGAAGATGAACTAATTGGTATTCTTGAAGGAGTCAATAACTTTGACTTAAATAAAAATGTAATTTATGTCGGAAAATATCAATGAACATTAATGTCAACTTAAGCAAGTCTAAACTGTCATTGCGAGGAGGCAAAACTTTTATTGAAGCTTGGTTTAAGACTTAATTCTGCCTCCGAAGCAATCTCTATTTTTCTGTTCAGTTGTGTTATAGATTGCTTCGGGGGGATAATGAGGACAAATCAGGATATAGTAGTAATTCACTCCCCTCGCAATGACAATCAATGAATAACTCCTATAATTTTCCGAAAAAATCAAGACTTTGTTATTAATCTTAATAACGAATTGACACTAACAGAAGCCGACTTTATCTTTTAATTAAGACTATCTTAGTAACAATAATACAGTTTGAAAAGTTCCCACTAAAAACCCTAAAATTCCCCCTAAATTAACAATGGCTTGTAATTCACTTTTAACAATACCTTGGACTGCCATTTCTAAATTTTGGGGAGTAGTGGCATTAACCCGATCAATAATAACTTGATCAATAGATAAAATAGGAATTGCTTGAGCAACAATTTTTTCTAAATCTTCCTCTAAATATCTTTCTAAAATTAAAGCTAATTCTTCACTAATAGTTTCCAAAGAAGAGGCGATCGCAGAAGAATCCTGTAGTCTATTAATAATTAAAACAGATAGTTTTTCCCAATCAACAGTTTTCCCAAAATCTTGAACAAATTTTGCCCCACTTTGTTGAATATAAAGTTGTACGGTTTCACGGGTAGTTTTGCGAAGTTGTCTAACAGTAGAAACAGGTAAATTCTGTAAGGCAAGACTCTGTAACCACTCTCGTAAACGACTGCGAACCTCTAAAGATAATAACAGTTCTTTCAAGCGAGTATTCGCCATTTCTTTGTCTTCCAAACAAAAACTTCTTAACCGTAATAACGTATTGCGAACCCCGAATAAATTAGCAACAACCCAATAAGTTCCACTGGTTTTTTCCCTAATACCTTCATCAATAACTTGAATATTTCTTTCCGTTAAAAAATCCACCAGTGTTTGTCTTATAGTATCAGGAGGTAAAACCCCTTCCAATAACCAATCAGCGAACTGTCTAGCTTGAGCATTATTGAGTTTAAAATCTAAAAGAATTTGGTCAAAAATTTGATTAATTTGACTTTCTAAAAAATCCTGTCTACGGGCTAAAGTTCTTAAAAGTCGGGGTAAAGATTCGCTAAATAAATCCTCTAAAATTCCTGATAAAATTTTAGCTGTTTTTTGCTGTTTATCTAACTTCACCTGTTTAATAGCTAGGTTTAAAAGCCATAAAATAGCTCCTTTTACCCTTTCCGTTTTTAATAAACGTTTGGCTAATTTTTGTAATTCATCAGGGGTTAATAATGACCCCATAATTGTATCAGAAACCTTCTGAGCTAATCGTTCTTGGTTACGAGGAATTAAACCAGGTGTAAACGGTAAACGACGCTTACCAATATAAATCGCTTTGTAAGGGCGAAATAACATATTAATAGCAATATCATTGGTAAAATAACCAATAATAGACCCCGCAATCGGCGGAATAATAATAGTAGAAATTAGAGATAAATCAATAGAAGAAATGTCTAACAAAGTCATGATCAAAAATCAATTATTTCAACTCATTTTTAAGAGTTACCAGTTATCAGTTATCAGTTACCAGTTATCAGTTATCAATGAGCTAGACACTAAAATTAAATTTACTGTTCACTGTTCACTGTTCACTGCTCACTGTTTTACTGCCAACCAAAACCCCCATAAATCCTCCAGCAATGGGATAATGAATAACAGAATTAAACCCCACTTCCTGAGCTAATTTTACTTGTTCTGTTCCGATAGGAAATCTCTCTAAACTAGGCATAATATAGGCATATTCGTCCTTTAGCCCATAATATTCTGCAAGAGGAACCACTAAATTATCAAGATACCATTTTTGGAACCCCTCCTGCCAAGGTTGGGAAGGACGATGGAAGTCCAGAATAGCAACTTTAGCCGATGGTTTCAAAACACGGTGTATTTCTTGTAAAGAACGAGAGATATCCGTGACATTTCGTAACCCATAGCCCATAGTGGCACAATCAAAAGTATTATCCTCAAAGGGTAAATTTAGGGCATCCCCTTGTATCCATTCTAACGGTAACGTAGGATACTTGTCATAGGCTCGTTGGGCCGCGATCGCCAATAATTCTTGAGAAAAATCTAAACCGATAACCTTCCCTGTTTTACCCACTTTACGGGCTAATAGTTGGCTTATATCACCACTACCACAACAGATATCCAAGCCAATATAACCCTCCTTAGGTTCACTCCAGTTTACGGTCATTTGCTTCCAGATACGATGCTGCCCAAAGCTTAACCAGCTATTAAGTTGATCGTAAACCGGGGCAATGCGATCGAAAATAGTTTGAATATCGTTGGGAGAATACCAAGTATTAGGGTTCATAAATACAAAAATTCAAAGTTAGAAATTAACTTAATGCAAATGTTTTGCTAATTATTTATTAAGCATCATTGTTTATCTCAATATCTGAAGATAAATGTTTTAAAAAAGCCTGAAGTTTCATCCGTTCGATGTAAGGCCATCCTCCTGTCTCGTCAATATCCCGTAATAACTCATACAAATCGTTGCGACTATTGGGTAAGGAAGGTTCTAATAAATTAACCCGAATATCTCTATGTAACGCCTCCAGGGTTCGCAGTAACTCAACTAACCGTTGGGGATCGTCGTCACACTGAGTTGAAGCAATATTGACCCTAATAACAATCTCTTCTAGAGACGCTGGAAAAGAACCATGTTTAGGATTAAGGGACGGATCGGTTGTTGCTGATAAGTTGGTTTGTTCCATTCTTTTTTTGCTCTTTTCCCTCGCCATACCAATCATAAAAGATTTTCGCCTCAAAAGAATTGCAAACTTAAAAGAGATGTGGGGGACGAATTTTGGTAGAGTAGATCCCGATGTGATTGCCTAACTCGTCCACTAGATGGCAAGCAATAGCCTGTTATGAGTGATGGCCAGAGGGACAAGACATTTGAATTTGAAATTAACAAAACGAGGATGATTATGAGATTTCGTGCATTACTGATTGCTTTTTTTGCCCTATGTTTAGGGTTAATCACCGCTTGTAGCGACGGACCCGATAGTACAGCTAACCCCCAAGACCTAACCTACGACGAAATTTTAAACACCGGAATTGCCAACAACTGTCCGCAAATTTCTGAGTTTACACGGGGTTCTCTTGCTATTGAACCCGGTCAAACCTATTTCGTTGACGATCTGTGCTTGCAACCCCAAGAGTATTTTGTCAAGGAAGAACCGGTTAACAAACGTCAAGAAGCAGAATATGTTCCTGGTAAGTTATTAACCCGTTATACCACTAGCTTAGAACAAATTAGCGGCAACATTACCGTTGATGAAGAAGGAGTTGTTACCTTCAAAGAAAAAGGTGGTATTGACTTCCAACCAGTGACAGTTCAACTTCCTGGAGGAGAACAAGTTCCTTTCTTCTTCACCATCAAAAACTTAGTGGGTAAAACCGAACCCGGGTTCAATTCTATTAATACATCCATTGACTTTGTGGGTGATTTCCGAGTCCCCTCCTATCGTGGTGCAACTTTCCTCGATCCGAAAGGTCGTGGGTTAGCTACTGGTTATGATAACGCCGTTGCTTTACCTGCTACTGCTGATAAGGAAGACTATGCTAATGTGAAACAAACTCCCATTGGTAAAGGATCTATTTCTCTTCAAGTGACCAAAGTAGATAAGGAAACAGGAGAAATATCTGGAGTATTTGAAAGTGAACAGCCCTCTGATACAGATTTAGGGGCGAAAGAACCTGTTGATGTCAAGATTCGTGGTATTTTCTATGCTCGTCTCACCCCCGAAGTATAAGGGGCAAAAGAATATAAATTGTCTCAGATTATTTCTATGAACCAAAGGGGCCAACAGCCCCTTTTTTTAATAAGACCGCGCCGTTAACTGCGGGGTCTAAATTCATTTACATTTTTTAATAATTAAACCCCATTTGTTGTAAAAATTCTTAATAAAAAATCCCTTTAAATTAGGATATGCTACACAACTAGGCGGGATTTTAAGCTTTTGCCATGAAGCCACCGGTCTAGTGTTCACTCAAAAATAACAGGAAAAGATAGGATGAGCGTTAATTTAGCAACCATGTTACGTGAAGGTACAAAAAAGTCCCATACAATGGCGGAAAATGTTGGTTTTGTCAAATGTTTTTTAAAAGGAGTTGTTGAGAAAAATTCCTATCGAACATTGGTGGCTAATCTCTATTTCGTATACAGTGCGATGGAAGAGGAAATGGAGAGATTATCTCATCACGAATTAGTTTCTAAAATTTACTTTCCCGAGTTAAATCGTAAACAGTGTTTAGAAAAAGATTTAAGTTTTTATTATGGAGCTAACTGGCGCGATGAAGTAGCCCCTTCAGAAGCAGCACAAGCTTACATAGCACGTATTCATGAGGTTGCTGAAACTCAACCTGAGTTATTAGCTGCACATTCCTATACCCGTTATTTAGGGGATTTATCTGGCGGGCAAATTCTCAAAAAAATTGCACAACGGGCGATGAATTTAGGAGAAAATGGCACAACTTTCTATGAGTTTGAAGATATCCCTGATGAAAAAGCCTTTAAAGATAAGTACCGTAAATCACTAAATGAAATGCCAATTGATCAGGCAACAGCAGAAAAAATAGTTGACGAAGCTAATGCTGCTTTTGGTATGAACATGAAAATGTTTATGGAGTTAGAAGGTAACTTAGTTAAAGCTATTGGAATTATGCTCTTTAATACCTTAACCCGTCGTCGCAGCACAGGAAGTACCGAGTTAGCAACTGCTGAAAATTAGGCTTTTTTGGTCTGACAGTAATTTTGAAATAACAATCCTGATAACTTGGTTTGGGTTATTCTTCTCTTTATCAAGTTCTCGGGATTGTTGTTCTATGTTTTTAGTATAATTGAATTATCTGGAAAAATTGATTGATGAGACGATAAGGAAGATAAATCAAGCAACGATGAGTCAAGTTCAGAATAAACAACTAGAATTATTTAACCATTCTAAACCATTAGAATTAATTTTTAAGCAAACCAGATTTACTTTTATTGACTTTTTTGCAACGGTTTCTATTAATTATGACAACCCTGAAGAGTATAAAAAGAAATTTATCCAAAAGATTTATAAACCTCAAAAATTTAAGCCCATAATGGCTCAACATTGCTGTAAATTACAAGGTTTTCCAGATTGGTTTGAATTCCATCATAAAAATAGTATTGCCAAAAAAAAGTTTGGAAATTCTGTTCCTATTCCTGTGGTTTATCATATAGCAAAAGAACTCATAAATTTCCTGACAATACCATAGTTTAACGGCTGAGTAAACTACCCCCTCTTGAAAGTAACTATTTTTTATTTTTCTCTTGGCTCTCACTTTTCTTAATTCTCCAACTGTTATTAGTCGAATCTATGATAAATTCACAGTTTTTAAGAATATCTTGGCCGATAATAGCATCCTCTTTAGGAATAGCTATTACTTCTATGTCTTCAAATAGATAATCATTGATTTTGATATTGATATAGTACGTTTTCAGAGATAAATTTCGTCCTTGAAAATCTTTCAATGTAATCTTACTATAAGTTAAAGCTCGGAGAGAATTCAGTGCAGCCTCGGGAACACAAGTCATAACTGCATCAGTATTAATAAAAGCATTAATTTTTTTTGTTAAAGAAGCATTTGATGGATTACATATTTCTATATAGGTTTTTGAGTTTTGATTTAATTTAGCTTCTTGTTGTTCATGACTGTACATCGATTTTTTTTGAGTTAAAAATTCAGCTTCATAATATTCAAGAGACATTCCAGTTGGTAAATTTACCTCCTTGCCTGAGACTTCTTCAATACGAATCTGTTGATTTCGATATTCTTCAGTCTGATATATTGATTGTAATAGATCATGTTTATTGTAACCTTCTTTGACTAATTTATTACCAATAAATGCCAAATATCTATTTTTGTATTCTTTTTGTTCTTCTTGATTAAATGATGACTGTTCATCCCTGGAAGTATTCTCTTTAACTTGAGGTTGAATATAAGCTCCTTGACTTAATAGATAATTCTGCATTGCTAAAGATAACCCTTGGTTATATCTAAAGATAGCATTTTCTACATTGGCATTAGTTAATACACTATTCCCTAAGTTAGCATAACTTAAGTCAGCATGACTAAGATTGGCCTCGCTTAAGTCAGCATAACTTAAGTCAGCATAGCTTAAATCTGTTCCTGTAAAGTCAGCTTTTCTTAAGTCAGCCCCTTTAAGATCACCGCCTTTCAAGCTAATTTGACTTAAATTAGATCCTGCTAAATCTCTCTTAATATCAAGTTTACCAATTTGCGCAGCTGCAAAAAAATCATCAGTATTGGCTTCAAGAATAGCTTTAATAGTTTGTTCATATTCTTGATCTTCAATAATTAAATACTCTTCTTCATTCATAAGACACCTCCGCAAAGCTTAGTGATCCAGTGTTTCTTTCGTAAATCGACTTTTGAGTAACAATTTCCATAACTCTTTGGCTACTTAAGTTAATATTGTTCTCATTAGCTCTTAACTCAAAAATATGAATATCACTTTTATATTTTAAGTTAAAAGTGGCTTCAATTCTACAAGGTTTAGCATTTATTCTGAATATTCCTAGTTGTTTTTTCTTGAGAAGTCCTAGTAATGTGGGTTGTTTACTTTTCACCTGAAACACCCAACAAGGACTTACTTCAATGGTTTTGTCTGGTGTTGCTCCTTTAGCGTAAACTTGACAAATTTCTTGTTTCTGTTTTTTCGATGATTTATAATTTTTTGTTATTTTCCCGTCAATTCCTGTTTTAAAACCAATTAACCCACCCAATTCTTGATTTGTTCCCTTTTCTTTTACTATTTCAATTTCTAAAATTTGACTAAAAGAGGGGGTTAGACCTAATGTTTCTAACAATAAAATTGAATTATTACAATCTAAGCGCAATTCAGCACTCTTGATCCCAAAAAGAACAATAGTTTTGCCAATTTTAAGATATTGTTGTCCAAAAAGAATCGTTGGTTTTAATTTTATCTTCTCAGTTGATGCTGATAGTTCAGTTTCTGTTCTATTCTCAGTAATAATCTCCCCCTGCAATTTCATAAATACACAATTGGGATATAGATTTTGATATTTCGAGGTTATCATGAATTATTACCATTTAGACGATTATCAAATTTAATGAAGAAGTTAAGGGGTGATGGTGAAGTGGCTGATCATTGCTAGTTAAAAATTAATATCAAGCTCGTCAAACCATAAAGAACTTGGTAAATCAATAGTTTTTTCTTCTACTTCCTCAACTTTTTTTAAAAATCTTGGTTTATCAGGGTATTCAATTCTTATTCGCTTGAGTATTTCCGACTTATTTCCATCGCTATCAACCAATTCACCATCAACAAACACAACATATTGATTTTTATAGTTTTCCAACCATTGCTGATCTTGTCTTTTGATGTTGTAAGCAATTAAATTAATATCTGACTTTAATATATCTAATTGAGATATTTGTTCATCAATTATCCCAATTCTATTATTCAATATCTTCTTCTTATGCTCCAACATAGCAGATGCTACTTCTTCAATATCCTTCCGACAGTTATACGGATCTACTGATTTTTCCTTGTATAAATCAGCCTTAAGCCTTTTTGCTATCGTCTCATTTCTTGGGTCTGGATGCCCAGTTAGAATGGTTACAAAAGCCTGTTTATCCCATTCTCTAATTACTTCCAGTGTATCAAACCCTTCTTGCTTATTGTGATTAATCCAATTATCTAAAATAAAATAAGCAGCTTCTCCGTTTTTTACTAGCTTAAGTGCTTCAGTTCTGTTGTCAACAAACCTAGTTTGCCAACCAATACGATCAATTACTTCTTGAATGGTGTTTTTCATCACTGTACTGTCTTCCATGACAACTACTTCGTCTATCATAAAAGGATTCAAATTGTGAGTACGATTGGCAATACTTGAAATCATTGAAACTTCTCCTAAAACAGGGTGATTTGACTAACTCAGTACGACGTTTTACAGTATGTTAAGGAATGTTTTGTATTTTGTTAACGTCTGCAGTCGAAATCCTTGTGATAATTGTACAACATAAATCCTAAATTTGATATCTTTTAAGGGGTAAGCACATATAAAAAGTTGTCCCTTTACCTACCTGAGACGTGAAGCTGAGTTTTCCTCCATAGTCACTAATGATTTCACGAGAAACAAATAAACCAATCCCCGTACCTCCTGACTCTGGATGACTTGTATAACCTTGTTCAAATACTGTTTCTTTGAGTTCATTAGGAATCTCAATACCATTATCTTCAATAATAACTTGAATGTATTGTATCTCATCAATTGTAACAATATTTGTTGTGATATTAATAGATTTATCTTTTTTGTTTTTTTCATTAATAGCTTCTACAGCATTATCAATTAAGTTATAAATTACATCTTTAATTCTATTTCCATCTATTTCTATCAAAGGAATGGTTAAATCGTATTGTTCTTCGATTTTAATTCTGTTTCTAGTCGATGAAAATAATTGAACGACCGCTCTAATGACTTCATTAACATCAATAGGACCTAAGTTATCGTGAGTTACTTGAAAAACCTCTTTCATTTCTTGCACTCGACTGTCAATCCAATTTTTTCTATTTTGAATAATTCTCCTTTTTTGCTGATTACTCTTTTGACTTTCATCAGAAAGTTGATGTAAGTCGTAACCAAATTCAATCAGTTCATTTTTATATTTATGTAAAAAATTTTTCATAACAGAATCAAATCCCAAAGCACGAGAAATACTGGTAAATTTTCGTCTTTCATGTTCAAGTTTAGATTGAGTCTGTTTAAGCTGATTCTTATAACGATCTATAGCGAAAATACCCGCAGTTAACAATGCTACGTTTTTTTAAAATAAATTTCACTATTATAAAACTTATGTTTATATCCAACATAAACAGAGAGAGTCCCGACTGGTTCGTCTCCTAAAGATAAAGGGAGACAAGTAAAAGACTGTAACTTATTTTTCTTAATTCACTTTTTATGAAAAAACATATCAAGTTTTTCCCCGATATTTTGAATATTTAAAGGTTCATTTTCCTGAAAAACTTCAGCACCAATATTATCTCCCATTTTAACAGAATCTTTTGTTCTATATTTCCAGGATATATCTTCAGATTTTGCTTTTTCCGCAATTTCAAGTTCCTTATCATCATTAACAATCCTTATAATAGCAACTTTATAAGGCGTTGTACTATCTACAAGATTATCCACAACAAATTGATAAACATTTTGAATCATAAAATTATTTTTCTCTGATTCTAACTTAATCAACATTTCAGTCATTTCATTGTAAATACGTAGTTTATTTCTTGTTCTAAAGTTCTCAATTATTCCAGATATAATTGTACCAATAAGCATGAGAATATAGACATCATCATTATCAAAATCGATCAATATATTATTATCTATTTTATTAAAAACTTCTATGGTCCCAAAAGTTCCATTTACTCCATTTAACGGCACTGAAATTCCATTTTTAAATTGCCCTAATTTCTTTAGATAAAATTGTACATCAATAATATCTTTATATTCTTCCATTATTTGATTAGAGTAATGGGGTTCACCGTAAGTTGACTCTGCATCTGGAGAAGGCACTGCTTTTCCTGAAAAGCTTTCTCCTGGTAGATATTTTTTATTAGCTAACCAGTTTTTACTATTAATTAGATTATTATTTTGATCAACGCCATCAATACCACAACGCTGAATATATCCGTCTTTATTAAATAAAAATATAGAAGCTAGTGCAGCTTAGCAAAAATAATCCACCAGTCACTTATGATCTTTAAAGCCCTTAAATTTCCAAACGAACGGCTTAGCAAAATGTTGATTAAAGTAATCAATAAAATTGAGAATTTTTTGGGATAGTTCTTCAGTTGAACGGACAGTAATTCTTTTGAGTAAACGCCTGACTAAGATCGAAAACCAACACTCAATTTGATTAAGCCACGATGTATGTTTGGGAATATAAACAAAGCGAATTCGATGAGATTCATCTGATAAAAAATCTGCTCTGCTGTCCATAGATTGCAAAATCCCCTCCTTTCCTTTTCTCCCCAAATCAATAGTAATTCCACAGCTTTCTGCTACTAATTTGACTAAGCTTTCCGATTTATGAGTGTTGAGTTGATCTACAATAAAAATCCATTCTGCTTTTTCATCAATCTTAATCGTTCTCTGGATATGTTCAGAAAAATCTTGTTCTGTTCTTGTCGGTCCAATAGAGGGACTAACAACTTTTCCTCTTGCCACATCCCAGTTCGCAATCAAGCTTAAAGTTCCGTGTCTTTCATATTCAAATTCGATTTTTTCTACTTGTTTAGGCTTGATTCTTTTGTTCGGAAATAATCTCTCAAGAGCTTGAATCCCTGTCATTTCATCTGTACTAATTAAATGAATTCCTTGTTCTAACAAAGTTTTAGCTTCTTGATGAAGTTCACAGATATATTTGACTTGCTTTTTAAATTTTAAGGGATCATCAATTTTGGCATTTAACCAGTAACGAACGAGATGTGGTTGTAATGTCGCTTCTTTTTAAAAAACGCCCCACACTACGGGGGGAAATCTTTTCGACAATTCCTCTTTTTATGGCTTCATCCGCCAACTCTGAAGGTGTCCAATGGCTCACTGGTCTGTCTGATTTTTCACATTCTTCACAAGCGATCGCTACAATCTGGACTACTTGTTCGACCGTAAAGGATTTTGTTGTTCCAGGTCTTGGGCGATCGCTTAAAATTCCTTTGATCAAGACCATTAATGCTTTCTCCGTTACCTGTTGTTCTTCGGCGGCACTCAGTTTTTCTCTCTCCTCAAACCATCGCGATCGCCACTGACGCACTTGTACTCGGTCTAATTCTAATCTTCGACTAATCGAACTATTGCTCTCTCCTGATGCTGCGGCTAAGATTAGCTTGGCTCGTCTAACAAGGCGATAGGGGTTTGTTGTCCCTCTCACTATTTGTTGGAGTACTGTTTTCTGTAGGTTGGAGAGGTTAATTGGCAATGCTTTTATCATGGACATCAACTTCGAGATTCTTCCGTTAGTTTCATTGAAACACATTGTCGTGGCTGGTCACGAAAGTTTCTGTAAAAATCTGGTGGATTACTTTCGCCAAGCTGCACTAGTTGTACGTTTAAATAATGACGAATTTGCTTTAAAGCTTCTGTGGTTAGTTCTTTAAGGGTTTTACAAACTATCAACTTTTGGTTAATTTGATTAAGGTTACGAAGTTTCTCTTGTAATTTTTTTTTATCTTGTTGCGCCTGTGTCATAATAATAATGAGCAGAGGGGTTTATATATTTTTCTTTATCCCAGATTGGTAGAGACGTTTCATGCAACGTCTCTACAGAAGTTTAACTACTAAAAGAACCATCCATAAGAATGTAAACCTTTTCCTAATATATTAACCCCTAAATAACACACCCAAACCACCATAAAACCACTGGCGGCTAAAATAGCTGGTTTACGACCTTGCCAACCCTTGGTAATACGCGCATGAAGATAAGCAGCAAACACCAACCAAGTGATTAAGGCCCAGGTTTCTTTAGGGTCCCAACTCCAATAAGATCCCCAAGCTTCATTAGCCCAAACTGCCCCGGCAATAATACCAATAGTCAGTAAAGGAAACCCTAAACCAATAATACGATAACTAATATTATCCAAAGTATCAGCTAAAGTGAGGAGTTGAGGAGAAAGAGTAACCGGTTCAGACTTAATAGCAACGCTTTCTAAGACGGCGGTTCCACCAGCACCACTGCTTTGTACGACACTAACGGTAGGTTCTTCCTGGTTATCTTTAAATAAATCTTTTTTTAACCTATCTCGATAACCACCGGTTCCAAAGGAACTACCTTTGAGTTGGATGTCTTGGTTACGAGTCACCACCAAAAAGGCGATCGCTAATACAGATCCCACCATCAAAGTAGCGTAACTCAACATCATGACGCTAACGTGCATCATTAACCAGTTAGACTTCAACGCCGGAACTAAGGGGGCAGAGGTTTGCATTTCTGAGGGTAAAGTCAAAGCAGCAAAGGCAGTAATACCCATCGCTACGGGGGTTGTAACCACTCCAACGAGGTGACTACGACTCATTTGTTCAGCCACCAAATGAATAGCTGTTATACCCCAAGCTAAGAAGAATAAGGACTCATAGAGGTTGCTGAGGGGAAAATAACCCCCTTCTAACCATCGGGCCCCCAACAGAGTAGCCATACATAGATTAGCGATCGCCACTCCTGTGGTTCCCAGAGTAGGCAACCAGGTTAAACCCCGGAAGGCAGCCCCGGCCCAATAAATGAGCATGGTCAAGAATAATAAGAGAAAAGAACTATTATCGAGAAAATTTTGTAACGTAATTAAGTCCATATTGTTGAATTTTCCAATCAGAAGTTATTGTTGAGATTAACAGTAAGTTAAGGGGACAATGACAAAATCCCCTCTGATCCAGCCTATAGCTTGAGACTGAAGGAATTGAACTTTGATCCAAGGGATGCGATCTTGATCTGGCCCTGTTTCACATTCTAAGACTCTAATGCGATCGCCCACTAATCCATAACCCAACGAACCAGTAGAAATACTGGGGCCTTGGCGGAGGTTAATACGAGCATTGGGGTCATTGGCGGTTAAGATGGTAATATCTGTTTTGACAAAATACCCTCTGATCCAGCCTATGTCCCCTGATTTTACGAATTTTACCCTAATCCAAGGGACTCTCGGTTCATTCCCTGAGCCTTTCCTAAATTCTAACAAAGTAACTTGATCGTCGGGCAAACCATAGCCTAATAAAGCAGAATTGACACTAGGTTGAGAACGTAAATTAATGCGAGAATTACGGTCATTAGCCACTAAAACCGTCTGTTCTATGACTGTTTGTGTTAAACCGGGCAAAACCCAACTCAGAGATAGAGTTAACCCTAAACATAGTCGCAACCAGGAATTAATCATTGTTGTCCGTTGTTTGTTCATTATAGTTCAAGGTAAGAACAGGGAAAGGCAGATGATTATGGGGTAAAATCGGTCATACTCTCCAGCTAACTTCCTGTCATGAATTTTTTTGAGAAATTAACCCAACGGACCACTACCAGCAACAGTTTATTGATCCTTGGTCTTGATCCTAACCCAGAAATGATGCCTCAAGATCAGCATACCCATCAAGGACAAGAAAGTTTAATCCTTGCCTTAGAAACTTGGTTAAAATGGGTCATTGAACAAACGGCAGAGTTAGTCTGTGCTTATAAACCAACTTTAGGCTTTTATGAAGCATTGGGCAGCGAAGGATTAGACTTATTATTAAAAGTTATTCAGGTTATTCCTGATGATATTCCCATTATTTTAGACGCAAAACATGGGGATATTAATACCAGTACCGTCTTTGCTAAAACAATTTTTGAGAACTGGCAAGTTGATGCAGTAACGGTTAGTCCTTACGCTGGACAAGATCACATCGCTCCTTTTTTAGTTTACCCAGATCAAGGGGTTTTTATCCTCTGTCATACTTCTAATCCTGGGGCAGTTATTTTGCAAGAATATCCCACAGATGAAGCTCCTTTTTATTTACAAGTTATCAAAGAAGCGAAAACTTGGGCAACCCCAGAACAGTTATTTTTAGAAATAGGAACTACTAATTTAGAAGTAATTAAAAAAGTCCGTTATCTTGCCCCAGAAAGATTATTATTAATGCGGAGCATTTGGAGTAAAGGAAATGATATTCATGAGATACTTAAAGTTTCTCTAAACCCCATGGGACAAGGGGTACTGATTCCCATACCTCAAGATTTTTTAAAATCTAAAGACCTGAAAGAAAAAGTGAATAATCTCAATCAAGATATTAATAAATATAGAAAAAGTATTAGTCAAAACTTACAAAACTGTGAGCTTTGGAGTCCCAATGTTTGTTTACTTAATTCCCATCCTCATCAAGATTTAATTTTACAACTTTATGATATTGGTTGTTTATTATTTGGGGAATATGTACAAGCATCGGGAGCAACTTTTTCTTATTATATTGATCTGAGAAAAATAATTTCTCAACCCCAATTATTCCATCAAGTTTTAAATGCTTATGCTGATATTTTAAAAACTTTAAATTTTGAAAGAATTGCCGGAATTCCTTATGGTTCTTTACCCACAGCCACGGGATTATCTTTAATGTTACATCACCCGATGATTTATCCTAGAAAAGAAGTCAAAGCACACGGAACCCGTCGTTTAATTGAAGGGACTTTTCAATCAGGAGAAAAAGTGGTGGTGGTTGATGATATTTTGATTACCGGAAAAAGTGTTAAAGAAGGAGCAGAAAAATTAACCTCTTCAGGATTAATTGTTGAGGATATTGTTGTCTTTATCGATCATGAACAAGGGGTTAAAGATAAGCTTAAAGAAGATGGTTGTAACGCCTATTCTGTGCTAACTATTTCTGAAATAACGGAAACTTTATACGAAGCAGGAAGAATTAATGAACAACAATATAAGAGCTTTTTTAAACATTAATATTTGCTCTTTCGATAAAATTTAGTAAAATAAACAACCGAATCAGATCCTGAGAAAATGGCTATTAAACGCAATCAAAATCCTAACCCTCAACCCAAAAAACAAGAACGACTAACCAACACAAAAAAAAATCAAGTACAAGATAATTTAGAAGAGAGTATTCGTCCCCATTCTTTTGATGAATATATCGGACAAAAAGATCTCAAAGATGTCTTATCTATTGTTATCGAAGCAGCTAAAACCCGTAACGAACCAATTGATCATCTCCTATTATATGGACCACCTGGCCTGGGTAAAACCACAATTTCCCTCATTTTAGCCTCGCAAATGGAGGTTAATTGTAAAATTACGGCCGCACCTGCTTTAGAAAGACCAAGAGATATTACAGGATTATTAGTAAACTTAAAACCAGGAGATATCTTATTTATTGATGAAATTCATCGACTGAACCGTTTAACCGAAGAATTACTCTATCCTGCTATGGAAGATTATCGTCTTGATATCACCATTGGGAAAGGACAAGCTGCTAGAACTAGGAGTATTCCCCTACCTAAATTTACCCTAGTAGGAGCAACAACTAAAGTTGGGGCCTTAACCTCTCCCTTACGCGATCGCTTTGGACTGATTCAACGGTTAAAATTCTATGAACCGGAAGAATTAGCCTTAATTATTCAAAGAACGGCTAAATTATTAAATACCTCTATTACCGAACCAGGTTCCTTAGAAATTGGTCGACGTTCTCGAGGAACTCCCCGTATTGCTAACCGTTTATTACGAAGAGTTAGAGATTATATACAAGTGAAAAAATTTGAGAGCATTACCCAAGAATTAGCAGCGGAAGCATTAGATATTTATCAAGTAGATCCCCAAGGTTTAGACTGGACAGATCGCCTGATTTTAGAGACCATGATCAAACAGTTTAATGGGGGGCCAGTGGGACTCGAAGCGATCGCCGCGGCCACAGGAGAAGATGCAAAAACCATCGAAGAAGTCTATGAACCCTATTTATTACAAATTGGTTATCTTAATCGTACCCCCAGAGGACGAGTGGTGACAGCGATCGCTTATCAACATTTAGGTAAAACAACAGAAGAACAATTATCAATTTTCAATGAAGAGTAATTGAGATCACAGCGATGAGAGCAATTAACGGATACTATAGACCTAAAACTGATTTATTTTCGTTTATTGAAGATGAAGTCTAATATAATCATTTCTGCTCCTCATATTATTGTTCCTAACAACTATTGGACTCCTTTGTTGGGAGAAACGTTACGGGATGCTGGCCTAATCACAGAAGCACAACTACAAACTGTTTTGAGAGATAAACAAGAATACAAAGAGCAAAAAGTTGGTGAAATTTTAGCTTTACGAGGATGGTTAAAACAAGAAACAGTTGATTTTTTTGCCGAAGAATGGACAAGGTGTTTAGAACAAGGGGCTAAATATCCTATTGGGGAATATTTAAAACAGGCTGCTTTATTAAACCAAGAAAATATTGAATATATTTTATATATTCAAAAAAGACTTCCGATGAAGTTTGGAAAAATCGCTGTTAATGAAGGACTACTAAAAAAAAGAACTGTGAATTTCTTTCTTGAGAATCTCTTTTGTCAACCTTCTATTGACATTATCTTTTTAACCTAACTCAATTGTTTTGACTTCCTTGGAAATGACAGTTAAACAGATATTAATTCTCAAAACTGAACACTGATTGGTATAATGATTCAAGATTGATTATTGGAAATATCTCATCAGTCACCCTGTCAATAACCACAGTAAACTTAACAATTGGAATTATCAAGGTTCTGGTATTCTTGATAAAACACATCTTAGATTTTTTACCAAAAAACTTCTATCAACCTATTTAAAAATACAGGCTATAAAGTAGAAAAAATCGCCGGTAACGGTCCTTTGACTCTTAAAGATACAAGAAGTTTTAAAGGAAACATAATAGCAACCTTTAATATTCTCACCCTCAATATTTTTCAAGAATTTATCGCCAACCAATATATAATTTTAGCGAAATCAGCATCAAAATCTAAATCGGACGAGGTATCCAGAAAAAATCTTAATTTCTGATTACTCGTCTTCTTAATTTTCAGGAAACAGAAGGATTTAGATATTGATAGCTAACATCAGAGTTTTCCCAGACTTTACCATCTAAAGCCATTTGTTCAATGGAACTGGCTAAACGCAGGGCTTTTAAAGCCTGAGTCCCTCCTACAGAGGGTTGATCCCCTCCCCGCACACAATGAACAAAATGCTCTAATTCTGCGTGTAAAGGTTCTATCTTAGTGGTATGGACTTTTTCAATTAAGCCGTCCTGACGGTATAATACTTGTCCATAGTCGGTGCTATAGTTAGCTGTGGTTTGTCGGTGAATTAAAATATCGTTGTTAAGAAAATCCGCTTCGGTTAAACAATTTTTGCAGTGTGCTGCTAAACGGCGGATTTTACGATGAGTTACTTTACTAGCGGTTAGGGTAGCGACAATACCATTAGCAAACCCTAGTGTCGCGGTTACATAATCAAGATGACGAGAATTTGAGCCACAACTGCCACTGGCGGTTAACTTAACCACTGGTGATTTAACCAACTCTAATAATAAGTCAATGTCATGGATCATTAAATCCAAAACCACAGAAACATCATTAGCCCTTTGAGAATAAGGACTCATACGATGTGCCTCTAAGGCTAATACCTCTTCTGTTTTTAGGACTTTACTCAGTTCTTGGAAAGCAGGGTTAAAGCGTTCGATATGACCCACCTGCAAAATACCATGAGAACTAGCAGCCTGGTTAACTAAAGATTCAGCTTCAGCAATACTAGCAGCGATGGGTTTTTCAATGAGGGTGTGAACACCAGCTTGTAAACAGTCCATACCAACGGAATGATGCAAGCGAGTGGGAACTGCAATACATACTGCATCTACATGGGGAAGCAGATCCTGGTAATGTTCAAAAAAACGGACTCTATATTTACTGGCAATATCGATCCCCCGTTCCACATTGACATCAGACACGCCCACTAATTGCACATCTTTGAGTAGGCTAAGAATTCGGCTATGATGTTGCCCCATGTTCCCTACTCCGATAACACCAATACGAATGGGTTCAAAGGTGCCTCTTTGAGATTTTAGGGGTTGTTGTGTCTCTGACATTTTTCGGATCACTCCTGTAAACTCCTCCACCAAGTTTGATTGTCTCGCCTCTAGGTAATTTTCTTGATTGAGTCAATCATCCAAGATGGTAACACAGTTTGTCAAAATGTGAAGAAATTTTATTTTCCCGTGAACAGGTGCCAGCATTGTTGAGCGATCGCCCAATCTTCTTCGGTATGGATCACTAAAATGTTTACGGATGAGTCAACGGTTGCGATGTTTTGATCCACAGGGGAGGATTCATTTTTCGTTTTGTCTAATTTTAGTCCTAAAAATTCAAAGGCTTCACAGGCTTTTTCTCTGACTAAAGCAGCATTTTCTCCCACTCCTGCGGTGAAAATTAAAGCGTCTAATCCCCCTAAGACGGCTAACATGGAACCGATCTGCGATCGCAGACGATGAATATACATATCAAAGGCTAATTGGGCGCGGGAATTATTTTCTTTGATTCCTTGTAAAATTGCTCGCAGATCGGCGGAAATGCCGGAAACTCCTTTTAAGCCGGATTCTTTATTTAGTAAGGTATTTAAGTCTTCGGGGGTTAGGGAATATTCTCGTATTAAATAGAGTAAAATAGCTGGATCAATGGAACCGCTACGAGTTCCCATCATCAATCCTTCTAGGGGAGTAAATCCCATGGTTGTATCTAAACTTTTGCCGTCTTTGATAGCTGTTAATGAGCAGCCATTACCGAGATGACAGTTAATTAATTTTAGGGAAGATAGGGGTTGATTTAAAATTTCGGCTGCACGATTAGCACAATATTGATGACTAATACCATGAAATCCATAACGACGAATTCCTTTATCTACCCACTCAAAGGGAATAGGATAAGCTGCATTTTCTAAGGGAATGGTCTGATGAAAAGCTGTATCGAACATGGCCACTTGAGGCACATTTCCTAAGACCTTTTCTATGGCTTCTATCCCTTGAATATGTGCCGGGTTATGATTGGGAGCAAGGGGAATTAATTCTGCAATTTTGGCTTTAACTTCGGGGTTTATTTTGGTAGCTTCAGTATATTTTGTTCCCCCATGAACCACTCTATGACCCACTATATTAATATCACTCAATTGTTCAATAACTTTTGTTTCTCCTGCGATTAAAGTGGCCAGCATTTTAGGAATTGCTTCTGCTTTATCCCCATTATTAATGGTTATTTTTTGTTTAAAATTATTGGCTTTTACTGTTAATATCCCGTGATCTTTAGCTACAGTCCAGTCAATATTTCCTGTCCATAGGGGTTTGGGGGGATGTTTGGGTAGGATGTTTTCTTCTATATTATATAAACAGGTTTTTTGACTGCTCGATCCTGCATTTAGTACCAAAATTTTCATTATCAAATCCCAGTAAAATCATCTTTTCATCATACCCCGATAATTGGTCAATTAATACCAGTTCGCTAGAGTAGGGGTTAACGGCCGTTAACCCCTACACATTCTTAACACGCCCTGGAGGACTTGAACCCCCGACATCAGGTTTTGGAGACCTGCGTTCTACCAACTGAACTAAGAGCGCATGGTATAAGACTATGCTTTAACCCTTAACTATTATAGCGCACCTTGTTGCTTTTTTTGTGAGTTATGTGCGCTATTTTCCAAGTTTTTTTTAAACGGGACGGTCAAAACGCTGACGAATTCTGGTGGCTTTACCCACGCGATCGCGTAGATAATATAGTTTTGCCCGACGGACTTTACCACGACGAATAATTTTAATATCGGCAATGCGTGGAGAATGGAGAAGGAAAACCCTTTCTACCCCTACCCCTTGGAAAGTTTTTCGTACAGTTATGGTTTCGTTGATACCACCGTTACGCATGGCAATAACTGTGCCTTCATAGGGTTGAACTCGCTCTTTTCCACCTTCTCGGATACGCACCCCGACTCGCACTGTATCCCCAACATGAATAGTTGGTAGGTCATTCTTGATATATTCCGATTCTATGTCTTTGATAATTCCTTGAGCATTCATGGCCTTTGTAAAAATACACAATTTCCTATTTTAGCCTAACTTTAAGAATAAATCAAGTTCTTAGAATTCAATCCCGGGTTGAGCCTTGATTCCTTGTTCTTTGAAAGGATGTTTAATCAATTTCATTTCTGTGACTAGATCAGCGACTTCAATTAATTCTGTTGGCGCACCTCTTCCTGTTAAGATAACGTGGGTTTGTTCTGGTTTTTGTTTAAGAGCTTCGACTACAGTTTCTACCTCTAAATATCCTAATTTTAAGGCTATATTTACCTCATCAAGTAAGACTAATTGATAGTCAAGATTATTGATAAAAGAAACTGCTTTCTCCCAAGCTTGTTGGGCTTTGAGAATATCTCTTTCTCGATCTTGGGTGTCCCAGGTAAAACCTTCTCCCATGGCTAAAAATTCCAGTTGGTTTTCCCACTTACTTAAAACCGCTTTTTCAGCAGGTTCCCAGGCTCCTTTAATAAACTGAATAATAGCCACTTTATAGCCATGGCCCAGGGAGCGCATCACCATTCCTAAGGCGGCGGTGGTTTTTCCTTTACCGTTACCTGTGTTAACAACAATTAGTCCTTTTTCTTTCGATGCTTCTGCAAGACGTTTTTCTTGAACTTCTTTCCGTCTCTGCATTTTTTGTTGATATTTTTCTGGGGAGAGATTAGTATCGGTGATCATGTTAATAAGTGACTCAATATGTATTAAATAACTGAGGAGTAATGCCCTCAGTAACGATATTAATCAGAAGTTTACTGTTAATCAAATTAATTTTACAAGACTACCAAAAACTTTTAATAGAGTAGTCTAATTTTTGTAACATTTTTCTTAACAGTGGTAAACTTAAACCAATGACATTACTGTGGCAACCTTCTATTTTTTCAATAAACAAACTTCCTTTCCCCTCTAAAGCAAAACTTCCGGCACATTTCAGGGGTTCTCCTGTGTTAACATAAGCTTCAATGGTCTGGTTATCGATATCAGCAAAATGAACTTTTGTGATGCCACAAGACAACAAAGTTTTTTGTTTTTTCCCATCTAAAAGTGCATGACCGGTGTACAATTCTCCGTAGTTATTTCTCATGATTTGCCAACGGGTGATCGCTTCTTCTGGGGAGTCTGGCTTCCCATAAATTTTACCATCGATAGCTAACACAGAATCACACCCTAATACTAAACAATTTTCATACTGTTGAGCGACAATTTCTGCTTTACACTGTGCCAGAATCTGTACTAATTTAAGGGGGTTGGTTTCTGTGATTTGAGACTCATCATAATCACTAGAACAAACAATGGGATCTATGCCTACGGTTTTAAGCAGTTTCAGACGGGCAGGGGAAGCGGAAGCAAGTACAAAAGGGGGAAATTGTGTCATTTTTTTGTCCAGCTATAGATATAATTAATAGACTGAAAAGGAATTGACTGAAGTTTCAAATAAGTTTTTAACTTTACCCCAACGTTTTTGTACAGTTGACAGATTAAAGGTGAAAAGTTTACCACGACTCACAGCAATACTGGCAAGATTGTGGCGTTTTTCTTGATTGGGTAAGGTTACTTCATATTCTAACTTATAGTAAGTTTTTCCTTCTAATTCCCGTGATTCAGCATTAATTAAATCTACTTCACGGTCATTTTCTACATCATTATTTATTCGTTTTAATAAATAATAGCCCACTTCTGTCGGTGTTCCTAATGAAGCTAATGTTTTTTCTTTGTCTACATCGCTGACTATAACGCTTAAGTTTTCACTCTCCTCAATGATATCTCGAAAAACGACATCAAGCCCTTGAGAAGACTGCTTGACATCGACTCCAGCCCAACCGTTAGGGTAAAGGAATTGATAACCATCAGCAGCATCGACATAGCTTTGTAAACCACCTACACCTACGGAGCAACTAATTAAGCTTAAACTTATTAATGTAAGGACAAGTATTCTTAGTGACTGATACATAGATTTTTCAAAATTCGATTACACCCATTGTCTCATTATCACGGTCATCTTGTCATCTTTATTTACACCCTGTTGTTGCTCATGGGTTTTTATAACCAGTCAATCTCTTGAGCTTTTTCTGATAATTTGGCTGTTTTTTGTCCTTAACTTCTAGCCTGGAAATTAAATAAATCAATGGGCATTTTTATTAAATCAAGGGGAGTGGCTTTACCTTGTAAAATTTTAAGACTATCTCTGGGTATTTCTTTCAATAGCCAACGTGCGCAGCGATAAATAGCTTCTTTTGTCGTGAAATCTCGCATTAAATCAACCCCATATAATTCGTGTAAATAAAGATTAGAACGGCCATAACGTTGCCATTGACTTTTCAATTCTTTAAAGTTAGAACGATGGCGATGACGAATAATTCCCTTGGGGGCAAAGGTTAATTTATAGTCTGTTTCTTGTTGAATTCTCCAGCAAATATCGGCATCTCCTCCTGTGGTTAAATAGGGACGAAATAAACCAATCTTTGTGAAAATAATGCGTCTAACTCCTAAGTTTGCTGTTTGTCCGTAGGGTAAAAAAGGATGTTCTAATAAGAATTTTTGGGACAATACACTATTTCTTTCTGCATATTTTTCTAAAAAACTATTCCCTGGTAGTGCATCAATTTCTCCCACGACGATTCCTATTTTTTCGTCAACAAATGGTTTAACTAATTCTTCAACCCAATTATTTAATGGTCGACAGTCGGCATCGGTAAAGGCTAATATTTTCCCTTTTGCTTGGCGAATTCCTTGATTACGGGCAGCATAAGAACTTTGAATATTGTTCTCGTTTAATACTTGGAAGTTAATGCCTATTTTTTTAGCTTCAAGGGTTGCTTGATTCAGAATTTTAGAGGTATCATCTTGACTATTATTATTGACCAATAAATATTCTACTTTGTCTTTAGGATAGGTTTGTTCTTGGATACAGTTAATTAAATCAGGTAAGTCTTTTTGTCCGTTATAGATAGGCACTATTACAGAAACTTGAGGTAAAATTTTTTGATTTTGCTTCATAATCTTTTTTAACTTTAGTTAGTTGATATATAGTGTTTCCATTTGAGTAGTCAATAGTTTAACACAAGTCTTGTATTTATTACAGCCTGGAAGGCTGTGCTACTGATTTTGATACCATTTATTGTGTCAATCTTTGTTTTAAAATAAACTCGGCGATCGCTAAATCTACAGGGGTAGTTACTTTTAAGTTTGTTTCTTCTCCTTGAACAATTTTGACTGGTAATTGACATTTTTCAAATAAAGCAGCATCATCGGTTACTTGCCAACCCATTTGATAGCCTTTTTCATGACTTTCTTTTAATAGATTAACATCAAATCCTTGGGGAGTTTGTGCGGCCCATAAATTAGAACGTTTTGGAGTATCTTTAATAAATTGTTTACTATCAACAATTTTAATGGTATCTTTAACAGGAATAGCAGCAATTAACCCTTGACAATTTAAAAGTTCTTCTGCACATCTATCGAATAAATTAGGGGTTACTAAACATCTTGCCCCGTCGTGAATTAAAACGTTTTCCGCTTCTTTTGGTAATGCTTGTAAACCGTTATAGACAGACTGTTGACGGGTTTCTCCTCCTGAGATTAATTCCACGGGTTTGTTAAGAGAAATATTCTCTAAGATATTTTTAAATTCAGGGAAATCGTAGGGTTGTCCTATAATACCAATCCACTCAATTTTTTGTGCTGTTTCTGCTGCGAGAAGTGTCCAACTTAATAAAGGTTTGCCTAAAAGATTAAGCAATAGTTTATTGCGTTCGCTTCCCATTCGTTTACCCATTCCTGCTGCTGGAATTAATAGATACATACTCTAAAAATTTCATAACTAACTTATTATATTGTACCAAAGAAGTGACCTTAAGCAGAACTAATAATTTTCCTGATTTCTTTGAGTTTTTGATGATAGTTATTGTCATCCATTGCGCCATAACTTTCTGCTAAGGAAATATGGTTATTGAGTTTAATCCAAGAACCACATCCACCATAGGTTTTGTCATAAGGAATAATCACAGGTTTAGGTAACAAAAAAACACGCAATAATAAAACAAAAAGAGGTTGTCTCTGTTTCCAGTTAAATCGTTCTTCCACAAATTTTTCTGTCCAGATATGATAAGAATAAAGTTGCTTAATTATTGAAAAATCTTGGACTTGAAAAATATTAGTAATATTAGCCCAACTACTAATTTCAATAGTTTCAGGATGCCAACCCGAGGGGACAGGATTGACAAAAGCAGTATAATCTGATTTTAGTAGATGGGGTTTTTGATGTTCATAAGTAGGGTATAATAAAATGGGGTTATGATTAACTTGAAACTGTCCTGAAATTTCTTTGATACCTCCTTTACGTAGGAGTAAAATAGTCTGACCTTTTTCCAATGCTTTAACAGCAATATTCCACTCTTTTAAAGCAAAACTTAGGGTAGTTAACATAAGATAAAATACTCAAAAATGATTATTGATTATTGAACAATAATTAAAGGTAATTAATGCTACAATTAGATAGGTTTTCATCAAACTTAATCCAATAACAACTCCATATTGTTCTAAAATATATCTATGAATAATATTGCCGCCGTAATCTTAGCCGGAGGATATGGAACTAGACTTAAACATCTACTTCCTAATATTCCTAAACCCATGGCCTCCGTTGTCGATAAACCTTTTTTAGAATGGATAATTTGTTATCTTAAACAACAAGGAATTACCCAACAAATCATTTCCACTGGCCATCTAGGAGAAGTGATTGAGGAACATTTTAAAACCCATCAGGTCAAGGGGGTAGACATCAATTGTTGCCGTGAAAATGAACCATTAGGAACAGCAGGAGGGTTTATCAATGCAGTGCAACAAGTTAAGTTATCTCCTAAAGCATGGTTAGTAATGAATGGGGACTCTTTAATTGTAGCTAATTTTGACCAATTAGTTAATTATCTAGACGATCAAGAAGTTGGATGTGTCATTTTAGGGGTAGCAGTTGATGATGCTTCCCGTTATGGTTCCCTAGTTTTTGATCAGTCAAACACCCTGATTAACTTTGCTGAAAAACAAGCTGGGAAAGGTGTTATCAACGGCGGTGTTTATCTATTTCGCCATGATGTTTTAGGACAGTTTCCTTCGCAGTTTACCTTGAGTTTTGAATACGATGTTTTCCCTACTTTACTAGAGAAAAATATTTGCATTAAGGTACATTCTGTTGAGGCACCATTTCTAGATATTGGAACTCCAGAAACCTTACCACAGGCTGAAACGTTTATCAAAGAAAACTTTACAAATTTGTTAGAACAATGTTAATTTCACGTGCGCCAGTTAGGATTAGTTTTTTTGGAGGAGGAACAGACTATCCAGAGTATTTTTTACACCATGGAGGTGCTGTTTTAGCTACAGCAATTGATAAATTTTCTTACGTCACAGCTAGTTCTTTTCCTAGTCATTTGTTTGACTATTTAATTCGAGTTTCTTACCGTAAAGTTGAGTTAGTCAAAACTGTTGAAGATATCGAACATAAAGTCTATCGTGAATGTTTAAAATTTTGCGGTTTAGATAAAGATATTGAACTCCACAATGTAGCCGACTTACCAGCATTTACGGGTTTAGGTTCATCTTCTGCTTTTACGGTATCATTATTACAAGCATTACATAGTTTTAAAGGAGAGTTTATTAAACCCTTAGACTTAGCCTATGAAGCTATTTATGTCGAACGTCATCTAGTTAATGATCGAGTCGGTTGTCAGGATCAACTAATGTCAGCTATGGGAGGGTTTAACTTAGTTGAATTTAGGACAGAGGAAGATATTGCTGTTAACCGTGTGGCTATTTCTCCCCAAAGATTAGCAGAATTTGAATCCCATATTTTCATAGTTTTCACAGGAATTAAAAGAAGGGCTTCTAAGGTTGTTGAAAAACAGTTAAAACGGGTTGCTGATAATACAGAAACACTCAAACAGATGAGAAAAATGGTGGATCAAGGTTGGAATATTTTGACCAGTAATCAATCTTTATCCGCTTTTGGTGAATTATTAGACAAAGCTTGGGTAGCCAAAAGAAGTCTAGATACAGTCATTTCTAACCCAGAAATTGATAATATGTATCAATTAGGAAAAGAAGCAGGGGCTTGGGGTGGTAAACTATTAGGTGCTGGTGCAGGGGGTTTTATGCTGTTTTTTGCACCCCCAGAAGTTCATCCTAAACTAGCAAAAGCCTTTGCTAATCATCAGGTACTTTCTGTTAAAATTAATGCCCCAAGTTCCCAAATAATTTTTTCCTAGCTTACTGAAAAATAAAGGTTACTGATATGATCATTTTTGCCTATTTTTATCGTGAACCTTTACTAGAATCAGATTTAGAAATATCTATTGATAACTTAAAAATAGACAGATTTTATCATGATTTAGGAGGAAGAAATGAGTTAGAAAAACTACTCAAAGACTGTGAAAATATTGCTCCCAATTATCTGTTAATTCGTCAATTAGAAGAATTAGGAGATAATTCTCAAGTTGTCAAGTCTAATTATCAAAAATTAACAAATATAGGAATAAAAATTATTATTTTAGATGAGGTTAAATTAAATAATTTAGAGGGACTAGAATGGTTAGAAAATGTAAGAGAGATTGATATTAATAACCCTGAAATTTTAGAAAGTATCGACAAGAATAAAAGAGATTTATCCCTTAAAAAGGGACAAGCTTTAAGACGAATCAAAGATTTACCACCCCCAGGAAAAGCACCTTATGGATACCGCAGAGGAAAAGAATGTTATCTTATAGATCGTAGTACAGCACCTATTATCAAAGACTTTTTTGAACAATTTTTGTTATTTGGTTCCTTAAGAGGTGCTGTTAATTATTTAGCCAAAAGATACGGCAAAAAAATATCTGTTTCTACAGGAAGTCGCTGGTTAAAAAATCCTGTTTATCGGGGAGACTTAAGATATAAGAATAATGAAATTATTTCTAATACTCATTTACCTATTATTTCAAGAGAAGAAGCGGCACAAATTGATAGATTATTAGGAAGGAACAGAAAATTATCCTCAAAAACCGCCAGTGCAAAATATTCTTTAGTCGGTTTAGTTAGTTGTCAAAAATGTCATAACTCAATGATAATTAATCAGGTAACACAAAGAAACAAAAAAAAAGAATATCTCTATATTCGTCCTCAAAAATGTCCGATTACCCCTCCATGTAAGGCGATTTCTTATCAAGAAGTTTTAGCAAAAACTATTGACTATATTTGTGATCATTTTCCCAATAAAGTTAAAAACTTTGATCCTAAACAAATAGAAATTTATAAAAATGATATTCAAAATAAAATAGCAGAAAAAATCGACATTATTGATAAATTATCATCTTTAGTTCAATCGAATATTCTTGATGAACAAACAGCACAAATTAGACGCTATAACTTAAACATAGAAATTAGTAAATTAAGTTCTCAACTAGAACAACTACCCCCAGAGAACTTAAAAAATATTGCTGAAGCTGTTTCCTTACCCAGATTTTGGCAAGACTTATCAGAAGCAGAAAGACGATTTTATTTTAGAGAGTTTATACGTCAAATTTATATAGAACAAACCTCTAAAACAGAATGGAGTTTAGAAATTACTTTTATTATTTAATTCATAAATTAATTAAGTTGCTACTTTCATGGGCGAATTATTAATTCCAGGAAGTGGTCAATCGATCTGCGATCGCTTTGATTTTTAAGCGATCGCAATTAATTAGTAGATAAGCTATTATTCTTCTCGCGAGCTAGGTGCAAGAACGCACGAATGTAATCGATTTCCGCTTCATTATCGCGAATGCCAAGGTATATTTGTTTTTGAACCCTTTTAGCTCCAAGAGCAACTGGAGCGACTTGAAACCGCTCGGAAACCTCCTCAACGAGCCACCGAGGTAGAGCAGCCACACCTCGCCCACTCTCAACCATCTGGAGCATGATATCGGTATTCTCAATCATTTTGTGTTCTTTGGGATATATTCCTGCTGGGGACATAAACTGTGAGAAGATATCTAGTCTGTCAATTGATACTGGATAGGTAATCAGAATTTCTTTAGACAAATCGAATGGAGTTATAAAATCCAAACCGTATAGTTTGTGGGACTTCCCTACCACAAGCACTTGCTCGTAATCAAACACCGGCTCAAACAGCAATTTTTTTTTAAAGAGGGGATCGGGGGTAACAAGCATATCGATCTCGTAACCAAACAATGATTAGGGGTCGAAGTGGTAGTCACCTACCACGACTCCCATTCCGAACCGTGCATGAGACTTTCACCTCACACGGCTCTCGGCAATTAGTCCTTTGTCATAGGTACTGTTAACACATCGTCTTTCCATTCATAGCCATTTTCTAACCAATCGTAGAGGTAGTCATTTTTGCTTTTGACATCATGACAGTGACGATGTAGAGCTTGAAGATTGTTGTAGGTATCCTTTCCACCTTTCGATTTGGGGATAATGTGGTCAACTTCTATCAAGTCTTCAGGTGTAAAGTATTGCTTACATTGAGGACATATACCTTTTTGTTTCTTTAAGAGTTTTGCGACTCTTGTTGGTGTCCCAGAATATGTACCTCGTCTTTTGCTCCAGTAAGTCCAGTTTCCGTCATAGGGTGAAGCTTCAGGTTTAACCCATGTGTGTCTCAATATTCCTGTTTCGGCGTGGTGATAGAGGACTGCTCCTTTTGTTTGGAATGTCCAGAATCCGTGTTTTCCGTATGAGAAATATTTTTTAAGAGCTTTAATCAATGGTGTCTCTTTCTTTTTCCTGCTTACTGTCCAAGCTCTAAGCATATTCCATAATATGTTGTCTTCGGATTTGAATGTTTTCTTACTGCAAACATTTCGGTAGTAATTACACCATCCTCGGATTATGGGATTTAATCTTGTGATTAATGCTTTTTGTGGGGCTTTCTTGTTGGCCTTGATGGCCTCTTTGATTGCCTCATGGTGAGCTAGTATTTTTTTCTTGCTTGGCTTGATTAGTGTTTTGAATCCAGTTAGTTGTGCATTTTTTCCACCTGTTTTACTAGAGTGGTGTTTACCCTTGGGGTATGACCTAATATTGAATCCAAGGAAATCGAAGCCTGGTTCAATGGTTTTACCATTATGGACAATACTTTTTAGAGTGTGTCTTATGGAAGTCTTCTCTGGTTTTAGTTCCAATCCGACTTTTTCTAACCATTGTGCAACTAGATTTTTACATTGTAGAATAACATCGTAATCTGTATGAAGAATTACGAAATCATCGGCGTAGCGGATGATTTTGGGTTTATATCCCTGTTTAAGACTGCCATCTTCTCTCCGTTTTGTACGGGGGAAGTGATTTTCTATGTCTATTATCATTCCGTGTAGTGCAATGTTAGCCAATAACGGACTTATTACACCACCTTGAGGTGTACCTGAATCTGTTTCCTCAAAAATGCCCTTGTCCATTACACCGCATTCCAACCATTGTTTAATGATTCTTTTGATGTTGTGTGGACAATCTACTTTGGACAGTAGGTAATCATGGTTAATCTTGTCGAAGCATTTGGCGATATCTGCATCTAGAACATATTTTGCATTCGTTTTTATTGCTAAAAATATTCTACTGATAGCGTCTTGTGCGCTTCTGCCTGGACGGAAGCCATAAGATGTACCCTCAAATTGGGCTTCCCAGTATGGTTCTAAGGCTGATTTAACCAAGGCTTGCATTGCTCTATCTTTCATGGTGGGTATCCCCAGTCCACGTTTTTCATCTCTTCCAGGTTTAGGTATCCAAACCCGTCTGAGTGCCTTGGCTTTGTAACCTTTTAACCTTAGTTCGTTAACTAACTTTAATCTTTGGTTAGGTCGTAATGACTTTTTCCCATCAACTCCAGCAGTTTTCTTACCTTGGTTGTCTTGGGTCACTTTGCGAATGGCTAAGAGCTTTGCGTAATGTGACTTTAACAGTAACTTCTGAAGCTTTTTAGCTTTGACTTTATTACCTGATTTAACAGCTTGAAATATTCTTTTTTGAAGCTTAAACACTTTCCTCTGGACTTTTGCCCAGTTTATGGTGTTCCATTCTGGCGTAGTCTTGGTTATACTCGCATTCGACATTTAACTACCTCTAATAGAGACTATTTCTTCTAATTAACCAGCAATACGTCAGCTTATCCATATTCATTACAAATAGGCATTTGCTTCTTAATTGCTTCTCACATCCATGACCCTTGCGCTTAAGTTTGTCACTACTTACATCATCGACCTGATGGTAAGAGCAGTCATGGACTTAATTCGTTCCGTTGGTTTGGGTGTATTGGTTTTAGGTTTCATCTCTCCCCCAGGTTACTTTTAGGAATCGTTGTGGATGTTACGAAGAAAACTCCACTTTTCACCTTGTTCTTTTGAACGCAGCCTGTCAAACAGATTTGGCTACTTGGAGGTCTTGAGGGTTCAGGACGATGATTCAGCGTAATGCTTAACCGTGACCAATTGACTGGAGGAACGACTTGCCATGCTGTTTCATGACGGGTTCCCCTTTTAACCCTGCTTCCATCCTGAGTTTACTAAGTCCAAAACGGAGGGTTAAGTTGTCACTCTTAGGATTGCTCCCTTGATTCCGAGTGTGGCTCCTTTAGCCAACAAACCAACAGTTATCTAGTTTTCTAGGTTCTAGACTAGCTACACACCTGTATTTAGTACAGGCTTTCTAGCTAAACGAATCGCACCTCCGATCCCTCCGAATTGGAACTTCTGCTTTACATCAAGGTCCACAGAAGGCCACGCTATTAGATATGGTGCCACAATTTTTAGGAGCCATTGATAACAGGGGTAACACTCAATTCCGATTCTCAGAACCCCCTTCTGTCCTCGGGCAAATTGACGAAGGCGCTCCTCAGTATGGTTAAACTGCGTCAGGGAACGCTCCGCAACCGCTAATAGGTATTCTCCTGCTTGAGTTAGAACCAGTCGACGACCCTGTCGCCGCCATATCTCTACGTCCAGTGATTTTTCTAGTTTTGCCATGCTGTGGCTTAAAGCTGACTGAGTAACGTGTAGTTTCTTTGCGGCTGCTGTTACCGTTCCTAATTTCTCTACTGCCACAATAATCTCAAAATGGATTCGTTCGAGGACTGACATTGCACTTTAATATGAATTAGATTCATCTATACTTCAATATTTATCATTTTACTTCATAGCTTTAGCTTAGTAAACTGTTGAATATTGCTCAAAAGCAATTACAACAAATACAAAAAGTACACATAAACTATTTCAATCGGTCAAATGAACTCTATAAAAACCCACTCCCTCGGCTATCCCCGCATCGGAGCAAAGCGGGAATTAAAACGTGCCACAGAAGCTTATTGGAAAGGTGACCTCACATTAGAAGAATTGCTTGCCACAGGAAAGACAATAAGAGAAACGAACTGGAAAAAGCAGGAGTCTGCTGGTATAGGACTCATCCCAATCAATGACTTCTCATTCTACGATCAGATGCTCGATATGAGCTGTCTGCTCGGTAACGTACCTGCTCGCTTTAAGTGGACAGGTGGAAAGACCGATGTTGATACAGTGTTCACTGTAGCTCGCGGCACTCAGGGAGGTGTTTCCCTGGTAGAAGAGGAAAAAGATTGTCAAACAGGTAAAGTCTCCACATTCGCCAGTGAGATGACCAAGTGGTTTGATACGAACTACCACTATATCGTGCCGGAGTTTCGCTCTGATACCACTTTTAAACTAAGTAGCGATAAGATATTTGAGGAGTTTGCCGAAGCCAAAGCACTGGGTATCAATGGCAAACCGGTGCTAATAGGTCCTGTTACTTACCTCTCACTCGGGAAGATCCAGGGTACGAACAACCCAGACTTTGACCCTTTCTCATTACTGGATAATCTTGTTGACGTATACGAAGAGATTATAGGGAAACTTGCTGCTGCTGGAGCTGAGTGGATACAGCTTGACGAACCGATCTTCTCTACCGATCTCAGCAAAGAGCAGCTTAATGCCCTCAAGAAAAGCTATGATCGTCTCCAAGCAGCCAAGGGAACAGCAAAAATACTTGTCACGACCTACTTTGGTGGTGTTCGAGAGAATCTTGGCTCCTATCTCTCTTTACCAGTTGATGCTCTTCACTTCGACTTTGTCCGTGGAGCAGAGGATGTGGAGACGGTACTTGCAAACTTCCCTAGTGATAAGATCCTGTCGGTAGGTATTGTTGAAGGTCGCAACATTTGGAAGAATAATTACGATCGTTCACTGGAGGTATTACAGAAGGCCACAGCAGCTGTCGGCGCTGATCGTCTCTGGGTTGCTCCTAGCTGTTCACTGCTTCACTCCCCAGTAACTCTTGAAAATGAGCGTAAGATTGACGAAGAACTAAAAAGCTGGATGGCCTTCGCCAACGAGAAACTTCAGGAGGTTGTGGAGCTACGTCAACTTCTCGATGGTACAGGTGATGAGAAAGCTCTTCAAGCTAATCGTGAAGCTATTAAGGCTCGTGCAACCAGCCAGCGAATACACAACGAGGCGGTAAAAACTCGTTTAGCCGGAGTAGGTGATAGGGATTTTCACCGTGCTTCAGAATTTACCGTCAGGCAGGGCAAACAGCAAGAAAAGCTTCAGCTTCCTGAATTTCCTACTACCACCATCGGTTCTTTCCCACAAACTAAAGAGATTCGTAAAGCTCGCGCACAGTGGAAAAAGGGTGCAATGAGCGACGCTGACTACGATCAGTTTCTTAAGACGGAAACCGCCAAGTGTGTCACCTTCCAAGATGATATAGGCATTGATATGCCTGTGCATGGGGAGTTTGAACGTAATGACATGGTGGAGTATTTTGGTGAGAATCTCGAGGGATTTGCGTTCACCAGTAATGGATGGGTGCAGAGCTTTGGGTCCCGGTATGTCAAACCTCCCATTATCTTCGGAGATGTAAGTCGCCCCAGTCCCGTGACCGTATACTGGTCAAACTACGCACAATCTCTTACCAACCGTCCTATGAAAGGAATGCTTACAGGTCCTGTAACAATTTTGCAGTGGAGCTTTGTGCGGGACGACCAACCTCGTTCAGTTACGACACATCAGATAGCCTTGGCCATTCGAGATGAGGTGGTGGATCTCGAAGCCGCAGGTATCGCCGCTATTCAGATAGACGAACCTGCCTTCCGCGAAGGACTGCCTCTACGGAAGAGCGAATGGGATGAGTATCTAGACTGGGCAGTCAAAGCCTTTCGACTAAGTGCAAGCGGCGTAAAGGATGATACCCAGATTCACACCCATATGTGCTATTCCGAATTCAACGATATCATCAATTCCATTGCTGATCTCGATGCAGATGTCATTACAATAGAAACGAGTCGCTCCAACATGGAACTGCTTAACGCTTTCGTAGAGTTTAAGTATCCCAACGAGATTGGACCTGGAGTATATGATATCCACTCTCCACGGGTTCCAGCTGAAGATGAGATGGTGAATCTTATGAACAAAGCCGAAGCAGTATTACCACGGGGACACTTGTGGGTTAACCCTGATTGTGGTCTGAAAACCAGGGAGTGGAAAGAGGTCAAACTTTCTTTGACAAACATGGTCAAGGCTGCATCAAAACTTCGCTCACTCAATAATCCAATGGGCTAAGGGGTACTTTCTCTCTTTCAGAATTTACGATCAAGTCTTTTTATCGTGTAAAAAATCCCCAACTTCTAAAGTTGGGGTAGTTCAATGATTTGAGCCAAAGTGCATTTAGCTGTAAAATCAAAATCGTCAACTTCAACACCATTTACTATCAAATCAAAAAACTTTTTTGAAAATTCATTTGTGAATTGTTTTTTTCTGCCCGTACCTAGATAATCTATGTCGATAGGAATACATATTTTCGGGACGTATTTTTGTGTATTTCTAATTTTATTTTGGTAATTATTTAGCAAATAATATGTCTGGTCAGAGTTTCTTTCCGACCTATTATTAATGACTATTATTAAATTATAGTAAGGTTCGCCTTTTTTCAAATAACACTCAAACTCATAAATATCAGACACTTCAATTAAATTAAATCTTCTGTCAACATAGATTAATAGTTTTCGTAGGTTTTCCTCACGTTTATAATTAGAGCCAACCATGTAATAGCTCAGAATATTACTTTGCTGTAAGAGTGCAGATTGCTTTCCAAACATCAATCCCTTGTGCATATGGATTCAAGTCTCATTTTCTAAGTAGGGTTTGCTGAAAAAGTTTCTCCAAAATTTATGCCACTTTTGACCAAGAATTTTCTGACAAATCAATAAGTTTTAGTACATAAAAATTGTTTAAAGTATAATCAAAATTAATGAAAGGCGGTTTGATGAGTTCCCCTGTTCTATTATTAGTAAATAAGGACAAAAAAAGCGACAAAAACTGCCTCAGAAGTTTAGAAAGATTGACAACTAAAAATGTAATAGCAATAGATGTAATGGAGGTTTCAGGGAGTTTTGTCATCACGAGATTTAGGCTAAATCTTCGTTTAGCTTGTCCAAACTTTCCCTCAATAGCATTACGGAAGCATTCATCGGAGTGGGCTTGTTTCTTTTCTTCTTCACTGACATTTTTCGGAGGTCTTCCTAACTTCGGACCACTGATTCTTATCCCTCTTTCCTTACACCAATTTCTGTTTTCCCTAGTTCGATAAATTTTATCTACATGGACGGATTCGGGATAATAGCCAAACGTTTCTTTATACTTTTCTACTTGTTCTTTTAAATGACAAGATTCATTGAAGTTTTCCCAACTTATTTTGTCTAGAAACACATAGTTATCTACACAGCTTACTGAGAGTTTAGCTCCAAACTCTATTGGTTTTCCTGCTTTTCCCCTCACTATTGGACGAATATGCCGTTGAGTTAAACTTACAATTCTTTGAGGAACACTCTGGGTCTTATTCTCCCACATTGACTGTTGTTGTTCATAAACTTTTTTGATAGTCTCTAGACAATTTTTCTGTCTTTTACTCAGATTTTCCAGGGAAGCCCCAGCTTGAATTAAGTCTTCTATATTTCCTAAATTTTTCTTAAGGTATTTTAACTGTTTCCCGATAGCTTTTCTTCTTTCTTGATAAGATACTTTTCGTTTTTTAGCTACTTTTAAGTATTCCTTTCTAGCAATTTTTCTAGAAGTTCTCGGCTTTTTTCTCAATTTTACTCTTAATGGTTTATAAAGATTATCTATTATTCTTTCTGTCTCAATTCTGGCTTGATTTAATATGCCTAAATCCGTTGGGTATTTGATGTCTGCTGGCGCACAAGTCGCATCTAAAATTAGTTTACCTTTATTTTTTATTTTTTCTCCTTTTTCTTGGAGACAATCCTTTTTTTTTACTTCTTTATCACTCTTGTCTATTTCTCTTTTTACTATTTTTTTATTGATTTTGTTTATCAATTCTCCATCAATTCTTTTCCTAAAATGAACTAGCATTGAAGATTCCAGTGGTGGCTCTTGTTGATAACAATTTAAACCTATAAAGTATTGTAGATAGGGATTTTCTCTAATCTTTTCTATAGTTTCTCTATCACTTGTTCCTAATTTTTCCTTAATAATTAATGTCCCTAATGCCATTCTAAATAGTTTGGCTGGCGCACCTTTTTCTGCTGAAAAAAGTTTAGCATATTCTTCCTCAAAATCATCCCAAGGTATCAACTCTGCCATGATTACCCAACGATTATTGGGGGACAATTTGCCCTCGAAAGGTAATTCAAATTTTTCTGGGGGCGGTAAAGGTTGCTCCTCTTTTCGATACATTTGTTCTTGACCAACAACTGGGAGGTGTTTCTACCAATTATAGCGGTTTGTAGCCGACAAAGCTGATCTTTTTTGCGATCGCGAATATGGGTGTAACCTTTTAACCCAGATTCCGCACTTCAAAAAGTAGTATTAAATACTACAAGCCTGGGGTTAATAATTAAGTATAATTGCTTAAGCTCTTGAAGACAAAAAAGTGGGGTAATTGCTTAAGTTGTTTCCTCTGTAAAAAAAGAGCGAAAAATGTCTTATTTAGAAGAAATACAAGTTAAAAATTTAGACCATTTAGGGATAGTAGCTGGTTTAATTGATGAAATAGGAATAGTCAAAATAATTAATAATAAATTAGGAATAGATGTTAGAGAAAAAATCTCAGCAGGTACAGTGGTTAAGTCTATTTTAATCAATGGACTAGGATTTGTTTCAAGACCTCTATATTTATTCAGTCAGTTTTTTCAAGATAAAGCCATTGAGAAATTGTTAGGAGAAAGAATTAAACCTGATTACCTTAATGATGATAAAATTGGGAGAGTAATGGATGAATTATATAAATATGGACTAAATGATATTTTTATTGAAGTAGTTTTAGAAGTAATTAAAAAATTTAAAATAGACCTTAAATACTCCCATTTAGATTCCACATCATTTCATTTAGATGGAGAATATAAAAGGGAAGAAGATAAAGAGAAACAGGAAGAAGAAAAAATTATTAAAGAAAGACCAATTTTTATTAAGAAAGGATATTCTCGGGATCATAGACCAGACTTAAAACAATGTGTCTTGGATTTAATAACAAGCCAAGATGGAGATATTCCATTATTTGTGAGAGTAGGAGATGGAAATGAATCTGATAAAGCTGTATTTGGAAAAGTTTTAGTAGAATTCAAAAAGCAAATAAAGTTTGATAGTATCATGGTTTGTGATAGTGCTTTATATGGTCAAGAAAATCTCCAACTAATCCAACATTTAAAATGGATAACGAGAGTTCCAATGACCATAAAAAAAGCAAAAGAATTAGTGCAAAATATAGAGGTGGAAGAAGTAAAAGATGAAGATAAAGAAAAAAGAAGTGACCTAAATTTAGAAAGTTATACCTGGAAAGAAGAAATTGTTACTTATGGTGGAATCAAGCAAACTTGGTTAATAGTCTTGAGTGAAAAAAGACAGAAAAGTGATTTGGAAAAACTAGAAAAACAACTTTCCCAAGAAGAGAAGAAATCCCAAAAATTTCTTAAAGAAATACAATCTGAAGAATTTGAACATCCTCAAGCTGCTCGATATAAATTAAAAGCTATTAATAAAAAATTGAGATTGTTGGAAAGAAAAGAAGTTGAACTGATTGAAACTTACTCGAAAAAAAAGGAAAAGATTTATAAAATGATTAGTCTGATCATCAAAAAAGATGAAGAGATAAGTAGAAAGACTAAAGAAGCAGGAAAATTTATTTTAGCAACTAACTTAGTAGAGGAAAATAAATTAGAAGCTAGTGAAATTCTGATAACTTATAAAAACCAGCAATCTACGGAAAGAGGATTTCGATTTTTGAAAGATCCCTTATTTTTTACTGATAGTTTCTTCGTTGAAAAACCAGAAAGAATAGAAACAATGTTATTTTTAATGTCTTTGTGTTTGTTGATTTATAACTTGGGGCAAAGAGAATTAAGAAATTGTTTAAAAAGAGTCAAAAAAGGAATAAATAATCAAGTAGGGAAAGTAACATTGCGTCCGACTTTGAGGTGGATATTTCAATGTTTTCAAGGTATTCATTATGTGATTTTAAACGGAGTTAAACAAATTGTCAATTTAACAGAAGAAAGGCGTTTTATATTGAGTTTATTACCTGCATCTTGTCAAAGATATTATCTATAAATTGAATTAGATAAAGCAAAAATAATAAAAGAATAAGAGTCTAATGATATCAAATGAGAAGAGGAAACTCTCCTTCGTTTGTGCTGAGTCTTGCTAAGTTTTCAATGAGTATAAATCTTCTTAATTTGATTATTTTTCCTAAAAATTTAATGAAAAGAGAAATATTCTTGCCCAGGTATGATTTTCGGACTTTTCAAAACTATGTATTTTTTTATACTACATTTTGAAGTGCGGAATCTGGGTTTTAAAGAATAGGGTTTTGCTTTTATTCAGCAAACCCTAAGTAATCGTTGGCAATAAACCTTTGGGGATTGGGGCAAAACTTCCAAACACGAATCCATAGGCCTCTTTAGGAGTTACGCATTGACAGATGGTTTACAATGTGCATAGTCCAAACAGAGAAAGCGATCGCTGTTAACAAAAAGCAAAAAACTGATAAAATAGAGAGGATTATAAGAACTGGAGGTAGATATCCGAACTATAACGAAGAAATCAACGGCTAAATGTCATTTAGAACTCTATACTTACTATTTAATTGCTGAATCCAAATATTCGGGTTGTAATCGTTTATCCGAGATATTTGAGGATTTATCTCATGATAGTGTTAACCGTTTTTTATTAAGAGAAAGCTATAAACCTGTTGATTTATTCAATGAATTTAAACAGCACATTGAACTGAGTGGGGGAACCTTAAGTATTGATGATACAGTCATTGAAAAACTTTATAGTAATCCTAAATTAAGTAAATTTATTGGTTATTTCTGGTCAGGAAATAAACATAAAACTATCAAAGGAATTAATTTAGTTACTTTATTATATACTGACCCTAATGGAATTTCAGTCCCTCTAAATTATCGACTTTATGATAAAGAAGATAATCTGTCTAAAAATGATTATTTTCGGATGATGCTATCGGAAGTTTTAGCTTGGGGACTGAGGCCAATTTATGTAACTGGTGATAGTTGGTATTCATCTAAAGAGAACCTTAAATTTTTGAAAAAACAAGAATTAGGTTTCATGATAGGAATAGCTAAAAATCGACAAGTATCAATCGTTAAAGGACAATATCAATCCGTTGAAAGCTTAGAAATAGAGGAAAATGGGACAATTGTTTACTTAAAAGAGTTTGGCGAAGTTAAAGTATTTAAGAAACATTTCAAAAACGGGATGCTTCGTTTTTATATTTTATTTGACAAAGAAAATAAAGACTTAAGAGAAACAGATAAAACTCTATTTACTTTGTTGAAAACAACTCATTGGATTATTGAATGTTACCATCGTGCGCTCAAACAATTATGTGGTATCAATAAATTTATAGTCAGAAAATCAGAAGCTATATTGACCCATTTCTTTAGTTCTTTACGGGCTTTTATTAAACTTGAATTAATGAGAGCTAATGAGTTAATTGATAATTGGTATCAACTCCAAAGAGAATTGTCTATTGAAGTTAATCGGAATTTTATTTTAGAGCAAATAAATTTGAAATTATCAGCCTAATTTATAGATTAGTTATTGTTATTATTACGTCAATTTTAATGACTCTAATAATTAGCGATCGTTGTCTCTCTTTAAAGCTACTCATATTTAAGTTAATTTGTCAATGCGTAACTCCTACTCTTTTGGGTTTGTGTCCTGTGGTAATCGGCGTTTCAAACCATTCCCACAGGAGGAAAGTAGAGCAAACGATTTTTGTGCAAATTCCCACAAATTGAACACCCTAGCTCCTGGACTACCTTAATCGACCCTTGGAAGTTGTTCATCTTGCCAAGCATTCACTCCTGGCTGGAATTCATCCCAAGTTTTACGTACTTGCTCGTAGCATTGAGGTGGTGTAATGGGTAGGTTTTTCAAGTAAAAGAACGTTGCCTCATCGAAAGACTCCAGCAAGAAAACAATTTCTCTGGTTGGAGAATAATTATCGACAACTTCTAAGATATGAGCAATCATAAAGTGATGGGGCAAAATTGCCCTCTCAGGAGCCTTTAACCAAGCATTCAAAAACGGCACAAGGCGAGAACGTCCGATAAAATAAGTTTTGAATGATTCGCCAGCAACACCCACCATCGGAGAATTCAGGCTGCAAACGATCGCTCCACGCTTCTGACTAAGATGACCAGCCCAAGCATTATAGCCAAGGACCAGCAAGTTACTGGCAATAAAATCTTGATGCCAATTCGATCTATCAGCTACTTCACTCATTCGGTACCTCCTAAACACGCTTGATATCTAGCGACAGGATGGGAGCAGTAGTCCATTGCTCTGGATAAAGCTGTTTGCTCTCATCTATTGATAAACCAAACAGATTTGAATTCAAGGTCAATACTGTCAACCTGATTTTAGAAAATACACTCGATTTTTGCATCAATTTCTCTCCTTTTTTTCTCAAGATTCTTTTTATACCAAATCCGGTTTTAATACCCCCTTTATCTGAAACTGACTAAATATCGTCAAAACCTTTCAGGTCAAGGTTTTGACCACTACAAGTTAAAAGGGGTTTCTATGAGAGGCTTTGGGATTAGGTAAGATAGGTTAAACACCTGTACAACAACTCATAACAGGTTATAAAAGGTTATAAACTGAGACTTAGAATTGCCAAAAATTAGGAATGGATTCAAGTCTCATTTTCTAAGTCATCGTTGGCAATAAACTTTTGGGGATTGGGGCAAGACTTCCAAACACGAATCTATAGCCCTCTTTTGAACAAAAAACCTTTGAGGAGAATACTTCCCCAGACTAATCATATTGACCACAATCTGTACCTAGCAGACGATTACGAACGTGGATTAACTTATCGGCGGGCATTCTGACTAAGAGATTTCTTCAAGACTAATCTCATCACAGTTGCGGGACAGCGACGGATTTACACCGATCTTTCCCCGTTAACTCTAATGGCTGATCTCCATTAGAACCGAATACCTTAGTAGCTTATCATATTTCTATACTATTAGAAAGTAGTAGAAATTGCTTGCACCGGACAAGCAGGAATACACTGTTCACAAACAATACAAAGGGAACGCCGAAAGGATAACTTAAAAGTATCTGCCTCAAGTATTAAAGCTTCTGTGGGACAGACTCCGGTACACAAACCACAGTCCACACATTTTTCCTCATTAATACTAATTTCACGACTAGCTAAAGAAACATCAATCTCCTGAGATTGCATCCAATCAATAGCTGCTTCGATCGCATCAATATCCCCCAACAATTCTAACACTAACTTTCCCACTTGATTAGGAGCAACTTGAGCGCGAATAATGTTAGCAGCAATATCAAAATCTCTTGCCAAACGATAGGTTAACGGCATTTGTACTGTACGCTTAGGAAAAGTAAGAGTAACTCGTTTTTTCATGGTTAAATTTAAGGCGACTAATTGATATCAGCTTTCAAAGTAGAGGAAATATTATAAAATGGATAAGAGGTTAAAATTTTTTTTGTTTAAGAACTTATATGTCTGAAGTTGTTAATGCTAATCGTATCAGAAATACCCTTATCGCTGTTGCTGCCATTACCCTTAGTATAGCGATATTTTTTGGCTTTCAAACCCAAACTGGCTCCGTTTCTCTAGAAAGTCAAGCCAAAGACTCAACCCCCATAGAAGTAGCGATCGCCAACGGGAAACCCACCTTAACAGAATTTTATGCTGATTGGTGTACCAGTTGCCAGGCTATGGCTCCAGAATTAGCTCAATTAAAGCAGAAATATGGAGATTCGGTCAACTTTGTCATGTTCAACGTGGATAATAATAAATGGTTACCCGAAATTTTGCGTTATCGGGTGGATGGTATCCCTCATTTTGTCTTTATCGACGATCAAGGAAAAGAGATCGCCCAAGCGATCGGCGAACAACCTTCATCCGTTATGCAAGCAAACTTAGAAGCCTTAATTGACCATCAAACCTTACCTTACGCCGCTTCCACCGGAGAAACCTCGGATTTAAAAAGCCCCAATAACCCCATTAGTGATCCTCGTAGTCATAGCTCCCAGGCTAAGTCTGGATAAGTAGAATGTAGAATGAAGAATTTTTATCTTCATTCTCACTTTCTACTAGGGAAAAATAATTGTTAATTGTTAATTATTAATTGTTAATTGTTAAGCTAAAACCCCATGGAGAAAGATATCAGCAATACCTTCTGCCATTTCTTGTAAGGCTTTGGGAGATGCTTCTGGAGAAATAATTGTCTGCGAAGAAAACCCGGCAATGGCAAACATTCCTAAGAAAACTTGAGCAACAATTTTAGGATTCATGGGACGATAAATGCCTTGTTCCATAGCTGTTTCAAAGAAAGCTTCTGCTACATCTGTCATTTTAATAATCACTTCTGACTGTATTTTTTCCTGTAATTCTGGATGAAATTGTGCCTCGATAAAACAGACTCTTAATAAATCATTATTTTCCTGCATTCTTAACACCCGTCGTCGCATAACTTCCCTAACTGCTTTATAGTTTCCCATCTCGCTTAATTCTGTTAATAAGTCCGTTAAAATTTCCACCCACCCCTCCGTAGCAACTTCGATTAAAACAGCTTTTTTATTAGGAAAATAACGGAAGATGGTTCCTTCTGCTACCTTTGCCTTCTTAGCTAACTCTTTGGTAGTTGTACCATCATAGCCTTGAGCAGCAAATAGACGTAAAGCTGCTTTGAGAATACGCGATCGTGTATCTTCTTCTGTATTAGAGGTATTAAGGGTTTTAGAGACAAAAGTAGATCGAAAACCTGACATTACCATAATCATAAGCATAAGGACTCAGACTATTTTCTCCCAAGAGGGCCTAAATTTTTAAATATCTTCACAAAAGTTGTTTTTTCTTTCCCTTAACAAGAGATAATAGGACAGTATGCCCTCAACTCACTCACCATTATTGGTTTATTATGACTAACTCAACCACAGAATACACCTTACCCGATAATTTTACTAGCACCGAAATCAGCCATCAAGAAGCCATAGAAACAGTTATCGATAGTTTACAAGAAAATGATAGTGCGATGGTACATCATGATGAGCAAGGATACCTCTGGAAGTTTCAATATGGTAGTGTAGAAACTTATGTTCAGCTAACAGGAGAAAAGGAAGAAGATTTGTTAACGGTTTGGTCCCCAGTCTTAACCCTTCCTGCTCAAGATGAATTAGGTTTAATGCGCAAGTTACTGGAGATGAATGGAGAGGAAACCCTAGAAACTCGTTTCGGAATTATGAATAATCAAATTGTTGTTTTAACTCAGCGTACTGTTGAGGATTTATCTCCAGGGGAAATTTCTCTCGCTATTACTTTAGTGGCTACTATTGCTGATGATAATGATGAAAAATTAATCGAAACTTACGGATGTAATTCGGTTACAAAGTAGTTAATTATCACTCTTTAGAAACACAAAAATGTATCAGGTTAAACAAGAAACTTTATCTTTCACTACACGGGATGGAGTGCGTCTCGATGCTGATGTTTATCGACCCCAGAGCAACGAGTCTTTTCCTATCTTATTGATGAGACAACCTTATGGAAAAAAAATAGCCTCTACCGTAGTCTATGCTCATCCTATTTGGTACGCTTCTCACGGATATATTGTAGTGATTCAAGACGTTAGGGGACGGGGGACATCTCAAGGAGAGTTTAATTTATTTGCTAAGGAAATAGATGATGGTTTTGATACTATAAATTGGCTTTCTCATTTACCTGGAAGTACAGGAAATGTAGGAATGTATGGGTTTTCTTATCAAGGTATGACCCAATTATTTGCTGCTGCCACTCAACCAGAAGTATTAAAAACTATATGTCCTGCTATGGTTGCTTATGATTTATATCATGATTGGGGATATGAAAATGGAGCATTTTGTTTACAAACTAATTTGGGTTGGGCGATACAATTAGCGGCCGAAACAGCTAGATTGAAAGGGGATATTAACGCTTTCCATAAACTCTACAAAGCATCACGAAATTTACCCTTATCAGACCCCATTATTGCCTATCCAGACTTGATGAAAGAGTTGGCTTCTGATTCTTTTTATCATGACTGGATTAATCATCCTTATTTTGATGATTATTGGTCGCAATTATCCCCTAAAACATTGATAGATAAACTAGATTTACCTATGCTACATATTGGGGGATGGTTTGACCCTTATTTACGGGGAACGATTAATCTATATAATGCTATGAAAACTAAGAGTATCTATCCTCAAAATTTGATTATTGGTCCTTGGGGTCATCTTCCTTGGGGTTCAAAAATAGGTAGCAAAAACTACACAAAAGCAGCTATTAGTTTTGTTGATCAATATCAAATTGATTGGTTCGATCATTTTTTAAAAGGGAAAGAGATAGATCACTTATTTTCTCAACCTATCTCTTTATTTGAAATGGAAAGTAATCAATGGAAATATTCTAAAAAATGGGAAACAATACAAGAGAAAAGTTACTATATTTTTAGTCAAGGTTTAGCTAATGTTAAAGATGATGATGGTCAATTAGTTGATAATATTCCTGATGATAATGTTAATGATATTATTGTTCATGATCCTTGGCGGCCAGTGCCATCTTTAGGGGGTCATGCTAGTATTCCGTCGGGATCATTTGACCGTTCTCAATTAGATGAACGTTTTGATATTATAACTTATCCCTCTGATAAATTAACAGAAGATTTATCAATTAGTGGTACACCTTTTGTTAGAATTTATTGTACAGCAGATACAGAAAGTTTTGATATATGTGCCATCTTATCAGAAGTAAAACCCGACGGAAAAGTTTATAATTTTAGTCAAGGTTATATAAGAATAAACTCAGATAAATTACCCATAACTATCGCTTTACAACCTACTTGTATCAAAATTAAAAAAGATAGCTGTTTAAGACTTAGTTTAAGTGGTGCGTGTTTTCCTGCTTATGCTTTGAATACAGGAACAGGAAAAACCCCCAACGAAGAACAATTACTTGATGCTAAAACTATTACAATAAAAGTATGGAGTAACCCTGAACAAATATCAGAAATTATATTACCTATTAATTAAATATCAAAAAATTAATATTACAGAAATAGACAACCGCTTAAAGACTATAGATCACTATTAAGGATGGGAAGACAAAAAATTAACCATATCTTCATCCTCCCCACACTCCCCGTCACCCCGTCACCCCGTCACCCCGTCACCCAGTCTACCTCTGATTTACGTGATTTCCATTACTATATACAATAGGCTATGTCAAGTATATATAATGCTTATTTGCAAATCTTAAAGAAATGTTACATAATGGAAAAAGAAAGGAGCAAGGCAATCAAACAAGCCTCACTCTGAACTAACTATTAAGTGTACAAAGATTCTAATATAAATCATGGTATATACAGCACCCAATTTTAACACTCAGGCTCTCGATGTTAATTCTGTTACCGAGCAATTTCAAAGCCTTAGCACCGATGACAAGCTAGGTTTACTTTGGGTAGCTTATACTTGGACTTTGGATAAAAAACAATTGTTAGCGTAAATTTTACGCTAAACATATCTCCAGAGCTAAAATAGAGAATTAAGGTGATTTTAAAAACTCTCTTTCCATCTTTTTAGGGGATTTTAAATATTAAATAGCTTCATTCAGTTTCGGTTCCAATATAGATATCTAAGTAGCTTTCAGTTAGAGATTGAATGACTCGTTCTAATTCATCAATGAGATTTCTTCTAGTGAGTTTTTCTACAGCATCAATATGAGCAGAACTTCCGGCTCGTCCTAAATATTTATATTTGGTTTTTTTCTCATTATTAGTGGCCATAGGAAAAATTGATTCAGCAGCCTGTAGTTTATAATACCAGTAGATTGTTCCCTTTCGATTAACCTGATAAAGAATAATATGACAATTAGCTGGTGCTACTTCCCCTTCCCGTTCAATTTTCTTTATTTTCTGTTTAAGAGAGCGAATTAGACTCTTAATTTGTTTGGCTCTCAGGTGGACATCTTGACTGGTCTTAAGTTCGGAATGTGATGACATTAGCCTTAACTGTAACAAACAACCTCTTTTGATGTTAGCGTATATATTCCGCTAATTTATAAGGTAATAAATTTTAAAAATGACCAAAAATGAAACGGCTACGTCTGTCGAGGAATTCCTGGTGTGGAGGTCTAACCTCTTCCAAGGACTAAAAGCTAGAAAAGAAACTATTATAGAATTACTCGATGCCCTCTCCAGTAACCAACAAGCTCACTCAGTCGTTGAATTGTCTCTCAATCCTTTATTTAGAAGAGATTATAACAGTTTATATAGAGGAATTCAAGAGTTTTTACCCACTCAAACTGACCCTAATTATGAACAGAGAATTGAGACTTTATTTTCAGCGGTATCGAGAACAATTCCTCCCACTTCAAAACATTATAACTTATTTGGTATTGACACAACTCCCTGTCCACGACGGTTTGGCGAAACGTTAGCGGATAAAACCTTTATTCATTACCCCAATCCAATTAAGGGAAATAAACCCATTAATATTGGACATTGTTATTCCGTTGTCTGCGCTTTACCTGACCAAATAGACACAGAAAAAGTCCCTTGGGCTGTCCCCTTATCAGGAGAGCGAGTCCCCTCTAAACATAAAGGAGTAAATCAAGGCAATCAACAACTAAAAAAAATCTGGCAAAGTTCTTTATTTTCTGATAAATTATCTGTCTTAGTGGCTGATAGTGACTACAGCCAAAAGGATTTTATTGGGGAACAAGTTAAGCATGAAGACCTAGTTACTATTACAAGAGTTAGAAGTGACCGAGTTTTTTATCGTCAATTTATTCGGGACCAAAATCAAGCCAAAACTTCGGGACATCCCCGTTGGTATGGGGATAAATTTGACCTTAAAGATGACCAAACTTGGACTGAACCTGATGAAGTTCATCATGTTCCCTTTACAACGAAAAAAGGTCGTCAATTAACAGTGACTATTTCGGGATGGAAACAGATGTTAATGAGAGGAACTAAAAACTATAAAATGAACAATCACCCCTTTACTTTACTCCAGATTGTTGTCAGAGATCAAGAAAGAAATAGTATTTGGAAACCTATGTGGCTTATTGTTATTGGTTCTCGGCGCGATGAGTTAAGTTTAGTTGATTGTTATCAGTGTTATCGACAACGTTATGACATGGAACATCTTTTTCGATTTGGTAAACAAAGATTATTGATGACATCTTATTTAACTCCCGATGTACATCATGAAGAAAATTGGTTTAAACTAACACTTCTTTCTTATGTAAATTTGTGGGCTGCCAGAAAATTAGCTGTGGTTTTACCCCGTGATTGGGAACAGTATTTGAAGACTAATAAATCCATCAAAATCACCCCTAGTCTAGTTCAAAGAGACTTTTCAAGAATAATTACGACCTTGGGGACTTTCGCCAAATTTCCCAAACGTCGAGGTTTTTCTTCCGGACGTATTAAAGGTTACAAAAAAGCCCCACGAACTCGTCATGATGTTATCAAGAAAGGGAGCAAAAAATCAACTGAAAACTTAAAAGCTCCTTAGTTTTCCTCAGAATCTATAGATTAGCCCTATTTGTCAGCCAATTTTATTGACTGATACAGAGCCGATATTTTCGGATTTTAGTTTAGCGTAAAATATACGCTAACAAACTTTTTTTGTCCAAAGTCCAATTATACAGAAATTGGACGTTCCATTACTCCAGCAGCCCCTGGTGCAGCCCGTTTACAGTTTGCTGAAGGACTCCTTAACCAGTTTAAGAATATGTCCCAAGATGAGCAACTACAAGCAATGCGGGACCTAGTTAATAAAGTTAGCACCCCGGTAAGCCGAGCTTATGGTGTATTCACCAATAACACCAAATTAGCCTTCTGGTACACATTAGCGGAATTAATGGAAGCAGGGGTTGTTATTCCGGTTCCTCCTTCCTATGGCTTGAGTGAAGAAGCAAACAAGACCTTATCTACTATTCAAAGTTTAGATTTTAATAAACAGATTACCGTTTTACGTAATGCAGTTTGTGATATGGGTATTGATCCCTTAGCATAGTATATTTTTTTAATCTCCTAACAGTAAAAGAGCAGGTTGTCTGCTCTTTTACTGTGTCACTCATATTTGAGCTATTTTGTCAATGAATAACTGCTATTTTTCCGAAGTTAAGCCAACAAGTTAAGCCAATCTCTTCCCCAATAAGAGGGATTTCCTGAAAATTTTGCTCTCTGAAACTAAGATTGAGACTAGCTTGAAGAATTTGTTAGTGCTAAATCCTTAACTTTTTTCTTAAAGTAGTAAACTTTGCTGGTGTTACTTTTAGGAAAAGAATACTATGGATTTTATCGTAAAAACAGGTAATTTGAATGACGATTAAACTACGAGTTGTTGGAATTTTTTACTCCGTTGAACTTGATGCAAAATCAGTCTCAGGTGGTAGTGTTCAAGATGTTCTCGATGCTGCGGTAAAAAATCCAGGTAGTGATCGAAAATTTGGCTATATTTCTTCTGTTGGGACCCTTGAACCCCCCTCTCTCTCTCTCTCAATCTTTTCTGCTGTCTACAATAGCCCGTTCAAAAGTAAAGTATCAGGCATAGAATACCCAAAAGGTTCTTATGTGTTAGCAGAAGATATAAACGCAAGACCGTCATACAAAGTTTGGCAGTATTATGTTTTTGACGAAAAAAATGAAAGAGTAAAACTTCCAACGCCAACGGCTCCATATACGACTGATATCGGCATTAAAGACGGCTATACAGTTATTTGGCGACTTGTATCAGTTCTTGCTGGCCCAACAAATACTTCGCCATCAAAATTAAAACAACTTCATAATTAATTGAAAAATTAGGGATTACAACCTAAATTACATACTTTAGGTAGTGTGCTTGGTTTTAGGAGATTGGCGATCGCCAGTCTCCTCTGTCGACAAACTATAATATTTTCAATCCATCAATCAGTTAACGGTTTTTGTATCTTGCAACAACTATCTGTTTACTCACTCGAATTAACTTGTAAACTCCTTCTTGTTGAATTAAGGTATAGTCAGACTTATCTAAACCCAACTTATTGAGATATTTTTGTTCACTAATAATTAATACAGTATCAGAATTACCTGTTTGTTGAAAATAGTCTAACGCTGGGCCATTATAGATATCTGCCTCTGTGACAGAATCAACCACTTCTTGAGTATAAAACACCAACGTTGGACGCATAAACCCTAAAAATGCTAGTCTTTCATCTGCTTGTCTTTCTGTTTTAACAATGGTGGAAAGTTCCCTCAAAGGTAACTGTCTTTGATTATCTACAATTTGAGCAACAGGTAGACCAACCCAGGAGAAAAATGCCAGGAACCCTAATAAGTTAGCTGTCCACAACCAGCTACGATAGTTACGGACCAAGAGAAATAATAAACAAGACAGTGCAGCAGATGACCAGATAATACCTCCTTTTATAGCTGAATTTGAACCTTGTAAAAGTTCTTTAAATTGGGGCATCATGGCATCTTCTCCAATTAATTGATAGGCGAAGAAACTAGCTACTCCTAAACCAATTAAAACCCCAACATTAGCAATACCACTCAACAAAAATAAGAAAGACCAAATTCCTGATGCTTCTTCTGACTTTGTCTCAACTTGTTCACTCCAAAATAAAGCAATTATAATAGCAGCAGCTGGCATCAAAGGAAGCACATAACCTGCTAATTTTGTCACGGAACTAGAAAAGAAAACCAGAACTACAAAAAACCAGGCTAAACAGAATATCCCTAAATGAGTTTTGCGAGGTGAATTTATCCATTGTCGTCTTTGCCAAACCCTCAACCTAGCAATAGCTAAGGGTAAATAAATTGACCAAGGTAATAAACCCACCATAATCACAGGAAAATAATAATACCATGCCCCAGGATGACGACTAACTACGCTGGTAAACCTTTGGACATTATGCAGTCCAAAAAAAGTATTTATGTATTCTTGTCCATGTTCTAAAGTTACTAGAACAAACCAAGGAACAGCAACTAATGAAAAGCTACCGATTCCCAATAGCCAGGGAGTTTCTTTAACTACTTCTATAAACCGCCCAACATATAAAAGAAAAACGATAACGGTTAACCCAGGTAAAACTAGAGCGACAGGACCTTTGGCTAAGACACCTAAAGCCATAAAAACCCAATAAGCAATGTACCACCATTGCCCCACTGGTAGCCCATAATAGGATTTAGAACTTGTTTCAGAATAGCCATAACCCAAGAAAAAAGATAAGCAAGCTAAAGCAATACCACTGGAGAGAAACATATCAGAAACTCCCGTTCTTCCCCAGGCTATCCAGAAAGGGTTTAAAGCGATAATTCCGGCACCTATGAGAGCAGAAAACCATAATTTTGTTGGGGTTTGATTTGTTTCATATGCTCGTGAAAAACCGAATTTTTTCAGGGTATAAAAACCCAAAATAACCACAGCGATCGCAGCCAAAGCCGAGGGTATTCTTGCGCCCCATTCATTAAGTCCAAATAGCTTAAAAGATAAACCCACTAACCAATAAGTCAAGGGAGGTTTATCGAAACGAGTTTCTCCATTCCAATAGGGTGTTACCCAGTCCCCTGTTATGACCATTTGACGGGCAGCTTCTACAAACATTGGTTCTGTTTTATCCATTAAACCAATGCTTCCCAAGTTAACCAAAAAGGCAATACAACTGATAAAAAATAGCCACAAACCAGAAAAAAGCCAAAGATTCTTAGTATCTTTTTTCCAAGCAGTAACAATTTTATTGTCTTTATCTTCTACAGTTACTTTATTCATTATATATTTAAAATTTACGATACTTTTTGCTAATTGAATTCAAAAGAGTGATACAAAATAGGAATCCTAAATAAGCAACACAAACACCTCCAATCAAATCTGTAACCCAATGAATATTTAAGTAGAGACTAGACCAACCCATTAAAGCAACTAAAATAGTAGAAAGGATATAGAAAAAAGTTCCCCATTTTGGAAAATGAAAAGCTATTAAATAAGAAAAGTATAAATATAACATTAAATTGCCAGAAACATGACCACTAGGATAACTTTTTCCGTGAACATCAATCAACCCAGGTGCGGGGCGAATACGAGCAAACCAGGGCTTTAATATTTGGTCAATTAATATTAAAACTCCCAGAGCTGATATGGCTAAAACTTGTGCTTCTTGCCAATAACGTTTCCAGCATAAAAACCCTAAACCTGCAATAACAATAAATACAGCAACCTCCGCTTCTCCTGTAAAGTAAGATACCCTAGCTAAAACCATCAAACTAGGATGGTCAAGTTGACGAACCCACTCCAAAAAAGTTGCGTCCCAAGCATCAAGAGTTCCTGAAACAACAGCCACGGTTAAAGCAATAAATAACAGTAAAATAGTAAGAACGGTAATGACAGTATTATTTAGCCGATTACCAGGGTATTGTTTCAGTTTTATCTTCATACTGTTAGGGGATTTAATCAATAACTAATAGTCATCTTATAATAACACTTAGACTTGGAAACAGTTTTAAGTTTATTTAACTTTCCCTGCTTATCTTCGTTTTTATAATAAACATCGACTTATCTAAAAGATTAATATACTTAATATTAAATATGGACTGAAAAGATATAACTTATGCAGAGACGGATAACCTATCCAATTAGTTCCTACCGAATACCGCCATTAACAAAAAAAACTGGATATTAATAAGATCCAGCAAAAACAACGATATTGATAAAGTTTGGTACTATTTTCCTTAGCTTACCCGACGAGAAGCCCCACGCTGTATTTTCCCTAAAAAACACCTACGCACGAGAGCGTGGGATGGAAGTCGGGACAGCACCTATCAGATAATTCTAGCGCATTTATAACCCAGATTCCGCACTTCAAAAAGTAGCATTAAATACTACAAGCCTGGGTTTAATAATTAAGTATAATTGCTTAAGCTCTTGAAGACAAAAAAGTGGGATAATTGCTTAAGTTGTTTCCTCTGTAAAAAAAGAGCGAAAAATGTCTTATTTAGAAGAAATACAAGTTAAAAATTTAGACCATTTAGGGATAGTAGCTGGTTTAATTGATGAAATAGGAATAGTCAAAATAATTAATAATAAATTAGGAATAGATGTTAGAGAAAAAATCTCAGCAGGTACAGTAGTTAAGTCTATTTTAATCAATGGACTAGGATTTGTTTCAAGACCTCTATATTTATTCAGTCAGTTTTTTCAAGATAAAGCCATTGAGAAATTGTTAGGAGAAAGAATTAAACCTGATTACCTTAATGATGATAAAATTGGGAGAGTAATGGATGAATTATATAAATATGGACTAAATGATATTTTTATTGAAGTAGTTTTAGAAGTAATTAAAAAATTTAAAATAGACCTTAAATACTCCCATTTAGATCCCACATCATTTCATTTAGATGGAGAATATAAAAGGGAAGAAGATAAAGAGAAACAGGAAGAAGAAAAAATTATTAAAGAAAGACCAATTTTTATTAAGAAAGGATATTCTCGGGATCATAGACCAGACTTAAAACAATGTGTCTTGGATTTAATAACAAGCCAAGATGGAGATATTCCATTATTTGTGAGAGTAGGAGATGGAAATGAATCTGATAAAGCTGTATTTGGAAAAGTTTTAGTAGAATTCAAAAAGCAAATAAAGTTTGATAGTATCATGGTTCGTGATAGTGCTTTATATGGTCAAGAAAATCTCCAACTAATCCAACATTTAAAATGGATAACGAGAGTTCCAATGACCATAAAAAAAGCAAAAGAATTAGTGCAAAATATAGAGGTGGAAGAAGTAAAAGATGAAGATAAAGAAAAAAGAAGTGACCTAAATTTAGAAAGTTATACCTGGAAAGAAGAAATTGTTACTTATGGTGGAATCAAGCAAACTTGGTTAATAGTCTTGAGTGAAAAAAGACAGAAAAGTGATTTGGAAAAACTAGAAAAACAACTTTCCCAAGAAGAGAAGAAATCCCAAAAATTTCTTAAAGAAATACAATCTGAAGAATTTGAACATCCTCAAGCTGCTCGATATAAATTAAAAGCTATTAATAAAAAATTGAGATTGTTGGAAATAAAAGAAGTTGAACTGATTGAAACTTACTCGAAAAAAAAGGAAAAGATTTATAAAATGATTAGTCTGATCATCAAAAAAGATGAAGAGATAAGTAGAAAGACTAAAGAAGCAGGAAAATTTATTTTAGCAACTAACTTAGTAGAGGAAAATAAATTAGAAGCTAGTGAAATTCTGATAACTTATAAAAACCAGCAATCTACGGAAAGAGGATTTCGATTTTTGAAAGATCCCTTATTTTTTACTGATAGTTTCTTCGTTGAAAAACCAGAAAGAATAGAAACAATGTTATTTTTAATGTCTTTGTGTTTGTTGATTTATAACTTGGGGCAAAGAGAATTAAGAAATTGTTTAAAAAGAGTCAAAAAAGGAATAAATAATCAAGTAGGGAAAGTAACATTGCGTCCGACTTTGAGGTGGATATTTCAATGTTTTCAAGGTATTCATTATGTGATTTTAAACGGAGTTAAACAAATTGTCAATTTAACAGAAGAAAGGCGTTTTATATTGAGTTTATTACCTGCATCTTGTCAAAGATATTATCTATGAATTGAATTGAATAAAGCAAAAATAATAAAAGAATAAGAGTCTAATGATATCAAATGAGAAGAGGAAACTCTCCTTCGTTTGTGCTGAGTCTTGCTAAGTTTTCAATGAGTATAAATCTTCTTAATTTGATTATTTTTCCTAAAAATTTAATGAAAAGAGAAATATTCTTGCCCAGGTATGATTTTCGGACTTTTTAAAACTATGTATTTTTTTTATACTACATTTTGAAGTGCGGAATCTGGGTTATAAAATTGTGCTAGAATTGCTGTATGCTAACAATGAACATGACCTTCCGAATTTATCCAAGTGCTGACCAGGAAGCTATGATGCTTGACTGGCTAGAGACTTGCAGACGACTTTATAATCGTTGTTTGCGAGATTTAAAGACTTGGTTGAATGGGAAGAAATGCCCTATTGATAGGTGTTCATTAAAGCAAGAATATATTGTGCCAGCCGATCTACCGTTCCCAAGTTACCTTGAACAAAAACGCCAATTAACTCAATGGAAAAAAGAAAATCCTTGGTTTAAAGCAGTTCATTCTCAAGTAACTCAAGATGTAGTCAAAAGGATGCACAACACTTGGGAAGCGTTTAAGAAACGGGGTTTCGGATTCCCAAGATTTAAAAAATATGGACAGTTTCGTTCATTTTTGTTCCCTCAGTTCAAAAACCCACCCCTCCAACTCCCCTCCCAGGAGGGGAGTTGGAGGGGTGGTTATCAGATAAAACTTCCAAAAATAGGCTCAGTTTTAATTGAACTTCATAGACCTATTCCAGAAGGTTTTGTAATTAAACAAGTCAGGGTATTATCAAGGGCTAGAGGAACAAAATGGCACGTTGTAATAACTGTTCAATCTAATGTCGAAGTACCCAATCCTTTACCGAAAGGTAGAGGACTTGCCATAGACATTGGGCTTGAGAATTTTCTCACCACTTCAGACAATTTCACGATTAAACCTGCTAGATTTTTTCGAGAGTTACAAAGTCGGTTGAAAGAACTACAACGTAAAGCATCTCGAAAAAAGAAAGGGTCTAAAAACTGGGAAAAAGAACAAATTGGAGTGGCTAAACTTCATCATAAAATAGCCAATTATCGTAAAAACTTTCATTTTCAAGTTGCTCATCAATTATGTGACCAAGGTGACATGATCTTTGTCGAAGACATTGACTTTGGAATATCAGCTAAAGGCTTTCTTGGTAAGTCAATGCTTGATGGTGGTTTTGGGCAATTCAGAACAATATTAAAGTGGGTTTGTTGGAAACGAGATAAGTTTTTTGCTCAAGTTGACCACAAATACAGTAGTCAAATTTGTCCTAATTGTGGGACTCACACAGGCAAAAAACCGTTATCTCAACGCCAATATATTTGTCCTGAATGCAATTATCAAACCACAAGAGATCATGCCGCAGCAGAAGTTCTTTTGCAACGAGGATTGGGTTCAGTTCAATTCGTACGCATGGACGATGCGGAAAGGAAACTGCCTAGTAATGGCGATCTGTCGGGGTCAGTCTGGGACTGGCTAGATAAGTGCCGATCTAGGAATACTCAAGAGTGATCTTGAGAAGCCTACACTGTACGCCTTGCGTCAGTGTAGGAGTACGTCACAGTATGCCCCAAAAGTGTAATACCCCTTGACCAGTTACCAATTCTACGATTAAAGCCGAAACAAAGCCAATCATAGCTAAGCGGCCATTCCAGTTTTCAGCGTAGCCTGTGAAGCCAAATTTTCCTTCGTTTTGGTTGTTGCTTTTCATGAGGGATATCAGAAGATAGAGCTTTCTGTAAAGTATTGTAAATAAATACTAATAATGTAGCAACTGTTGGGGAACTTTAAGGTTGGTTGGAGATTTATGGATTTTATTGTTGACGATAGATGAAAGCTGACACGAAAGCTAACACGAAAGCTAACATACACCCTTTAAACTGATAATCAGTAATCATTATCAATAATTCAAAAGGATAAAACAATGACTTGTGAACAACTACAGCAATCTTATCAAAAGCAATTGGTTAAAGCTGGTGTGTGTCAAAAAAAAGCCGAACAAGCAGCTAAAACACTGACTGTACAAGAACTGGAAATCATCGGTGAAATTTGGCAAGACTGGGGAAAAGTTGTTGATCGTCTCAACTAACACCCAATGGTTTGAATGGAGGGTATAGGGCAAATCAAGAATCTTTGTAGTCTCATTCAACGCTAAAATCAAAGCAGCCCATAATAATATCAATAAAATATATGACGAGCCCTCCTGAGTCTTCTTCTGTTTCATCCTCAGAAGCTAACGGCAAAGAAGAGATTAACTCCTCACCTCAACTTATATCACCTGTAAATCTAAACTCTTCTCAAGAGGCAGTAAAACCCTTATATCTTCAAGAAGTTAAGTCTTCTAACTCCTGGCTACTCTTAACGGCCGTTGGTGTGATGGGAATAGGTTTACTTTTACACTTACCCTGGATCGGTCTAACTGGTGCCATAGTATCCTTAATTTTGTCATTAAGAGTCATTTTTCCCTCTATTCAAAATTGGTTTCTCAGGTATCTGACACCAGAAGAAAGGGAAACCCTAATTGGATTTAGCGTTTTTACCATGTCCTTAGCAGGGGTTTTCTACTATTTAGGCATTTATCAAATTATTCGTAACTGGCTCAATCAGTTCAAATACGATGAGTTTGGTTCTTGGGCCGAGTGGGTTGGGGCTTTAGGGCAGATTATGATCGCTATTTTAGCCGTATATGTTGCCTGGGCTCAGTACGTAATCTCCAAAGACCTAACCCTACAGCAAAACCGGATTACGCAACAACAAACTATTGACACCTATTTTCAGGGTGTTTCCGATTTAGTTTTGAACGGAGAAGGAATGTTAGAAGATTGGCCCCAAGAACGTTCCATCGCTGAAGGAAGAACCGCCGCCATTCTCAGTAGTGTTGATGGCATAGGGAAAGCGAAAATTTTACGCTTTCTATCTCAATCACGACTATTAACCCCATTAATGCGAGATAGCCGTCTGGGAAGACCCATGTTAGACGGGATTGGTGGTTATGCCGAAGATCGAGCCTATGGTGTTCGAGTTATTAATTTAGGGGTGATGTTAGCCGGTGCCAATTTATCTAATCAAGATTTACGCTGGACAGATTTAAGTGAAGCCAATCTCGTTCGCGCTAATTTAAGCGGTTGTGATCTCGTTAAAGCCAACCTATCTCGTACCATCTTCTACGATGCTAATCTTCAAGGGGCTGATCTTAAAAGCACTCGTTTATTTTATGGTTCCCTAGAAACCGCCAGTCCTCGCTCAAGAAATCATCCCCCTGATTACGCTACAGGTGCTTATACAGGAGTGGTTGTGGAAAACTGTAACTTAGACCAACTGAAAAATTTGACCCCCCAACAACATTATTATTTGTGCGCTTGGAGTGGAGAAAAAAGCCGTCAGACTATTACAGGGGGTTGTCAAGGAATCCCAAATAAGCTAAACCGTTGATCATAGAAATAAGCCAGATTCCCCACTCTCAGCGTGCGGAGTGGGGAGGTAGCAGTGCGTGATTTAAAATTTAAAGATATTTTAATGTTCAGTCTTAACTGATATTTTATCGGAACTTTGATCCATAATTTCATGAAATCGTTTTCTACCTCGGTCATAATCTTTACTTTTGTAGCCTAAAATTTCACGAATAATCCATTTTTGGGGGATACCGTCTCTGAGTAGTGAAGATATAGCATCATATAAAACTTCATCTTCATCAATAAAGTTTTCTTTGAACCATTTTTTACTATTGCGGTAGCGAGTTTTAGGGTTTTCGTGATCGAAATGAATAAACATTGCACCGAATAAGGAGGGAAAAGACTTTTTAGATATCTTATCTTGTTCAGTGGTTATAATTTCCCAATCTTCTGTAGTTACTTTTTTGAGGTATTCTGTTTGTTGTTTTTTTGATGTTAAGGTTTTGGATAGTTTTTTTAATTGCCCTGGCTTAACATAAGGTAAGAGAGTATATAAATAGTCAAATGTAACTGCTTTTAAGAGGGTAGAGCCTAAAATATTTAATTGTTTATCAGGATTTACCCTTTCTAAATTGTCTTTTTGATGCTTTGCTAATAAGGGAGCAATTAAGTGTTTATTAAACCAGTTATAAGAGTGAGAAAATCCCCGATCAACATGAATAGCTGCTACTAATGCTTTTAGGGATTTTTCAAAAGGATTAGTTGTTTTAACCCGTAAACGATGTCTTTCTTGATTAACATCTAGAAAGGGATAACTTTCACCTAATCCTAAACTAAACCAAAGATTAGTGAGTTTTTCTTTATCCAATAACTTATCCTGTAAAGCAGTCATTTTACTGAGGGTTAAATAAGGAAAATGATGATATAAATAGTCAATAATAATCAGTGCAAGTAAGTTTTCTCCTAGAGATTCTAAGCGTTGATTATCGCTATCAGGTTGATTAATTTGTTTTCCATAGGAAGGATCACTTAATGACAGAAAAAGCAGATCGGTGTTTTTAAAGTTAAAGCTAATTTTTTCTTGAACTAGAGATGAATTCCACTGCATAGACAATTTTTGTGAGGAGTTTACCTTTTATTATATAATAAAATCGTTTAGAATAACCGAGGTTGATATCCTCTAATAAAAGGTTCTTGTATCATAACTTCTTTGGGATAATTAGGTAGATAAGATACTGTTTGAGGTAGTTTCTTAATCATTTTGGTATCAGTTGTATTAAAATAGTCCACCTGCATTCTAATAGCAGTGGCTAAATGTAAAGAATCAAACGGTTTTAATTTATATTTTCTTACTAAATATCGACTAATTTCTGCTGTTTCTCTTTCAAATGCGACTAAATTAATCCAAAGATTAGAAAATAAAGATTGAATAATTTTTTCTTGTTGCGTTTCTGATAAAGTATTTACTTTAATCTTAACAACTTCTGCCATTGTGAAAGTCGATGTATAAAGGGTAATATAATTTGATTCTGCTGATTCTATAATATTTTTACATCGTTGAAATTTATCAGGTTCTTGACTTAAAAAGCCAATAAAAATACAAGAGTCACAATAATGTTGTTCTTGAGAAGCTTTCTTTTTCAATTTTCTCCTCTAATCATATTAAAAATGTTAGCAACAGAAAAAGAGCCAGATGGTTCTGGTAATAGTTTAATTTCTTGAACGTGAATATTTATTTTTTCTCCATGTAAATATTGTCTAATTAATCCGAATATATAAACCCTTTTTCCTAAAGCATTTCTCGCAGTCTCAAAAAGCTCATCGGGGAAAAAGCAAGTAACAGTTTTATTTTCTACCATACTGCGAATGCCGATTCTTTTCCCGTGGCCTATGCTAATTGATACTAATTTCCCTTCAATTGCACCATAATATTGATGAAAAGTCTTGATTATTTCATCAATATTAACAGCAATATTTGTATTAACATTAAATCTCCAATCTTGTGTAAAAAATTCAATTTCTGCAAAATCATTAGGATCAATTAATTCGCTAAAAATTTTAGCTTTTTTCAATGAAATATCATTAAAATATTTAGGACGAATTGGATTATCTTTAATAATTTCTAATCCTGATTGAAACGCCTCGATAATTTCTTGAGGTCTATCTAAATCCACATTTTCTTTGATAATAGCAGCTTCTGCCGTTAAATAAATACTTCCCTGTCTAAAGTCTGAAATAGACCATTCTACCCCTACATTTCCCGTCTCAGATATCTCTTTATCAATCTCAGATAAAACACTTGAAAAACTATCTAGAATCTGTTGAAATTTTTTCAATGGGAAATAGGGACCATTAATATTAATGGTCAACTTAGTTGCACTATCATTGCCCGTTTTATTATCCGTTTTGATGGGGTTGCGTTCCATTTTTTTACAACCTCAAAGATAATTGCCCTTTTGTCAAGAGTTTTAATGTACTATTTTAGTTGTATACTACAAATATATCACTAAATATATCAATAGTGACATATGTTTCTGGAAGTAACGGGGACTTAAACCCCGTCACCTGCTAACTGATCACTGCTAAGTGATCACTGGCCACTGACACATTATTGAGGTTCTAACTTCAACACTGCCATAAAAGCTTCTTGAGGAACATCTACAGTACCGATCGCCTTCATGCGTTTTTTACCTTTAGCTTGCTTTTGTAGCAGTTTTTTCTTACGGGAAATATCTCCCCCGTAACACTTAGCTAACACATCCTTACGTAAAGCAGGGATATGTTCACTAGCGATAACTTTAGCACCGATCGCAGCTTGAATAGGAACCTTAAACTGATGACGAGGGATCAACTCTTTTAACTTCTCTGTCAAAGCACGACCCACATAATAAGCTTTATCACGGTGAACAATCATGGCCAAAGCATCCACACCGTCCCCATTCACCAGAAGATCCAGTTTAACCAAAGGATTTGCCCTATAACCGATCAATTGATACTCCATACTAGCGTAACCCCGTGATCTGGACTTTAATTGGTCAAAAAAGTCTGTTACAACCTCAGCTAAGGGTAACTCATAGATCAAAGCAGTTCTCGATAGGGTAAAGTAACGCATATCCTTAAACACACCCCGACGACTTTGACACAACTCCATCAATGTCCCCACATAGGTTTCTGGGGTGATCATTTCCACTTCGATATAGGGTTCTTCTATTTTTTCCCGTTCTTGGGGTGGAGGCAGTAGACTAGGATTATCGATTTCCATCACTTCGCCATCAAGGTTGGTGACACGATAAATTACAGAGGGGGCCGTTGTAATTAAATCTAAATCATATTCTCGTTCTAAACGTTCTTGAACGATTTCCATGTGTAGTAAACCCAAGAAACCACAACGGAAACCAAACCCCATCGCACTAGAGGTTTCTGGTTCGTAAGAAAGGGCAGCATCGTTGAGTTTGAGACGGTTTAAAGCTTCTCTCAAATCTTCGTATTGATCCGAGTCCGTGGGAAATAAACCACAAAAGACCATGGGTTTAGCTTCGGTGTAACCAGGCAAAGGTTCTTTGGCCTGTTCTTCTGCGAGGGTGATAGTGTCCCCCACCCGTGCATTTTCCACGGTTTTGATCGCTGCGGACAGATAACCCACTTCTCCTGCGTGAAGGGAATCTACTTGTATTTGATCGGGGGATAGTACCCCTAACTCATCAATTTCGTATTCCTTTCCAGAAGCCATTAAACGAATGCGATCGCCGGTGTTGATAGTTCCATCCATGATGCGAAAATAAACGATCACACCCCGATAGGGATCGTAATAACTATCAAAAATCAAAGCCCGTAAGGGTTGCTCAACCGTATCCTCAGGAGGGGGAACCAAATGGACAATGGATTCTAAAATTTCGTTAACCCCGATCCCTGCTTTTGCTGAGGCTTTAATAATATCACTGCAATCTAACCCCACCACTTCTTCTATTTCGCTGGCCACCCGTTCCGGTTCTGATCCAGGTAAATCAATTTTATTTAAGATCGGGATAATTTCTAGGTTATTTTCAAGTGCTAGATAAACATTAGCTAGGGTTTGCGCCTCTACACCTTGGGAGGAATCTACTACTAATAATGCCCCTTCACAAGCTGCTAAGGAACGGGATACCTCGTAGGAAAAGTCTACGTGGCCAGGGGTATCAATGAGGTTGAGAACGTAATCTTCCCCATCTTTTGAGCGATAATTCATCCTAGCTGCTTGTAGTTTGATGGTAATTCCTCTTTCCCGTTCCAAGTCCATGTTATCGAGGAATTGCTCTTTCATTTGCCGTTGAGCAACGGTTTCGGTCATTTGTAGCATACGATCAGCAAGAGTTGACTTGCCATGATCGATATGAGCGATGATACAAAAGTTACGAATGCGAGAAACAGGAACGTCGGTCATAGAATCTGTGGGTGGGGTAGGTTTACAAAAATTTGCCTTCTGTTACTTAGTCTAAGATTAATTTTCAAAATAGACTACCAAAAAGGGAGGGCGTAAGCTCTCCCTTCTCTGTTGTTATCCTTTCCTACTTCTACGATAAGCTCCAATGAGTTCTTTGAACAACAGTTTAACCAACTTATCCCCAACTCTGGACTTTCCCCATTGCTTTAGGGAATTATTCCCAGGATGGTCTGGATCGATTTTCCCATCTTTGGTTAATTTAGCTTGGATGTCATTAAGGTACCGATGGTAAAGGAAAATGATCGAAGGCTTAGGGTCTTTGGGTTGGGTCATACCCATAAAACTAACTTAGGAGGCTTTTATGTTTAACCGAAAACAGGACTATCCGAGTCCTAAACCAGATCCTCCCCTTTCGACTTCCCACCTTCTAGTAATTCTACTTATTGTCTGTTCAATTGGCTTTAGTCTCTCAGTTTCCAAGCTAAACGCTATTAATGCTTACTTAAGACATGAAGAGACAAACCAAGGTTATACAGTCCCACAAGTCCCTATTACACAGACTTTCCCTTAGTTTATTAAAATACTATCCTTGGCTATTAGTCACTGCGATCGCGTCCTTATTTTTTTTTCCATCTGCCTTACTCACTCCTGTTAGTTTAAGATTTTTTCGCTCAAATGATCACCAACTAGAAACGGCGTAAGCTTATTCCGCTAAGTTAAAATTAGTAAAGTGTTCAAGACAAACAATTTACCTAACCTATGTCCTTCCACCTGTCGACCTGGTCGATTAAAAACCCTATTGCCGTCCTCCTGGCCTTTATGATTATGGCCTTAGTAGGACTATTCTCTTTTACAACTCTAGGGATAGATAACAGCCCTAATCTTGATATTCCTATTGTTCAGGTTATCGTCAATCAACGAGGAACGAGTCCAACAGAGTTAGAAACCCAAGTTACCAAAAAAATTGAAGATGCAGTGGCTGGATTAGGGGATATTGACGAAATCATCTCCAACGTCGGGGATGGATTCTCCAACACCACCATTAACTTTGTCTTGGGGACTGATACCAACCAGGCCACCAATGATGTTCGTGATGCTGTTAACCAAATTCGTCAAGACTTACCAGAAGATGTTGATGAACCCATTGTCAGACAGCTAAAATCGGCAGGAGGTTCCATTATTACCTATAGTGTCTCTTCTGACCAGCGATCAGTAGAAGAATTGAGTGATTTCGTAGATCGCAAAGTTGCCAGAGCATTACTTAATGTGGAAGGGGTCGCCCAAGTCAATCGCATTGGGGGTATAGACCGCGAAATTAGGTGATTTCCAAGAAAAAGTTTCCCACCCATTCTCAGAATCTGTTTGTAGAACATCTCAAATAAGCGAAAAGGGAAAAATAAAAAGTTGTTCGCGGATACTTTCCGCGAACAAAAACCTCCCTATCTAAAAGAAAGAAATACGCTAACTTTTAAATTAGCTTTGACTATTTTTAAAAAGGAAATTCACTTAATTTTACACTCTTATTAACTTTTTAGACTAACTGGGTCTAATCAAAATATCCCATTTAGGTAAGTGAGGATTACGTTCTAAACGTTTCTCAATTTCCTTCATCTCTTTTTTCGTTAAAGAAATGCCTTTTTGATAAACTTTTTTACTTAACTTAACTATCGGATTTAAGCCTTTCCATGTCATAGTTTTTACCCAAGCTAACATCGTTTGAGCATTTCTCAGAAGTGTTCCGTTCCAATGCCTCTCTAAAATTCCCCAACATCTTTCTATGGGATTATATTTACTGTGATAAGGAGGAAAATATAGTAATTGAATAGATTTCTTAGTTTGGTCGGCAAACTCTACCATTCTCTTCAAAAATTGCCTTCTTCTTCCACTATTTTCTGGTCCATTATCAACTTTAATTTGGATGTTCTCTAGTTGCTGCTTTTCAGTTATACTCAGACTTGTCCACCATTGCTCCAAGTTATCTACCATGAAATCACTCGTTTTATAAGAACTTCCAAAAGTTACATAAAGTTGCCCTGTATCTTCATCTACAATCCCACAAGGAACGTATTTTTCTTTAGTTCCCATATCATGATCTTGAGCTTGATTATAACCTCTAGTTTGTCCGCCACGTGAATATTCTCCTATTTCCACAGTTGCTTTACAATCCATACTTAAACGTTTCACAGAAGGGTCTTTTTTTCTATCTTTTTTCTCTATATTCTCGAAGATAGCGTCCGTCTCCGAGATTTTTTTTTAGGTTTAGCTTTTACCACTTTTCTTAATCGATAGCCCAAACGATTTAAAATATCTGCCATTGTCGAAGCAGCAGGAACCTCCTCTCCATTATATCCTAGATTTCTTAATTGTTTAATGGCTTCAGCCGCCGTTAATCTTGTATAGGCAATGGGGTTATTAAATGTGGGGTTTTGTTGTGCGTGAGCTTCGGCTATTTCTTTCAATGATTGGGCAACTATTGGGTATCTTTCCTCCCATTTTTTACATCCACTATTGACTGATTGTAATCCTAAACACACTATCCCAGTTCGTTTTTCATGTAATCCAAGTTGAACATTTTTTCTCCCTCAACCAAACACGATTTCGGTTTGTCTGGCACTTCCTCCACAATACTTGAGACACATTTCAGCTTGAAATGAACGACGCTCTGCTCCCGTCATTTTTGAGGCTGCTAAACGTAAATCATCGACCATCGACGGGGTTAAGGGATTATTTGTCTGTTTTAGCTTCAATTTACTCTCTCTAATCTTTTTACCTCTTCATTTTAATCTATTTCTTCTGTTTTTTCAGACAAGCCAATTATGAAATTTTAAAGTTGTGTACAAAGATCCGCTAACTCTCTGTTCCTTTTATTTCTTGAAAGCCTTTAGTCCAAGCGATTACCCCCTATGGGAAAAGCTTTCTCGGAAATCACCTTAGAGTTGATTTAGATCCAAATCGACTATTAGCCTATGGTATTACCGCCACCCAGGTTAACGAGCAAATTTGTAACTTTAACATCAATTTACCAGGGGGACGTTCAGAAATCGGTGGCACTGAACAAAATGTCCGTACTCTTGGTAGCACTAAATCTGTGCAGGACTTAAGATCCTACCCTATTACCTTACCCAATGGTGACACAGTCCCCCTAATTAGGGTTTGCTGAATAAAAGCAAAACCCTATTCTTTAAAAGGTTACACCCATATTCGCGATCGCAAAAAAGATCAGCTTTGTCGGCTACAAACCGCTATAATTGGTAGAAACACCTCCCAGTTGTTGGTCAAGAACAAATGTATCGAAAAGAGGAGCAACCTTTACCGCCCCCAGAAAAATTTGAATTACCTTTCGAGGGCAAATTGTCCCCCAATAATCGTTGGGTAATCATGGCAGAGTTGATACCTTGGGATGATTTTGAGGAAGAATATGCTAAACTTTTTTCAGCAGAAAAAGGTGCGCCAGCCAAACTATTTAGAATGGCATTAGGGACATTAATTATTAAGGAAAAATTAGGAACAAGTGATAGAGAAACTATAGAACAGATTAGAGAAAATCCCTATCTACAATACTTTATAGGTTTAAATTGTTATCAACAAGAGCCACCACTGGAATCTTCAATGCTAGTTCATTTTAGGAAAAGAATTGATGGAGAATTGATAAACAAAATCAATAAAAAAATAGTAAAAAGAGAAATAGACAAGAGTGATAAAGAAGTAAAAAAAAAGGATTGTCTCCAAGAAAAAGGAGAAAAAATAAAAAATAAAGGTAAACTAATTTTAGATGCGACTTGTGCGCCAGCAGACATCAAATACCCAACGGATTTAGGCATATTAAATCAAGCCAGAATTGAGACAGAAAGAATAATAGATAATCTTTATAAACCATTAAGAGTAAAATTGAGAAAAAAGCCGAGAACTTCTAGAAAAATTGCTAAAAAGGAATACTTAAAAATAGCTAAAAAACGAAAAGTATCTTATCAAGAAAGAAGAAAAGCTATCGGGAAACAGTTAAAATACCTTAAGAAAAATTTAGGAAATATAGAAGACTTAATTCAAGCTGGGGCTTCCCTGGAAAATCTGAGTAAAAGACAGAAAAATTGTCTAGAGACTATCAAAAAAGTTTATGAACAACAACAGTCAATGTGGGAGAATAATACCCAGAGTGTTCCTCAAAGAATTGTAAGTTTAACTCAACGGCATATTCGTCCAATAGTGAGGGGAAAAGCAGGAAAACCAATAGAGTTTGGAGCTAAACTCTCAGTAAGCTGTGTAGATAACTATGTGTTTCTAGACAAAATAAGTTGGGAAAACTTCAATGAATCTTGTCATTTAAAAGAACAAGTAGAAAAGTATAAAGAAACGTTTGGCTATTATCCCGAATCCGTCCATGTAGATAAAATTTATCGAACTAGGGAAAACAGAAATTGGTGTAAGGAAAGAGGGATAAGAATCAGTGGTCCGAAGTTAGGAAGACCTCCGAAAAATGTCAGTGAAGAAGAAAAGAAAAAAGCCCACTCCGATGAATGCTTCCGTAATGCTATTGAGGGAAAGTTTGGACAAGCTAAACGAAGATTTAGCCTAAATCTCGTGATGACAAAACTCCCTGAAACCTCCATTACATCTATTGCTATTACATTTTTAGTTGTCAATCTTTCTAAACTTCTGAGGCAGTTTTTGTCGCTTTTTTTGTCCTTATTTACTAATAATAGAACAGGGGAACTCATCGAACCGCCTTTCATTAATTTTGATTATACTTTAAACAATTTTTATGCACTAAAACTTATTGATTTGTCAGAAAATTCTTGGTCAAAAGTGGCATAAATTTTGGAGAAACTTTTTCAGCAAACCCTAATTAACTTAGGAGAAGTGGAAGATGGTTACGACGATCCCCGGGAGTCTGCCTATCTCAATGGTCAACCTGTAGTAGGTTTTTCCGTCTTTCGTAGCAGTGGCAGTGTCTTAGTTGGCGTAGAAGAAGAAGTTCGCAAAACCATCGCTGAGTTGGAGAAAACCCTCCCCGATGACCTGAAATTTTCCCTCATTTTTACCCAAGGAGATTACATTCGCAACAGCTATAGAGGAACCGTTGATGCGCTAATTTTAGGATGTGCCTTAACGGTGGTTGTAGTGGGATTGTTCCTCAAAGATTGGCGTGCCACCTTGATCACCTCCATCGCCCTTCCCCTCTCCCTTATTCCCACCTTTGCAGTCATGAGGCTATTTGACTATACCCTCAACGACATGACCCTATTGGCCTTAGCTTTGGCTATTGGGAACTTGGTGGACGATGCTATTTGTATGATCGAAAATATCGACACCCACCTACAGATGGGGAAAAAGCCTTTTCAGGCGGCCTGGGATGGGGCTGTAGAAATTGGCTTAGCCGTGGTAGCTACCACCGCAACTATTGTCGGGGTATTCCTGCCAGTGGCCTTTATGGGAGGCATTCCGGGTCAGTATTTTCAACCCTTTGGGGTAACAGTAGCGGTTTCCACCATGTTTTCAACCCTGGTGGCTACTACTATGATTCCGATGTTAAGCGCGGCTTTACTCAAACCGAAACGTCGCCAACCACAACATCAATCTAACCTTCGTCAACCTTCCTTCACACCTTACCGCAGTCTCTTAACCTGGTCCCTACGCCATCGTATTTTCACCATGTTATTAGCGATCGCCTTTTTTATCGCTAGTTTACAATTAATACCTTACATCCCCAAAGGATTATTTAGTAACTTAGATGCCGGGTTGAGTAGGCTTAATGTTGAGTTACCCCCAGGATCTACTCTGCAAGAGACAGAGGCAGTGGTACAACAAGCAACCAAAATTCTGGAACAGAGTCCAACAGTGGATCTAATTCTCGCTGATGTTGGAGATGATGGGGTTAATACCGCCTTAATGTACGTGAAACTCATCCCCAACGACCAACGAGACATATCTCAAGCCGTCTTTGAAGACCAAATGCGCCCCAAATTAACAGAAATTCCTGGAGCCAGGGTTACTTTTCGTCGGGAGGGTGCCGGAGGTGGTAGCAAGGATTTGTCCATTATCCTCAAAAGTGATAACCCAGTAGCCCTCAAGCAGGCTGCTGATACCATAGAAGAAGAAATGGTTCAAACCCCAGGATTAGTAGAAGTTACCTCTAGTTTGAGTCTAGTCACACCAGAAATCATTATTGAACCAGATCCCTTGCGAAGCACGGATTTAGGGGTTTCTGTCCAGGCGATCGCCAGTACGGCAGCTTTAGCATTTTTAGGTGATACAGACTCCAACTTAGCTAAATTTAACCTCCCTGATCGTCAGATTCCCATTCGTGTCAAGGTGGCTTCAGAAAAACGCAAAGATATTGAAACCTTGAAAAACCTACGGGTTCCCAGTAACGATGGCACTCTGGTTCCTTTAAGTGCAGTGGCAACCATTCGTTTAGGGAGTGGCCCTGCGGCAATTAAACGCTTTAACCGCAACCGCCAAGTGGAACTTTCGGCTAATTTAGAAGGGGTTTCTTTGGGAGATGCCCTCGAAACAGTACGGGGTTTACCAGGGATGACTTCTTTGCCCCCTGATGTTTCTGAGGAACCGTTTGGAGATGCCAAAATCATGCGAGATGTCTTTGCTCGCTTCGGAGCAGCTTTAACTATGGCTATTCTCTGTATTTATGGGGTTTTGGTGCTACTTTATAACCCAGATTCCGCACTTCAAAATGTAGTATAAAAAAATACATAGTTTTAAAAAGTCCGAAAATCATACCTGGGCAAGAATATTTCTCTTTTCATTAAATTTTTAGGAAAAATAATCAAATTAAGAAGATTTATACTCATTGAAAACTTAGCAAGACTCAGCACAAACGAAGGAGATTTTCCTCTTCTCATTTGATATCATTAGACTCTTATTCTTTTATTATTTTTGCTTTATCCAATTCAATTTATAGATAATATCTTTGACAAGATGCAGGTAATAAACTCAATATAAAACGCCTTTCTTCTGTTAAATTGACAATTTGTTTAACTCCGTTTAAAATCACATAATGAATACCTTGAAAACATTGAAATATCCACCTCAAAGTCGGACGCAATGTTACTTTCCCTACTTGATTATTTATTCCTTTTTTGACTCTTTTTAAACAATTTCTTAATTCTCTTTGCCCCAAGTTATAAATCAACAAACACAAAGACATTAAAAATAACATTGTTTCTATTCTTTCTGGTTTTTCAACGAAGAAACTATCAGTAAAAAACAAGGGATCTTTCAAAAATCGAAATCCTCTTTCCGTAGATTGCTGATTTTTATAAGTTATCAGAATTTCACTAGCTTCTAATTTATTTTCCTCTACTAAGTTAGTTGCTAAAATAAATTTTCCTGCTTCTTTAGTCTTTCTACTTATCTCTTCATCTTTTTTGATGATCAGACTAATCATTTTATAAATCTTTTCCTTTTTTTTCGAGTAAGTTTCAATCAGTTCAACTTCTTTTCTTTCCAACAATCTCAATTTTTTATTAATAGCTTTTAATTTATATCGAGCAGCTTGAGGATGTTCAAATTCTTCAGATTGTATTTCTTTAAGAAATTTTTGGGATTTCTTCTCTTCTTGGGAAAGTTGTTTTTCTAGTTTTTCCAAATCACTTTTCTGTCTTTTTTCACTCAAGACTATTAACCAAGTTTGCTTGATTCCACCATAAGTAACAATTTCTTCTTTCCAGGTATAACTTTCTAAATTCAGGTCACTTCTTTTTTCTTTATCTTCATCTTTTACTTCTTCCACCTCTATATTTTGCACTAATTCTTTTGCTTTTTTTATGGTCATTGGAACTCTCGTTATCCATTTTAAATGTTGGATTAGTTGGAGATTTTCTTGACCATATAAAGCACTATCACAAACCATGATACTATCAAACTTTATTTGCTTTTTGAATTCTACTAAAACTTTTCCAAATACAGCTTTATCAGATTCATTTCCATCTCCTACTCTCACAAATAATGGAATATCTCCATCTTGGCTTGTTATTAAATCCAAGACACATTGTTTTAAGTCTGGTCTATGATCCCGAGAATATCCTTTCTTAATAAAAATTGGTCTTTCTTTAATAATTTTTTCTTCTTCCTGTTTCTCTTTATCTTCTTCCCTTTTATATTCTCCATCTAAATGAAATGATGTGGAATCTAAATGGGAGTATTTAAGGTCTATTTCAAATTTTTTAATTACTTCTAAAACTACTTCAATAAAAATATCATTTAGTCCATATTTATATAATTCATCCATTACTCTCCCAATTTTATCATCATTAAGGTAATCAGGTTTAATTCTTTCTCCTAACAATTTCTCAATGGCTTTATCTTGAAAAAACTGACTGAATAAATATAGAGGTCTTGAAACAAATCCTAGTCCATTGATTAAAATAGACTTAACTACTGTACCTGCTGAGATTTTTTCTCTAACATCTATTCCTAATTTATTATTAATTATTTTGACTATTCCTATTTCATCAATTAAACCAGCTACTATCCCTAAATGGTCTAAATTTTTAACTTGTATTTCTTCTAAATAAGACATTTTTCGCTCTTTTTTTACAGAGGAAACAACTTAAGCAATTATCCCACTTTTTTGTCTTCAAGAGCTTAAGCAATTATACTTAATTGTTAACCCCAGGCTTGTAGTATTTAATGCTACTTTTTAAAGTGCGGAATCTGGGTTATAACAATTTTCTCTATCCTATTGCTATTATGCTCTCCTTACCTTTATCCGTCGGAGGGGCATTGTTAGGGTTATTATTAACTCAAAACGAATTGGGATTATTTGCTTTAATTGGGATTGTTTTATTAATGGGATTAGTCACTAAAAATGCCATTCTCCTAGTGGATTTTACCCTAGCTTATATGAAAGAGGGTAAACCCATATTTAAGGCTTTGGTCGAGGCTGGAGTGTCCCGTTTACGACCGATTCTGATGACGACTTTATCAACAATCGCCGGAATGTCTCCCATTGCTCTGGCCTTGGGAGCAGATGGTGCAGTCAGAAGTCCCATGGCCATTGCTGTTATTGGTGGTTTAATTACCTCCACTTTATTAACCTTGGTTGTGGTTCCGGTTATGTTTACTTACATCGATAGTTTCTATAAGGGGTTTCGGGGACTAATAACTAATAATTAATGGGATCTCCATCTTTGAGATAGGCTGCCCCTTTTAAAACTAAGCGATCGCCACTTTTTAGTCCTTGAACAATTTCCATACGTTGATTTGGGAGAATTTCTCCCACTTCGACAACTTGGGCTTTTACGGTATTATCTGCTTGTACAAGATACACTAAGTAGGGTTTGCTGAAAAAGTTTCTCCAAAATTTATGCCACTTTTGACCAAGAATTTTCTGACAAATCAATAAGTTTTAGTACATAAAAATTGTTTAAAGTATAATCAAAATTAATGAAAGGCGGTTTGATGAGTTCCCCCTGTTCTATTATTAGTAAATAAGGACAAAAAAAGCGACAAAAACTGCCTCAGAAGTTTAGAAAAATTGACAACTAAAAATGTAATAGCAATAGATGTAATGGAGGTTTCAGGGAGTTTTGTCATCACGAGATTTAGGCTAAATCTTCGTTTAGCTTGTCCAAACTTTCCCTCAATAGCATTACGGAAGCATTCATCGGAGTGGGCTTGTTTCTTTTCTTCTTCACTGACATTTTTCGGAGGTCTTCCTAACTTCGGACCACTGATTCTTATCCCTCTTTCCTTACACCAATTTCTGTTTTCCCTAGTTCGATAAATTTTATCTACATGGACGGATTCGGGATAATAGCCAAACGTTTCTTTATACTTTTCTACTTGTTCTTTAAAATGACAAGATTCATTGAAGTTTTCCCAACTTATTTTGTCTAGAAACACATAGTTATCTACACAGCTTACTGAAAGTTTAGCTCCAAACTCTATTGGTTTTCCTGCTTTTCCCCTCACTATTGGACGAATATGCGGTTGAGTTAAACTTACAATTCTTTGAGGAACACTCTGGGTCTTATTCTCCCACATTGACTGTTGTTGTTCATAAACTTTTTTGATAGTCTCTAGACAATTTTTCTGTCTTTTACACAGATTTTCCAGGGAAGCCCCAGCTTGAATTAAGTCTTCTATATCTCCTAAATTTTTCTTAAGGTATTTTAACTGTTTCCCGATAGCTTTTCTTCTTTCTTGATAAGATACTTTTCGTTTTTTAGCTACTTTTAAGTATTCCTTTCTAGCAATTTTTCTAGAAGTTCTCGGTTTTTTTCTCAATTTCACTCTTAATGGTTTATAAAGATTATCTATTATTCTTTCTGTCTCAATTCTGGCTTGATTGAATATGCCTAAATCCGTTGGGTATTTGATGTCTGCTGGCGCACAAGTCGCATCTAAAATTAGTTTACCTTTATTTTTTATTTTTTCTCCTTTTTCTTGGAGACAATCCTTTTTTTTTACTTCTTTATCACTCTTGTCTATTTCTCTTTTTACTATTTTTTTATTGATTTTGTTTATCAATTCTCCATCAATTCTTTTCCTAAAATGAACTAGCATTGAAGATCTCACGGGGTGACAAGTAGGTTGAAAAGTAAGTCCAGAGCGGTTTTTCTCTGTTACCCGACCCTAAACAATTGTCGGCAACCAGAGAGCTTATTGAGAATGAACGATAATAATAATCATTTGCAAATGGGGGGGAAGACGTGGCATTTGCCACGTCTTCCCCCCCAAACAGGGCAATCGCATCAAAATCTGAGATGCGTGATCCAGTAAAGATTTTAGAGTTTCAGTACAAATGAACGGCGATCGCGAAACCTCTTATGCAGTCAGCTTTTCAAAAATTAAATGCGATTGCCCTGCCCCCCAAACTGTTTTGATGCGCGAGCGTCAACTCCTAAAAGAGAGAAAACAATCCGATTTTATGCTAATAATAATCAGATTGTCCTTAATCGTTTTATAACTTAAATCATGAGCTTTTTAGCAGTTTATGAATCTCATTTTACCAAACATTTAACACAAACACAGTTCGAGGCTTTTAGAATTTTACTGTGGTTGCTGACAGTACATAAACAGGTTAGAATAGAAAGGTTAGCAGCTTGTTTTCCTTTACCAATCCTTTATCAAAGTCGTCGTAAACATATCCAGAGATTCCTAGTTTTGTCAGCTTTAGCCATTCCCAGATTCTGGTTTCCTGTGATTAAAGCTATTATTTGTAAAGAATTTAAGACTGGCTCTCGTCTGATTATAACAATTGACCGAACCCAATGGAAAGATAAAAATGTTTTCATGGTTGCTGTTATCTGGAAAAAGCTGGCTTTACCCATCTATTGGACACTTTTAGGGAAAAGAGGAGCCAGCAGATTATCTGAACAACAGGCATTAATTCAACCTGTTCTTTGTCTTCTAAAAAACTATGAGTTAGTCATTCTTGGAGACCGAGAATTCCACAGTGTTAAATTAGCTTATTGGTTGAAACAAAAAAGTAAAAAACAAAAGTTATTCTTCGCTTTTCGTCAGAAACAAGGTACAAACCAGAAAAAAGATGATGAAGATTATCAAACTTTTTCGCAGTTAGGAATGAAACCTGGGATGAAGATGTTTTTAACTGGGGTTTCAGTCACTAAAAATAAAGGGTTTGGAAACTTTAATGTGGGAGCATATTGGAAAAGAAAATACAAGGGCAAACAGGAAAAAGAGCCTTTGTTTATTCTTACCAACTTAGACAGTTTATCAGAGGTCTTGAAAGTCTATCGAGCCAGGGCAGGTATTGAAGCTATGTTCAAGGATTGTAAGACAGGGGGTTATAATTTGGAGGGAAGTAAAGCCAATAATAAACGACTAAATTCCTTGATTTTATTAATAGCGATCGCTTACACTGCTACTTCTTTAAAAGGCAAAACATTTCGACAAACCAATCAAGGAAAATATATTGCTCGTCTAACTGAAAAATCAAGACGTGACCGAAGACATAGTAATTTTTGGATAGGACTTTATGGCTCTCTTTGGATTCACGCTTGGGAATTTTGCTCTGATTTTATTTCAATTATGATGAGCAATAATCCCCAGAAACTCAACAATTATAAAAAAGGGTTACAAGCCATGTCCATAATAGATAAGACGGCTTAATTCCCCTATTTTATCTTAACATAAAATAACCAGTGGAAGATGATTTATTTTAGATGTAACTATCCAAAATAAACCAATTTTTATTATTTAATAAAAACTAATATTGCCCAAGGGGTTGATTTTGAGCATCAACCCTGTGGGGGGGAGGACGGTGTAACCCTCCTCCCCCCCACACACACGGCAAGAATGATTATCATTATTGTTTATTCTCAATAAGCCCTCTAGTTTTTGACAATTTATAGAGCGATCGCCACGGCTGAAACCCTCTTTCAATCAGGGTTTTAACGGGCTTGTCACCCCGTGAGTTTTTGAACTCTTGTGCCACAAACTGAGCAATCTTGACTGGTGAAATGGGGAGGGACAGCAATACAAACAATGCGATAAATCTTAGCAAAATAATTCAACCATTCAGTGAATTGATACCAAGACGCATCACTAATTGACTTAGATAGCTTACGATTCTTTACCGCCGACCCACCTTGAATTGAATTCAAGGCGTGGAATGCGCTGCCGCGTTCCTGCTGGATTTCAAATCCAGCAGGGTCGGCAGTGGAAAGCGGCGGTGCATTCCGCACCAAGTTTTTTACATTTAAAGCCTCATAGACTACCAAATCATTAGATTGGACTAATGATGCAGTAGGGTGAATATCTAGGTAAATCTAGGTAAAACTAGGTATAATGGTGTTATGCCGAGATATTTTACCATTGGAGAAACAGCCGACTATTTTGGTGTAAGCGTCGATACCATTCGACGTTGGGAATCTGAAGGTCGGATTACTTCCCAGAGAACCAAGGGAGGTCATCGACGATTTTTAGCTTCAGCCTTAGCAGGAATTGAAGAGGAAGAACGTAATGAAAAACCAACACTATGTTACGCAAGAGTTTCAACCAGAGATAAAAAAGACGATTTAGAACGTCAAGCTAATACCTTGGTTGCTTATTGCGAGAATAAAGGCTGGCAAGTTGAATTAATCAAAGATATTGGTTCGGGACTTAACTATAAAAAACGAGGACTCAATAAACTGATAGACAAAATTCTCAACGAAGAAGTCTCACGCTTGATTATTACCGATAAAGATAGACTTTTAAGGTTTGGAAGTGAGTTAATTTTCTCCTTGTGTAGTCATTATCAATTAGACATGGATTAAGAAATGTATTGACTGAACCAACTAATATCTATGCAGAAGATTTATCAACTCCTATTAACTCTAAAATTAAATCGAAGCGCATCAATCGAAAACTTAACCAATGGGTTAAAGGGGAATTACAGACTTCACTCGAAGAAATTGGACAACAAACGGGTTCAACCGTTAAAACCGTTTGTGCTGCCTATACCTCGCAAACTGATTTCCAGACGGGGACTCTCTTAGGGAGTCGGGTTGGAGATTGCTTTTACCGTTATAACGGGGAGGTATTGCAGAGTGATTACAATGCCGCTAATGTCATTGCTCATCGTGGTACAGATGAAGAAATTACTCGATATATGAAGTATCGGGAGGTTAGACGAGTATTGTTGCATCGTACCGTGCGATATCTGCACTCTATTGGATACAGTGTCAGTTATGCCACAGAACATGGTTGGTTATCAACTAAATTCAAGTCAGAAGCTTTGGCTGTAGAGTCAGAATATCCCCCGATGGGGTATCGGGGACGTTTAAGCTCTGCAAAGGGAGAGTTTATCCAACTCGAATTACCTTTGTAGAGATAACAGCAATTTAATCACATACCTAGATTTACCTAGGTTTAGTGTACCCCCACGAGCTTCAGCCGTGGGTGAGCTTACAGCCAAAACCATAATAGACAACAAGTGCCGAATAAACACAAAATACCCATTATTCCAGCTAAGGGTTGCTGATAAATACCAATTATCCAATCTTTACCTTCTCCTGTGTAGGAAATCATTTGGGCGGCATCTAAAGAAGCTAACCCCCACACCCAACCGGCATGAAGTCCCCCTGCTAACCAAATATTCCCTCCATCGGCCCATCTTGCTACCACCAAAACCATTCCCATTAACCACAGTCCAGGTAACTGAGGAATGGTGGTTTGTCTTTCCCATAGTAGATGAACTAAAGCAAAAATACTACTAACTATGATAGCACTCACCCAGGGGTCATAATCTTGTTCTAAAATTGTTTGAAAAATACCTCGAAAGACAAATTCTTCGTTTAAGGCTATCCAGATGGCTAATCCGAAAATCGGTGCAGCAACCTTCCCTAGCTGCTCTAGGTTCTCAGAGTCCCATTCTAGCCACCCTAAACCTCCTTCGATGGCAAAAACCACTCCTAACCCTCCCAAGCCCAACAAAACACCTATACAAAGGGAAATTAGGGTATTCCCTTGCCAGGATAATCCATAGTCAGATAATGAAGTGCCTTCGATCGCTATGGTTAACCAGCCTAAACAGGGAACCAATAAATACAAAGGTACTAACAAAGGGATTTTCTGTTCTGCCTCTAACGGTTGAAATGGTTTCCAGTGGAGGCTTTTACCCAAAAGTAAGGATATGGGTAGCCAAAGGGTTAACCATATTAGTAGGAAAAGAACTATTTTGCTCTGACTAGGAATCTCTTGGAGAACCATAAACCAATGGGGAAAGTGGGGGGGTAAAAATACTTCCCTTATGCTCGGATCTGGGGCTATAGCAAAACTATTTTCAACCGTTATCAATAACACGACGATGGCCAATAAGTAGTCAACTTCTTATCTGACCATAACATATTGCTTTCATGGTTGCTGTTTCATCATCTGCTCCCCATTTGTTTTAGGGGAGGGATCGCTTTTGCCCTTGTCCGATCAAACCCAGAAAGCACTAAAGTTTGACCTTTCCTTTTGACTTGGGTTTAGCGATTTTAGTCCCATGTTTAACTGGTACTCAGTAGTCTTTAGGCTGCCTCTTCTTCATCAGCACCTACTTGTTTAAGATGAATATGTTTGTAGCCTAATTTAATTTCAAATTCGTCCCCTGGTTTCAATCCCATCTGCTCAGTATAGGTGGAACCGATGACAATTTGACCATTTCTGTGAACACTAACTCTGAACGTAGGTTCACGGCCACGACCATCTTTAGTTGCCCCAGGTGCGAGGGGAACGCCTTTGGCTGCCAAAACAGCATCATAAAAGTCCGTTAAGTTAACACGAACTTGTCCTTCTTTTGTCACTGAGTAATAGCCACATTCTCTGGCTGTTTCTCGGCGAGGCTTATCGGATAAGCTTTTTATTTCTTGAAGTAGGGCTTTTCCGGTTAAGGGAGTAGGATTTGGATCAATGGTGTCAGCCATAATTCTATCAATGTCCTTTGATTTTCTCTCAATGATGAGTAGGTTGTTTCGATCATTATTGATCATATCAAAAATATAGCGTGAAATTCCTAAACTAAACAAAAAAAATTTCAAGAATTATGAAGTTGATCGGGGGTAGTTTAAGGGGGTAAATTTATTCTGATCGGCTCAAACTCAGATAAATTCCCTCTCTATCTCCTCTAGGGTTGTGGTTGTTGAACCTGAAAATAAAAGTAAAAAACTCCAGACTACATAGGTCTCAAACCTTGATCGTGCTTGAGTTGCTTGCCAATATTAACATAACTGATAATTGATAACTGTGAAGAGTTTGGGGAGTTTGGCACCGACAGGGACTTTAACGAAGTCAGAAGTCAACCCACCCCTAGCCCCTCCCAGGATGGGAAGTTCCTCAGAACGAGATAATATAGAAGAGATCCATCCATTTTATTATGTTCTTATGAAAGTATTGTTTAAAGTCTGGCGACAAAAACCGAAGAAAAGTCCCCAGCTAGAGAGTTATCAATTAGAAGTACAAGCTGGTAATACCATCTTAGAATGCTTGAATCGTATTAAATGGGAACAAGATGGTAGTTTAGCCTTCCGAAAAAATTGTCGCAACACTATCTGTGGTAGTTGTGGTATGAGAATTAATGGGCGATCGGCTTTGGCCTGCAAGCAAAATGTGGGACAAGAGTTAGAAATGATATCCGCTTCGAGTAATGGAGATATACCAACTATCACCGTTGCACCCTTGGGAAATATGCCAGTGATTAAAGATTTAGTGGTGGATATGTCTGGTTTTTGGGATAAACTTCAAGAGGTTGATCCCTACGTCAGTACCAAAGGGCGCAAGATTCCCGAGAGAGAATTTTTACAGACTCCCGATGAGCGATCGCAGTTGGATCAGACGGGTAACTGTATTATGTGTGGTGCTTGTTATTCTGAATGTAATGCTTTAACGGTTAACCCTGAGTTTGTCGGACCTCATGCTTTGGCTAAAGCCGAGCGGATGGTGGCAGACTCCCGTGATACAGGGACAGAGGAGCGTTTAGATAACTATAATCAGGTAGAGGAAGGAGTTTGGGGTTGTACCCGTTGTTATTATTGTAATGCGGTTTGTCCTATGGAAGTTGCCCCCATGGATCAAATCTCTCATCTCAAAGAAGAAATTTTAGACCGCAATGATGCTCAAAGTAGTCGCGCTATTCGTCACCGTAAAGTTTTGATCGATCTGGTGAAAGAGGGAGGTTGGATCGATGAGAGAAAATTTGGTGTTTATGTAGTAGGGAATTATTTCAAAGACTTAGAAGGGTTACTTTCTCTTGCACCCTTGGGGTTAAGAATGTTAACCAGTGGCAAGTTTCCTGTTGTCTTTGAACCCTCGGAAGGCAAAAAAGAAGTGCGATCGCTCATTGAAAGGGTACAAAATTATCAATTGAGTGACAAGGCTCTCAGCAGATAAATACCAATTTCTGTTAGTAGGGGTTAACGGCCGTTAAGGTGATTTCCAAGAAAAAGTTTCCCACCCATTCTCAGAATCTGTTTGTAGAACATCTCAAATAAGCGAAAAGGGAAAAATAAAAAGTTGTTCGCGGATACTTTCCGCGAACAAAAACCTCCCTATCTAAAAGAAAGAAATACGCTAACTTTTAAATTAGCTTTGACTATTTTTAAAAAGGAAATTCACTTAATTTTACACTCTTATTAACTTTTTAGACTAACTGGGTCTAATCAAAATATCCCATTTAGGTAAGTGAGGATTACGTTCTAAACGTTTCTCAATTTCCTTCATCTCTTTTTTCGTTAAAGAAATGCCTTTTTGATAAACTTTTTTACTTAACTTAACTATCGGATTTAAGCCTTTCCATGTCATAGTTTTTACCCAAGCTAACATCGTTTGAGCATTTCTCAGAAGTGTTCCGTTCCAATGCCTCTCTAAAATTCCCCAACATCTTTCTATGGGATTATATTTACTGTGATAAGGAGGAAAATATAGTAATTGAATAGATTTCTTAGTTTGGTCGGCAAACTCTACCATTCTCTTCAAAAATTGCCTTCTTATTCCACTATTTTCTGGTCCATTATCAACTTTAATTTGGATGTTCTCTAGTTGCTGCTTTTCAGTTATACTCAGACTTGTCCACCATTGCTCCAAGTTATCTACCATGAAATCACTCGTTTTATAAGAACTTCCAAAAGTTACATAAAGTTGCCCTGTATCTTCATCTACAATCCCACAAGGAACGTATTTTTCTTTAGTTCCCATATCATGATCTTGAGCTTGATTATAACCTCTAGTTTGTCCGCCACGTGAATATTCTCCTATTTCCACAGTTGCTTTACAATCCATACTTAAACGTTTCACAGAAGGGTCTTTTTTTCTATCTTTTTTCTCTATATTCTCGAAGATAGCGTCCGTCTCCGAGATTTTTTTTTAGGTTTAGCTTTTACCACTTTTCTTAATCGATAGCCCAAACGATTTAAAATATCTGCCATTGTCGAAGCAGCAGGAACCTCCTCTCCATTATATCCTAGATTTCTTAATTGTTTAATGGCTTCAGCCGCCGTTAATCTTGTATGGGCAATGGGGTTATTAAATGTGGGGTTTTGTTGTGCGTGAGCTTCGGCTATTTCTTTCAATGATTGGGCAACTATTGGGTATCTTTCCTCCCATTTTTTACATCCACTATTGACTGATTGTAATCCTAAACACACTATCCCAGTTCGTTTTTCATGTAATCCAAGTTGAACATTTTTTCTCCCCCAACCAAACACGATTTCGGTTTGTCTGGCACTTCCTCCACAATACTTGAGACACATTTCAGCTTGAAATGAACGACGCTCTGCTCCCGTCATTTTTGAGGCTGCTAAACGTAAATCATCGACCATCGACGGGTTTAAGGGATTATTTGTCTGTTTTAGCTTCAATTTACTCTCTCTAATCTTTTTACCTCTTCATTTTAATCTATTTCTTCTGTTTTTTCAGACAAGCCAATTATGAAATTTTAAAGTTGTGTACCAAGATCTGCTAACTCTCTGTTCCTTTTATTTCTTGAAAGCCTTTAGTCCAAGCTATTACCCCCTATGGGAAAAGCTTTCTCGGAAATCACCCAACCCCTACACATTCCCCTAGGGATCAACGGCCTTTGACCCCTACAATATCAACTTATGTAGGGTTTGCTGAATAAAAGCAAAACCCTATTCTTTAAAAGGTTACACCCATATTCGCGATCGCAAAAAAGATCAGCTTTGTCGGCTACAAACCGCTATAATTGGTAGAAACACCTCCCAGTTGTTGGTCAAGAACAAATGTATCGAAAAGAGGAGCAACCTTTACCGCCCCCAGAAAAATTTGAATTACCTTTCGAGGGCAAATTGTCCCCCAATAATCGTTGGGTAATCATGGCAGAGTTGATACCTTGGGATGATTTTGAGGAAGAATATGCTAAACTTTTTTCAGCAGAAAAAGGTGCGCCAGCCAAACTATTTAGAATGGCACTAGGGACATTAATTATTAAGGAAAAATTAGGAACAAGTGATAGAGAAACTATAGAACAGATTAGAGAAAATCCCTATCTACAATACTTTATAGGTTTAAATTGTTATCAACAAGAGCCATCACTGGAATCTTCAATGCTAGTTCATTTTAGGAAAAGAATTGATGGAGAATTGATAAACAAAATCAATAAAAAAATAGTAAAAAGAGAAATAGACAAGAGTGATAAAGAAGTAAAAAAAAAGGATTGTCTCCAAGAAAAAGGAGAAAAAATAAAAAATAAAGGTAAACTAATTTTAGATGCGACTTGTGCGCCAGCAGACATCAAATACCCAACGGATTTAGGCATATTAAATCAAGCCAGAATTGAGACAGAAAGAATAATAGATAATCTTTATAAACCATTAAGAGTAAAATTGAGAAAAAAGCCGAGAACTTCTAGAATAATTGCTAGAAAGGAATACTTAAAAGTAGCTAAAAAACGAAAAGTATCTTATCAAAAAAGAAGAAAAGCTATCGGGAAACAGTTAAAATACCTTAAGAAAAATTTAGGAAATATAGAAGACTTAATTCAAGCTGGGGCTTCCCTGGAAAATCTGAGTAAAAGACAGAAAAATTGTCTAGAGACTATCAAAAAAGTTTATGAACAACAACAGTCAATGTGGGAGAATAAGACCCAGAGTGTTCCTCAAAGAATTGTAAGTTTAACTCAACCGCATATTCGTCCAATAGTGAGGGGAAAAGCAGGAAAACCAATAGAGTTTGGAGCTAAACTCTCAGTAAGCTGTGTAGATAACTATGTGTTTCTAGACAAAATAAGTTGGGAAAACTTCAATGAATCTTGTCATTTAAAAGAACAAGTAGAAAAGTATAAAGAAACGTTTGGCTATTATCCCGAATCCGTCCATGTAGATAAAATTTATCGAACTAGGGAAAACAGAAATTGGTGTAAGGAAAGAGGGATAAGAATCAGTGGTCCGAAGTTAGGAAGACCTCCGAAAAATGTCAGTGAAGAAGAAAAGAAACAAGCCCACTCCGATGAATGCTTCCGTAATGCTATTGAGGGAAAGTTTGGACAAGCTAAACGAAGATTTAGCCTAAATCTCGTGATGACAAAACTCCCTGAAACCTCCATTACATCTATTGCTATTACATTTTTAGTTGTCAATCTTTCTAAACTTCTGAGGCAGTTTTTGTCGCTTTTTTTGTCCTTATTTACTAATAATAGAACAGGGGAACTCATCAAACCGCCTTTCATTAATTTTGATTATACTTTAAACAATTTTTATGTACTAAAACTTATTGATTTGTCAGAAAATTCTTGGTCAAAAGTGGCATAAATTTTGGAGAAACTTTTTCAGCAAACCTTATGTAGTCTAAGTTGATGAAAATGAGATTAATTAACATCATTCACTTCAAGACAATAACTCAATTAAAGTATTTTTAGATATATTAGTTAAGTCTACTATATCATTAAAATTTTAAAATTATTAAAAAAGAAATTTCTGAGTAGAAACCATCTAATCTCGCAAAACATAACCAACACCGCGAACAGTTTGAATGATTCGTTTTTCTTTTTCAGCTTCTAATTTTAGGCGTAAATAACGGACATAAACCTCAATAATATTAGAGTCTCCCATAAAGTCGTAACCCCATACCCTTTCTAATATTTGATCTCTAGTGAGGACTTGTTTGGGATGGGACATTAAGTATTCCAGTAAATCAAATTCTTTGGCCGTCAGTTCGATTAAGCGATCGCCACGAAACACTTGACGAGTGTTACTGTTTAAGGTTAGGTCTAAAAATTCCAGTAAATCCGGGTCATCTTGCTGATTTCTTCTTAAATTTGCCCTGACTCTAGCTAATAATTCCTCTAGATTAAAAGGTTTAACAATATAATCATCGGCCCCTGCATCTAAACCGGCCACGCGATCGCCGATATCATCTTTAGCGGTTAATAAGATAATAGGAACATTATTCCCAGTTTGTCGCAGTCGTTTACAAATATCTACCCCCGACATTCCTGGTAACATCCAATCCAATAAAATGAGGTCAGGATCGCTTTCTCTGGCGTTAGAGAGTCCAGACAACCCATCATTAACCACTGTAACATTATAGCCTTCATACTTTAGTTCTAACTCAATAAATTGAGCAAGTTTAGCTTCATCTTCAACCAGTAAAATGTTGGGGTTACTCATAGTATTTTCAGGTGAGTTTATCAATATTTTAAGTCATTAATCTATGGAGATACAAACTGCTATCATCGTTGTTTTCTTATACGTCTTGAAGGTTTCAAGAGAAAAGGTAAGAAACTACCTACAATTAAACCTCCCCCTAGACAAAAGGAGAGTAAAACACCTATGGGTAGTTCAATAGATTCCCAGAATAGAAATTTTAGGGAAACTCCCGTAATATTTTGAATAGAAAAAATAGCGATCGCCCCTATCCAAAAAGCCATCATCACAGCAACTATAACATTTGTTAATTGTTTGAGCATAAGTGTTAAAGTTTAGAATTTAGAATTCCCCTCACTGCGTATAATTACTTAGAGATAAAATCAAGTAATATTTCTTGATGAATTTTACCCAAAGGACGAACATCTCCCAGTTTTTTAGAATAGCATTGTCCTTTTTTAACTTCTTCAGGAGAAACGAAACCTAAGTTGGCCCCCTCTCGTAAAATTAAATCATCGATAGAGACGGTTAAAGGGGCATGAAAAATATGGCGGAACGCTTCATCATCGTCGTAATTACGGAAGAAAATAGGGTTTTCAATTTTGTAATTAATCTCTTCTAAAACCTCCCGTTTAACCCCAATTTCTGGGGTTTCTCCGGGTTCAAGGTGACCCCCAAAAAAACCCCAGCGATCGGGATAAATAATCGTAGGAATATTATCCCGTAACTGCATCAAAAAGCGACCATCTTGATAGAGAATAGCCAAAGCGACGGAAGGAATATTACTTGGTGTTACTTTTGTGGGGGAGGAGAAACTCATTAGGATCGGGTTGAGAAATAGGTTTAACTTCGGTGTCAGTATCAACAACAGGTTGAACAGTTGAGGTATTCTCAGGGATATTAGCCCCTAGTTTTTCAACTTCTAAGATATACAACTCTCCCATATCTTGACCACCGATGGGAATAGATTGATAGGTAACTTTTCCCGTGATCTGTACGGTTTCCCCTGTCTGGGGTAGAGTTCCATTGGTGAGAACCCAGACGGTTCCTGTTTCATCTTGTAGTTGATAAGAACCGCTACCCATAAACGGCGCACTATCAACCACTTTTCCCTCTAAATAGATAATAGCCTCTTCCGGGGTGGTTACGGTAGTAACGGTAGATGGTTGGGAGGAAAGTTCTCCAATGGGGGTAATAGACGGTTGCGCTAACCCTAAATAGTTCATTGGGGTACAACCGATCAAACTTCCGACTAGAAGGGAAAAAATACCACCATGAAACCCTCGAATGTTTAAAACTTTCAGGATCAGTGCGTTGAAATTAACTGTCTTGAGATAGGCTAAGCAATAGGACACCATAAACTACTCCTACGTTCCACATTTATTATGTTATCTATGTCTTCTGAAACTGCTTCTTTGTTAAACGGTAAAGCATTAGCGCAAAAAATTCAGGGAGAATTGAAAATAACCGTTGAAAAGTTACAAGGGAAGATCGGTCGTCCTCCTGGTTTAGCGGTTATTATGGTGGGAGATAACCCGGCTAGTGCTGTTTATGTTCGTAATAAGGAAAAGGCTTGCGCTAAGGTGGGAATTGCTTCTTTTGGTCGTCATTTACCTACAGAAACGCCACAAGAAGAGGTTGAAGCTTTAATTAATCAATTGAATGCAGATGAACGAGTAGACGGAATTTTGGTACAGTTGCCCTTACCTCCCCATTTAGATACGGTGAAGTTACTCCATGCGATCGCCCCTGAAAAAGATGCTGATGGACTCCATCCCATGAACTTAGGCCATTTAATACGGGGTGAGAATGGGTTACGCAGTTGTACACCGGCAGGGGTGATGGCTTTATTGGAAGAGTATAACCTAGATGTTGCTGGCAAACACGCTGTGGTAGTAGGGCGTAGTATTTTAGTGGGTAAACCGTTGGCTTTGATGTTGTTGGAAAAAAATGCCACGGTGACGATGGCCCATTCTCGTACCCCAGACTTAGGGGAAATGACTCGTCAAGGGGATATTATCATCGCTGCTGTAGGAAAACCCAATTTAATTACGGGGGACATGGTTAAACCCGGTGCAGTGGCTATTGATGTGGGCATTAATCGTATTATGACAGAAGACGGAAAATCTAAATTAGTGGGTGATTTTGAGTTTGATTCTGTTGCTCAAGTTAGTAGTTATATTACACCTGTTCCTGGGGGTGTTGGACCGATGACGGTGGCCATGTTATTACAAAATACCGTTTTGAGTTATCAAAAATTACAGTAATTTGTTGACATATTGTTGATCTGATTAATTATCATTGTCAATATCAGATGATGATTAATCAGTATTAGATATTTAATGTTTCTTAAAGGGTTAATATTTTTTTAGTAATTTTATTAAGATTTTGAAATACCGTAAAAATAATCCTATAAATAACAATAAAATAATAATTTCAGCAGCATTCTTTTTCATAAATGACAATATTTTTTTTGTCTTAAACCAGATACTCGGATCATTATATAGCTCAAAAGAAGCTCCCTCGGTTAACGCATACTTTTCGATTAAATGTATCTTCTTTTCTAAGTTTCCACATTCATTTTTATTATCTCCTCTCCACAATTGCCACCATCTTCTACAATTTAGTTCTTCGTATTTATTAAAAACTCTAGCATAATAATAATTAGTACCTAATTGAATAAAGTTACTTGAAAAATCTACTAATTCTTTATCCTTTCCAAACCAATTATCCCTCAAACACTTCTCAAGTTCAAAAAAAGGATCAAAGGAAGCCCAAATTGTTACTTTATCATCTTCCCAAACTGCGGGATAAGTAAATAAATTAAAAATTGTATTAAATTGGATTAAATCATTCTTAATTCCAAACCCTAAAGACTCATAAAACAGATGAATTTTTCTATAACCTTGAAATATATCTGAATAAAAAACTTCTATTCCAGTCTGGGTTTTGGTAAATTGTAAGAGTGAATCACAAGCATTAGTATATCTTTTATTAGTCTTTTTTATATCACCTTCTTTATTCAAAAGAAAACACTGATTTTCCTGTGTTCCAATATTTATTTTTAGTTTCTCACATTGTTGCTTATCATTTACAAAATGAATCGTAACAATTTTAGCCATTTGCTTGTTTTCAATTTCCTTTTCAATATTATCATAATATTGGAAGCTTTATTGAACTAGATATACTGCTAGGAATGATATCAAAACAAAATTGTTTTTGATATTTTTCATTTTTCTTGCAGTTTTCTTTTGTAGGAAGTTGCTTGTTAATTTTGTTAATTTTTTCTTCAATAGATAATTGTTTTACTTGGGAAATTTGTAATTCATTTGAATGTTTTTTTTTACTTTCTTTTATGTTAATTACTTCTTTTTCTCTATCAATATTCCCTAACATAATAATTGTTGGTGATGAATTATCTGTACTTGGTATTTTAATATAGTTAATCTCAAAATCATTCAAAAATTGACTGATATTAGGTTGAATAGTCTCATGATAAGTTTTCAAATATTCCCCATAATCTTTATAAGTTGATAAATCTCTTCTTGTGGCAATTTCATCTTGTCTTCTTTGGGAATCAATATATACTCTGGCAGCGTTAATCGCTGTGATTAGTGCGATGAATCCAACAAAAATGTTGACAATAGCTTCAGCATTTTCAATATTAGATTTTTGATTCCAATCTCGCCTAAAATCTTTGAACCATTTTTTGATTCTAGACTTTAATGAGTCAGATTGAATAACTTCTTCTGTTGTTACAAGTTTCCTGATAATAGGTAAAAGAGCATTTGCTGCTTTTCTTTTGGCTTCCTTTTTAGTTTGTCCGAGTTGGGTTTCTGTTATTATAGTCTCCTCAAAAGCAATAATACAGTTACATTGCCATTTATCCTCGTTCTTTTGAAACTGAAATTCAGGTTGTTGTAGTTGATATTTCTGAGCGATTTCTCTTAACTCATTAATAGGACTATCCATGTTTCATAAGCGATATATGTTGTCATCATAAATCTTGAATAGAGAATATCATCTATGTTTTTATTCACAGTGATTTAGCTGGCTTTTTAATTGTTGATTGTAACAATAAGCCGTATTCAATTCCTTCTACTACTGCTTGATAAGACGCTTCTAAAATGTTAGCAGAAACCCCCACGGTTGTCCAGCGTTTATGACCATTACTCGACTCAATTAAAACCCTAGTATTGGCTGAAGTTCCGGCACCTCCATCTAAAATTCTCACCTTATAATCTGTGAGATGGAATTGAGCAATTTCTGGGTAAAAATTGACCAACGCTTTGCGTAAAGCACTATCTAAAGCAGAAACGGGCCCGTTACCTTCTGCTGCTTCTAATCTATCTTCTCCATTAACCGTTAGTTTAATAGTAGCTAAGGCATTACTATAGGGCATTCCTTCCCCATACAACATATCACAATGAACTTGAAATCCTTGCAACTGAAAGAAGCTTTTTGTTTGCCCTAAAGCTTGACGCATTAATAGTTCAAAACTAGCTTCTGCCACTTCAAATTGATAGCCTTTATGTTCTAATTCTTTTATTCTGGTTAAAATTTCTCGACAGGCAGCATCTTCTTTATTTAATTCGATCCCGAAGGTTTTAGCCTTAGATAAAACATTACTTAAACCAGCCATTTCTGAGATAACAATTCGTCTTTCATTACCAATATTTTCTGGTTTAATATGTTCATAAGTCAAAGGGTTTTTCTGTACCGCAGACACATGAATGCCTCCTTTATGAGCAAAGGCAGAACGTCCCACAAAAGGAGCGTGATGATCCGGGGCTAAATTAACCATTTCGCTGATTAAACGGCTGGTTTTTGTCAGTTGGGTTAACTCCCTGTCTGCTAAACAGTGATAACCCATTTTTAACTGTAAATTAGGAACTAAAGTGCATAAATTGGCATTACCACACCTTTCCCCGTAACCGTTGATGGTTCCCTGTACCATTCTCACCCCTTCTACTACACCAGCTAACCCGTTAGCTACGGCGGTTCCTGAGTCGTTATGAGTATGAATACCCAATTGTGGACTACCATTGTCGGGTTGAATATCTAAGGCAGTCACCACATCTTGAATAATACGGGTGACATCCTGGGGTAAGGTTCCCCCGTTGGTGTCGCATAACACTAACCATTCTGCCCCGGCTTCTTTGGCGGTTTTCAGGGTTTTTAGGGCATATTCAGGGTTATTCAGATAACCATCAAACCAATGTTCTGCATCGTAAATGACACGCCGTCCCTGACTGCGGAGATACTCAATGGTGTCGGCGATCATGTTTAAATTCTCTTCTAGGCTGGTTTTTAGCCCTTCTGTGACGTGGAGATCCCAAGATTTACCAAAAATGGTCACCCAACGGGTTCCGGCGGCTAAAATCGCTTTTAAGAGGGGGTCTTCTGCTGCTAGTTTATTGGGGCGACGGGTGGAACAAAAGGCTACTACTTCGGCCTGAGTGAGAGGTTCTTCTTGTAATTTCCAGAAAAACTGCACATCTTTAGGGTTAGCCCCTGGCCAACCCCCTTCAATGAAGGGAATACCCATTTTATCCAGTTGACGAGCAATTTTCAGTTTATCTTCTAAGGATAAGGAAATTCCTTCCCGTTGGGCCCCATCTCTGAGGGTGGTATCGTAGAGCCAAATGCGCTTATCAGTCCCCATAGGATTACTTTGGTTTGATGAAATAGTTGAAAGATAGTTTATGCTATTTTCTAGATTACCTTATGATAAGCGATCGCAGTCATTAATTATTGTTGCCTACTTTACTCTTTTTATAACAACATAACTTTTATTTTATTTTCTTAGTCAACTGATTAAAATATTTTTTATCCGTTGCCGTCGCTTTGGTGATATATTTCCTAAACGTGCATTGATTACTGATGATTCGACGCTTGTTAATCTTCCCAGTCGAAGGACTACTAATAAAAGGTGTAAAATAGAGGTAGAAGAATCTACGAAAAAATTAAGATTCTCTCATTAGAGTCGAGGTAAAGACCAATGATCAATAAACCCTTAAGTTTATTTTTAGGAATGGCCCTATCTTTAGGGGTTTTAGCTACAGAAACCTTAGCCTATCCTCACCGAATGCGTATCAGTCCCAGTCCTGGAATTCATCGCACAATTACTGCACCGAATACAAGAAGAGGTAATAATTATTCTCGAGGTAATTCCTATTATGGAGATAGGGGAAATTATACCTTCAGAGAAAGAATTAGAATTGAAAGAGATCAACGGGGTTCTTGTTACAATTGCGGTTACTCTAATAACTATAATCCCTACCAAACTTATCGAAACCGTGGCCGTAATTCTCGTGTTGCACCTAATTACCAATACCATCGCTATTATCGATAGATTCACCTGTGCTTTCAGTTTTAAGCTATCAGATACTTGATTATTTTATATGTTACTCACAAGTAATTAAGATTAAACAAATTCTGGTTTCTTTTATCTCTTAGCTGAAGGGTAAATTCTTATAATACCAATTTCCATAGGGTTCAACACTTCGACTAAGCTCAGGGTTGAACCCTAGCATATAAACATCCGTAGTCTGAGTTAATGAAAATGGCATAAATTAATTTAAAGTCCATAGACAAAAATAATCAACAAAGGAACAATAAAAGTAAATATTAGGGTGAGGGGAAGTCCTACACGGGTGAAGTCTAAAAAGCGATAACCCCCTGGCCCATAAACCATTGTATTAGTTTGATAACCAATGGGTGTCATGTAACTATTTGAAGCAGCAAACATAACCACCAACATGAAAGAGATAGGATTCAAACCAAGATTTTTAGCTACTTCAGCAGCCACAGGTAACATCAATAAAACAGCAGCATTGTTGGAGAGAACTTCAGTTAGTAAAGATGTAAAAAAGTAGAAAATAACTAGAATTAAATAATTGGGTAAATAAGAGCCTAAACTTACAATATACTCAGCAATTAATTTATTAGTTCCTGATGTCTCCATAGCAATACCTAAAGGAATTAGTCCTGCTAAAAGAAAAATAATATCCCAACGGACTGCCCCATAAATTTCTCCTGGTTTTAAACATCCCGTAAATATCATCAACATCACCCCCACTAAACTACTAACCAAGATAGGTAGAATATTCAGAGCCGCTACAATAACAACCCCAAAAACAATAGAGATCGCAATGTAAGCTTTATTTTGTCTTAAAGTTTCCACCTCTCTTTCTTCTAATACTAACAATTCCCTAGTTGTTTGTAATCCAATAAAGCTTTCTCTCGGTCCTTGTACTAACAATAAATCCCCAAATTTTAAGCGAACTTTTCCCAATCTTTCTCGTAACAATTCTTCCCCTCGACGAATAGCAATGACCGTGGCATTGTAGCGTTGTCTAAAGCGTAAATCTTTTAAAGTTGAACTAATTAAACGAGAATTAGATAAAATAAGAACTTCAGCAACTTTATCCTCTCCAAAACTCAGTTCTTTTTCAATTTCATCTTTATCAAATTTAACATCAGCTAAAATATCAACCCCTCTTTCATCTCTAACTTGTAATAAATCTTCTTTACTTCCTCTTACCAATAAAATATCCCCCAAGGATAAAATTTTATCTGCTAAAGGTTGAGGAAAATGAATATCATTATGGATTATTTCTAGAACATCAACATCAAACTTTCTTTGAATTCCACTCTGTCTTAAGGTTTGTCCAATCAGACTAGAACGAGGAGTAATAATAATCTCACTAACATAGTCTTTCATATCATAATCAACATCCAAACCATTATTATTAACAGATTTACGGTCAGGTAAGAGTTTTGGAGCGATAAAAGTCAAATAAAATAGTCCAATAAAAAAGACAGGAATTCCAATGGGGGTTATCAAAAAAATACTAAATTCACCGTAACCTAATTTCTCTGATAAACCACTAGCCAAAATATTAGTAGAAGTTCCAATAATAGTAATAACTCCCCCTAAAATTGCCGCATAAGAAAGAGGAATTAGTAATTTAGACAAAGAAATTTTACGCTTTTTACCCCAACCTTCTATAATTGGCAGAAAAACGGCAACAACTGCTGTATTATTAATAAAAGCACTGATGAATCCTACAATAATTCCCAGAGCAGCAATTTGCTTTTTTAAACTTTTACCACCCAATCGAAATAGTAAATCTCGAACAATTTGTAATCCTCCTGTTCTGGTAATTCCTGCACTTAAAATAAACATAGCCGTCACTGTAATTGTAGCCGAATTACTAAAGCCAGAAAGTCCCTGTTCAGGGGTAACTAATTTACATAAAATCAATAAAATTGTAATGGCAATGGCTGTGGTATCCACAGGAAAAAATTCACAAACAAAGCTAACTAAGGCTAATAATAAAATGATTAAAGTTAAAATAATGGGTGAGATGGTCATAGGAATCAAGTTTAACCTGTTTAGAACTAACTATCATATCATAAGATCACCATAATACTTTGAATCAAAAGTGATTAATTCTCTTGCAAATAGTCCACAGTAGAAATAATAGTCAGAAAAATGAGAAAAATGTTAAAATAATTGGGTATAATTTATAAGGATAGTCAAAACTTTTGTATATCTAATGACCCGTTCCCTAAGAAGAAGACAATCAAGAAAACGGCAAGCAGATAATTCACCTATTGACATCAAAGATAAACTGGCACAAAAACGGAAAGCAAAAGCAACTAGACGAAAACTAATGGGATTAATAGGGTTTTCCCTGTTCTTTGCTATTCTTGTTGGTGTTCCTCTTAGTTTTAGCATCAGTCCTAAAATTGGTGGTTCAGTGGGGTTACTAATTCCTTTGTTTGTAGTCTGTTACAATTATCCTCGCACAGCTTTATGGGCTTTTCTAATCTATATGCCATTTAGTGGGACTATGACCTATTGGATTGGTGGTGGTAATGCCCTATTCCAGCTTTCTAAAGATGGTTTTTATATCCCTGGGCTTTTGGGTTTAATATATTATTGTAGAAAGAAAAAACAAGCGATTATTGTATCTAAACCACTTCTGATTAGGTGATTTCCGAGAAAGCTTTTCCCATAGGGGGTAATCGCTTGGACTAAAGGCTTTCAAGAAATAAAAGGAACAGAGAGTTAGCGGATCTTGGTACACAACTTTAAAATTTCATAATTGGCTTGTCTGAAAAAACAGAAGAAATAGATTAAAATGAAGAGGTAAAAAGATTAGAGAGAGTAAATTGAAGCTAAAACAGACAAATAATCCCTTAACCCCGTCGATGGTCGATGATTTACGTTTAGCAGCCTCAAAAATGACGGGAGCAGAGCGTCGTTCATTTCAAGCTGAAATGTGTCTCAAGTATTGTGGAGGAAGTGCCAGACAAACCGAAATCGTGTTTGGTTGAGGGAGAAAAAATGTTCAACTTGGATTACATGAAAAACGAACTGGGATAGTGTGTTTAGGATTACAATCAGTCAATAGTGGATGTAAAAAATGGGAGGAAAGATACCCAATAGTTGCCCAATCATTGAAAGAAATAGCCGAAGCTCACGCACAACAAAACCCCACATTTAATAACCCCATTGCCTATACAAGATTAACGGCGGCTGAAGCCATTAAACAATTAAGAAATCTAGGATATAATGGAGAGGAGGTTCCTGCTGCTTCGACAATGGCAGATATTTTAAATCGTTTGGGCTATCGATTAAGAAAAGTGGTAAAAGCTAAACCTAAAAAAAAATCTCGGAGACGGACGCTATCTTCGAGAATATAGAGAAAAAAGATAGAAAAAAAGACCCTTCTGTGAAACGTTTAAGTATGGATTGTAAAGCAACTGTGGAAATAGGAGAATATTCACGTGGCGGACAAACTAGAGGTTATAATCAAGCTCAAGATCATGATATGGGAACTAAAGAAAAATACGTTCCTTGTGGGATTGTAGATGAAGATACAGGGCAACTTTATGTAACTTTTGGAAGTTCTTATAAAACGAGTGATTTCATGGTAGATAACTTGGAGCAATGGTGGACAAGTCTGAGTATAACTGAAAAGCAGCAACTAGAGAACATCCAAATTAAAGTTGATAATGGACCAGAAAATAGTGGAAGAAGAAGGCAATTTTTGAAGAGAATGGTAGAGTTTGCCGACCAAACTAAGAAATCTATTCAATTACTATATTTTCCTCCTTATCACAGTAAATATAATCCCATAGAAAGATGTTGGGGAATTTTAGAGAGGCATTGGAACGGAACACTTCTGAGAAATGCTCAAACGATGTTAGCTTGGGTAAAAACTATGACATGGAAAGGCTTAAATCCGATAGTTAAGTTAAGTAAAAAAGTTTATCAAAAAGGCATTTCTTTAACGAAAAAAGAGATGAAGGAAATTGAGAAACGTTTAGAACGTAATCCTCACTTACCTAAATGGGATATTTTGATTAGACCCAGTTAGTCTAAAAAGTTAATAAGAGTGTAAAATTAAGTGAATTTCCTTTTTAAAAATAGTCAAAGCTAATTTAAAAGTTAGCGTATTTCTTTCTTTTAGATAGGGAGGTTTTTGTTCGCGGAAAGTATCCGCGAACAACTTTTTATTTTTCCCTTTTCGCTTATTTGAGATGTTCTACAAACAGATTCTGAGAATGGGTGGGAAACTTTTTCTTGGAAATCACCTTACCTTGGTACTGCTAGCTACTTGTGCCTTATTAACGTTATTTTTTATGAATGGAGCTAAGCAATTTTTACCTACTTGTGATTCTATAAGTTACGACGATAGATATTTACGGGATGCTAATGGAGAATGGATTTTAAGTGCGGACGGAATAGTAATTAGAACGCCTTGTAAAAATTCAATTCCCTTTGCTCAAGGAATTTTGGGTCTAAAAGTCTTAGCTGGTTACATTCCTCTAATTTTTTGTGCTTATTACTTAATCAACGATAAGAAACAGTTATTGTTTCTAGGTCGCTTATTAGTGGTAATAGCAATTATTTGTTGTGGCTTAGCACTGATACAATTTTGGATGTTCAAAACTGGACGATGTCAAGGGACGGATCATTTAGCAGGAGAACTATTATTTAAACCAACTATAAAGGCAAGATGCTTGGTTGGAGGTTCTGCTTTATACTCTCCGAGTCAGGGACAGATTCGTATGCCTGGAACTTTTGTTTCTCCTTGGCACTGGGGGTGGTTTTTAGTGGCAAATGCTGCTATTTGTTTTTCTGTTGCCTTTAGTGATTCTGCATTCTTTTGGAGAAATTGCGGGTTATTTGGCATGGCAATGGTCTTTATTAATGCTGTTATCTGTGGTCAAAGACTTGCCCTAGCACTAGTGCAGCTTAGCAAAAATAATCCACCAGTCACTTATGATCTTTAAAGCCCTTAAATTTCCAAACGAACGGCTTAGCAAAATGTTGATTAAAGTAATCAATAAAATTGAGAATTTTTTGGGATAGTTCTTCAGTTGAACGGACAGTAATTCTTTTGAGTAAACGCCTGACTAAGATCTAAAACCAACACTCAATTTGATTAAGCCACGATGTATGTTTGGGAATATAAACAAAGCGAATTCGATGAGATTCATCTGATAAAAAATCTGCTCTGCTGTCCATAGATTGCAAAATCCCCTCCTTTCCTTTTCTCCCCAAATCAATAGTAATTCCACAGCTTTCTGCTACTAATTTGACTAAGCTTTCCGATTTATGAGTGTTGAGTTTATCTACAATAAAAATCCATTCTGCTTTTTCATCAATCTTAATCGTTCTCTGGATATGTTCAGAAAAATCTTGTTCTGTTCTTGTCGGTCCAATAGAGGGACTAACAACTTTTCCTCTTGCCACATCCCAGTTCGCAATCAAGCTTAAAGTTCCGTGTCTTTCATATTCAAATTCGATTTTTTCTACTTGTTTAGGCTTGATTCTTTTGTTCGGAAATAATCTCTCAAGAGCTTGAATCCCTGTCATTTCATCTGTACTAATTAAATGAATTCCTTGTTCTAACAAAGTTTTAGCTTCTTGATGAAGTTCACAGATATATTTGACTTGCTTTTTAAATTTTAAGGGATCATCAATTTTGGCATTTAACCAGTAACGAACGAGATGTGGTTGTAATGTCGCTTCTTTTTAAAAAACGCCCCACACTACGGGGGGAAATCTTTTCGACAATTCCTCTTTTATGGCTTCATCCGCCAACTCTGAAGGTGTTCAATGGCTCACTGGTCTGTCTGATTTTTCACATTCTTCACAAGCGATCGCTACAATCTGGACTACTTGTTCGACCGTAAAGGATTTTGTTGTTCCAGGTCTTGGGCGATCGCTTAAAATTCCTTTGATCAAGACCATTAATGCTTTCTCCGTTACCTGTTGTTCTTCGGCGGCACTCAGTTTTTCTCTCTCCTCAAACCATCGCGATCGCCACTGACGCACTTGTACTCGGTCTAATTCTAATCTTCGACTAATCGAACTATTGCTCTCTCCTGATGCTGCGGCTAAGATTAGCTTGGCTCGTCTAACAAGGCGATAGGGGTTTGTTGTCCCTCTCACTATTTGTTGGAGTACTGTTTTCTGTAGGTTGGAGAGGTTAATTGGCAATGCTTTTATCATGGACATCAACTTCGAGATTCTTCCGTTAGTTTCATTGAAACACATTGTCGTGGCTAGTCACGAAAGTTTCTGTAAAAATCTGGTGGATTACTTTCGCCAAGCTGCACTAGTTCCTGCTGTAATGATTATCATGCTATTTTTAACCGGAAAAATTGCTGATTTTAAACGATTTATTCCCATTGCGATTGGTTTATCGTTAGTCTTATTGATCGGATTTTCTTTTTTAAATCCTGACTTTGTTCAAGAGAGAATTGATAGCTTTGTCGGGCGATGGAATGCTTCTCCTCCTTACAGTTTCATTCAGGAACAATTTGATTTTGCAATGAGGACTCAAAAAGGTTTTTTGGGACAGGGTTTAGGTTCAGGGACCAACTCAACCCGAATATTTGGAAAGGTTTCCCTTATAGAAACTTATCATCCTAAACTCTTATTTGAAATGGGTTTTCCAGGTTTGATAGCTTTTATGATTTTTGTCAGTCATTTGTGTTTTTTAACCTTCAAAATATATCGCGGTTTAAAAGATGAATGTCTCAAAAGTTTTGCCTCGGGTTTTTGGGTATTTCTCTTAATCATTGCTTATTTTCCTTATTGGTATCCTCTGGATACTGATCCAGTCTGCGTATATTACTGGTTGTTTGCTGGAGTTCTTTTGAAACTTCCTGTAATAGATAAGGAAGAACAAATTAAACTTAAAGCCCAAAAAGCAGCCGAAGATGCACTTAAAAAGCGTGTTAAAACTAAAAGAAGAAATCCATCTGCAATTTAACTTATAGACCTTAAAAATTATGTCTTATCCTTCTATTTCTCTAATCATTCCAACTTATAGACGAGAACAAATCTTAAGAGATACTCTAGATGATGTTCTTAAACAGGATTATCCTAATGTCGAAATTTTGGTAATAGATCAAACAGAAACCCATGATCCTAAGATTCAAACCTATCTAGAAAACCTAGCTAAAACTGATAAAATCAAGTTGTTTCGTGTTAGTTGGGCAAGTTTGCCAGCAGCTAGAAACTATGGTGTTCGTCGTTCTCAAGGTGAGATTATTATCTTTATCGATGATGATGTTCAACTACCAGAAAATTACTTATATACTCATGCAAAAGTTTATCAAGAAAATCTAGACGTTGGAGCCGTAGCCGGAAGAGTTTTAGATAGAATGAAATTGGCTGATTCTGAAAAAATACATGACTCTCAAGATCCTTACACCGTAGAAATATTACCCCCAGAGGCAATGGACCCTGGTATTGCTTGGTATCATATTGATTTAGTTCATACCACAAAACCTCAAGAAGTTATTTCCACTCGTGGTTGTAATATGTCATTTAGACGAGAAATTTTTACTAAGTATAATATTTGGTTCGATGAAAGATTTAGGGGAAACGCTGTTAGAGAAGAATCGGATTTTTGTTTACGTTTGCGTCAAACAGGTTATAAAATTTGGTATGAACCTGATGCTTACTTAGTTCACTTAGGAGAAGAAACTGGTGGTTGTCATGATTTAAGTACCCGTTCTTTTTCCTATCAGATAACTTTCTATCACAACCATTTCTTAATGGCACTAAAAAACTTAACTTCCTCACAACAATTTCGTTTATATGCTAAACTTTTTGACTGTCATGTTCTTGGTAACCCTCCTTGTAATAAAGGGGGATCTCCTATCAAAATTGTAGTACGTTTTTTGTTTTACGTCTTAGGTTTTATCGATGCTGTTAAAACTACGTTTCTGTCTCGGTGGGATGATGGACAAATCTACAGTAACAATGATAACTACAATCAGACATTAAAACCTAATGATTCTCTCGAATCTGTATCTTGATTTTGAATGATAAAAATTCCTAAAAGATTATGAAAATTTTAGTTGCTAGTCACACTTATATTGTTGACCTTAACTGTGAAAAGTTTGAAGCCCTAGCCAAACTTGAACCCAATATTGAGGTGACTATTATTGTTCCTAAAAAATGGAAACCGGGAGGAGTTCAAAATAAAATCGTTGAAACTAAACCTCGCCAAGAAGGAAATTTTCGAGTTGTTCCTATCTCTAACTTTAGTCGAAATAATCAAGGATTATTGACTTTTGGCAGTGATATTATTAAATTATTGAATAATTTTAGACCCCAAATTATTCAGGTAGAACAAGGTGTTAAATCTTTTGCCTATGCTCAATTAATAACCCTGAATAAATTGTTAAATTTGCAAGCAAAAAATGTATTTTTTACCTGGTGGAATCTTCCCTATAAATCTAAATTTCCTGTTTCTTATTTAGAAAAATATAATTTAAGTAATACCAATGGGTTAGTAGCAGGGAATCAAGATGCAGCAGATATCCTTAGAGATCATGGTTATGAGCAAGCTGTGGAAGTTATGCCACAACTAGGAGTTAATGAAGACTTATTTCGTCCCCAAAAAAAGCCAGATTTAGCTAATAATTTGGGTATCAAAGAAGACGACTTTATTATTGGTTTTGTCGGTAGATTTGTAGAAGAAAAAGGGATTTTAACCTTATTAAAAGCTGTTGAATCTCTACCGAAACAAAATTGGAAACTTCTTTTACTAGGAAGAGGAGAACTTAAAGAAAAAATTGTTCAAGAAAGTAAAAAAAATGGCATTGAAGATAAAGGTAATTGCTCACCGCAATAAAGAATCTGTCTTGACAACATAAAGGTAAAATCGGGGATTTTTATGTATAGTGGGGGTTATGACCACAAATGCTACCATTGATTCAAAGCTAGTGCAGCTTGGCGAAAGTAATCCACCAGATTTTTACAGAAACTTTCGTGACTAGCCACGACAATGTGTTTCAATGAAACTAACGGAAGAATCTCGAAGTTGATGTCCATGATAAAAGCATTGCCAATTAACCTCTCCAACCTACAGAAAACAGTACTCCAACAAATAGTGAGAGGGACAACAAACCCCTATCGCCTTGTTAGACGAGCCAAGCTAATCTTAGCCGCAGCATCAGGAGAGAGCAATAGTTCGATTAGTCGAAGATTAGAATTAGACCGAGTACAAGTGCGTCAGTGGCGATCGCGATGGTTTGAGGAGAGAGAAAAACTGAGTGCCGCCGAAGAACAACAGGTAACGGAGAAAGCATTAATGGTCTTGATCAAAGGAATTTTAAGCGATCGCCCAAGACCTGGAACAACAAAATCCTTTACGGTCGAACAAGTAGTCCAGATTGTAGCGATCGCTTGTGAAGAATGTGAAAAATCAGACAGACCAGTGAGCCATTGGACACCTTCAGAGTTGGCGGATGAAGCCATAAAAAGAGGAATTGTCGAAAAGATTTCCCCCCGTAGTGTGGGGCGTTTTTTAAAAAGAAGCGACATTACAACCACATCTCGTTCGTTACTGGTTAAATGCCAAAATTGATGATCCCTTAAAATTTAAAAAGCAAGTCAAATATATCTGTGAACTTCATCAAGAAGCTAAAACTTTGTTAGAACAAGGAATTCATTTAATTAGTACAGATGAAATGACAGGGATTCAAGCTCTTGAGAGATTATTTCCGAACAAAAGAATCAAGCCTAAACAAGTAGAAAAAATCGAATTTGAATATGAAAGACACGGAACTTTAAGCTTGATTGCGAACTGGGATGTGGCAAGAGGAAAAGTTGTTAGTCCCTCTATTGGACCGACAAGAACAGAACAAGATTTTTCTGAACATATCCAGAGAACGATTAAGATTGATGAAAAAGCAGAATGGATTTTTATTGTAGATCAACTCAACACTCATAAATCGGAAAGCTTAGTCAAATTAGTAGCAGAAAGCTGTGGAATTACTATTGATTTGGGGAGAAAAGGAAAGGAGGGGATTTTGCAATCTATGGACAGCAGAGCAGATTTTTTATCAGATGAATCTCATCGAATTCGCTTTGTTTATATTCCCAAACATACATCGTGGCTTAATCAAATTGAGTGTTGGTTTTCGATCTTAGTCAGGCGTTTACTCAAAAGAATTACTGTCCGTTCAACTGAAGAACTATCCAAAAAAATTCTCAATTTTATTGATTACTTTAATCAACATTTTGCTAAGCCGTTCGTTTGGAAATTTAAGGGCTTTAAAGATCATAAGTGACTGGTGGATTATTTTTGCTAAGCTGCACTAGTTAGAGCTATCGCCGATGAACAGTTGGCGAACAATGTCTTCATGATTGAGTGGCTAGTCAAGGCACAACAACAGTTATCTCTTCAACAAAGACTGATTGACCAGCAACAACAACAAATCTCTACACAACAGCAAGAAATTGAAAAATTGAAAGAAGAGAGAGATAAGCTAAAAAACCGTAACTCAAAAAACAGTTCAGTCCCCCCATCATCAGACCAACTAAAAAAGCCTTCTGACAAAAAGAAACGCAAAAAAGGATTTAAACGCGGACCAAAATATGACCACCCAGGGAAGACCCGTAATGGTTTTGGTCAGCCCGATAAGATAGTCCCTTTAGAACTAGAAAACTGTCCTGTTTGTGGGGGTTCAGTGGAACGAGATGAAGTAGTTCCCGAAAAAGTCCAGCAAGTGGCTGAAGTAGTAGACCAACCCATAGAAATCAGGGAATATCGTCGCGGATTCTATAAATTTCCTAGTTGTGGATGGTCAGATTACAGTCCTGTTCCATTGGGAGTTAAAGAAGGATTCAGTTATGGGGCGCGATTAAGTAGCATCGTGGGCTGGCTTGGCTATGGGGGTAATCTTACATGGCGTAAACAGGAACATTTTATAGAGTATGTCTTTGGCATTCCCATTTCTCAAGGGAGCCTTGCCAAAATGCACAAATGGTTTCAAGAAAGTTTAGAACCCTTGACCCAACAGTGGTTAAAGTACATCCAGCAGCCAGGAATCCGATGTGTTGACGAAACCAGTTATTGCATCGATGGCATCAAGTATTGGGTTTGGGTAGCCACATCAAATGAGGTCTGTGTGTTGATGTTGGCTCCCACTAGAAGCTCCGCAGAAGTCGAGAAATTGTTAGGAGCAGATTTTAAGGGCATCCTCACCAGTGACTGCTATAGTGCCTACTTTAGACAAAGTGCGATGGCCAAACAGAAATGTCTGGCACATTTAGAACGAGAGTTAGAGTCCCTTAAAACCAGTCGTTTTCAAGCGAATCGAGAATTTGCTGCCGATGTACAGCAAGTTTTAGCAACCGCCCGTATCCATTATCGTCATTATCATGCTCGAAATTTAACCCTTGAAGACTTAGGCTCCAAAAGAACAGAAGTCGAGAACTCACTGCAAAAGATTTTTAAAGCAACTCCCAAAAAAGGATGGCCTTATGATGCACAAAGATTGATTAACCGTCTCAAACGTCATTGGGAAGAGTGGTTCACCTTTCTAACTTATCCTGAAGTCAAACCAGATAATAATGATGCTGAGAGAGCTTTACGTCCCATTGTCATTCACCGCAAAGTAAGTGGGGGAGCAAGAAGCGACTGGGGTGCAGAGTTAGTCACCCAAATGTTCAGTTTTTTAGAGACCATGAGATTACAGGGGCAAAATGCCATTGTCCAATTATGCGAATTATTTTCATTAGCTGGTCGGAGTCCCCCAGGATTAGAGATGTAAAAGGCTCCGGAGCCGATGGGGGATAGATTTTTCTTGATCCCCCTATCTCTCTGCACAAAAATACACAGGATTAGCGGATAATCTCCGCTAACAAAAAACTATCTTACTATTCTTTTTTTTTCATATTGTTGTTTTTATTTGAGGTTTTAAAAAGACTTGATTCTGGGAATGTTAGTCATTAAAATAGCCGTAATAAATTAGCTTAAATTTTACGCTAAATCACAGGGCTTATATTTTTGTTGACTCAACTGATGTTGTTTGTAGTGCTTTTCAATAAGACTTTTTTGTTGCGGTGAGCAGTTACAGATAAAGTAATAATTGTGGAAAGTGTAGCCCATGATCAAGTTCCCCAGTATATTAACTTAATGAGTGTTTTGGTCTTACCTTCAGAAACAACCTATAAATTCAAAACCCTGACTGCTGTAGGTTGGAAAGAACAGTTTGGTCATGTTTTAATCGAAGCAATGGCCCGTAAAGTTCCTGTGATTGGTTCAAATTCTGGTGAAATTCCTAATGTTATTGGAGAGGCTGGTCTAATTTTTTCTGAAGGAGATAATCTCGCTTTAAAAAATTGTTTAAGGTCCTTGATGTTAGATAAAAAACTGGCTAGTGAATTATCAGAAAGAGGCTATCAAAGAATTTTAAATTATTATACAAATAAAGCTTTAGCTCAAAAATCACTAAGTTTTTATGAAAGCCTCGTTGAAACAATCTAAATAGAACGAAAGTTTGCTAGACTGTTAGTGATTATTTTAGATTAAATATTGAGATGCAAAAATGTCAAACTTTCCTTCACAAGCTAATCAACTGTTAAATATAGAAAACAACTTTGCCTTGATTTTAACAGCTACCATCTGTGTTGATAATTTACCCAGAGTATATCCCGCAGATAGATCTGTGAGAGAACAGCAATACTTGAATACTTTAAACTGTTATCTCCATAATCATCCCAGACTAAAAAAAATCATTTTTATCGAAAATTCTGGAAGTTCCTTAAATGCTTTAGAACAAGCCACGCAAAATAATCCCTATCAAAAGCAGGTAGAGTTTATTTCTCTCAATAATAATCTCAGTTACGGGTTTAACGGAAAAGGTTTTGGAGAATGTTTACTAATTCAAGAAGGCTTGAAACAATCCAATATTATTGAGAGTGTAACCCACTTTGGCAAATTAACAGGGCGCATTTATCTTGAGAATATAACCCAAATTTTAGAAACCTGTCCTGATAATTTTGACTGTATTTGCGACTATAAAGATCAAGGTTATATCCTTAAAAATACCCTAGCCAAAAAAAGAGATTTGCTCCTTTTTGTGATACCAGATTTATTGCATTTAGCTGGAAATTCTATAGTAAGTACCTTGAGTCTTTACACTTAGACTTTATTGAGAAACACCCTAATCAAGGATTTTTTATTGAGCCTGAATATTATCGAGTAATACATTCTTTAGAAAAAGAAGCAAACATCATCAAAAGATTTAAAAATGAACCAAAATTTTGCGGGGTTTCTAGTCATTCAGGAGGGAAAAAATACGGGGGTAAGGACTATGATAGTTTCAGTGAAAAACTAAAGTATCAATTCAGAATTGCTGCTCGTCAACTGTTCCCTTGGTTGCATATCTAGAAATCCAGAAGAAGAGTAAGCTTGTTGATAATATGCTATACTAAGTACAGTATCTATTCATAAGAAACAATGTTAATTTTACCAGGAACCACAGTTAAAGTAACAAACCCTAACGATACCTATTACAAATTTGAAGGCTTAGTACAACGAGTCAGTGATGGAAAGGCCGCCGTGTTATTTGAAGGGGGTAACTGGGATAAATTAATTACTTTTCAACTTTCTGAAATCGAACCTGTTTAGTATCATAAACAATGAGACTGCCTTTACCTCAGTTTGCCACGGATAATCATCACCCTGATCATATTGCCGAGGTGATAGAAACATCGACTACCCAATTTTTAGCCCAATGTTTGGAACCAGAAGACCTAAGTTTTCCGGTAATGCCCCCCTTTGGAAGTTGGCTAAAATCTTTAGATGAAGAATCGGGCAATAAAATAATAGCGGTTGTTACCTATGCTACCACTACCCCCATTGATTCTGTACATCGTGCAAGAGCATTGGGGTTGTCCTTAAGCGAGTTAAGAGAGCAACAACCCCAGATTTTTGCTATGTTGAAAACAGAATTTAAAGCCACTATTGTCGGTTTTGAAAGTTATCAAAACACAGAAAATGGCAATGGTAATAGTTTAGGCAAAGTTTATCAATATTTGCCTCCCCGTCCCCCTCAAATTCATCAAGGGGTTTATCGCTGTGAAGCAGCAGAAATTCTCAATTTTAGTGAACAAGTCGAATTTTTAAGGATTTTATTACAGGTTAGAGATGCGCCAGTAGATGCTTTAATGGCCGCTGCCATTCGAGACATTTACCTATTAAGAAAAGGGGATAAAGATTGGTTAGTAAAAGTGGGCAGAACCCTCAGTATTTTATTAAGAGATGATTACGATCGCTTGCAATATATTCTTAGTCAAGTCACCTTGTAACGTTGAGATTGTAGGGGTTAACGGTTGTTAAACCCTAGTTTGGGAAATTGCCACTTTTTCGGTTCGGTTCCACTACTGTTTTAAATGGGTTAATCGGTTTATCATCGAAGAAGTTAGAAGTCAGTGGCAGACTGAGAAAAATTTATGATGGTTTCCGAGGCGTTATTAGAGAAATTAAGCGATATTCTCAACCGAGATCCAGGGGTCAACTTGATACCCTCTCCTTCTCAACCTACCCAGATAGAAGTTGAGCAACAACGACTGAAAGCTCAAGGACAATGGGTGAGTGCGATCGCCTCCCTAGAAACCCTCTTATTGTTAACAGACCAAGAAGGCACCTCAGAGGAGACTCCTCAAGGACTAATTCTATCTGCCCCTACCCCCATTTTATGCCATCCCCATCTAACGAAAACACTGCACAGAGGGATTTTTACCCTACAACATCCCCATTATCGTTGGCAACAATTTCAACTAACTGGAGTATCTGAGGGAACTGAGGATAACAATAGTCCCAAGTTAACCGAATTACCCATATTTCCCCAAGATCCCCTGGCAACGGAACAATTTTGCCTCGTTTTAACCCCTAAATTTCCTTTGTTGATGGTACTGGGGGAGGATAGCTTAGGACTGCCGGCCTTTCAATTTTCTTTTGCCCCTGATATGGTTACTCAAGGGTGGTTAAGCTTGCGATCACGTCTCAAGTTAGTCAACCATCCCCAACTTGCTTATTTAGACCAATTAGTTGAACAATTTACACCTGTAACTCCCAGTTATCAAGTGGTCACAGAGTTTACTCGATTATTACTGCATTATTGTCCACAAATTCCTCCTATTATTACTCGCAAAAATTCCTATATTCAAGACTTACAAGAAAATCATCATCAACCCCAGTCCCGTCAACAGAAACCTTTAACCGCTTCTCAGGTTGAAGAAACCACAGACATTGCTTTACTGCAAGCCTTAAGTCATGAAATTCGTACCCCCTTGACCAGTATTCGCACCATGACCCGTTTACTGTTGAGAAATAAGGACTTACAACCGAAAATGACTCGGTTATTAGAAAATATTGATCAAGAATGTAGTGAACAAATTAACCGCATGGAGTTGATTTTTAAAGCTACGGAATTGAAGAGTAAAAGTGATCAAGATTGCTCCGTAGAATTAGTTAAAATATCCTTAGATAGCCTATTTCATCAATCTATTCCCCGTTGGAAAAAACAAGCACAAAGACGAAATGTTGATTTAGAGATCGGACTGCCTAAAAAGTTACCACAAGTGGTCAGCGATCCAGGAATGTTAGATCAAGTTTTAACAGGTTTGATAGAAAAATGTACCCGTAGTCTTGCTGGTGGGGGAGAAATTAAAGTACAAATTACAACAGCCGGTCATCAATTAAAACTACAATTTCAGACAGAATCTCATCGAGAACATAACCCTTTCAAAGCCTTGGGACAACTATTATTATTACAACCAGAAACCGGAAGTGTTAGTTTAAATTTGGACGTGACAAAAAACTTATTTAACCGCTTAGGGGGTAAGTTAATTGTTCGTCAGCGATCGCAACAAGGAGAGATTTTCACCATTTTCTTACCGTTAAATTAAATTTGGGTAGGGGTCAACGGCCGTTGACCCCTACCCAAATGTTTCTAAACCTGATAACTTTCTTCAGGGGTTCCTTCGTGAACGGTTTTCACCCATTTTAAGCGTTTGGGACGAATAGACATCCGCGCCGTAACACAGGGCATAATAATTAACCAGTGCATCATATATACCATTCCCCGTAAAGTTTGCCACCCGAAACCAAAGATATCCATAAACTGAAACGTCTCTTGATTTTTGATCCGACGTAACCCTGTAAACATTCCCCAAAAAGACAGAGATAACATTAACCCAGTCAATGGACCCAATACAGGTAAACGATGACGAGTAACAATCATCATAAGATCAGGAATAGCTGCGGTAGGGAGAAGATACTGCATCAAAATAAAGGAGATCAGATCAAACCTTTTCCCTAACCCCATAGGTTGATTAAAAATAAACCGCCAATAATCTAAATAGCGTTGATAACCCCCTTCGGCCCAACGGTTTCGCTGGTGCCATAAAGCTTTCGCTGTGGTAACTCCTTCTTCTTGAACCGCAGGATGGTTTAAAAAGCCAATTTTCCAATCATCCAAGTGTAAGCGCATGGTTAAATCTAAATCATCGGTGATGGTTTGTTCGTTCCATCCCCCGCAGTTAATTAACGCTGTACGGCGCACAAATTGACCGTTACCCCGTAATTCCCCAATACCACCGAGGGAGATGCGTTTTTGTTGAAAAAAGCTGTCTAAAGCCATTTCTGCTGCTTGTCCTTTGGTCCAGAAGTTCAGGGGTTCATTGGCGATCTGTTTCCTCACTTGGACGGCACCAATTTTTTCTTGATTAAATAAGGGAACCACCCGTTTTAGTAAGTCTGGTGTTACTTTGGCATCCGCATCAAACACAGCGAGAATATCACCTTTGGTTTCCGGGAAGACACCATTTAAGGCCCCAGACTTACCCCCTTGGGCCCCAGCCCCACGATGAATAACATTGAGTTGGGGATAGTCTTTGCTCAAGCGATCGAGTATTTCCGGGGTTTTATCCGTACTATGGTCGTCAACAATCCACAAATCGTATTTTTCCCTAGGATAGTCTAGATTGCATAATTGCTCTACTAATTTGCCGATAACCGCTTCTTCGTTTTTGGCTGCCACCAGCAAAGACACAGAAGGGGCCTGTTGTAAACCTTCCTCGGATAAGGGTTCTGGAATGGGATCGGGTTGAGCAAAAATAAGACGAAAAGCTTGTAAGGTAAAAACCGTGGTTAAAGCAATAATAATTCCTGTTCCCCAAGCGACTACATGGAGAGTCATGACAACACCCCAAACCCCCATCAAGACAAAGGCCGCTTTTTTACGTCTTCCTGATAAACCCTGAAAAAAGTCGCTTCTAAACTCTTCTTCCTCCTCTTCGGGATCGGACCATTCCGATAAAATGGAACTGATGGGATCTAAGTTGTCTTGTTCGTCGTTGTCTATCCAATAGTTTTTTGCCATAATTCAAGGGTTAGTTTAATTTTGTTTTTTTCTACTAAGAGCAGGGGACGATCATTTTTGCTCCCCTGTGTTTGTTAACCTTATTTATCCCATATTTTAACCAAAAATGTTGCCTATTTTACCGGTTATTGATCCTGACTGGGTTAATAACCTGAGTTTCTATAGGTCTCATTGTCTTTAAGGGATCATCCACACCAGCCCATTTTGCCCATAATTTAGTAATTTGTTGTTCTTTTGAGTTATCTTCGTTGTTTAAACTCATAGTTAAACGCCAAGGTATTGTAATGCCAGAATAACCATTATAAGCTCCAGATAGGGCTGCTGTAATGGCAAGAATTGGGAGATGGTTAAATTGAGATGCTTGTAGAATACTTAATTTAAAGTTGTCTGGAGTTTTAGCAAAACAATACAAAGACAATAATAAATGGTTACTATCTAAAATGGTTTTTTGTCGAAACTGTCGCTTTAATTCGGTTAATGGGGTTTGATTATTTAATAATGTTTGTACTTTTTCTAGACTTGGTAATAAGTCTTTCTTGTCTTCAAAAATCAAGTTGATAATTTGCCTAAATAAAACAACATCTTGGATTAATTGTTGATTTAGATTGGTGTGGTTTTTGATTGTTTCTAACTGTTCAGATAATAAATGTTCTGTTTCATGGAAAAAGATAATTAAAGGTAATACTTTTAAAATCAATTCTCCAGAAGTTATTTGTTCATTTTTTGACATGATTGTTTGACAAGTTTTTGGAGATATTGTTTCATTTTGAATTAAATCTATGATAATTTTTTCATTGCTTATTTCCCAATTTAATTTAGGTGGCTTTTGACCTATGATTTGCTGAGAAATCACCGGTCCTAATAAGATGCCCCGAAAATTATTTAACAAAGATTGACTCATAGCTTTTCTGGTAATTATCTATTATCCATTATCCAATTCCTATATTAAGTCTATCATATTGCTATATTCACTAATAAATTCATCGTAAGTTAAACTATCATTTTCGGTTTGTGGACTCCACATTAGTTCAAATTTAAGTAAATAATCGGATGGCATAGAACCTAGACTATTTAGGGCTTCTTTGAGATCATCTGGGGTTCTAATATCTTCAAATAATGGCTTATCGTGTGCCGTTCCCACTAATAAAGTGACCACAATATACATAGCTGACTCATCATCAGGAGAAATCACAGATTTTTCTTTGATATTTCCCTCAATATTAGATAGAGTTTCTGAACTTAATTTGCTTCTTTCTTCTAGGGATAAACTATTAAATTTAGCTTCTGCTTGATCAATATTAATTTTCTGGGAACTATTCACATGATGAGTCCAATACTCGGAACTTCTCAGTAAAATTAGGACAGATTCTTGTAATAATTCTTGGAGTCCTTCTTCTGTACTGGTATCTACCCTTAAACTTAATTCCGTTAACCCTGACTGGACATCTGTTGCTAATGCTAATAAAGCAATTTGTAAGCGAGAAATGGTTACAATATCATTATCTCTCTCTCGACTATAAGCAGTAGAGTTATTATCATTACTATTGCCAGAAAAAGCTGACTTGAGTGTACTGTAAACAATGGCAAAGAGAATAATTCCAAAAATACCAAAGAAGACAACTCCAAAAAATATTCATGCTCCTCCACTCCCACCACTATACCCGGATTTCTCACAAATTAATTTGAAAGCCCAATCCAGAGATGAAAAATGATAATTTTTAGGACTAATAGAAATTTTGAATATAGATGAATAAAAAAATTGACTTTGATTATCCAAAAATTGAGTTTAAGAGGGAATAATTATATTAACTTTTGATTTTCTCCACGGTAAATAAGACTAAATGAAAGTATCAGTCAGTCAACAACTTATGATAGATATCTTTTTTTAAAAACAACTTATTCTACTTATCCAGTATTAGGAATAGTTTTAATTCTTTTGTTAGCAATAGACAAAATATCTTGATAAGGACAAGCACTAGCTATAGCGATAATAATTCTTCTACAACTAATCTTTATTCTGGCTCCCAACTTAAGAAGATTTAGACGTATTCTTCCCACAGTTGCTTTAGCCAATGAAGTTTTTTTTAAACAGTGTTGACGAAAAGCATTTATGAGAACATAAGCCCAGGAATGTATCCATAATCTTAGTTTATTACTTTGAAATGTTTGAGTTGAAGTTCTATCAGCTAACAAGTCTAATTGTTGTTCTTTAATCCGATTTTCCATCTCGCCTCTCGGACAGTATTTTTTTGTATAAAGTTTTGAGGGTGGAATTTTTGAAGCGGGCAAAGATGTCACCACATGGCGCATTTTTAAGCCATCACTTCCATAACAAACTTTTGTCACTACTCTTCTTTGACAACTCCATGACTTTTCTGTTTTATAACGAATAGAGCGATACCAAGTAGAAATTGGTACTAATTTTTTAACTTCTTCTAAATCTTCTTTTTTCTGAAATAAACTATCCATTAATTCAGTTATTGGAGCTAGTTTTTTTTTATATTCATGTTTGGCTTTTTCAATTACATCATCCGCTCGTAACTTAAGAACGCCATTTGTTCCCATAGCTATAACATAATCAACTAAAGGCTGATTTTCACAAAAATAGAAGATTTCTTCACGGGCATAGGCACTATCACCCCTAACTAGGATATGAGTCTCTGACCATTTTTCTCTAATTAGTCCGATAATTCTTTGTAATTCGTCTAAGGCTCCATCGGCTGGATCTACATTAGATGAACGAAGTTTAGCAACTAATAAATGATGCCCACAGAAAATATATAAAGGAGCATAACATACTCCGTGATAATAACTATTAAAAAATGCCCCTTCTTGATTACCATGTACTTGGTCATCCGTGACATCCATATCTAATATAATACTTAAGGGAGGTTTTTTATAAGACTCTAAAAAAAATTCGACAAAAGATTTTTCAATGGCTTCAAAGTTGGGTTCTATTTTATGATAACGACTCGTTTTTTGGTCGAGAATAGTCTCAGGACAATATTCCAATCTATTAATTGTACTTTTTCCAGCTAACCATCCCTTTTTTATCTTCAAGTTCATTAAGCTTTTCTAAAGCGATCTTAAGGGCAGGATCGTGACGTAATTTATCATGGTCATTGACATCTTCATAGCCTAAAATAATTCCATAAAGCCTTTGTGCTAATAACTCATGAACGGAATGATCTACATAAGATTGATGACGATGATCTTGAAAACAGTTACCAAACTTCTCCGTAATTCCCAGTTTTTTATCCAACTCAGCTATCCAGACAATCCCCGCATCTGAAGTGATTAGTCCCCCATCAAAATTAGCGATTATTTCTTTTCCTTTCTGTTTACTAAAGTTGATTACTTGACGAGGGGTTCGGGATGACTGGGACTCATTAAATCAGTTTAAGGTAAATTGCTTTAATAATTAAATTATAGCATATTTTATTCTAACAATCTAGTACTATTAGAGATTTTATTAATAATTTTTTGGAAAAATGAGTGATTGATTTATCTTTTCATCTTTGTCTAATTCGGGTTGATTTTAACTTAAAATCTGACAACAGACTGTTGGTTGGGGAAATCTGCGATCGCTCTGTTCAAACCCACTTCCTGTAAGGCTTCCGTGTTTGGCGATCGCGGATTTTGTGAGAAATTCGGGTATAATAGGTTGTAGAAGTAGAATAGTTACGGGAATTGTTATAGTATGTAGAAGAATTATTATGGGAACGACTAGGAGTTGAGGAACCCCTGCTAGATCCTGATCCCGATGAACTGCTAGAACTTCCAGAAGAAGAACGACTACTCGAACCAGAGGAACCCTTCTTGAATGATCCCCCTCCACTGCGTCCCCCACTGCTTCTTGCTTGTACTTCCTGTTGAGGTTTTAACCAACTATGAGAGGTGTTAGGTGCTTGTGGTAGTTCAATGGTGTTTATCGTGGCGATCGCTGCCACAGTTGTTAAAAATAATTTTGTTGTCTTTTGTAACATAATTGATCATTGTTTATCCCTACTACCATAAGAGTTCCCAAAAATCATCTACAAATTAAAATTTCGAATACGCTCAGTTTTAATACCTCGACTAACTATTCCAATCTACTATATCTAACAATCAAATCCAAACAATTATTATTATTAATGACGAATCAATATTTTGCTACCGTTGCCAGAGGTTTAGAAGAAATTGCTGCTAAAGAGTTAGAAAATTTAGGAGCAAAAAATGTTAATCCTGACTTTACAGGGGTTTATTTTGAAGGAGATAAAGCTTTATTATATAAAGTTAATATCTGGTCAAGAATTATTTTCCGTGTTTTAGTTCCTATTAACACTATTAATAGTAAAAATGCAGAAGAATTATATAAAAATGTAAAAAAAATAAATTGGGCTGAACATTTACAAATTGATCAAACCTTTGCTATTAATTGTACAGGAAAAAATCAAGAATTAAACCATAGCCATTTTACCGCCTTACAGATTAAAAATGCCATAGTTGATCAACAAAGAGATCGTTATAATAGACGCTCAAATATTGATGTCAAAGATCCCGACATATTAATCAATGCTCATATTTATGATCATCAATGTATCCTTAGTTTAGATAGTTCTGGAGAAAGTTTACATAGAAGAGGATATCGGCCAGCAATGGGGGATGCACCTCTAAAAGAAAGCTTAGCTGCTGCCCTATTAGAAATGGCAAACTGGACCCCTGATATTCCTTTTTTAGACCCCATGTGTGGCTCAGGAATTTTACCCATTGAAGCTGCCTTAAAAAGCTTAAATATTGCCCCCGGTTTATCGAGAAATCGTTTTAATTTTGAACAGTGGTCAGACTTTGATGCAGAATTATGTGATAGAATAATAGATGAGGCAATAGAGCAACAAAAACACGAATTAGACGCGCCCATTTTTGCTAGCGATCGCAACGTTGAAATGGTGAGACAAGCAAGGATAAACGCAAAAAAATGCGATGTAAACCACCATCTTAAATTAACTCAAGTTGCCTTAGAAAATATTGAAGCACCCACGGATCATGGTATCATTATCTGTAACCCTCCCTACGGTAAACGGTTAGGTAAGTCTGAAGAATTAGGGTCATTATATAAACTATTAGGAGATATATTTAAACAGCGTTTTAAGGGTTGGACTGCTTATGTTTTAAGTGGAAACAAAGAACTAACCAAAAAAGTTGGTTTAAGAACATCAGGACGTATTCCCGTGTATAACGGTTCTTTGCCTTGCACCTTACTTAAGTACGAGTTATATTAACCCAATCTAAAGATGAATTTTTCACTGTTTCTTGAAAATTATCACAGGTTAAATCAACACCTAACCAACTTCCTAAAACGGCTAAATCTTCATCAAAAATAACTGTAAGTCTGTCAATATTTTCTGCTGTTAAATCAGGTTTTTTCTTAATTGTCCAGAGACTTCTTACCCAGGTGCGAAAGCTTTTAAGGATTAGTAAACGTCGTAATTGTTTTAATCCTGGTGTTTCCACAATAGCATCTCGCCAAGCACTTTTAATCATGCGTTGATTAGAAACATTACTAGCATTTAATTCCTGATACCATTGGGGTTTATCTTTATATCCAATAAAGCGGCAAATTCTTTCTAATTCTGTTTGTGGAGTGGTTAACATTCTCTCAAAAAAGATAGGTAAAACTCTCTCTTGGCCAAAAGTATCAAAATAGGGTTGTAATTGTTTAGTATACAAACTATATTCCAGCAATTCTGGATGTGGGTCAATACTTTCATTAATCCCAACAGAAATAACCCTTTGACTCCATTCATGAATATATTGAGAGACTAAACGATTAATCAGATGACGCATAACATAAATAAATTTAGCATCAGGTAGATATTTTTGTAGTCTTTCAATAGTATGGGGATAGGTAGGGAGTTTCGTGTAATGAGTGCTAGACTCTCCAATTAAATCATTAATATTAGCCTCTTCAAAATGGGATAAATACCATTCTGATCCCTTATTATATTCTTCATCATTACTAAAAAAATTAGGTTCTTTCAGTTCACTCATGAAAATTCCTGGCTGTTGGTTTAATTGTTCATGGAGGGAACTGGTAGCGCATTTCATGGCACCAATAATAATAAAATTAGGGAGTTTTTTTCATAACTACTAGGGGGTAAAATAGGTAATTGTAAAGGTTCTTTCCAGTTCATCCAAATATCTTGTTCTTGATATTCACAAGTATGGGGTTGTTTATTGTTGATTAATTCTCGTATCCAAGCAATACTTCTTCCCAATAACCAACAAATATTAGCGAGCCAAAGACCAAATATGCCATAAAACTTAGCAAAATAGCGAGAACGAGACGCATATAGATAGGATCGGGGACGTTTACGCGCTTTGACATCAGATTTTACTGAACCACTACCACGCCTAAGATGAACTACCCTAGCATAGGGCCAATGAAGAATATTCCATCCTGCATTTTTAGCAGAATGACAATAATCAACATCATCAAAATACATGAAATAGCCTTCATCCATCAAACCTATTTGCTCAATAACCTCTTGTCTAATTAGGGTTTGCTGAAAAAGTTTCTCCAAAATTTATGCCACTTTTGACCAAGAATTTTCTGACAAATCAATAAGTTTTAGTACATAAAAATTGTTTAAAGTATAATCAAAATTAATGAAAGGCGGTTTAATGAGTTCCCCTGTTCTATTATTAGTAAATAAGGACAAAAAAAGCGACAAAAACTGCCTCAGAAGTTTAGAAAGATTGACAACTAAAAATGTAATAGCAATAGATGTAATGGAGGTTTCAGGGAGTTTTGTCATCACGAGATTTAGGCTAAATCTTCGTTTAGCTTGTCCAAACTTTCCCTCAATAGCATTACGGAAGCATTCATCGGAGTGGGCTTGTTTCTTTTCTTCTTCACTGACATTTTTCGGAGGTCTTCCTAACTTCGGACCACTGATTCTTATCCCTCTTTCCTTACACCAATTTCTGTTTTCCCTAGTTCGATAAATTTTATCTACATGGACGGATTCGGGATAATAGCCAAACGTTTCTTTATACTTTTCTACTTGTTCTTTTAAATGACAAGATTCATTGAAGTTTTCCAAACTTATTTTGTCTAGAAACACATAGTTATCTACACAGCTTACTGAGAGTTTAGCTCCAAACTCTATTGGTTTTCCTGCTTTTCCCCTCACTATTGGACGAATATGCGGTTGAGTTAAACTTACAATTCTTTGAGGAACACTCTGGGTCTTATTCTCCCACATTGACTGTTGTTGTTCATAAACTTTTTTGATAGTCTCTAGACAATTTTTCTGTCTTTTACTCAGATTTTCCAGGGAAGCCCCAGCTTGAATTAAGTCTTCTATATTTCCTAAATTTTTCTTAAGGTATTTTAACTGTTTCCCGATAGCTTTTCTTCTTTCTTGATAAGATACTTTTCGTTTTTTAGCTACTTTTAAGTATTCCTTTCTAGCAATTTTTCTAGAAGTTCTCGGCTTTTTTCTCAATTTTACTCTTAATGGTTTATAAAGATTATCTATTATTCTTTCTGTCTCAATTCTGGCTTGATTTAATATGCCTAAATCCGTTGGGTATTTGATGTCTGCTGGCGCACAAGTCGCATCTAAAATTAGTTTACCTTTATTTTTTATTTTTTCTCCTTTTTCTTGGAGACAATCCTTTTTTTTTACTTCTTTATCACTCTTGTCTATTTCTCTTTTTACTATTTTTTTATTGATTTTGTTTATCAATTCTCCATCAATTCTTTTCCTAAAATGAACTAGCATTGAAGATTCCAGTGGTGGCTCTTGTTGATAACAATTTAAACCTATAAAGTATTGTAGATAGGGATTTTCTCTAATCTGTTCTATAGTTTCTCTATCACTTGTTCCTAATTTTTCCTTAATAATTAATGTCCCTAATGCCATTCTAAATAGTTTGGCTGGCGCACCTTTTTCTGCTGAAAAAAGTTTAGCATATTCTTCCTCAAAATCATCCCAAGGTATCAACTCTGCCATGATTACCCAACGATTATTGGGGGACAATTTGCCCTCGAAAGGTAATTCAAATTTTTCTGGGGGCGGTAAAGGTTGCTCCTCTTTTCGATACATTTGTTCTTGACCAACAACTGGGAGGTGTTTCTACCAATTATAGCGGTTTGTAGCCGACAAAGCTGATCTTTTTTGCGATCGCGAATATGGGTGTAACCTTTTAAAGAATAGGGTTTTGCTTTTATTCAGCAAACCCTAATTAAAACACAGGCAAAACTCGTCCATTGGGGTCTAAAAGGCGTATTCTGGACAGGTATGGGGACATTATAAGCATCAAGCAGCTTGGTAATAGGTCCAGTTGCTGCACCATCGATAAACTGACTGATAGGGGAATGATAGCGAAAACAGCTAATTTGTGGGGTTTCATCGGGCCATTCGAGACGGGGACTGATTAAACCCGCTTCGGGATGCTTTTCTAAAGCGGTTTCTAGAGAAGCTATCGCCCCAGGCCTAAGGATGGTATCACTATTAAGCAACAAATAAGCTTTAGCAGTAATTGCTTTGATTCCTACGTTGTTACCCGCAGAAAACCCACCGTTAACGGGTGAGGGAATTAAAGTTACCCAAGATTCCCACTGATATTCCTTAATAGCTTGTTCTAAAATAGGAAGAGAATCATCCCCAGAGTCGTTATCCACTAACATTACTTTATGACGCGAACTGTCTATTTGGGGTTGGAGGGATTGTAAAGAGTCGATCACCAGTTTTGGGGTTCGATAGTTAATAATAACAACAGCTAGATCCATTTTCTTTGTAAATTTGCTAACCTTTTCTTAGGGTATCATTACTTGAAACATTATGGTTAAAATTATTGGTTGTCGTTCCTTAGGAACACAGAAGGTTTATGATATTGGGGTGGAAAAAGATCACAATTTTTTGTTAGCCAATGGTTCCATTGCTTCTAACTGTTTCAATAAATCTCACTCCACAGCCTATGCTTATGTTACCTATCAAACCGCTTATTTAAAGGCAAATTATCCCGTTGAATACATGACGGCATTATTAACAGCTAGTAGTGATAGTCAAGATAAGGTGGAAAAATATCGGGAAAACTGTCAAAAAATGGGCATTGATGTTTTGCCACCCGATATCAATCTCTCCAAAAAAGATTTCACTCCCATAGATAAACAAATTCTCTTTGGTTTGTCAGCGGTTAGAAACTTAGGGGAAGGGGCGATCGAGAACATTTTAAAAGCACGAGAAGAAGAAGAAGGAGGGTTTAAATCCTTGGCAGATTTTTGTTGTCGTGTTGACCTTCGTTCGGTAAATAAAAGGGCTTTAGAAACCTTGATTTATGCCGGAGCTTTTGATGCACTTAATGCCAATCGTCAACAATTAATTAATGACTTAGAATTGGTTATTCCTTGGGCGCAAAAACGAACCAAAGAAAAAGAAAGTGGTCAACTAAATCTTTTTGACTTAGTGAGTGATAACAATGGGGAAACAACAGAATCAAAAAACGATTTTCAGCAGGCACCCAGTACGTCTCCTGTGGAAGCTTATTCCTTACAAGATAAATTAAGATTAGAAAAAGAACATTTAGGATTTTATGTATCGGAACATCCTTTAACAGCCCTTAAAAAAGCAGCAAAGTTATTATCACCGATTAACTTAAATGAAATAGCAGAACAGAAAAAAAATACAAAAGTTAGTGCTGTTATTATGGTTAATGAGGTCAAACAATACACAACTAAGAAAGGCGATCCTATGGCTTTTCTAGTTTTAGAAGATGGATCAGCACAGGTGAAAGGGGTTTGCTTTCCTGAAACTTACAAGAAAGTTCGTGAGGTTTTAACTGAAGATTCTCGACTCATTGTTTGGGGAAAAGTTGACCACAGAGAGGATAAAATTCAACTAATTGTTAACGATGCTGAACCGGTAGAAACAGTCAGAATGGTAATGGTAAAATTGAGTGTTGAACAAGCAAGAAATAGAGACTATTATTCTAGTTTAAAAAGGATTCTTCGTGACAATGCTGGAGATAAAAATAAATCAAAAATCCCGGTAATTGCCATTATTGGAAGTGGAGAAAATCGTCAATTAATTCGCTTAGGTGAAGATTATTGGGTACACAATGATAAATCTGTGGTTGAAGCTCTGAGAAATGCTAAGTTTGATGCTTTTCCTACCCCCCTAGTGAGTAATTCTTGATCAACAGAACCAGTCAGTCCCCCTTTTGATAAGATTATAATATTTGAAAAACTCAAACAATATACCTTTCATGGATGTTATCCCTGCGATCGATCTGCTAGAAGGACGTTGTGTCCGTCTCTACCAAGGAGACTATCAACAATCCCAAGTTTATAACGAAAATCCTGTGGAAGTAGCCCGTCAATGGGCCGATGAAGGAGCAACCCGTTTACATTTAGTGGACTTAGATGGGGCAAAACAGGGTCACCCAGTCAATCTTGATACCATAGAAGCTATCGTTAGAGCTATATCCATTCCTGTACAAGTTGGAGGGGGATTACGCGATCGCCAAAGTATCGCCCAACTGATTGATTTAGGGGTCGCACGCACCATTGTCGGCACTGTGGCGGTGGAAAATCCTGCTTTGGTGCAAGAATTGTGTCAAGCTTTTCCAGGTAAAATTGCAGTGGGGATCGATGCTCGCAACGGGAAAGTTGCCACCAGAGGATGGCTAGAAACCTCCGAAGTCTTAGCAGTGGACTTAGCCCAACAAATGGCCGAATTTGGGGTGAGTGCCATTATTTATACAGATATACACCGTGACGGAACCCTACAAGGGCCTAACCGTGAAGCCCTGGGAGAATTGGCACAGCAGATAAATATCCCTGTGATTGCTTCGGGGGGTGTTAGTTCTTTGAGTGATGTCTTAGGGTTATTGTCCTTAGAACCCATCGGCGTAGCTGGTGTAATTATTGGTAAGGCATTATACACAGGAGATGTCAGCTTAACCGAGGCAGTTCGGGCTGTTGGCCCTGGCCGTTGGCAAGATATTCCTCCTGATCTTGGTTCATCTGCTTTTAGTTAACGAAGAGTGGGAGGTATTTCTACCGCCGGACGGTTTAAAGCAATGGTTAGAGCTTGGTTATCTCCGTTGGTACGAGCATAACGGGGAAATAATCCATCCTGTAAAGAAATATGGGTAATGGAGCCAACAATCACCGCAGCAATTCCTAACGCACTAGCAATCAAGCCCCGTTTTCTCCCGTCTTGACGATCTATGGTGTCAAAAACTCCCTGAGATAAGTCATCCACAGAAATAGAACTTTCTGGGACCTTAAGAGTCGGAGTCTCTCGTTGCACCCGTAACAGTTGCTTATACAACTCATGGAACTCGGGATCAATATCCAGCCATTGCTGAACCTGTTTACGTTCTTCCGCTGTCAGTTCTCCGTCCATGTAGGCGCTCAACAACTCAAAACGCTCAAACTGATTATCCATATCACTTGAATCAGTGGGAAACAAACCTTGCTTATGTTCAAAATTAGACATCATGATTAATTTCTCCTTCGATCCTATAAATAAGACCCTTGGTTGCGGAGACAAATGCTTATAAAAGCACAGTCATGACACCCATCACGAATGATAATTGAGATGAGAAGGATCTCAACTAATCAACATATTTCTTTAAAACCGTTTGTAGTTTACCTCTGGCTCTAGCAATACGGGATTTGACTGTACCCAAAGAAACCCCAGTCATTTCTGCGATTTCTTCGTAAGCTAGACCTTCGATTTCCCTTAAAATTATAGTGGTTCTAAAAGCTTCGGGTAAATCGGCGATCGCCACTTTGAGACGCTCATAAAATTCACGAGTAGCTAAATCGTCATCTGGACTAGGATAATCTGAGACAATATCCCATTCTATTTCTCCATCGTCTACCCGACGGGGAGCATCTAATGAGATAGGATGGCTAACTCGTTTCCTTTTACGTAATTCGTCATAAAATAAGTTTGTGGCAATTCTACTTAACCAACCCCGAAATTTAACCGGTTCATTAAGACGCTTAATATTGCGATAAACCCTAATCCAAACTTCTTGAGCTAGATCAGCGCGATCCTGCCAATCGGGGGCTAAATGGTAAAGAATTCTATCTACGTGGGACTGATAACGGTTTAGAAGTTCAGCAAAGGCTACACGATCTGGCTTTGCTCCCTCCTGGCACTTAACAATCAAATCGTAGTTTGAGAGCTTTTCTGGAGCTACTAGCGATTGCTTGCCCCACTGGCGAAGTAGTCCTTGAGATCCTGTAATTGCTTGACTCATAAGTTTACCTGACGATGAATTCTCCTCACGTTAGCATCCTAGACGTAAGAGTTCAAACAATGGTTCCCTTGGGTTTAATCTTGTTTTTATATTTATCAATCAGGGGCTAAGGATTTAAGCATATCAGTCATATTTTTTAGAATATCCCTGCGTTGTTCTCGTTCGAGGGGTCTTCGGTTAGGAATCGTAGGACGTTGAAAATAGCTTTCAATTCCTTCTGTCACCTCTTGAGCAATCAAACTTTGTAATTCTTCTTTTGCCCGTTTTCTTTGATAGTCTGCCCCTTCATGGGTGGTGGCATAGAGGGGAGGTAAACGGTTGAGGGCATAAGCTGCTATGTCTCCAATATCAAGGTTACAGGCTTCTTTTGATTCTTGTTTGGCAACTTGGTTAATGGCTTCACTCAAGACCAATTCTTCCATAACGTTAATGAACTGTTTTCTTGCTACGGCTTTAACTTCTCCGGTTAATAATGCCCCCATCAGGCGATCTAATGCGGTGTATTCCTCCGTAGATAAGTCTGAAGCCGATTCACAGAGTCGTCCGACTTCTTCCTCCATTAGGGGTGTTAAATAGCCATTTTTGAGTGCGTTTTCGACAATTTGTTGAATGCTCATGGTTTTATTGTTTGCTAAAAAGAGGAGCAATCTTTGACATCCTCCCCGCCCTGAAACAAGCAGGGATTCCCTAAAACAGACTTAACTGTTTGTATCTAGGAGTGGTTGACGTTAGATTACCAAAAATTGAACTAAAAGTTACAACCAGATAGCATTAATTTCCTTGTTGACAAAAGAAGCAATCTGATCGGGTTAAGGAACAGGTTTAATATAGATTAGGGCTTGTCGCCAAATTAACAGAGATTGCTCGGACTGATCCGAAACACAAATACATTGAGGATCTTGCCATAAAACTTGACCGGTGATGGTTTCTTGTGTGGTTAGCTGTATGACAATTTTTTGTTGCTCTTTGATGTACTTTTGAACTTGTCGAACACTAGGTAGCCCTGTATCAAATTCAGTCATGGTACTATGATGATTTATTTCTATTATCAGGTATCCCTTGTCCTTATGTGTCGGTTAATTGATAATTGTTGATATAGTCCTCGCTTGAATTATTATGGAATTTACTAAATATCAGGGTCTAGGTAATGACTTTATTTTAGTGGATAATCGCCACAGTACCACCCCCTCATTGTCCCCAGAAGAAGCCGTTAAATTATGCGATCGCCATTTTGGAATCGGGGCAGATGGAGTGATTTTTGCTCTCCCTGGAGATGAAAATAGCGATTACACTATGCGGATTTTTAATTCTGATGGTTCAGAACCGCAAATGTGTGGCAACGGAATTCGTTGTTTAGCCCGTTTCTTGGCTAAATTAGAAGGGATTGACACTACAGAAAAATCTTACCGTATTCAAACCTTAGCAGGTATCATCATCCCTAATTTAGAAGCAGAAGGACAAGTAAAGGTGGATATGGGAACCCCTTTTTTATTGGCCAAGGAAATTCCTACCACGTTAACCAAAGCAGAAGAAAAGGTCATTGATCAATCCTTAGAAGTAGGAGATCAATCTTGGTTAGTGACTTGTGTGAGTATGGGTAATCCTCACTGTATTACTTTTGTAGAAGATGTAGCTAAGATTCCTTTGGAAACCATTGGTCCAAAATTTGAGCATCATGCTGTATTCCCCGAACGAACCAATACAGAATTTATCGAAGTAGTTCGCCGTGATTACCTGAAAATGAGAGTTTGGGAACGGGGGGCAGGAATAACTTTAGCCTGTGGAACAGGTGCTTGTGCTTCTGTTGTAGCAGGGGTATTAACGGGACATTGCGATCGCCTTTGCACAGTGGAGTTACCTGGAGGATGTTTAACAATTGAATGGTCTAAAAAAGATAATCGACTGTATATGACAGGCCCTGCTGAAGAGGTTTTTACCGGGGTTATTGATTAGTGACATCCTCCCACGCTAACTGCTAGGCAGTATAGCGTGGGCTTCCCGACTCACGACGGGATATTTCTGCCCACAGGGGTGTACCCCTACGCCAGTTATCTAGGCTCATCACCCCCGACACCTCGACTTGACAGACTGTTTCCTTTCCTCTGAGTCCCAGAGTAGTAGTTTCTATTCCTCGATTGCAAATTTCCTGTGCCGATGCTACGTCTCTATAACAGCGATAGCCACATTCAGGACAATAATGTGTCCTATCAGCTAGAGTTTTTCTGACTTCTGTACGACAATTTGGGCAAGTCTGGCTAGTCCCCCGATGGTCAACTAAACCGAAATATTTCCCTCTTATCAAACAGACATATTTCAGAATATCCCTAAACTGCCCAAAACTCGCATCTAGAGTATGCTTACCCAAAAAGCCCTTGGCCATAGTCCGAAAGTCAATATCCTCCATGAAGATACTGTCTCCCATGTCACAAACTTTGTGGGCTAATTTGAACTGATAATCTTTACGTTTGAAAGCAATATGATTATGTTGTTGTTCTACTCGTTTTCTAGCTTTTTCGTAGTTCTTGGAACGCTTCTGTTTTCTACTTAGGCGACGTTGCAGCAATTTCAGCTTGCGTTGTTCACTTTTGAAGAATTTACGCCCTTTTTCTACATAGTTATCACTAGTTGCTAAGTAACTAGATAACCCCACATCTAACCCTAAAGGATGCCCAAAAGGAGCATTAACTTCAGGTAAGTTAATGTCTGATTGAATGATAATTACGGCAAACCATCCCATTGCTTTCTTAACAACTCTTATCTGCTTAATAACAAAACCATCAGGTATTGGACGATGAAGATTTATCTGTACTTTTCCTAATTTTGGTAATTTTATTTGCCATCCACCCACCCCCAGCCCCTCCTGGGAGGGGAGTTGGAGGGGTGGGTTTTTGAATTGAGGAAACAGCAAAGACTTCATCTGTCCATACTTTTTGAACCGAGGAAAACCAAAACCCCTATTACGAAAGAAATCCCAAGCATCATGTAGTCTTCTTACCCAGATTCCGCACTTCAAAATGTAGTATGAAAAAATACATAGTTTTAAAAAGTCCGAAAATCATACCTGGGCAAGAATATTTCTCTTTTCATTAAATTTTTAGGAAAAATAATCAAATTAAGAAGATTTATACTCATTGAAAACTTAGTAAGACTCAGCACAAACGAAGGAGAGTTTCCTCTTCTCATTTGATATCATTAGACTCTTATTCTTTTATTATTTTTGCTTTATCCAATTCAATTTATAGATAATATCTTTGACAAGATGCAGGTAATAAACTCAATATAAAACGCCTTTCTTCTGTTAAATTGACAATTTGTTTAACTCCGTTTAAAATCACATAATGAATACCTTGAAAACATTGAAATATCCACCTCAAAGTCGGACGCAATGTTACTTTCCCTACTTGATTATTTATTCCTTTTTTGACTCTTTTTAAACAATTTCTTAATTCTCTTTGCCCCAAGTTATAAATCAACAAACACAAAGACATTAAAAATAACATTGTTTCTATTCTTTCTGGTTTTTCAACGAAGAAACTATCAGTAAAAAATAAGGGATCTTTCAAAAATCGAAATCCTCTTTCCGTAGATTGCTGGTTTTTATAAGTTATCAGAATTTCACTAGCTTCTAATTTATTTTCCTCTACTAAGTTAGTTGCTAAAATAAATTTTCCTGCTTCTTTAGTCTTTCTACTTATCTCTTCATCTTTTTTGATGATCAGACTAATCATTTTATAAATCTTTTCCTTTTTTTTCGAGTAAGTTTCAATCAGTTCAACTTCTTTTATTTCCAACAATCTCAATTTTTTATTAATAGCTTTTAATTTATATCGAGCAGCTTGAGGATGTTCAAATTCTTCAGATTGTATTTCTTTAAGAAATTTTTGGGATTTCTTCTCTTCTTGGGAAAGTTGTTTTTCTAGTTTTTCCAAATCACTTTTCTGTCTTTTTTCACTCAAGACTATTAACCAAGTTTGCTTGATTCCACCATAAGTAACAATTTCTTCTTTCCAGGTATAACTTTCTAAATTTAGGTCACTTCTTTTTTCTTTATCTTCATCTTTTACTTCTTTCACCTCTATATTTTGCACTAATTCTTTTGCTTTTTTTATGGTCATTGGAACTCTCGTTATCCATTTTAAATGTTGGATTAGTTGGAGATTTTCTTGACCATATAAAGCACTATCACAAACCATGATACTATCAAACTTTATTTGCTTTTTGAATTCTACTAAAACTTTTCCAAATACAGCTTTATCAGATTCATTTCCATCTCCTACTCTCACAAATAATGGAATATCTCCATCTTGGCTTGTTATTAAATCCAAGACACATTGTTTTAAGTCTGGTCTATGATCCCGAGAATATCCTTTCTTAATAAAAATTGGTCTTTCTTTAATAATTTTTTCTTCTTCCTGTTTCTCTTTATCTTCTTCCCTTTTATATTCTCCATCTAAATGAAATGATGTGGAATCTAAATGGGAGTATTTAAGGTCTATTTTAAATTTTTTAATTACTTCTAAAACTACTTCAATAAAAATATCATTTAGTCCATATTTATATAATTCATCCATTACTCTCCCAATTTTATCATCATTAAGGTAATCAGGTTTAATTCTTTCTCCTAACAATTTCTCAATGGCTTTATCTTGAAAAAACTGACTGAATAAATATAGAGGTCTTGAAACAAATCCTAGTCCATTGATTAAAATAGACTTAACTACTGTACCTGCTGAGATTTTTTCTCTAACATCTATTCCTAATTTATTATTAATTATTTTGACTATTCCTATTTCATCAATTAAACCAGCTACTATCCCTAAATGGTCTAAATTTTTAACTTGTATTTCTTCTAAATAAGACATTTTTCGCTCTTTTTTTACAGAGGAAACAACTTAAGCAATTATACTTAATTATTAACCCCAGGCTTGTAGTATTTAATGCTACTTTTTGAAGTGCGGAATCTGGGTTCTTATATTAGTTTGTAAGACTTGGCTTGGGACTTTAGCCAATTCAAGAAATACCTTTTTAGCCTTTGGTAATTGGTTTTGTTGCTGGTGATAGCCAGGGAAAGGATAGCTTGCCGCCATTATGTATTCTGACTCCAACGAACACCGATCTATCGGACACTTCCTCGAAGCAATCCAGTCTTTTAACTCTCGCAAAGCATAGTTATAGGAACGGCGACAAATCTCTAGCCATTCGTCTAACATTGCCTCTTGTTTGCTGTCAGGGTATATTCGGTACGAGTAGTTGAGTGTTAGAGTAATAATAAAATTCTACCACAAAAATAATAGAATGGTAGAACAAGTTTTTATACAAGGTTGTGCTGTCGCACGTTAATATCTTGGTCGGGCTTTATCGAAAATAGTTGGGTCTAAAACCCCAACAACTTCTGTGCGATAGCGCGCCCTACGTAGTGAGGAACTTCTGACTTCTGACTTCTGACTTCGTTAACCGCACGCTAAAATCTTGGGGGTACTCACCTACGGTTCCATGCGTCCCCCTCGTTTATAGCGTGGGACTTAGCCCGACATTAAAGTTAAACCCTGATTATCTCATGTAAAAAACTTCAACTCCGAACTCCGAACTCCGAACTCCGAACTCAGGTAACTACGGTCGATGATAGCTACCCCACAGGGCAGCAGCTTGCCCACTACTGCCTTTCGTAGCTGAGTTATTATCATTACCTAACCAGATACCTGTAGCTAGGTTTTTTCGGGGAATATAACCAATAAACCATAAATCAACAGCCCTGTCTGTGGTTCCGGTTTTTCCTGCTTCCCCTAAGCCAACACTAGCTGCACGGCCAGTGCCATTAGAAATAACGGTTTTTAACATACGGGTCATGGTTCGGGAAACTTGGGGAGATAGGGCCTGTTGTCTGGCACTGTTATCGGTTTGGAAATTATAGATTTCTCGACAGGTACGCCAATCATTGTTATTGGTGCAGTCTCCTCCGTCTAAAATGCGACGAATGGCGTGGGGACGGTTCCATACACCATCGTTAGCCACAGCAGCATAGGCCCCGGTCATTTCTAAAACAGTGGTCTCACTCTGCCCTAAAACCAAGCCTGGGACGGCTTGTAATTTGGACTTAACCCCCAACCGTTGGGCTACATTAACCACACTGTTTAACCCTGCTTCTCTAGCTACTTGCAAAGCGATGGTATTTTCTGACTGTGCCATCGCTCCATACATATCCGTTTCGCCGCTACTGCGTTCACAGGGTTTATAAGCTTGGCCTTGCCATCTAATACCACCACAACTATAGGTTTTTTGGGGGGAAATACCTTTTTCCAGGGCTGCCGCGTAGGCAAATAGTTTAAAGGTTGATCCAGGTTGGCGTTTGGCTTGGGTAACTCGGTTGAACTGACTTTGTTTGTAGTCCACGCCTCCCACTAAGGCTAATATTTCCCCTGTACGGGTATCTAGAGTAACCATGGCCCCGTTAGAAAAACCGTCGGTTTTTCCCTGAGTTTTAACCGCTTGTTGTAACTTTTTTTCAGCCAATGCCTGTTTGTTTAAATCTAACCCTGTTTCGACAATAAAGTTACCTTCTTTGGCTATTTCTGTCCCTAATAACTGCCGTAGCTCCTGACGGACGTGATTATAAAAATAGGGGGCTTTATTATTGGCTAGGGCTTTTCTGGCTTGGGGACTGAGATCAATGATAGATCGCCTGGCCCGGGCTGCTTCTTCGGGGGAGATCATTCTCAAGGCTGCCATGCGATCGATAACTCTATTTCTTAACTGTACTGAGGTGTTATAATCTTGTACAGGGTGATATAAGTTGGGGGCGGGTAACATGGCCACTAGGGTTGCTGCCTCAGCAATATCAACTTCTGTGGCTGACTTATCAAAGTAAAATTGTGCTGCATCCTCAAACCCATACTTACCCACACCGAGATAAACACGGTTAAGATAGGTTTTTAGCAGAAAGTCTTTACTATAAACTGCTTCTAATTTTAAAGCGACGATCATCTCTCTAATCTTACGTTGAGCGGTGTTTTCCCTTCCTACCTCTGGGAATAAACTACGGGCCACTTGTTGGGTGAGGGTACTGGCCCCTTGACTGATACCATCGTCTTGCAAATTGACTACTATCGCCCTAAAAATACCGTAGGGATCTACGCCAATATGCCAGTAGAAGCGAGTATCTTCCGAGGCTATGAGTGCGTTGGGCAAATGGGGTGAAAAGTCCTTTAAATTCTTAACTTCTTGGTGCGGATCGTCGTTGAGGGTACTCAGAGGAGTTTGTCTATCCCTGGCGTAAACAACCACTGGCCCCGGTACTCCTTTAGGTAGGGGATGAACCTTAATTTTGCTGGTTTCCCACAACAACCAAGCTACTCCCAAGGTAATCAAAGATCCCATGCCATAGAACCCATACTTTAACACTTGTGCCCATTTTGGGGGTGGGTTATAGTAGGTTAGGGTAGCAATGTCGTTTAATTCTGGTGGTCCAAAGGTAAGGGTATCCCCATGACGTAGAAATAAATTATTAACTCTTCGTTTTTTTAAATAGATCCCATTGGTGGAGTTTTCGTCTTTGATGATGAAGTGGTGGGGGTTCTTTTGATCCCGATGCAAAGAACAATGAACTTGACTGACAATAGGGTTTAGTACCTTGATGTCTGTGTTGCTGGAACTTCTACCAATGATATGGCGATCGCCGATTAAAGGATATTTTATTAGTTTATCTTTTGGGCTTTCTTTCACCCTGATCTCGGGTACTTTTGCCCCTTTTTTTAACACCTTTTTCTTTGGGTTGGACTTCATCAAGTTTTGTACTACTTGGGTTAACAGTTGGCTTATGGGTTGCTTTTGACTCATGTTGAGATATGCTGATCGCTCATGGAAAATTTGGCTTCCCAAACCCTGTCCTCTCTTGGTCGGTCTAAAATGGGGAAGTAAATTCCTCCTCATTTGACCACTTGTCGGACTGCTTGACAATCCCTGCACTTTCAGGGCTGGTTTGGTGAAGGGTGTTTTAGCTTATTTATTATAATGACGATCATTACTATTGTGGGTGTTTCTTGAAAATTTTATAGCGTTAGAATTTTTTTGAAGAATTAGACTGAATAATTGGTAACAAAATACACAGTTAAAAATTGATTAAATTTTCAAGGGGTGGCAAAAACCTAGATTAAACTAAGTGAGAAGCAAAACTAGGACATCACAGAAGCATAGGGTTAGTAACACTCGGCTCAAGGGTTATTAGTTTGTAAGCAACTGCTAGATCAAACCATGACGAAAGCCAACTCAACACTTTGTCTAGTTAACTCATCGAACTTAACAATTATGAATCGATTTGTGAAGCAAAGACAAAGAAGAGTTTAAGGTTTCCTCTTAACCCGTTAATAACCCTGAAAATACTAACAACAAACTTTTAACCCATAAACTAAAGCAAGGAAGGTTCAATATGCTAAAAATCGCAGTTCCAAAGGAAAGTGACTTAGGAGAATTGCGAGTTGCCCTCGTTCCTGATACCGTCGCCCGCTTTATTAAGCTAGGGTTTGAAGTATTGGTTCAGTCTGGTGCTGGCTTGGGCGCACATTTTGATGACAGCGAATACGAGGCAGCCGGAGCTACCATTATCAATGGGGCTAAAGAACTATGGGAGTCTGCTGATATCCTCCTCAAAGTTGCCCCACCTGGGGAACAACAGGGAGAAGAGGAAATGAACTGGTTAAAACCCGGTGCTACCCTGATAAGTTTCCTTAACCCCTTGGCCAACCCCGAACAGGTTCAAGCTTTGGCTCAAAGGAAAATTAACTCCTTTAGCATGGAGATGATCCCCCGTACCAGTCGCGCCCAAAGTATGGATGCTCTGTCCTCTCAGGCTAATATCGCTGGCTATAAATCAGCCTTGCTCGCCGCCGCTTCTTTATCTCGTCTGTTCCCCATGATGACAACCGCCGCCGGTACCATTCCCCCGGCTAAAGTGTTAGTTATCGGTGCAGGGGTAGCTGGTTTACAAGCGATCGCCACCGCTAGACGCTTAGGGGCAGTAGTAGAAGCCTTTGATGTACGGCCTGCGGTGAAAGAAGAGGTACAAAGTGTTGGGGCGAAATTCATCGAGATCCCCATCGAAGAAGATACCGCCACCAGTCAGGGTTACGCCAAAGAAGTTGGGCAAAACACACAAGAGAAAATTCGTCAAGTTCTAACGGAACATATTAAAAAATCCGACGTAGTGATCACCACTGCCCAGGTACAAGGCAAACGCGCCCCCTTGATAGTCACAGAGGAAATGGTCTGTGAAATGAGTTCAGGGGCTGTGATTGTTGATTTAGCAGCCGGCCAAGGCGGTAACTGTGCTTGTACCGAAGCTGGTAAAGACGTTTACTACAACGGTGTAACTATTATTGGACCGTTGAATTTGCCTTCTACCTTACCCGTAGACTCTAGTAAGGTGTACGCCAAAAACCTCTTAACCTTGGTGAAATATTTGGTCAAAGACGGTGCTATTGACTTCAACTTTGAAGACGACATCGTAGAGGCAACCTGTGTCACCTACGAAGGAGAGATCCGCAACGATCGCATCAAACAAGCTTTAGCTAACTTAGTTCAAGCCTAGAAACGGAGTAATTTATGACAACTGGATTATTAATAGGTTTAGTGGTGTTCGTCTTAGCCTCCTTTGTGGGGTTTGAGGTGATCAACAAAGTGCCTCCCACCCTACACACTCCCCTGATGTCTGGGGCCAATGCTATCTCTGGTATTGCCGTAGTGGGGGCCCTACTCATTGCCGGACCCAAAGAATGGAACATTACCGTCACTTTAGGGTTAATAGCTGTTGTTTTAGCAACGGTTAACGTGGTTGGTGGTTTCTTGGTAACCGACCGGATGCTGCAAATGTTCAAGAAAAAGGGAGCATAGTTAAAGATGAACGATACTTTATGTACCGATGTTCTGTCTGGTTTAACCACTGGCATAGAACTCACCTACTTAGTAGCTGCCGCCTTGTTCATTGTTGGCTTAAAGCAGTTAGGATCACCCGCAACCGCCCGCCGAGGCAATATTATCGCTGCGGTGGGGATGTTCTTTGCTATTATTGCAACTTTAATTAATCAGTCCGTGATCAACTACGAGATGATTCTTGTAGGAGTGATCATCGGTTCTATCATCGGGGCGATCACTGCTCAAAAAGTGGCTATGACAGAAATGCCCCAAATGGTGGGTATTTTCAACGGTTTAGGGGGTGCTGCCAGTGCCTTAGTTGCTGTTGGAGAATTTTGGCGGTTATTAGACGCTGGAAAAGGTGTTCCTTTCGATGCAACCCTAGTGGCTATTTTAGGGGTGTTTATCGGTGGTGTCACCTTAACCGGTAGTTTACTAGCTTTTGCTAAGTTACAAGGGTTAGTCAGTGGTTCTCCTGTCACTTTCCCCCTACAACAACCTTTCAATATATTTCTCTTCTTGTCCTTTATTGCAGGAAGTGTTTACCTCTTCATCAACCCTGCTAACCCACCAGTTTTCTTAGGTTTAGTAGGTTTATCTTTGGTATTTGGGGTATTATTTGTCCTACCTATTGGTGGTGGCGATATGCCTGTGGTCATCTCCCTGTTAAACTCCTTCTCAGGTTTAGCAGCTAGTGCAGCAGGTTTCATCCTCATGAACAATATGCTCATCGTCGCTGGTGCGTTGGTGGGTGCATCGGGTATCATCTTAACGGAAATCATGTGTAAAGCCATGAACCGTTCTTTGGTTAGCGTTTTATTCGGTGCCTTTGGTAGTGCCGGAGGAACAGTGGCCGCTGGTTCTGGTGATGGTACTGATAAAAACGTACAGTCCATTGACCCCGAAGAAGGGGCTATGATGTTGGGTTATGCCCGTTCCGTGGTCATTGTACCTGGATATGGTATGGCAGTGGCACAAGCACAACACACCGTCAGAGAGTTGGCTAACCAACTGGAAAAAATGGGCGTTGAGGTTAAATATGCTATTCACCCCGTTGCCGGACGTATGCCCGGTCACATGAACGTTTTATTAGCAGAAGCTAACGTTCCCTATAACCAGTTACACGACATGGACGATATCAACCCTGAGTTTGAACAGACTGATGTTGCTCTGGTTATTGGTGCAAATGATGTGGTTAACCCTGCTGCACGGGCTGATCAAAGTAGTCCTATTTTTGGAATGCCTATCTTAGAAGTAGATCGGGCCCATCATACCATCGTTATTAAACGTGGTTTAAGTACCGGTTTTGCTGGTGTAGATAACGAGTTATTCTACGAAGATAAAACCGTGATGCTGTTTGGTAGCGCGCAAGATATGGTTTCTAAGTTAGTGTCTGAAGTTAAGCAACTATAATTGTTTTTTCTTCAGTTCAATAACTAATGTTATATCTCCCTATTTTATGAATGGGGAGGTATTTAGTAGAAGTCAGAAGTCAGAAGCCAGAAGTCAGAAGTCAGAAGTCAGAAGTCATAAATAGTTTGTTTTTGCTAAAATTGATGACAAATATTGGACAGCCGTGATTACATACAGAGGTGAAAACATAAGAATTATCTCTGTTAGACGTTCTAAAGACAAGGAAAAGCAAAGTTATGAACAACAAAAACGACAAATCTGAAAAACCTCTAATTAGTGCTGAAGAGTTAGATAGAATTTTTGATGAAGGGGAAGAGGATATTCTCGAATATCTTGACTTTAGTAAAGCCCGTCGTCCAGGTTTATATCTGAGTAAAATCTCAGAAAATTACCAAGAAACAATTCAAAGTAGTAAAAAAAATAAATTAATAACAAGCATCACTATGGCATTGTTAATAGCATCTTGTATTTTGGCAATATCTACCTTTTTAGATTCAGATTTAGATAGCGAGGTTTATGATTAATGGAAAGTACAGAGATAAAACAAACAATAACAAAAAGTCTCGATAATCTCAACCTTGAACAATTAGCTTTAGTTGAGAAAATATTAACAGAAATGACTACTTATTTTAAAACAAATAAATCCTTAGAAAATACTTCAGAAACCCCATCAAATAATGATGATCCCCTAGCACAATTAAGAAACAGTGATTTCATTGGTTGTTTTTCAGATGACCCCAACTTATCAGAAAATTCAGAAAACATAGCTCAAAGAATTTTATATAATGTTTAGATATGAAAACTTTAAATGAAACTAATCTCAAAAATCTCTACGAAAGCGATGAACATTTATGGTTAGAAGAAACCATAAAATTGCTGAAAGAAAACCGTTTAAATGACTTAGATATTGAACATTTAATTGAGGAGTTAGAAAGCTTGGGAAAAAGAGATAAAAACCGAGTTAGTAGCTTTTTGGAACAAATTATTAGACATTTATTATTGTTGCAATACTGGGAAGCGGAAAAAGATAGAAATAGGAATCATTGGCGAGCAGAAATACAAAGTTTTCGCACCCAGTTAAGAAAATACTTAACCACTAATTTACAAAATTATTTAATAGAAGAACTAGATAATATTTATGACGATGCTTTAAAGTATGTACAAGAGAAAACAGGATTTACTATTGATTTTCCTGAACAATGTCCTTATAGTTTTGAGGAGTTATTAAATAAGAAATGGCTTCCTAGTCAAGATTGATTTTTCATTAATTGATGTTTTCTAATGTTTTTCTGTTTTCATTATATCTGACAAAAGAGGAAAAAGAGCCTTGAATAACTAAGATTATGCTTCCCTGTTGATAAATGGAGAGGTATAATGATATTTATGCTTCTCCTACCCGCCTAGTGAGTAATTGATCAGCATAACTTATTGATTACATTTCATTAAAAAGACCCCATGAATTCTTGGTTTTCTCGCCCCCAAAAAATCCTGGTTACTTGGCTACTTGTTTTAGTTACAGGTTGGCTCACAGTCAAGACTTTAACTTATATTGGTGGCTTAATTAGTTTAATTCTAACTGCTTCCTTAATTGCCTTTTTATTAAACTATCCAGTACGTGCTTTAAAGTCAGTTTTGCCCCGCTCTTTAGCTGCGGTACTGGTTTATTTAGGAGCTATTCTAATTATCAGTTTTTTAGGAATTACCTTACTTCCTCCTGTAGTTAACCAAGGAAGACAGTTAATTACTAAATTACCATTTTTACTAGAAGAAGGACAGCAAAGATTAATAACATTACAATTATTAATTGATGACAAAAATTTTCCCATTAATCTTGAATTTTTAGCGTCTCAAATATTAACTAAAATACAGGAACAAACCCAAGAAATTGCTTCAACTGGGTTTGGATTAGTATTAGGAACCTTTAATTGGTTTATCGATTTAATTGTTGTTATTGTTATTTCTTTTTATATGTTATTAGACGGTGAAAAAATTTGGAAAGGTTTAATGGGCTTTTTCTCTCCTCAAATTCGTGGGGTTTTAACCACTACATTAGAAAAGAATTTACAGAAATTTTTGACCGGTCAATTAATCTTAGGTTTGTTCATGGCAGTTAGTTTAAGTATTGCTTTTCGACTTTTAGGAATTCCCTTTTTCCTTCTTTTTGCTGTGTTCATTGGAGTGATGGAAATATTGCCGTTTATTGGGGCCACTTTGGGGATTGGTACTGTTACCATTATTTTGACTTTTATTAATTGGTGGCTGGCAATACAAGTATTAATCATATCTATTATAATTCAACAAATCAAAGATAATTTAATTGCCCCACGAATTATGGGAAATTTAACGGGACTCCCTCCGGTTATTATTTTTATTGCTTTATTACTCGGAGCAAAAATAGGTGGTTTATTGGGGGTTATTTTAGCCATTCCTTTAACGGGAGTTATTAAAGGAGTAACAGAAATTATCGGTGATCCCACATTACCACCCCAAACCGGGAGTCTTTTTTATAACCCTTTTTCTAAACTTTCATCAACAAAAGAATTGGAGTTATAGCTTTTTATTGTTCTTGTTGGTTATGATTATTTTCTTTCCGGGAGTTTCCTAAAGATTCAACCCGAAATCCTGGAGCCTGATAGTCTGAGGGAAGATAATTCTCTGGAATAGTAATTTGATGTCCATCCCTGATAGCTGCATAATGGGGTGAGAGAATTTCAATATCTGCTTCGTTACATTTATCTTGAATACTTTGATGAAGTTTTGAATAGGTTAATGCCATTTTTTCAGGGGTATTGGTAAAGGCTTTGATTGTATAGGCAACATAAAAGTCATCTAAACTGGTTTGTAAGACAAAAGGTTCTGGATTTTCGATAATTCCTTCGCTATCTTTAGCGGCGTTGATAAGAACTTCATGTACTTTTCGCCAAGGAACATCATAACCTAATGTAACCGTTGTTTTTAATACCAATGGTCTTTGTTGATCTCGAATCGAAGCGGTATAATTAGTAATATCACTTGCAAGGAGCGTTGCATTAGGAATAGTAATTACCTCATTATCTGGTGTCATAATTCGTGTCGTCAACATATTTTTCTCAAGGACACGCCCCGCCTTGTCATTAGCTGTAATCACATCTCCTACTTGGAATGAGCGTGTATAAATCAGAACAATTCCACTAACAATGTTCCCAACAATAGCAGTTGAACCTAGAGTAAATAAAGCACCAGCAAAAATAGAAATTCCTTGAAATCCAGCCGAATTAGATGCGGGTAAATAAGGAAAAATCAGAATACCTGACAATCCGATAATAAAGAACATTATCAGGTTATAAGTGGGTTCTGACCACTCTGGATAAAAACCATTAATGCGTATTCTCTCTTCTCCAATGGCATTAAAAAAAATACGTGCAAAGCGAATAGAATAATAAGCAATTAGTCCAATAACAGCAATGATAAATAGGTTAGGTATATACGAAAGTATCCCACTAATAACTAAATTAATTGAATCCCAAAAATTACTTAATAACTTAATTCCAATGGGTTGAGTCCAAGGAAAATAACTTAATACTAGGGGAAGATAGATATAAAAAACGAGAAAAACTAAAAAGATTCGGGTAACTGTAAACAGGAAAGAAATAAATTGGGCAACTTGGCGACCAGATATAAATTGTAGTCCTTGAAATTCCACTGAATCCAGTCTTTCTCTTTGCCAAGCTCGCAGACGATCAAAAATAGAAGGGAGAACTTTCTTTAATAAATACAAACTTAAAATTGCGATAATTGTAGCAATTATCGCTTTACCTATTCCCTGAGAAATTGATGTTTTAGTTCGGGCTTTTCGATAATCAATGATAGCATTTTCTATTTCTTCACGACGCTTATTGAGAAATTCCGAAAAAGTCAAACTTTCCGCCTCTGCATCTTCTTCTGCAAAGGTTATTATAATAGTATCATCGGCTTGAACCAGTCCCAATTCTTTAAGATTGACGATCCTAATCTGTTCAGGAGTAATAGCATTATTTTGGGCTACATCTTCCAGATTACTCATTGCTGTTTTAGCTCTACTTTCTGGAGAAAGTTCACCTAAAGAAGTTTTAATTGTAAAAATAGCCTTTCCATCCACTAAAACATCAGCTTCTTGAACTTCTACGGAATCTTTTTCTGCTTCTTCTGTTGTTTTTTCTCCGTCTTCTTCTGTTAGAGACTCTTCTGATTTTTTTGAAGACTGAGCAAGAATGATGGATGAAGATGGCGTTATGGAATGACTTAAATAGTTAAACTCAAGGGAGTATGAATCAAAACTAGGGGCAATGATAACCGTTAAACAAGAGACTATCAAACCAACAATGGTTATCCTAAAATACTTCCAGTATAATTTAAGCATAGGTAATCTCAAAATTAAGAATTTCTTTCTTTAATTGTTTAATTGAGAAGGCAAAGATAAGGGCGCATTTAAACCCCTATCATAGATAATGATATCCCATTGTCCCGAACGGTTGGACTCAAAAGCAACAAAGCGTCCATTACCGCTAATGCTGGGATGACGCACTTCTCCTAGTATATTTTTTGTAATGTTATCAGCCCGTGACGTTTGGCGATCGTAAACAAAAATATCTTGTTTTCCCTCTTGTTCGGAAACATAAACAATATAACGTCCGTCTGCACTAATATCGGGTTGATCCTGTACGCTGCCAAGTTGATTTAACCCGGGTAAGGGTAACAAACCACCGTTAATTTGGTCGTACAGCCAAACGCTGCGCTTTCCTTGGCGATCGGATGCAAACACCAAATATCTACCCTCGTAGGAAAAACGCGGATGCTGTTCAGAAGAACGAGTATTTAAGACATTTCCCAATGGTTGAGTTGGAGGGGTAATAAACCCAGAATCACTACAACTCACTAAAGTAATCAGAATACTAAGGCCGAAAAGCTTGAGGGAACTTTTTAAGCATTTAGGATGCAACTTCGCTATCAGAAGGAAGAACGCAGCAATTGACATCATCAAGGCACACTTTACCCCATTGCAATCCCCAACGAACTAATTCTACACGATTGTCTGTTTTTGTTTTGGTCAAAATGTTGCTGATATGATTATCAACGGTACGCTTACTAATCTCCAATTTCTGGGCAATTTCCAGATTAGTCAAACCAGTTGAAACGAGATCCAGAATTTGCATTTCTCGGCCAGACAGAGACACAGGGTTTTGAAACTTGGCACTGGTCATAGGTATTTATTGCGCTAGTACATTTACTTATCTGTTGTCTCTATTGTAGTGGATATTTGACCGTTAGGGGAGATAAATTTGCAAAACGCAAATAATTCTGAGTGAAGTGGACATTGCCCACCCCACTCAGAATTATTGTTCATCAATTATTTGTCGGTTCTGAAAAGGTTAATCGATTTCGGGGGCAACTAACACCGTTGAAGCTAACTCTTCGTCAATGTTATTGTGACGAGACATTTCCTGTTGCTGGGCAATGGTTGGTAAAGCGGAACGAGCTTTAGAAGCTACTTCTACGGTTTTGACATCATAGGTGGTTGTGGCCAACTTGGGATATAAACCGATACCAATGATGGGCAGTAACAAGCAAGCTGTGATGAATACTTCACGGGGTTTAGCATCCAAGTTAAATTTTGGTAACATTAACCCTTCATTTTTCTGTCCATAGAAGACAACTCGTAACATGGATAAGAGGTAAATGGGGGTTAAAATTAAACCAACTGCGGTCAAAAATATCACCACTGTCTTAAAGGTGGAACTGTAAACATCGCTATTAGCTACACCTAAGAACACGGTTAATTCTGCCACAAAGCCACTCATTCCAGGTAAAGCCAAGGAAGCCATGGATGCTGCCGTGAATAAAGCGAAGGTTTTCGGCATTTTCTCGGCTAAACCACCCATTTCGTCCATCATCAGGGTATGAGTGCGTTCGTAAGCGCTACCACAAAGGAAGAATAATGCTGCAGCGATTAAACCATGAGATATCATCTGTAAAACAGCGCCATTCATTCCTAACTCGGTAAAGGAAGCAATACCAATGAGAACAAAGCCCATGTGAGAAATTGATGAAGACGCTAGACGACGTTTGAGGTTGGTTTGGCCAAAGGCTGTAAACGCTCCGTAAACCACGTTAACTACCCCTAAAATTAGTAGTAAGGGAGCAAACTGAATGTGGGCATCAGGCAACATTTCAATGTTAAAGCGAATTAAGCCGTAACCCCCCATTTTTAACAAAACACCGGCTAAAATCATGGAGACAGGTGCTGAAGCTTGGCTATGGGCATCCGGTAACCAAGTATGTAGGGGAAAGATTGGCAGTTTGACACCAAATGCAATTAAGAAACCAGCATAGGCCAACACTTGTAACCCCATAGGAAATTCTTTCATTCCTAACTGGGCTATGTCAAAGGTAACTGTGTCACCGTAGAAAGCCATACCCAGGGCTGCTACTAATATAAAGATAGAGGCGAGGGCTGTATATAATATAAATTTTGTGGCTGCATATAGACGCTTTGGGCCACCCCAGATAGAAATTAATATATAGACGGGGACTAACTCGAGTTCCCACATAAAGAAGAACAATAGTAAGTCTTGTGCTGCAAATACGCCCATTTGTGCGCTATAAAGCACCAGCATTAGGAAATAGAATAAACGAGGCTTTTTATCTACCTTCCAGGATGCTAATAGGGCTAAGGTTGTGATTAAGCCTGATAAAACAATTAGAGGCATGGATAAACCATCCATGCCTACTGACCAGTTTAAGCCCAGTTGGGGAACCCAAGGATATGTTTCCTCCAGTTGAAACCCACTGTTATCAAAGCTGTATTGGTTGGAAACGGCGTATATTGTCAAGGCAAAGTTAAGTAAACCAACCCCTAACGCATACCAACGGACTGTCTTTCCTTCTTTGTCGGGAATTAAAGGAATGGCAAAAGCCGCTATTAAAGGGAGGAGGATGATTGCTGTGAGCCACGGAATTTCGTTGATAGCCATAGACTAAGAATAAATACTCAGGTTTGCTTGTTGCTATTATATAAAGTTTTGTAACAATTTGGAAAGAGGTATAGCAGAAAAATTTTCTAGCCCTATCATTGAGTTTTTTGAATTATAACATAATTTTTCATTTGTAAAAGGCAATGTATAGTTAAACACCTCCTTGATTCCGTCGGGGCGAACGGCCGTTCTCTCCGACAGGTAATATGGTCAAACGTGGTAATTTGTTCTAGGGGAACTAATTCCTTGTTTAAGCATGGGAGAGTGATATCTTGGGCGTTGAATTAAGAAGTTACGTTTATTTGGATCGTTTACAATCTCAACACGCGGCCTACATTGGAACTGTTGCGTTAGGGTTTTTACCTTTGCCTGGGGATGCTTCCTTGTGGATTGAAATTTCTCCAGGGATTGAAATTAACCGTATTACCGATGTGGCTTTGAAATCTGCGGTGGTTCGTCCTGGGGTGCAATTTGTAGAACGACTGTACGGACTGCTAGAAATTCATTCCACTAACCAAGGGGAAACCAAGGCAGCAGGACAAGCTATTTTGGCTGCTTTGGGTGTTAACCGAAGGGACTGTCTGAAACCAAGGGTGGTTTCTAGTCAAATTATTCGTAATATCGACGCTTATCAAGCACAACTGGTTAATCGTAACCGACGGGGACAAATGTTACTGGCAGGACAAACTTTATATGTACTTGAGGTACAACCTGCTGCTTATGCAGCTTTAGCAGCTAATGAAGCAGAAAAGGCTGCTTTGATTAATATTTTGCAAGTTTCGGCCATCGGGAGTTTTGGACGTTTATATTTGGGTGGGGAAGAAAGAGATATTATTGCTGCTTCTCAAGCTATTTTAGCCTCCTTAGAAAGTGTTCCAGGACGAGAACATGGTCAAGGGGTCAATGAGTAGTAAAAATAGGGGTTGATGCTGCTCCCAAAAACCTACCTAATATTGCCTAAAACTACTCATATTAGTAGAAAAAGTTCATAAATAGGTAGTTTTTTGTGTTTAAAACCCTAATATGATACAATTAAACTCAACAGTTTTGGTCATTATCTCAAAAATGCCATGTTGTTAGGCTTTAAAACCCAACTTAAATTAAATCAAACCCAACGTCAACAACTGGCTCGTCATGCAGGTGTCGCTCGTCATGCTTATAATTGGGGAAATGATTTGTGTCTGGCTATTTTAGACAATAATAAAAGTTGTTCAGACTCTGAAAAAATCAAATTTCCTACAGCGATTGATTTACACAAATGGTTAAACAAATTAGTTAAGCCCGATAATCAATGGTATTATGAGGTCTCTAAGTGCGCTCCACAATTTGCACTGAGACATTTAGCTTCTGCTTGGCTTGATTGCTTCAGGAAAAAGAAAAAAAGACCAAAATTTAAAAAGAAAGGACGACATGATAGCTTTACTTTAGATGGAACTATTCGCATTCTATCTTCTCATTTAATCCAAGTTCCCGTCATAGGAAAAGTGAAAACTTATGAGAGATTACCTACTATCTATCAACCGAAAAATATTACTATCAGCAGAGAAGCTGACCGTTGGTTTATTTCCTTTAGAATAGAAGTAGGGTCCATAGCTACCGACAAAGAAATAGATGTAGTAGGGATAGATTTGGGAGTAAAAACCTTAGCTACCTTATCTACAGGAGAAGTTTTTGAAGTAGCGTACTCTTATAAAAAACTATCAGCTAAATTAGCTAAACTTCAAAGAGAATTAAACAGAAAAAGCTTCTGTTCTTCTAACTCCAAAAAAGCTAAATTAAAAGTTCAGAAACTGCATAGAATAATTGCCAATCTTAGAAAAGATACATTACATAAATTGACATCACACTTAAGCAAAAACCACGCAGTCAATGTAATAGAAGATTTGAATGTATCAGGAATGATGGCTAATCATAAATTGGCGAAAGCCATAGCAGATATGGGGTTTTATGAGTTCAGAAGACAGTTAGAATACAAAAGTAAATTATATGGGTCAAAACTGGTTATAGTAGATAGGTTTTATCCTTCTTCTAAAACTTGTTCTAACTGTGGGGAGAAAAAAGACTCGTTACTATTATCTGAAAGAGTATTTTGTTGTGAAAAATGCCATTATCAAGCTCGTTAGGGATTTAAACGCAGCAAAAAACTTAGAAAAACTAGGTCAAGCTATGGCCGAAGTTACGCCTGTGGACAAGTCAGAGCCGACTCCCTTGGATGAAGCAGGAAGTAAAATAGACTCAAGCCGAGTTATCATCAGCCTAAAAACCTGATGGGTAAGTTTGAGTAAGTTTTATATAGCGGATAGGTTCTTGACAACAAATCACAACATTCCAATGCCACGACCAACACAATTTTTATTACAATTATCTGATGTGGGATTGAGTGATCCTTTAGGGAGACATAGCTTACTAGAAAATATTTCTTTTACCGTTCATGAGGGCGATCGCTTAGCCATTATTGGCCCTTCTGGCTCTGGGAAAACTACCCTATTACGTCTGATTAATCGTCTTCAAGATCCCAGTACAGGCTCAATTTTATTTCAATCTCAACCCTTAACACAATTTACAGTGATTCATCTGCGTCAACAAATAGTTTTAGTTCCCCAGGAACCCAAACTATTAGGTATGACCGTTGAAGATACCTTAACATATCCCTTAAAATTACAAAAATTATCCTCAACGGAAATTAAACAAAGATTAGAATACTGGCGATCGCAGTTACCCATTCCCGATGATTGGTTAGAACGTAATGAGTTACAACTATCTTTAGGACAACGACAACTGATCAGCATTGTCAGAGGTTTAATGATGCAGCCCAAACTCTTATTATTTGATGAACCCACCTCTGCTTTAGATCATGACAAAGCCTTGCAACTGCTCGAAGTGTTAAAGACTATAACAATAGAGTCCAAAACCGCCGTTATTATGGTAAACCATCAATTAGAACTTGTAGAACAATTTACACAACAAGTTTTCAAATTAAACCAAGGCAAACTGCAACAGTGAACAGTGAACAGTGAACCATAACTGATAACTGCTAACTGATAACTGATAACTGATAACTGATAACTGATAACTGATAATGGACTCTTCTAACCATCAACCGTACAAAAGTAAACTATTTAACTTTGTCAACCGTCAATCTTGGCAATGGCGCGATCGCTTGATTCGCAGCGCACAATATCTTAGGGTAGGGGTAGAATGGAGCTTACAAATCCTCATTTACCCTATATATTTAATGGTACAAGCAGGACGAGTAATCCCTAAACAGTTAAGACAGGGTTTTACTCAAAAAGCACTACCCACTAATAAAAATAATACTGTCACTTCTCCTGCTAAAGTTGATCAACCTTTAAGAAGAGTTTTGCAAGAAACAGAACGCTGTCTAACTCAAAGCAAAAGTCAACAGAAAAAACGAAATAATAATAATAATAAAATGCCTATCATGGTTCAAGGCATGGCTAATGAGATAAAGAATCATAACCTAGTTTTAGTAGCTGAAGATAACACAATTATTGATATTCTTTCCGAGGCACAACAAAAGCATTTAAAAAAATATATTAGTTTAGAAACAGCTAATTATTTATATAATCTTAAACAAGATAACAAGGTAAACCTGGGCTTAACAAATAACTTTTCTACAAAAGGTAATCATGTTTTACCTCCCATTCGTTGGTTTTGGAAAGTCATGGTTTGGATGCAAACAGGGACTTTAGCGATGAACATAGACTTGTTTGGAGAATCTTCTTTAGTTCCTATAGTACCTCAAAACACGATTACCTCTTTATCAACTAATTCTCAGTTTTCTCAGCAAGAAAATAACATAAAATCCTTACAATTATCTTCTTATTTTAGCGAGAAAATACAACTATTAAGAGAATATATTAAACACAAAAGTAATGAGTCGTTAAATATTGAAAATGAAGATCCCTTTCGGATAGAATTTCTTATTTATGCTGCTGTTGATTACTTTTTTAATCAAGTTATACCTCATAAGCAATTGGCATCTGATTTACCCCGAAAACAGTTAAAATCATCAATTGTGTCTGCTGATAATTTTATTGGTGAAACAATGGATGATCCCTGGTTATCTGGAGATGTTTTAGAGCAACAACTTTCCGTTGTCAATATTCCTTCTTCTTTTCAATCTTCCCCTGCCTTATTATCTCAGTCTGAACTATCTTCCCATCAAGCTAAAAAAGATTTCAAAAGAAAGAAAAGAAAAAAAGTAAGTGCTGCAAAAAAGAAAAAATATTTGGGTAAATCTCTCGTAAATTCACCAAAAACAAATAACTCTCAAAAGTCTATTACTTCTAAGTCTAAGCATAAAATAGAAAAAATATCCTCCCATTATATTGAAACTGAAGCCAAAACTACTGGTTATGTTAAGCATCCTTTAGTTAGAATTTTAGAATGGTTAGACTCAGCTATTCATTGGTTAGAAAAGTTAATCAATAGGTTAAGTAAGCTATTGCGAAAAAAACGTTAGCTACTCCCAAGTAACACCAGCACAATGATCGTTAAGAGTTTATTGCTCATCGGTAAAGACTATAGTATAGCTTGTAATTATCCTTAATATTGTGTAGAGTATTAGGGAAATATTAAACTTTTACTTTGTTAATTTACACTTAACTCTCACTTACATTTTAAACTTTTGTATCAACTTTTAGGAAGTGTTTCTCAGAAATAGTCAGAATTTTCTGAGATTTCTGTAAGGAAAGAAAAAGTTTTTTATAGATATAATAAAATTCCAACATGGGGGATGGCAAATAGTATATAAATTGCTTAGGATTTTGAAGAAGTCCAACAGGAACAAGGATATATATTCTTGTGTTAAACGAACGCCATAGATGAGATGAGGAAAAAAGTAGTGAATACAACAATCATGAGACAACTTTGGTCAATCATTGGAGAAAATTCTGGGAAAACCTTAGTAGGGTTAAATGACTCAGATTTAATCAATCATATAATTAGCAAGCTAAGTAGCCAACAAAACCTATCTTCTGAAGACTGTGGACTGATCAGCACCTATCTCAGTTCCAGAATTTTGCTGATTCGGGAAATGGCGGAATATAGTTTGAGTCATTAACTATATGTTAAGTTAAGTATATAAGAAAAACTTTTTTAACATAAAATCTGAGATGGTGCAGTCTTCTATCACAAACCCCACTACTCCGAACAATGAGAAAACCTGGTATTGGCGAGGTTATCCCATTACCTATAATCATTGTGGAGACACAGGTCCTGCTGTTTTATTGGTGCATGGTTTTGGCGCATCTTGGAGGCATTGGCGGAAAAATCTCCCCGTTTTAGGCAACTCCTGTCAATGTTATGCCCTGGACTTAATCGGGTTTGGTGGTTCGGCTAAACCTACCCCAAAACAGGAAATTGACTATACATTTGAGACATGGGGACAGCAAGTGGTTGATTTTTGCCGAGAGGTGATCGGTAGTCCTGCTATCTTAGTGGGTAATTCTATAGGTTGTGTGGTGGTAATGCAAACCGCTGTAGATCATCCCGAATGGGTTTTAGGAGTAGCTGCCCTTAATTGTTCTTTAAGATTACTGCACGAACGTAAACAGGCAAGTTTACCCTGGTATCGTCGGGTTGGTGCCAATGCTATGCAGCGTGTTTTAACCAATAAGGCTATCGGTTCTTTCTTTTTTCAACAAGTTGCTAAACCAAATACTGTCAAAAACATTCTTTTACAGGCTTATCATCGTTCTGAGGCGGTTACAGATGAATTAGTTGAACTGTTACTCAAACCGGCCCAAGATCAGGGGGCAGCAGAGGTATTTTTAGCGTTTACGGGTTATTCTCAAGGGCCTTTACCAGAAGACTTATTACCCCGTTTAACCTGTCCAACCATTCTTTTATGGGGAGATAAAGACCCTTGGGAAAAGATTGAAATAGGTCAAGAATGGGCAAACTATCCTACAGTGGACCAGTTTATTCCCTTAGAAGGTGTCGGCCATTGCCCTCAAGATGAAGCCCCAGAATTAGTTAATCCTATTTTAGAAGAGTTTATTGTTAAGTTGAAAGATTAATGATTATTACTTCTGAGATTAAGAGACTGTGAGAATGGTAGGGTGTATTAGCGTAGCGTAATACACCAAATAAGAGGATTGTGGTGCATTACGGCAGAAAAAAAGTAGGTAAATCACCCCAAAAATTATAGCGTGCCTAACGCACCCTACTTAATATATTTTTATTGTTTTGAGAGAAAAAAATAGAGGTCAACAACCGTCGACCTCTACCTCAAAAAATGTTAACTTTCTTAAACCGTAGTATTAATTTTGTAACCCACATTCCGCACATCTTTTGTCCCATAAAAGATTATGGCTTGGAAACCTGCTAAAACTCAGTGGGCAAACAAATGAACTCATAACGGGGTTGCAAGACATAATCTCAACCTGACAAGATTAAAGTGTGAGGGTCAAGTTGTTTTCAATTATTTTTAAACGGCTACTCAACATATTTATCCTTGTCAGTGGAACATCCTACCTTTTGATTTGAAGTGATTAGAATATCATTTTCCCAGTACCAAACAAGTTTGTTTAATTCTTGGTTGATGAGTTTCAATCTTTTTGTAGGTTGATAAAGATATAAAGATTAATCATTAAAATTCGCTAAAAAAATGAAATTATAATCAATATTCAGCAGATATATCGTTATATATATTCAAAAAAATACAAATATGCTTATTTTCTCTGTACTAACTGTTCTCATGCTTAACAAAAATTAATAAATCAATCGAGTTGTTAATTGGGTCTTCTTTTGGAAGAACGATAAAATCAATACTTAAGTAACTACAACCAAGAAAAGACAATTTTAGGGAGTTCTACGGAGGAAGCTTACGGGGAAAAAGGTAACAATGGAACTATAAAGACACCCCCTCATTAATTTCTATCATAAAACAATGTTTAGCACCACTGGCAAAAAGGTATTAACAAGACTGTTTCTCTGGTTATTATTTGAGATATCTTTAACTTGTTTAGGTTTAGATGCTCACGGGGTGACAAGCCCGTTAAAACCCTGATTGAAAGAGGGTTTCAGCCGTGGCGATCGCTCTATAAATTGTCAAAAACTAGAGGGCTTATTGAGAATAAACAATAATGATAATCATTCTTGCCGTGTGTGTGGGGGGGAGGAGGGTTACACCGTCCTCCCCCCCACAGGGTTGATGCTCAAAATCAACCCCTTGGGCAATATTAGTTTTTATTAAATAATAAAAATTGGTTTATTTTGGATAGTTACATCTAAAATAAATCATCTTCCACTGGTTATTTTATGTTAAGATAAAATAGGGGAATTAAGCCGTCTTATCTATTATGGACATGGCTTGTAACCCTTTTTTATAATTGTTGAGTTTCTGGGGATTATTGCTCATCATAATTGAAATAAAATCAGAGCAAAATTCCCAAGCGTGAATCCAAAGAGAGCCATAAAGTCCTATCCAAAAATTACTATGTCTTCGGTCACGTCTTGATTTTTCAGTTAGACGAGCAATATATTTTCCTTGATTGATTTGTCGAAATGTTTTGCCTTTTAAAGAAGTAGCAGTGCAAGCGATCGCTATTAATAAAATCAAGGAATTTAGTCGTTTATTATTGGCTTTACTTCCCTCCAAATTATAACACCCTGTCTTACAATCCTTGAACATAGCTTCAATATCTGCCCTGGCTCGATAGACTTTCAAGACCTCTGATAAACTGTCTAAGTTGGTAAGAATAAACCAAGGCTCTTTTTCCTGTTTGCCCTTGTATTTTCTTTTCCAATATGCTCCCACATTAAAGTTTCCAAACCCTTTATTTTTAGTGACTGAAACCCCAGTTAAAAACATCTTCATCCCAGGTTTCATTCCTAACTGCGAAAAAGTTTGATAATCTTCATCATCTTTTTTCTGGTTTGTACCTTGTTTCTGACGAAAAGCGAAGAATAACTTTTGTTTTTTACTTTTTTGTTTCAACCAATAAGCTGATTTAACACTGTGGAATTCTCGGTCTCCAAGAATGACTAACTCATAGTTTTTTAGAAGACAAAGAACAGGTTGAATTAATGCCTGTTGTTCAGATAATCTGCTGGCTCCTCTTTTCCCTAAAAGTGTCCAATAGATGGGTAAAGCCCGCTTTTTCCAGATAACAGCAACCATGAAAACATTTTTATCTTTCCATTGGGTTCGGTCAATTGTTATAATCAGACGAGAGCCAGTCTTAAATTCTTTACAAATAATAGCTTTAATCACAGGAAACCAGAATCTGGGAATGGCTAAAGCTGACAAAACTAGGAATCTCTGGATATGTTTACGACGACTTTGATAAAGGATTGGTAAAGGAAAACAAGCTGCTAACCTTTCTATTCCAACCTGTTTATGTACTGTCAGCAACCACAGTAAAATTCTAAAAGCCTCGAACTGTGTTTGTGTTAAATGTTTGGTAAAATGAGATTCATAAACTGCTAAAAAGCTCATGATTTAAGTTATAAAACGATTAAGGACAATCTGATTATTATTAGCATAAAATCGGATTGTTTTCTCTCTTTTAGGAGTTGACGCTCGCGCATCAAAACAGTTTGGGGGGGCAGGGCAATCGCATTTAATTTTTGAAAAGCTGACTGCATAAGAGGTTTCGCGATCGCCGTTCATTTGTACTGAAACTCTAAAATCTTTACTGGATCACGCATCTCAGATTTTAATGCGATTGCCCTGTTTGGGGGGGAAGACGTGGCATTTGCCACGTCTTCCCCCCCATTTGCAAATGATTATCATTATCGTTCATTCTCAATAAGCTCTCTGGTTGCCGACAATTGTTTAGGGTCGGGTAACAGAGAAAAACCGCTCTGGACTTACTTTTCAACCTACTTGTCACCCCGTGAGGTTTAGATGATTTGGCAGATTATGGTGAATTTATTTTTGAGCGTAATTTTATTAATGCCATTAGTTCAGTAAATTTCTCTATTAGTTAAATATCTGTTGTCGTTTTGCTTCATACAAGATTAATGCTGTCGCAATGGCAACATTTAATGATTCGATGCCTTCACTTAAAGGAATACTAACAATTTCATTAGCTAGAGAGACCAAGGAATCTGATAATCCTGAGCCTTCATTACCCAATAAAATTAAGGTAGGTTTTGTTAACTGTAAGTGCCAGTATGTTTGAGTAGTATTAGGCAAAGTTGCCACAATATTAAACCCATTATTTTTATATTTCTCCACTATCCTTTTTAAGTCTGAACTGATAAATATAGGAACTTGAAACCAAGCACCAGCAGAAGCTCTTAATACTTTTGGGTGATCAACATCAACACTATCATCACTCAACCAAATCCCATCAATTCCAGTTGCAGCAGCCGTGCGAATAATCGTTCCTAAATTGCCAGGATCTTGCAATCTTTCTATCACTAATCCTAATCTAAAATCTGTAATTTCCCCTTCGGTAAATGGTTCAAACAAAGCGGTTGCTACCACACCATCAGGGTTAATTGTGGTGGTCATAGCAGTCAAAACCTCAAGGGAAACTAACTCTAACCGTTGCACTTTCTTAGATACATTTTCCCACAATTGCGGATAACGGGTGCGCCATTGCTCCGTATAACATAAGGTCATCAAGGAACAATTTGCCTCATAAGCCGTCTCCACCAGATGAGTGCCCTCCAAAAGTAACAGACCTTCTTCTCGTCTCCCTTTAGTGCGATGTAGCTTGCGAATCTGCTTAATTAAAGGATTACGAATACTTGTGATCATTTAAACCAGTAAAGGTGCGATGGTGGATGCGGAACTCGGGACTTGAACCCGAAAGTCCTTAAGGACACTAGAATCTGAATCTAGCGCGTCTACCAATTCCGCCAGTCCCGCATTTCTGTTTCCAGCTTATCACAATATCATGACTTAAACTATTAGTCAATTTCTTGAGAAAGTCTTAAATCCTTAACAGAAGAGAGATAAAAAAGGAACTTTAGCTAGACTTTTTTATTCATTCAAGTTACATTGAAAGCGAATTTGCACCAAAACTATACAAGATTAGTAGTTTTGGAATTTATACCTGTAAAACACTCTTATATACCGATCTATGACAACCCATTTAGAAGAACAACAATCAGTATTAGAAATTCAAGGACAAACCCCTTTAAAGGGTGAAGTGAATATCAGCGGGGCAAAAAACTCCGCTTTAGTTTTAATGGCCGGTGCCATCCTTTGCTCAGAAGATTGTCGCTTAAGAAATCTCCCTTCTTTGGTTGATATTGAGCGCATGACCCAAATTTTAGCAGCTATTGGGGTCAAGTTGCATAGAGATGGTGATGTGATTGACATTAATGCTCAGGATATTGGACAGGATCAAGCTCCTTACGAGTTAGTCTCTCAACTCCGTGCCAGTTTCTTTGTTATTGGTCCATTGCTGGCTCGTTTAGGTATGACTCGTGTTCCTTTACCGGGGGGTTGTGCTATTGGTGCAAGACCGGTGGATCTCCATGTACGAGGGTTACAGGCCATGGGTGCAGATGTTCGCATTGAACATGGTGTTGTCCATGCTTGTGTTAAAGGAAGTCGTCAACGACTACAGGGGGCGAAAATTTATTTAGATTGTCCCAGTGTTGGGGCAACAGAAACTATTATGATGGCGGCGACTTTAGCAGAAGGAGAAACCATCATTGAAAATGCGGCGCAAGAGCCTGAAATTATCGATCTGGCAAACTTCTGTCGTTCTATGGGAGCCATAATTAAAGGTGCAGGAACCAATAAAATTGTTATTTCTGGAGTAGAACGTTTGCACAGTACGGACTATTCTGTGATTCCCGATCGCATCGAAGCTGGAACCCTCTTAATAGCTGGAGCCATCACCCAGTCGGAAATCAGCCTTAGCCCCGTGTTTCCTGAACATTTAGCCTCTGTGATTGCTAAATTACGGGAAGTAGGTCCCCAGGTAGTGACTGAAGGAAGCGATCGCTTAAGATTGATTCCTGCTCCCTTAAGAGCAACGGACATCGAAACCTTACCTTTTCCTGGGTTTCCCACGGATATGCAAGCACAATTTATGGCTTTATTAACCTTAAGCGAAGGTAGTAGTATGGTCACAGAAACGGTGTTTGAAAATCGTCTGCGCCATGTAGCTGAGTTGCAACGCATGGGAGCAAATATCCGAGTTAAAGGGAATATTGCCTTAGTGAATGGGGTTCCTTTTCTTTCTGGTGCGCCAGTTATGGCCACTGACTTACGCGCTTCTGCTGCCTTAGTCTTAGCTGGTTTAGCAGCGCAAGGAAAAACCATTGTCCAAGGATTACACCATCTCGATCGCGGTTACGATAACCTAGAAGGAAAATTACGCAAATTAGGGGCTAATATTCGCCGTGTTCAAGGGGTTGATCAGCCTCATACCTCGAAAGTACCATAAACACCGGTAGATAAAACCAAACCGGAAGATGTTTATACTGTAGGGGTCAACGGCCGTTGACCCCTACGTAGGTGACTAACATAAATTGCTATGAATCAGAAACAGAAAAACAATTTTCTTATTATTGGTGGAGGAATTTGTGGTTTAATTGCTGCTAATGTACTCAAAAATAACGGTATTAAAAGCACTATTCTTGATAAGGGGCGAGGAATTGGCGGGCGTTTAGCAACACGCCGTATTCGTCACTCAGAGGAGACAATAGGGGTTTTTGACTATGGTATGCAGTTTTTTGCTGTTGAGGATGCTACGGTGCAAAAATGGCTGGCTCAATGGTTGGCTGAGGGTGTTGTCACAGAGTATTCCCACCAAGATATTGATCCTGAAACATCCTATTATCGAGGTGTTGAGAGTAATCGTAGTTTAGGGCAATACTTAGCAAAAGACTTGGATATTAATCTACAAACCAGAGCTATAAACATTAAAAGCAGTGATTCTGGTTGGACGGTGGCAACGGAAAATGGACAATCTTTCCAGGGCGATCGCCTAATTCTAACTGCTCCTATTCCTCAATTTTTAACCTTACTAGAAAATTCTGGGATTGCTTTACCTTCTTTGATAAAATCTCGTCTTGAACAAGTGGTTTATCATCCTCGCATTACTATTTTAGCCTTGCTCGAAGAGTTAAGTTTAATTCCTGCTTCGGGATGGTTAAAACTTGATGATTCTTGTCTTGCTAGTATTGCTTGTAATCATAAAAAAGGGATTTCTCCCCAAGGGTTTGCTGTTACAATACATTCTACTCCCGAATTTAGTCATGATCATTGGCAGACGGATGATGGGATAATTGCCGAAAAATTGTTTAACTTGGCTTCAACTTGGTTAGGTTCAAAAGTGATTAATTATCAAGTCCATCGATGGCGTTACAGTCACCCAAAAACCGTCTATGGAGAGTCATTTTTAGCCCTAGATAACCCTGGTTCCTTAATTCTTGCCGGGGATGCCTTTTCCTTAACACCCGCTCCCAATCTTCATTTAACCTTGGAAAAAGCGATTTTATCAGGAATTAAAGCAGCAGAATATTACGGGGGTGTGTAGGGGTTAACGGCCGTTAACCCCTACTAACAGAAATTGGTATTAATTGAGTTAATCTAAAGGATTCAAAAAAATCATCTCCCAAGTAACATAAGTTCCCACGGGACTCCATAATAAATAGGGTAACAATAAAAACACCGATTCCCGTGAGATTGGCCACAGGAAAACTGCAAGAATTAAACCCCAAAAAAAACCAGTTGCACCGATGATTGTACCTGCTCGTAAACTACGCAGTTTACACATAACAGGAGTGTAGGCCATAACCAAAACTTCTAATAATAAATAACCGGCCATAAATAGCCAAGTTTCCGTAGTTCCTGGTTTTTTAATCCACAGTTGATAAGCTGAATAAACCCCACAAATAAAAACGAATATCCAAATAAAAGGTATCGCCCATTCAAAGGTTAGCCATTGGGGACGACGTAAACGGTTAAACCAACCGTAATCACTCTTAAAAATGCTGTTAATCGAAACTGCGATTAATAGAGTAATGCTTGCGATAATTATTAGGGGAGAAATCATAAATTCCCTGAACTGAACAGCCTTTCAAAGAAATCGCTCCATTGCTCATAATTGTACCACAAAAATTCACTTGCTCTAAAACAGCAGAATCTAAGCGAGAATGTGTTAAATTTGCTCCTGCTAAATTAGCCCCTTTGAGGTTAGCATAGTTGAAGTTGGTTTCTTGCAAATTCGCTTCCATGAGTTGAGCATCAACTAACCATGCTCCTTGTAGATTACTTTGTTTTAAATTGCTTTTTTGGAGATTAACCCTATGTAGAAAAGTGGGCCATTCTTGATAGGTTGATAGATCAGCTTGTTCTAAGTTTGCTCCTTCTAAGTTAGAATTACATAGCTTACTTCCCTTTAATAAAGCTTTACTAAGATTAGCATTTTTGAGCGTACTTTTTCCCAGATTTGCATTAACAAGATTAGCTCCTTCTAAGGTAGCTTCTTCCAAATTACTTTTGGATAAGTTGGCTTCAAATAAATTAGCTTTGGTGAGATTTGCTTGTTTTAGCTGTGCTTCTGTTAACCTTGTTTGTTGTAAATTGGCATTCTTGAGATTCGCTTTATTGAGGTTAGTTTGATGAAGATTAGCTTGTTTCAAGTTTGCATTTTCTAGATTAACTCCTTCTAAATCTAACTGTTGTAAATCTGCATTTTCTAGAAAACAACCAACACATTCTCTTGCTATTAATAACCTAGTTTTTACGTCAGATTTAGAAGTGTTCATGAATGACAAAGCAATGGTCAACAGGAGTAGAGTGATTAGGACTTTCATCTTTATTGTTCCTGCTTCCTTAAACTTTCAGTTTGCTTTGAGTCTGGCTTATTTTAGCCCAAAGTTCCCTACTACATTCTATCTAGTGCAGCTTGGCGAAAGTAATCCACCAGATTTTTACAGAAACTTTCGTGACTAGCCACGACAATGTGTTTCAATGAAACTAACGGAAGAATCTCGAAGTTGATGTCCATGATAAAAGCATTGCCAATTAACCTCTCCAACCTACAGAAAACAGTACTCCAACAAATAGTGAGAGGGACAACAAACCCCTATCGCCTTGTTAGACGAGCCAAGCTAATCTTAGCCGCAGCATCAGGAGAGAGCAATAGTTCGATTAGTCGAAGATTAGAATTAGACCGAGTACAAGTGCGTCAGTGGCGATCGCGATGGTTTGAGGAGAGAGAAAAACTGAGTGCCGCCGAAGAACAACAGGTAACGGAGAAAGCATTAATGGTCTTGATCAAAGGAATTTTAAGCGATCGCCCAAGACCTGGAACAACAAAATCCTTTACGGTCGAACAAGTAGTCCAGATTGTAGCGGTCGCTTGTGAAGAATGTGAAAAATCAGACAGACCAGTGAGCCATTGGACACCTTCAGAGTTGGCGGATGAAGCCATAAAAAGAGGAATTGTCGAAAAGATTTCCCCCCGTAGTGTGGGGCGTTTTTTAAAAAGAAGCGACATTACAACCACATCTCGTTCGTTACTGGTTAAATGCCAAAATTGATGATCCCTTAAAATTTAAAAAGCAAGTCAAATATATCTGTGAACTTCATCAAGAAGCTAAAACTTTGTTAGAACAAGGAATTCATTTAATTAGTACAGATGAAATGACAGGGATTCAAGCTCTTGAGAGATTATTTCCGAACAAAAGAATCAAGCCTAAACAAGTAGAAAAAATCGAATTTGAATATGAAAGACACGGAACCTTAAGCTTGATTGCGAACTGGGATGTGGCAAGAGGAAAAGTTGTTAGTCCCTCTATTGGACCGACAAGAACAGAACAAGATTTTTCTGAACATATCCAGAGAACGATTAAGATTGATGAAAAAGCAGAATGGATTTTTATTGTAGATAAACTCAACACTCATAAATCGGAAAGCTTAGTCAAATTAGTAGCAGAAAGCTGTGGAATTACTATTGATTTGGGGAGAAAAGGAAAGGAGGGGATTTTGCAATCTATGGACAGCAGAGCAGATTTTTTATCAGATGAATCTCATCGAATTCGCTTTGTTTATATTCCCAAACATACATCGTGGCTTAATCAAATTGAGTGTTGGTTTTCGATCTTAGTCCGGCGTTTACTCAAAACCCGGATTTCTCACAAATTAATTTGAAAGCCCAATCCAGAGATGAAAAATGATAATTTTTAGGACTAATAGAAATTTTGAATATAGATGAATAAAAAATTGACTTTGATTATCCAAAAATCGAGTTTAAGAGGGAATAATTATATTAACTTTTGATTTTCTCCACGATAAATAAGACTAAATGAAAGTATCAGTTAGTCAACAACTTATGATAGATATCTTTTTTTAAAAACAACTTATTCTACTTATCCAGTATTAGGAATAGTTTTAATTCTTTTGTTAGCAATAGACAAAATATCTTGATAAGGACAAGCACTAGCTATAGCGATAATAATTCTTCTACAACTAATCTTTATTCTGGCTCCCAACTTAAGAAGATTTAGACGTATTCTTCCCACAGTTGCTTTAGCCAATGAAGTTTTTTTTAAACAGTGTTGACGAAAAGCATTTATGAGAACATAAGCCCAGGAATGTATCCATAATCTTAGTTTATTACTTTGAAATGTTTGAGTTGAAGTTCTATCAGCTAACAAGTCTAATTGTTGTTCTTTAATCCGATTTTCCATCTCGCCTCTCGGACAGTATTTTTTTGTATAAAGTTTTGAGGGTGGAATTTTTGAAGCGGGCAAAGATGTCACCACCTGGCGCATTTTTAAGCCATCACTTCCATAACAAACTTTTGTCACTACTCTTCTTTGACAACTCCATGACTTTTCTGTTTTATAACGAATAGAGCGATACCAAGTAGAAATTGGTACTAATTTTTTAACTTCTTCTAAATCTTCTTTTTTCTGAAACAAACTATTCATTAATTCAGTTATTGGAGCTAGTTTTTTTTCATATTCATGTTTGGCTTTTTCAATTACATCATCCGCTCGTAACTTAAGAACGCCATTTGTTCCCATAGCTATAACATAATCAACTAAAGGCTGATTTTCACAAAAATAGAAGATTTCTTCACGGGCATAGGCACTATCACCCCTAACTAGGATATGAGTCTCTGACCATTTTTCTCTAATTAGTCCGATAATTCTTTGTAATTCGTCCAAGGCTCCATCGGCTGGATCTACATTAGATGAACGAAGTTTAGCAACTAATAAATGATGCCCACAGAAAATATGTAAAGGAGCATAACATACTCCGTGATAATAACTATTAAAAAATGCCCCTTCTTGATTACCATGTACTTGGTCATCCGTGACATCCATATCTAATATAATACTTAAGGGAGGTTTTTTATAAGACTCTAAAAAAAAATTCGACAAAAGATTTTTCAATGGCTTCAAAGTTGGGTTCTATTTTATGATAACGACTCGTTTTTTGGTCGAGAATAGTCTCAGGACAATATTCCAATCTATTAATTGTACTTTTTCCAGCTAACCATCCCTTTTTATCTTCAAGTTCATTAAGCTTTTCTAAAGCGGTCTTAAGGGCAGGATCGTGACGTAATTTATCATGGTCATTGACATCTTCATAGCCTAAAATAATTCCATAAAGCCTTTGTGCTAATAACTCATGAACGGAATGATCTACATAAGATTGATGACGATGATCTTGAAAACAGTTACCAAACTTCTCGGTAATTCCCAGTTTTTTATCCAACTCAGCTATCCAGACAATCCCCGCATCTGAAGTGATTAGTCCCCCATCAAAATTAGCGATTATTTCTTTTCCTTTCTGTTTACTAAAGTTGATTACTTGACGAGGAGTTCGGGGATGACTGGGACTCATTAAATCAGTTTAAGGTAAATTGCTTTAATAATTAAATTATAGCATATTTTATTCTAACAATCTAGTACTATTAGAGATTTTATTAATAATTTTTTTGGAAAAATGAGTGATTGATTTATCTTTTCATCTTTGTCTAATTCGGGTTGATTTTAACTTAAAATCTGACAACAGACTGTTGGTTGGGGAAATCTGCGATCGCTCTGTTCAAACCCACTTCCTGTAAGGCTTCTGTGTTTGGCGATCGCAGATTTTGTGAGAAATTCGGGAAAAGAATTACTGTCCGTTCAACTGAAGAACTATCCCAAAAAATTCTCAATTTTATTGATTACTTTAATCAACATTTTGCTAAGCCGTTCGTTTGGAAATTTAAGGGCTTTAAAGATCATAAGTGACTGGTGGATTATTTTTGCTAAGCTGCACTAGTTTGTGACCATATCATCACGAAACCATATATTTTTTTAATACTCTTTAACAACAATTACTCTATTTTTACGGTGGGGTTATTGAGAGAATATCTTACTTTTTGCCTTCTTCTTCTGCAAAACGAATGATATCATCATCCCCTAAATATTCTCCATTTTGTACTTCAATAAGCACTAGGGGAATAACTCCGGGGTTTTCAACCCGATGACGGGTATTCATGGGAACATAGGTAGATTCTTTCTGTTTAAGAAGGTGTTCTTCTCCGTTAAAAACCACCTTAGCCGTCCCTGAGACAACAATCCAGTGTTCACTACGATGATAGTGCATTTGGGTACTAATATGTTGTCCTGGGTTCAGTTCGATACGATTAATACGATAGCGATGACCTTCTTCTAACATAGTAACTTTTCCCCAAGGAGGAGTGCGAGTAAATTCGCTAGGATGAGAATCTTTTTGTTTGCTCATGATACCCAACTGATGATTTTATCTGTTCTACACTTTCTCCCATTTTACCCATAAGTTGTTGCTGTCGAGGTAAAATTACTCTAAAGGTAGTTCCATTGTCTAATTCGCTTTCTACAAAAATGTTTCCATTGTATGCTTCTACACATTTACGGACAATGGATAATCCTAAACCAGTGCCTGAAATATTTCCTACATTATCAGCACGATAAAAGGTTTCAAAAAGGTGTTGTTGGGATTCTTGGGAAATACCGATTCCTTGATCTTTAATACTAAAAGTAACTGTTTTTTCTTCAGCAATAATATTGAGAAAAATTTTACCTCCTTGGGGAGAATATTTCAACGCATTATTCAACAAATTGTGTAAAATATGCCATAACAATTTTTCATCCCACAATTCTAACTCACTGGGAAAGTCTCCATCAAAGTTGAGAATAATTTGATTTTTATCTTCAAAAGAAAGGTGTAGAGAATGAATTATTTGTTTACAAAATAGTTGAATATCAAGTTCTATAAAGTTCGTTTTCAGTTTGCCTGAGTCTGCTTTTCCTAGTAGTAAAACCTCGCTTAATAATTGATTCATATCATGAACAGCATTACGAATCATCTGGAAATAGGATAATTGTTGTTCTCTGGTTAATTGTTCATAACTATCTTCCAATAATCCTGTAGATAACAAAATCGTATTAAGAGGATTACGAAAATCATGGGATAACATGGAAACAAACTCAGATTTTAACTGATTTAATTCTTGTGCTTTTAATAATTGGGTTGTTCTTTCTTCTACCCTTTTTTCTAGAGTTTGGTTAGCTTCTCTTAATTCCTCTTCCATCTGTTTACGTTCGATCGCATAACAAATAGAACGTACCAAAATATCTAGGGTAATATGACGTTTAACCAGATAATCTTGCGCACCTTTTCTAACTGCTTCTAGGGCTAATTCTTCATCGTTCATATTGGTTAAAACCACAATAGGAAGATAAGAATTTTTACTAATAATAGGCAATAAGGAATCCAAACCTTGACTATCTGGCAAGGTTAAATCTAGTAATATTACGTCAAATGCTTGACTTTCTAGGGCATTGAGAGCATTTTCTAAGCGTTTTTCATGACACAAATCAAATTCTTGTCTTGTTGCACCTTTCAGCACTTCACGCAATAGTCTAGCTTCGGCTATGTTATCCTCAATCAATAAGACTTTGATAACACTGGTTAGACCCATAATAACCCCGTCCTGCTTTGCTTTCTATTTATAGAGTAACCTGATTTTGTCTTCATAAATATAATATTTTCTTTATCTTTCTCAAAAATCATAACTATTATGCAGATTGTTCATGGTTTATTTAACCAATCAACTTTTTAATCTCTCCATAAGCACGATAAAATCCTCCTTGTGTAGCTTCTTCAATAGATTCAACTATATATTTTGCCCCTTCTTCACGAATATTACGAGGAAATTGTACAAACCAATCTGGGTTATAGTTAGGAGAAATTACTCTTATTTTTAGTTTACTGCCTATTTTGACACATTCAACTATAATTCCGCTTTGATGGTTGTTGGTGCTTTCTAAGGTATTGATAAGGGTCTGAATTTTCAAATCTTGAGGAACTTTAACCTGTTTTGTCTCGGGTATTTGTCCTGCTTGTGCTGCTTGAATGGCCTCTTCGGTAGCATCAATACAAGCGAGACTACCATTAGTTGTGACTATATAGAGCTTCTGGTCATAGAATTGCATAGAAAGGGCAGAACCGCAACCTGTGCCTAGTTTCCAAAGACGTTTTTGATCTTGGGCGAAACAATAAATAGAAGATGAACTATCCCCTGCAAAGACGTAGTTTCCCCCCTGACTGGTGGCACAAGAATAAACGGCAGCGTTACAGTTAAATGTATTGAGTTCTTGACCATTTTTGCTGTATTGATGCACTTTGTTGTCAGAGGTTCCCCCATAAACTGCATCAACTTCTTGCCAACCAAATAAGATACTTCCTTGGGTTTTTTGGTGCCATACTTGTCTTCCTTCTTGGATATCGTAGGCCGTAATACCCCCACCATGACCATGATATATATGGGAGCGATCGCATCTGATCATCCATCCCCCTTTACCTTTACTTAATCTTGTCCATTGAGACTCGCTTTCAGCATCAATTTTAACTACTGCACCGTTAGCATCGGAAACCCCTAAAATACCCCCAAAAATATCTAACCAATAGATATCAATATTGTCATCAATTTCGTAGGCAAGATAAGGAATTTTTCCGCTAAGATCATAGACGTTACCATCATCGCATCCTGCATAAATCCATTTTTCATCGGCCACAATACATTTAACACCATCGGGTAGTTGATATTGGTTAATAATTTCTCCTTGATGATTCAGTTTATAGACATTTCCCTGTTGATTTCCCACCCAACAAGCTTCCTCATCGATGAAAATTCCAAAGGCAGAAGAACCAGATTTAAACTGCCATAAAGTAGGTGCTTTTTTGGATTTAGAAGCGGTGCTAGTGGTTTGACGACGAGTAACAGGACGTTTTTTTCTTTCTCCCATTACTGACGGTTCATAACCTTTTTTTAGTTTACTTTTTATCTTTTTTTCTGCTTCTTTTTGTGCCTTTTCTGGAGTGTCATAACTGGTGTTTTGAATACGGCCTTGATCACCGATGCGTCCATAACGGATGGGAACGTCAACACCGTCGACTTTTACTTCATAAAATTTGTGGGAACCTTCCCCTGCTTCGGAAAGTTCTAAATAAGTTAGATTGGTAGTCATGGGGAGTTAAGAGTAAGGTAATTTTTTAGTAGTGCAAGTATATTTTGTTCCTCAGCACAAGCCTTGCTTTCTCTAGCTTATAATGATACGTGAAAAGTGAGAATATATCAGGACATAATAGTATTATGTACCTACCAGTAAGTCCCTGTAGGGGTTTAACACTGTGTGTTACCCACAAAGCTGATTTTCTCACCACTGAAACCTAATACCATTTTCATCAACTTAGACTACAGATGTTTATATTGTAGGGGTTAACGGCCGTTAACCCCTACTAACAGAAATTGGGATAATTGCTATTGTTTAACATGATATTTAAAATGGTGGGTTACGGTTCAGATAAAAACTTATGATGTTTTTATCCAAATTAAAGCCGCACCTAACCCACCCTACGATCTGATTGCTATTGGTTAACATTTTTCTAGTAATTGAGGAGTCTGCTCATACTCCTATTACACCATTTTAACTGTTTTAATTGACTATTTATTTCTGCCAGAATAAGTCCAAGAAGCTAGTCCTAATAAGGTAACAAAAACTATTCCAATAAGATTTGATGATTCTGGTATTGACTCGGTAGAATCATCCGCAACAACAACAAGATCATCTATTCCATAACCAGCAGTATTAGCAACAACATTTCCACTAAGAATTGCGCTGAAGATATTTGCATTTTCCGAGGAAATAAACCAATCTAAGTCCAGTCCTGTAGTCCCTTGTGGACCTGTGCGTGTTTGACTGTCAATTAGATTATTAGAAGCATCAAAAACAGATAAAGTTAAAAAGTTATTAGATGTCACACCTGCTTCCAGTAGATCAATTGTTGTTAAACCAAATCCCAATATTGGCTCTGAAAAAGAAAAAGTAATAGGGTTTACTTGATCGAAGCTATCATTAAAATTGCCTGTTACACCAGTTGAAATAAAACGACTTCCAGATACATTACCAGGATTTAAAGGAGTATTAATTTGGCTATTTGCTCCTCCAAAAGCACTTATTGAATTATCAAAATATGTATTGGCGAATAGATCACGGTTATTCCTAGTAGAAATATTTACCTCAACATCACCAATAGTCCGAGAGTTAACTACTGTTCCATTAGCTCCAATATCTTCTAATGTATCAACAATAGTCATGCTATTTGCTAACTGATTATTATTCAATAATAATGTCAAAGATGCTGATACAGATAGGGTTTTTACAACATTAGAAACTAAGAAACTAATTGTATTTGTCATTGATAGAAATTTAAAAGAATTTATGTCTCCAATTTACAGAGATTGGTCTTTCACTTCTGTCAACAGTTACACTGCAATATATAACACATTATACAGTTTTAATGATTTATTTATATTATTATTTTTCTTAATTTTAATCAAGGTATTTACTCGCATTTTGGTTAACTAAGTTTTCAATATATAAACTTAGATTAACTACTGTTTAGTTTGTTTAATATCATAGCATTAGGGATTGTACATGATCCCCCCTAACCCCCCTTAAAAAAGGGGGCAATAATTGGGAAAACAGGAATGATAAGTAAGGAATGGTTAAATTAAATCTGCGATCGCTTCAAAAACCCTTCCAACTTTAGCAATGAATAATGATAGATGAGAAGGGAAAATATATCAGTACATAATGGTATTATGTCCCTACAAATAATTCCTTGTAGGGGTTTAACACTGTGTTTTACCCAGAAAGCTTATTTTCTCAAAACTGAAACCTAATTTCTATTGGTTAACATGATATTTAGAATGGTGGGTTACGGTGCGGATAAAAACTTATGATGTTTTGATCAAAATTAAAGCCACACCTAACCCACCCTACGATCTGATAAAGGATATCTCTTATGATCCCCTCACTACACCCCTTAAAAAGGGGGGAATAATTGGGAAAGCAGGAATGATAAGTAGGGAATGGTTAAATTAAATCTGCGATCGCTTTAAAAAATCTTCAAACTTTAGCCATCAATAATGATAGATAAGAAGGGGAAATATATCAGGAAATAATAGTATTATGTCCCTACAAATTATACTTCTGACTTCCCCTCATGTTACCCTCCTGTTACCCTCCTGTTCCCCTCATGTTACCCTCCTGTTCCCCTCCTGTTCCCCTCCTGGGAGGGGTTAGGGGTGGGTTGGGTTAGGGGTGGGTTAACTTCTGACTTCATTCAACCACATCCCATGAAACCCATAGGGAACTCGTTGGGGAATTTGTATTTTTGCCACAGGAGAAGCAGTAAAGTCTTGAGCATCAATAATCACTAATTCTGACACTTTAGACGCTTCATCATACACAAAAGTTAGTAACCATCCTTGCTCATCTGTAACTGCACTGGGGTTAGGTGCAAAAATTGGTTCGCCACCGTATCGATGAGAACCAAGATTATGAATTTCAAAGTTACCTTTTTCAAAATCGTGTTTAATAATGCCATCAAATTTCGGTTCAGAAGATGCTGCCATTTTCCCTGAATAACCGTAACGGGTTTTTCTTCCTGTATATTGTTCATTAATACGAGGAAATTCTGAGGGAAGATCACACAAAGGTTGCTCTTTGACTTCACCTGTTGTTAGATTGAAACGCCATTGATGGAGACGAGGAATATCTGAATCTTTAACATCTTCGTTTGCTTCTCCTAATACTGTTGTTGCATTCATTCGACAAGCAATTAAAACAACTTCGTCCCCTTCTTCATAAGCATTTAAAGTGTGAAAAATATAACAAGAATCGCTTTCAAACCAGCGCACATCCTCATTATTTCCTTGTCTAGGAGTGATACCAAAACGGGACGGTGTGTTATGTTCAAACTGTAGCGGTGGTTCCCCTTTATACATTCTTTCAGGACGAAAAGTTAAGGGAAGATCAAGAAAAATGGTATAGTTTTCGGTGATAGCGCAATCGTGCATCATCACCCCAACAGGTATATCAATGGGAACGGTTCTTAAGAGTTCTCCTTGTGGGGAAATAATACCGTATTGTAAATAGGGAGGTTGAGCAAAAGAATAGCCAAAAAACATCATTTCTCCCGTCACTGGATCAACTTTTGGGTGTGCGGTAAAAGGAGAAACTAACTTATTATCAAAATTATAGGAACCAAGGCTATTGAGTTCAGGAACCGTTAAAGCGTGAGGTTCACCCCCTTCCCAAAGTGCCAGGAGACGACCAGCATGATACACTAGAGCCGTGTTAGCAGGGTTTTTCGAGGTGCCGTAGGGGTTATCCATTTGGGGCGGTTCTAGCAGCCCTGTCCATAGGGGTTTGTTGGCTTCTTTTTCTAAACCATAGCCACGGGTTTGAACAAAGCGGTTACGGTAAGATGCTTTACCGTTTTCTATGTGTACCCCATGAATCATGCCATCCCCATCAAACCAATGGTACTGGCCTATAGGTAGAAATTGGGGATTGGGACCATTTCTGAGAAACATTCCCCTTAAGTTACGGGGAATTTCTCCAATGACGGTTAAATTATTCTCAGTAGTTTCTTGATTAACAGGGGCAAAATTTCCGGAAAGATAGGGATTAATTGAAATGGTTGCGGTCATCTTAAAATTTGATTATTTTATGTTACTTATTATAACAAATTAAGCATCTTTTGAGTTGCCCACCTTACCCGCATTTCTCACAAATTCTGCGATCGCTAAACTTCAAACCATTATGTAGTCTGAGTTTAACCTTGATTTGAGGGGCGAGTAAAAAATAACAGTGTGCCATTTTAAGCGATCGCTTGAAAAATAAGCCACATCTAACCTCTAGCTGATTACTGATCAGTTTGTGAGAAATGCGGGCTTACCGTCTAGCAGGACATAATAATATTATGTCCCTACAAGGGGGTATTTGTAGCGAATTAATTATCCATTATCCATTATCCATTGATAACTATTTCCATTCGGGATGGGGTTCTATTGGTAAACAAGTGCCGAATTTATTAATTTGATTAATCATTTGATAAAGTCGCCCTGAATAACGTCTATTAAAGTGTAATTTTAAACGGGGAAGATTAACATTTTCATCCTTCATCTCTGGGGGCAACGCCGAACTTTTTTCAATTTTTCCTTTAACTAAAATATCGTTATATTCTTCATTTAATTGTTCTACTTGTTCATCGGTTAATTCCGAGTTGAGACGTAATACTAATAAATCATCGATATAGCGACTAGAATGATAGACACAATAAAATTCACGAATCACATTACAAGCGGTGGCTAAACTATCAGTAATGGTATAAAGACTGGAATCTTCTGCACTAATTAAACCCCGTGACAATAAATTACTATAATTATATTCATTCCATTTTTTCCAATAGTCCCCCCCAGGTTCATCAATTAAGACTAAAGGACAAGGGCCATACTTTCCCGTTTGACATAAAGTTAAGGTTTCAAATGCTTCGTCTTGTGTACCAAAACCCCCAGGAAATAAAGCCACTGCATCACTTTCTTTTAAAAAGAAAAGTTTACGGGTAAAAAAGTATTTAAACTTAATTAATTTTTCATCTCCAGCAATAAAAGGGTTGCTTCCTTGTTCAAAGGCTAAATCGATATTTAAACCAAAAGAATGCTCTCTTCCGGCTCCTTCGTTCCCTGCTTCCATAATACCCCCTCCTGCTCCTGTAAGTACCATAAAGCCAAATTGAGTGATATAACGAGTAAATTCTACTGCAAGGCGATATTCCGAACTTTGGGGGGATAGACGGGCTGAGCCAAAAACGGTAACTTTACGAGTGTGACGATAGGGATAAAATACCTGAAAGCCTTTTTCTAAGTCTTCTAAAGCAGTAGTGAGTATTTTCCAGTCTAAATGGTCAACTTCCTCCCCTGCAATGCGTAATAGGACTCCTAACGCTCGCTCTATGAATTTACCATGTTGATGTTCGGCTAAATTGTCTATGAGTTTTTCTATGTCTGAGGAGAGGGAAGATTGATGATGATTACCAGATAAGGTCATAATTGGGAAAATAGAACTAAAATAAAAAGATTATCGATACATTAAGAATCTGGAAAGGTTGGATTATTTTGTGGCAATGTATTTTCCTTTACTCTCATTCTAGCGAAGTTATGGTCTAATGTTATATAGTTGGACTTTCATGGTTAATAATTCCTATTAGTTATAATGGCATCTCCTATAGGTCATAGTTTGGCAGGTTTTTTCGGATTTTTTTTAGTTCGTGAAAATGCTGAATCTTTGAAGTATTATTCATCAAAAAAATTGATTATAACTGCTATCATAGTCGCTAATTTACCCGATGTTGATTTTATTTTGGGTTACTTAATCTATCAAGATTTTAATGCTCTTCATCTTCAATTTACCTATAGTTTTTTTGTTGGGTTTATTGTTTGTATTATTATTTATTTTTGTCTGAGATTTTATAAAAAAATCACCTATTTCTTTCTAGTTTGGTTATGGGGACTTTATTTTAGTCATATTTTGTTAGATATGTTGGCTTATGATAGTAATCCTCCCGCTGGAGTACAATGTTTTTTTCCTTTTACTGCTGATTATTTTGCTTTTCCTATTTCTATTTTGGGGGGACTTACTTTTACAGGAGGAATTATCCAACTCAAGAATTTTTTAATTGTGTTACAAGAAGTAATTGTTATTCCCTTATTATCTTATGTTGTGCTTTTGATTGTAAAAAAACTTAAAAAAGATGAAATAATCAATAATTGAGCCATTGAAGGTTTACAATATACTTTTTCAATGCTTCCATTTTCTGCCCCTCCTGATAGGGTAGGGTTGGTTGACTTTAAAACGGAGAGGGAGGGATTCGAACCCTCGATGGGTGTTACCCCATAACTCCTTAGCAGGGAGCCGCTTTCAACCACTCAGCCACCTCTCCAAGGCACAGTAGACAATCGTAGCAGATAAATAGAGGATCAAACAAAAATTTTTTATTTCGTTAACTATTGCAACATTAACATTGACAGAGGGGAGTTGAATCTTAACATTAAATAATAATAGACATCTTTTTTTAGGAGAACTTACCCTTGATGTATTCAACTCTTTTTTTGGCTGTTACAGGTACTACCGTCCAATGGAGTCCCAAAGTTGCCATGATCATGATCGTTTGCAACATTTTAGCCATTGTGATCGGTAGTTACACCATCGCCAAACCCAGTGAAGGACCCGGCTTACCTGCCCCGAATATGTTTGGTGGCATGGGTTTAGGTGCATTATTGGGAACCACTAGCTTTGGCCACGTTTTAGGGGCTGGTGTTATCTTAGGTTTAGCTAACAGTGGCTTACTCTAAACTGAGTTTTCTCTGAATTCCCTTTTTCTATTTAGAGGTGGTGCAGGGGTTAAAGCCTAACCACCTCTATCCGTTTACGTTAAAAATTGTTTTCTTTTGTGGAAACTGTATCTTTCATGACGGATAATTGAGTACCGGGCATTATTTGTGTCGTGTCCACCAAACTCTGCGAGGCAGTTCGTTATGCTTAAAATCATTCAGTCTCCCACCACATACACCATCGATGTGATTAAAGAGGAGGCCGCCAAGTTGGTTCGAGAAAGAATACTTCATCAACGACAAGCCATTTATACCCTTTGTAAGTATATTCCTGCCCGTGAATGGCCTGGTGTGGAGTGCGAACTGGAAAGACACGATTTTCTTCTCAGAGATTCTATCATCGATTTGTTAAGTAAGGAAGAATGGCGCGATTAGAAAGTGTCCCTAGTCCAAGAATTCAGTTAAGACATTGACAAAAGACTAAACACTGTAGGGTGGGGAGTGCATCGGCTTACTGTTATTCAAACAACGGTTCCGGTTAAGGGAGAACTAGCGATCGCATAATCTTTAACGGGTATTCTGCCACTTAAATAGGCTAACCTGCCGGCAACGGTGGCCATTCCCATGGCCCTTGCCATCAAGACAGGATTTTTAGCCAAAGCGATCGCACTATTAATCAAAACTGCATCTGCGCCCATTTCCATCGCTTGGGAAGCTTCGCTAGGAGTTCCGATCCCTGCATCTACTACTACAGGAATATTGGCTTCTTCAATAATAATCTCAATATTAGCTTGAGTACGAATTCCTTGACCGGAACCAATGGGAGAACCCAAAGGCATCACTGTGGCGCAACCTACCTCTTCCAAGCGTTTAGCTAAGATAGGATCGGCGTTGATATAAGGTAACACAGCAAACCCTTCTTTGACCAAGGTTTCCGCCGCTTCCAAAGTACCGATGGGGTCGGGTAATAAATATTTAGAATCTGGGATCACCTCTAACTTGACAAAATTGTTATCTTCTTGTCCCAATAATCTAGCCATTTCTCGCCCTAACCTAGCCACCCTAATAGCTTCTTCTGCTGTCTGACAACCGGCGGTATTAGGTAACATCCAAATTTTATCCCAGTCTAAAGCTTCAGCTAACCCTTCGTGGCCAGGGGCCTTAGTTTGCACTCGTCTAACCGCTACCGTCACGATCTGACATTCACTAGCTGCCACACTTTCCTGCATGATAGAAATAGTAGGGTATTTTCCTGTACCTGTCATTAACCGTGAACGAAACTTGCGGCCAGCAATAATTAATTCATCTGGGGAGGATAAACTGGAGTTTCCATTGTTGCCATTGATAGTTGTGGGAACAGGATAAACATTAAAAGAAGTCATAGGTGCTGGAGGAGGAGAAGGTTGAGTGTGGAAGCGATCGCCTTTAAAGTTTTCTAATAGGGGATCTGTTTGTTGATTAATTACTAAGTCTGCAATGAGAGAAGCGGTAGCTGGTGCCAGTAAAATACCGTTACGATAATGACCGGTGGCTAAAATTAGATTATCGCACCCATAGTGACCTAATATTGGTAATTCATCGGGAGTTCCTGGACGATAGCCCCACCAAAATTCCTCTATTTCCCAGTTAGCGATGTCAGGATACAATCTGATTGCCCGTTTCATTAAGGTTTCCATTCCTTGGGGGGTATTATGAGGAGTCCAACCCACATCCTCGGAGGTGGCACCGATAATTAAACGTCCATTTTGACGGGGTACTAAGTAAGTTTGTGGACCGTATAAAACCCTTTGTAGGGGGTAGGGTTCATTGGGGGTATGAGGCATCTTTACGGCTAACATTTGCCCTTTGATGGGGCGCACTGGAAGGGGCAGAATTTGACTGGCCCATGAACCATTGGCAATAATGTAGGTGTTGCCTGATAATTCTCCTTGATTGGTTAAAATGCTGGTAACTTGACCCTGTTTTTGTTGTAGGGTTTGAATGGTGACACCATCTCTTAAATTTACCCCTAATTGTTGTGCTGCTTGCCGTAAAGCTTGCATCACCTGACGGTTATCTACTTGGCCATCTTCAGGGTACCACCAACCCCCTACCACATCATCCCCTAACCCTGTCTGGCAGAGACGAATAGCTGTTTTATCTAACCATTGACTCTGGTTATGGTTGCGAACATCAACCCCCGGCAGATCATACACCGGGGCGAGAATACCAGAGGGATTATAACCCAGATCCAGTCCTGTCAGGTCTTGTAACTTACGTACCCATTCAGGATATAACCAACGGGACTTTAAACATAAATCTAATAACGGGCCTGGGGGTAATTCTTCGGCGTGGGGGGCTAACATTCCGGCCGCTGCCACCGAAGCGGTTTGAGGGAAGTTACGATTACAAACAGTAACAGACGCGCCCCGCAGTTTGAGATCCACTGCGATCGCCATTCCGATAATACCACCGCCAATGATAATAATGTCGTTTGTTGCGTTCATATTTTTGTTGCGTATTTTTACCCCACCCTTTTTACTTTAACCTGTTTTCGGCCTTGATTTAGGGGCGATCGCTTTTTTCAATTTGGAAATTTTCTTTAAGAAAAAAAACCGTTTTTTCGTAGTAAATATTTATATTGTAGGGGTCAACACTGAGCGGAGTCGAAGTGTTGACCCCTGCGGAATTTGAGATTACTCTAACTCATTTGTTGTTTCTTTTCTTTTTTAAGATCCCGACTCCCTGCGGCAGCTAATTCTGCATCCATTAAAGTTTTTCCTGTAGCTGCTAAATAAACGTCATCGAGACTGGGACGAGACTGGGCTAAGCTGAATATGGGTAGGTTATTGTCTGTTAAGGTTTGCTCAATTTTACTCAAGGAATTACTTCCAGTAGTCACAATTAAATTGAGAGAGTTTCCTTGAGAGGGATTAATAATAATTTCCTCTACAAAAGGCAAGCTTTCCAATACTTCTTGGGCTTTTTCGGCATCTGATACAGCAGAAAATTCTTGGATACGAAGGGTGACACGATCGCCTCCTAAACGCTCTTTTAGTTGGGATGGACTACCTTGGGCAATTACTTCTCCTTGCTCAATAATTGCCACATTATCGGCTAAAGCGTCGATTTCTTCGAGATAATGACTGGTAATCAATACCGTTGTCCCTGCTGCTTTCAGTTGTTTGAGAAATTCCCAAACAATGAAACGACTTTCAATATCTAATCCTACAGTTGGCTCGTCTAATACTAACAGATCCGGTTGGTGCAAAAGTCCGGCTGCCAAGTCTAAACGTTTACGAATACCACCGGAATAGGTTCCTGTTTTGCGATCGCTATATTCTTCTAAGTCTAATAAGCTCAATAATTGCTCAATTCTTGCTTTGGCTGCTTTCTTTGGTAAATGATATAAAGCTGCTTGTAATTCTAACAATTCTCGCCCTGTTAACATTTTATCTATAGCCACTTCTTGGGCAACATAACCTAAACGGTTTCTCACTGTTTTAGGGTCTTCCAAGGCCGAAACCCCTTTGACTTCGATTTTACCTTGATCGGGCTTAGCTAGAGTACATAAGCAGCGAATGGTGGTGGTTTTACCTGAACCATTTGGTCCTAAAAGTCCGAATATTTCTCCTTTTTCGATAGTTAAAGAAATATTTTTCAGGGCAACAATAGAACCATAACTTTTTTTTAGAGAGTCGATAACAACGATAGGACTATTCATAAATCTATTTTCTTTCAATATAAGGCTTTGATGGAGTTTTCTTTTGTATGAACTGGATTATCTTTTAGCCAGTTCGTTAGCTTTTTTGGCCAATTCTACATCCTTAATAGTGATCCCTCCTGAATCGTGGGTTGTTAAATCAATGGTGACACGATTGTAAACATTAAACCATTCAGGATGATGCCCCATAGATTCAGCTACTAAGGCCACACTCGACATAAAACCAAAGGCTTCTACAAAGGATGAAAATTGGAATTTACTATGTAATTTTCCTTCTTCTACTGTCCAACCTTCCAGTTGATTTAAAGCCTTTTCTATTTCGTGAGCAGATAATACGTTAACTTTACTCATAAGCATTCCATTGTTAACATTAGCTATGACCCTAGAAGACTCATGAAAAGGATTAATCGTGCTAAACAGAATAATTAAACTAATCATTAAAATTAAGCTAAATCCTTTCATATTTTCTCTAGCTTCTCATAACTTCTTCTTTTTTAGGATAGCAAAATCTGATAACACAATCTACAATTGTTTTAAGATAAATATTTTTTTAACTTTTCTTCTATCTATCTTAAATTATGACTCATAAACCCATTGCAGTTGTTTTATTATCAGGAGGGTTAGACTCTGCCACATCAGCAGCGATCGCCATCGATCAAGGGTATGAAGTGATCGCCCTTTCCCTAGAGTATGGACAACGACATCAAAGGGAGTTGGAGGCAGCCAAAACCATCGCTGAAGCCCTGAATATTACTCAACATTACATCATTGATGTCAATATCGCTCAATGGGGAGGCTCATCTTTAACGGATAGTTCCTTATCCTTACCTCAAGGGGGAGTTGACCCCAACGAGATCCCCTCCACCTACGTTCCTGGGAGAAACACTGTCTTTATTGGCTTAGCCCTGTCTTTAGGGGAAGCAAAAGGCGCAACCGCTATTTATTTAGGCATTAACGCCGTAGATTATTCCGGTTATCCCGATTGTCGCCCCGAGTATCTCCAAGCGTATCAAAACCTCGCTAATCTCTCCTCAAAAGCAGGAATTGAAGGGAAAGCACCCCAATTAGTCGCTCCCTTGATCAGCAAAACAAAAGTTGATATTGTTAAAGATGCTATTAGATTAGGGGTTCCCATATCTAAAACTTGGTCTTGTTACCAGGGAGAGCAAGAACCCTGTGGATTATGTGATTCTTGCCGTATCCGCGATCGGGCTTTAATTGAAGCAGGATATCCTCAGTTAGCTACGACTCAAGGAAGAGCATTCCTCTAGTACCTCATTTATGGGTCAAAATTGACTATAGTTGACAGATGGTTTCCTAGTTCTAAAACTTGCTCTCGCTGCGGTTCAATTAAGAAGGAATTATCTCTATCAGAGCGGATTTATCGAAGGGACGTGCGGACTAGAAATGGATAGAGACTTAAATGCCGCTAAAGTATTAGTGAATCAAGCGGTAGGCTATACCGTGTTAGCCTGTGGACAGAGGAGGACTGGACGCGCCACCTGTGGGCGCGTATTGAAGTCCGTTGCCGCCGACGGTTCTGGTTGAAACAGGAAGTAAACCTCAATGTGTCATGTTATGTCGCGTTGTATCAGTTTTATGTAGCAGAAATATATCAAAAATCGGAGTTCGGAGTTCGGAGTTCGGAGTTCGGAGTTCGGAGTTAGTGATTAAGTGTACCTCATGAGTCCGAGAAAAGGTTTATATAATGAAAGGTAAATATAGTCTATATTATAGTTAAATTTATTGAAAGCTATTTGTTAGCCTTTAAATTAATTTAAAGGCTGTTTCTAAGGGTGATACAAGATGTGAGAATACCATTTTCATTAACTTAGACTAAATAAGTTTATGTTGTATGGTTGAACGGTTGTTGAAACCTACACCGAATGTGTAGGAGTTAACGGCCGTTAACCCCTACTTTTGAAATTGGTATTACTTCTGATTTCTAGAAAAATAATAAAGCTATAAAGTCCTATAATTTACAATTCACAAGACAATTGTTAAACTTAAGATAGTATCTGTACTGTCTTAAGTTTGTTGTAATGATTGACTGGTTAATCGTCTGGGGAGTCACTCAAGCTGCTGGTTCCGTTGTTGGTTCGGTTATGCAAGATTTAGCAACAGAGGGAGCAAAAGATTACGGAAAAGAATTTTTTAAGAATAGTTTAGGTAAAGTATTAAGATTACCTGAAAAAGATGTCCAAAAAGAAGCTTATGGCAAAGCATTAAAGGAATTTTTAGAAATATTTCAGCAACAGTTAGAGATGGCTGATATTGATGATGATCAGCTACAAATTTATAAACAACCACTCAAGATTTTTATTAAAGACGAAACTGTTAAACCCATTTTAGGGGATGGGTTTGATATTAATTGTCAACGTATTGATACTTTTACTCTAGCTGAGTCTTGGAAAAGACTAAATTTGCCTCAATTACCATCTGAGTTTAATTGGGAAAAAGTAGGCAAATTCTATCTTAGAAAAAGTAGGGGAATTATTGAAAGTTCTGAGAAATTAAAAGCTATTTTCTTAGATCAAATAAAGATTCAAGATAGTGAAAATATTCAAGAAAAAGTCGGTATTAAAACCGATTATGATTTAGATAGATATGCAGAAGGTTTAAAGAGTGAATATGGTTATCTTAAATTAGAGTGTTTAGATACAACAACTTATGAACAAATAAAACTATGGCGAATGTTTGTTCCACAAAATGTAAAACGGTGTAAACAGTTTATTCCTCAATTATACGAATTTCCTAAAGAGGTTTTTCAAGAACTTTTAGATAGAGGAGAAATTACTCAAGCAGAGTTAGAGTTACAATTATTAGAAGAAAAACGTAGAGAATATTTGAATGCGCAACTATATCCTGTTTTTGATATAGTCAATAGAATTGAACATCCCAAAATTGTATTTTTAGGTGATCCTGGTGCTGGAAAATCAAGTTTATTACAATATTTAGCTTTGAATTGGGCTGAAAAAGAACCTAGTGATCGTGCTTCTTTTCCTATTCCTCTTTTAATAGAATTACGAATTTATGCAAGAGATAAAGACGAGAATAAATGTGATAATTTTTTAGAGTTTTTTTCATCAAGGTAATTTGTTTTGTCATCTCAATCAACTTTCTTTAGAATCACAATTGAAAAAAGGTCAAGCTATTGCTCTATTTGATGGATTAGATGAAGTTTTTGACCCTAAATTGAGAGAAAAAATTGTTACAGATATTAAACGTTTTAGTATTGATTATCCTGAAGTTAAAATGATTTTAAGCTCTCGTTGGTTAGGATATAAAGCAGAAGAATTTATTAATGCTGATTTTGAACACTTTATGCTACAGGATTTAGATCAGGATCAAATTAATGATTTTATACAACGAAGAAATTGGCCTTTTAGTGAGACATTCCGGAGATAATGCTCAAACTTTACCCATTATTCAACAACTAGCTCATCAGGGTAATAGGTACGCAATTGAACGCTTAGTGAGACATTACGGAGATAATGCTCAAACTTTACCCATTATTCAACAACTAGCTCATCAGGGTAACAGGTACGCAATTGAACGCTTAGTGAGACATTACGGAGATAATGCTCAAACTTTACCCATTATTCAACAACTAGCTCATCAGGGTAACAGCACGGCAATTGACACTTTAGTGAGACATTACGGAGATAATGCTCAAACTTTAGCGATTATTCAACAACAAGCTCATCAAGGTAACAGGGAAGCAATTAGACAGTTAGTGATATATTACCGAGATAATCCTAAAACTTTAGCGATTATTCAACAAGAAGCTCATCAGGGTAACAACCAAGCAATTGAACAGTTAGTGAGACATTACGGAGATAATGCTCAAACTTTAGCGATTATTCAACAACAAGCTCATCAGGGTAACAGGTATGCAATTAAAAAGTTAAAAAAGATTAACTAGGGTTTGCTGAATAAAAGCAAAACCCTATTCTTTAAAAGGTTACACCCATATTCGCGATCGCAAAAAAGATCAGCTTTGTCGGCTACAAACCGCTATAATTGGTAGAAACACCTCCCAGTTGTTGGTCAAGAACAAATGTATCGAAAAGAGGAGCAACCTTTACCGCCCCCAGAAAAATTTGAATTACCTTTCGAGGGCAAATTGTCCCCCAATAATCGTTGGGTAATCATGGCAGAGTTGATACCTTGGGATGATTTTGAGGAAGAATATGCTAAACTTTTTTCAGCAGAAAAAGGTGCGCCAGCCAAACTATTTAGAATGGCATTAGGGACATTAATTATTAAGGAAAAATTAGGAACAAGTGATAGATAAACTATAGAACAGATTAGAGAAAATCCCTATCTACAATACTTTATAGGTTTAAATTGTTATCAACAAGAGCCACCACTGGAATCTTCAATGCTAGTTCATTTTAGGAAAAGAATTGATGGAGAATTGATAAACAAAATCAATAAAAAAATAGTAAAAGAGAAATAGACAAGAGTGATAAAGAAGTAAAAAAAAAGGATTGTCTCCAAGAAAAAGGAGAAAAAATAAAAAATAAAGGTAAACTAATTTTAGATGCGACTTGTGCGCCAGCAGACATCAAATACCCAACGGATTTAGGCATATTAAATCAAGCCAGAATTGAGAAAGAAAGAATAATAGATAATCTTTATAAACCATTAAGAGTAAAATTGAGAAAAAAGCCGAGAACTTCTAGAAAAATTGCTAGAAAGGAATACTTAAAAGTAGCTAAAAAACGAAAAGTATCTTATCAAGAAAGAAGAAAAGCTATCGGGAAACAGTTAAAATACCTTAAGAAAAATTTAGGAAATATAGAAGACTTAATTCAAGCTGGGGCTTCCCTGGAAAATCTGAGTAAAAGACAGAAAAATTGTCTAGAGACTATCAAAAAAGTTTATGAACAACAACAGTCAATGTGGGAGAATAAGACCCAGAGTGTTCCTCAAAGAATTGTAAGTTTAACTCAACGGCATATTCGTCCAATAGTGAGGGGAAAAGTAGGAAAACCAATAGAGTTTGGAGCTAAACTCTCAGTAAGCTGTGTAGATAACTATGTGTTTCTATACAAAATAAGTTTGGAAAACTTCAATGAATCTTGTCATTTAAAAGAACAAGTAGAAAAGTATAAAGAAACGTTTGGCTATTATCCCGAATCCGTCCATGTAGATAAAATTTATCGAACTAGGGAAAACAGAAATTGGTGTAAGGAAAGAGGGATAAGAATCAGTGGTCCGAAGTTAAGAAGACCTCCGAAAAATGTCAGTGAAGAAGAAAAGAAACAAGCCCACTCCGATGAATGCTTCCGTAATGCTATTGAGGGAAAGTTTGGACAAGCTAAACGAAGATTTAGCCTAAATCTCGTGATGACAAAACTCCCTGAAACCTCCATTACATCCATTGCTATTACATTTTTAGTTGTCAATCTTTCTAAACTTCTGAGGCAGTTTTTGTCGCTTTTTTTGTCCTTATTTACCAATAATAGAACAGGAGAACTCATCAAACCGCCTTTCATTAATTTTGATTATACTTTAAACAATTTTCATGTACTAAAACTTATTGATTTGTCAGAAAATTCTTGGTCAAAAGTGGCATAAATTTTGGAGAAACTTTTTCAGCAAACCCTAATTAAAAAGATAGATAATTTTTCTGAAGAAAAAGCTCAAACGTTGAGAGGTTTAATTAATACCAGTTTCCTAAAGTAGGGGTTAACGGCCGTTAACCCCTACAACGTTAATATAGCAATCATGTATTCAGTTGTGAGAATTAATGTTGAAACTAATCCCCCCTAACTCCCCTTATTAAGGGGGGTTAGGGGGGATCTCGATAATCTCATGAATCATTCGGTGATTGCTATATAACTTGTATTCTCATAACTTCTTTACAAAATTTTACATACTGTCCCATTTTGTATGTATCTTTTCCAAACCCAGTAAAAATTTTCAATTTCTTGAATTTTCTCTGATATTTACATTTCTTTAACTTTGGAAAAATATTAAGGGTTGCTTAAATTTGATTATTTATTAATCCATAATTAAATATAGCCGCTATCATTACAAACATATAGACTTACCCCATGGCAAAACATCATGAAAGCATTAATAAGAAAGCCAGATAATCTATTGGCTTATGTAACAACTGCTACTTTTTTCTTCAGTATGACTCTAAGTTCCTCCGCATCCACAACATCGTTGAAAAAATATGAAAATATTAATCTCAAACAATTCAACGAATGTATAAAACCCCCGACTTCCAATGGTTCCGAACAAGGTTGGGCTGATTACTACGGCGAAAACCAAGGTAAAGTTGAGTTAAAAGTTAGGAATCAACCCATGATTTCTGATGGAACAATTGCAGCCACATTAGACTATAAATTTGAACCATCAGAAGAAGTATTAACCTTAGAAATCAAGAGAAAAACCAAATTTATGTTTGGGATGATTCAAGCATCTGACGAACAAATTTGGGAAGGATTTGACGGTTTAGTAAAACAATGTCGCAAACTTAGTTAGTTAGAAAGGGAAAGAGACTCTTACTCTTTCTTCTGGGGCGGGTCTTTCTTGGCGAATATCAAGAGAAGGGGAGCCATTTCTGTCATTAATGCGGATTCTAGTTTGGGGTCTTCTTTGTTCTTCTACTCCAACAGTCAAGCGACCATTATCACCATAAACCCTTACATTTGTTCTGTTACGGCGACGGCGTTGGTTAGAAAAATCTACCCGAACATCATCTCCCAGTTCGATAATTTGAGCGTTAACAGTTATTGTACCCATAAAAGTGGTGAGAGTCAGACCAAGGGTGAACATTCCAAGTATAGGAATCCGTTTCATAGGGAATTCTCCAAATCGAACTTAAGACATCCTATCCTTAATACTTTCGGGCTGACTTCCCCCAGTTGCATGATTAAGAATTAAGATTTTTTACGGTTAAAACTAACCCACGGACTTAAAACCGTGGGTTTTTCTGATACGAACAATGCCGAACTCAGGTAAGATGGGATCATAAAAAAAAGATAAGACTCCGTCGTTAACCACGGGGTTTAAATAAATTTAGATTATATAAATAAGCAAATAAATGCGCTGTTTAAACTGCCATATGGATAACCTTCCCGAAACGACCCAAATTTGTCCTAATTGTGGGGCGCAAGTCTTTTCATTGTTACAAGAAGTGTTACCCAAAGGAACCCAACTGCGATCGCATACTTATTGTTTAGAGAATGCTATGGGAAAAGGCAGTTTTGGCATTACCTATCGGGCCCATCATACCGCATTAAAGAATCTGGTGGTCATCAAAGAATTTTATCCAGTAGAATATGTATCCCGAAATATTGAAACCAAACTATTAATTATTCCCGAAAAAAATAGAGAGACATACAAAAGAAACTTATATCGTTTTTTAGAAGAAGGGCAGATATTAGCTAAATTGGATCATCCCAATGTAGTCAAAGTAAGAGATTTATTTGAAGAACGAGATACAGCTTATATTGTTATGGAGTTGGTACAGGGAAAAACCTTACTTAAAGAGTTAGAAGATCAACCCGAAAAGAAGCTATCCCCAGATAGAGTAGAAAAAATAATTGGACAATTAGTTAATGCTTTAACAGCTATTCACGAAGCAGGAATTTATCATCTGGATCTCAAACCAGAGAATATGATCCTAACCCCCAATGATCAGTTAATTTTAATTGATTTTGGTGCCGCCACTTTAGCAAGCGACGCTAAACGAAAAAAGACCCGTTCTTTTACCGAATGTTATGCAGCACCAGAAATTATGACAGGGGGAGAAGTAGGACCACAAAGCGATTTATTTGAAGTAGGAATGATTCTCCATGAACTACTAACAGGAAAACTACCACCTCCAGCGATGAAAAGGGCTTTAGAAACCGATCTTTGGCAGCCTAAAGGGTTAGAGCATCCTTGGGATATGTTAATTGTAGATGCCCTGAGAATTAAAAGAGATAAACGGAGTTCTACCGTAGACCAATGGTGGGAACTACGAAAACAAGAACAGGTTAATACTATTAGAATTGAGCAAAAAATGCAGAAAATTTACAAGGTAAGTTTTCCTTACCTTTATTAAAACAACAAGGTATGGCTAAAAAATTGGGTTTAGGTCGTCTGAAGAAAGTTATTGCCTTGAATCAAAAGCAGGTCTTAGTTGTCGAAGCATCAGGGGCATCTTTATTAGATTTTGATAACCCTATTAATCAGTGGTAAATTGACTGTCCAACTTCCTGTGCAGCTATTAGTGAAAATCAAGAAATATTAGCTTTAGTTTGGCAACAAAATATATATTTATGGAATCTAAGTCAAGGAAAAATATTAAGACAATTACAAGGTCATTCCAAAACCATCACAGATTTAGCCTTTAATAAAGATAGCTCTTTATTAGTCTCAGGAAGTCTTGATGAAACCTTTATTGTTTGGGAAATTAAAACAGGAAGAAAACGCCACGAATTATCGGACCCTATGGGTTCTATCACCGCCGTTGCTTTCAGCGAAGATAATCAATTTATTGCCACTGGTTCCCACATCGGAATTGTGAGAATTTGGGGAGCGATTTCTGGTCAAGAATGGCGCTGTTTAGAAGATCATCAAACTGCAGTAGAAAGCTTAAGTTTTAGCCCTGATAGTAAACTATTAGCTTCGGGAGGAAGGGATAAAAAAATTCGTTTATGGGATGTTACTTCAGGGAAATTTCAACAAATATTAGAAGGACATCAAGATTGGGTAACAGCATTAATTTTTGATAAAAATGCGGATCATTTAGCCTCTGCATCCGCCATTAATGATAAAGATATTTGTATTTGGTCTCTCGCACAAAGACAAAAACCCCAAAAACTAAAGGGAGATAGTAATAGTATCCAAGCGATCGCTTTTTGTCCCGATGAGCGTTATCTGATCTCGGCAGCATCGGACAATACTATCCGTCTCTGGGATAGAGAAACGGGAGAAGAGATTAAGCAAATGCAGCAACATAGCAATTGGGTCTATAGTTTAGCTTGTAGTAAGGATGGTCGTTGGGTGGCCATCGCATACAGTGACGGGATCATACATCTGTGGGATATCATTAAACAACGAGAAATTAATTGTCTCGAAGGTCATGAAAGTGTGATTTCTAGTCTAGCCTTTTGTCCTGATAATCAACATTTAGTTTCTGGAAGTTGGGACGGAACCGTAAGGGTTTGGGATATTCATACAAGAAAATGTAAACGCATTTTACAGGGTCATCAAAATTGGGTTAGTAGTGTTGCGGTGAGTCCTAATGGTGAATGGGTTGCGTCTGGAAGTTGGGATAAAACAGTTTGTCTCTGGGAGATTACTAATAGTTGGCCTAATTTTAAAGGGAGTAAACCCACTCGTATTTTACAGGGTCATTTAGAGGATATTGAAGGGGTTGCTTTCAGTCCTGATAATCAATTAATTGCCAGTTGTAGTAACGATAAAACAATTAAAATCTGGGAAGTTGCCTCCGGTCAACAGGTTCAACAATTAGAAGGTCATAAATATAGTGTAGAAGATATAGTTTTTAGTCCTGATGGTCAATTTATTGCTTCTGTTAGTCGAGATAAAACTGTTCGAGTTTGGCACATTATTTCTGGTAAAGAAATTCATCGTTTTCAAGGTCATACTAATTATGTTAATTGTGTGGCCTTTAGTTTAGAAGGTCGTTATCTGGCCTCAGGGGGAAAAGATAAAATGATTGCTATTTGGGATCTGGTTTCAGGGGAATTAACACAATTAATTCAAGGCCATACTAATTATATTAATAGTCTTGCTTTTACTGGGGATGGTTCCTTTTTGGTGTCTGGGGATAATGATGGGGTTGTTCGGTTGTGGAAGTTAGAATTAGGTAAACTTGAGTAATTGAACACACCCCAACGCTCATCAGAGATTATAGTTGGGGATTCACTTGCACCCAGAAAGTTTTAGACTTCTGAGTGTCTCCAGATTTACTGGTGTCCGCAGTGTATTTGTTCAAATGTATTTTGACGCTCAATCCGGTATAATTACCTCGATGCCATCCTAACACACTAACATTAGTTAACGAGAAGGACTCAAGGAGAGAACAAAATCATTGAATAAACAGATAAAAATTCCCATCTTGTATATTTTTGCTCGTTCGGGAGGGACTTTAGTAAACCGTTGTTTGGGCAGCATTTCAAATAACGTTGTCTTATCTGAAATTAATCCTTACTTTTCTGTTATCCCGATGGAAGAGCAGGCAAAAAATTGGTTTTCTTTACTTTCCCCAACGGAATATCAATCGTTGTTAGGACAAAGTTTTATTAATAAACTAGAGTTCATTATACATAAAGCTAATTTGTTGGGTAAAAAGTTAGTGATTAGGGACTGGCCGACACCTAACTTTTTGGGGAATGTATTAGGAGATGGCTCGTTGTTCCCTAGTGGTTTATTGGAACAAAAACTTTATCTTTCTCATCATGGGTTTGAAACCTGTCCTGTTGTCATCAGCCGAAGGTCAGCAGATGTTTATGAATCTCTGACCCGCACCTTTAAACAATTTCATTTACTGTCAATTGACGAATTTAGCTTAGCTTACTTAGAATATGCAAAGGCAGTTCACCACTATCCTAACTTTCACTATGAAGACATCTGTCAAAATCCCGATTCATATATTCGTCAAATCTGTAGTCTATTGGAAATTAATTGCTATTCCTCCTTTGCCAATAATTTTTGGAAATTTACAAAATGTACAGGAGATAATCATTTAAATCAACCATCAAGAGGTTTTAAAGAAGAAAAAATTGTTGCTCTTGAAAGTAACATTAATTCAGATTTTTATATTGTTGCTATGCAAAATGAACATTGTCGTCAAGCAGATAGGTTACTAGGATATGGTGGATAATTCTTCAGAAAACATCAAAAAAGACACACTTTTGAAAATTATTGAAAGTCGTGATGCCAGTTTATAAAGATTACTTAAAGAGTGTCATCAGGCATCAGAAAATCATGTTACTTTGTTAGAAAAATTAGATACAGCTAATAGAAGCTTAGCAGAAACTCAACAACAAGTAAACTATCTTGCTTTCCAAAATAGCAATTTACTAGACAATTTAGCAGCAACTCAACAAGAGGTTGAGAAACTAAAGTCCATAAACCTCAAATTTCAAAATAGAGTTGCTATTTATTCTCAAACTCTTAACGAGTTAAACTTTCATAATTTTCAGATTAAACAGCATAATGCAGAACTTAAAAATCAACTCAATGTTCAGCAAGAAAACCTGAATAGCAAATATAAAAAGATAGACGCTTTACAAGAAAAAATCAATTCTCTTAATGCTTCTGTAGAGACACTGCAAATAGGTCGTGTTGCTTTCAAGCAAGTTATTAAATCCTTATTGAGAAAAACGAAAACTGAAAAACTACTCACCATATACAAAAAATTAGTCAATAAATCCTCATCGAATTTAGAAGAAAATCAAGAAATAATCTCTCCAAAACCTGAGCTTGATACCTCTTCTGTCGAGGAAGAATCTAGGGTTGAATCTGCTTCAGTTAAAGTGAATTTAATATCAGACTCTACAGAAGCATTAATTGTGTTACGAGGAGTAACTTTTAATAATGAACTAGATATTCAAGATGTATCAGAAGAACCTTTACGTTTCTTTAGTGAAATTGTTTCTAAACCTAGTCAGATTTTGTGTATTAGTCCTGATGCTAGAATGGCTTCTTTGATTCAGGCCTTGGCCTATGGAGGTGCAGAAGTATTTTGTTTTGCTTGCTCTCCCAATTTAGCGATCAGTCTGCAAACTGTAGGGGTCAAAATGATTTGGCAAGACCTTGGTAGTTGGATGGTGGAAACTCAACAGACTAATTTAAGTGAATTTGATGTGGTTTGTCTGGGTCAAAATCCTAGTCTTGTAGATTGGGCTTTACTTCATAATAGGCTTTCTAATAATACTAAAATAATTACTCAGGCAGATGTACAAGCGTTGAATCCAAAAGATTTTAATCTACATCAGTCTCTTTTTAAAAGTTGGGAAGTATCTAATTTGACCTTCAACGGTTTAAAGCTTTATGATTCCCCTCCATCTAACTGGAAAGATCCTTTAGATATAATCTCACCTTTGCATCAATATCAGCAATGGCCTTGGCATGATCCTAACATTCGTATTCCCTCTACATTACCATCAGGCAAACCATGGCCAAAAATTTCAGTGGTCACTGTAACTTTTAATCAAGGCAAATACATTGAAGAAACTATTCGTTCAATACTTCAACAAAACTATCCTAACCTTGAATATATCTTGATAGATGCTTGCTCTACAGATAATACCCATGAAATATTAGGTCGCCACAAAGATCAATTTGCCCATTGCATTATTGAACCAGATAAGGGACAGTCTGACGCTCTTAATAAAGGTTTTAGCTTGGCTACCGGGGATATTCTGGCATGGCTCAATAGCGACGATTCTTATGTACCTGATTCTTTGTTTAGGGTAGCTCTGGCTTTTGATCGCTACGTAACAGATATGGTCGCAGGAGGAGTTCAATTACGAGAAGACTTTTGCCCTACTCCTTTCAAAGTGCATCATAGTAAGCTTCCTTTTGGGGAAGTTGTTCCCTTACCTACCGAACAGTTACTAGATTTGGATAAATGTTGGCAACAAGGTCACTTTTTCTATCAACCCGAAGTTTTTTGGACGAGAGAATTATGGGAACGTTCAGGGGGGAAAGTGCGCGAAGACCTCTTCTATAGCATGGACTATGAACTATGGGTTCGTATGTCTGTAAATCAAGCTAAGATTGTCCATATTCCCGAGCCTCTTGTAGCATACCGAGTTCATGAGAAACAAAAAACCTACGGTGACGATATTCCTTTTCTTCCCGAACTGACCTCCGTACGGGACCAATTTTTATCAATTGATCGTTAAATCATTTAGTGATCAATGAATAATAACTATCAAAAATTACATCAATCATAAATTTAAAAATCCTGTGGAGTGACAGATCTTGAGCGAAACAAATAAAAGAGTTTTATTTATCAATGATGTCGGTTTTCAGTATGGGGCAGGTTTAGCTCAACTGAGACAAATTCAATCCTTTTTATTGATGGGTTATGATGTTGCTGCCTTATGCTGGAGTTCAGGAGATAATGTTGAGAGCAGAATTCCCTTTACACCTGTTGAGGGGACCGGAAACTGGTTAGGGATAACATCTCTTGTCTATCTGTGCCAAGAATCTGGAGTTTCTTCAGAAAATATTGTGAATTTGGTGGTATGTGAAGCCGATTTTCTTTGTCCAGATTTAATCATCATCGGCAATATTTACGGTGCGAAATGGCCAACAATTCTTGTTAGTGCTTTAGAAAAGTTAGACTGTCCTGTAATTACCTATATGCACGATTGTTATTGGTTTACTGGACGTTGCGCTTATACGGGAAATTGTACTCGTTACAACATTGGATGTAATCATGAATGTCCTACTTGGCAAGACTATCCCGTTCTCGAACCTCAGTTAATTTTTGATGAATGGCTTTTACGGCGTAAAATGTTTTGCGGTGAACAAGGTATGCCCCCAGTGCAGCTTGGCGAAAGTAATCCACCAGATTTTTACAGAAAGTTTCGTGACTAGCCACGACAATGTGTTTCAATGAAACTAACGGAAGAATCTCGAAGTTGATGTCCATGATAAAAGCATTGCCAATTAACCTCTCCAACCTACAGAAAACAGTACTCCAACAAATAGTGAGAGGGACAACAAACCCCTATCGCCTTGTTAGACGAGCCAAGCTAATCTTAGCCGCAGCATCAGGAGAGAGCAATAGTTCGATTAGTCGAAGATTAGAATTAGACCGAGTACAAGTGCGTCAGTGGCGATCGCGATGGTTTGAGGAGAGAGAAAAACTGAGTGCCGCCGAAGAACAACAGGTAACGGAGAAAGCATTAATGGTCTTGATCAAAGGAATTTTAAGCGATCGCCCAAGACCTGGAACAACAAAATCCTTTACGGTCGAACAAGTAGTCCAGATTGTAGAGATCGCTTGTGAAGAATGTGAAAAATCAGACAGACCAGTGAGCCATTGGACACCTTCAGAGTTGGCGGATGAAGCCATAAAAAGAGGAATTGTCGAAAAGATTTCCCCCCGTAGTGTGGGGCGTTTTTTAAAAAGAAGCGACATTACAACCACATCTCGTTCGTTACTGGTTAAATGCCAAAGTTGATGATCCCTTAAAATTTAAAAAGCAAGTCAAATATATCTGTGAACTTCATCAAGAAGCTAAAACTTTGTTAGAACAAGGAATTCATTTAATTAGTACAGATGAAATGACAGGGATTCAAGCTCTTGAGAGATTATTTCCGAACAAAAGAATCAAGCCTAAACAAGTAGAAAAAATCGAATTTGAATATGAAAGACACGGAACTTTAAGCTTGATTGCGAACTGGGATGTGGCAAGAGGAAAAGTTGTTAGTCCCTCTATTGGACCGACAAGAACAGAACAAGATTTTTCTGAACATATCCAGAGAACGATTAAGATTGATGAAAAAGCAGAATGGATTTTTATTGTAGATCAACTCAACACTCATAAATCGGAAAGCTTAGTCAAATTAGTAGCAGAAAGCTGTGAAATTACTATTGATTTGGGGAGAAAAGGAAAGGAGGGGATTTTGCAATCTATGGACAGCAGAGCAGATTTTTTATCAGATGAATCTCATCGAATTCGCTTTGTTTATATTCCCAAACATACATCGTGGCTTAATCAAATTGAGTGTTGGTTTTCGATCTTAGTCAGGCGTTTACTCAAAAGAATTACTGTCCGTTCAACTGAAGAACTATCCCAAAAAATTCTCAATTTTATTGATTACTTTAATCAACATTTTGCTAAGCCGTTCGTTTGGAAATTTAAGGGCTTTAAAGATCATAAGTGACTGGTGGATTATTTTTGCTAAGCTGCACTAGTAACTGATAGTCATTGGTTAAAGCAAGAAGTAGAAAATGCCCTTCTTGGAGTGAAAAAAATTGATTGTATTTATTATGGTTTAGATGCGGATTTGTTTAAGCCCGTTAAACGATCTTTTGCTCGCAAAATTTTAGGGATTCCTGAAGATACCTTTGTGATTTTGAGCGGTTGTACTAATGTAAAAGATTTTCGTAAAGGAGGTCATATTTTTCAAGAAATTATTCACCGTCTTCAGGACAATACCCTATTTTTGGTCTTTGGCTCTCAATCGGAGAATTTGCCTTCAGTTTACGGTACAGGTTTATTGAGAGATTATCGTAAAATGCCTTTGATTTATAGTGCTGCTGATATATTCGTGGGAACTTCCCTTGAAGAAGCATTTGGTCAAACTTTTTGTGAAGCGTCTGCTTGTAGCATTCCGATAGTAGCTTTTGAGGTAGGTGGTATCCCTGAAATTGCACGACACCGGAAGAATGCTCGTCTAGTGGACGAACAGACTTCAGAGGCTTTGATCAATGAAATCGAGTTTTTCCGGCAATCACCTGCAACTCGTCAAGAATACGGGAACTGTGGGCGACAAATTGTTGAGACTGAGTTTACACTTCAAGCTCAAGGTGAGCGATGGGTGCAGTATCTCGACACCATGATGACATGAATTTGATGTCTACATTTTAGTTGGGTGTCAAAGATGAGAAACTTCCCAACCTCCAACACCCAAGCCTTAAACTGAGACTTAAACCATGGCAGGTTGCAATAACTTAACGTTAGAAAAACCAAAGTCCTTGGTGACTGTTTCTCCGTTTTCTTCTGCTGTAATCACACGACTGGTTAAAATGTAGTAACCACCCACTTGTTCATAATTGTCCTCAAAATCGGTTTTCCCTGCTTTGAGGTCCCCTGTTTTGGGATCACGATAAATGGAGTCGTAACGATGGGAAAGATAACCCTCCTCGGTGTTATGACTGCTGAAGGTATCAATACTTACCACAACCCCGTGAATATGACGGTGGACATGGCAAACTTCATTATCACGCAGTTTATAGCGATCGCCTTCTGCTTTCCCTCCCATGAGGATTTCTACAGCACCGCTTTCATCTGTGTTCCCGTAACTGAAGATATTTTTGCCATGAACTTGTTCAAATGAACGACGAACCCTATGAATAGAGGTTTCCCAGAGTTGAGATTTAACCTGCGCTGCAGCTTGTTCGTCTTCTATATTAAACACTTCTGTGGACATATCTTGGTTGACCCGCACTTGACCGTTAAAAGTGCGATCGTTATCTTTAAAGGTGACATCTGCTGTGTAACCTGGAAAATTTTCGTCCCAAGTATAACGGTTTTCGTAAGCAGTACGAAACAATTCTCTAGCTTCAAGGGTTGTTACACTCATAAACTATTTTTGCTGTCTTTGTGGTGAATATTGAATTGAAAGGAAGATCCTATTTCACTGTCAATCATAAATGATCTTATCCTAAGCGATCAACTAAGATTTAGAATTCTAAAAATATGAAAATAATCTATTCTCAGAACAAACAATACTTTTTTAAACTCTTTAAATCACTGGCTATTGTCATACCTCAATTGTAGTTCTCCTTGGTTATTTAAAACATATTGACCTGAAACATTATTGGTGGTACTACGGGAAAAATTATTTGCTAAACCGTCTAGTGCAGCTTAGCAAAAATAATCCACCAGTCACTTATGATCTTTAAAGCCCTTAAATTTCCAAACGAACGGCTTAGCAAAATGTTGATTAAAGTAATCAATAAAATTGAGAATTTTTTGGGATAGTTCTTCAGTTGAACGGACAGTAATTCTTTTGAGTAAACGCCTGACTAAGATCGAAAACCAACACTCAATTTGATTAAGCCACGATGTATGTTTGGGAATATAAACAAAGCGAATTCGATGAGATTCATCTGATAAAAAATCTGCTCTGCTGTCCATAGATTGCAAAATCCCCTCCTTTCCTTTTCTCCCCAAATCAATAGTAATTCCACAGCTTTCTGCTACTAATTTGACTAAGCTTTCCGATTTATGAGTGTTGAGTTTATCTACAATAAAAATCCATTCTGCTTTTTCATCAATCTTAATCGTTCTCTGGATATGTTCAGAAAAATCTTGTTCTGTTCTTGTCGGTCCAATAGAGGGACTAACAACTTTTCCTCTTGCCACATCCCAGTTCGCAATCAAGCTTAAAGTTCCGTGTCTTTCATATTCAAATTCGATTTTTTCTACTTGTTTAGGCTTGATTCTTTTGTTCGGAAATAATCTCTCAAGAGCTTGAATCCCTGTCATTTCATCTGTACTAATTAAATGAATTCCTTGTTCTAACAAGGTTTTAGCTTCTTGATGAAGTTCACAGATATATTTGACTTGCTTTTTAAATTTTAAGGGATCATCAATTTTGGCATTTAACCAGTAACGAACGAGATGTGGTTGTAATGTCGCTTCTTTTTAAAAAACGCCCCACACTACGGGGGGAAATCTTTTCGACAATTCCTCTTTTTATGGCTTCATCCGCCAACTCTGAAGGTGTCCAATGGCTCACTGGTCTGTCTGATTTTTCACATTCTTCACAAGCGATCGCTACAATCTGGACTACTTGTTCGACCGTAAAGGATTTTGTTGTTCCAGGTCTTGGGCGATCGCTTAAAATTCCTTTGATCAAGACCATTAATGCTTTCTCCGTTACCTGTTGTTCTTCGGCGGCACTCAGTTTTTCTCTCTCCTCAAACCATCGCGATCGCCACTGACGCACTTGTACTCGGTCTAATTCTAATCTTCGACTAATCGAACTATTGCTCTCTCCTGATGCTGCGGCTAAGATTAGCTTGGCTCGTCTAACAAGGCGATAGGGGTTTGTTGTCCCTCTCACTATTTGTTGGAGTACTGTTTTCTGTAGGTTGGAGAGGTTAATTGGCAATGCTTTTATCATGGACATCAACTTCGAGATTCTTCCGTTAGTTTCATTGAAACACATTGTCGTGGCTAGTCACGAAAGTTTCTGTAAAAATCTGGTGGATTACTTTCGCCAAGCTGCACTAGACTTACTGTTCTTCTCGTCCCATAATAATCTCTTGCAGTAGCACCGGGGAAATCACGAATATTAGCCCCTTCAGACCTAGAATTTTCAAGAGTTCGAGATGGTCTTTCCTCATCTATAGCGATTCTACGGTTTAAAACTCCTGTCTCTCCCCCATTTTCCTCTCTTTGTTGTCTATTTTCTCCTACATTATCTTTAATTACCTTCTGACTACATAAATGGGAAAGATCAATAGTTTGTCCCGATTCATTAACCATGTAACATAAAGGACTTGCTACAGTGGTTTCTAAACCAATAAAGAAACCCATTAAGCTAGACATCCCACTAACAACTAGAAATTTCTTCAAAAATACCTTCATAGCAATAATAACCTATTCTCCAATAAGTAATCTAGCTTAAATCTAGCTTAATTCTTTTTCTACCTCTTATTCTAATACCATTAATGAAATTAAATTCAAAAAGTTTCAATGCTGTTAGAAAAGTTTACATATTATTGTTTAGGTTTAGTTTCTCATTGCGAATGCTAATAACACAACATTTACGTATAAAAACTAACCGAAAATTTCAAGCTAAACTGGGAAATCAGGTTAAAAAATATGACTTAATTCTGTGATTTCTGATGCTATTTTCCACCCTTCCATTCCAGCACACCACACATAGGTTTGAGGGGTTACTCCTTGGGTTGTGAGTTCATCCATAGAAAAGGGGCCAGTTTGTTGATTATTTTTGTACAAATACCATTTTCTAGGTGCAGGGGTTTGTGGTGTTTTTGCTGGGGTATTAGTAACAGTATCAGTTGTGTAAAGTTGATAATCATCAATCAATCTTTTGATAACTTCAGCTTCTCTTTTATATTCAGGACTATCTTTTCCTCCTTGTTTTTCTAGTTCTAAGGCTCGGTGTTCTAAATAGTTGGTGAATGTTTGATAAAGTTGTCTTTTTTGTTGAGGAGTTTCTGCTTGGGTTAACTGTTCGTTGATTTGCCTTTGTATTTCTTCTCGATCAGGACGACAAGCACGAACTTCTAATATTTGTGATGCTTCTTCCCAACTTGAAGCAAGGTCAACATTTTCTAGACCTATGTTAGTCTTACGAGTGTAACGAATTGTCTTTTCTTTTGTAGATTGATTCTCTGATAGGTATAAAACATTTAATGCTCTTGCTTGAATGACTAATTGAAATATTTTTTGATCTTCGGGAAAAACATCCCAAAAAGGAGGTTCTTTTTGGATATGAACGGGAATAGGTAAGTCCCTGGGTTCTCCTCTTAACTGGGCGCGTTTTGCTTCAATGCTATCTCCTTTCCAGTCTTGATAGGATTGTCTTAATTCTTTCATTCCCTCAATACAACGTAAGGAAAATCCTCCAGTTTCCTGTACAAATACAATGCGATGGCGTTCAGTATCTCCTAAAGGTTTAATAGCACTTTCTTTAATGTCTTGGAATTGTTGCAGCAGAGGAAGAAGTTTTTGGGAAGCGGGATCGGGGGTATTTCTACCCCCTAAAATACCAACATTGACATTAGTTGAGGGAGTAAAACCTGCATCTTTTCCTGACAAAACAGCACGATCCATCATTATTAAGGGACGAGATTTATTATAAGCAATACGGATATTATTAGTTATCTCTGTTTCATCGTTATAAAGTTTGAAGAGGCGATCGCAAGCTGCCATTTCGGTGTAAAGATAGGAATTTTTTGGGGTTTTATCTACCACTGTTTCTTTACTGTGGTTATAGATAATTTCTTCGAGATCCCCTTGTTGCACATCGGGAATCTGTTGAATATCAAATAAGCGCATATATTCATCAGCAAGGCGATTTTTTTTCCATAACGAACTTGCTTCTTTTAAAATATCTTCTGATAAGGTACTACAAATTTGATCTAGTCCGGTTTCAAAGAGACTTTTACTTCCTTGAACACCAGATCCTAATTTTTCAATTAAGTCTTGATAAAGTTCGTTCATCTTATCTCGATCGTATAATTTAATGCCATTTATGCTTAAAACATCGGCACTTTCTGCTTGATAATCTGCTTGTTTAGAAAATTCATCTCTTGTTTGAACTAAACATTGTTGAAAACGATTTAAACGTCTTTCTAAATTTTCTAGTTCTTCTTTTAAGCGGTCGATTACCACTAAGGAAACTTCCCGAGTTTTTCGCTGTATAGTTGCCACTAAACTCCCTTGAAGATTCTCTAGTATAGAATCATAGCAGACTTCCATTCTATCTTTCTTAGTAATACCATATTGTTCTTTAATCTGACTAAATTCTTCTAAGGCTTTTTCGTATTTTTCCTGCCTTTCTATTTCTTTTACTTCCCAAAGTTGTTCTTTTTGTTGACTAAATCTTTGTCTAGTATCATCAAAAATTTGTCTTACCATTGTGATAAATGTTTGGGCAAATTTGGGACCATAATTACGATCTTCTATAATGCGATAAAGTTCCTCTTCTAGGGCTTTTCTTCCTTGATTAATTGTGCGATCGCGGTTATCGTAAATTCGCTGAAAATAGTCTCCATGTCGTCTTTCTTCGGGACTTAGTTCTCGAAAATGATCTTGTTGATAACTATTAACTTCTTCTCTAATAAATTGCTCCAAGTCTTTTATTTTACCCTGTTCTTTCCCAAAAATATTAATTCCTGTTGCTGTACACTGTAAGTAATTTTCTTGGTTAATTGTTTTCCGAAGTTGATTAACCCATTGGGATACTTCTTCGATATAAGATTTATCCTGTGCAGCGCCCATATCTGCCAATAATTCTACATCGGTTAAACGCATCCTTTTGAGGATATCAGTTTTTAGCAACTCCATAGAATCTGCCGGCAGTTGGACTTGTTCATTTAACCACCAATTAACGATATCTTTAGCTAAGCGGTAACATAAAGAGTTACGAATCTGAAAAATAGGAATTTCAATAGTAGATAAGCCAAAACTCATAAAGTTTTTGGGGTATCCTCTCCCCCTGGGATCTGCTTGGGCCCAAGCAGACTTAATATTGTCTCTAATAGATCGCTTATGAGGAGAAAAATCTGAGGTCAAATCTAAGAAAATATTTTGTGCAATCATTTCTCGCATTTCCTCAAGTTTAAAGTCACTTTCCCCGTTTTTTGTTCCCACTAAATAGGTAAAATCGAAAGGGGGCGGTTACTGCGAACTTCATCGGCTAAGTTTTTACTTAATTGAGAATTATATTCGGTTCGGTAGTCAGAAAAATAACTCAATTCCATCATAGCGGCGTAGCCATTTGCTAACACACGATCGCCTACTTTTATCCCAGCAAAGGCTTGAGGCATGGGAACAATAGCGGTTACTAAAGGGCTTCCTTCTCCTTCTAACCATTTACGAATACAGTAGCCCATATCAATCAACATTCCACTGCCTGTTCCCCCAGAAAGTGAACCTGTTACAAACACATTAATGGCGTTGGTACTGACTTTTATCCCATAGCGATCTAACATAAAATTTTCGCGGCCTTTAACCCGATTGACGGCATCCAAAAATTTATCTCTAATATCATGATAATTACAAAATAAAGCAAATCTTCCACAGGCTCTAATTTGTCCGGCACCTGCTTCTAAAGAGGTAATATTTCTTTCTAACTCCCTCGGAAATCAGCGATCAATCCAAGGATATTGTTCCATATCAGAAACCATATCGCTGACTTGTTTTCCGCTAACACTAGCCCAATGTTTTTCGTGATCTTTAAATTTACTTCCTCCTGCTTCTGGGTTACTAATTTTATAATCTTTATCGGTATCAACTACTAAGAAACTGAGGATAGGAAACCCATTTAAACTGCCGTAAGTTTCTTCCACTAATCTGCGTATTCTTGATAATATTTCTGCCCCAGTCCCCCCCACACCCACTAAGACGGTGGGAACCATACTTTTTTCTTCAACTGCTGCCATTTTTGCCTCCTGATTGTTATTTTCTATTTTAGGTTAATGATAGGTAAGATGTTGGGGGTAAAAACATAAATCTTTATGTTTGTATTTCCTTTAATAGTAACTTAATTTTAATTTTTAATTCAGGTATTTCTTGTTCAATAATTTGCCAAACAATTTCTAAATCAATTCTAAAATACTCATGAACTAAAAGATTCCGAAAATCCGATATATCATTCCATTGAATATTTTCATGACAATTTTTAAAGTTTTGAGATATACTTCTAACAGCTTCGCCGATAATTTGTAGATTATATAACATCCATGTCTGTATTAATTCATCTTTCATAAACATATCTTTTCCTTTAAGGGTATACTTTTCAATTTTTATGATTGCTTCTTGAATATCAATTAATCTTTGCTTATCACTTCTCATAGTTTAACACAATCTTTTAGTACCTTTTCTTTAATTCTTTCTTGTAGACCATTTTGAGTAACCACGTCAACTTTTCGTCCTAAAATTGCTTCCAAATCACGAATTAGTCTAACTGGAAACCAAGGAGAAATTTCAGACAAATCATAATCAACCAAGAAATCAATATCGCTATTTTCTGTCTCTTCACCTCTGGCTACCGAACCAAAAATCTTAACGTTGAAGGCACCATGTTTTGCAGCTATAGATAAGATAGCTTCTCTCTTTTCTGTTAATAATTGTTCTAGTAACATAGAGGTTAGCATTTAGAAATAAAAGGTAATCCGATATAAAGCAAAATTGATAGGGTAAAAGCTGTCCAAAATAGGGCTAAAAATAAGGAAAATCTCCCTGAAACATTCATGTTAACCTTAAAATGTTGCAAAGTTCTATCTAGGGGAAGCACAAGAGTCCACCAGAGAAAAATCCAAGCTAACCCAGACCAAAAGACAATCCATTTTAAATTACTATTAAAATAGGTAAAGAATTCATCGACGAATAATAAGTCTAAATAATCAACACTACCATTTAGTAAAAGTCCCCCAGTAGCGTTTACAGTTCTTTGTAAATCGGGAGCCGATTCTCCTAGTATAATACCATTAATTGTGATATCACGACTAATTGCATTGTTACTAATATTAATATCTACTGGTGCATCCCCATCGGAAACTAATAACAGTTCTCGACAGTAATTATTAGGGGCATTTTCTAAGCTATTAATCCCAAATTGAAGGGCATTATCTAGGTTTGTTCCTCCACCAATTCTAATGGGTAAGCTAGTATTTTGTACACTTTGAATTAATTCTGTTTGTACTTGTTGACTATCGGATTGAAATCCAGTGGTGAGGGGTTCAACACTGTTGGCAAAACCAAAAATTAGGACATCGTTGGGCTTTTCTAAAAAGCCTGTTTTCGAGTTTTCTTGGAGGTAAGCTTGCACCGCTTGCACCTCTTTTGTCATAGTTGACTCATTGCCTAACCATCCTCCTTGGGCATAAGTGCTGCTGCTGAGATCAAGGGCGATCGCCACGGCAACAGGGGGCTTTCCTATGCCAAAACCCCAAAAGCTAGTCAACCCGATCAAAGCAATGAGTAAACAGACTAAAGGTAATAAAAACCATGATTCTTGCCAAAATTTTTTGCTGTAAGTTCTCATAATAACCCTTTATTTTGTTAGTCCTATTTTAAAGGATCAAATTGATAATCCGATCCCTTGGGACCTTGATTGCCTTTTACGGCTTGAACTAAGGGAACTTGGTCGAATAAGTTAAAATTGGTGGTACTATCAGAAAGGTTGATCCCGTTAGTTAATTCTTGGAAAACCAGAGTGCGATCCGGGTTTTTACTAACCGTTTCTGCTAAAGCTTTGGTAGCATCATAAGCCGTAGCTGTGCGCCAACTGACTCGTCCTTTCCAGCTTTGTAAGGCATCTTTAGCAAAGTCATCTGTGGGACTAAAACTTCAAGGAACTGCTAAAACTATATCTGCGATCGCATCACCTCCGTCCCTTAAAATATCAGCGTTATAAAGTTCGTCTCCTCCCATTAATAGTAAAGGAAAACCATTATTTTGATTAGCTTTAGCTATAGCTACTGCTTGGGAAACTTTACTTTTGCTCATAGCTAAAATAGCAATTCTTCCACCGCTATTCTGCACATCTGTAACGGCACTATTAGCATCAAAACCGGAGTAACTAATATCGATTTCTTTGATTAAATTTCCCTTAACTTCTGGCAAACTATTGATAATTTCTTGCCGTAGTTGTTGAGAGTAACGACTATCAGAATTATAAAAAATAGCGATGTTTGGGGAGGGTTGCTTTTGTGCCGCATATTCGGTTAAAGTTTTCCCCACTGCTTGCAAATAACTGACTAATAATTCGTCTTCTTTTTTATCTATGGGAATAGTTTTCAGGGTCGATCCTTGAAAGCTAGTAGTCAGGGGGGATAAAACCGTAACCCCGGCCCTTTCATATTGTTTTAAGGCTGCTTGACTCCCTGAATCGATACCATAGCCTACAATGCCCAAAATTTCGGGGGTATTGATGACTTCTTGGGCAACATTTGGGGCGGTGGAGGGGTCACTGCTATCGATGATGGCCACTTCTAACAGTCGCCCTGATGTGGAAGACTGATTATACTCTGTTTGATATCTAGCTACCCCGCGCAAAATTTCTGCTGCTGAGTCGGGAATTGCGGAGGTGGGAACAGCTACAGCAATAGTTATGGGGTTTCCTGCTTGTTTAGCTTGGGCGTTATGCCAATAGATACGACTTTCAGGATCGTTGGGATCTCTTTCCGCTGCCCTTTTATAAGCTGCGATCGCATTAGGCCAGTTTTCTTGGCTAAAGGCATCGGCCCCTTCTTGTTTCTTGGGGGTTGATCTCAAAAAGAGTTTTTCTCCCCGACTTATAGACTGGCCGTTGCTAGGAGTTGTGGGAGAGGGAGTGGTTGGGCTTGGGGATAAAGAAGGAGAGGGAGCAATGGCTTGATCATCGGATCTAAACAAGAAAAACGCACCTACACCACCCCCTAAAAGAAGGATAATAAGGGCAATAATGGCAGGAATTAGCCATTGCTGGCTTCCATTAGCCGAACCACCATTACTCCCTGTCATAACTGTTTTTCCTGGTTTACTGCTCCCACTAGGTTCCATGGCTTCTCTTGGCAAGCCACAGATAATACAGTCTGGTCCGGTATTATTTTGGGGGGCGTGGGGAGATACCCCAGGATATTGTTTCCCGTCTTTAGGTACTCCATCACAAGTCCATGAACTCATGGTTAGATTGCGCTCCTTATCACCATCCTTAAATTATGAACGATTGTTTGAGAATTTGACTCATTTTCGCCATAACATATCTATCAAATTCGGCCATACAAAATTGTATCACAGATTTAACACTGGGGGAGACTGGGGAGACTGGGGGAGCAAAACATTAATATTTTTTCTCGTCTTCCCACAGTTCTTCAATTGACTATATCTATGTTGAATGTCAAAATGCTTGATGTTTATAGCGTTTCTCGGACTCAATATGTACACCTAATATCGCGCCTCCGAACTCCGAACTCCTAACTCCTAACACTAGAAAACTCTGTACCGTTCGGAGCCGCGCTCACGGCGAAGCCTCACAAGTATGAGAAATGCTATATATGTTTGTACGGTTTTTAATAAGTTAGAAATATTTTTATGAAAATTTCTTTAACAAATAGCTCAAGTAAAATATTGAATTTTACTCCCTATTTATTTTTACTCCCGGCTTTACTCTTGCTACTCTTCACTGTTTTTATTCCTGCAATTCAAGCTTTTTCTTTGAGTTTTACTCAATACGATTATGATATTACTCAAGCCCCCCAGTGGGTGGGTTTGGATAATTTTCAAAGATTACTTAAAGATCCGGTATTTTGGTTGACATTAACTAATACCATTTTATATTTGGTTGGTGTTGTTCCTCTCTTGGTTATTTTGCCGTTGCTCTTAGCTATTTTAGTCAACAATAAACTCAAAGGAATCAGTTGGTTTCGCTTAGCTTTTTATGTTCCTGTTGTTATTTCTATGGTTGTGGCTGGAATTGCTTGGAAAGCTTTGTATAGTTCTAATGGCTTGTTTAACCAAATATTAGAAAAAATAGGCTTAAGTGAAGGTATTCCTTGGTTAACCAGTCCAGATTTGGCGATCTGGAGTGTGATGTTAGTGACGATTTGGAAAGGATTGGGCTATTATATGGTTATTTATTTAGCAGGATTACAAGCTATTCCCGAAGAATTGTACGAAGCTGCTGCTATTGATGGTTCCGATGGTTGGCTTAAACATTGGGACATTACTATCCCCTTAATGCGTCCTTATTTATTATTAGTTGCGGTCATCTCTTCTATTGCTGCAACCAAGGTATTTGAAGAGGTTTATATTATGACTCAAGGTGGTCCCTTAAATCGCTCTAAAACCATTGTTTATTATGTTTATGAAAGGGCATTTGAAGATTTGGATATTAATTATGCTTGTACCATAGGACTGATTCTATTTTTAATCATTTTAATTCTTTCCTTTATCAATCTGAAAATTTCTAAGAACCCAACTCTTTAGAAAATCTTAGTTGACAAAGTATTATTAGTTTAATACTTTGCCAATGGGTTTATTTTTTGCTCACAGGAGGAACGGGATCGTAACCACCAGGATGAAACGGATGGCAGCGTAAAATTCGTTTTAAACCCAACCAACTACCTTGTACCGGACCAAATCTCTCAATAGCTTCCAAGGTATATTGAGAACAAGTTGGACGAAAACGACAACTAGGGGGAAACAAAGGAGAAATAAAATTACGATAGCCTTTAATCAGTAAGATTAGAATTTTTTTCATGAATCCTCGCATGGGAAGAAAACGATCAGAAGAGTCCCTTTTTAAACTATAATAAGGGAATTAAGCTATGGAGATCATCAAAGGGTAAGACGATTTATGCCAACCATTGATATCTTGGGGGTTCCTCATGCTTATGAGTTAACGTCTCCATCCTCTAAAAACTCAAACCCTGTTTTAATTTTTATTCATGGCTGGCTCTTGAGCCGTCGATACTGGCATCCTTTGATAGAGCAGTTGTCGGTGGAGTACCCTTGTCTTACCTATGATCTTAGAGGCTTCGGCGATTCTAAACCCTTGAGCGACTCCGTATCAGAAACTTACTCTAGCTCTTCTCCTTACACTTTAGAAGCTTACGCTCAAGATTTAATTATCTTACTGGAAAAATTAAACATTAAAAGAGCTTGGTTGATTGGTCATTCTTTGGGAGGTAGTATTGCCTTATGGGGTGCTGATCTTTGCCCCGAAAAAATACGAGGGGCTATTTGTTTAAATGCGGGAGGAGGCATTTATTTAAAAGAGGAATTTGAGAGATTTCGCTCAGCAGGCCAGCAACTAATTAAGTATCGTCCCCCTTGGTTATCCAATGTTCCTTTGGTTGATATTTTGTTTTCTAGGATGATGGTGGCTAATCCTATTGCCCGACAATGGGGTAAGCAACGAGTCCTAGACTTGGTAAGGGCAGACTCAGAAGCCGCTTTAGGCTCACTCCTAGACTCTACCACGGAGACAGAAGTACATCTATTACCTCAAATTGTCTCTCGTCTGGGACAACCTGTTTATTTTTTTGCGGGGGACAAGGATACAGTGATGGAACCGCAATATGTTAGTTATCTAGCCAGTTTTCACGAACTTTTCAAGTATCAAGGACAAAATGTCATTGAACTTGCCAATTGTGGTCATTTCTCTATGGTAGAACAACCAGAATTATTAGGGGAAAAAATGATCAACATTCTGATAACCCATGAAATCTAAAGGGGACAGGTATTTGAGACTGAGATCGCCTTTGAGATCAGAATCAGAAGAAAAAGATGAGAAATCTGACGAGAGTTTGTTAAATACATTATCATTAATTTAAGGAATCGTTTAGATCATAAGACAATTTAAGTCGTGTTCACTCGTCCCTCCTTGTTGATGGCACTTATTATATCTAAATTTTTTGAATGTTAGACCAGATTCTTGACTCTTCTATGGCCTTTAGTCTAAAAACCCCGATCTTACTATTAATTTTAATCACTCTAGAGGCGGTGCTATCAGCTGATAATGCCATTGCTTTAGCGGCCATCGCCCAAGGGTTAAAAAAGCCAGAATTACAACGTTCAGCCCTTAATCTTGGCTTAGTGGTGGCTTACGTGCTACGAATGTCCTTAATTCTCACAGCTACCTGGGTGGTTAAATTTTGGCAATTTGAACTGTTAGGAGCTATTTATTTACTGTGGTTAGTGTTCAATTATTTTACTTCCCAAGATAATGAAGAAGATAATCATCATGGTCCAGAGTTTGCCTCCCTTTGGCAAGCGATTCCTTTAATTGCCGTTACAGACTTAGCCTTTTCTTTGGATAGTGTTACCACTGCCATTGCTTTAGCTGACGAAATTTGGTTAATTTTGTTAGGAGGAACCATTGGGGTGATTACCCTACGGTTTTTGGCAGAATTATTTATCCGTTGGTTAAACGAGTATACTTATCTTGAGGATGCTGGTTTTATCACCGTTGGTTTTGTGGGATTAAGGTTATTATTCCGGGTGATTAATCCTGAGTTGGTTCCCCCCCAATGGTTAATGATTAGTGCGATCGCTTTAGTCTTTGCTTGGGGTTTTTCTAAACGCAACCCAGACAGCAAAGATGAGGTAAAAATTCCCATTGAACCGATGGAAGATCAAGTTAGTAAAGAACCCGAAAAAATCTCGTCCTAAAAGTGCATAAGCTAACGGTGATGAAGACTACTTAATGAGTGTAGAGAATGAACACAAAACTTAAGGAGTTGCAAAATGTCATTATCAAACGATTTTACTTGTCTGACACTTAGCTTATTGTCATTTGTTGCTTTAGGGGTTCCAGCCAAGGCAACAGACTATCCCGACATTATTGTTAACGGTTCAGTTTCGCAGGAATCCGTTGCTAATCAAGGGGTTATTTTACCTCAATCTACCCCCTTGTTAGTGACCTTTCCCCAAAATACTGTTGTTGATGTGGGACAGGGAGATTCTGCACCGATTATTTTGCCATTAATGCAGGATATTAAGTCTCCTTCGGGAGATATATTGATTCCTGCTAACACTCCTATTAGTTTGAAAGTACAACCTTATGGAGATGGTGCTTTATTGGTGGCAGAATCTATCATTTTGAATAGTCAAATGATTCCTATTAATGCTATCAGTTCTGTGTTACCTGGAAGAACGATTACCGTTAGAACCGCAGAAGAAATGGCCAGACAAGGAAGTAAAGTCTATGGTAACTTAGCCAATGCTCTTGGTGGTGTATTTGATGCTGATATTCCTGATATGCAAAGAGGCAGTTTTGGCGGTGTTGCTTTTGGTATTTTAAAAGGTTTAAGTAGTCCTGATAATGTTAGAGTTGTAGAAATTGGCGCAGGAACTGTTCATCTTTTAAAGTTACAATCATCCCAACAATTAAGTTACCGTTAATTGAAGTTGTTTGATGGGCAAAGTAAGAGACAAAAAATTAATGGAACCATAATCGCTTATCTTGTCCACCAAACTCTCTAGTGCAGCTTGGCGAAAGTAATCCACCAGATTTTTACAGAAACTTCCGTGACTAGCCACGACAATGTGTTTCAATGAAACTAACGGAAGAATCTCGAAGTTGATGTCCATGATAAAAGCATTGCCAATTAACCTCTCCAACCTACAGAAAACAGTACTCCAACAAATAGTGAGAGGGACAACAAACCCCTATCGCCTTGTTAGACGAGCCAAGCTAATCTTAGCCGCAGCATCAGGAGAGAGCAATAGTTCGATTAGTCGAAGATTAGAATTAGACCGAGTACAAGTGCGTCAGTGGCGATCGCGATGGTTTGAGGAGAGAGAAAAACTGAGTGCCGCCGAAGAACAACAGGTAACGGAGAAAGCATTAATGGTCTTGATCAAAGGAATTTTAAGCGATCGCCCAAGACCTGGAACAACAAAATCCTTTACGGTCGAACAAGTAGTCCAGATTGTAGAGATCGCTTGTGAAGAATGTGAAAAATCAGACAGACCAGTGAGCCATTGGACACCTTCAGAGTTGGCGGATGAAGCCATAAAAAGAGGAATTGTCGAAAAGATTTCCCCCCGTAGTGTGGGGCGTTTTTAAAAAAGAAGCGACATTACAACCACATCTCGTTCGTTACTGGTTAAATGCCAAAATTGATGATCCCTTAAAATTTAAAAAGCAAGTCAAATATATCTGTGAACTTCATCAAGAAGCTAAAACTTTGTTAGAACAAGGAATTCATTTAATTAGTACAGATGAAATGACAGGGATTCAAGCTCTTGAGAGATTATTTCCGAACAAAAGAATCAAGCCTAAACAAGTAGAAAAAATCGAATTTGAATATGAAAGACACGGAACTTTAAGCTTGATTGCGAACTGGGATGTGGCAAGAGGAAAAGTTGTTAGTCCCTCTATTGGACCGACAAGAACAGAACAAGATTTTTCTGAACATATCCAGAGAACGATTAAGATTGATGAAAAAGCAGAATGGATTTTTATTGTAGATAAACTCAACACTCATAAATCGGAAAGCTTAGTCAAATTAGTAGCAGAAAGCTGTGGAATTACTATTGATTTGGGGAGAAAAGGAAAGGAGGGAATTTTGCAATCTATGGACAGCAGAGCAGATTTTTTATCAGATGAATCTCATCGAATTCGCTTTGTTTATATTTCCAAACATACATCGTGGCTTAATCAAATTGAGTGTGGGTTTTCGATCTTAGTCCGGCGTTTACTCAAAAGAATTACTGTCCGTTCAACTGAAGAACTATCCCAAAAAATTCTCAATTTTATTGATTACTTTAATCAACATTTTGCTAAGCCGTTCGTTTGGAAATTTAAGGGCTTTAAAGATCATAAGTGACTGGTAGATTATTTTTGCTAAGCTGCACTAGTCAAGGCACAACAACAGTTATCTCTTCAACAAAGACTGATTGACCAGCAACAACAACAAATCTCTACACAACAGCAAGAAATTGAAAAATTGAAAGAAGAGAGAGATAAGCTAAAAAACCGTAACTCAAAAAACAGTTCAGTCCCCCCATCATCAGACCCACTAAAAAAGCCTTCTGACAAAAAGAAACGCAAAAAAGGATTTAAACGCGGACCAAAATATGACCACCCAGGGAAGACCCGTAATGGTTTTGGTCAGCCCGATAAGATAGTCACTTTAGAACTAGAAAACTGTCCTGTTTGTGGGGGTTCAGTGGAACGAGATGAAGTAGTTCCCGAAAAAGTCCAGCAAGTGGCTGAAGTAGTAGACCAACCCATAGAAATCAGGGAATATCGTCGCGGATTCTATAAATGTCCTAGTTGTGGATGGTCAGATTACAGTCCTGTTCCATTGGGAGTTAAAGAAGGATTCCGTTATGGGGCGCGATTAAGTAGCATCGTGGGCTGGCTTGGCTATGGGGGTAATCTTACATGGCGTAAACAGGAACATTTTATAGAGTATGTCTTTGGCATTCCCATTTCTCAAGGGAGCCTTGCCAAAATGCACAAATGGTTTCAAGAAAGTTTAGAACCCTTGACCCAACAGTGGTTAAAGTACATCCAGCAGCCAGGAATCCGATGTGTTGACGAAACCAGTTATTGCATCGATGGCATCAAGTATTGGGTTTGGGTAGCCACATCAAATGAGGTCTGTGTGTTGATGTTGGCTCCCACTAGAAGCTCCGCAGAAGTCGAGAAATTGTTAGGAGCAGATTTTAAGGGCATCCTCACCAGTGACTGCTATAGTGCCTACTTTAGACAAAGTGCGATGGCCAAACAGAAATGTCTGGCACATTTAGAACGAGAGTTAGAGTCCCTTAAAACCAGTCGTTTTCAAGCGAATCGAGAATTTGCTGCCGATGTACAGCAAGTTTTAGCAACCGCCCGTATCCATTATCGTCATTATCATGCTCGAAATTTAACCCTTGAAGACTTAGGCTCCAAAAGAACAGAAGTCGAGAACTCACTGCAAAAGATTTTTAAAGCAACTCCCAAAAAAGGATGGCCTTATGATGCACAAAGATTGATTAACCGTCTCAAACGTCATTGGGAAGAGTGGTTCACCTTTCTAACTTATCCTGAAGTCAAACCAGATAATAATGATGCTGAGAGAGCTTTACGTCCCATTGTCATTCATCGCAAAGTAAGTGGGGGAGCAAGAAGCGACTGGGGTGCAGAGTTAGTCACCCAAATGTTCAGTTTTTTAGAGACCATGAGATTACAGGGGCAAAATGCCATTGTCCAATTATGCGAATTATTTTCATTAGCTGGTCGGAGTCCCCCAGGATTAGAGATGTAAAAGGCTCCGGAGCCGATGGGGGATAGATTTTTCTTGATCGCCCTATCTCTCTGCACAAAAATACACAGGGTTAGCGGATAATCTCCGCTAATAAAAAACTATCTTACTATTCTTTTTTTTTCTCATATTGTTGTTTTTATTTGAGGTTTTTAAAAGACTTGATTCTGGGAATGTTAGTCATTTAAATAGCCGTAATAAATTAGCTTAAATTTTACGCTAAATCACAGGGCTTATATTTTTGTTGACTCAACTGATGTTGTTTGTAGTGCTTTTCAATAAGACTTTTTTGTTGCGGTGAGCAGTTACCATATTTCTGCTATTTCTAGATTTTTTTTGTATTCTCTCCCATTGGAACGAACCTGATAAAGTTGGCAACAGGATGCTAATTTATCCCTCTGGTTAAGATTTTTATTGTTTAACATAATTGAACTTCTAACTAAAATAATAAAAAAAAAGAAAAGGATTAAGGCGACAATTAAACCCTCAATCCACGACATAAAAAATACTAAAAGTCTGATTATTTACCTTACCAAGCTAATAAATTTCCTAAGTAATTTTGCCTGATTTGAGTATCATTTACATAACGAGTGGTTTGGTTTTGTTGATAGATGCCATAACGATAAGCTTCTGATTGAATCACAACGGAACAATCTTGCTGCCGGATTAAATCAACTGATTGAGATTGCCAACCTGTATTAGCTCCAGATACTTGACTATTGCTCTGTTGAGACTCAGTAATTATTTTATCATTAACTGTTGCTCGATTATCATATCCAGCACCTTGTCTTTGGTTACGAACTTCATAAATATTACAATGTTTATTAGGATCAAAAGTACCAACAAATGACTGATATTCTTGTGCCATTATAGGTAAATAACTACTTAAAGAAACTAGAAAACTCAGAGACATGAAATATGAACGAATCAAAAACATAAATTAGGATCCTCACTAACAAGATAAAAGACGTACTTAGAGACAATATTTAGGTAGCTATCTAGGATTTTAGTCATATTAAATCCTAGATTTTTGGTTATTTAATCTTTCTTTAAAAAGACAACCCAGACCCAATAGTATTATTTATAAATGTAGAGTCGTGTGCTGGACTATAAATATCAACAGGAACGCCAATTTGTGTCCTAATAACTGGACTATTAATCCCATAAGGTAAGGGTTGACTACCCCCCACAAGATGAGAACTATTGCGGCCTTGTTTAACTGTTCCAGAACCTGTATAAACTTGGCTAGAAGTATTAGTTGTTGCATTTCCCCAACAATTTCCCATGGTTTGCATTTCTACATTATTGTTTTGTTGTACCGGTATAGATGCTCCTCTAATAGCAAGTTGTAAAGAAACATCTGTCATGGCGCAACCTGCATGGGCAGTTTGACCATTTAGGGGGATTGACATCAGTAAAGTTGCCAACAGTAGAAAGAAATTTGAGGTTATTTTCATGTTCTTGATTTCCAATAAGTAAAATGAAAGAAAAAGCAGGGAATTATAATATGTTTATTAGTTATCCCTGCCGATTTAATTAGAATCCGAAAGGACTCTGTTGACTTTGATTATTTAACTGAAATCCAGAATTATCCACTGAATTAAAACCTCCGATTGCAGCACCAGTTTGGCCACTTCCTATTTCAGAAATACCAACATTATTACCAAATCCAAAACCACTATTTTGTCGTTGAGTATTAAATTGCCCCATGGTATTTGTGACATTGTTTCTGAAACCTTCTCCTACCGCAGTTTGAGAACCATACATAGTGGAAGAAGCAGCATTATTTCCAGGACTCAAAAAGCCATTTTGCCCTTGAAAAGAACCTTGACGCATGGTATTATTAAGGCGGTTACCAGAGCAAATGCCGACCCCTGTTTGCTCAGCAAGCTGTTGATTGATAGCGGTATTATCAGCTTTGACGGCAGTAGAAAGAGTTATTAAAGAAGACAAAACAATACCCGAATTTCTCACAAAATCTGCGATCGCCAAACACAGAAGCCTTACAGGAAGTGGGTTTGAACAGAGCGATCGCAGATTTCCCCAACCAACAGTCTGTTGTCAGATTTTAAGTTAAAATCAACCCGAATTAGACAAAGATGAAAAGATAAATCAATCACTCATTTTTCCAAAAAAATTATTAATAAAATCTCTAATAGTACTAGATTGTTAGAATAAAATATGCTATAATTTAATTATTAAAGCAATTTACCTTAAACTGATTTAATGAGTCCCAGTCATCCCCGAACCCCTCGTCAAGTAATCAACTTTAGTAAACAGAAAGGAAAAGAAATAATCGCTAATTTTGATGGGGGACTAATCACTTCAGATGCGGGGATTGTCTGGATAGCTGAGTTGGATAAAAAACTGGGAATTACGGAGAAGTTTGGTAACTGTTTTCAAGATCATCGTCATCAATCTTATGTAGATCATTCCGTTCATGAGTTATTAGCACAAAGGCTTTATGGAATTATTTTAGGCTATGAAGATGTCAATGACCATGATAAATTACGTCACGATCCTGCCCTTAAGATCGCTTTAGAAAAGCTTAATGAACTTGAAGATAAAAAGGGATGGTTAGCTGGAAAAAGTACAATTAATAGATTGGAATATTGTCCTGCCTTAAGTATTATATTAGATATGGATGTCACGGATGACCAAGTACATGGTAATCAAGAAGGGGCATTTTTTAATAGTTATTATCACGGAGTATGTTATGCTCCTTTATATATTTTCTGTGGGCATCATTTATTAGTTGCTAAACTTCGTTCATCTAATGTAGATCCAGCCGATAGAGCCTTAGACGAATTACAAAGAATTATCGGACTAATTAGAGAAAAATGGTCAGAGACTCATATCCTAGTTAGGGGTGATAGTGCCTATGCCCGTGAAGAAATCTTCTATTTTTGTGAAAATCAGCCTTTAGTTGATTATGTTATAGCTATGGGAACAAATGGCGTTCTTAAGTTACGAGCGGATGATGTAATTGAAAAAGCCAAACATGAATATGAAAAAAAACTAGCTCCAATAACTGAATTAATGGATAGTTTATTTCAGAAAAAAGAAGATTTAGAAGAAGTTAAAAAATTAGTACCAATTTCTACTTGGTATCGCTCTATTCGTTATAAAACAGGAAAGTCATGGAGTTGTCAAAGAAGAGTAGTGACAAAAGTTTTTATGGAAGTGATGGCTTAAAAATGCGCCATGTGGTGACATCTTTGCCCGCTTCAAAAATTCCACCCTCAAAACTTTATACAAAAAAATACTGTCCGAGAGGCGAGATGGAAAATCGGATTAAAGAACAACAATTAGACTTGTTAGCTGATAGAACTTCAACTCAAACACTTCAAAGTAATCAACTAAGATTATGGATACATTCCTGGGCTTATGTTCTCATAAATGCTTTTTGTCAACACTGTTTAAAAAAAACTTCATTGGCTAAAGCAACTGTGGGAAGAATACGTCTAAATCTTCTTAAGTTGGGAGCCAGAATAAAGATTAGTTGTAGAAGAATTATTATCGCTATAGCTAGTGCTTGTCCTTATCAAGATATTTTGTCTATTGCTAACAAAAGAATTAAAACTATTCCTAATACTGGATAAGTAGAATAAGTTGTTTTTTAAAAAAGATATCTATCATAAGTTGTTGACTGACTGATACTTTCATTTAGTCTTATTTATCGTGGAGAAAATCAAAAGTTAATATAATTATTCCCTCTTAAACTCAATTTTTGTCAATTTTTTTTATTCATCTATATTCAAAATTTCTATTAGTCCTAAAAATTATCATTTTTCATCTCTGGATTGGGCTTTCAAATTAATTTGTGAGAAATCCGGGTATAAACGTTATATGAACGGGTCTTTAATATCCCTAACACAAAAAGGACTTTCTTTCTTGGTTCTAACCTTAGTCACCGGCGTTAGTCCCTTAGCAGCTAACGCACAAGTCAAGTTGAGTTCTCCCCCCCCTGTCAAGTTAGTTCAAGCTGCTGACAAGGTGGATGAAGAAGGGTTAAAAAAGGAAGCAGCAGAAGTGATTAAACTTTTGAGCGAAGAAAACTATGGTCGAGTTAGAACCATGTTAAATCGTGAATTAGCCATTGAGTTAACCACGGATCAAATAGGGGAAATTTGGGCTAATCTAATTGAATTAACTGGTCCAGTGACAAAAGTGGTTGGTTATAAGGTTATACTGACTATTAATGCTGATCTGGTGGTGGTAGACACAGAATTTGACGATGGAACCAGCGATCAATTTGTGGTGACGTTCAACAAAAAAGGTGAAATAGTGGGCATTGACTTCCCTAATGTGGAGTCAATCGAAGAAATTGCCGAGATTATGGTTAATTCTGTTGCTATTAATGATTTTGCGAGAGCTAGAGGTTATTTACATCCGGCCTTGAAAACAGAAATTCTCCCCACTCGACTGCAAAGCTCTTGGCAGAATATTCAACGAGAAAGCGGACTGTATGAGCGTATTGAGGAGATAACTGTACGGCCCGGTTCTGGGGTTGATGAGGTGGATCTTGTTGTGGTAGAAGCCAAATTCCAGAAGGGAATTAGACAATTTTTATTCATATTCGATGATAACCGCCGTATTGTTGGGGTTAATCTGGCTGAATAAGTCAGTGAGGTGGGCAATGCCCACCCTACTTGTTTATAAATCAGCAAAAACTTCTTTGGCTGCGGCCAAAGTCTTGTCAATATCCTCTGAGGTATGGGCTAAGGAAGTAAATCCGGCTTCAAACTGAGAAGGAGCTAGATAAATACCTTTTTCTAACATTCCTCTATGAAAACGTCCAAATTTAGCTGTATCAGACTTTTTGGCATCGTCGTAGCTTTTGACGGGGCCTTCGGTGAAGAATAAGCCGAACATTGCCCCAACATAGCCACCACAAACACTATGACCAGCATCTTTGCCTATCTTAATTAAGCCTTCGCTTAATTGTTGGGTAATTTGCTCTAATTGCTGGTAAGTTCCTGGTTTTTGCAGCAATTCTAGGGTTTTTATCCCTGCGGTCATGGCTAAGGGATTACCGGATAGGGTTCCTGCTTGATACATGGGTCCGGCTGGAGCTACCATCGACATGATATCTTGACGGCCACCGTAAGCACCAACGGGTAAACCACCACCGATGACTTTACCCAATGTGGTTAGATCGGGGGTTACGCCAAATTTTGCTTGGGCCCCACCGTAGGAAATACGGAAACCGGTCATTACTTCATCAAATACTAATAAAGCACCGTTTTCTTGGGTTAATTCCCGTAATCCTGCTAAAAAGCCGCCATCGGGTACAACAAACCCAGAATTGCCCACTACAGGCTCTAAAATGACCCCTGCAATCTGATCGGGATTTTCGGCAAATAGGGCTTTAACTGCTTCTAAATCGTTGTAAGGGGCGGTTAAGGTGTTCGCAGTGGTGGTTTTGGGAACCCCAGGAGAGTCGGGTAAACCAAGGGTAGCGACTCCAGATCCGGCTTTCACCAAGAACATATCTGCGTGGCCGTGGTAACACCCTTCAAATTTAATGATTTTGTCTCGGCCAGTAAAGGCCCGCATTAAGCGCAATACGGACATACAAGCTTCGGTTCCTGAGTTGACAAAGCGGACCATTTCGATGCTAGGAACGGCATCGATGACCATTTCTGCTAAGGTATTCTCTAAGGAACAAGGTGCGCCGAAACTGGTTCCTTTGTCTAAAGAGTTGTGAAGGGCGGCGATAACGTCAGGATGGGCGTGGCCACAAATAGCGGGGCCCCAGGTTCCGACATAATCAATGTATTGGTTGCCGTCTACGTCCCAAATATAAGCCCCTTTGACGTGATCAAAGACGATGGGTTGCCCTCCAACGGACTTAAACGCCCTCACGGGGGAACTTACGCCCCCCGGCATTAATTTCTGTGCCGCAGCGAAAATTTCTTCTGATTTTGTGGTTTTCAATGATGTTGTGGTAACCAACTTAAATCTCCTTATGTTCGTGACGTACTTCTCATCATGCTTCCGTGGGACTCCATAGGGTTGTTTAATTTAAGAGATAATTACAACCATCGTGTGACTGTTTCTATGGACACGGTTAAGCTTTACTTAAGTCTTTGATTGAGAATTCGTTATATCTTCCATTGATCCTTATTATACGATGATGGCTGCCTTTTTTATCTTCATGTTGTTCTATTACTGTAAACTTCTAACAATAATGGGTAGTGCTGTAGACTTCATGAGTAGGAAAAAACCGAATAGTGTAAATATTCTATAATTGAAGTCAAACAATCTCTGATCAAGTAAAACAATGACAATTATTCTAGATGATATAAAACCTGAAATCTTAGAAGAGTTACAAAATCAAGCTACTTATCATGGTAGAACTTTAATAGAAGAAATTAAGTTTATTTTAACTAATGAAGTTAAAAAAAATAGAACTAATATTCGTTATAATGCTTGGGGTAAACCTGTAACGAAAGAGTCGATTGAAAATACGATTAATGAAATGAAAGCGTTACGAAAAAACATTGCAATAGATCAAAGTAATATTAGAGAGATGAGAGAACAGGGGAGAAGATTTTGATAGAATTTGTTTTAGATTGTTCAATTTCAATTAGTTGGGTTTTAGTGGATGAAGATGATGATTATGCTAATTCTATTTTAGATTTAATGACAGATGCAACTGCTTTTGTTCCTGAAATTTGGTCATTAGAAGTTGTTAATACTCTATTAGTAGCTGAAAGAAGAAATCGGATGACAATTGAACAAAGTGAACAAGCAATTAAATTATTACAATCTTTACCCATTGTAATTGATACTTTAACGTCATCACAAGCTTTTCAACAAACATTAAAATTAGGAAGAGAACAGAGTTTAGCTTCTTATGATGCTGCTTATTTAGAATTGGCTTTGCGTAAAAATTTACCTTTAGCAACGAATGATAATCGTTTAATTGAAGTGGCAAAACGTTGTCAAGTTAGGTTAATGGAAGTATAGGTAATCGCTGTTTTAATTCTTTGTATATCTTGAGGGTTAATTGAACGGAAATCTTTTTTAACACGCTTATTAAATTCTATTCTGTACAGGCTCACTTTCAACCTCTAATTCATTAAAAAATTCCTCAAATGTCAATTTTTCTTGTTCATTATCATTGATACGTTTATCTGCTTCTTCAATGTCGATTTTGTCTTCTGCTTCTTCTAAGAGTTTGATAAAGAGTTCATAGTCTTTTGCTGGAATCATATAAACTGGTTCTTGTCCAGGTTGTTTAATTTTGATATGCTCTAAATCACAAGCTACATGATTTAGGGTATCAGTAAAATTATTTTCTGCTTCTTTAGAGGATAAAGACCAAATTTTCATATTTAATAGATGATGAATAGAACCTACATAAGATTATATACTATAATTAAAGTTGTAGAATGATTTAGCCTTAAAGGAATATGCAATATCAGGTTTGTATTAAAAAAACAGAAGAAGGATATGCTGTTTGGTGTCCTAGTTTACCTGGATGTGCTTCTCAAGGAATAACAAAAGAGGAAGCTCTTGAGAATATTCAAGATGCAATTATTTCTTATTTAGAAGTTGCCAAAGAACTCAATACTGGAATTGAATCTTGTTATGTAGAAGTAGAATTAAATCATGCCTAATGTTCCTGGAGTTAATCATAAACGAGCCATTAAAGCATTTGAAAAAGCAGGTTTTTCGATTGTTCGACAGGGTAAACATATTACCATGACTGATGGTGAACATATCTTAATCATTCCTAGAGCAAATCCTATTAATGGTTATACAATGGGCGCAATTATTAAAGGTTCAGGAATGACAGTTAAAGAATTTAAGAAGCTTTCATAAACAATAAGTTAAGGAAATTTAATAGTCTATCCAAAAAAAAGAAAGTAACCAGAAAATTTAAGAGTATTTTTATGAAGATCCCCCTAAATCCCCCTTACAAAGGGGGACTTTTGATGATTCTCCTGTTTGTCAAGGGTACTTCTGATAATTCCCCTGTTTGTCAGGAAGACTTCCGATAATTCCCCCCTTTTATAAGGGAGGTTAGGGGGGATCAAACAAGCTATAAGATTACCGAAAGACTTCTGTAATTTGTGTTTTCCATTTGCTGGTAGTATCAATCTTTGTCAAACTCCTTGGTTTGGTGGTGGTGTTGGTATGAATATCGCTTGGCGATTTTTACTCAATCCCGAAAATAAAATTTTCTTTGTGGCTATTGATTTACTTGCGTCTCCTAAAGAGCTATTGAACTTAGCTCGTTAATTAGCTATATTTTTGCTATATTTTTAGATATAGTAAAATCACAATTGATACGATAGATGCGCTCTACTGGTTAGGGCGTATTCTAATGACTTTAAAACTCCGATATGAACAGCAACACTCAACAATCATTAGATAAAGATCAAAAAATTGCTCAAGAAGGATTGAAAAAAGCTTATGCTAGAGAAACGAAAACACTGGTGGACGAAATTAATCAAAAAGCCAGTCAAATAACTGACATTAACGATATTTGGGCTTTAAGTGACTATTTGAATAGCCAACGCTACAATATCGAAGGTAAGTATGACTTTGGAGAGTCTACATCCGTTTTTGTGTTGGCTCAATTAGTTAAAGAAAAATGGTTAACCCTCGATGAATTAAGCGATTTAACCCCTTCGACAAGAGCCAAAGTTGCTGCTCTGGCAAAGATGTAATAATATTTAATCATCTTAATGTTGCCATTTATCTCTAAATTGTAGAACATCAGGGATGAATGGCAAATAAATAGAAATAAACCCAAGGGAGTCAATATATAGTTTAACTTTTTTGCACAAAACCGAGTATCTTTATTTTAACAGCAACTTAGGTAAAGATTAAAGTTTCACCTGAAAAATTCTGTAATTTGTTCTTTCCAGTTGTTGGTGGTATCAATCTTTTTAACATAACTCATTTCTTCTTCATTAAAGTCTTGAATATTATTTTTTTGTTGCTGCAATAAGTCAGAGGTTGCATCAGAAATATCTCCTTTACGTTTTGAAAGGCGATCACTTAAAATTTCTACAGGCGCATAACAAGATAAAATTGTCAAGAAAATGTTATCTTTTTTAGCTATTTCTATCACAGGTTTTCGCAATTGATGACGATCAAATTTAGCGTCTAATATCAGATTAAATCCTTCTTTAGCAACTATTTCACCCAGTTTAATCAACCTTTCATAAGTTTTTTGGTTCATTTCTTCATTATAAAGTTCACTGTTTCCTGTTTCATCTAAACTCACATTTCCTAAGTGTTTTCTCACAGCATCAGAACGAATTAAAATACCATTAATTTTTTCAGCAATATATTTTGCTACAGTTGTTTTTCCTGATCCTGATAACCCTGACATGATAATAATTTTACCTTGATGTTGTTGGGTATATTTCCAAGCTAAATGATAGTAATTTTTGGCTTCTTGTTGCGCTTTCTGATGATTTTCTTGGGAAATATTAGGATCATCAAGTATAATGGAATTAACTTTTGCTCTAACATAAGCTTGACGGGAAAGATAGACGGGTAAAACTTGTAATCCTTGCCAATCTCCTGTATGTTCTAAATAAGTATTGAGGAAAATATTACTCAAGTCTTGACGGTTTCTTGCATCTAAGTCCATAACAGTAAATGCAACATCACACATAACATCAACATAACGGAATTCCTCGTTAAATTCAATGCGATCGAATAACTGTATTTTATTGTTCCACAGACAAATATTTTTTAAGTGTAAGTCTCCATGACATTCTCTTATTTTATTCTCTTGTTTTCGTTTTCTAAAATAGTCTTGTTTTAGTTTAAAATAGCTATCTGTAAAGTTCTTTGTTTCTTGATATTTTTCTTTAGTTTGAATAATACCAATATATTTATCTGTGATCTCGTAATTCTCATCAATGGATTTTTTGATAACTTCAATGTCACCAAAACTACGAATATAATCATCGGTTTTCGTATTTTTGTGAAACTCTGCTACTATTTTTCCTAACTCTTCTAAATGATGTTTTTCTAATTTCCCTGCTAGAAATAGATTGATAAATAAACTATCTTGAGGAAATTGATTCATCTTGAGAACATAATCTATGATTTCTCCTTCTCCTCCTATTTTTACTTGCTCATTTTGTATAGTAATAGGCAAAACATCTAAATAAATATCAGGGGCGATCGCTTGATTCATAGTCAACTCTTGGTTAAGGAAATGTTGACGTTTTTCCATACTTGAATAGTCCAAAAAGCCAAAATTAACAGGTTTTTTGATCTTATAAGCATAATCTCCTGTTAAGAAAATAGCAGAAATATGGGTTTGAATAACTTTGATAGTAGTTTCTACAACATGGGGATAACTATTGGTGTTTTGTAGTTGTTTAATAAGGTTTGAAAGTTCCATTATTACTCCTAAATATTAATACTAAGATTTAAGTAACTCTAATATGATCAGCAAATTTAAACTCTTGAAGTTGTTTTAATTGTTCAGAAACTTCCTTGAATATTGATAATACTTGTTTAAAAGTTCTATTAACAATTTCTAAGGCGATCGCATCTCCAGAATGACCCCCAATACAAATTTGATTATCAACAACATTACTAATAAGAAGGGTACTGCCCAAGTTAGGATGAACTAAGTCACAGAATAACGCATATAAATCATGAATTGATTGTTCTTCTTCTATCCATTTTTGTAAACAAGTCAGCACATTAACCTGAGAATTTTTGAGAATATTTCCAGGTTTAAGATTATCCAATTCATCAAAATAATCCACCAAAAAATCTCCCCAATCAAATCTATTTCCCATGAGATGTTTTTCTAACCAAGGAATAATAGTTTCTACCTCTTCCGTGGTAACTTTGCCATCTTCTAAGGCCATTTCTACGAGAGGAACCATTTTGCCAGTAACATAATATCTCAGAATAGCAGTATGTTCAATTAAGGATCTCCCAATCAGTCCATATAACAAATAATTTTCTTCATTTAACACTTGAATTAAAGACTTACATAACGTATAATACTTGTTGATATAGACAGTCAAAATTGCCTCTAAATAATGGTCATACAAATTATGACTATCTTTATCGATGGGACTCCACATCAAATTTTTTTCACTTTTTTGGTGTAAAAATTCCGTGATTTCTTCAAAGGTTGCCAAAGAATCAATAAGATCGGGGGCAATTTTTTCACGTATTTTTGTGTTGAATTTAATCATGGTTTGTCGTTTTTCTCCTTCTAAATGAGATACCCCCAACCCCCCTTACTAAGGGGGGCAAGGGAGGATGCGATCGCAGACAAATAAAGTGCCACTTCCCACACAAAAAGGAATAGTAATCAAGTTAATAAAAGGAACACTAATTAACAGTAAACAAATAGCAGCAAACCCTGCACTTGCTGGAAAAGTTTTCCAGACAAGAGCAACTTTTTTTCTAAACTTTAGTCTTCTTCTTTCCAATGCAGCATCAAAAAAGTCTAAACAAATAAGATTTCCTGTCACCGTTAAACCTCCCACAGTAGAAATAATAGCCCCAATTACAGGAAGAAAACTCAAGAAAAAGATTAGGATCCCACAGGATAACATTAACACAATTTTTTTCAGTTCAAATAAAATAGCGCGCCAAATATCTCGAACAATTCCCACTTCTATAATTTCTATATTATCTGTCTTAATTTTCTCTATTTTCTCCGATAAACTCCCATACCAGGGTGCAGCTAATAATACCCCAAATTGCACCAAAATAAAACCTGTTAAAATTAATAACAATACACTCAAAATAATTCTAATTAACCAGGCTAAAAATATTACCAGATAATCTAAACCATTCAACCAACTAGGAAGATCAGCTAATAATAGATCAAGACGGTTAAGCAGACTATCTGTTAAGAGTTCAGTAATTTCCCAACCGAAGAAAAATAAACCAATATAGAGAAAAATCCCAACAACAATATTAACTAAAATAGGAACAATAATATAAGATAATAGACTAGGATTAGATACAAAAAGTCCTAATAAACGGAAAGGGTAACTCATTCCTGAAAAAAAAACCAAAACCTGTGATAATTTGTAACATAATTATTCTTCATTTTATTTCACAGGGACATTCTTTATTTTACCATTGATTACAGTAGGGTGGGTTAGAGGGCTATAATGCACGGTTATCACAGTAATATAACAATCCGTCGTAACCCACCATTTTAGTTGAAATAATCTACTACCTAATATTTAGTTTATTCTACCACTAATTGAAAGCATCACCATCATCTTTAACGGAATCTAAAATACCTTTAAAGGGGTTTCTTGCTTCATAATCAAGTTTTTGTCCCCATTGCCATAAAACGGTACAGACTCCTAAAATACCTATCCAAATAATAGTAATTTGTTGCCAGTTTAAACCAAACCAATCATAAAAAGCATAAGAAGAATAACCTAAGACAATAGGAAAAGTGCAGAAGAAAGGAAAAGCCAAAATTGCCAGATAGCGACTCTTATCTATTTTATCCTTTGCTCGATACCAAGCTCCTAAACCCACCCCTACTATTCCTCCTATTGCTATGGCTATCCATGTCCCTAATACCGTTTTGATTAATACAATATCTGCTGGTAAATTAAGCACTCTTTGTATAAAGAATGATAAAATTGTTCCAACTATTCCCCCAATTATTCCTCCAAATATAATAATTACTGCTAACTCTCTAATAACTATGTCTTGAGGTTTTTCGGTTTTTTCAGTGCTTTTTGCGCCAGAGCTAACTATCGTTGCTATAACTCCTGCTATTACTAATACTGTTACCCCTAAAATCAATAATTCCAATATTCTTATTTTTAGGATAGTTCCTGTCAACATCAGTATAATAATTATTGACAGAAAATTAACGTAAAGTAGTCTTAATGAATCAGAACCTTCTACAGCAACATTATAAAGATTATTAATATTTATATCAGAAGAATCATAAATTAATAAGGAGCGGAATTCTTCTAAAAATGTTATTATCCCCAATAGACTAAAAGTGATAAGAAATTCGGGGTCTAATATTTCTGTAAAACCTTGCAATAAAATTACCCAAAAATACCAAATTAATAAAGATAAAGAAGGAGTAACTATCAAATTTATGATGTTCATGGGATCACGAAACATTATGACAAAGAGTTCTGCCAATGAAATTAAAGAAATAACAAAGCTAATTACTAAAACTATGTAATAATGCCATGATTTTTGAAAATTATAATTAATATCTTTGGCATATAATTTGATCCAATCACGGCGAGTTGGAGTTCGATAATTAATGAGACGATTTAATAGATTTAGCTGTAAACGCTTATTAAGAGAAAATATTTTAAATTGCCAAGTATTAAGACCTTCTGGATCTCCTAAAAGTGTCTTTATCCTCCGTCTGAAAAGTGCTTGTAAGTGAGGAAATCCTCTAGGTTTTACTAGAAGTTCATCAATAAAAAGTCCATCATAATCACGTTCAATATCTACTTTTTTAGGTAGTTTACCTTGCTCAAGAGTTTCAATAGCAGCAATAGGAATAATAATACGAGGATCAACTGGTTTAAAAAATCCAGAAGGGGCATTTTTAATTGATGATACTTTTATTAAATAAGCTAAACGACTGGTAATTATAAACAAAGCAGAGTCAGAATTATTCTCAAAAGGTCGCCAAATATAAGTTAATTCATTTACTGGAGTTTGTTCATTTTTCAATAGATATTGAGACAATTTTTCTTCTACTTCTGGATTTTTTAATAATACACCTAAATGCCAAGCAACATAAATTGCAAAATCTTCATCTTCATGCCATAAAAAAGGCACTAATTTAACAGCAGCATCAGGGGTTCCAATGCGGTAAATATCATCGATCGCTAATTTTCTTGTTGATTTTATTGGTTTGTCCATTTTTCTAACTCCTCTAGTGCTACATCTCCCATATCCACTAATAAATCACTAATAAAATTAAGACTATTATAATGCTTTCCTAATGCTCTTGCAGCTTTCGGTAAATTGGTTTTTGATAATATTTTTGCTGCTGCTTCTCGCTTTGATAATGGTTCATTTTCATTGTTTAAAATATTAGTTAAAAAGCTAAATAAGGCTTCACCCCTTGGACGAACATCGGCTGCAACCACTGCAAATGCTTTATGAGAGGCTTCATTCTCTAAATTTGACTTTAAACTCTCCAGAATCTCTTTTTCTACCTCTGGTTGGATTTTAGCAGCATCAGCTAAACATTCAAATCCTGTTAATTGATCTTTCTCATAAATTTCTTTAATAACATCAGTGCTATCATTAACTAAACCGCACCATAATTTAACAATTTCCCGCCAACTATCGGGATCAACTTGAAAGCGACTTATTAGAGTTTCTCCTTCTTCTCGCATGGCCAAAGCGGTGAAATATTCTTGTAAAGTTAAATGAGAAAACATATAATTTTCTCCCCCATCTAGTTTCTGTAACATTCCACTTCTTTCCACAATTTCATCAATAATAGGAAGAATATCATTATCTGTGCGACTTAAGCTAGAGAGTTCTTTCTTCACTTCTTCTCGAACGTTTTTCAACGATAAACTTTTCCTATCTTTACCTAATTTATCGGGGTTATTTTGAGCATATAATGCTAACCGTTGCAAAATACTTTTTTTCTCAGATAATCGATAGTTATTATATTGTTGTAAATAAGGTCTTTCCATATCTCTTAACTCTAATAAGCGATCTGTTACTTTATTATAAAATTCTAGACGAGAATGGGGTAATACAAAAGTAGAATCTATGTAAAGAGAAGCAATTAATGTTAAAATTAATGGGTTTCTTGCCATTTGTAAAATTTGGGGACGTTCTCGCAAAGAAGCAATTAATTGTTCCCTGGAATGATCAGGGGTAAATGATTCTTTCCATGCTCTTAGAAAGCGTCTAATTTGCTCATCATCAAAGTCAACTAAGGTTAAAGTTTGATCAACATTATACTTAAATTGTTCTTGATAAACTGCAACACGACAAGTAATAATCACTCGACATTGATCATATTTTTTCAAAAAATCTTGAATTATTTGTACAACATGAGAATGCTCTTTACTTGCTACTTCATCCAATCCGTCCAATAATAACATCAATTTCCCATTATTTAACTGTTGTTCAACAAAATTATCTGCTTTGGGAAAGTTTCTACGTTCAAATGCTTTAACAATAGCATTTTGTAGTTTTTTAATTGTTAATTCACTATCACTGACTCGATATAATTCTAGAATAATCGGAATAGGTTTATCTGTTAAATAATTAAATCCACCTTCAGCATAATTCAAACTCAAATATTTACATAATAATGTTTTGCCTGAGCCGGGTTCTCCTGTAATCATCAAACGACGATGAGATTGAATGATACTTTTAATATTCAGTAATTCTCTATCCGATGAATTCGCTATTTTTAAAGGTACATAAATATCCTTCATCGGTAGCTTTAACTGATTTCCTGTAAAAATAATTGGTAATAATTGATGATCTTCAATCAGTTTTTTATTATAACGTTTGAGAGCAGTTCCTAACAAGAAAATACTTCCTGCAAATTGTTGATAAATCGCTTCCCAAAGTTTTCCTAATTTTTTACTCGCAGGTTCAATTAAATTCTTTTCAAAAAATCTACCTAAAACAGCACCTATAAATAATAATAAGATGGTGATTATAGCCAAAAAGTAAGGAAATTTATGAGATTCATAATTTAAATCATAAATGGTCAAAATTTTATTATTAGTATAACAATTATATTTTTTATTTTCCTCTCCGAATAAATTATTCAAATCTTCAATATTTCTACGACTTCCCTCTAAATTTTGTAGATTAAATCTATCAGACTCTGCGTCACTTTTGGCTCTTTCCTGAATGTCATTGGTTAAAGCTTGACATTCAGGAGAAAGTTGTTGAGAATAACTAAAAAGATGAATATCTAACAATAAAAATAAACTAAGAGATAAGATAAACAATTTCAGAAAAGTTATATTTTTGTATTTCATCTTCTTCATAAATATTCTATTTTTAAATAAGGTAATAGGAATGTGTAGCACCTTGCTCACTATAGCACTACGCATTATACTGCTTGACCTTAACAGAGATTCCTCGTACCTCACCAATGACAATATATAAATATATAGCACTAGGGATTATGGTGTTTGAGGTTAAAGAGATTTCTCGTACCTCACCAATGACAGCTAAAGATGCTAACTAGAAGAAACTCATTTTTATACTTCTATAACAATTTACCAATTCACCCAACTGGGTGAACCAGTTGACCGAGGTAACATCAAGATTGTCCACGTTAACGTAAAGGTAAGTTAATTGAATTGGTGTGAACAAGAAAGATTATGACTACTATCAGCGTTGGACTCCAAGAACGTATAGACGAAGCACTCAAAGAAGCTCGTAAACTCTCTTCTCAAGGCAACACGACACAAGCAGCCGAAGCATGGGACGAAGTAGAAGAACTGTTTGCAGAAGCATCTCATCAACAAAACCACCGTACAAACTTTCAACAATATTGTCAAGAACACCCCGAAGCAGACGAATGCAGAATTTATGATGTTTAATTTTTGAACAATCCTCAATTATTGACTAATAGCCCTATTTAGGGCGTTTTTTCTCTTCTAACTGAAATAAGGAATTTCTCGGCACAAAAACCCCTAAACTTTGAGGAATCACCCGAAAAATAGCAGGGGTTGCTGTGATAATCTCCCCATCTGTGTTAATCTCTTGCTTCTTACGAGTACGAATTTCTATATGTTCCCCTTCTAAGGTTCTTACCCAAGCTAAATTACCATGTTGTCCTTGGGGAAGTCGCCATAAAAGGGGAAACAGTTGCCACCAAGATTTTAATTCTAAACTATATAAATCCAATCTTTGGTCATCAATGGTTGCATCTTCGGCCACTGCCATTCCTCCCCCATAAAACCGTCCATTTCCTACAGCGATCTGAACAGTTTTCACCTTAATTTTTTCCCCATTGATCATGATATGGGCGCGAAAAGAACGGGTTTGACTAATCACTTGTAAAGCAGTGAAAGCATAAGCCAAAATACCCCAACGACGCTTAGCCCCTTTGGATAATTTTTCGGTGATCCTCACACTCAATCCCAAACTGGCCACATTAAAAAAGTGTTTGCCATTAACCCAACCGAGATCAATATATTTTATGTGTCCCTCTGCAATTACCTGACAGGCTTGAGGAATATTCACAGGAATATTTAGGGTACGGGCGAGATCATTGGCGGTTCCTAAAGGTAAAATCCCTAACGGGAGGTTCATATCCATTAAACTATCAACCACCCCATTAAGGGTTCCGTCCCCTCCTCCCACAATCACTAGATCCACTTTTCGTCCGTGTTTTTGTATGAGTTGGGGTAAATGTTCAGAGGATTTTATGGGAACAACAATTAACTCAAAACCCAAATCGTTGAGAATATCTACCGCTTGGGCAAAATTTCTTTGTCCTTTGCGAGAGTGACGGTTAACTAGAAGAAGGGCCCTTTTTGTCATGATGGGATTCGTATATCAAATCGCTTTTAGGCAGTGGAGTTGTCAAGACCGATAGTTCCCCATCAGCTTAGCGTGTTAGCAACATTTTTTCCGACGATTTCCTGATTTAACTTCCCACTGCGATACCCTTCTAAATCAAGAGTGACGTAGATAAAGCCTAATTCTTGCAATTTAGCCACCAATTTGTCTAAATCTGTGGTAGCAACAAATTCTTTAATTTTTTCAGGGGCTAACTCGATTCTCGCTGTGTCCCCCTGCGATCGCACCCGTAAGTTATGATAGCCTAAGTTACGCAGGTAAATTTCCGCACGCCCCACCCGTTGCAATTTTTCGATAGTAATCTCTTCACCGTAGGGAAAACGAGAACTTAAACATGGTTGGGCCGGTTTATCCCACCAGGGTAACCCTAACCCTTGGGAAAGTTGACGGACTTCTAATTTTGTAATTCCCACTTCTACTAAAGGCGATCGCGCACCTCTTTCTTTAGCCGCTTGAATACCAGGCCGATAGTCTTGTAAGTCATCAGCGTTAAGCCCATCCACAACGTAGGGATAACCTCGTTTTAGAGCCAAGGGTTTGAGGGTATCGTGGAGTTCGCTTTTGCAGAAATAACAACGGTTGACGGGATTAGAGGTATAGTTAGGATTATCCATTTCATGAGTGTTGACCAACTCATGGGAAATACCAATGGTGGCTGCTTGGATTTTTGCGTCTTCTAATTCTTCCGGGAGTAGGGAAGGAGACACCGCCGTTACCCCTAAGGCGCGATCGCCCAAGACATCATAAGCGACTTTAGCAACTAATGTACTATCAATTCCTCCAGAATAGGCAATCAATGCCCTTTCCATTTGTTTAAATATTGTTTGTAATTGGGTTAATTTATCCGTCAGCATTTTATCTTAAGAAAATCTTTATAAACTCTAACTATTATCTTAGCAAATAGGGTTAGGGTTGGGTTGACTTAATTTAAGGGGTAATTCTAAGGTAAAACAACTCCCTTTACCATATTCTGAGGTTAAGGTAAGCTCCCCTTCATGTAGTTGAGCTAATTTCCTAGATAAAGCTAACCCTAACCCTGTTCCTTTGTGTTGGCGACTCAGTTTACTATGAATTTGTTGGAAGGGTTGAAATAGTTTCTTTTGATCTTCTTCTTTAATGCCAATTCCTGTATCTATAACGCAGAACTTAAGCCAATTGTCAACCTTTTCCACCTGTAAAGTAACTGAACCTTCTTCAGTAAATTTAATGGCATTAGACATCAAATTAATCAGAATTTGTTTTATTTTTCGTTGATCAACCGTACAAAAATCAACTTGCTCACTTACCTTTAAAATTATGTCTATATTTTGTTCATCTGCTTTTGGTTGAATTATGGATATTGTCGCTAAACAAATATCTTCAACAGTAACGTTTTCTAGAAATAATTCTTCTTTATCTGCTTCAATTTTTGAGAGATCCAAAAAGTCATTAACCAAGGCTAATAAATGCTCTCCTGATACCCTAATCCCATTTACATACTCTTTTTGCTTTTCATTTAGGGGTCCGTAAAGTTCTTGTTTTAACATCTTAGATAAACCTAAAATGCCAGCTAGGGTAGTTCTTAATTCGTGACTAACATGGGAAAAATAATCACTTTTGTTATTCTTAGAAGATTTCAGTTGTTTATTCTCTAATTCTATTTTTTTTATTCTCTCTTGGTATTTAATTTGCTGAATAGCTATAGCAATTTGATCAATAATAGTCTCTAAACTATCTATCTCTTCACAATTAAAAATTCTATCCGATTGATCATTCTGTAAGATTAAATAACCAAAAAAGTTATGACTCACATATAGGGGTAAACTCAAGATACAGCAATGCAAATCCTCATTACTTCTTATTTCTTCGCAGTAGGAAACCTTTCGATAGTCGTTAACGATAACGTTTTCTTGACAAAATTGATAAACTTGATGTTCTTTGCTAGAACTGGCTAAGGTAAACCATTGCTGATCGATAAAACTTTCTAACCAACTTCTATCATTACTCCCCCAAGTGCCGTAAATTTGGGAAACCGATGATTGTATCTTTAACAAAACTACATTATCAACCTGGTATGTTTCCCCTATGATTGCTAAAACTTGGGCAATTTTTACTTGAGGATCAATATCAGAGTTTAAAAGACAATAAATCTGCCTAATTAGGTTTTTTGACCAGTTTTGGTGATATATGCTTTTAGGCATTTTTGTCTCTTGCTGGAAAATCTGTGAATCTTGATTGGTCAAGGTATTCATCAGGTTGTTACCCTCTTAAAGGAGTCGGACACATTGGCAGTCAACTACTAAGTAAAAGTACGGGGTATTGTCAAGGGTGTTTTTTTGACATACTCCACTCCCTGAAGTGAGTGGATTCTCCAAACATCACTAGTCTGGATTACTGGCTCATCCAGACCGCTTAACTATCTCCACTCTCGCAGTAGCTAGTCATAGGCGGGGCTGTCCCCAGTCGTTTAGGTGGTTGGCCTCAGTTTTCGGATGCCCGACCATACTGTTTATTGAGAATTTGGGTTTATTTGAACTTTGGTACTTTTATAAGGTTCAAATTGACTATGAATACCAATCCAATTATGTTTGAAAATTAACAGGCTTTGATCGGACCAAGTTTCCTCTTCACTAGATATTTTTTTCGCAGGAACTTCTGTGGCCAAACTCAACATTCCATTAAAATTAAGAGAAGCATTAAAGTTATTAATATCATTCAGCTTTACTCTTAAAGATTTAACACTATCGATCAATTCTTCTCCATAAGGAATGGCTGAAGCTAAGTCCTCATCCCGATATATAAAGGCTTCAATTTTATGAAAACCTTTAAACTCATCGGAGTTTTCCCCATCGTCAAACGAATAAGGACGAGCATCAATATCTGAGTCTTCTTGTTCAAAACTCCTTGCATAAACTTCGATTTCTTCGTAGGGAGGACGGGCGTTAACATAAGCCATTTTCGCCTTGGATAAATCCCCCGTTTTTAGGGCAGATAATTAAGTCTTCTACTAGGGGAAGTTGCTCATCAACTCGTTCACGAAAATAATCGACTCCAGCGATTACTTGAGGATGATAATCAGGGGTTTGAGCCGTTAAATATCCGGCACACAACAAGGAGCAGGTTACTAATGCTATAATCAGAAAACGTAGGTTGTTTTTCATAAATATTTACTCCCAATATAATAGTTTTATAGCATTATAAAATAGTAAAGATATTTAAGGTAAAAATTTAAGATGTTTTTAAAAATCTAGTCAACTTCTTCCACACACAAAGCATCAGCTTCGGGTTTACTTAATCGTATTAAATTTTCTTCAACTTCTAAGAGAATTGGCCAATTTTTTGAAGCTTGGCGAATTAGGATAAACTGTGTTCCTGGTGTTAATCCCATAGACAATAGTTTACCTTGATAACCTTTGAAAACCTTGTCATATCCTACGATATAACCTATGGACCCAATTGGTAGTTCTCTTAAATAAGTTTTGACAATTTGTTGCATTGTTTTCCTTGAAAAAGTGTTGGATTTTTTTGTGTAGGGATAATTAGTTAATTATCCCTAACGAGGAGATTTATTAAGATACTTTCTGATATTAACTAGAATTCATCATTAACTCCTCTCCTAATGGTTTAAAAGGTAAATGTTGTACGAATTGTCCCGATAACTAAAGCATCGTTCCTGTCATCAAATTCAGGTTCTGTGATGACGATAATGCCAGGAGTAATCGCGATATTATCGTTAAGAGGGTATTCGTAGATCGCCTCAATATGAAAAGAACTATGTTCATCGGTTCTTCTAAAATTGTCGGGTAAGTTAATATTCGCGTCAGAAACCCAAGGTTCCATCCCGATAATAATAGCCCCGGTATCTCCTTCTTTAAAAGCATCAGGAAAAGCTAAAGTAACGGCCCAATTCCAAATATCTAATTGACCCCTTTGGATAACATCATCATCGGGACCGATATCGATCGCACCGAGGGTTCTGGTAGTTGTAAAACCGCCCCAACCACCGATGACAAACTTATCCCAAACACGCCAAGTAAATTCTCCCCCGTAGGAATTATTGACCGTATTAACAGAGGCTTCAAAATCTTCAAATTCTTCTTCGATAAAGGTTTGAAAATTAGAACGACGAGTACCAGTTCCGGAGTCGAGATTATTGTAACCATGAACATAGGTAAAGGCTACTTTAAAGTTGTCACTGGGTTCGTAGGCAAACTGTCCAATCAACCCATAGGGCCCATTAAACATACCTGCACCCAAGGCCGGATCATTACCATCGGTGGCTAAATAACCCCCACTCCATTCAAATACCTCGAAAAGACGACCTTGGAAGCCAATACCAGGGCCTTCACCCATATAATAAAGAGGATTACGACTACCAAAGGAAGAAATCGCCCCGGAAGCTCCGTCCCCGTCGAGGAAGTTGACAGTGGGAACAAAGTCATCAAAAGCTCCACCCACCGGTTCAATGAACATTCTCACGTTTTCGGCGAGATCAAACTCGTAAATAATCAGTTCGATGGCCAGATCGCTATCATCCGGTTGGGAAAAGCCTAATTCCCCTTCAAAAGTACCTGTGATGTCAGAATAGGCGGGTACAGTCCCTGTTGCGAGACGGGTATAGAGTAAGTCATTGCCATCAAAGGTGGTATTGAGTTCTAACCGTCCCCTGTAACCAAAGTTATTCACCTTGTTGATCTCTTCGGTTCCTCCGTTTTTATCCCCACTGGCGATGCCAGTCAAACCAACCACAAACTCTCCACTGAGGACGGTGGTGGTGGAAAACTGGTGATCTTCTAGGAAAGCAACTCTTGATTCTAAATTATCCACCCTCGCTTTCAAGGCGATTAATTCTTGTTCAAATTCTTGGGCCAAGCGTTTCAACTTTTCGATATCTTCCCGTAAAACGGCAACATTTTCCTGAATTAACCGTTCTATGGTGTTCATACAGGCATTTAAACCGGCGGCGAACTCGTAACGAGATAAAGCGCGGTTGCCCCGGAAGGTGCGATCGGGATAACCAACAATACACCCATAGCGTTCCACCAGTCCCCGTAAGGCTTCGTAAGCCCATTCTGTGGGGGAAATGTCTTGTAACTCAGATACGCTGGTGACTTGAGACATGGAACTTTGGCGACGACTACCCGAGTTCAAAAAGCCATCCCGAGACTGTCTTAAACGAAGATCCCGATCAATTTTGGGTAACTGAGGCAAGGGAGATGTCTCTCCCTTTTCTAAAGACACAGTGCCTTGACGAGGGAGAAACTGTCCACCAGACTCTCTTAAAGATAAGTTTTGCTCAGGTAAAGCCTGACTGGCAGACGCAGAAGACAGAATCATTTCTAAGACTAGGATTACATTATTAACAGAAACAAAGCGATTCATCATTCAATTCCTCACACTAATCAAAAAGTGATAATTTCTCATTATATTTACTTTCTTTCTATAGGGTGGATCGGCACTGGGATACCAGAAGATATGATCTTATCCTATATTGCCCAACCCTTTCCATTTAGGACCGGCTAAGTCTTCATAAGTGGATAATTCTTCCGGTTTCACCTTATCTTGATTGTACATGATGACCCTTGCCCGTCTGGTGAAACCAAACCAAAGACCATTGGGATCTCGTAAGGATGCAGGAATTCTTTCCTCTAATATAGCCGAACTGGTGGGGGCAAAAATTGCTGCATCTTCAGCCCGCCACAGTCTGGCAACATCCACTGTCATGAATACGTCCGCTTGGGTGTTTTCTCCTTCGCTTTTAATCCGTTCGATTAGTTCATCTGCCTTACCCTCTACCAGGTTAACTTTAATACCAGTTTCTTTGGTAAACCCGTTATGTAGTTCTGTATCGGTGTTGTAGTGACGAGAAGAGTAGAGGTTAACCTTCCCTGTTGTTGGAGTTGCAGGGGGGCTAGAAGGATTATCCGAGGCATTATTATTATTATTGTTATTGTTGCCACAACTGGTCACCAGTTGGCTAACTCCCACAACGGTTACTGCCGTACTACCACTTAAAAATATTCGTCTTGATAATTTATTCACGATAACTAGACTATGGTTAAGATAGATTTTTATTATTCATCTCACGTATTCTAGCACTATTGAAAATTATTATTGATAATCAAATAAAAAGTTTTCCTTAAGGGTAGGTGTAGGTGACTGGGGGACGGGGTGACTGGGGGACGGGGTGACTGGGTGACTGGGTGACGGGGTGACAATATGAAACCCACGATTTTCAGCCGTGGGAGTGTAAGAGTTATTCCGGCAAAATGTTAGTCTGGGATACTTTCTGATTCTAGGGGATGTTTTTCTATGGGAGTTAGTTGTTGACGAACATCATCAATAGCGTGATTGAGTTGAGCGATTTTGTCTTCTAAGCGATTACGAGCCATTTCGATACTTTCTTCAGAGTCCAGTCTTTCTCGTTTATCTGATTGAAATAATGAGGATTCTTGTTCTTCTTCATTATTATCAAGACGAGACGCAACCACCGCTCCGATAATTCCCCCAACAATTCCTCCAACGATTGTTCCGGTTAAAAATCCGCCTGTAAATCCATCTCGTTGACTCATAAGAATTGACCTCAATATTAAGTGATTATGGCTAATTTTCTGGAGATTAATGTTCATTAAATACTAAGTTCCAAAAGAGCGATCTCCGGCATCTCCTAAACCGGGAACAATGTAACCTTTGTCATTAATCCCTTCATCAATAATAGCGGTATAGATGTTCAAATCGGGATAATGTGTATTTAATTGTTGCAGTGCAGGGGGGGCTGCTACCACGGAAATAATGCGGACTAGGCTAATATCAGCCTCCCGTTGGCTAATTTCCTTCATAGCGGTCATAATTGACCCCCCAGTGGCTAACATGGGTTCTAAGACAATAATTTGCGTCTTAGGGGCAAATTTTTGTGGCAATTTGTTGAGATAGCAACTATTTTCCAAAGTTTCCTCATCTCGGGCTAAACCTAGATGATAAATAGAAGCCACTGGAAGCAAGGTTTGGGCCCCATCCAATAAGGAAAGTCCGGCACGTAAAATAGGAATCACGGCAATGGGGACTTCAGGATTGATCAGAGTAGCATTACAAGGGGCCAGAGGACTGTTAACAGTAGTTTCTACAGTAGGAAACCAGTAACGGGTTGCTTCGTAGGTTAACCACCGCCCTAACTCGCTCATAGCGGTTTTAAACAACACTCCAGGGGTGTTGACATCACGGGCCACACCTAACCAATGTTTAATTAGAGGATGATCAGGAACGTAAACTCGAAGTTGAGGAGGCATGACTTTTCCAGTGAACAGTTACCACTTATCCATTGTCCATTGTCCATTGTCCATTGTCCATTGTCCATTACCCTTGGGATAATGCTTGTATACGATTTTGGGCTAATTCAAAGCTAGGCTCGATTTCAAGGGCTTTTTGATAACTTTCTATAGCATCCGATGGCCGCCCCATTAGTTCTAAGGCACTCCCCCGATTGTACCAAGCTTGGTAATAGTTAGGTTGAAGGGTGAGAACTTGATCCCAACAGGCGATGGCCTCTGTCCATTGCTGCAAATTATATAAAACCTGGCCTTTACCGTTGAGGGCTTCTATATCCTGGCTATTAAGGGCTAAGACTCGATCAAAACTAGCGATCGCTTCTTCTAGTTGTCCGATGGTTCCCAAAGCACTGCCTCGGTAATGCCAAGCAAGGGCAAAATTGGGATTGATAGCCAAAGCTTGATCCCAGAGAGCGATCGCAGCTTCTAAGTCCCCCAAGTTAGCTTGTTCAACCCCTTGATTAAAGTAGGTTTCCACGGTTTCTACAGTCTCAGGAGAGGGTTGAGGGGTAGTAGCTGCAGGTTGTTGGGCTTCTACTGTCTCAGGAGAGGGTTGAGAGGTAGTATCTTGCGGTTGTTGGGCTTCTACAGTCTCAGGAGGAAGTTGAGGGGTAGTATCTTGCAGTTGTTGGGCTTCAAAATGACTAATTAAAGCATCTACGAGGGTTTGGGGATCGGTGGAATCAACACCTAATTGTTGAGAGACTTGCTTCGCTAGTTCTGGATCTTGTTGTAATCTGACGGTTAATTCTTCGATGGTTAGGGTTTCGGTTTGGTCCGGTTGAGAAGGAGCAGGAGGAGGATTTTTTTCTAAACTTTCTTCAAGGGTAGGAGTCTTAATTTCTCTTCTTACCACATCCGTAACTCTTGTATCCGGTCCTGCGTATTCCCACACCGCGCTACTTGCTTCTTTACTGTAGAGTTTTCTGCCAATTTCGTAAGCTGTTTTACCGATGGGCTCTATCTTTTGAAAGGACTGAGCTAACTCTCCTAAGCGCATCATTCTCGCTGCCAGTTGTAAGTTAGGGGCAGCTGAAGAGGCCGCTTTTTCTCCAAAACGCTCCAACCAAGCTACCCAGAGTTTGGCTTTGCCTCTTTCTCCCAAATCTTCAAAATATTTGAGAATGCGCCCCTCGTGCCATCCGTGGGCGACTCCATCCAGGAGTTGGCTAAACAAAAATTCATATTCTGTGTCGCTTAGGGGCTGTTGCGAGGCGTTTTTGTCATCTCTTCCTAAAGGAGAAGATGAACCAAATACCTGAGCAAAAAATTGTTGTATCCACTGCCAGAAGCGTTTTAGTAAACCCTGCATACTCAATATTGATAGACTTGGACGGTTGAGAGACAATATTTATTATAATGATCCTCAATTATTCTATCTTAAGTGTTGCCAGAGGACTCCCGTTAAATTTCTCCCGAAAAAAATACCCACAGAAATCTTTAGTCCTGAACTCGCGAAGGATCAGAGGAGACGAATTTTTGCCAACAAAAAAACTGACGGGGGAGTGTCAAATTAATTTGTCAGCAATTGTCAATTCGGATATTTTAGCTCTGAAGTCTAATTTTCAAGCAGTTCCCTGTTTGAATTGACCTTGTTTTTTATATTGTAAAATACTATCTAAGTTATCTAATATTATTAAACAGCGATACTTTCTTAAATAATGTAATATACCCCTTTCCTTAAATTCCTTAGATTGATTGTCACTAAAAAAAGTTTCTAAGTCTTCTAAAAGAAAATTATAAGGAGGTGCGTTATTAAGCGATCGCCAGATTAAATAATCAAAATAATCTTGAATTTGTTTCCCTAATTTAATCCCTAAAACTGTTTTTCCAATTCCTCCCATTCCCAAAATTTGGACAACACGACATTTATCTGTAATGATCCATTGGTTTAATTCTTTTGGAGTTGATGGGAAAAAGGCATTACGCCCTAACCAAAGATTAAAGTTAGCCAAAGAACTAGCTTTAAAAGGGTACAAAGCAAAGGCACTCCGACGGGTTTGGATTCCCAAGCCCGGAAGAGATGAAAAACGTGGACTAGGCATCCCTACCATGAAAGATAGAGCAATGCAAGCTTTGGTTAAATCAGCCCTTGAGCCATACTGGGAAGCCCAATTCGAGGGAACATAGAGATGGTTTTCGTCCAGGCAGAAGCGTGCATGACGCAATTGGCATGATATACACAGCCATCAACAAAAAGGCAAAATATGTCCTTGATGCCGACATAGCTAAATGCTTCGACAAGATTAACCATGATTACCTACTGTCTAAAGTAGATTGTCCATATAACATCAAAAGAATCATTAAACAATGGTTGGAATGCGGTGTAATGGACAACGGCATATTTGAGGAAACTGATGCAGGTACACCTCAAGGCGGTGTAATAAGCCCACTATTGGCTAACATTGCACTACATGGAATGATTAACGACATAGAAAACCACTTCCCTCGCAAAAAACGCAGGGAAGATGGTAGTCTAAATGAGGGTTATAAACCTAGAATCATTCGCTATGCCGATGATTTCGTAGTTCTCCACGAAGACTACGACATTATTCTACAATGTAAAAAACTGATTGCACAATGGTTAGAACAAGTCGGACTGGAACTTAAACCAGAAAAGACCTCCATTAGACATACTTTAAAAAGTATCAAACATGATGGAAAAACCATTAACCCAGGTTTTGATTTTCTTGGATTCAATATACGGTCATACCCTGTTGGAAAACACCACTCTGGAAAAACAGGAGGGCGAAATTCCACAATAATTGGATTCAAAACAATAATTAAACCAAGCAAGAAGAAAATACTAGCTCATCATGAGGCAATCAAAGAGGCCATAAAAGCCAATAAGAAAGCCCCACAAGCAGCATTAATCGTCAGATTAAATCCCATAATCCGAGGATGGTGTAATTATTACCGAACTGTAGCAAGTAAGGAAAGATTCTCATCTGAGGACGCAGTAGTATGGAACATGCTTAGAGCCTGGACAGTTAGCAGGAAAAAGAGAAAGACACCATTAATAGATGCCCTCAGAAAATATTTCTCACACGGAAAACACGGAATATGGACGTTCCAAACAAAAGGGGCAGTCCTTTACTATCACGCCGAAACGGAAATTAAGAGACATCAACTGGTCAAGTCTGAATCATCACCCTATGACGGAAACTGGACTTATGGTCGTAAAAGACGGGGTACACATACTGGGACACCAACTAGAGTCGCAAAACTCTTAAAGAAACAAAAAGGTATATGCCCTCAATGTAAGCAACACTTTACACCTGAAGACTTGATAGAAGTTGACCACATTATCCCGAAATCGAAAGGTGGTTTGGATACATACAACAATCTCCAAGCCCTACATCGTCACTGTCATGATGCCAAAAGCAGAAATGATTATCTCTATGATTGGCACTTATAATGGCTATGAACGGAAAGACGACGTATTAACAGTACCCATGACAAGGGACTAATTGCCGAAAGCCGTATGAGGTGAAAGTCTCACGTACGGTTTGGAATAGGAGGAGAGGAAGGCGACTTCCTTTTCGACCCTTAATTTCTTGACTATAGCAAAGCAGAAGGCGACAAAATTGCTATTTTTGGTCATACGGTAGAAGCAACAGTTTCCCATATTGACAGCGATAATAATGGTAGTATTGACTATTCTTTGATTGACTTAATTAGTAATCAAGGGGGTGCAGGGGCCCATGATGGTGATTTAGTTGGCAGTATTGCAGTTTATGGCGATATTGTTAATCAATCCGATTTAACAGTGGATAAGACCGTTTTCTATGGTGCTTATGAGTCTATTTCGGTTGTTTAGACTGTAGTTTGTAGGGTGGGCAACTGTTAATCTAAACCGAATTATAACAATATTCAGAGTTAGGGCTTCCCAATTATGAGAGGATCAATTAAACCCTGCTTCTTGTAATTTTTCTATGACAAGTCCTTCTCTTACGCTACTACGACAAATACAAGTCTTAGATCCTGTGGCCAATAGCACCATGACTAATGATGTGTTATTGGGTTCAAGTCTAATTCAAGCGATAGACTCCCATCTTGATAATATTCCTCCAGACACTAATATTGTGGACGGAAAAGGCTTAATTCTTGCCCCAGGATTGATGGATCTTTATAGTTACAGTGGAGAGCCTGGCCATGAAGACAGAGAAACTCTAGATAGTTTAGCTGCTTCTGCTATTGCTGGAGGATTTACCCGTGTAGCTATTCTCCCCCAAACCCAACCCTCGATTGATAATTTAGCCACTCTTAGCCACTTAAAACAGCGTACAGCGTCTATTTCAGGGGTAAAATTCGATTTTTGGGGAACTTTCACCCATCAAGGCAAAGGCGAACAAATCACAGAATTAGGGGAACTGGCACAAGGGGGTATTATTGGCTTTACAGATAATCAAGGGATTGAAAATTTAGCACTGCTCAGACGAGTCTTAGAATATCTTAAACCCCTGAAAAAACCTTTAGCTCTGGTGGCGGAGTTTCCTTCCCTCAAAGGCAGTGGAGTGATGCGAGAAGGGTATTTTTCCACCACTTACGGACTTACGGGAAACCCTGCTATGACGGAGGGCACAGCAGTAGCAACTATTTTAGAAATGGTGGCCGCTATGGAAACCCCTGTGCATTTAATGCGTATTTCTACCCGTCGTGCGGTGGAATTAATCGCCTGGGGCAAAGCTAGGGGTATTCCCATCACTGCTAGTACCACCTGGATGCACCTCTTATTAGATAGTGAAAATATTGCCAGTTATAATCCTAATTTACGCCTAGATCCCCCTTTGGGCAACCCAGAAGACCGTTTAGCCTTAATCGAAGGCATTTCTCAGGGTATTATTGATGCCATCGCCGTCGATCATCGGGGTTATACTTATGAGGAAAAAACCGTTCCTTTCGCGGAAGCTCCTCCAGGGGCGATCGGATTACAATTAGCATTACCTTTATTGTGGCAAACTTTAGTAGAAACAGAAACTTTGTCCCCCTTACAATTATGGAAAGCTTTAAGTAGTAATCCCAGAAAATGTTTAGGGCAAACTGTCCACCCCGTTAAAGCTGGCCATCCTTCAGAGTTGATTGTTTTTGCCCCTCAAAAAACCTGGACTCCTACTCCATCTACTCTCAAATCTTTGAATTATAACACCCCCTGGTTAGGTCAAGAAATTAAGGGACAAGTAATAGCAATTTAGAACTTAATTTAGTTTAAATCCTATAGCAATTTTGAGAAGTTTAAAGAGATTCCTCGTACCTCGGAATGACAATTATTAACTGTTAACTGTTAACTGTTAATTGTTAATTGTTAACTGTCCATTAAATTCCTAACCATTGACTAATTGCACCGGGTACAGGTAATAAGATTACTATTAATAAGCCTAAACAAAATAGCCCAATAAAATCCCTAATGTCATCTAATTCTGTAACATCATTAAGTGCCGGTTGATCCATAATTGGCATTAACCACAGAAGAATTGCCCAGATTAAAAATTCTGGTCTACTCATGGCTAAAACTAACATGAAAATTCGAGTTAATTGACCGATAACAATGGCAGTTTTTTGGCCAAACATAGCATGAACCATGTGACCCCCATCTAACTGTCCCACTGGCATTAAGTTGAGTGCTGTCACTATTAATCCGATATATCCAGCCACGGCTAAAGGATGAAGATGAAGGGCTTTTCCTGCTACAAAGCTACTGCCTAAAACCAGTTTAACTAAAATAGCAAACAGAAAAGAAAAACGAGGATCAAGGGCTTCGACATTCAGTAAAGAAGCACTTTCAACCGTAGGTAGAGGCACAATGTCTGATAGAGAAATTCCCCATATTAGTAAGGGAATGGTAACAATAAAACCCCCCAAAGGACCGGCAACTGCCACATCAAATAAGGCTTTTCGGTGAGGGACTGGAGCTTTCATTTGAATAAAGGCTCCAAAAGTTCCCAGGAAAAAAGGAATCGGTATAAAATAGGGTAAAGTTGTGGCAATTTTGTAGCGAATAGCAGTAAAATAATGGCTCAATTCGTGAATTCCTAAAATGGTAATCAAGCCTAAACTATAGGGCAGTCCTTTTAATAACAGACTAGGATCTGTATTAAGGGTTTCTTGGGCAACCCCAACAATGGCAACTGTACCAATAATAGTAGTAGTTAATAGGGTGAGCAATAATAATGTTAAAGCAAATACAGGTCGTTTTAATTTTTCTTCGTCACTATTTTTTTCGCTTTCATTTTTTGACCAGGGGTTAGGCACTAAAGCAAAAAAGGGCTTTTCCTGTAATCCTTCTTGAAAGAGAATTAAGAAGTGATCGCCAAATACTTTCTCAATATTTTTCTTAATGGATTTATAGGCTTTTTCTGGGGCGGTGCGGAGTTTTCCTCGACAAAGAATCCCTTGGGGACGATAATCTACATTCTGTAGGTAATAGACTTCCCAAGGAAAACAATCTCGCAAAGACTTCTCTTCTGTGGCTGTAATTGGCCTAATCTTCTCGCTGTCTTGAGGAGGTTGTTCTATGTTTTCTAGTTTTGGCTGTGAGTTTTGAACCGTTTCTTTGGGTTGATCGGAGGAAGAGATTTTTCCCAGTCGAATTAACCAGACATAGAGGGTAAAACCAATCACCAAAGGGATGATGATTATCGGAAGAGGTATCTGTTGATCCTCCCCATTAATTTCATACCAGATCGTCCAGACTACCGCTGGCATCATCATCACTAACCAAATAATCCAGAGGGGTGTGCGAGTAATAGGGGCAACGGTTTTCTGGGCAAGATAGTATGTAAATGCGCCTAAAAGAAATAATAGTAACCAATTCATATTGACAGTTGAACTTGATGTTAAGGATGGTTCTTTCTAGGGATAATTAACCAATTGAGCAATAATACAGCAATAGCCCCATATCTATATTGTAAGCAAGTTGTCCCCAGAAATGAATTTAAACACTATTAAAAGTCCTAAACCCCCTCGTCTATTGTTGGAAGATTTATTTGCTTTTGCCCCCAATCGAGAGATTTTGGGGGGAACTTCCTATTTCATCGGAGAAAAGTCTGGTAACGTCTTGATAGATTGTCCTGTTTATCACCCTGATTATCTTAGCTTTATCAACAAACAAGGTGGGGTAAAGTGGTTGTTTTTAAGCCATCGTGGGGGTATTAGCCCCTCTCTCAAGTCTTGGCAGCAAGCTTTGAATTGTCACGTTATTATCCAAGAACAAGAGGCTTATCTTTTGCCGACGATGACAGTCACTTCTTTTGAGAAGGAAATGGCCATCGCCGAATCTATGACGATTATTTGGACCCCCGGCCATTCTACGGGATCGTCTTGTCTTTATTGGCAACGACACGGGGGCGTATTATTCACGGGACGGCACTTACTACCCGATCGCAAGGGGTTTCCGGTTCCTCTGAAGCTAGATAAAACCTTTCATTGGGGTCGTCAATTACAAAGTGTTGCTCTATTATGCGATCGCTTCTCCCCTGACACTCTTCATTATATTTGTCCTGGGGCTAATACTCGCTTACTAGGAGAGACAGGGTTAATTGATGATGCTTATCAAAGTCTCACTAGGTTCGCTGAATAACTTGATCAAAAAAATCACAATTTTGTTCTTTCTGCTGAAGCTTTGTAATATTTTTTGATAGACTGTAACATATAGAAACACTTTACTCATAAAAGCGTTAGGAGAAAACAAAACAATGGCAGGATTCTTAGGATTGTTTAGTGGTCGTAAAGCAAAATTTGTAGACCAACAAGATAATACCCCAGTTGAACCCCAGAACAAGGAAGCATTTTTCTTGGATAGTGATTCAGCGAAAACTTTAGGTGATACCAAGTTTATGCGTACACCCATCACCATTAAGCGTACTTTTGCTAACGGTGGTGAACTGGTTCAAGAAATTTCTTCCTTAGAGAAGAAAAAAGCCGGAAATGTCAACAATGCTCCGAAGCAAACCGAGCCAACCAGTAGCTCTCAACCAACAAGTTCTGTGAATACGAATACGGAGCGTCGTCAAGCGGACACCAGCATGGATATGTTCCGTAATATGGCTCGTAACATCAAAAAATAGTTATTTTTTGTCTTTTTTGAAAATTAAAGCCTGATTCGGTGAGGGTTAAGTTTCTTACCTAATCAGGTTCAATTTTAAGGTGGTTTGACATACTCCACTGCCTAAAGGCGAGTGGATTCTGATTCAACAATTACTTGTTGAAACCTACTCTCAAATGAGGTTTACTAGGCTGACTGGTACTTACCTTACTAGGTCATACATCCATCTGTTTCCAGACACCCTGCCAATTCAGGGTTAGTCGTCACTTTCTGGGGGACCCCCAGTAGGTAGCTGAATATTGCTACAGTGTAATTCTAACACAATTACGCCTGTTAGGGCGGGGTTTTAGACCCATGATTTTTCGATAAAATATAAACCCCATAAATGTATCAGGCAACGGTTTCAATCACTTCCACTTCATTATCACGAAAATGGGCCCGAAACCGTTTCTCGAACTTGACTAATATAGGTAGGTTAGCACTAACTGGCCTACCTTGCCAGTTGGTGACAATCTCGATTATCTCCCCCTCCATTCCTTTGAGATCAAATGCTTGTTTCTTATGCTGAGGATGATGATAAACAATAACAGATTCCATAACACGAACGCGATCGCCGATTTTCATAGTCATTATTTTTATATAATCCTCCTATTAAGGTGCTTTTGGGGCTAATTCACAACCTTAACCATTCTGACATAGAGTGTCACGAGATCATAGCAGGGGCAAAACTACTCCATAGGTTAAATAATATAAAGAAAACTTGAATCATTGTCAATAGAATTATTATAATCATAGTTCGTACATAAATCTTAAGAGAATGTTCCTTTCGATCTTAAGAAAGCAGTTATCTTGTAGACAAGTTGCGGTTATTTTTAGCCGCCTAATTATTATTGAGTTATTATTATTATCTTTTGGTATATTCGCTGTTCGTCAAACTTATTATACCTATCAAAATTATTCTTTTCTCGCCTCAGAAAGGTTAGATTATAACGTTTTGTTTCCCACAGTTCCTTTAGCTTTATCTTCTGCCATTATTACTAATGATACACAACAAATTGAAGAAGTTTTAGATGCTGATTATCAGGGGTTACAAGGGCTAATTATTACGGATATAGAAGAAAAAAAAATTCTGGGATATTCTTACGAAAATTTTCCCAATAAATCAAGTTGGATAAGGAATATCTCAGTTAATAATCTCAATAATTATTCTCATCATTTACTATTAGATCCTTTTTCTGCTTCTGCTAAGAGTTATTATTTTGCGAAGGGAGAAGATAAGGTTTATAATCAAGAATCAATTGATTCACAATTGATTCTTGCTAGAGTCTATTATATTAGAGACATTGCTGATAGCTTTTCACAAGAATTATTACAATGGCTTCAGAATCCTTTTAAAAAAAATTCTCGTTTCCCTCTTTATAATCTAACTATACTATTATTTATAATTATTGGATTATTTATCTGGAGTTTTACTGAGTGCTTTGTGATTTATCGGCTTTCAACTATTAGAGAAAAACAACAATTATTTCAAAGATTAAAATTAGAGAAAGAATTAGTAAAACAAGAAATAGAAAAAAGAAAAATTTCTGATCAAAATCAAGAATTGTTAAAAAATCAGCAGATTCAATTAGAAAAGGAAATTATTATTCTGAAGAATAATCTTAAGGACAAAATAGCTCAAAATTACCGTTTAATTGAGGAAAGAGAAAAAGAACAAGAAAATTTAGAAAAATTGGAGATTCAGCAAACTCAAAAAATACAAAATCTTCAAACTATTATCAAGAAATATGAACAAGAAATTTTAATTTTGGAAGTCTGGCAAGATAAATCTCAAGAGTTGGAGGAGATAAAACAAGAAAAAGAGAATTTGTTGCTACAATTGGAAGAACAAGAAAACCTAGAACAAGAAAGCAAGCAACATATTCAATCTCTGAGAAAAAAAATCGAAGTTTTAATGATTCAGAATCAAGAAAATGAACAAAAGATCAATGATTTACATGAATTACAGTTGTCTAATGAAAAGTCTCTTCAACAACGAGAAGAAACTATACAAAAAGAGTTTGAGAGACAAATTAACTTAGTTAAACTAGAGTCACAATATGCTTTTGAAGAAGCAGAAAGTCTAGAACAGGAAAAAGAAAGGTTGATGTCACAAAATAAAAATCTAAAAGAAAACTTAAATTCAGAAATAGAAAAAAATAAATGCTTAGAATTGGCACTAAAAACCTGTAAAAAGGGTAATAATAATGTTATTAATGAATTACAAAATACCAATGATGATAATGCCTCAATTCCTACATCTAATTTAACCAACATCTCTAGTAGAAAAGCTATCAAAGCTTTTCGGAAATTAGGATTTGAAAAAGATAGACATACTGGAGATCATTTTATTCTCAAAAAAACAGAAACCAGTACAATTACTTTCCCCATTCCTCATCCTCGACAAGAACTTAATCCCCTAACACTAAAAAACATTTTGATACAAACAAATACTACTTTAGAGGATTTTTTAAATAATTTGTAAAGCTGAATTAGATTTGTATCTAAAATAATTGTTAATTTCTGCTGTTCAAAAATACAAAAGATAAACGACCCATAAAACCTAGTCCAAATAGAAATAAAATGCCTAAGGAAGCAGAAGGTTCCTCAACACGATGAGCTAGGGCGTGTCTGCAAACAGTGTTAAGCTGAGTAAAACTACTTAGATTTTTATGGCAATCGATATCATAACATTCTAGTGTTTTACCGAATAATTATTAATTGCTACTCGATCTTGCTATAACAAAAAAGAGCGATCGCTAAAAATAAAAGCGATCGCAGTAAAAATTCAATAACAATATACCGTTAAAACCGTGTTTCTGCCCAACGAGCAACATTTGTTAAGAGAGCATCGGGGTTATCAAAAGCCTTCATGAATATTTGGTGATAATAACACTCTTCTGCTGATCTTAATTTTATATCTGGATGCTCTTTTTGATATTGTTGAGCCTGTTGTTCATTCATCACATCTTTTAAGGTTTCAGTTAACAAGTCAACTGTGCCACTTCCTTCATCAAATTGTTCTTTTTTGCGCCAAACAATTTCCTCTGGTAAAATATCCTCAAAGGCTTTGCGTAAGATCCATTTTTCTACAGGGGGCGTACCTTTCAGTTTTAAATGAGCAGGTACTTTTTGACCTAGTTCGATCATTTTTAAATCTAAAAATGGCACTCTTCCCTCGATAGAATGAGCCATAGTTAAACGATCAACACGCTGTAGATTAATGTTGTGTAAACTGTTGACAGATCTTCTTAATTCCCTATGTAATGTATCATCGCTGGGAATATCTTTGTAGTAAGTATAACCAGCAAAAAGCTCGTCTGCTCCTTCTCCCGTCAGAATTACTTTTACATATTCAGAGGCTAAACGTGAAGTAAAATAACAAGGTATCCCACTTCTAACTAAGTCTTGGTCAAAGGATTCTAAATAATAAATAATCTCCGGTAGTTTGGCGATCGCTTCTTCGGGTGTAATAATGTATTCGTGGTGTATGGTTCCTAAATAATCAGACACCAAACGAGCAGCATTAATATCTTTACTCCCGGCAATACCCACAGAAAAAGTATGTAATTCAGACTTATGTTTTTTGGCGATAGCAGCGATAATACTACTATCTAAACCTCCCGACAAGAAAGCACCTAAAGGTACATCGGACATCAATCTTTTAACCACAGAAGCTTCTACGGTTTCTCGTATTTCTTGCAATAACTCATCCACATTAGCATCCAGTTCGGGGGGAATATCTGGTAAGCTGTAATACTGAGAAAACCCTGTTTCTGATGAGAAGAAATGGCCAGGGGGAAATTCTTCTACATTCTCACAAAATTGTGTGATAGCTTTTAATTCCGAGGCAAACCAAAAGTTACCGTCTTTTTCACTATAATAAAGAGGTTTGATGCCGATGGGATCACGAGCAGCAATAAACTTATTATCGTCAATAATAGCAAAGGCAAACATTCCATCTAATTCGCCCACTGCAGTTGTATTCTTTTCCTCGTATAAGTGTAAAACTGCTTCCGTATCGCTTTTCGTTAAGAACTTGTATTTTTTGGCTAATTCTGGTTGCAATTTAGGATAATTATAGATTTCTCCATTACCAATAATTGCTTGGGTGTTTGCCTTGGAATAAATGGGTTGATCTCCCCCATCTACATCCATAATACTCAATCTCTGATGCCCCAAAATTCCTGAACCGTTGGGAACTGTAAAAATCCCTTTTGCATCTGGACCACGATGAATAATACTCTTCATCATCGCCTCAACGTTAGTTTGTTCTGTTTGTCCCCAGATTCCTGCAATGCCACACATAATTTTTTTAGAACGCTACCCTTGAGGTTAGTCCAATAATCTTGAATCCCCTACAAAATCCAAGAATAATTTAACAAGTGCTGGTCAGGTTTATATTCAGGGCGAACGATGGGACTTGAACCCACGAATGCCGGGACCACAACCCGGTGCCTTAACCACTTGGCTACGCTCGCCATACACCTTAATTACTATAACATATTGTTCTGTTTCTGCACAAGATATAGTAGAGCCAATTTGCCAATTGGCTCTACCAATATTCTAGTGGTAAAAATTAACCTACAAAAGCTTTGCGGGGTTCAGAAACACCAGCAGACTCAGTGCCTTTGAGGTAAGCTAACATGGTGTCAGCGTCGGATACTTCAAAGGGATCGGTAGGACAGTTATCGCTGAAGTCAGGTTCGACGAACATTTTCTCTACCTTGCAGTCGTTCACTAACATAGAGTAACGCCAAGAACGCATACCAAAACCGAGGTTAGACTTCTCGACTAACATCCCCATTTTACGGGTAAATTCGCCGTTGCCATCGGGTAATAAGGAGACGTTTTTGGCTTCTTGTTGTTTGCCCCATTGGAACATCACAAAAGCATCATTCACAGACACACAAATAATTTGGTCAACTCCTAACCCCTTGAACTCCTCATATAACTCTTCGTAGCGAGGTAAGTGGTTAGATGAACAAGTGGGAGTAAAAGCACCAGGCAAGGAAAAAACAATCACTTTTTTTCCTTTAAAAATTTCTTCGGTGGTTACATCTTGCCAACGAAAAGGGTTAGGCCCTGGCACAGACTCATCACGAACACGGGTTTTAAAGACAACGCTGGGTACAGTTTCGATAACAGCCATACTTCACCTCTTGACAATGAATTTTGTATCAGTTTTTACCAACATATATCAGAATAATTCTTATTTAAGAAAAAGTCAATGGTAATAACTACTCAGTTTATTGAGTAATTTTAAGATATGAAATAATCTCAATAACCCTAAATTATAATATAGGGAGATGAGAACAACAAAAAGTCAAAGCGATGAAAAAAGAAGCTAATACGATTGTAAACGCGCTAAAAGCCAAGAAATTGAGGGTAACACCGCAACGTTTTGCTGTTTACGCAAATTTACTCCAGAGAAGCGATCATCCTACCGCAGAGCAGATTTTAAAGGATCTCAATGAAAATGTGCCAACCTCTTCACAAGCAACGGTTTATACGGCATTACAAGCGTTACGTGAAGTAGGTTTAGTCAGAGAGGTGTTGTTAGAGCCAGGGGTATGTCGCTATGATGCTAATCTAGAACCTCATCATCACTTTCATTGTCCTTGTTGTGGAGTAATTGAGGATATTCCTTGGGATACTTTTCAGCCCTTGAATTTACAACGGTTACGCCCAGGTATAACCCCAGAACGTTACCAAGTGACCGTTGAAGGGGTGTGCGATCGCTGTCAAGAATAAACGGTAACCATTAGTTGTGCAAAAAATTGAATTGCCTATGCTTATCAAGTAAGTAATATTTGATATACTTTACTAGGTATGGGTTTATGTGGCCTAAATATGCCTTGTGATTAGGATTGGAAACTGCCCCAGAATATTGTGGGCTAATAGTTGAAATATTGTGCGATCGCTGTAACTAATAAAAAATAGCTCCAACTTGTGCAAAAGTTTAATGTAATGTTAATGGTCAACTAGGTAATATTTGCTATACTCTTATAGTCTTTATACAATCTAAAATGCGATTTCTGAGCATATTCTCAGATAATGCTGCCTTACTACTGACAATTACAAATTAAATCAGAGGAGATTTTAATCATGTCATATATTGGAACTAATGGTAACGACAACGAATTTGATAATCCTAATTTAGAGCAATATGGTCTGAACGGAGATGATGCTTTAGGAAAAAGTGACGGGGACTTTAAGCCGTTTGGTGGAGAAGGTGACGACACTCTTTTCCAACTTGGTGCCTTCTTGATGGATGGGTTTGGTGGGCCAGGTAATGATTGGATGACCCTCGTGAACACCAGTCCTGGTAGTTCTCTTTACGGTGAGGATGGTAACGACATCATTGAAGCTGGAGGGGGAGCGGATACCATTTATGGTGGTGAGGCCAGAGATGCACTGTATGGCCGTGGCGGTAATGATACCCTTTATGGTGGTGGCGGTAACGATGACAGGCAGGATATTACCGCAGGAACGCAAGCCTTTGGACCAAACTTTTTCAACACCACACTTGGGGGACTCTATGGTGGAGAGGGGGATGACCTTCTTGACGGTGGTGCTGGCAATGACGAAATCGCCGGGGGACTGGGAGATGATATCCTCAGAGGTGGAGATGGGGACGACCTGATGTACGGAAACTTTGGTAACGACAGAGTTTTCGGTGATGCGGGAAATGACACCATGTACTCGAGGCTAGTGGATGCTGTAACCATGTTTGGTGGACTAGGTGATGATATTATCGGTACTGGTAACGCCGATGATTTGATTACTGGTAACGCCGGAAACGATATCATTTCTGCCGGCGACGGGGTAGATATCGTGATGGGAGACATCGGTAATGATACTCTGGCAGGTGGTGCTGGAAATGATGGTTTCTTGGGTGGTGCCGGAAATGATGTCTTTAACCTGACTACGGAAGTCATTGCCGGAGAATCCGATGGTATAAGTGATTGGGAAAATGGTCGGGATATCTTATTATTACCCTCTGCCTATAGTGGCTCGACGATCTTCGGAAGTTAGGTAATTTCCGAGAAAGCTTTTCCCATAGGGGGTAATCGCTTGGACTAAAGGCTTTCAAGAAATAAAAGGAACAGAGAGTTAGCGGATCTTGGTACACAACTTTAAAATTTCATAATTGGCTTGTCTGAAAAAACAGAAGAAATAGATTAAAATGAAGAGGTAAAAAGATTAGAGAGAGCAAATTGAAGCTAAAACAGACAAATCATCCCTTAACCCCGTCGATGGTCGATGATTTACGTTTAGCAGCCTCAAAAATGACGGGAGCAGAGCGTCGTTCATTTCAAGCTGAAATGTGTCTCAAGTATTGTGGAGGAAGTGCCAGACAAACCGAAATCGTGTTTGGTTGGGGGAGAAAAAATGTTCAACTTGGATTACATGAAAAACGAACTGGGATAGTGTGTTTAGGATTACAATCAGTCAATAGTGGATGTAAAAAATGGGAGGAAAGATACCCAATAGTTGCCCAATCATTGAAAGAAATAGCCGAAGCTCACGCACAACAAAACCCCACATTTAATAACCCCATTGCCTATACAAGATTAACGGCGGCTGAAGCCATTAAACAATTAAGAAATCTAGGATATAATGGAGAGGAGGTTCCTGCTGCTTCGACAATGGCAGATATTTTAAATCGTTTGGGCTATCGATTAAGAAAAGTGGTAAAAGCTAAACCTAAAAAAAAATCTCGGAGACGGACGCTATCTTCGAGAATATAGAGAAAAAAGATAGAAAAAAAGACCCTTCTGTGAAACGTTTAAGTATGGATTGTAAAGCAACTGTGGAAATAGGAGAATATTCACGTGGCGGACAAACCAGAGGTTATAATCAAGCTCAAGATCATGATATGGGAACTAAAGAAAAATACGTTCCTTGTGGGATTGTAGATGAAGATACAGGGCAACTTTATGTAACTTTTGGAAGTTCTTATAAAACGAGTGATTTCATGGTAGATAACTTGGAGCAATGGTGGACAAGTCTGAGTATAAATGAAAAGCAGCAACTAGAGAACATCCAAATTAAAGTTGATAATGGACCAGAAAATAGTGGAATAAGAAGGCAATTTTTGAAGAGAATGGTAGAGTTTGCCGACCAAACTAAGAAATCTATTCAATTACTATATTTTCCTCCTTATCACAGTAAATATAATCCCATAGAAAGATGTTGGGGAATTTTAGAGAGGCATTGGAACGGAACACTTCTGAGAAATGCTCAAACGATGTTAGCTTGGGTAAAAACTATGACATGGAAAGGCTTAAATCCGATAGTTAAGTTAAGTAAAAAAGTTTATCAAAAAGGCATTTCTTTAACGAAAAAAGAGATGAAGGAAATTGAGAAACGTTTAGAACGTAATCCTCACTTACCTAAATGGGATATTTTGATTAGACCCAGTTAGTCTAAAAAGTTAATAAGAGTGTAAAATTAAGTGAATTTCCTTTTTAAAAATAGTCAAAGCTAATTTAAAAGTTAGCGTATTTCTTTCTTTTAGATAGGGAGGTTTTTGTTCGCGGAAAGTATCCGCGAACAACTTTTTATTTTTCCCTTTTCGCTTATTTGAGATGTTCTACAAACAGATTCTGAGAATGGGTGGGAAACTTTTTCTTGGAAAGCATCTTACTCTGAAGGTGCTTTTGCACAAATTATACTTGGAAACAATTTTTATGCGGTTTATGCTGCCGGTGCAACAGATACTGCTTTAGAAGCGTCCACAACTTTCTTGTAAGTCCGTCCTCCCCCAATACTGCTCGGCCGGCGAAAAATTGTCTGTTGAGACAGGGAGGGGGAAGAGGGGGAAGGGTGGTTCGAGAAAACATTATCTATTGATTAGGGGTCGAAGTGGTAGTCACCTACCACGACTCCCATTCCGAACCGTGCATGAGACTTTCACCTCACACGGCTCTCGGCAATTAGTCCTTTGTCATAGGTACTGTTAACACATCGTCTTTCCATTCATAGCCATTTTCTAACCAATCGTAGAGGTAGTCATTTTTGCTTTTGACATCATGACAGTGACGATGTAGAGCTTGAAGATTGTTGTAGGTATCCTTTCCACCTTTCGATTTGGGGATAATGTGGTCAACTTCTATCAAGTCTTCAGGTGTAAAGTATTGCTTACATTGAGGACATATACCTTTTTGTTTCTTTAAGAGTTTTGCGACTCTTGTTGGTGTCCCAGAATATGTACCTCGTCTTTTGCTCCAGTAAGTCCAGTTTCCGTCATAGGGTGAAGCTTCAGGTTTAACCCATGTGTGTCTCAATATTCCTGTTTCGGCGTGGTGATAGAGGACTGCTCCTTTTGTTTGGAATGTCCAGAATCCGTGTTTTCCGTATGAGAAATATTTTTTAAGAGCTTTAATCAATGGTGTCTCTTTCTTTTTCCTGCTTACTGTCCAAGCTCTAAGCATATTCCATAATATGTTGTCTTCGGATTTGAATGTTTTCTTACTGCAAACATTTCGGTAGTAATTACACCATCCTCGGATTATGGGATTTAATCTTGTGATTAATGCTTTTTGTGGGGCTTTCTTGTTGGCCTTGATGGCCTCTTTGATTGCCTCATGGTGAGCTAGTATTTTTTTCTTGCTTGGCTTGATTAGTGTTTTGAATCCAGTTAGTTGTGCATTTTTTCCACCTGTTTTACTAGAGTGGTGTTTACCCTTGGGGTATGACCTAATATTGAATCCAAGGAAATCGAAGCCTGGTTCAATGGTTTTACCATTATGGACAATACTTTTTAGAGTGTGTCTTATGGAAGTCTTCTCTGGTTTTAGTTCCAATCCGACTTTTTCTAACCATTGTGCAACTAGATTTTTACATTGTAGAATAACATCGTAATCTGTATGAAGAATTACGAAATCATCGGCGTAGCGGATGATTTTGGGTTTATATCCCTGTTTAAGACTGCCATCTTCTCTCCGTTTTGTACGGGGGAAGTGATTTTCTATGTCTATTATCATTCCGTGTAGTGCAATGTTAGCCAATAACGGACTTATTACACCACCTTGAGGTGTACCTGAATCTGTTTCCTCAAAAATGCCCTTGTCCATTACACCGCATTCCAACCATTGTTTAATGATTCTTTTGATGTTGTGTGGACAATCTACTTTGGACAGTAGGTAATCATGGTTAATCTTGTCGAAGCATTTGGCGATATCTGCATCTAGAACATATTTTGCATTCGTTTTTATTGCTAAAAATATTCTACTGATAGCGTCTTGTGCGCTTCTGCCTGGACGGAAGCCATAAGATGTACCCTCAAATTGGGCTTCCCAGTATGGTTCTAAGGCTGATTTAACCAAGGCTTGCATTGCTCTATCTTTCATGGTGGGTATCCCCAGTCCACGTTTTTCATCTCTTCCAGGTTTAGGTATCCAAACCCGTCTGAGTGCCTTGGCTTTGTAACCTTTTAACCTTAGTTCGTTAACTAACTTTAATCTTTGGTTAGGTCGTAATGACTTTTTCCCATCAACTCCAGCAGTTTTCTTACCTTGGTTGTCTTGGGTCACTTTGCGAATGGCTAAGAGCTTTGCGTAATGTGACTTTAACAGTAACTTCTGAAGCTTTTTAGCTTTGACTTTATTACCTGATTTAACAGCTTGAAATATTCTTTTTTGAAGCTTAAACACTTTCCTCTGGACTTTTGCCCAGTTTATGGTGTTCCATTCTGGCGTAGTCTTGGTTATACTCGCATTCGACATTTAACTACCTCTAATAGAGACTATTTCTTCTAATTAACCAGCAATACGTCAGCTTATCCATATTCATTACAAATAGGCATTTGCTTCTTAATTGCTTCTCACATCCATGACCCTTGCGCTTAAGTTTGTCACTACTTACATCATCGACCTGATGGTAAGAGCAGTCATGGACTTAATTCGTTCCGTTGGTTTGGGTGTATTGGTTTTAGGTTTCATCTCTCCCCCAGGTTACTTTTAGGAATCGTTGTGGATGTTACGAAGAAAACTCCACTTTTCACCTTGTTCTTTTGAACGCAGCCTGTCAAACAGATTTGGCTACTTGGAGGTCTTGAGGGTTCAGGACGATGATTCAGCGTAATGCTTAACCGTGACCAATTGACTGGAGGAACGACTTGCCATGCTGTTTCATGACGGGTTCCCCTTTTAACCCTGCTTCCATCCTGAGTTTACTAAGTCCAAAACGGAGGGTTAAGTTGTCACTCTTAGGATTGCTCCCTTGATTCCGAGTGTGGCTCCTTTAGCCAACAAACCAACAGTTATCTAGTTTTCTAGGTTCTAGACTAGCTACACCCCTGTATTTAGTACAGGCTTTCTAGCTAAACGAATCGCACCTTAATTCCCTCCACACCTCCCTATTTCATCAACTTTTCAGCTTAACCTACGCAGTATTGCGTCCTCCCCGCCCCGATTAAGTTAATTAATGAATTAATCAAATTAATCGGGTTTCAGAAAATAATGTTATCATTAAAAGAGAATTATTAAAAACAAATAATGGGCTTTTCTAATATTGCTTTAACTATTGCTGGATCGGATAGTGGCGGAGGGGCAGGAATTCAAGCAGACTTAAAAACCTTTGCCTTTCATTGTGTTCATGGAACCAGTGCTATTACCTGTATCACCGCTCAAAATACTCTAGGAGTTAATCAAGTTAAAAAAATAAATTCAGACTTGATAAAAGCACAAATTGAAGCCATAGTAACCGATATTAATATCAAGGCAGTTAAAACAGGAATGTTGTTTGATGAAGAGATTATTATAGCGGTTTCTCAACAAATTAAACAATGGAAATTATCTCAATTAGTGGTTGATCCTGTGATGGTTTCTCGCACAGGTGTAAAGTTAATTGACGAGGGGGCGATCGCTAGTTTAAAAACTAATCTAATTCCTCAAGCTTTAATAGTCACACCGAACCGTTATGAAGCACAAATTTTAAGTAATTTATCGATTTTTTCCCTAGAAGATATGAAAAAAGCGGCACAAATCATTTATAATTTAGGTGCTAAATTTGTCTTAATAAAAGGAGGGGGAATGAAAGATAATTTGCAAGGGGTTGATGTCTGGTTTGACGGCAAAAATTGTGAAGTTTTAACCACAGAAACTATCAAAACAAAACATACTCATGGCACGGGTTGCACCCTATCAGCAGCCATAACCGCTAATTTAGCTTTAGGAAAAGACCCTTTTATAGCAGTGAAACAAGCTAAAGATTATGTTACTAATGCTCTAAAATACAGCCTAGAGATTGGTAAAGGAACTGGTCCCGTGGGTCATTTTTTCCCTTTACTAAAACCCTAGATTTTGTGCAAAAAGTAAACTTTAATTGCATTCTCAGTCTTTTTCTGCCTACTAAATTCATACCTTAATTATCCTGTTTTCTTAATAAGCACCTCGACAACTGAGAACAACAAAAATGGTCTTCAAAATTAATTGTAAGTCGTATAATATTGACCATTTCTTTTGATAGTTAAGATCCAGTTTGACCACCTCTTCAAAATCAGTAACTTTTGAACGTCCATTGACTTGCCATTCCCCTGTTAACCCTGGTTTAACCGCTAATCTTTGCCAATGATAAGCACTATATTTGCTTACTTCCTCTGGGGTGGGGGGACGAGTTCCCACTAAACTCATCTCCCCTATCAACACATTCCAAAACTGAGGAAACTCATCTAAACTACTACGACGGAGAAAGTAACCAATATTGGTTATTCTGGGATCTTTATTACTCTTAAAAAAATGTCCCTTAGCTTCATTTTTGACTAGATGTTTTTGTTTGTCTGCATTGATTACCATAGAACGAAATTTCCAAATACGAAAGGGTTTTCCCCGCAAACCACAACGCATTTGACTATACAAAATTGGGACCGGATCATCCCATTGAATAGCAATAAAAATAGGAATAGCTATAATAAACGTCAGTAACAAACCGATTATTGTCCCTAAAATATCAATAAAACGTTTTGTTTTACTATTAACAGAACAATGAGCAATACCACTGTACTCAAGGGGAAGATCATCGGGTAAAGAACCTAGATAACCTCTATGGTTAAGGCGTTTAAAAGTGCTACTCACGATGTTTTAAACCTAATTTATCTCACCCTTAGTGTTCCTCAGTTAGTTGCCAAAATTAACATCCGATCATCAAAAACCTGAGTTCGGTGTTAGGAGTTCGGAGTTCGCAGTTCGGGGTTCGGAGTTAGATATTAGGTGTACCTCATGAGTCCAAGAAACGCTATATTTTTGCAAAAGGTCTAAATTAAGAACTATGGCAGTACAGAAAATTGATACATATACTTATGTGCGATCGCTTTTGCCCCTAAGCGACGGGAACATTTAGCGGTATCATAATAATCATCCCGAACATCAAATAATAATCTATCGCTTTTTCCTGTGAGGATCGTTGTTTTAAACCATATTTGACGTATATAAACATTAGCCTAATATCCTCTATAGTTGCGATTAACAACTATAGCTTCTGCTAACCAACCTAAATTTTCTTGTAAATAACGGCTTAAAAGAATAGCAATCAATTCATTTTTGTGTAATAAGATTAAAGAATTTTCTCTGGTGAAAGCGTCTTTTGTTTTGCCTTGCATTCTGAGGATTAAACGAGGGGGTAAACCTCCTAATTCTTTGGCGACTAAATGGGCGCTCGATAATAATAATCCTCTTTTTTCGGCTTCTATTAAGTTGATTATTTCTACATCATTGGGAATGCTAGATCGTTTTTCTAAATAGTTATAAATAGGTTGAACTACTTTTAAGCTTTGAGTGATGGTACTTTCATAAGTTGTGATGCAATATTCGGGTTAAAACTGTACTGCTTCCAGAAATTTTCCTGCATCTTCTTTGTTAACTGTCCACAAAAGACGCAATTTTTCTATTCCTAATTCTTGTGCCGTTTTAATAATGGGTTTAATTAATTCTTTTCCTACTCCTTGACGACGACGGGGTTTAACCACTCTTAGCCAAAATTTGGCCTCTTTTTCATAACGCCATAAACAAGCTGCACCAGCAATTTGTAAACCATTTCCTAAACAGGCTAACCATACCTTTCCTTTGACTCCATGACGCATTAAAGGTTCACCAAGAATGGCTCTTGCTGCTTGTAAATCATGGGGTGTAGCTTCATAAACAATGATTCTTTCTGACATTTAAATCACTTTTTTACTGTTTTTTAAATAAACAAATCTGGTTGTTCTTTGAATAATCTTTCTGTTTTTTTCAGCCCCATATCTTCTGCTAATAAGTCGATTCCGTCTATAATCATACAAAATTTATCAGGAGATATTTTTAAGTTAACTAGAGATTTTTCTCTGTATTCTGGTCTGGTTTGAAACCTTTTAATCGCTGCTCGTAGAGGACGAATGACTTCATAAGCTTGTTCCGCTTTTTCTATTGCTAATTGCGGAATAGAAGATTGTAGTCTTAAGACAGCTAAATCTATTAAGTCTCTTGATTCGATACTATCATCCATATAACGATCAGAATTAGCTAATAGTTTGCAGGTGAAACAATCAATTACACTTAAACAAGGAATTTTCGTCCATTTTGGATATATGGGTTCATCAACTTGGAAACGCGCTTCAGCAATAATTTCAGTTTTAATGGCTGTTTCTTCTATATTTATCAGGATACGGATTCCATATTGATCTATAGTATATCTCTGAATAGAAATAGTATTTAAGTCACTAAATAAAGCACTTATGCCATTATTAAAAATAAAGGTACGAATATTTTTATAACCAGAATTTGCTAAAGAACAAACAAAATCTATATCATTACTTTGGCGATATTCATCAAATAATAAAGCTAATAAAGTACCTCCACCAAAATAAGCATAACTTTCCTGTAAAATAGTCGGGTTAAAACTATTTAAAATTTTAATGATTTTTCGATGATGCTTTAACTTAAATCTCATAGCTCAACCTGCAACCAAGATTGATATTGATGAGCAATTTTTTTGAGAAATTCTAGTTCTTCATCTTCTAGATTCTTAAAAAGATTACGATATCTCCAACCCCTTTCATAGCGACTCAACATCTGTTCAGAAGTAAAACTATAGACATTTTCCGTTTGCCAGCATATTGCTTCTAAAAAAGGTAATTTTTGAGGGATAGAATTATTTTTTATCATTATTATTTAGTAAATCCGTTACGAGTTTGATATTCTTCTAGTAGTGAAGAAAAGTGTTCAGCATCTACCTGTCCATAGACTTTTTCTACAGGTTGAGCATCAATGCAATCCATTAATTCCTCAAATGCTACTTGATCATTTCGATGTTCGAGAACATATTTTTTAAATTCTGTTATGGTCATATTTTCAAAGTTATATTTCATTGATAAACCTCTAATTTTCATTAGGATAAATCTCAATTAAAGTTTCTCTTCCTGCAAGAATAATAACATTTCCAGTTCTGTTATCTAGACGAACCATATCGATAGATAGGTACATATTTGTAAGATTCTGACATAGCTGAAAGCATCGAAAAGCCTGTTGAGTTGTTGGCAAGTGTTCTCCTTCTTATCAAGATAGCTTAATTTTCCCCTATTGTATCGGTGCCTAACTACGATCTTAAGAAATCGCACTAAAGCGCAACAGTAACAAATATATTAACTTTTCTTAAAAAAACGACAATATCTCTTGACTCCCCCCCCTTATATGCTAGGTTCCGAGGTGTTTAAGCATTAATCAACAAAACACAAACTTAATCCAGTTGAGGAGTATCCCAGTTCATGAAAGCTGTAATCAAAAATAACTTAACTCAAGGTCAAGGGTTATCCGCAACCCAAAAACTCTCCCTAGTGGTCGGTTCCGCCTCTGTACTCTATTTATTGCCCACAGAAGCCGATGCAGCGATCATTCATGTTACCCCTGTCACCCCACCAACAATTAATCAAGGACAGCCTAGTGGTACTCAAGCACTATGGGATGTAGACGGTGATACTAATCCTGATTTCCGCCTTGAGAATAGTTTATCTATTTTAGACTTCGGTAGTAATGGATTAAATGGGCAAGGGGTAGTACAGGCAACATCAATAAAGGACGGTATCAAGAAGTTACCCCTCAATAATTTGGTCGGTCTGACTTTAGCTGCTGGGTATGAATTCAGTCCTGCTGGCGACAACAGAACGATTATGAAAAACTCCTTCATCGCTGGTGATTTCGACGCTGGAGGTTTCACTGGCAATCCTCCGGAATACTTCGGTTTTCGTTTTCTCAGTGGGGGTGACCTCACGGGGTGACAAGTAGGTTGAAAAGTAAGTCCAGAGCGGTTTTTCTCTGTTACCCGACCCTAAACAATTGTCGGCAACCAGAGAGCTTATTGAGAATGAACGATAATGATAATCATTTGCAAATGGGGGGGGAAGACGTGGCATTTGCCACGTCTTCCCCCCCCAAACAGGGCAATCGCATTAAAATCTGAGATGCGTGATCCAGTAAAGATTTTAGAGTTTCAGTACAAATGAACGGCGATCGCGAAACCTCTTATGCAGTCAGCTTTTCAAAAATTAAATGCGATTGCCCTGCCCCCCCAAACTGTTTTGATGCGCGAGCGTCAACTCCTAAAAGAGAGAAAACAATCCGATTTTATGCTAATAATAATCAGATTGTCCTTAATCGTTTTATAACTTAAATCATGAGCTTTTTAGCAGTTTATGAATCTCATTTTACCAAACATTTAACACAAACACAGTTCGAGGCTTTTAGAATTTTACTGTGGTTGCTGACAGTACATAAACAGGTTAGAATAGAAAGGTTAGCAGCTTGTTTTCCTTTACCAATCCTTTATCAAAGTCGTCGTAAACATATCCAGAGATTCCTAGTTTTGTCAGCTTTAGCCATTCCCAGATTCTGGTTTCCTGTGATTAAAGCTATTATTTGTAAAGAATTTAAGACTGGCTCTTGTCTGATTATAACAATTGACAGAACCCAATGGAAAGATAAAAATGTTTTCATGGTTGCTGTTATCTGGAAAAAGCTGGCTTTACCCATCTATTGGACACTTTTAGGGAAAAGAGGAGCCAGCAGATTATCTGAACAACAGGCATTAATTCAACCTGTTCTTTGTCTTCTAAAAAACTATGAGTTAGTCATTCTTGGAGACCGAGAATTCCACAGTGTTAAATTAGCTTATTGGTTGAAACAAAAAAGTAAAAAACAAAAGTTATTCTTCGCTTTTCGTCAGAAACAAGGTACAAACCAGAAAAAAGATGATGAAGATTATCAAACTTTTTCGCAGTTAGGAATGAAACCTGGGATGAAGATGTTTTTAACTGGGGTTTCAGTCACTAAAAATAAAGGGTTTGGAAACTTTAATGTGGGAGCATATTGGAAAAGAAAATACAAGGGCAAACAGGAAAAAGAGCCTTGGTTTATTCTTACCAACTTAGACAGTTTATCAGAGGTCTTGAAAGTCTATCGAGCCAGGGCAGGTATTGAAGCTATGTTCAAGGATTGTAAGACAGGGGGTTATAATTTGGAGGGAAGTAAAGCCAATAATAAACGACTAAATTCCTTGATTTTATTAATAGCGATCGCTTACACTGCTACTTCTTTAAAAGGCAAAACATTTCGACAAACCAATCAAGGAAAATATATTGCTCGTCTAACTGAAAAATCAAGACGTGACCGAAGACATAGTAATTTTTGGATAGGACTTTATGGCTCTCTTTGGATTCACGCTTGGGAATTTTGCTCTGATTTTATTTCAATTATGATGAGCAATAATCCCCAGAAACTCAACAATTATAAAAAAGGGTTACAAGCCATATCCATAATAGATAAGACGGCTTAATTCCCCTATTTTATCTTAACATAAAATAACCAGTGGAAGATGATTTATTTTAGATGTAACTATCCAAAATAAACCAATTTTTATTATTTAATAAAAACTAATATTGCCCAAGGGGTTGATTTTGAGCATCAACCCTGTGGGGGGGAGGACGGTGTAACCCTCCTCCCCCCCACACACACGGCAAGAATGATTATCATTATTGTTTATTCTCAATAAGCCCTCTAGTTTTTGACAATTTATAGAGCGATCGCCACGGCTGAAACCCTCTTTCAATCAGGGTTTTAACGGGCTTGTCACCCCGTGAGGGGGGTGACACCTTCTACGGTTGGGCAAATATCAACATTGATACCGCAACAGATGGCGGTACTGTAACTATTACAGAATGGGCTTATAATAATACTCCCAATGGTTCTATCCTAGTGGGACAAACAGAAGACGAGGAAGTGGCAACTACCCCTGAACCTTCTTCATCCTTAGCTTTATTAGCATTTGGGGCTGCTGGTGTTTACCGTTGGCGTAAAAATCGCAAATCAAAAACTGTTCAAGAAAAGCAAGCTGCTTAACTGTAGGGTGCGTTAGACAGTGTTAATTTAGGTAACTTAACCAAGATTTAGAAATTTGTCGTAACGCACCATAAGAACTCTCTAGGGGGATAAAATGTAAGTAAGTGCAAGAGGTGAAACTATTCTAACTAACTCCTTCCTTGCCATAGGAAACTTACTAAATTTGCTTAATAATTATGAAACAATCTTCGATTCCATCCCCATTGTCCTCCGAAAAAATAAAACAAGAAATTCAAGATCACTTATCAAGACTCTCCCTAGATCATAGAAAAAGACAAAAGACTATATAGTATTGCCAAAATTATTGCCGAATGTTCCTCAATTCATGCCGCAGCAACTGGGTTAATGCAGTTAGAACCATGGGATTTTATGGCAGTTTATTATGATGCCATTGATCACTTTGGTCATGGTTTTATGCGCTACCATCCGCCGCGATCACCTTGGATCAGCGAAGAAGATTTTGACCTGTATAAAGACGTGATTGAAAGTGCCTACAGATTCCATAACATGATGTTAGGAACTTACATGAATTTAGCAGGAGAAGATACCACTATTATTATCTGTTCCGATCATGGTTTTCATCCAGATCGCCTGCGTCCCCAACATATTCCCAACGAACCAGCAGGACCTGCTGAAGAACATCGTCCCTTTGGAATTGTGGCTATGAAGGGACCGAATATTAAACAAGATGGGGTTATTTTTGGGGCACACCTACTGGATATAACCCCAACAATTCTCAGTCTTTATGGCTTACCAGTTGGGCGAGATATGGATGGAAAACCCTTAGTTTCAGCCTGGAAAGATGAAGTTGCCATCGACTATATTGACAGTTGGGAGCAACAAGAAGGAGATGCCGGAATGCACCCCCCTAACCTAAGAGTTGATTCCGTAGATTCTCAAGCAGCACTTGAACAGTTAGTAGAGTTAGGTTATATCGAAGAATTAGACGAAAATGTAGAGGTTCAAGTGGCTAATACCATACGAGAATTACGTTATAATTTAGCCCGTTCTTATATAGGTGCAAATCGTCACCGAGAAGCCATCCCGATCTTAAATGAACTATGGGAAGAATATCCCGAAGAAAGTCGCTTTGCAATCCAACTTTTTCAGTGTCATTTAGCTTTAGATGAGACAGAATCAGCAGAAAAAATAATGGAAAAAGCACTAGGTGATAAACGAGAAGTTATGGAACAAGCGAGGGAAGAATTAAATCAACTTGTAGAAGAATTAAAAGATAAAAAAAGTGAAGATTATACAGAACAAGAAATACATAAACTGCGTAAACTTCGCATGAAAGCAACCCTTAACCCTGATGCGGTTTCCTTCTTCCGAGGATCATTATTATTTGCTCAAGGAAACTATGAAGAAGCAATCAGAGAATTGGACAAAGCTAAAAAAGCTCAAACCCATAATTTACCAAGTTTGTATCTGAAAATGGGTTATGCTTATTTAGGCTTAAAAAAATGGTTTGATGCTGCTTGTTATTTCATGCAAGTATTAGAATTAGATCCGGCCAACCCCGATGCACATTTAGGGTTATGTAAAACCCACCTTAAAGAACATCGAGAGGATAAAGCCTTAGATGAAGCTATGGCTGCATTAAGTCTAATTTATCACAACCCTCAAGCTCATTTCCTCTGTGGGCTTGCCTTATATCGCTGTGAACAAATAACAGACGCTGTTAAAGCTATAGAAACAGCAATTAGTCAAAATCCCATTTTTCCTAATGCTCATCGTTACCTAGCTGGTATCTATTATAAAGAGTTTCAAGACGGAGAAAAAGCGGCTAAACATCGTAACCTAGCAAGAGAAGCGCAGCAACGCATCAAAGACTTTAAGGCAGGGAAAATTGATCTTAATCAAAATGCTGGATCTATATCTGATTGGGTGATTGAGATTAATACGGGAAATAAACCTAAATTAGACGCTCCCATGGAAGATACTGTTATTATCGTCTCCGGGCTGCCTCGTTCGGGAACTTCCATGATGATGCAAATGTTAGCAGCAGCAGGTATCTCGGTGATGACAGATGGAGTCAGAGAAGCAGACGAAAGTAATCCCAAGGGATATTATGAATACGAGAAATCGAAACAGGTGGGCAGTGATAATAGTTGGATACCCGACGCAAAAGGCAAATTTGTTAAAATTGTCGCTCAATTATTGCCAAAACTGCCATCGGGTCAACCCTATCGCATTATTTTCATGCAGCGTCCCCTATCTGAAGTTATCCCATCTCAAGATAAGTTATTAGAACGCTTAGGGAAGAAAGGCAGTAAGCTAACCCCCGAAAAATTGGCAGAAACTTACCAAAAACAGCTTAAACAAGTGGAACAGGTATTAAACTACTATCAAGACATTGAAGTTTTACCCATTAATTAGGGTTTGCTGAATAAAAGCAAAACCCTATTCTTTAAAAGGTTACACCCATATTCGCGATCGCAAAAAAGATCAGCTTTGTCGGCTACAAACCGCTATAATTGGTAGAAACACCTCCCAGTTGTTGGTCAAGAACAAATGTATCGAAAAGAGGAGCAACCTTTACCGCCCCCAGAAAAATTTGAATTACCTTTCGAGGGCAAATTGTCCCCCAATAATCGTTGGGTAATCATGGCAGAGTTGATACCTTGGGATGATTTTGAGGAAGAATATGCTAAACTTTTTTCAGCAGAAAAAGGTGCGCCAGCCAAACTATTTTGAATGGCATTAGGGACATTAATTATTAAGGAAAAATTAGGAACAAGTGATAGAGAAACTATAGAACAGATTAGAGAAAATCCCTATCTACAATACTTTATAGGTTTAAATTGTTATCAACAAGAGCCACCACTGGAATCTTCAATGCTAGTTCATTTTAAGAAAAGAATTGATGGAGAATTGATAAACAAAATCAATAAAAAAATAGTAAAAAGAGAAATAGACAAGAGTGATAAAGAAGTAAAAAAAAAGGATTGTCTCCAAGAAAAAGGAGAAAAAATAAAAAATAAAGGTAAACTAATTTTAGATGCGACTTGTGCGCCAGCAGACATCAAATACCCAACGGATTTAGGCATATTCAATCAAGCCAGAATTGAGACAGAAAGAATAATAGATAATCTTTATAAACCATTAAGAGTAAAATTGAGAAAAAAGCCGAGAACTTCTAGAAAAATTGCTATAAAGGAATACTTAAAAGTAGCTAAAAAACGAAAAGTATCTTATCAAGAAAGAAAAAAAGCTATCGGGAAACAGTTAAAATACCTTAAGAAAAATTTAGGAAATATAGAAGACTTAATTCAAGCTGGGGCTTCCCTGGAAAATCTGAGTAAAAGACAGAAAAATTGTCTAGAGACTATCAAAAAAGTTTATGAACAACAACAGTCAATGTGGGAGAATAAGACCCAGAGTGTTCCTCAAAGAATTGTAAGTTTAACTCAACCGCATATTCGTCCAATAGTGAGGGGAAAAGCAGGAAAACCAATAGAGTTTGGAGCTAAACTCTCAGTAAGCTGTGTAGATAACTATGTGTTTCTAGACAAAATAAGTTGGGAAAACTTCAATGAATCTTGTCATTTAAAAGAACAAGTAGAAAAGTATAAAGAAACGTTTGGCTATTATCCCGAATCCGTCCATGTAGATAAAATTTATCGAACTAGGGAAAACAGAAATTGGTGTAAGGAAAGAGGGATAAGAATCAGTGGTCCGAAGTTAGGAAGACCTCCGAAAATGTCAGTGAAGAAGAAAAGAAACAAGCCCACTCCGATGAATGCTTCCGTAATGCTATTGAGGGAAAGTTTGGACAAGCTAAACGAAGATTTAGCCTAAATCTCGTGATGACAAAACTCCCTGAAACCTCCATTACATCTATTGCTATTACATTTTTAGTTGTCAATCTTTCTAAACTTCTGAGGCAGTTTTTGTCGCTTTTTTTGTCCTTATTTACTAATAATAGAACAGGGGAACTCATCAAACCGCCTTTTATTAATTTTGATTATACTTTAAACAATTTTTATGTACTAAAACTTATTGATCTGTTAGAAAATTCTTGGTCAAAAGTGGCATAAATTTTGGAGAAACTTTTTCAGCAAACCCTAATTATAATGATGCAATCGCCAATCCTAAATTGATTGCAACTCAAGTCAAGGAATTTTTAGGAGGAAAATGGGACGAAAAGGCCATGATAACCGCCATTGATCCAAGTTTGCGCCATCAAAAATCCTAATTCCCGAACAATTATTAATTATTAATTGTTCATTGTTAATTGCTGAGGTACTCCGAATCTCTTGAACTTCCTAATAGCAATTTCTCTTAGTAGGGGTCAACGGCCGTTAACCCCTACAATATAAAAATGGCCTAATCTTAATACTTTTACATCTGTTTTAAATAAGCTTCATAACCTAATTTATCTAGATTTTCTTGTTTATCTAACACCATTTGTTCTAATTCTTGTCGATAGTTTTGTACTTTTTTCAATAAAATAGGATCGTGAGCAGCTAACATTTGAATGGCTAATAGTCCTGCATTTTGGTCGTTACCAATAGCTACCGTAGCCACAGGAATACCTCTGGGCATCTGTACAATGGAATAGAGAGAATCTACCCCTTGTAGGTGACGAGTGGCAACCGGAACCCCGATGACAGGTAATGGGGTCAAAGAAGCCACCATTCCTGGAAGATGTGCCGCCCCCCCTGCCCCCGCAATAATTACCTTTAATCCTCTTTCATGGGCAGTTTGAGCGTAGTTAACCATCCTTTGGGGGGTTCGATGTGCTGAAACAATAGCCACTTCCCAGGGTACTTCAAACCTTTGGCAAACGGCGATCGCTTTGTCCATTGTGGGCAAATCTGAATCACTGCCCATAATAATACCGATTAGGGGAGAAGAAGAACTCATCAGGGTTAAATAGTAGAATAGACTTCCATTTGATGCTATCATTTTAACAGAAATTACTTAATAGTGGGAATAAAAACTTTACTGACTGAGATTCATCTATTCCCATTATCAAAAATGTCATTTCATGGTTTTGAGCAAATGTCAAGAAAAATAACCATTATTTTGCAGAAAAAATGTTAAAAGATATTACTATTATTAACGCGAAAATTCACGGATATCAAGAGCAACAAAAAATCTTGATTAATGGGCAAGGATTGATTGAAGATATCCGTTCCATGGGAGCCGTTAATTCAAATCAGCAAGGGTATAAAATATACGATGCCCAAGGGGACTGGATTTCCTTGGGAGGGGTTGATTTACAAATTAATGGGGGGTTAGGATTAGCATTCACAGATATCCAAGAAAAACACCTCCCAAAATTACATCAAATTTGCGAGTTTTTATGGCACGAAGGTATTGATGGCTTTTTGCCTACCCTGGTAACAACTTCTGTGGCAAATGTACAGCGATCGCTCTCAATTTTTGAGAGGTTTATGAAGACACAAGAAGAAGAGGAACTAGCAACTTCTAGAGTTTTAGGTGTGCATTTAGAAGGGCCATTTTTAAACCATAAAAAAAAAGGAGCGCATCCTGCCCAATATCTCTTAACTCCCTCTGTGGAAGCCATAGAATGGTTATTGGACGGTCATGAATCTATCGTCAAAATTATCACCTTAGCACCAGAATTAGACCTAACGGATGAGGTGATTCCTTATTTATCTTCACGAGGAATTGTTGCTAGTTTAGGCCATTCCCAAGCTAATGCCAAACAAGCAAAAAAAGCCTTTGATATGGGTGCATCAATGGTGACTCATGCTTTCAATGCTATGCCCCCTTTACATCATCGGCAACCTGGGTTATTGGGGGCAGCAATGATTAATCCTAGTGTTTATTGTGGCTTAATTGCTGATGGAAATCATGTTTGTCCAACCATGATCGAATTATTATTAAGAAGTAGTCTTTATGAACAAGGTATTTTCTTAGTTAGCGATGCCTTAGCTCCCATCGGTTTAGGGGATGGGGTTTATCCTTGGGATGATCGACAAATTGAGGTAAAAAAAGGAACTGCCAGACTAGCTAATGGTACCTTAGCAGGAACAACATTGCCCTTATTAGTTGGGGTTCAAAATTTAGTGAAATGGCAATTATGTCCTTTAGGCAATGCCATTGCTTTAGGGACAGAATCCCCGAGAAAAGCCATAGGTTTGCCTGGAATCTCTTCAGGGCAGCCCGCTAATTTTTTACGATGGAACTGGCAACAGGAGAATAGTCAGCTTTATTGGAAAAGACTATAAATAATGGATAATTTAGCATAGTTTTGCGACTATTTAGTGTTATAATTTTAGGTAGGAAATGATTATTGTGTTACTATGTCAGAGTCCTCTCCATCTCTACGTCTCCAAACCGCTTATAATCCTTATGGGAGATGTGTCTTTCTGCAAGTTTTCCCAAGGCCATCTGTAACATCTCAGGGAGAGTTTGTCCTAGACTTAAATTTCCGTTTTAATGAACAGGAAAAATCATTACTAAATGGTCAAATAAAGTTTGGTATCAAAGGAGGTAAACTTAAACTCGACGTACAACAAGGAAAAATTGTCGAACCGCAGTTAAATAAGGACCTTCCCTTTAAGTTAATAGAATCTTATGATCATACTGTTGTCTGGCATTTAATTGCCCAAACGGGACAATCTACCGTTAAAATTGACCATTCATCCCCCTTAGCAACCATTCAACCTAAAGATGAATCTGTTATAGTTACCGTCTCTTATACAATGGATTTAGCCGATATTTCCATCAGCGATGTAACAGGGTTATGGCGACACGATATCCATCCCAATAAACATAGTATTTTAGAACGAAAACTTGCTCAATTTTTGTGGAAAGAAAGACTATCACCCGAAATTTCTCTGATTAAATTAACATCTAATCCATCAGAAGAAGTAAAAATAATAGACAGTCCAACTACTAAGCTCGAAGCGCAACACTTGACTGAGTTACATCAGTTAATTGATAAGCTTTACGAGATTAAAAATAGTGATTTATTGGAACTACTTAAAACTGCACAGTTAAATGCTAAAATTGATCTAGCCGGAGGAAATTTTTTAGCCACTGAGTTAAGTGGGATTGAGTTAAGTGGGGCTAATTTGACTCATAGTAATTTTCGGGGGGCTAATTTGACAGATGTTGATCTGAGCGAGGCTATATTAAGCTATAGTCGGTTTAGTGGGGCTGATTTAAGTGGAGCTTATTTAGGTAATGCCAACTTACAGCAAGCTGATTTTTATCGTAGTAGTCTGGCCTTAGCCAATTTAATTGGGGCTGATTTAAGAGGAGCAAATTTACAAGATGTTAACTTGAGTCAAACCAATTTGAGTGGTGCTTTAGTTAAAGGGACTAAATTTGGAAATAATGAAGGGATGACAACAGAGATGAAAAGTAACCTCATAGAAAGGGGGGGGATTTTCACTTAAGGGTTAAAAGGTGATTTCTTCTACCCTAGAAGTGACAATTATTCATCTGAAGTTAATCCATCTTTGATATCTATAAAAAATTCAACAATATCCATTAAGGAAATTTTCAATAAAGAGAGAATTCCAACGGCAATCAAGAGAATTCCTAAGAAGAAGTTATCATCAGATAAAATTAGTCCTACGACTACGATAAAATAAGGAGAAACAATACCACTAATTTTTTCAACTATAGTAACTGTTTCAGGATTTTCTTTAGTAACTGGCAATTCTCTTCTATTACTGATTTGGCTTAATTCTGTATCGTCTTCAGCAGTTTCTGCTAATTCAGATTCAGAAGGAAACATAATATCAGGAATCTCCATATTGTCTGGATATTGATCTTCTTTTGGTTGTCTTCCAAACATAATTAACCTCTAATTTGCTTGATTTAGGGTAACCAAAACTGGGGAATCAAATTATCAATTATTTTCCGTAAGTTTTGGTTAATTTCTCTCCCTAACTTGATATGGGGTTCATCTGGTTCTACAGGAATAATTGTAGCAGGATTTCCTCCTAATTGTTCTACAACTAAATTAGCAGCTTCTAATCCAGTTACGTAGGCTTTTTCCTGTGACCAAGAACCATGATCAGTAATCACCCAATCTCCACTCAAGTATAAATTAGTTATGGGAGATTTTGCCCGGAGTAAATATTGATAGCTACCAGGGGCAAAATGGGTGACTCCTTGGCGAACTTTAATCACCCGACTCTCCATTATATTAGCATTAGCAAAGCCTGGAACACAAGTGGTTAAATATTGATGAACTTTTTTTATAATTTGTTCATCATTCATGGTTAATAGTTGATTGGCGTGATAAAAATCTGCTTCGATAACACTTCCTGATAAATCTTTATATTCGTCATGAAGATTATTGAGGTCAAAAAATGTCCATCCTGTGGTTTGATCGAAGCCAAAACAAGCGTTAGAAGGTAGGGGAATGTCAACTTTTTTATCAAACCATAAACGGGCTGCTAAAACATCAATTGCCCCTAAATTCGATAAGTTAGAAAATTCTGGGTATTGATTTAATACTTTACTTTCCGTAACTATCTTTTTAATTCCACTAATACTAACACTTGAAATAACAGCATCAGCAGCAAAAATTTCGTTGTCACAGCAAACCCCTTTAGCCACCCCTTTATTATTAACAACAATATCAGTTACTCGCTTATTGGTTAAGATTTTTCCACCCAAACTTTCTATCTTTTCTACCCAAGGTTTAAAGATCATTTCTCCTACGGTTCCCCGACACCAAACCACATCAAAATCAGGTTGATGAGCTAAGATGAAATAATAAAGCATTCCGAGAGTTGCTGCTGCACTACATTGTTCTCCTGGAGCAAATAAACCAACTAATAACATCGGTTCAAAAGCATCTTTATAAAGGCGAGAAGACACCCCAAATTGTTTAAATAATTCCCTAGCGGTTACTTTATCATACCGTTCCCAAGCTTCGGGGGAATTATCAAAATCAATTAAGCTATAAAGTAGGGGTAAAGCAGATAAGCGATCGCTTAAAGGAAAACGTTTGAACTTAGTATAAAGAAAGGTTCCTAACGGGGTAGGTAAAAGAGGTTCATCCTGAAAAATAGGAGACTCTACTTCTAAACCTGCTGGGGAATATTGGGAGGAACGAGTCCAAGTTGTAAACGGACTTAAACCCAGTTCTTTGACATCTTAAACAGAATTTGAAATCATTAAACCCAGTGAAAACTATAATTTTCAGGTTGTTTTGGTGGCAACTCCTTGATACATATACCCGGCAATTTTAGGCATATCCTCCCCATAAAATTCTTGGATCTCAACTTGATTAAATTGAGTTTGAATTAATTGCTTCATATTGCGATTTAAGTGACAACCATCAGCAATAATTTTTTGTAGGGGAGTTAAACGGTTTTGCCAAACTTGGATAGTAGCTTCATCACTTAATCCATGTTCAATAAAATAGAATTGTTTTCCTGGTTTTAAAACACGATAAATTTCTGATAATGCTTTTTCAATGTTAGGAATACTACATAATGTCAAGGACAAATAACATTAGAATAAAAACCCATTTAATGTCCTCCTAAATTAAAAGTTTGGCTAATTCTAGATCAAAATAACCCTTATTGGTTAGATTACCTTTAATAACGGTAAAATTATTATGGAGTTCTCCTAAATGATTTAAGACTAAACTAGCCAAAGAAAAATCTTGATTTTTTGTGTAATCATGTACAGTAATTACTGTTTTCAAATTAGCTTGACTAGCAGCTTGTAGACCATGAAAAGAATCTTCAAAAACTAAACATTCTTCTGGTTTGAGATTCATTTTTTCCAAGACATAGTTATAAATATCAGGAGCAGGTTTTTTATTGGGGACAATATCCCCGGCTGCAATCACTTCAAACCACTGAGGATTTAAGTGTTTTTCCAATAAAGCTAAAGCATTTGGTAAGGCACTGGTTGTGGCGATCGCTAATCTTATTCCCTCCTGATAAGCTTCTTCAATTAAGCGTTTTACTCCTGGGCGTAATTTAATTTCTCCTGAAGATAATAAGTCACGATAATGAGTTGTTTTTGCTTGATGAAGTTGAGGTATTAAGGTTTCTAAATTTTCCTTGATATCAGGATGATATTGTTGTAAGTAATATCTAATTCTTTCCTTACCCCCAGAGATTTCTAATAACTCACCATAGAGACTTTCTGACCAATACCAGTTTAAATCTGCCTCAGAAAAAGCACGATTAAAAGCAATTCTATGGCCGTCTCTTTCTGTTTCTGCAAGTGTTCCATCCACGTCAAAGATTAAAGCTTTTACCTCTGTCATAATTCATAATTTATCGATGTTAATAATTAAAATCCATCTACCAGAGGATGGAAATAGAAAGCCAAACTAATGACCGCATAAGTTGCTAATAATAAAGTCCCCTCTAACCAGTTGGAACGACCATCAGAACTAATAGAATTAGTAATTAGTACAGCCACAGCCACAGCCACCAATTCAAAAGGATTAAAATCTAAGTCCATCGGTTGACCTAAAAACCAGCCAGCAATGACTAAAACAGGGGCAACAAATAAAGCAATTTGTAAACTTGATCCCACTGCCACCGACATAGACAAATCCATTTTATTTTTCAGAGCAACAGTAACCGCCGTTGCGTGTTCTGCGGCATTACCAACAATAGGTAAGAGAATAACCCCAGTAAATAAAGGAGTTAAGCCTAAAGATGAAGTTGCTGCTTCTAAAGAATTGACCAATAATTCTGATTCTACGGCAACTCCAAGGGTAACTAATAAAAGGATTATCACCCATTTACTAATATTAATATTACCGCCTTCTTCTTTTTTTGTTTCATCTTCAACCGCCACACCCACATCATAGAGATAAGCATGGGTTTTCATAGAAAATAATAAAGTTAACCCATAAACCAAAATTAAAACAACAGCTACAGCAACGGACAAATTTTGTAAGGTTTGTTCTTCAATACCAGTAGAAGTGTATTGTACTGCTGTAGGTAATAAAATAGCGATGACAGCTAAATTCATAGAAGAAGCATTCAAGCGGGCGGCAACGGATTGAAATTCTTGTTCTTTATAGCGGAGTCCCCCCAATAACATAGAAAAGCCCACCACTAATAATAAATTACCGATAATTGAGCCACTGATGGTTGCTTTGACCACACCAATTAAACCTTCCTTTAAAGCTACCAAGGCCAAAATTAATTCCGTGGCATTACCAAAGGTAGCATTTAATAAACCGCCTAAATTTGGACCAACCACCACAGCGATCTCTTCTGTTGCTTGGCCCATGAAGGCAGCTAGAGGCACAATAGCCAAGGCCGCCATGATGAAAGTCAGGGTTGCACCCCACTCTAGGTACTCGGAGCCTAGAGATAAAGGGATAAAAATTAATAAAATTGACAGAATAGCACTTTTATTCAGCATGATCCCCTTCAGCAATAGGTTAGAGTTCTTAAGTCCGTTTCTTAGTTTAGACCATTAATGAGCTTGACATCTTCTCGTAATCTCAAGTTATATGATAAAACTATTGCAATGCTTTAGAAATATTTATAGTGTACTTATGAGTCAAGCCAACATCCATAAAACTGAAGATAAATATAAAAAATCCCTGTCTGTGGTGATTTATGAACCAGAAAGTCGTATCAAGCACCCAGTTCGGTTAATAAAACAAATGTGGTACGATTTGCTCGCTTCTCGTGAATTAGCGTGGCAGCTATTTCAACGAGCTATTCAGGCCCAGTATCGTCAGTCTATATTTGGCATTATCTGGATTTTTCTTCCGCCTTTAGTCACCGCTCTGGGTTTAACGGTTCTGAAAAAAACAAACGTTTTGGATGTGGGAGAAACCCCCATCGCCTATCCGGTGTTTGTCGCTTTGAGTATGACTCTCTGGCAAACATTCATTCAAACCTTTACCAGTGTCATGGGAGCCGCTCGAAGTGCTAAAGGGATGCTGACGAAATTGAACGTCCCTCCAGAAGCTTTTGTTATCTCTAAACTGGCACAAATTTTATTTAATTTTGTAATTCAACTGATTCCCATTGTTTTCATGTTTATCTGGTTTAAAGTACCAGTCGCTTGGACAATTATTCTCGCTCCGGTTGCTTTCATCCATCTAGTGCAGCTTAGCAAAAATAATCCACCAGTCACTTATGATCTTTAAAGCCCTTAAATTTCCAAACGAACGGCTTAGCAAAATGTTGATTAAAGTAATCAATAAAATTGAGAATTTTTTGGGATAGTTCTTCAGTTGAACGGACAGTAATTCTTTTGAGTAAACGCCGGACTAAGATCGAAAACCAACACTCAATTTGATTAAACCACGATGTATGTTTGGGAATATAAACAAAGCGAATTCGATGAGATTCATCTGATAAAAAATCTGCTCTGCTGTCCATAGATTGCAAAATCCCCTCCTTTCCTTTTCTCCCCAAATCAATAGTAATTCCACAGCTTTCTGCTACTAATTTGACTAAGCTTTCCGATTTATGAGTGTTGAGTTTATCTACAATAAAAATCCATTCTGCTTTTTCATCAATCTTAATCGTTCTCTGGATATGTTCAGAAAAATCTTGTTCTGTTCTTGTCGGTCCAATAGAGGGACTAACAACTTTTCCTCTTGCCACATCCCAGTTCGCAATCAAGCTTAAAGTTCCGTGTCTTTCATATTCAAATTCGATTTTTTCTACTTGTTTAGGCTTGATTCTTTTGTTCGGAAATAATCTCTCAAGAGCTTGAATCCCTGTCATTTCATCTGTACTAATTAAATGAATTCCTTGTTCTAACAAAGTTTTAGCTTCTTGATGAAGTTCACAGATATATTTGACTTGCTTTTTAAATTTTAAGGGATCATCAATTTTGGCATTTAACCAGTAACGAACGAGATGTGGTTGTAATGTCGCTTCTTTTTAAAAAACGCCCCACACTACGGGGGGAAATCTTTTCGACAATTCCTCTTTTTATGGCTTCATCCGCCAACTCTGAAGGTGTCCAATGGCTCACTGGTCTGTCTGATTTTTCACATTCTTCACAAGCGATCGCTACAATCTGGACTACTTGTTCGACCGTAAAGGATTTTGTTGTTCCAGGTCTTGGGCGATCGCTTAAAATTCCTTTGATCAAGACCATTAATGCTTTCTCCGTTACCTGTTGTTCTTCGGCGGCACTCAGTTTTTCTCTCTCCTCAAACCATCGCGATCGCCACTGACGCACTTGTACCCGGTCTAATTCTAATCTTCGACTAATCGAACTATTGCTCTCTCCTGATGCTGCGGCTAAGATTAGCTTGGCTCGTCTAACAAGGCGATAGGGGTTTGTTGTCCCTCTCACTATTTGTTGGAGTACTGTTTTCTGTAGGTTGGAGAGGTTAATTGGCAATGCTTTTATCATGGACATCAACTTCGAGATTCTTCCGTTAGTTTCATTGAAACACATTGTCGTGGCTAGTCACGAAAGTTTCTGTAAAAATCTGGTGGATTACTTTCGCCAAGCTGCACTAGTAATGTTGGGTACAGGGATGGGATTAATATTAAGCCCTTTTTCTTGTCTGTATGGTGATGTTAATAGGGGAATCGGTTTTGTCAATCGGTTCTGGATATTCGTCACTCCTGTGATCTATCCTCAACTTACAGAGGGACTCTGGGGAATTTTAGTGGCCATTAATCCTGTTACTCCCCTATTGGTAACCACAAGAGACTTAATAACCACTGGGGAGATTACTAATCTTACAGGGTTTTGGATCACTAGTGCTATAGCTTTAATTACTACTTTTGTTGGATGGATATTCTACCGCTTATCTCTGCCCTTTTTGGTTGAAAGAGCTTAGATCACTTCTCTGTCTCACGAGTAGAAGTGTGTGGGATTCTTGCTTCATCAGGTTTTTCCAGCTAATCCCCTTTATTAAAGGGGGATTGGGGGCCTGAATGTTTCAAAATGAGTTAACCTAAAATCAATTATGATGATAAGTTGGACTTAATAACATTGACTACAGGGAAAATTTTGTGACAGTTAGAGTTCGGATCGCCCCTAGTCCTACAGGGAATTTACACATAGGAACCGCCAGAACCGCCGTTTTTAACTGGTTATTTGCCCATCATAACCAAGGCCAGTTTATCCTCAGAGTGGAAGATACAGATCAAGAGCGATCGCGGCCTGAATACACAGAGAATATTAAATCAGGATTAGCCTGGTTAGGTTTAACCTGGGATGAAGGCCCCTTCTTTCAAACCCAACGCCTCGATCTCTATCGTCAAGCCATTCAAACCCTACTAGACAAAGGTTGTGCCTATCGCTGTTATTGTACTCCAGAAGAACTGGAACAGATGCGAGAGTCCCAAAAAGCTAAAAATCAAGCCCCTCGTTATGATAACCGTCATCGTCATCTCACGGAAGAACAACGTCTTGCTTTTCAAGCAGAAGGGAGAAAACCAGTCATCCGCTTTATGATCGATGACGATCGCGAAATTGTTTGGCAGGATCTCATCCGAGGTCAAGTTACCTGGAAAGGAAGTGATCTCGGCGGAGATATGGTAATCGCTCGTATTGCTGATAACCCTGAGCAACCTTTTGGACAACCTTTATATAACTTAGCCGTGGTGGTGGATGATATGGATATGAAAATCACCCAGGTTATCCGAGGAGAAGATCATATCGCTAACACAGCTAAACAAATTCTCTTATATGAGGCTTTTGGGGCAACAGTCCCAGACTTTGCCCACACTCCCTTAATTTTGAACCAGGAAGGACGAAAGTTGTCAAAACGAGGTGGGGTAACTTCCATCGATGACTTCCGTAAAATGGGCTTTTTACCCCAAGCTTTAGCTAACTATATGACCCTCTTGGGATGGACTCCCCCAGACTCCACTGAAGAAATTTTCACCTTGACGCAAGCTGCCGAGCAGTTTAACTTAGAACGGGTTAATAAGCCCGGGGCTAAGTTTGATTGGGATAAACTCGATTGGATTAATAGTCAATATTTACACAAAATGTCAGGGGAGGAATTAGTGGATCTCTTGGTTCCCTATTGGCAACAAGCGGGTTATCCTGTCGATGTAGACGGCGATCGCCCTTGGTTAGAACAAATGGCTACCTTAATAGGACCCAGTCTTACCCGTTTGAGTGACGGGGTTAAAGAAAGTGTCTTATTGTTTGGTGACAGGGTGGACTACAGTGAAGAAGCTATAGCCCAAATGCGCCAAGAAGGGGTCAAAGAGGTTTTGCAAGCTGTTTTAGAGAAGATTGCTGAATCTTCTCAGTTAACAGAAGACGAAGCCAAAGATACCCTCAAACAAGTGACAAAAACCTTCAAAGTAAAAAAAGGATTAGTGATGCGATCGCTTCGTGCTGGTTTAATGGGTGAATTACACGGACCTGATTTAATTCAATCTTGGCTTTTACTTAATCAAAAAGGGTGGGATAAAAGTCGTTTGAGTCATGGCTTAGATTTATTATAATCCCCTCAAAATCTTCTCTTACACTGTAGGGTGGGCAAAGCAGATACTCATTTAAAACGATTATCAAATCTGCAATAGTTGCCCACCTGAGAAAAGCAAAATTGATCAGGATCACGTCTATGATCAAATCTGCAATAGTTGCCCACCTGAGAAAAGCAAAATTGATCAGGATCACATCTATATTTTCCTGATATCACAATTAACCCACTCTTAAGATTGTTATCATTGAGTCATGATAATTCTTTTTGATTACAACTTTTTAGCAATTAGAAGCTGAGAAAAATGTGATAAATACAAGGAAATTGTAATGTACCATTTAAGTTATACCCATTCTCATTCTTATCTCATTACTCAAATCAAACGAGTGCTTCAACAAGGAAAGTTAACCTCAGTGGATGAAAAATATTTTCTAGATGCAATGCTGTGTAATCAACCTATTACACAAGAGGAATTAACGGGAATTACTGATATTTTTCAAGGATTGGAATCAGGAAAGATTAGGTTGATAGAGAAGGAATAATTCGGAGCATCCCATTTTTATTACGTAATATTACAGATGATAGATAAAGATAACTTTCTGGGTATCTTATGAACACATTCTATATTAAGTCTAACCCATAGGAAGAATGAAGAATAGTAAGCTTTTTGGCTTAATAATAGTCAAGTGTTGCCAAAAAAACAGATCAATTCCTTTCGGGTTTACCCTCCTAGAACTTATGATTACTGTTGTAATTATGGGTATCTTGGCGGCTTTAACCATACCCAGTTTGTTAGTCCAAGTAGCTCGTTCTAGAGAAACAGAAGCAGTTACAACACTAGCAAGCATAAATCGGAAGCAACTAGCCTATCGCTATGAATATGGAACATTTGCTTTAATCGGCGAAATTACTCCCGAGGGAATTAACGAACCCTCCAACCTTGAACTGGGTTTACAAGCGAAGTACTACATCTATCGCGATATTCCCCGTCCTCGCATCGATCACCTAAGAGTTAAATATGGTGCAGTACCCGGATTTCTCACAAATTAATTTGAAAGCCTAATCCAGAGATGAAAAATGATAATTTTTAGGACTAATAGAAATTTTGAATATAGATGAATAAAAAAATTGACTTTGATTATCCAAAAATTGAGTTTAAGAGGGAATAATTATATTAACTTTTGATTTTCTCCACGATAAATAAGACTAAATGAAAGTATCAGTCAGTCAACAACTTATGATAGATATCTTTTTTAAAAAACAACTTATTCTACTTATCCAGTATTAGGAATAGTTTTAATTCTTTTGTTAGCAATAGACAAAATATCTTGATAAGGACAAGCACTAGCTATAGCGATAATAATTCTTCTACAACTAATCTTTATTCTGGCTCCCAACTTAAGAAGATTTAGACGTATTCTTCCCACAGTTGCTTTAGCCAATGAAGTTTTTTTAAACAGTGTTGACGAAAAGCATTTATGAGAACATAAGCCCAGGAATGTATCCATAATCTTAGTTGATTACTTTGAAATGTTTGAGTTGAAGTTCTATCAGCTAACAAGTCTAATTGTTGTTCTTTAATCCGATTTTCCATCTCGCCTCTCGGACAGTATTTTTTTGTATAAAGTTTTGAGGGTGGAATTTTTGAAGCGGGCAAAGATGTCACCACATGGCGCATTTTTAAGCCATCACTTCCATAACAAACTTTTGTCACTACTCTTCTTTGACAACTCCATGACTTTTCTGTTTTATAACGAATAGAGCGATACCAAGTAGAAATTGGTACTAATTTTTTAACTTCTTCTAAATCTTCTTTTTTCTGAAATAAACTATCCATTAATTCAGTTATTGGAGCTAGTGCAGCTTAGCAAAAATAATCCACCAGTCACTTATGATCTTTAAAGCCCTTAAATTTCCAAACGAACGGCTTAGCAAAATGTTGATTAAAGTAATCAATAAAATTGAGAATTTTTTGGGATAGTTCTTCAGTTGAACGGACAGTAATTCTTTTGAGTAAACGCCTGACTAAGATCTAAAACCAACACTCAATTTGATTAAGCCACGATGTATGTTTGGGAATATAAACAAAGCGAATTCGATGAGATTCATCTGATAAAAAATCTGCTCTGCTGTCCATAGATTGCAAAATCCCCTCCTTTCCTTTTCTCCCCAAATCAATAGTAATTCCACAGCTTTCTGCTACTAATTTGACTAAGCTTTCCGATTTATGAGTGTTGAGTTTATCTACAATAAAAATCCATTCTGCTTTTTCATCAATCTTAATCGTTCTCTGGATATGTTCAGAAAAATCTTGTTCTGTTCTTGTCGGTCCAATAGAGGGACTAACAACTTTTCCTCTTGCCACATCCCAGTTCGCAATTAAGCTTAAAGTTCCGTGTCTTTCATATTCAAATTCGATTTTTTCTACTTGTTTAGGCTTGATTCTTTTGTTCGGAAATAATCTCTCAAGAGCTTGAATCCCTGTCATTTCATCTGTACTAATTAAATGAATTCCTTGTTCTAACAAAGTTTTAGCTTCTTGATGAAGTTCACAGATATATTTGACTTGCTTTTTAAATTTTAAGGGATCATCAATTTTGGCATTTAACCAGTAACGAACGAGATGTGGTTGTAATGTCGCTTCTTTTTTAAAAACGCCCCACACTACGGGGGGAAATCTTTTCGACAATTCCTCTTTTTATGGCTTCATCCGCCAACTCTGAAGGTGTCCAATGGCTCACTGGTCTGTCTGATTTTTCACATTCTTCACAAGCGATCACTACAATCTGGACTACTTGTTCGACCGTAAAGGATTTTGTTGTTCCAGGTCTTGGGCGATCGCTTAAAATTCCTTTGATCAAGACCATTAATGCTTTCTCCGTTACCTGTTGTTCTTCGGCGGCACTCAGTTTTTCTCTCTCCTCAAACCATCGCGATCGCCACTGACGCACTTGTACTAGGTCTAATTCTAATCTTCGACTAATCGAACTATTGCTCTCTCCTGATGCTGCGGCTAAGATTAGCTTGGCTCGTCTAACAAGGCGATAGGGGTTTGTTGTCCCTCTCACTATTTGTTGGAGTACTGTTTTCTGTAGGTTGGAGAGGTTAATTGGCAATGCTTTTATCATGGACATCAACTTCGAGATTCTTCCGTTAGTTTCATTGAAACACATTGTCGTGGCTAGTCACGAAAGTTTCTGTAAAAATCTGGTGGATTACTTTCGCCAAGCTGCACTAGTTTTTTTTCATATTCATGTTTGGCTTTTTCAATTACATCATCCGCTCGTAACTTAAGAACGCCATTTGTTCCCATAGCTATAACATAATCAACTAAAGGCTGATTTTCACAAAAAATAGAAGATTTTTTCACGGGCATAGGCACTATCACCCCTAAGTAGGATATGAGTCTCTGACCATTTTTCTCTAATTAGGGTTTGCTGAATAAAAGCAAAACCCTATTCTTTAAAAGGTTACACCCATATTCGCGATCGCAAAAAAGATCAGCTTTGTCGGCTACAAACCGCTATAATTGGTAGAAACACCTCCCAGTTGTTGGTCAAGAACAAATGTATCGAAAAGAGGAGCAACCTTTACCGCCCCCAGAAAAATTTGAATTACCTTTCGAGGGCAAATTGTCCCCCAATAATCGTTGGGTAATCATGGCAGAGTTGATACCTTGGGATGATTTTGAGGAAGAATATGCTAAACTTTTTTCAGCAGAAAAAGGTGCGCCAGCCAAACTATTTAGAATGGCATTAGGGACATTAATTATTAAGGAAAAATTAGGAACAAGTGATAGAGAAACTATAGAACAGATTAGAGAAAATCCCTATCTACAATACTTTATAGGTTTAAATTGTTATCAACAAGAGCCACCACTGGAATCTTCAATGCTAGTTCATTTCAGGAAAAGAATTGATGGAGAATTGATAAACAAAATCAATAAAAAAATAGTAAAAAGAGAAATAGACAAGAGTGATAAAGAAGTAAAAAAAAAGGATTGTCTCCAAGAAAAAGGAGAAAAAATAAAAAATAAAGGTAAACTAATTTTAGATGCGACTTGTGCGCCAGCAGACATCAAATACCCAACGGATTTAGGCATATTAAATCAAGCCAGAATTGAGACAGAAATAATAATAGATAATCTTTATAAACCATTAAGAGTAAAATTGAGAAAAAAGCCGAGAACTTCTAGAAAAATTGCTAGAAAGGAATACTTAAAAGTAGCTAAAAAACGAAAAGTATCTTATCAAGAAAGAAGAAAAGCTATCGGGAAACAGTTAAAATACCTTAAGAAAAATTTAGGAAATATAGAAGACTTAATTCAAGCTGGGGCTTCCCTGGAAAATCTGAGTAAAAGACAGAAAAATTGTCTAGAGACTATCAAAAAAGTTTATGAACAACAACAGTCAATGTGGGAGAATAAGACCCAGAGTGTTCCTCAAAGAATTGTAAGTTTAACTCAACCGCATATTCGTCCAATAGTGAGGGGAAAAGCAGGAAAACCAATAGAGTTTGGAGCTAAACTCTCAGTAAGCTGTGTAGATAACTATGTGTTTCTAGATACAAATAAGTTGGGAAAACTTCAATGAATCTTGTCATTTAAAAGAACAAGTAGAAAAGTATAAAGAAACGTTTGGCTATTATCCCGAATCCGTCCATGTAGATAAAATTTATCGAACTAGGGAAAACAGAAATTGGTGTAAGGAAAGAGGATAAGAATCAGTGGTCCGAAGTTAGGAAGACCTCCGAAAAATGTCAGTGAAGAAGAAAAGAAACAAGCCCACTCCGATGAATGCTTCCGTAATGCTATTGAGGGAAAGTTTGGACAAGCTAAACGAAGATTTAGCCTAAATCTCGTGATGACAAAACTCCCTGAAACCTCCATTACATCTATTGCTATTACATTTTTAGTTGTCAATCTTTCTAAACTTCTGAGGCAGCTTTTGTCGCTTTTTTTGTCCTTATTTACTAATAATAGAACAGGGAACTCATCAAACCGCCTTTCATTAATTTTGATTATACTTTAAACAATTTTTATGTACTAAGACTTATTGATTTGTCAGAAAATTCTTGGTCAAAAGTGGCATAAATTTTGGAGAAACTTTTTCAGCAAACCCTAATTATCTTTGAGAAATAGCGTTATCTAATACTGAAGTATAATCACTTAAATTACTATTATTACGATCTTGACTTAATATTTCACCGTCTTCAGGGTTAACAATAGTAATACTACCTGTTTGGGATTTATTTTGAGCAAAAAAGTCTCCTAGCCCTAATTGTCTAGCCCTTGCTTCTGATTGACTAACTTTAGCTTTATCACTAACATCAAAGACAATAAAATGAGCTTGTCCTTGATATTTTTGTTTTAATTGAGACATGGTAGGTTCAATATTTTTACAAGCTGAACACCAACTAGCGTAAATGTCAACAACAACTGGTTTTCCTTGTAATTCTCTGGCCAATGGTCCGCCAACACTTCTGCTATTAGAGCTACCTGCACAGGGATCTTTTCCGGCACAAGCATATAGTTGGAAACAGAAACATCGTTAGAAGCAGAGGCTTTCTGATGGCTATTAGCTACCAAAGAAAAAGGAATAACAAAGCTAGTGAGACAAAGAGTTAGCCATAACGATGTAAATTTGGGGAACATAATGAAATCTCCTCTGTTTCAATTAATCTATAATGTTATTGAAAACTGTCAAGATGAGAATTAGATGAGAAGAAGATGAATGTTCCCATAATATTTTTCTCTTGTATAATTTTGAATTGTAGGGAAGGACTGAACCCGCATTTATCACAAACTGATCAGTAATCAGCTAGAGGTTAGATGTGGCTTATTTTTCAAGCGATCTCTTAAAATGGCACACTGTTATTTTTTACTCGCCCCTCAAATCAAGGTTAAACTCAGACTACATAATGGTTTGAAGTTTAGCGATCGCAGAATTTGTGAGAAATGCGGGTGAACCTCTTTTACCCTACAATGTAGAGGAAATGGTATCTTTTCTACAATATTGTGAATCAATTTTATCAACAAGGACAACTTATTGAACTAGAGATTATCGATCTCGCTAATAGTGGAGATGGAGTAGGTAAGTTAGACGGAAAGGCCATTTTTGTCCCTGATACAGTCAGTGGCGATCGCATTTTAGCCCGTGTAACCCACGTCAAGAAACAATACGCTTACGGAAAACTACAAGAAATTATCTCTTCTTCTCCCCATCGGGTTCGGCCTAGCTGCATTGTGGCTGATAAATGTGGGGGTTGTCAATGGCAGCATATTGATCCTCAATATCAACTAAAAGCCAAGGAAAACCAAGTTATTCAAGCTTTAAAACGGATCGGTGGTTTTGATAATCCTTCTGTTCTTCCCATATTACCATCACCAGATAGTTTAGGCTATCGTAATAAGGCGACTTATCCCTTAAAACGCTCCACCACCGGGACGGTGCAAGCAGGATATTATCAAAGGAATACCCATCAAATTATTAACTTAAATCAGTGTCCCATCCAAGATACTCGTCTTAATCCTATTTTGGCTGAAGTTAAACAAGATATACAGGCACAAGGTTGGAGTATTTACAACGAAAAAACAGGCACAGGAAAGTTAAGACATTTAGGGTTGCGTATCGGTAAAAAAACAGGAGAAATTTTTTTAACTCTTGTCAGTAGCAGCAAAAAAATCCCTAATTTTCAAGAACAAGCAGAAATTTGGTTACAACGTTATCCTAATTTAGTGGGAGTCTCCATTAATTATAATCCCCATCAAGGTAACAAGATTTTTGGTCTGGAAACTTTTAATTATGTTGGTCGTCATCATCTCATAGAAGAATTTGGTCAACTTCACTTTCAACTAAGCTCTGATACATTTTTTCAAGTTAACACCGAAGCAGCAGAAATATTATTGAGTGTACTTTTAGAAAAATTGTCCTTGACAGTTGAAAAAACCCTAATTGATGCTTATTGTGGAGTGGGAACATTTACCTTACCTTTAGCTCAAAAAGTTGCTCAAGCTGTGGGTATTGAGAATAATCAAAATTCAATAACACAAGCTGAAAATAATGCCAAAATTAATGGCATTGATAATATTAAATTTTATACAGGAAATGTAGAAAATATTTTACCATTCCTTAATATTTTTCCTGATATTGTAGTTCTTGATCCACCCAGAAAAGGTTGCGATCGCAGTGTTATTGATACTTTAAGAAAAATTAACCCTCCTCTCATAATTTATATTAGTTGTCAACCCTCTACCCTAGCCCGTGACCTAAAAAAACTATGTCAAGAAGACCTTTATAAGGTAGAGTCTATACAACCAATTGATTTTTTTCCGCAAACACCTCATGTAGAATCAATGGCTGTGATTGGACATAACATTGACTAATATGTTATAGTGCATATAGTTATTAAATTAATTAAGCCAATTGTTTGTTTAAGGATTTTCCTACAATCCGATCCCATAACCTTAAAATAATAATCTCTAAAGCCATGTTATAGCTGGAACTAAACTTTCTTAAAATGACGATGTTGTTACCTAAATCCATCCACAACATTGTAATAAAACCAAGACCATTAAATGTCAGTAAAAAATTCAACTTAGAGGTGACAGCACGTGCTTGCTATTTCCCTACCGCCAACCAAGCGATACGGTTGTACGATGAGCTTCACATCAACGCTCTACTTATGTCCTATTCTTGACTTATTATTAGCAAATATTCCCGATGAATTACAACCTGAAATAAGACTAGGATTACAAGAAGCACTGGTAAATGCAGCCAAACACGGAAACAAACTTGATACGACTAAATCAATATTTGTGAAGTTTTCTATCACTCAAGAAGGTTATTCTTGGGTAATATCAGACCAAGGAAAAGGGTTTTCCCCTCAATGTAATTGTCTGGATCATACAGTCGAAACCCTACCCCCCGAGGAATCAGAAAACGGCAGGGGGTTTTGTTTGTTACATGAAATTTTTGATCAAGTGCATTGGGATCCACAAAAAACCCAGCTAAAACTTTGTAAACAAGTTAAAAAGAACAAACGACAGTCATTATTTCCTTGAGGGAGTTGATTCTGTTACTAAATTCTTAGAAAATATAACCTAAACATGATGGGGAATTTTTTGCGATTGCATCTATTGAAAGCAAATTGTTCTCTTCTTTTTTGAAGATAATTGTTCTTCCCTGTTTACTGAAATCGGGTTAATTGGATACGATACCGTTGTTTTTTGGTAATAGCAACTTCCCCTACTTCTAAGCGTCCTTTTCCCCGTACTGTAATCAAATCTCCAGATTTAACGTTATAGCTAGATTGAGATGTTTCCTTCCAATTAACTCTAACATCCCCTCTGTTAATAGCATCGCTCATTTTACTACGAGACATCCCAAAGCCAGCAGAGGCGATCGCATCTAAACGCATCGATGCTTCTACAGTAGTCATTTCTTTTGTTTTAGGAGGTCGTATTTTTAACTCACTCAGTTCAATCTGTTGTGTTTTCACAGGAACCGATCGCACTTGAGTTAAGCTAGTTTCCAGGAATTCTACCAATTCAGGCACAACGATCACCTGGCCTCCTCGCTCCCCCAAAACGATGATATCCCCAATTTTTTCCCTGACGATACCCGTGGCTAAAATTGCTCCTAAGAAGTCTCTATGGCTAGCAGGGTCAAAAAGAAAGTTTCCAGCTATATCTAGGGCTGCTAGAGGAATTTGGGGCTGTTCTAGGGGTATTTCAGGACGAGCTATACCGATTCTTCGCCTTTCCGCTTGAGGATATCCACCCCAAACCACTATTTCTATGTCCGTTAAGCGACTGAAACCATTTTCCACTTCAGCAATGACAGGGGGGGAGAAAAAATCGCTCACTACCACCTCCCAAGTTTTAACAGCGATCTCGGCCTGATCAACAATACGGGTGATTTCGGTGCGGTTTTCGACCCCTTTGAGCAGTGTTTCTCTAGGTAGCATATTTAGTATAATGTTGGCACTTGTAGAATTAAGCCCAATTATAAGCATTTTAGCTTGAATAGTTCAGGAAGGATCGTTAATTTTTGCCCAAACCCTCAACACTTCTCCAACACTCCAAGCTTGGGCAAAACAACCTCTGGGGATCATGGGGGCATCACCATCAAAAATCTCGCTAATACTGCCAACACAACCATCATTGAGATGGTTGGCCATGGGTTCGAGAAAACTATTAGCTAAAGCACGATCTCCATAAACTCGCCAATGGGCCTCTACAAACGGACCAATTAACCAAGCCCAAACCGTTCCTTGATGATAACTCTTATCCCGAGATACTTGATCCCCACCGTAACGCCCTTGATATTGGTGATGGGTAGCACAAAGCGATCGCAGTCCATGAGAAGTAATTAACATTTTGGCGACAGTATCCACCACGGACTTTTGTTGTTCTGGTTTAAGTAAGGGAGGAGTGGTTTTATTGTGAGGGAGAGAAACTGCAAAAATTTGATTAGGCCGCATAGACTTATCATGGCCGTTGGGACTATCTAGGATATCTTGACAGTATTTTAGGGAAGGATGCCAATATCTTTGAAACCCAGCATGACTATTACGGGCCATGGTTTTATATTCTCCCGTGGGTTGTCCTAAAATGTCCCCAATTTCGATCATAATGGTCAAAGCATTGTACCAGAGGACATTGACTTCGATGGGTTTACCGTGACGGGGGGTAACTACCCAGTCCCCTACTTTGGCATCCATCCAAGTTAACTGAGTGCCTTCTTGTCCAGCATAAATCAAGTGATCGCTATCGAGATGAATATTATAACGGGTTCCTTGACGGTGACATTCAATAACTTCTTGTAGTAGGGGATAAAGGTCTTTTAATAAGGTAATATCTTTAGTCAGAGTGTAATAGGTGCGGATGGCTTCAAAATACCAGAGTATGGCATCCACTGTATTATATTGAGGGGTTTGGTTATCATCGGGGAAGACATTAGGTAACATTCCCCCGTCTAAATATTTAGCAAAGGTACTAAGGATATCGTGGGAAATATCGGGGCGGTTTGTGGTTAAGGTTAACCCAGGTAAGGCGATCATGGTATCTCTTCCCCAGTCAGCAAACCAAGGATAACCAGCAATAATGGTTTTTCCCTCTGGGTTCTGGCTAGAAGGGCGATCGACAATAAATTGATCCGCTGCTAAGACTAGCTGTTTGATCCAGGGAACAGAAAAATTAGAACAGCGTTTGAGTAACCCTTGTTCGTATTCGGAGCGTTCTTGTAATGCCTGTTTTCCGTCTAAAGATGATTGAGGGTTGGTACTAGCGACTATGGTAAGGGACTCTCCAGGTTCGAGGGTTTTGTTAAAGGTAGCCGCATTGTAGTGATCGTCTCGGTCCCATAAACCCCGATACCGTTCCATGGACAAATCATAACCTAAATGCCAATGATAATTTAAAGTTACTTCTGCCCCTTGAACCCACAAATAAAAGGGCGTTGCTTCTGGATAAGGGGTAACACATAAGCCTTGAGGAACTTCTTCCACCCCCATTTTCCACTGTCCCGATTGAGTGGTACCATGATGGTCACGGTAATTTACTAAGGCTTTGATGGATAGTTGTAGGGATTTACTGCCCCGTTTGAAGGTATAACGGGTATAGGTTGTGTTTTCTCCTTGCTGCATCCAAATTCTTTTTTCAATCAGTGCATCCCCACAAGCAAAAGTCCAGACAGGAATAGTACCTTCTAGGCGGAAACTCTCGATGTTTAGATAGCCTTGGGGAGAGATTGTCCCATCAAACCAACGGTTAGTAAAACAAGAATAGGTTTGATAATCATATTGGATGGTTTCGTCTAGTTTTGATAGTAGTAAGGTTCTCTTCAGAGGTGGGTTTAAGGCCGCAATCAATAACCCATGATAACAACGGGTAATTACCCCGGAAATTGTACCACAACCATACCCCCCAATACCGTTTGTAATCAACCATTCCCTTGATTGGGCCGTGCTTAAATTACCGCAAATTTCCCGTCCATAGTTAAAGGTCATGAATACTCAATGGGTTAACTCTCCTGACTAGCAAGATTGTATAAACTTTTTTGCTCAATGCTCTATTATTTAACTATGTTTTCTTATTGTCTGACTTGCTTTCCAATCACTACTTCTTAACACATTATTGAGTTTTTTTGAGATCCTAGAGCAACTTTTCATATAAATTAACATAGTGTCCCGTAGTTTATGTGCGAGTAGCTAGAAATTGAGCAATTTTTTCTACAGCAAGTTCTAGGACATGGGGATCATGGACTAAAGCGAATCTAACATATCCTTCCCCTTGTTTACCAAATCCCGCACCAGGGGACACAGCAACCCCCGTAGCTGCAACTAACTCAGTAGAAAACTCAACGGATTTATTCTCCCAAGTTTGGGGTAATTTTGCCCAGACATACATTGTTGCCTGAGGGGGTGTAACCTGCCAACCGATGTTATTGAGGGCTTTAATAAAGGCATCTCGTCTGCTTTGAAAGCGAGCGAGTGTTTTTTTGACTGTTGTTTGCTCTCCGGTTAAAGCGGCGATCGCCCCGTTTAAAATGCCTTGATACTGGTTAAAATCCACCACTGCCTTTACCTGTCTGAGAGCTTGGATAATCTCCGCATTACCTATGGCATAGCCAATCCTAAAGCCTCCCATATTATAGGACTTAGAAAGGGTAAAAAACTCAATAGAAAGGGATTTTTGGGTATCTGCTTGTAAAATGGATGGAGGTTGAGTCATTCCCTCAAAAACAATATCAACGTAGGGAAAATCATGGACTAAGACTAACCCATGATTTCGGCAAAAATTAACTGCCTCTTGGAAAAAAGACAAAGAAGCCGTTGCAGTTGTCGGGTTATGAGGATAACTTAGAACCATCAATTTAGCTTGGCCTAAGACTTGACTAGGAATATCCTCAAACACCGGTAAAAAGTCATTTTCTGCCAATAATGGCATAGGATATATTTGCCCCCCAGCCAAATAGACACCCCCTGCGTGGGAAGGATAACCTGGATCGAGTAGTAAAGCAAAATCCCCTGGATCGAGTAGAGCAAGGGGTAAATGAGCCGTACCTTCTTGGGAACCGATCAGGGTTAAAACTTCCCTCTGAGGATCTACTTCAACCCCAAAACGGTTGCTATACCATTGGCCAACAGTTTCCCGAAAATTTAGGGTTCCGTGGTGCAGTAGATAGCCGTAAGTGCTAGGATCTTCCAGGGAAGCAGAAATTGTAGCGATCGCCTCTGGATCTGCTGGTAAGTCTGATGATCCCAAGGATAAATCAATAATTTTTTTGCCCTTGCTGATAGCTTGAGACTTTGCCCTATCCATATCAGCAAAGACATTTTTTTCCAAAGCTTGAATACGCTGAGCGAAGTGCATGGTTCGTGATAATTAACAATTAATAATTAATAATTAATAATTAATTATTATTTGATTAGATGGACTGGGAGAAATGGAGGAGAGAAAGGGGAGGAACATTTAAAAATTGTTTCTATTCCTCCCACACCTCCCACGCTCAAAACAGGGGTTTAGCTTGATTTCCCTGCCAAAGTACGGCGTTTCATGACCATTTCGTAGGCTTCGATGGTGTCACTTTCTTGCCAGTCACTAAATTTATCGATACCTATACCACATTCATAACCAGAGTTAACCTCTCGCACGTCTTCTTTAATCCGTTTGAGAGAATCAAGGGTTCCTTCATAGACCACCTTGTTGCCTCTGAGAACACGAATATAACGGTTACGGACTACCTTACCCGATTGTACATAACAACCAGCTACAGCACCCCTTCCAACGGGGAAAACAGCCCGAACCTGAGCCTGTCCCAAGGAAGATTCCACTTCTTCTGGTTCGAGTAATCCTTCCATGGCTCCTTCAATATCATCTAGGAGTTTATAGATAATATCGTATTCACGAATATCAACCCCTTCATTATCGGCCGCTCCCCTAGCACCACTAGCTAAGGTTGTATTAAAGCCGATAATTACCGCCCCACTGGCTGCGGCTAAGTCCACATCTGTTTCTGTAACCTCTCCAGGAGAAGCTAAGAGAACCCGTATTTGTACTTCGTCTTGGGGTAACTGTTCTAAGGAACCTAAAATCGCCTCAATGGAGCCTTGGACATCGGCCTTAATAATGAGATTGAGTTCTTTTAGTTCCCCTTCTTGAGCTTGAGCAGATAAGGTACTCAGGGTGACACGACGGGAAGACATAGCCTGTTGCAGACGGGTTTGACGTTGATTTTCGGCGTTTTCTTCAGCTACTAGGCGGGCTTCTTTCTCGCTGGGATAAACATCAAATTCATCTCCTGCGGCCGGAACACTATTTAGACCTAAAATTTCCACCGCAAAAGAAGGGGAAGCCTCTTCCACCTTATTGCCGCGATCGTCGATCATGGCACGAATTTTACCGAACACAGAACCAGCTACGATGGCATCTCCCACTCGTAAGGTACCATTTTGAATCAATAAAGTAGCCACCGGTCCTCTAGTGCGATCTAAGTTAGCTTCGATCACCGTTCCTTTCGCCAAGCGATCGGGGTTAGCCACCAACTCTTCCACTTCTGAGACGAGAACTAACATTTCTAATAAACCATCGAGATTTTCCCCTTTTAATGCACTCACAGGCACCATGATGGTATCACCACCCCATTCTTCAGGGACTAAGCTCAATTCTGAGAGTTCTTGTTTAATGCGATCGGGGTTAGCTTCTGGTTTATCAATCTTATTAATAGCTACCACAATGGGGACTTCTGCTGCTCGAGCGTGACTAATAGCCTCTCTGGTTTGGGGTTGTACTCCATCATCGGCTGCTACCACCAGAATAGCCATATCTGTGACTCTTGTGCCTCGGGCCCGCATAGCGGTAAAGGCTTCGTGGCCTGGGGTATCAAGGAAGACAATTTGTTGAGTTTTGTCTTCATGGTCAATATCTACATGATAGGCTCCGATGTGTTGAGTGATACCACCGGCTTCTCCTTGAGCCACTTTGGTTTGACGAATGGAGTCGAGTAAGGTTGTTTTCCCGTGATCCACATGGCCCATGATTGTAACGACGGGGGGGCGACGTTGGAGATTTTCCAAATCTTGCTCATCGAGCATTTCCGTACTTTTGGTTGCGGCTGACTGAATTTCAGGAATTTCCACTTCAATGCCAAAAGCTTCTGTCACTATTTTAGCGGTATCTTGATCGAGGGTTTCGGTGATATTAACCGCAATTCCTTTTGAAAAAAGATGTTTAATAATTTCTGTTTCCGCAAGACAAAGTTGCTCCGAGAGTTCTCTCACCGTTAAGTTTCTATCGAGAACAATTTTTTCTGGTTTCTGGCGAACCTCTGTTCGTTCTTTCCGTTCAGTACGATTGCTTTCCCCACTATTATCGGCGGCTTTTAGGGTTGGTTTTTTAGGTTTTTGAGTAGTAGTGGTTGGTTTACTGGAGGATTTTGGTTTCGGAGGCCGAGCCGTAGACAAACTCAAACTTAGAGACACTGGGTTAGCATTGAGTTCTGATTCAAAATCATCATCATCGTCTTCAATAACTTGAAAGCGACGTTTTGCTTTATTTGAAGCCTTATTAGCCTTTGCCTTGTTTTCTTGTTCATCCTCTTCTTCATCCCAAGTTTTCCGTTTGGATATACGGGGAGGCGCTGGCCGCTTCAATTGAGGTTTTGGTTTGAGAACGGTTTCGATTGTATCGTCGTTATCATCCTCTTCTTCGATGATCTCTGGGGTCGGCTTGACTGAGGGGGCGACTAAGGTGAGGGTTTTCTGCTCTTCCTCTGCTTGAGGAGGGACAGGACGTTTTATATCTGGTTTACTTGTATTGGGCTTTTTGAGATTTTTGACTGTGGTTGGTTTATTCTTTGACCCTTCTGGCTTAGAAATCGTAGGCTTTTGGGGTTTATCTTTAGGTTTAGGGGGGCTATTTTTACCTGCTTTTTTAGCTGGTTTAACTTTATTTTTGCCCTCTGGTGAGGGTTTATTCTTGGTTGGTTTAGTGACCGGTTTTTGAGGAGTTTCTAAAACCGCTTTTACAGGAGATTTAACCCTTTGAGGGGGTTCCAAGAGGCTGGTTGGGGCTGGCTCTGGTTGGCTGGGGGCTTTTTCCGGGGGATTAGAGGGTTGAGACGGAACTTGGGGAGTAACTTTAGGGAGTTCCGAGGCTGTGGGGGGAGCAGGTTTTTGGAGTGGAGTCTGAGTCACTGGGGGTTTCGGGGGGACGGGGGTACGAGGAGACATCAAGTTAGGTTGTAGGTTTTTTGAAGCTTTGGGGGCGGGGCGAGGACGAACTTGTTTAACGGCTAAAATTTGTTGTTTTTTGTCCTTGGAAGCTTCTTCATCCTTTGCTTGAGCCGTTCCTTGTTGAGCCAGATATTTATCCACCATAACCTTAATGCGTTCTGCATCTGATTCGGTAATGGTGCTACTGTGGCTTTTAACGGCAATGTTAAGTTGTCCGCAAATTTCTAAAATATCTTTGTTTTCTAAGTTCAATTCCTTTGATAAATCGTAAATTCTGACTTTGTGTTGTGTGTTGTTCATCCACTATCCCCCTGACTAGGTTTTGGCTATTGTAAATATTTAGGTCGCCGATAAAAGCGACGGATAAGCCCAAGGGTTGGGCTATGGGTTTGAGGTTTGATAATCATCACTCCGAAAACAATGTTCTCTCCTATGCTAACGATAATAGTGGGTTTTGCTTCTAAATTTTTTCCGAAATTTCTTTAAGATAATTCTTGCTCCGGTACAAATTTGCTTAAACGTTCCCACAATTCTTGATAGATGCTATCGGGGATAGGGGCTTTGAGCCTTCGTCCTAAACGATTTTTTTTACTGGCTAAGGTTAAACAGCTTTCTCGAGGACAAAGATAAGCAGAGCGTCCCATCCCTTTATCTAATTGTACCTGCCGAGATGGATAGACTCGTACAATTCGCCACAATGCTTGTTTGGGGGCAATACAACCACAACTAAGACAGGGTCGATAATTGGTTTTCATCTTTCTTTATGATTGTTGATTACTCTTGATTTTCTGTCTCGTTATCTTCATCGAGGTCGTGGTTTTCTGGGGTTAGAGTCATTTCTTCTAATGGAGATTCCTCGTCCTCGTAATCGATTTCTTCATTGGTTTCTGCTTCTAGTTGTTGTTTCTCCGCTTCAGCTTTATAAAGAACAATATCTTTGATATCAATTTTCCATCCTGTTAAACGGGCAGCTAAGCGAACGTTTTGACCTTCTTTCCCAATAGCTAGACTGAGTTGATCTTCGGGGACTAATACCAAAGCATGACGTTCTTCGGCGTTTAATAACACTACTTCATCTACACGGGCCGGACTCAAAGCATTGGCAATATAGGTGGCAGGATCGGGAGACCAACGAATAACATCTATTTTTTCTCCCCTGAGTTCATTAACCACTGCTTGAATACGAGATCCTCTTGCCCCAATACAGGCTCCGACGGGATCAACATCTCGTTCGAGGGTATCTACAGCAATTTTTGTTCTAGGGCCGACATAACGGGAGGGAGGGTTAGCTTCCCGAGAAACCGCTACAATGCGGACGATATCTTCTTCTATTTCTGGTACTTCCACAGAAAACATATCCACAACTAACCCGGCAGCACCACGGGAAACCAATAATTGGGGCCCACGATGGGAGCCTTCTCTAACTTTTTTCAGTAATACTTTAAAGGAGGCATTGGCTCGATAATTATCGTTGGGAAGTTGCTCTCGTTTGGGTAAAATAGCGTCAACTTCGGGCTGACCAAAAGCACTTTGTACGGCTACAATGATGTCTTGTCTCTCAAAACGTAAAACCCTAGCATTGAGAACAGTGCCTTCTAGTTCGTTAAATTCTTCTTGGATAAGTTTGCGCTGCTGGTCCCGTAATTTCTGGAGTAGGACTTGTTTGGTTTGAATGGCGGCCATGCGACCAAAATCTTTTTGATTCGGGGTTACATCTAAGACTACTTCATCACCAAGTTCTGCTTCTGGTGCCACTTCTTGAACTTCTTCTAGGGAGATATGATGGTCGATATTTTCTACTTCTTCGACAATTTTTTTAGTGGAAAGAATACGAAACCCCTCGTCGTCTGTGTCCAGTTCTACTTCAAAATTATCAAAATATTCGTCATAAAATTGTTGACGATCTAAACTTTGAGAACGGCGAAACCTCTCATAACCTTTGATTAAAGCTTCTTTGAGAGCTTCTTGAACCGATGATTTGGGTAAGTTATGCCTTTGACTAATTTCTTCGATCATCTGGCTCAATCCCGGTAAACTAACTAATGACATCTTAATAAAACCTCCAATAGTCTTTATTTTTGCTTAGTCTGCTAATTGCACTTGAGTAATGACAGAACAGGGTACGGCGATCGCTCGTCCTTTACGATTGAGATAGACTGCTTTTTCATCTCGTCCTTGTAATCTTCCCTGCCATTCTTTTTTATCCATATAGGGTGGGTTAGTAGTCACTTTGACTTCAAACCCTTTAAAAGCGATAAAGTCTCGTTCACTGCTTAAATAGCGAGAAATACCAGGACTAGAAATTTCTAAGACATAAGCCCCAGGCATAATAGCTCTCTCGTCTAGGATGGATTCTAAAGCGCGACTAACTTTTTCACAGTCGTTTAAACTGGTATCACCGATGGTGTTACGAATGTCCACCCGTAAAACTGGCGGACGTTTATTGGTTTGAAACACCACGTCTACTATTTCTAACCCCATTTCTTGGGCAATGGGGGTGGCTAAATCGATAATTTGCGGAATCAAGGGATGAGTCATTGCTCAGACAATAAAAAAAAAGCGGGTTTTTGCCCCACTCCCTTCAAATGTAAATCAATTGGGAATATGCGATACTGTCCAAATTATTAGTCTAACAAATCTTGTCTATCTTCAGTATGAAAACATGACTGTCAGTAAAAAAGAAATAATCTCTCCGAGGAGAGACTTAAACAAAAATAATTATCCCTGTTAACCGTTAATTTAACGGGTTATTTGTTCTACTAAAGCCATGACATCACTACGACTCAGTTTTTCCTTACCCAAAGCCATCACTTCTAGGGTTCCATGGGCTAGGGCTAAAGGAATTTTACAAAAATCTAAAGCAGGACCACGCCCCAGAGACTGGGTATAAAGATCGGCTAATTTCAGGTTATGACGGGCATATTCATGGACATCTTCAATCTTCCAGCCTTGAGGAATAAAATTTACCCCACGGCGCAAGTCTTCTCGATGATTTCGGACAATATTAACCGCCTGTAGCCCTCTACCAAAGCCAATGGCCTGTTGACGGTTGGTTTGGGTTCCATCGTACCAAGCCCATAAATCCGATAATAACAGTCCCACGGAGCCGGCAACACTGAATGTATATTGGTCTAAATGAGCTTTTGTCCGGATCGTCCAGTTATTTTCGGCCCAATAGGCCATACGATCAGCCATGGAGGCCGTTGCATCCCAAACACGGGGGGCAATGGTATCGGGAGCTAACACAGCCCATTGTCCCAAGCGGAGACTGACATCGGGTAAACAATGACTATAGGGAACTAATCCGGCTGAAAAGTCTTCAATCCCTGACTTTTCTACGGCGGCTTGTAAATTCAGACTCATTTGTCGTAGAATTTTGCCCTTGGTGAAGTTATCGAGATCTGGGTGATCCTCTACTTCATCAATGGCTCTCATACAAAGGTAAGCTGAAGCCACAGCATCCTGTAAACCACCAGGCAGACGACTGATGGGTATATAAAAGGTTCGACTGGTTTCTCTAAGGGTCTTTAGAGCATTATTGCGTAAATTCATTAATTGCACTCCTCACGCCAACTTTAAGCATTAGCATACACTTTCTTATCTGTGAGATCCCACTAAACTATTGTGAAGTTCCTGAAGAACGGAATTTGGGGGTTTTATCATGAGAGTTAGAACGTAAGACAGCATTCTTATATAGATGGTCTCCATTGTATTATGGTTCGCTAAAATTTGCCGTAATCATCTGAGTGGGGTTCAGGTTAAGATAAAAAGAACCTCCCGATTAAAAATCGGGAGATAATAAATACCCCATCGTTAACGACGGGGTTTAAATCAAGGGAATTATGCAGAGTGAACAGTATTTTTAAACTGTCCGAAAAGATCACAAAACTCTTCATAGCTGATTTGATTGTCACTGTTGCTATCAGCCAATTTCAGCATTTCCTCTATTGCTTGATCGGGTAAACTAATATCAATATCCCGTAAACACAAGCGTAATTCTTCGAGATTGATATAACCAGAATTATCTACATCAAACCGTTGGAACCTTGCTAACATACCGTCTTGAGGATGTTCGGTGAACTCTTGATGGAGTAGGGTGGTAAAGTCTGAAAAGGAGATGGATTGACTGTGGGGGGTTCCTGTGATCATATCCATGACCGCTTGTACTCGTTCAGCAGAGTAGGAACGACCGATCGCCCTTAATAAAGAGTGTAACTCGATGGCAGAAAGACTATCGTTATCATCTTTGTCAAACTTACTGAAGGTATTGCGATAAAACGCCATTTGTTCATCGCTAATTTCTCCGAGGTTACAGGAGGGATTGATTCTGCCTTCTGCAATGGCATCGAGGTGTTCAATGGCACTGAGAGTATAGGCCATTGTCTGCCATAATTGGTGAGGATTTGAATGCAGCAAGATGTCTTTTTCTTCTTGTGCGCTAATGGAATATTCTTCCCTTATGGCCTCAATGCTTTCTAACTCGTCAGGGGATAATTTATTGAGTAAATCATCAAAAGAATCAAAGGGTTTTTTCCCTGTCATGACATCAAACAAGTCTAAAATGATCGTTTGATGGGGATGTTCTTTGGAAGACTCCATAATGGTGTCGAGCAAAGCTTGACGGTAGCTTTCTTGACGTAACCAATCTTCGTGGTTTTGCTGCTTTTCAATATCAACGAGGAAGGGATCTTCTACTTCTAATTCTGTTAACAGTAGTTCGTGTTCTTTGTCCGTAATATTGAGTTCTAGACGCATTTGACGCATCATCTCAAGACTACTGCTACTATTAGCATATCCTTCGTTGATGGATTCTTTGAGAATACCTTTGTAGGCTTCGATTTTCTTCTCTTTATCAAAACCAGGCAACACTTTGGCTAAGACATAAATTTCGTCGGCGTTGAGGTCATCTAATGCTCTACCATCGAGGAAGTGAGAAACATTGAGTTTCAGTTTTTCGAGTTGTTTCCGCAGTCGTCTGGCTAAATTTTCCCGTTGATACATATAAGGATTTCTGGGCCAAGTACGATATAACCACAAACCACTACAAACAGCCATTAATACAGGAAAAAGATACTGTAATTGTATCGGTAGCATCCGTACAAAATTACGACCTCCAAAGATGAAGAAGAAATTGAAGATCAAGGAAGTGGATAATGTAAACATCCGATGACGAACAACCTCGTTATTAACCAGCTTATGGTTACGCATTAAATAAGCTTTGTAGAGGTTTTCTAGTTTACGCCCTAGCCAATAACCCAGTAAGCCAAACAAACCAATGGTTAAGGGAACTGCTACTAATTTAGGGATAGGAATTGCTTGATTAAAGAAGTAAAATCCTGGTTTCAATAAGTTAGCCAATTGATTTTCTTCGTGAGCCCAAGACCCTGACATATAATATTCCCAATTCCCTGCATAGAGGTAATAGTAAACAAAGTAGCCAACTGTTAGTCCAAAATAGGCATAATGCAGCCATTGTTGTTCCGGTTTTGTCAGATTTTCCCAGTATATGCGTTCAGCATCAATATCCATACAAGGACTATGACAGGCGACACAAGCACTTTGCTCTTTACCTTCTGTGTTGACGGTACGACACATGGATTGTGTTATTACTTGATTATCCCCATCATGAGCCGTGCTGTTAATTAATCCTCTTGGTTCTCCATAAATTTTTTGGACTGGAGCCATAGGACAAAAATATTGACACCAGGATTTTCCAACATAAAGGTAACCCACTAAAATTGATGCTAAAATCGTCCCTAGCAAGAAACAGCCTAAGGCAATTCGATTAGAATTAACAAATAAAATTCGACTGCTAATCCCTAGATAAAATAATCCTAATTGTAGATACAAGTGATTGCGGCCTAGCCAAGACTTCTTATCAATTCTAACCAATTCATGGCGAGTTTTCCCTGTTTTAGCATTTACCTTCTTACGATGTCTTTGTATTCCTAATGCACGGGGAATTTGAGATAGGAAAGACAAGGGACAAATACGCCTCCATAATTCGTGTCCCCCTACCATTAAGACAAAGACACCAGTAGGAACAATCATTCCCCAAAATAAGGGCGCTCCCATGGCAAAAGGAACTTCTTGTAGACATTCTCCTTGAACTTTTACACAGTCAAATGCTGTACCTTTATCGATAGTGAAGGGACTCCAGGTGGTTTCTGGTTGGGTTAACCAAGACGAAATTGGGTCGTAAAATAAGGAAGCAATTAGTAATAACCAACCTAATGCAAGAACCCATCGCACTCGGTGCATATACCTTTCAGGAATTTTCGCAAACATAATTCTGAATAACTTGTACTGTAGTTTCTCGGTAGCGATCAAAACAAGTAATAGTGATGTAGCCGTACAATAGTTAGAACGTTTTTCTCTGTTTAATGGTCATTTGAAAAGAATTAACAATCTTTTAATATTCTGACCACGATTAGTAATGCTATGTCTATCAGATTTTTCATGATTCGATCGCATTGATATTTCAATGGACTCCCAACCATTTCTATCTTCAGGGATTTTGAAGAATCATTTTGTAGGGAATGTTTCAAAATGCCCCTTTTGCTTAACCTTTCTTAACATTATGTTAGTCAGGATTACTTAAGGTGATTTCCGAGAAAGCTTTTCCCATAGGGGGTAATCGCTTGGACTAAAGGCTTTCAAGAAATAAAAGGAACAGAGAGTTAGCGGATCTTGGTACACAACTTTAAAATTTCATAATTGGCTTGTCTGAAAAAACAGAAGAAATAGATTAAAATGAAGAGGTAAAAAGATTAGAGAGAGCAAATTGAAGCTAAAACAGACAAATAATCCCTTAACCCCGTCGATGGTCGATGATTTACGTTTAGCAGCCTCAAAAATGACGGGAGCAGAGCGTCGTTCATTTCAAGCTGAAATGTGTCTCAAGTATTGTGGAGGAAGTGCCAGACAAACCGAAATCGTGTTTGGTTGGGGGAGAAAAAATGTTCAACTTGGATTACATGAAAAACGAACTGGGATAGTGTGTTTAGGATTACAATCAGTCAATAGTGGATGTAAAAAAGAGGTTTTTGTTCGCGGAAAGTATCCGCGAACAACTTTTTATTTTTCCCTTTTCGCTTATTTGAGATGTTCTACAAACAGATTCTGAGAATGGGTGGAAAACTTTTTCTTGGAAATCACCTAATTCTCAGGAATGCTTAGTTATCAGTCGTCGGGTGAGTAGGGGAAGAGACGGGGTAGGAAAACTGCTGTTAGGGTAGTTATGAAGGTGATAATAGCTGTGATTGCTTCTGAGGATAGATGTTTCGATAAGAGGTTAGGTTGGATGCTTTCTACGGGAAAATCAGGATAAAGTCCTACGGAAATACTATTAGTTTCTCCTGTAATAAATGTTTGTATTCCTGGGGGTAATTTCGGATCATTTGTGATGGTTAAGGATCTAATTTTTCTTATGGCTGTTTCTGGTGATTTGGTTGTTAAAAATTGATTTTTTTCTAGCTCTATTTTCTCTTTACCCAAGCGTATTTCTCCTTGTAAAATGGTTGATATTTTTAGTTCATCTGTAACTATTTGTGTTGTTTTATAGCGACTAAATTGAACATTTTTGACATCAATATCTTTTCTAAACCAGGTTATTGCATTATTTTCATCTTTTTCTTTAGGTAAGGTAATAAATAATTGATGGGAGGAGAGTAAATTTATATTTATTGTGTCATTATTATTAGGGGTAAATTGTAGAGTTATTTCTTCTGTGCGATTAAGATTGAGTTCAGGAATATTAATTTGTCCCAGTTGTATTTCTAGGGTATCTTGTCCTAATTCTAATCTTAATTGACCTATGTTAACAGGTAGCTCATAATTATCGATATTTTCAGGAAATTCACAATATTCTGAACTATGTTTTATTGAATGCAAACAAAATTCTAAACTATTATTTGTATTGTTATAATTTAGTTGATTAATATTTGTTTCTGGTTCAATTCGTAGTTCAATTAATGATACTTGTGTTGTTTCTAGATTATTTTTCTGATTAATAATAAAACGACTTTCAGGAAAAGGTAATTCAACGGTTAATGTATCGATGTTAGCTAACTTATTTTGTAACTCAGGATCATTATCAGTGGAAAAAGTCCCAGATAAAGCAATGGGTTGTTCTAATTTTCCTTGAAAATCAATAGATTTAATAGCTTCAATCTTTTGTAAAAAAAGTTTATCATCATTTCCATTATAGGTAAAGTTTAAAGATTCAATGATTAAGTTTCCTTCAAAAATATAATTACCTGGAATAAAATAACTAACAAGAATAATAATCCAAATAGTTAACAAAAAAATAGCAAAAAATTTATCTATGGTTCTAATCGTTGTTAAGGAACCATACCAATTATCAAATTTTTCTTTAAAACGGTCAAATATATTAGCCATAGAAGCATCAAATTTATAAATTTGAGGTAGAATAGTAGTCAAAAATTAGAAGTTATAATCTTTTTTTAAAAGTACAATTAACAACCATTTTTTTAGGTGGGCAAAATTTTATAGATGATGAGTTGTTAAGATAAATTTCTGATTTTCCCACCCTACCGTTTAGATTTTATCAAAAAATAATGAATAATTTATAACCAATTGAGATCATGTTTAAAAGAAAAACTTATGGATCTTCCATTACCATCTTCTAAATAAAATTGATAGGTTCCTGCCGGGTTATTTCTAGGTTGCCAATCAAAGGTAATTTGTCCTCGCTTGGGAATATTTCTCGGTTGGAGATTACTGGGAATAATTCTACCGTTTTGACTAATTTCTACTTTGGGAAAAGTTCGGCGATTGCGCGTATATATAACAAATTTATAAGCGTTTGATGGTTGTTCTAAAATTACAGGATAATAAATCCTTCTAGAATTTTTTTCAACAAAAGCCAAAGGTAATAAACTATTAAAAGGAATTTTAACCCGTTGTAAAATAGTATTTGTTTTGAGATCAAATATAAATCCTGAATCCCTATATATTGCTTCTACTTCATCCAATCGATAATTTTTTGTATAAGATTGAATACTAATAATTGGTTTATCTCTTCCCGTACCAGGAACTCTAATTTTTAGGGTATCAGGATAATTAGTAAGATTGCTGCTAGAAAAGGCAACTAATTCAAAATTATTACTAATAGGTCGACTATCTAATATTCCCTCACAACGGTTATTATCTCGACGAATATAACTAATATCTCTTGGTCTACCTGTGGGACAAGCATTAGCAGTTAAACTTGTCATATTTAATAGATAAACACTGATGAAGAAGGGAAATAAACGGGATAAAAGTAATTTTTTCTTTTTCATAATCATTAGAGAGTATCAAAGCTACAAACAATAGCAACACATATTATAGCAATCAGTTATCAGTTGTGAGAATTAAGTGAATTCTTATCCCCCCTTTAGTTCCCCCCTTAATAAGGGGGGAACTAAAGGGGGGAACTGAAGGGGGATCTCGAAGTCTCGAAGTTTTTATAAATAATTCCTGATTGCTATATAACTCAGATGTTTAGGAGATTCCTCGTTCTTCGGAATGACAGATAAACAAACAAAAATATCCTCACTAATCTTTGTCCTGCTATATCTTTTACTGATCATATTTTATCTGATCAATTTCCCCCAGTCTCCCTATCAAAACTTTAACTCCTAACTCCTAAATCCTAATTCCGAACTCCTTTCAATATTCCCCATTCCTGTAATTTTTTGATGACAATTTCAATGGGATAAGCTAAACCTAAATCTCCTGTTGAACGGGCATTCTCTAACCCAGATTCCGCACTTCAAAATGTAGTATAAAAAAATACATAGTTTTAAAAAGTCCGAAAATCATACCTGGGCAAGAATATTTCTCTTTTCATTAAATTTTTAGGAAAAATAATCAAATTAAGAAGATTTATACTCATTGAAAACTTAGCAAGACTCAGCACAAACGAAGGAGAGTTTCCTCTTCTCATTTGATATCATTAGACTCTTATTCTTTTATTATTTTTGCTTTATCCAATTCAATTTATAGATAATATCTTTGACAAGATGCAGGTAATAAACTCAATATAAAACGCCTTTCTTCTGTTAAATTGACAATTTGTTTAACTCCGTTTAAAATCACATAATGAATACCTTGAAAACATTGAAATATCCACCTCAAAGTCGGACGCAATGTTACTTTCCCTACTTGATTATTTATTCCTTTTTTGACTCTTTTTAAACAATTTCTTAATTCTCTTTGCCCCAAGTTATAAATCAACAAACACAAAGACATTAAAAATAACATTGTTTCTATTCTTTCTGGTTTTTCAACGAAGAAACTATCAGTAAAAAATAAGGGATCTTTCAAAAATCGAAATCCTCTTTCCGTAGATTGCTGGTTTTTATAAGTTATCAGAATTTCACTAGCTTCTAATTTATTTTCCTCTACTAAGTTAGTTGCTAAAATAAATTTTCCTGCTTCTTTAGTCTTTCTACTTATCTCTTCATCTTTTTTGATGATCAGACTAATCATTTTATAAATCTTTTCCTTTTTTTTCGAGTAAGTTTCAATCAGTTCAACTTCTTTTATTTTCAACAATCTCAATTTTTTATTAATAGCTTTTAATTTATATCGAGCAGCTTGAGGATGTTCAAATTCTTCAGATTGTATTTCTTTAAGAAATTTTTGGGATTTCTTCTCTTCTTGGGAAAGTTGTTTTTCTAGTTTTTCCAAATCACTTTTCTGTCTTTTTTCACTCAAGACTATTAACCAAGTTTGCTTGATTCCACCATAAGTAACAATTTCTTCTTTCCAGGTATAACTTTCTAAATTTAGGTCACTTCTTTTTTCTTTATCTTCATCTTTTACTTCTTCCACCTCTATATTTTGCACTAATTCTTTTGCTTTTTTTATGGTCATTGGAACTCTCGTTATCCATTTTAAATGTTGGATTAGTTGGAGATTTTCTTGACCATATAAAGCACTATCACAAACCATGATACTATCAAACTTTATTTGCTTTTTGAATTCTACTAAAACTTTTCCAAATACAGCTTTATCAGATTCATTTCCATCTCCTACTCTCACAAATAATGGAATATCTCCATCTTGGCTTGTTATTAAATCCAAGACACATCGTTTTAAGTCTGGTCTATGATCCCGAGAATATCCTTTCTTAATAAAAATTGGTCTTTCTTTAATAATTTTTTCTTCTTCCTGTTTCTCTTTATCTTCTTCCCTTTTATATTCTCCATCTAAATGAAATGATGTGGAATCTAAATGGGAGTATTTAAGGTCTATTTTAAATTTTTTAATTACTTCTAAAACTACTTCAATAAAAATATCATTTAGTCCATATTTATATAATTCATCCATTACTCTCCCAATTTTATCATCATTAAGGTAATCAGGTTTAATTCTTTCTCCTAACAATTTCTCAATGGCTTTATCTTGAAAAAACTGACTGAATAAATATAGAGGTCTTGAAACAAATCCTAGTCCATTGATTAAAATAGACTTAACTACTGTACCTGCTGAGATTTTTTCTCTAACATCTATTCCTAATTTATTATTAATTATTTTGACTATTCCTATTTCATCAATTAAACCAGCTACTATCCCTAAATGGTCTAAATTTTTAACTTGTATTTCTTCTAAATAAGACATTTTTCGCTCTTTTTTTACAGAGGAAACAACTTAAGCAATTATCCCACTTTTTTGTCTTCAAGAGCTTAAGAAATTATACTTAATTATTAACCCCAGGCTTGTAGTATTTAATGCTACTTTTTGAAGTGCGGAATCTGGGCTCTAAGAAAAGTTTGCTTTCTCGATCATTGATAAGAACAATATCATCCTCAAATCTAATACGCACCATCATAGCAATAACTTCACCGTCTGCATTGAGAACCGGTCCCCCAGAGTTCCCGTCAGCAACGAGAGCGTCTAAAGGAATATATTGGTTATTGGGGTTATAGTTCATCACATCCCCTTTAACTACCGACCAAGGACTTTCTATGTTATAAGGATGACCAATAATGGTAATTTCTAAATTTCGTTGTATCCAACCTGATTTCATAGTTAAAGGTTCAATATCTTCGGGAATTCCTACAACTTTTACAACCGCCAAATCTAAGTCTTCTCGACTGTCTGTTATCTCCTCAATTGTAGCTTTATAACGGGGTCGTTGGATATCATCAAGGGTGCTGTAAAATTCAACTTCAATGGTGTCACTGGGACGTTTACTTTTATTGTCGCTGATAACATGACGATTAGTGACGATCAGGACTGTATTTCCCTGTCTTTGAATCACCCAACCTGTACCAATACTCGCCCCCTCAGATGTAGTGGCAATAATTCTCGCAGTAGAACGTAATTTTTTAACTAGTGCAGCTTAGCAAAAATAATCCACCAGTCACTTATGATCTTTAAAGCCCTTAAATTTCCAAACGAACGGCTTAGCAAAATGTTGATTAAAGTAATCAATAAAATTGAGAATTTTTTGGGATAGTTCTTCAGTTGAACGGACAGTAATTCTTTTGAGTAAACGCCTGACTAAGATCGAAAACCAACACTCAATTTGATTAAGCCACGATGTATGTTTGGGAATATAAACAAAGCTAATTCGATGAGATTCATCTGATAAAAAATCTGCTCTGCTGTCCATAGATTGCAAAATCCCCTCCTTTCCTTTTCTCCCCAAATCAATAGTAATTCCACAGCTTTCTGCTACTAATTTGACTAAGCTTTCCGATTTATGAGTGTTGAGTTGATCTACAATAAAAATCCATTCTGCTTTTTCATCAATCTTAATCGTTCTCTGGATATGTTCAGAAAAATCTTGTTCTGTTCTTGTCGGTCCAATAGAGGGACTAACAACTTTTCCTCTTGCCACATCCCAGTTCGCAATCAAGCTTAAAGTTCCGTGTCTTTCATATTCAAATTCGATTTTTTCTACTTGTTTAGGCTTGATTCTTTTGTTCGGAAATAATCTCTCAAGAGCTTGAATCCCTGTCATTTCATCTGTACTAATTAAATGAATTCCTTGTTCTAACAAAGTTTTAGCTTCTTGATGAAGTTCACAGATATATTTGACTTGCTTTTTAAATTTTAAGGGATCATCAATTTTGGCATTTAACCAGTAACGAACGAGATGTGGTTGTAATGTCGCTTCTTTTTAAAAAACGCCCCACACTACGGGGGGAAATCTTTTCGACAATTCCTCTTTTTATGGCTTCATCCGCCAACTCTGAAGGTGTCCAATGGCTCACTGGTCTGTCTGATTTTTCACATTCTTCACAAGCGATCGCTACAATCTGGACTACTTGTTCGACCGTAAAGGATTTTGTTGTTCCAGGTCTTGGGCGATCGCTTAAAATTCCTTTGATCAAGACCATTAATGCTTTCTCCGTTACCTGTTGTTCTTCGGCGGCACTCAGTTTTTCTCTCTCCTCAAACCATCGCGATCGCCACTGACGCACTTGTACTCGGTCTAATTCTAATCTTCGACTAATCGAACTATTGCTCTCTCCTGATGCTGCGGCTAAGATTAGCTTGGCTCGTCTAACAAGGCGATAGGGGTTTGTTGTCCCTCTCACTATTTGTTGGAGTACTGTTTTCTGTAGGTTGGAGAGGTTAATTGGCAATGCTTTTATCATGGACATCAACTTCGAGATTCTTCCGTTAGTTTCATTGAAACACATTGTCGTGGCTAGTCACGAAAGTTTCTGTAAAAATCTGGTGGATTACTTTCGCCAAGCTGCACTAGGCCTTCTTGGGTTTCTGTGGGGAGATAATCTCTATCATCGATATTAGGAAGGGGAGGATTATTATTTATGGCTAAAAGACGTTCAGCTTCTTTCAGGTTATTTTGAGCCAAAACAAGGTTAGGGTCAATTTCTAGGGCTTTTTTATGGGCAGCAATGGCTTCATCATATTTCCCTTGATCATCTAGGGCTAACCCCATGTTGTTATAACCAAAAGCATCGTTAGGGTTAATTTCTATGGCTTTTTTATAGGCAGCAATGGCTTCATCATATTTCCCTTGCTTTCTTAGGGCTACCCCCATGTTGTTGTAAGCAAAAGCATAGTTAGGGTTAATTTCTATGGCTTTTTTATAGGCAGCAATGGCTTCATCATATTTCCCTTGCTTTCTTAGGGCTACCCCCATGTTGTTGTAAGCAAAAGAATAGTTAGGGTCAAGTTCTATGGCTTTTTTATAGGCGGCGATCGCTTCCTCTAATTTCCCTTGACGATTTAGGGCATTACCCATGTTGTAGTAAGCCGTAGCATAGTTAGGGTCAAGTTCTATAGCTTTTTTATAGGCGGCGATCGCTTCTTCCAATTTCCCTTGATCATCTAGGGCTAACCCCATGTTGTTATAAGCAAAAGCATCGTTAGGGTCAAGTTCTATGGCTTTTTTATAGGCGGCGATCGCTTCTTCCAATTTCCCTTGCTTTCTTAGAGCATTACCCATGTTGTTGTAAGCAAAAGAATAGTTAGGGTCAAGTTCTATGGCTTTTTTATAGGCGGCGGTCGCTTCTTCCAATTTCCCTTGCTTTCTTAACGCTAAACCAATATAGAAGTAAGCTATGGCATTATTGCTGTCAATTGAGATAATTTGTCGCCAAATACTTTCTGCTTCCCTATATCTACCTTCATTTTGAGCTTGATTACCTTGTTGAAATAACTGTTCAATGCTTTGTGTCATCCCTACATAGGGAGTTGCTACGAGGGAGACTGTTAGGACAATGGGGAAGAGAGTACGTAACATGGAACAGTTTTGATAGTCAGTGTAGGAATAATTTGTTTTTTAGTGTTCATTATATGGCATTAAAAACGGTTAAGTAGGGTTTGCTGAATAAAAGCAAAACCCTATTCTTTAAAAGGTTACACCCATATTCGCGATCGCAAAAAAGATCAGCTTTGTCGGCTACAAACCGCTATAATTGGTAGAAACACCTCCCAGTTGTTGGTCAAGAACAAATGTATCGAAAAGAGGAGCAACCTTTACCGCCCCAAAAAAAATTTGAATTACCTTTCGAGGGCAAATTGTCCCCCAATAATCGTTGGGTAATCATGGCAGAGTTGATACCTTGGGATGATTTTGAGGAAGAATATGCTAAACTTTTTTCAGCAGAAAAAGGTGCGCCAGCCAAACTATTTAGAATGGCATTAGGGACATTAATTATTAAGGAAAAATTAGGAACAAGTGATAGAGAAACTATAGAACAGATTAGAGAAAATCCCTATCTACAATACTTTATAGGTTTAAATTGTTATCAACAAGAGCCACCACTGGAATCTTCAATGCTAGTTCATTTTAGGAAAAGAATTGATGGAGAATTGATAAACAAAATCAATAAAAAAATAGTAAAAAGAGAAATAGACAAGAGTGATAAAGAAGTAAAAAAAAAGGATTGTCTCCAAGAAAAAGGAGAAAAAATAAAAAATAAAGGTAAACTAATTTTAGATGCGACTTGTGCGCCAGCAGACATCAAATACCCAACGGATTTAGGCATATTAAATCAAGCCAGAATTGAGACAGAAAGAATAATAGATAATCTTTATAAACCATTAAGAGTAAAATTGAGAAAAAAGCCGAGAACTTCTAGAAAAATTGCTAGAAAGGAATACTTAAAAGTAGCTAAAAAACGAAAAGTATCTTATCAAAAAAGAAGAAAAGCTATCGGGAAACAGTTAAAATACCTTAAGAAAAATTCAGGAAATATAGAAGACTTAATTCAAGCTGGGGCTTCCCTGGAAAATCTGAGTAAAAGACAGAAAAATTGTTTAGAGACTATCAAAAAAGTTTATGAACAACAACAGTCAATGTGGGAGAATAAGACCCAGAGTGTTCCTCAAAGAATTGTAAGTTTAACTCAACGGCATATTCGTCCAATAGTGAGGGGAAAAGCAGGAAAACCAATAGAGTTTGGAGCTAAACTCTCAGTAAGCTGTGTAGATAACTATGTGTTTCTAGACAAAATAAGTTGGGAAAACTTCAATGAATCTTGTCATTTAAAAGAACAAGTAGAAAAGTATAAAGAAACGTTTGGCTATTATCCCGAATCCGTCCATGTAGATAAAATTTATCGAACTAGGGAAAACAGAAATTGGTGTAAGGAAAGAGGGATAAGAATCAGTGGTCCGAAGTTAGGAAGACCTCCGAAAAATGTCAGTGAAGAAGAAAAGAAACAAGCCCACTCCGATGAATGCTTCCGTAATGCTATTGAGGGAAAGTTTGGACAAGACAAAACTCCCTGAAACCTCCATTACATCTATTGCTATTACATTTTTAGTTGTCAATCTTTCTAAACTTCTGAGGCAGTTTTTGTCGCTTTTTTTGTCCTTATTTACTAATAATAGAACAGGGGAACTCATCAAACCGCCTTTCATTAATTTTGATTATACTTTAAACAATTTTTATGTACTAAAACTTATTGATTCGTCAGAAAATTCTTGGTCAAAAGTGGCATAAATTTTGGAGAAACTTTTTCAGCAAACCCTAAGTAGGTAGTGAAATGTTTTAGCCAAAATGAGCTAGGAATGTGAGCATCCTGCTCACTTGCTGCAAAAGTAGCATCCTACTCACTGGTAACTGATCACTGCTAACTGGTAACTGCTAACTGGTAACTGCTAACTGGTCACTGTTAACTGATAAAATATACTAGAAAAGATAGGAGTAGAATAAGTGGCCGTTAAAATTGGTTTACTGGGTTTGGGAACAGTGGGAACGGGAACAGCACAAATTTTACTCGACCCCACAGGTAGAAACCCCCTGTTAGAAGAAATTACCATCAGCAAAGTAGGGGTACGATCGCCCGATAAACCCCGTCAGGTGGAATTAAGCGAAGGGGTGATCACCACCGACTTAGAAAGTATTGTCAACGATCCAGAAATTGCGATCGTCGTGGAATTATTGGGAGGACTCGAACCTGCCAGATCCCTCATTTTACAAGCTATTGCCAACAAAAAGCACGTAGTGACAGCAAATAAAGCAGTAATTGCTCGTTATGGCGATGAAATCTACGAAGCAGCCAACGAAGCCGGAGTATATGTTCTCTTAGAAGCTGCCGTGGGTGGTGGTATTCCCATCATTAAACCCCTGAAACAGTCTTTAGGGGCAAATCGGATCGTCAGTATTATTGGTATTATCAACGGCACTACCAACTATATTTTGACCAAAATGACCTCAGATGGGGCAGACTTTGGGGAAGTGTTAGCCGAAGCGCAACAATTAGGTTATGCTGAAGCCGATCCCACTGCCGATGTGGACGGGTTAGATGCGGCCGATAAAATCGCTATTTTAGCCTCTTTAGGGTTCGCAGGAAGGGTTAAACGAGAAGATATCTACTGTGAAGGTATCCGTGAAATCAGTGCAACGGATATTACCTACGCCGAGCAACTAGGTTTTGTGATCAAATTATTAGCCATTGCTCAGGGAACAGAAGGAGAAAACTCCCAACAACTAGAATTAAGGGTTCATCCCACCTTAGTACCGAAAAATCATCCTTTAGCCAGTATTAACGGCGTTTATAACGCTGTTTTGGTAGAAGGAAAACCCCTGGGACAAGTGATGTTTTTTGGACCAGGTGCTGGTGCGGGACCCACGGCCAGCGCAGTGGTTTCTGATATTATGAACATTGTGGCAATTCTCAAGAGTAGTGGTACAAATAACAATCTTGATCCCTTATTAAGTTGTGTTCATCAGCATTTTTGTCAAATTACTCCCATAGAAGCCATTAATACCCGTTTTTATGCCCGTTTCCTCACCAAAGATTTACCTGGGGTAATCGGTTATTTAGGGACAACCTTTGGTGATCATCAGGTTAGTTTAGAGTCGGTGGTTCAAATTGGTTTTCAAGGGGAACTTGCTGAGATTGTCGTCGTCACTCACTATGTCCGTGAAGGAAATTTCAACACTGCTTTAGATGAAATTCGTAATCTAGAAGCGATCGATAGTATCCCCAGTATTGTCAGGGTTTTGTAGAACAGTGAACAGTGAGCAGTGAACAGTTAGCAGTGAGCAGTGAACAAAAAAGATTAAACAAAGATGGGGTTTGGAGAAGGCAGAATTTTTTGCTGAGTGACCTTTATGGAGAAAAAATTGGCTTCAAAGGAAGATTTATTGTTGCTTTTTTTTCTCTAGTCTCCTGGTTTTCTCCTTTATCTGCGATCGCTCAAACGTCTTTATCTGAGTTGTGTCAAAGTCCTATTTTATCCCGTTTACAACGCCATCAGGTTATTTCTGGGGAAACCATAGAAAGTATTGCGCAACAGTATAATTTAATTCCTCAAACCTTGGTAGGTGTTAACCCCAGTCTCGAAGGGGGACGAGTACAGGTTGGACAAGAAATTTTAATTCCTCCTTTTAATGGGGTTAAAATAACTGTTCCCAATGGTGCCACCTGGCAAGACTTAGCCACTGCTTATGGTGTGAGGGCAGATGTTTTGTTTGAGCTTAATGGTTGTGTGGAAAACCCAACAGTGGTCTTTATTCCTGGGGTTAATTGGCAACCAGGAAAAAGACCTTCTCAAGATAATTATACTGGGTTGAGGGGTTATCCTTTACCCGCGATCGCCCAAGTTGGCTTAAGTTATGGATGGCACGTGGAACCCAATACAGGAGAGTCTTTTTTTCATGGGGGAATGGATATTTTAGCGGAAGTAGGAACCCCTGTATTAGCAGCAGACTCAGGAGAGGTGGTTTATGTGGGCCAAGAGGGAAGTTATGGTTTTTTGGTGATTGTGGATCATAGGAATGGAAGACAAACCCGTTATGGCCATCTTAGTCGTTTTGAGACTCGTATGGGTCGCTCGGTGCAAGTAGGGGAAGTTTTAGGTTATGTGGGGACAACAGGACAACCTGACTTATTAAACCCTCATTTACATTTTGAAGTCCGTTTTAAATCTCCTGTTGGTTGGGTTGCACAAGATCCTAGTATTCATTTATCGCAATAAACAATTAATAGTTAATAATTAATTGTTTTAGTTAGAATTAGTATAGTAACTGTTAACTCATAATTGAGGTAAACAATGACTGTAATTACTCAAAAATTTACCCTAGAAGACTATCTTGCTTATGACGACGGGACAGAAACTCGTTATGAATTAGTCGACGGAGAATTAATTGCTATGCCAACGGAAAGTCCAATAAATAACCGTATTGCTATCTATCTGCTCACAGAATTTGCTAAGATAATTTCTTTTAAGCTAATTTGTCATAAAGATACAGAATTAGTTGTTAGTAGCAATCGTGTTCGTTTACCTGATTTAATGATATTGAGTGAAGAATTATTAACTCAAATAGGTGGAAAAAGAGCCACCATTACACCCGAAATGTCATCCCCTGTTTTAGTGGTAGAAGTAGTTTCACCAGGAAAGAGAAATCAAGATCGAGACTATCGTTATAAACGCTCAGAATATGCAACGAGAGGAATCAGTGAATATTGGATTATTGATCCTGAAAAAGAACAAGTTAACCTCTTAATTTTAGTAGATGGTTTTTATGAAGAAACCATTTTAAAAAATAGTCAACCCATTGTATCTTCCAATTTTCCTGATCTCAGTTTAACCCCTGAAAATATTTTTAATGCAACGAAATAATAGTATAATAAATAAATAATCATCAAAATCGTAAAAAAGATTGTGATAGCTAATCCTGAAACCTTATATTTAACCCCTGATGAATATCTCTCTTGTGAAGAAAAAAGCGATATTAAACACGAATATCGTCAAGGAGAAGTATATGCTGTGGCAGGTGCAAGCAATAACCATGTGTTAATTGCTGTTAACGTGATAACCCTTTTAAGAAATCATTTACGGGGAAAAGGTTGTCGTGTTTATGCTTCTGACACAAAGGTTAAAATTGAATCAGTCAATACTTATTATTATCCCGATATAGCTATTAGTTGTGATGAAAGAGATAGAAACTTAACTCAATATATCTGTCATCCTTGTTTAATTATTGAAGTGTTATCCGATAGTACAGAAGCTTTTGATCGAGGAGATAAATTTGCTGATTATCGTCGATTAGAATCTTTAAAAGAATATGTTTTAATTAGTCAAAACACTAAAAGAGTCGATACTTTCTCTAAGAATGAACAAGAGCAATGGTTATTACAATCCTATCAAGAAAGTGAGCAATTAACTTTAAATACCCTCGAATTTTCTTGTTTAGTTTCAGATATTTATGAAGATATTACTGAACCAAATGAATAATTTTATTAATCACTTCTTCAACAGTTAAACCATCGGTATTAAGTTCGATCGCATCGCTGGCCTTGCGGAGAGGAGCCAAAGTTCGATGAGTATCTTGATAATCTCTTTGTTGAATATCTTTTTCCAGTTGTTGCAGACTTATATTATCTTCTCCTTGGGCCTGAAAATCCTTTAACCGTCGTCTTGCCCTTTCTTCAACCGAAGCTGTCAAGAAAATCTTAACCTCGGCATCAGGAAAAACATTAGTACCAATATCTCGGCCTTCCGCTACAATACCCCCTAATTTTCCCAATTCCTGTTGATAAGTCACTAATTTTTCACGAACCGCAGCATAGGCAGAAATAGGAGACACTAAAGCAGTGACTTCGGGTGTGCGAATAGCTTGGCTAACATTTTCCCCGTTAATAATCACTTGGAGAGGTTGTTGATCACGGGGGGGGATAAATTCTAGGGTAGCTTGGGACACTAATTCAGCGATCGCACTTTCATCCTCTGTTGCTATGTCTGAGTGTAAAACTAACCAGGCCATAGCCCGATACATAGCCCCTGTATCCAAATAGGTTAAATTTAGAGCTAGGGCCACTTGACGGGTAACGGTAGATTTTCCGGCACCGGCAGGGCCATCAATAGCAATAATGGGTTGTCTAACCCGTAAGATTATATTATCAATCAGTCGAGTAGATCCTATATAAGCAGCGATCGCTAATAACCCTGTTTCTTCAATGGTATCTAAGGGTTCTAGAGTTTGAGCATGGACACATTCAATATATTGAACCTCTATAGCAGAATGGGAGGTTAATTGTTCTTTAACACAACTAATTAAAGCTTGAGTTTCCCTTTCTCCAGTGATAAAAGCTTGTTTAGCTGCTTGTAACCCTTTATATAAGGCGATCGCTTCTTGTTGTTGTGTTGCTGTCAGATATTGATTACGAGAACTATAAGCGAGTCCAGAGGGTTCTCGAATAATGGGACAACCTTTAATAACTACAGGTAGGTTTAAATCTTTAACCAATCGGCGGATAATAGCCAATTGTTGGCCATCTTTTTCCCCAAAATAGGCCATATTGGGCTCAACAATGGTCAATAATTTAGTAACAATGGTGGCCACCCCTTGAAAGTGGCCAGGGCGAAACGGCCCACATAAGACAGAGAGCATCTGTGCCGGGGGAATAACTTGAGTGCTTGGCTCAGAGGTGCTATTAATACCCATTTCGTCGGGAGTTGGGGCAAATATAGCAGCCACTCCTAGCTGTTCGCACAGTTGAGCGTCTGTTTCTAGTTGACGAGGATACTTAGCTAAATCTTCCTGGGGGCTAAACTGGAGGGGGTTAACAAAAATGCTCACCACCACCCGATCAACCTCAGACATAGCACGACGAATGAGGCTAATATGACCTTCATGTAAGGCTCCCATAGTGGGAACCAACCCGATAGTTTGGTTTTCTCTCACGGAAGCTAAGTAAGTACGTAACCCGGCTACAGTTTTAAACAGACGCATTTTTTTGCTGTTGATTAACGCCCTAATATTTCTAGTTGAACGGGAGCCACACCACTGCTAACTAAACCAATCACACTTGCTGCTCCCTTTGATAAGTCTATCACCCGTCCACCTACAAAGGGTCCGCGATCGTTAATACGGACAATGACAGAACGACCATTTCTGAGGTTAGTTACCCGTACTTGAGTGCCAAAGGGTAGAGTTTTGTGTGCTGCGGTTAAACCATTTTGGTTGTATCGCTCGCCATTGGCGGTTAAACGGCCGTGAAAACCTGGCCCGTACCAAGAGGCCATCCCTTTACGACGACTGGTGACAGGGCGAACACTAGCTAAACCGGACTCATTGTTACGGGGTTGATTTGGGTTAACAACGGCTGTTAGAGGGGGCGCATTTCCCATCAATCGCCGTAAACGGTTGGTAGCTTGTAAAGCGTCAATGGCTTTGTTGCGGGTGGTATCGGATAAGATAACCCCTTTATCGAGTTTGATTAATTCTTCTGAATTTAATTTAATACTATGGGTTTTATCTGGATTTAAGGTAACGCTGAGGTTTTCTGCTTTAAAAGTATTATCGTTATCAAGTTCATTGAGGCGTTTAGCGAAGGCTTTAGCGCGATCAATAGCTTTGCTTTCTATCTTAGTGGGATCTATATCATTTCCTTGTTCTCGAAGGGCTGCTAACTCGGCTTTTGACCCCAAAAAAGTTAACACAGGAATTTGACGAATTCTTAAGGTTACTGCCAGTTGAGATTGCCATGGGTGAACATAGAGTGTGGCGATCTGCTTTGAAGCAGTTTCAGATGTGCTATCGGGTTGAATGGGTCCGAAACTGACCACATTTGGCCTCTGAAAATCGGAAATTTCTTGCCCTACAAGGGTCCCTACTCCTATTTGATCTACCTGATCTATCGTATTAGAGGCTTGTGAACTCTGTAAGGAAACACCAATTAAGGTGGTAGTTCCAACAGTGGTCATTAAGGCAGTTGCTAATCCAGTCAAAAATTTATTGTTCATAGATATTGTCTTAAGTAAGTTGTTTAACCTCTTGGAATTCCCTTAATTCAATGGGTTTTCCAACTTTGACTCCTCACAGAACTGTGTTTTACATTTCTTAAACCTTTACACAGTAGCACGAATTTTTCAGGGGGTGTGGTTTTCGTGAATTCTGATTCAGAATGGTGTTCCTTGAATCTCTTAATAAAGGTTTACAGGAAAAAGTACATAGATTACGATAGTAGATTTACTTAAATTTCCTCAAAAACGATCCGCACAGATATTGTCTTCTAATTCATATTTAAGAAAGGATTAAGCTACAAACCTTTGATTATCATGAGGTCAACAAGTTTTTCTATCCAAGATGCCATAGGGTAAAGACTTACGTATTTATACGGAACAATTGCTGTAATCTTTTCAATATCCTTAGGGAGGAAAGTCTGATAATTCTGATTCTTTCTCAGCATTTATATTAGATTTTCTAATCTAAGTGTTGATAGAGATTATAAAAATTGAGGAATAATAAGGTTGGAGTTGCAATTTTGTCAATTTCGGATAACATAGAATTGAGTTAAAATGCCCATTGGGATTGAATATTATGCTAGGGATTGTTATTAGTTATTATTGGGCTGTAGCCTTACTCATATTTTCGATGTGGTTTAAACTGTTTTGGGTTGATGAAACAACCCCTAGGAACGATTTATCCTCTTGGGTAGTCTTGATTGTTGGGGCTAGTTTGTGGGTTGTGGTACTGCCTTTTGCTAATTTGGAATTAGTGCTGAAAGCTTATTCCATTAACAGTTAACAGTTTAAAATTGAGAGAACTTTTGGGAGAAGAGACATCAAACATTAATAAACCCTGGAAAACCCCCCATTCTGGTTATCATTGGGATGGTAGTTTCAGGCGTTTTTTTGAAGGTTGGTATTATCGGGTTACTTTACCCCAATGGGGTCAAAGTTTTGCCTTTATGTATTCTATTGATGATCCCATTGGTGGAAAACCTCATAGCGGAGGTGCAGCACAAGTCTTAGGGGAAAATGAAGAATATTTATATCGTATTTTTCCTGATGTTAAAAAGTTTTGGGCTAGTGAGCAACAATTGGCGTTGTGTCATTGGAAAAAAGAGAATCTTACTTTAAAACCGCAAATTATTGAGTCAACTATTTTCGAGGAAGCTGTTGAGGAAGGTTATCAAGCAAGCGCTACCTTAAATCAGGGTTATATTGAAGATCCTGTTACCAATAATTATTGTCGTTGGTGCTATGATATAAGGCCAGTGGATGGATGGGGAAATCGTTTTTATTCCCAAGAAGCAACAGCAGGATGGTTATCTTTTCTACCTATTTTTGATCCAGGATGGCAAGTTTTAATGGCTCATGGATGGGCAACTGGTTATATCGATTGGAATGGTAAAAAGTACGAATTTAGTAATGTTCCGGCATACAGTGAAAAAAACTGGGGTTATTCTTTCCCTAGTAAATGGTTTTGGATTAATTGTAATAGTTTTGAGCAAGAATCAGACTTAGCTTTAACTGCTGCTGGGGGCATAAGACAAGTTTTCAACTGGCAAGAATCTGTTGGAATTATTGGGTTACACTATCAAGGTAAATTCTATAAATTTTTCAGAGATGATAGTCAATTATCTTGGAAAGTAACGCCTTGGGGAAGTTGGATTATGCAGGGAAAAAATGCTGATTTTTTGGTTAAAATAGAAGGGAATACTAAGGAATCAGGGACTTATGTTAGGGTTCCTACGGCTGAGGGTTTACAGTTCCTTTGTCGGGACACTGTAAAAGGAAATTTAACCCTAGAATTAGCTAATCATGAGGGTAAAATACTCTTAAAAGCTAACAGTTGTTTGGGGGGTTTAGAAATTGGTGGATCGCCCTGGGATGATTCTTGGATTTACGGATAATAGACGCATCCCATTTTCGTAGAAAGATCATCTGTTAATAATTAATGAGTGATGCTTGCTCAGTCTCAAACCAAGTCTTTTCAAAAATTTTCGCATTTAAGGGATGTCCAAAAAAGTAACCCTGTCCTAATTTACAGCCTAAATCTTGAAGTATTTTAGATTGTTGCTCAGTTTCAATTCCTTCTGCTACTACATCCATTCCGAAATTATAAGCTACATCAATAATGGTTTTGAGGATTTTTATTGTTTTCAACTCGTTTAGATTACGCTGAATAAAAGACTTATCAATCTTAAGTATATCAAGCTCAAAATTATGCAAATAACTTAATGATGAGTAACCAGTGCCAAAGTCATCGATACAAATTTGTATTTTTCTTTCTTTAATTTGTTGAAATAAATCGTTAATAATTTGATGATTTTTGATTAAAATATTTTCTGTTATTTCCATTCTGATGAATTTTGGATCTAATTGAGTTAGGTTACAAATTCTATCAATATTTTCTACTAAATTTACTTCGTTGATCTGATGACCTGATAAATTAATACTTATTTTTAAAGATGCAGCTTTTTCATATTGTTTCTTCCACACTTGAGCTTGACGACAAGCCTCAAAAAATACCCAGTTTCCTAAGTCTATAATCAATCCTGTTTCTTCGGCTAAACTAATAAATTCGATGGGGGGAATTAATCCTTCTTGGGGATGATTCCATCTTACCAATGCCTCAAAACCAATAAGTTCTTGGGTAGAAAGGGAGATGATTGGTTGATAATAAAGTATAAACTCTTCTTTAATTAATGCTTTCTTTAAATCGGTTTGTATAAGTAAGGTTTTCAGAGCTTCTTTGTGCATAGTTTGATCAAAGACACAATAACGATTACGTCCTTTTTCTTTAGCTTTATACATGGCATTATCTGCATCTCGTAGAATCTCTATACCCTCTTCATAATCATAACAATAAGGCTGTCTCCCAAATACTATCCCAATACTGACAGTGGTAAAAAAATCAAGATTATTGATGTATATAGGTAATTGAATCTGCTCGATAATTTTATTAGTTATTTGCAGGACTTTTTGAGAGCTATTAATGTTCTTTAATAAGACTACAAATTCATCTCCAGTTAGGCGGAAAACCCGACCTAGATTATCTATTGTTTGACAGATACGCTGACTAATTTCTACTAATATAGTATCCCCAGCATGATGTCCTAAACTATCGTTAATCACCTTAAATCTATCAATATCAATGAATAGAACAACGAATTGATAATCTTGATCAGTTTTAGACTTCTGGAGTGATTCGTTGATTTCTGTCATCAAGAAAGAACGATTAGGTAGTTTAGTTAAATTATCATGCAGTGCATCATGTTGTAATTTTTGTTCTATTACTTTACGTTGCTCAATTTCTGTGGCTAACTTGTTATTAGTTGTTTCTAGCTCTAAAGTCCGTTCTTTAATTGCAGTTCCTAGTTGAAAATTAAATTGACGAATCTGAGCTTCACTAACTTGTAAATCTCTTAGGTTGTTATAGGTTTCTGGCAGTAACTTACTAACTAGGCTACATAACCCTACTACGGTAAAGCCTAATCCAAATAAAGTAGTAACCCAACTTGCATTTAGATGAAGATCCATCATAGCTTTCATTGCTTGTTCACGGGATGTAAACAAGGGCATTACATACATTGTATATAAGTCTATACTATAGAATATCCCAATAGAAGTTAGTCCTAATATAATGTAGAGAACAGAGTTCTGCCATCTCAGCTTTTTGAGTAACTTATAATCCTGAGTAAATGTATAAAAGGAGTAAAAGCACATAACAATAATTATTAAGTCAATTATTGTCATAAAAAAAATTGAGTTCCAAATCATTTCTCATGTCCTAGTACAACTTACTTTAATGAGATGAAAAGTCCCATTAAGATGAGATAACTTAATCAGTTAAAGTATATATGACTAAGAAAAATATCTTTCCAAATAGTTTATCAACTACCCCTCACCGTCATTATACTTATTCCTAAGAATAAAATAGATTCTGTAGCCCTATTAATATGGGCGTTGTTCTAACTATAACATAAACAGCACTTCCAGAAGCCCTGTACAAGTCCATTTTTTATCACTACTAGAAAACTATATTACTGTTTATGTATTGCTATTAATTATGAACACTATGGTAAAAATATGCTGTTTATCCCAGTTTAAAAGACTTTAGCCCTATTATTAACAAAATTTTCTGTTTTTTTACTTAAAATATTATCCAGCATCGTCCCATTTTGGCCATATAGCAATCAGTAATGATTTATGAGATTATTGAGATCTCCCCTTTAGTTCCCCCCTTAATAAGGGGGGTTGGGGGGTAGTGGGGGGATCAGTTTCAACATTAATTCTCACAACTGAAACCTGATTGCTATATGAGAATTGATACTAGAGTTTTTTGACTATTAACCCGCACCATATCCTACAATTGAGAAAAACCAAGTAATATAAGTTATGGCTGATGTTAGTGGAGTATGGCTTGGAACTTATTGGCAATATGGTTCTCCTACTCGTTTTGAAATGACTTTAGTGCAGGGAAAAAATACTCTGAGTGGGAACGTTTTGGATGATAGTTCTCTAGGAGAAGCTAATGTTACAGGGGAAATCAGTGGCCGCACGGTTACTTTCCGTAAATGTTATCTTAGCGGTTCCCGTCATTGTATTGACTATTTTGGGACGGTTTCTTCTGATGAAAAATTGATGACAGGACAATGGCAGGAAGGGGTTTTTAACCAAGGAAAATGGGAAGCTCATCGTCAAGATGATAATCTTACCCTTAGTTTAGAAAAGATTAAGTCAAGTCCCTTACAAACAGTTTCTTAAACTAAGTTCACTGGTTTGGTATTCTCAATTATTCTTATATGATAATGTTGAATTGACCAATTCTTATCTTGAGTTTTTCACTTCTCGTTAATTCAGTTATTACCAAAGATTGTTGATTGTTCGGAATTCTTTGTAAGATTTTATCCCTTTCGTTTAAAGTTGTTTCTTCTGAAAAATACAGTTGAGTAATTAATTCTTCTTGGTTAGGAAGTGTTACTTTAAAATGAATATGAGGAGGTCTTCTCCAAGACCTAGTTACTGGATATCCCCCTGGTTTAACAGTCTTAAAAACATAGGAACCGTCTTCCCCGGTATTTGTCTGCCCCCAACCTTGAAAGTTAGGATCAATCGGTGCATTATTAGGGTCGTATTCGTGATTATAACGTCCTGAAGAACAAGCTTGCCAAATTTCAACTTTTGCTGAGGTAATGGGTTGATATTTCCTAGTTAAAACTTGACCTGCGATGATGATTTTTTCTCCTAATGCTTGGTTTTTTTTGTTTCCTATCCAGGTTAAATCATTATCATCATCTATAGGAAATTTTAGAGGATAAAAGGGTCCCTCTATTTGTTCTGGGGTCAGATCAGATATGGGCTTTTGTCGACTTAAGGGGATGCTTATATACCCTATACTAAAAAATTCGATTTGTTTGAGTAAATTTCTTCTTGTTAATGCCATTGATGTAATCTGATTAACATAAACAATACTACATAATAATTACATTGATATTATTTTTGTCCATTCTTCTATAATAAAATAAGGTACTTTAATTGTACTTGATTCATCATCTTTTAAAGGTAATTGTAACAACCAAAAACTATCGGTTTCTAATCGTTCTATAATAGGATTGAAATCATACTGACCCATACTAGGGGAAAAGGCCTCTTTATCACTGGCAAAAATATCAGGAACTTTAACGGTTAAATCTTCCCTAATTTTGATGGTTAACGGTTGAGGGTGTGCAAATTCAAATAATTCAGGAAATCCTACTAAACGAAGATTTATCGTTGGTTTATTATTGCCTCTTATCTCTTTGTAAAAAATTAGTTGCCAAGGATTTTTAGATTTATCTCGCCAAGTTTGTATGGATTTATAAAGCAGAATATCAGGGGGTATTTTACTTTCCCTAATCACAGCAGAAGCAGGTTTTATGAAGAATAAACACATCAAAACTAAGACAAAAATTAACCTAAAAAATTTCTTACTCATTTTTTATATTACCCCTAACTAATCACTGTTTAAATATTGCCACATTTTTGATTAGCAGGGACTGCTTTGATCATCTTCTTCGGATCAGGTAAATTAAGATTATTCATAAAAGTGATAAACTGAGGGCGATCCCGTCCCAGAAAACGAGGATTATATTGTTTTTCTTCCCTAATAGTAGAAACACTGTGACCATTGTAGTCATGGGCAGGATAGACTAAAGTTTCGTCCGGTAAAGTAAATAATCGTTGTGTCACCGAGTCGTATAATACCCCTGCATTACCACCTTGAAAGTCTGTACGCCCACACCCTCGAATAAATAAAGCATCTCCTGTTAAAACAGCTTTGTTATTGACTAAATAGGCCGAGTGACTATCCGTGTGGCCTGGAGTAGCGATCGCCTCTATGATAACATCCCCTAACTTTAATACTTCTCTGTCCCTGAGAAACCCGTCAGCGCAGTTAACTGGAGCATTTTCCGGGACAATCACCAAACATCCGGTTATACCCCGTAATTTTCCTGTTCCTGTAATATGGTCGGCGTGGATATGGGTTTCTAAGCAGTATTTTAAGGTTAATTGTAGCTCATATAACAATTTTCGGTCCCGTTCAACTTGTTCCAAGACAGGATCAACCAATAAAGCTTGTTTTAGACTGCGATCGGCGATTAAATAAGTATACGTGGATGATTCTTCATCAAACAGTTGACGAAAGAGCATAATTTTCATTAATTTTCATTAATCAATCTAAAGATATCTTAAGTGTGTTAACTTTGGCAATTTTCTGGGGATTCTAAAAATATCAGGATTTACTGTTTACCTCCTTTTTGATTTTAGTTAGTGCCATGCTAAAAATAAAATTATTTAATCCGCAACATCCCCTAGAACATCAGGAACTAGAATTAAGCGATCACCGTCTGAAGGACTATGGGTGTTTGATTGGTAATTCTCCCAGTTGTGGGTTAATGCTTCCTAGTATTAAAGTCCAGGAAGTTCATGGTAAATTGTTTACCGATAAGGGTAAGTATTACTTTCAGGATTTAACGGAGAAAGGAATCACTCAGTACAATGATGAAAGAGTTAATAAGGAAAAGTCTTATCCTTTAGAGACGGATGATATTATTCGCATTGGTGACTTTGTGTTAATTGTTGATGGATTACCAATTAAGAAGAAGTCGAAAAATAGGAAGAGTAAGAATACTAAGAAGAGTAAGTCCTCTAATAAAAGGAGTCTGCAAAATATTAAAGCATTAACCAGAAAAAATCGCCGTTCTACTGATAAAGCTTCAGAAAAAACAGAACCAGCGAATCAAGTTACTCTTGAACCAACAACTAAGGCAGATAACTATCAACTAGAATCAGGATCTTCTATGGGCAATGGTTCTAACGGGGCTGTAATTTCTCCGCCTTTACCCACAGGAAAGATAAATAATAAAGTCTCTTCAAAACCACAGGAAACTACTCCAAATATTGTGCAATCACAACCTCCGGCTTTAGGAGGAATTAACTGGTGGAACAAAGGGAAAATAACAGTTCGCTGCCTAAACATCATTGAAGACACCAAGGATGTTAAAACCTTTCGTTTTACTGGAACATCACCCACTCTATTTAATTATAAGCCAGGGCAATTTGTTACCCTAAATCTCAATATTAATGATAAGATAATAAAGAGGTCTTATTCAATTTCTTCTACTCCTTCTCGTCCCCATACCTTAGAAATTACAGTTAAGTGAGTACCAGCCCCAGCAGATGTTCCAGATGCACCACCTGGGTTAGTTTCTAATTGGTTACATGATAATGTTAAAGTAGGGGATGAAATTACCCTCACAGGACCATCAGGGAAGTTTACCTGTGTTGATAATAATGCAACTAAATTGTTATTTATTTCAGCAGGAAGTGGAATAACACCAATGATGTCTATGTCGCGTTGGGCTTTAGATACGGTAGCTGAGAGATATATTACTTTTGTCCATAGTGCTAGAAGTCCGAGAGATATTATCTATCGAAAAGAACTAGAAGCAATGGCAGCTAATCATAGTAATTTTCATCTGGGTTTAACCATGACTCGTCAGACAACCGGAGACCCTTGGTGGGGTTTTCAGGGACGACTAAACGAGGTTTTATTACCAGCTATTTGTCCCGATTATAAGGATAGAGTTATCTATGTTTGTGGTCCTGATAGTTTCATGAAAGGGGTCAAAAAATTAGTAGAAGAATTAGGTTTTCCCATGGAAAACTATAATCAAGAAAGTTTTGGAAGTCCTAAGAAAAAACGCCCCCCATCTTCTCAAGAGAAGAATGATAATTCATCTGTTGTCGCACCCAATAATAATATCACCAAAAATAATCATGTTGCTACACCAAAACCTGTTACGGCTCCGAGTAATGATACATCTTATCCGGTGGTTTTTGCAGAGTCAGGAAAAGAGGTTCTTTGTAATGAACAAATGTCCTTATTAGATTTAGCTGAAGAAGAAATGATCGAGGTGGAATCTAGTTGTCGCAGTGGGGGATGTGGGAGTTGTAAGGTGAAGAAACTAGAGGTAGACATTCGTTATGAGGGTGATCCCGATGGTTTAGATGAGAGTGATGCAGAAGAGGGCTATATTTTAGCTTGTATCGCTCATCCTCAAGGAAAGGTGATTATCGACGCTTAAAATACCCATCTATAGCAGTTCCCATACTTGTGAGGTACACAGTTTTCTAGTTTTAGGAGTTCGGAGTTCGGAGTTCGGAGTTCGGACGCGCGATATTAGGTGTACCGTTCGGAGTCGCGCTCACGGCGAAGCCTCATGAGTCCGAGAAACGCTATATAACCTGCCTCGGACTCTACCCTCCTTTTGATATTGAAACAGAAAATAGATAAACTACGTCTATGTAGTCCATGACCACCAGATAATTTATTGATCAATCAGAAAACCCTGGTCATTTTGAGCATGATCATAGACAATTAATAAATTAATCATCTAACTATATATAAAATTATGTGTGGAATTGTGGGCTATATTGGCACAAAAACGGCAACCGACGTATTAATCGACGGTTTAGAACGGTTAGAATACAGAGGATACGATTCAGCCGGTATTGCTACAGTTTTAGAGGGTAATATCCACTGTACCCGAGCAAAAGGTAAACTCTACAACCTACGGGAAAAATTAGAACGGGAGGTCAACCCTTCGCAAATGGGTATCGGCCACACTCGTTGGGCCACCCACGGTAAACCCGAAGAACATAACGCCCACCCTCATCGGGATAATAGTCAGAGGTTGGCAGTTGTGCAGAATGGTATTATCGAAAATCATCAAGAATTACGGGAAGAATTAATTAATAAAGGGTGTGAGTTTGCTTCAGAAACAGACACGGAAGTTATTCCCCATTTAATCGCCCAATATCTCCCCGAAACTGTAGATTATGATGGTCTCTTAGAAGCTATCCAAAAAGCGATCCATCGTCTCAATGGTTCCTTTGCGATCGCCGTTATTTGTGCAGACTACCCCGATGAAATTATTGTGGCACGTCACCAAGCACCCTTAATTATTGGCTTTGGCCAAGGGGAATTTTTCTGTGCGTCTGATGTAACGGCGGTAGTCCCTCATACCCATGCAGTTTTATCCCTGGAAAACGGCGAAATTGCCCGTTTAACCCCCCTCGGCGTAGAAGTTTACGATTTTGACCTAAAACGCCTGAGAAAGCTACCTAGAACCCTCGACTGGAACGTTACCACTGTTGAAAAACAAGGGTTTCGTCACTTCATGCTCAAAGAAATATATGAGCAACCTTCCGTGGTGAGAAGTTGTTTAGAAACCTATTTAGATGCGAGTTGGAGTAAGGAAAAAGCAGAAGAAAAAAGTCCCATTAATTTAGGTTTAGCTGGCGAACTTTGTGACAATGTAGATTATATTCAAATTGTCGCTTGTGGGACCAGTTGGAATGCCAGTATGGTAGGTAAATATTTGCTAGAACAGTTAGCAGGTATTCCCACAATGGTACAGTATGCTTCAGAGTTTCGTTATTCTCCTGCACCAATGTTAAGAAATACCCTAACTATTGGGGTAACACAGTCAGGGGAAACAGCAGATACTTTAGCTGCCTTAGAGATGGAAAAGCAGCGCAGAATGGCTTTAGAATCTCCATACAATGCACAAATTTTAGGTATTACCAACCGTCCCGAAAGTACCCTCGCTCACATGGTAGATCGGATTATTAATACTCAAGCAGGGATCGAGATCGGAGTTGCTGCAACTAAGAGTTTTATTGCACAATTAATGGGCTTTTATTGCTTGGCCATAGATTTAGCTTATCGTCGTCAACATTTAAGTGCAGATAAGTTAGAAAGTTTGGTGAAAGGGTTAAGAGAATTACCCAATCAAATCGAACTAATTTTAAGCCAACAAGAAAAACAAATTGAAGAGTTAGCACACGAATTTATCGATACTCAAGACTTTATTTTCTTAGGCAGAGGGATTAATTTTCCTATTGCATTAGAAGGAGCATTAAAGTTAAAAGAAATAAGTTATATTCATGCTGAAGGCTATCCAGCAGGGGAAATGAAACATGGTCCCATTGCTTTATTAGATGCGAAAGTTCCTGTGGTTGCTATTGCTATGCCAGGGGATGTTCATGATAAAGTATTATCCAATGCCCAAGAAGCAAAAGCCAGGGATGCAAGGTTAATTGGTGTTACTCCTACTGATGATAATGAAGCGAGAGCAACCTTTAATGATTTGTTATTTGTTCCTCATGTAGATGAACTTTTATCACCTATTATTTCCGTGATTCCCTTACAATTGTTAGCCTATCATATTGCTGCTAGAAGAGGTTTAGACGTTGACCAACCTCGTAATTTAGCTAAGAGTGTTACGGTGGAATAAGATTAATAGTCTTAGGATTATTGTTATTTATAATACTCCTGAGATTATCTTTTTAAATATGATAAATAACAGTATTTCTAAAAATGGTATTTTAATTCGTTTAACAGAAGAAAGATGGAATCATATTCTCAATAACCATAGTGAATTAATTGATTATAAATCAGAAGTTTTAAAAACAATTGAAAACCCTGATAAAATATTAGAAGGTAGTCAGGATGAATTTTTAGCCATCAAAGAGATAATCACAGGTAAATATATGGTTGTTGTTTATCGAGAATTATTGAATGATGGATTTATTATTACTGCTTATTTAACCCGTCGTCTTCGTTCATTAGCAAAGAGAAAACAATTATGGCCATAACTAGCATCAACCTACAATCTTATCTTAGTTTAGCTAAAACAATTAAGAATCTTCCTAAACAAGATTTTTGGACAGCTTATGATGCAGAAGCAGATATTCTTTATATCAATTTTCATCAACCTGCTTTATCTGCTGATGATAGCGAATTAACCGACGATGATATTATTATTCGTTATCAAGGTGACGAGATTATTGGGTTAAGTATTCTCAATGTTAGGAAACAATAGATTATCGGTGTTGGGTTTCGTTTCTCAACACAACCTACAAGATCAGCGATCGCACTTCATTAGTAAAGAGAAAACAATTAATGAAATTTAATGCACCTTAACTTTCCTCCTCATTTGAAAAAAGAGAATCTAAATCGCGGTATCCACTAACAACCCTAACAACTTCAATTTCTTCACCCTTCACCTGATATAAAATGATATAACCATCAAGAGGAACACCCCGTAAACTAGGCATAATTTCAGAATAACTGCGTCCCATACTGGGAAACTTAATTAAATTTCTACACTTATCAGCAAACCGTTTAACAAAACGTTCTCCTGCTTCTATACTAACTTGAGCAAAATAACTAGAAATCTCATCCAAATCATGAATAGCTTCTTGAGAAAGACTATACTTACTCATTAAAATTTTCCTCTCTCATACGCTTAAATTTTGCTTCTAATTGAGCAATAACAACTTCACCATCAACCTTATCTCCCCTTTCTAATTGTTCTAAACCTACCTTAACTTTTTGGCGAGTTTCATCCAGCCATTGTTCATAATTTTGGTCTTGTTTTTCTAACAATTTTAAAGCAGAATCAATCACCTGCTGAATATTTGTATATTTTCCCCTAGCAATTTGTGATTGAATAAACTTTTCTTGTTCTGGACTTAAAGTGATATTCATTGGTTAAATAAATTCCTGATTTTTGATTTTTTTATTCTTTCTAATTATAGCTAAGTTTCAGGATATACTACAATAATGTCTAAATTTTGAGCTTTTTTAAAATCAGTATTAGGTTTACTTTTAGGAAATAAAATGGCTATCACTCATATTAATCTTCAATCTTATCTTAGTTTAGCTAAAACAATTAAGAATCTTCCGAAACAAAATTTTTGGACAGCTTATGATGCAGAAGCAGATGTTTTATATATCAATTTTCATCAACCTGCTTTATCTGCTGATGATAGCGAGTTAACTGATGATGATATTATTATTCGTTATCAAGGAGATGAAATTATTGGGTTAAGTATTCTTAATGTTAGGAAACGATAGATTATCGATGTTGGGTTTCGTTTCTCAACCCAACCTACAAGATTAGCGATCGCACTGATATGGTCATTTTTTCGTCGAAGCTTTTTAGCCATTATCATTATAAATAGTTCAGAAGTTTGAGCGAACGGTGAGTTATGAATTTTAGAAGCAGTGGAACATTTATTAGGGATTTTCTACGATATGGCAATGGGTTGGTCATAGTCTCGGCCGTACTATACACTCTGCTATTCTACTCTTTGGCAGAATGTGAGCCGGATAGTGTGGTTCTCCTCCTGACTGGGTTATTAGGGTTTTTGACGTACAGTTATGACCGCATGCACGATTTAAGTGAGGAATCAGATATCATCAATGCGCCACAACGGACTAATTGGTTGCGATCGCATTATACTTTCATGGTTTACTCATGTGCGATCGCAGTAGTTATCAGCTTCATCGCAATGCTGTTACGACCAGCGGCAATCTTTCCTATTATGAGTACCATAGGACTCGCATTTGCCTATAGTCTCCCAATTCTTCCCAATGGTGGAAGTCTTAAAAAAATACCAGGGGTTAAAACGGCTCTTATAGTCGTCCTCTGGGTCATTCTTACCTTTATTGTGCCAATGACAGTAAGTGGTGTCCCTTGGAGCTTCCCAATCATCGGAGGAATGCTCTATGAGAGTCTCATGATAGCATCAATTGCCAATCTCAATGACATCAGAGATACACAAGGCGATCGTATTGCCGGTGTTCCCACGATTCCAGTGATTTTTGGTGTGAGGACAGCCTTCTTTTTCTCCCTGTTTACTATTCTTGCTGCGACAATGGTAGCAGCGATTTTAGGAAATTGGGTGCTGGTAATGTTAAGTGTTACAAGCACAATTGGGCTATTGTTCAACAGTAGTAAGGTTTTAGAAATACTGCGTTAGATTAATACTTCCATCGGTGTCTGGTTCAGCAATTAACAATGAACAATTAATAATTAATAATTACCCCTGCTTGGTGCGCTTTCAAGGGGAGGAACCTCAAACCTTAATTATGAACTATTAACTATTAATTATTCGGGAAGGATTCTAGAATTCAGAAATCACAAGGGTTTTTCAACTTTAACAAAAGAGAGATAGTAGCAGGTGGACTGACTATCATTTTCGTGTATCAATTTTAATTTTTGCTCCATCGGGTTGCAGGTTAATATCAATTACCCCTATGAAATCGGTGATTATAGCAGTTAAGATAATAAGGGTTATAAATGAGAACGCACTAACACTAATTACGGTTAAGTTGGGTACTTTTGAAAATAAATAGGTCTTGTTTGGGTCACACATAATTTTATCCTCTAAGATAGAATTAACTTTTATTCAACGGTTATTATCTGATAATTCTGACCTTAATAATAAACAGTTAGCAGAGGTTTTAGAACGTGAATTAACGGATAATGGTAAGCTAAAATCACCACCTGAAGTTATTTTCAGAGACAGTTGGTCTAAGAGTATTTTCCCCAAGCTAAGAGAGGAGGGTTATCAAGGGGAAAATAAATGGCAAAAAGCTAGAAAATGGTTAATTAATACTAAGTATCCTATCTGGAAAGATAAACAAGTTTCGTCTTTAAATTTATTAGATTCTTGGCGATGGTTACGAGACAAAGCAGAGAATAGGAGGGTAATTAGGGTTTGCTGAAAAAGTTTCTCCAAAATTTATGCCACTTTTGACCAAGAATTTTCTGACAAATCAATAAGTTTTAGTACATAAAAATTGTTTAAAGTATAATCAAAATTAATGAAAGGCGGTTTAATGAGTTCCCCTGTTCTATTATTAGTAAATAAGGACAAAAAAAGCGACAAAAACTGCCTCAGAAGTTTAGAAAGATTGACAACTAAAAATGTAATAGCAATGGATGTAATGGAGGTTTCAGGGAGTTTTGTCATCACGAGATTTAGGCTAAATCTTCGTTTAGCTTGTCCAAACTTTCCCTCAATAGCATTACGGAAGCATTCATCGGAGTGGGCTTGTTTCTTTTCTTCTTCACTGACATTTTTCGGAGGTCTTCCTAACTTCGGACCACTGATTCTTATCCCTCTTTCCTTACACCAATTTCTGTTTTCCCTAGTTCGATAAATTTTATCTACATGGACGGATTCGGGATAATAGCCAAACGTTTCTTTATACTTTTCTACTTGTTCTTTTAAATGACAAGATTCATTGAAGTTTTCCCAACTTATTTTGTCTAGAAACACATAGTTATCTACACAGCTTACTGAGAGTTTAGCTCCAAACTCTATTGGTTTTCCTACTTTTCCCCTCACTATTGGACGAATATGCGGTTGAGTTAAACTTACAATTCTTTGAGGAACACTCTGGGTCTTATTCTCCCACATTGACTGTTGTTGTTCATAAACTTTTTTGATAGTCTCTAGACAATTTTTCTGTCTTTTACTCAGATTTTCCAGGGAAGCCCCAGCTTGAATTAAGTCTTCTATATTTCCTAAATTTTTCTTAAGGTATTTTAACTGTTTCCCGATAGCTTTTCTTCTTTCTTGATAAGATACTTTTCGTTTTTAGCTACTTTTAAGTATTCCTTTCTAGCAATTATTCTAGAAGTTCTCGGCTTTTTTCTCAATTTTACTCTTAATGGTTTATAAAGATTATCTATTATTCTTTCTGTCTCAATTCTGGCTTGATTTAATATGCCTAAATCCGTTGGGTATTTGATGTCTGCTGGCGCACAAGTCGCATCTAAAATTAGTTTACCTTTATTTTTTATTTTTTCTCCTTTTTATTGGAGACAATCCTTTTTTTTTACTTCTTTATCACTCTTGTCTATTTCTCTTTTTACTATTTTTTTATTGATTTTGTTTATCAATTCTCCATCAATTCTTTTCCTAAAATGAACTAGCATTGAAGATTCCAGTGGTGGCTCTTGTTGATAACAATTTAAACCTATAAAGTATTCTAGATAGGGATTTTCTCTAATCTGTTCTATAGTTTCTCTATCACTTGTTCCTAATTTTTCCTTAATAATTAATGTCCCTAATGCCATTCTAAATAGTTTGGCTGGCGCACCTTTTTCTGCTGAAAAAAGTTTAGCATATTCTTCCTCAAAATCATCCCAAGGTATCAACTCTGCCATGATTACCCAACGATTATTGGGGGACAATTTGCCCTCGAAAGGTAATTCAAATTTTTCTGGGGGCGGTAAAGGTTGCTCCTCTTTTCGATACATTTGTTCTTGACCAACAACTGGGAGGTGTTTCTACCAATTATAGCGGTTTGTAGCCGACAAAGCTGATCTTTTTTGCGATCGCGAATATGGGTGTAACCTTTTAAAGAATAGGGTTTTGCTTTTATTCAGCAAACCCTAATTAATCCTATTATTTTGCAACAACCTCCCCTAAGTGAGTTAGCTATTGGGGGATGGGAAAAAAAGGAAAACCCTATTAAGCAAATTCCCCTTAATAGTTTGATTCACTATCAAATTCAGTTACCTCAAGGGGGTTATTTACTGTTATTAGAAAAGTTTAGTAACAGTGCGGACGTATATTGTTTATGTCCGTCTTCTGTTAGTCCATCGTTTGAGTTTGATACAGGGGAGGTTATTCTACCTCAGAAAACAAAGCATTATTCTAAAGATCATTTTACTGTTGAAGGTTCAATCGGTATTGAAGAGGTTTTAGCCGTTATTAGTCCCGTTAAACCTAAGTTAGACTGGTTACCAAAATTACAAGATAAACCCTTGTCTTTGACGGAGAAGCATTTACAAAGTTTGATAACAATGGTGAATATGCAATAAGAAACACAGGTTTTCTGGACAAGATACCAAATTGTTTAACCGTCTCACTCCCCCCACCCTTAACACTATTCTATAGCAATCAGTAATGGTTCATGAGATTCTCGAGATCCCCCCTTTATTTCCCCCTTTAGTTCCCCCTTTAGTTCCCCCCTTAATAAGGGGGGTTAGGGGGGATAAGTTTCAATATTAATTCTCACAACTGATAAATGATTGCTATATAATCAATGAGGAAAACTGATAACTGTTCACTGTTCACTGTTCACTGTTCACTGATTAAAAACATCCCTATGAACGAACAACAATTTAATCAATACACCCAACTTATAGGTTTATTCCTCTACTGTAACAATGAGGAAGAAAGGGAAAAAATATTACAAGATAATGCTGCAATCATTGATGAGCAGTTTATCACATTTCTGGAAAAATATGCTAGATTCTTGGCTGAAAAAGGACAACGGGATAAGGCCAATAAAGTGACTCAATTATTCCAATTCTTATATGAAGAGTTAATCCTTACTCCCTGCGTTTACTTAATTGATACCCTTCTCAGTTGTTCCAACCAAGAGGAGTTGATGGAAACCCTACAACCCAGATTCCGCACTTCAAAATGTAGTATAAAAAATACATAGTTTTAAAAAGTCCGAAAATCATACCTGGGCAAGAATATTTCTCTTTTCATTAAATTTTTAGGAAAAATAATCAAATTAAGAAGATTTATACTCATTGAAAACTTAGCAAGACTCAGCACAAACGAAGGAGAGTTTCCTCTTCTCATTTGATATCATTAGACTCTTATTCTTTTATTATTTTTGCTTTATCCAATTCAATTTATAGATAATATCTTTGACAAGATGCAGGTAATAAACTCAATATAAAACGCCTTTCTTCTGTTAAATTGACAATTTGTTTAACTCCGTTTAAAATCACATAATGAATACCTTGAAAACATTGAAATATCCACCTCAAAGTCGGACGCAATGTTACTTTTCCTACTTGATTATTTATTCCTTTTTGACTCTTTTAAACAGTTTCTTAATTCTCTTTGCCCCAAGTTATAAATCAACAAACACAAAGACATTAAAAATAACATTGTTTCTATTCTTTCTGGTTTTTCAACGAAGAAACTATCAGTAAAAAATAAGGGATCTTTCAAAAATCGAAATCCTCTTTCCGTAGATTGCTGGTTTTTATAAGTTATCAGAATTTCACTAGCTTCTAATTTATTTTCCTCTACTAAGTTAGTTGCTAAAATAAATTTTCCTGCTTCTTTAGTCTTTCTACTTATCTCTTCATCTTTTTTGATGATCAGACTAATCATTTTATAAATCTTTTCCTTTTTTTTCGAGTAAGTTTCAATCAGTTCAACTTCTTTTATTTCCAACAATCTCAATTTTTTATTAATAGCTTTTAATTTATATCGAGCAGCTTGAGGATGTTCAAATTCTTCAGATTGTATTTCTTTAAGAAATTTTTGGGATTTCTTCTCTTCTTGGGAAAGTTGTTTTTCTAGTTTTTCCAAATCACTTTTCTGTCTTTTTTCACTCAAGACTATTAACCAAGTTTGCTTGATTCCACCATAAGTAACAATTTCTTCTTTCCAGGTATAACTTTCTAAATTTAGGTCACTTCTTTTTTCTTTATCTTCATCTTTTACTTCTTCCACCTCTATATTTTGCACTAATTCTTTTGCTTTTTTTATGGTCATTGGAACTCTCGTTATCCATTTTAAATGTTGGATTAGTTGGAGATTTTCTTGACCATATAAAGCACTATCACAAACCATGATACTATCAAACTTTATTTGCTTTTTGAATTCTACTAAAACTTTTCCAAATACAGCTTTATCAGATTCATTTCCATCTCCTACTCTCACAAATAATGGAATATCTCCATCTTGGCTTGTTATTAAATCCAAGACACATTGTTTTAAGTCTGGTCTATGATCCCGAGAATATCCTTTCTTAATAAAAATTGGTCTTTCTTTAATCCCAGATTCCGCACTTCAAAAAGTAGCATTAAATACTACAAGTCTGGGGTTAATAATTAAGTATAATTGCTTAAGCTCTTGAAGACAAAAAAGTGGGATAATTGCTTAAGTTGTTTCCTCTGTAAAAAAAGAGCGAAAAATGTCTTATTTAGAAGAAATACAAGTTAAAAATTTAGACCATTTAGGGATAGTAGCTGGTTTAATTGATGAAATAGGAATAGTCAAAATAATTAATAATAAATTAGGAATAGATGTTAGAGAAAAAATCTCAGCAGGTACAGTAGTTAAGTCTATTTTAATCAATGGACTAGGATTTGTTTCAAGACCTCTATATTTATTCAGTCAGTTTTTTCAAGATAAAGCCATTGAGAAATTGTTAGGAGAAAGAATTAAACCTGATTACCTTAATGATGATAAAATTGGGAGAGTAATGGATGAATTATATAAATATGGACTAAATGATATTTTTATTGAAGTAGTTTTAGAAGTAATTAAAAAATTTAAAATAGACCTTAAATACTCCCATTTAGATTCCACATCATTTCATTTAGATGGAGAATATAAAAGGGAAGAAGATAAAGAGAAACAGGAAGAAGAAAAAATTATTAAAGAAAAACCAATTTTTATTAAGAAAGGATATTCTCGGGATCATAGACCAGACTTAAAACAATGTGTCTTGGATTTAATAACAAGCCAAGATGGAGATATTCCATTATTTGTGAGAGTAGGAGATGGAAATGAATCTGATAAAGCTGTATTTGGAAAAGTTTTAGTAGAATTCAAAAAGCAAATAAAGTTTGATAGTATCATGGTTTGTGATAGTGCTTTATATGGTCAAGAAAATCTCCAACTAATCCAACATTTAAAATGGATAACGAGAGTTCCAATGACCATAAAAAAAGCAAAAGAATTAGTGCAAAATATAGAGGTGGAAGAAGTAAAAGATGAAGATAAAGAAAAAAGAAGTGACCTAAATTTAGAAAGTTATACCTGGAAAGAAGAAATTGTTACTTATGGTGGAATCAAGCAAACTTGGTTAATAGTCTTGAGTGAAAAAAGACAGAAAAGTGATTTGGAAAAACTAGAAAAACAACTTTCCCAAGAAGAGAAGAAATCCCAAAAATTTCTTAAAGAAATACAATCTGAAGAATTTGAACATCCTCAAGCTGCTCGATATAAATTAAAAGCTATTAATAAAAAATTGAGATTGTTGGAAATAAAAGAAGTTGAACTGATTGAAACTTACTCGAAAAAAAGGAAAAGATTTATAAAATGATTAGTCTGATCATCAAAAAAGATGAAGAGATAAGTAGAAAGACTAAAGAAGCAGGAAAATTTATTTTAGCAACTAACTTAGTAGAGGAAAATAAATTAGAAGCTAGTGAAATTCTGATAACTTATAAAAACCAGCAATCTACGGAAAGAGGATTTCGATTTTTGAAAGATCCCTTATTTTTTACTGATAGTTTCTTCGTTGAAAAACCAGAAAGAATAGAAACAATGTTATTTTTAATGTCTTTGTGTTTGTTGATTTATAACTTGGGCAAAGAGAATTAAGAAATTGTTGAAAAAGAGTCAAAAAAGGAATAAATAATCAAGTAGGAAAAGTAACATTGCGTCCGACTTTGAGGTGGATATTTCAATGTTTTCAAGGTATTCATTATGTGATTTTAAACGGAGTTAAACAAATTGTCAATTTAACAGAAGAAAGGCGTTTTATATTGAGTTTATTACCTGCATCTTGTCAAAGATATTATCTATAAATTGAATTGGATAAAGCAAAAATAATAAAAGAATAAGAGTCTAATGATATCAAACGAGAAGAGGAAACTCTCCTTCGTTTGTGCTGAGTCTTGCTAAGTTTTCAATGAGTATAAATCTTCTTAATTTGATTATTTTTCCTAAAAATTTAATGAAAAGAGAAATATTCTTGCCCAGGTATGATTTTCGGACTTTTTAAAACTATTTATTTTTTTATACTACATTTTGAAGTGCGGAATCTGGGTTTAAGGAAGAAATTATTAGGGGATGAACACCCTGATGTCGCTACCAGTTTCAATAATTTAGCAGGACTTTATTACTCCCAAGGAAGATACACAGAAGCAGAAACCTTATACAAGGATGCTTTAGCTTTAATCAAGAAATTGTTAGGGGATGAACACCCTGATGTCGCTACCAGTTTCAATAATTTAGCAGGACTTTATCGTTCCCAAGGAAGATACACAGAAGCAGAACCCTTATACAAAGATGCTTTAGCTTTAAGGAAGAAATTGTTAGGAGATGAACACCCTGATGTAGCAACGAGTTTCAATAATTTAGCTTTACTTTATTACTCCCAAGGAAAAGTAGAAACCGCTTTAACTTATTTCCTCCATTCCTTAGCAGTAGAAGAGAAAATTATCCAACGGGTTTTCACCTCTAGTTCCGAACGTCAACGCATCCAACATATTAACCAAAATCGTTTCACCTTAGATACTTATTTATCCTTAGTAACCACCTATTTTAATGATCCCCCCCAACCCCCCTTAGAAAGGGGGGGAGAATGGAGAGAAGACCCCCCAACCCCCCTTAGAAAAGGGGGAGAATATAGAAGAAAATGATCAAGCTTACCTCTTATTAGGGGGAACTAAAGAAGGATATAATCATCAAGCTTCTTCCTTAGAAACGGGGGAGAATGTAGAAGAAAATGATCAAGCTTCCCCCTTATTAAGGGGGACGGGAGGGGGATCTTCTCCCATTGAAACCGCATTAACCACCGTCTTAAACCGTAAATGTTTAACCCTTGCTGCACAAGCAACCCAAAACTTCGCCGTTTATCGCGGTAACTATAGCCATCTTCTCCCCACTTTCCAAGAACTCCAACAAGTCAGTAAAGAGATTATTGATGCGTCCTATTCTCCCTATTCACCCGAATATAAACCCCGTTTAACCAAACTACAAAACCGCTATGACGACATAGAAAGAAAACTTGCTAAACAAATTCCTGAAATGGCTTTAAAAGAACAAAAAGTCACCTGTGAAAAACTCGCCAACGCCTTACCTGATAACAGTTTTTTGGTAGAATTTATTTACATTGACTACCGAGACTTTGACCAAAATAAATGGACAGAACCCCGTTATCTCGCTTTCGTATTACCTGCTGGCCAACCCGACAAAGTAACGATGATAGACTTCGGAAATGCTAATGAGATTAACACCTTATTGATAGACTTTTATATTCAGATTTCCCATTGTCCCATTGAAGTTTATACCCCTGAAAAAACTCCCCATCAAACAGTTACTACTTATGGAATAGGGTTTGATGAAGACCCTACCCCAACCCATCAAGATATAGGGTTATTGTTAAGCGAAAAGTTATGGAAACCTATTCACCACTGCGTGGAAGTCAAAAGTCAAAAATCAAAAGTCAAAAATTCCCCTGAAACAGATACCAAACCCCGTTTATTCATCGCAGCAGACCACGCATTAAACCTTATACCTTTTGAAGTCTTACCCCTAGATAAAACCCAAAAACTAAGAGACCTTTATTCTATTTCCTACCTAACCACTGGACGAGATATTTTACGCAAACAAATTAAAACCAACCGAACCCCATCTGAACCCTTAATTATTGCAGACCCAGACTATAATTTAGAAGTCGGAAGTATGAAGTCAGAAATATATAGTTCTTTCATGACAAATTCAGGTGAACTTAACACTTTCTTATCCACCTTAGATGATAGTGAAAAAGGACTTAAACGTGCTGAAGGAACAGACATTTTAGCTAAAGAAGTAGCCACCTATTACAACGTAACTCCCTACTTAGATGAAAACGCCTTAACCAGTCACTTAACCCCCAAAACCTGTCCCCGTGTTTTACTGATTGGAACACATGGAGTCTTCTTTTCTCCTCCTAAAGAACCCCCTTCCAATCTCCAACTTCATACTTCCGACTTTACCCAAGATCGCTTTCAACAAAACATTAACCCTGACCCCATGTTAACCTCAGTTTTAGCCTTTGCAGGTGCAAATACATGGCGCAAAGGGGGACAAATTCCCAACGAAGCAGGAACTGGTCATCTATTAGCAAAAGATGTCGCTGGACTAGACTTATGGGAGAATGATTTAACCGTTCTTTGTGCTTGTCAAACAGGAATAGGAAACGTCAACGCAGGAGAAGGAATCTTCGGTTTAAGACGTGCTTTTGTTGTTGCTGGAACAAAAACCCTTTTAATGAGTTTATGGAGTGTTCCAGCACACGCTACCGTGCTATTATTAACCTTATTCTTCGACAACCGTAAGGCTAGAATTAGTCCCCATCTTGCCTTATAAAAAGCACAAAACACCATTCAAAACCTCTCCTTTGCAGACCTTAAACAAAGTAAAATAGGCAATCAAATCATTCAAGAATTGATTGATATTGAGGTTCTTAACATAGATGATACTATTAGTCAAGACACAATTTATCCCCTCTCCCATCCTTACTTTTGGAGTGGATGGATCTGCCAAAACCTGTTAGATTGAATCCACTTAATAATTAAACTCATTCCTTATAGATGATAAAATGATATAACCCTCAAATTGTTGTTCACTCATTGAAGAGCTTTTTCTAGAAGATAAAAACCTAGACATTCCTCGACAAAACTAGAAATTTATGTCTAGGAATTCTCTTTCAATCTTAACCAGTTAAGCATTGACTTACTTTAACATCAAGTGTTAGGATACAAAGCATTGGTGGGATTCGTAAAGGAGACTTCGTAGGTTCATCTTTTCTCACATAAGCGAAAACAAAGCTAGAGAAAGTATCACAGAAGAATCTATAAATAAGTTCTAGACACCCTTTATATACCTCCAAAAACAACAAAATTTTGTTTAATAATACCGATGGCTTATCGGTGAACGCCTGTGGACAAGAAGGAGCCGACTCCCTTGGTTGAAGCAGGAATTGAACATCAAGCCTGTCTAGGTTTGTATAGGTTTCATGAAGCAGTATAGGAGGTAGTCAATGATTAGCCCCGGTGAATTGCGCCAAAAGCTCATCAACCCTAGAGTTCCGGATTCCGAACTGCGGGACCTAGTTTTGCTTGATGAAGAATCTCGTGATAACTTTGAACCATTATTTCGTGCAAACCCGGACACTGTCGACATTCGTTCGATGGCTTTAGACGGGCTACTTGCTGGGGTCAATCGTGTAGCAAGAGAACGCCGTCAACTCCAATATAAACTCAGAGTTAATAACCCTTTTTTTCGTGGCCAGAAAATTGTTTCTGAAGGGGACTCCTGGTTTCAGTTTCCACTAATCCTACAAGATGTCATAGATCAGCTATTCCGATTCAATCCATTGGACCCATTGGATGGTCTTGATGGATATGCAGTATTCAGCCTGGGTGCAGCTGGTGACTTGCTGAGAGACATAGTAAACGAAGATGAAATAACTCAGGCAATCGAAGCTGAAAAGCCTGAAGTCTTTTTGATAAGTGGAGGTGGCAATGATCTTGTTGCTGATGGGAACCTTGCAAACTTTCTAAACCAGTTTGATTCTGAGAAGGAAAGAACACCTGAAGATTATATCAATGAAGAGTTTGACGTTTTTTTGAGAGAAATAATCCAACTTTATCGAGATATTTTCATTCGCCTTCTATCACGTTTCCCCAACTTAAAAATTATTTTTCACGGGTACGATTATGCAATCCCAAACAATGGAAACTCTCTCGGTAAGCCCATGGAAACGAGAGATATTACAGACCCTGATTTGCAAAAAGATATTATCAGAGTAATAATTGATAGATTAAACGAAGCACAAATTAGCTTAATTGAAGATGTACAGTTTGCCGGACTTGTACATCATGTTGACTACCGAGGCGTTGTAGGAGATAACAACTGGTTTGATGAGTTACATCCAAATGATAAGGGCTTTAAGGCCGTTGGTAATATCTTTGATAAGAAGATCAAAGATATCACTCGTCGTTAGTTTTTCATTACCTTTAACGAACTCGATGACCAATATCACGACGATAGTATTGACCCGAAAAATCAATAGCTTCTAGACATCCATAAACTGTCTCGATCGCCTTGTTAAAATCTTTACCCCTAGAAGTAACCCCTAATACTCTTCCCCCGTCGGTTAAGAGGGTATCTCCTTCCAATTTTGTTCCTGCCTGAAACACCGTTGATCCTAAAGCTTCAGCTTTAGTGATCCCTTGAATAACTTTCCCCTTCTCATAACTGCCAGGATAGCCCTCAGAAGCAGCCACCACACACACAGCACTACCGTCGTACCATTGTAACGGGGGAAACTCCTCTAAACGGCCTTCAACACAGGCCATCAATAATTCATCTAAGGGTGTTTCTAGAAGAGGTAACACCGCTTGAGTTTCAGGATCACCAAACCGACAGTTATATTCTAATACCTTGGGATCTCCTTCTGGTGTCACCATCAACCCTGCATATAATACCCCACAATAGTTAATACCCCGTTGACGCAAGGCAGTAACAGTAGGTTCTAAAATCTCTGTTTGCACCCTTGCCAATAGCTCAGGGGTTGCGATGGGTGCTGGTGCATAAGCTCCCATTCCCCCGGTATTAAGTCCAGTATCTCCTTCCCCAATGCGTTTATGATCCTGTGCTGGTAATAAAGGCCGTACCGTTTTCCCATCGGTTAGAGCTAAAATAGATACCTCTTCCCCCTGTAAAAATTCTTCGACCACAATAGAAGAAAAACCCGTTCCTATCAACTCATCCACCGCAGTTTGTGCTTCTTCTATGGTTTGAGCCACAATAACACCTTTCCCAGCGGCCAACTTATCGGCTTTCACCACTATAGGGGCCCCTTGTTTAGCAATATAAGCTTTGGCCGCGTCTGCGTCTTTAAAGGTTTCTCCCTGGGCGATGGCAATACCTGCATCGGCCATCAATTTTTTTGCCCAGGACTTACTCGACTCGATTTGTGCGCCAGCTTGAGTCGGTCCAAATACCTTAATATTATAGCCTTGTAAATAATCAGTTATCCCTTGGGCCAAGGGAACTTCTGGCCCCACCACTACTAGATCAACTTTATCTTGTTGCACAAACCTAGCAATATTAGCGAAGTCATCCACAGTATAAGAGAGATTTTCGCATCCCTCTAATAAAGCAGTTCCTCCATTGCCAGGAGTACAAAAACACTGCTGTACTTGAGGAGATTGAAGTAGTTTCCAAGCTAGGGCGTGTTCCCGCCCTCCATTTCCAACAACTAAGACTTTCACGGTTTTACAATGGATAATTGATAATGGATAATTGATAATGGATAATTTATCCATTTTTCAATTGCACAAGCCATAAACATCATAAATCTGTGAGTGCTATTATTGCAATCCTAATTAAGAATAAGAAAGTGTCAACAACTGAAAACTGATCACTGGTTACTGATAACTGATAACTGAAAAAACTGATGTTTCGTATATATACCTCTCAATCATTAGGACAAAAATGGGTTGATACTTATGAAGATTATTCCCCTATTTTTGCTTGTATTTTAGGCTTTACTGACACGGGTTTAATTCCTGGTATTTCGGCAGCAGGGGCGACTCCAGAAGCGAGAAAATATACTGCGATCGCCGATGCAGAATTTTTGATGAATGGGGTAAAATCTTCTTATGACTATCCTTTACCCCCTTTACATCAAGGGGTTTCTCCTGTGTTTATTACTCGTGCTATTGTAGAAGCTTGTAATATCCCCATTCATTTATTCAATGCTGGTTTACCCATCCCTCCTTCTGTTTCTTTCATTGATTTAAAAGGACAACCAGCTAACTGTTTAACCACGGGAAAAGCCTTACCCTTATCCTTAGTTTATGATTTATTTCAACAAGGATTAAACTGGGGTAAAAAGTTGTCAAAAAATGCAACAAAAAACTTTTTAATTCTCAGTGAATGTGTTGTAGGAGGGACAACAACAGCCTTAGCAATTTTAACAGGATTAGGAATTGATGCTACAGGAAAAGTTAATAGTAGTCATCCTAATTGTAATCATCAACAAAAAGAAATAATCGTCAAAAAAGGCTTGACAAATGCTGGACACTATGATTATTTACAACCGCTTAATCCTTTTCAATTAGTCGCTGCTGTGGGTGATCCAATGCAAATTGTAGTAGCAGGAATGGCCATTAGTGCGAGTATAAAAACAGGAGTGATGTTAGCAGGAGGAACCCAAATGTTAGCGGTTTATGCTTTAATTAAAAGCATTATTAATACTTCTGAATATGATATTAATTTAGATAATATTATTGTCGGTACAACACGCTGGGTAGCAGAAGATTTGACAGGGGATACTGTTGGGTTAGCTAAGTCTATTGGGACAGTTCCTTTGTTAGCAACTAAACTTAATTTTTCTAATTCTTCTTATGAACAATTAAAAATGTATGAACAGGGTTATGTTAAAGAAGGTGTGGGTGCTGGAGGATGTGCGGTCGCTGCTTCTTTATCGTTTAATTGGACTCAAGAAAAGTTATTAAATAGTATTAAAAATCTAGTTAATAATTATTATCAAATAAGAAACTAGGTATATTTCGACTAGCTAATTTAACACTATTATTATCAATATCCGCTATAATCGTAGAAAAAGGGTATCATATCTTTAGAAAATATGAAATATACAATTGTTATTCAATGGTCAAATGAAGATAACTGTTTTGTTGTCTTTTTACCCGAATTTGAGGACGTAATGGAGCCAGTTACTCATGGTGAAACGTATCAAGAAGCCTTTGAAAATGCCCAGGAAGTGCTAGAATTATTAATTGAATCCTTAATTGAAGAAAATAAACCTTTACCCACCATTAAACCGCTTTTTCAAGTTGCTTAGTGGTTAACTTTAGGTAAGAAATATTATGCACCCTACAAGAGCAGCGCACTAAAATTTTAGGAGATTCAAACTATCGATGTTTAAATTATTTTTCAATTCCTTGGTATTATTATCTTTTAATATTAATCATCAATTATCAGCTAATCCATCAATAAGTCATATTGAAGTTATTGAAAACAGTCAAATAATTGCTCAAAATAGCGAAAAAACTGAACAATTTAATCAATTAAAACAAGAATTATAAAAATCAGGATTCGAGGTTATTTTAGAATTACCACCCAGAAGAGGTGCTTATGGACTCTTACAAGTTAGTACAAAAAAAATATGGATTAATCCCGTAACTTTCGATCTCCATATTGCCCTAGCAACTCTTATTCATGAATCCGTTCATGCCTCACAAGTTTGTGCAGGAAACGGAGAAATTAAAGTATTAGGATTAACCCTAGAACCCATCAACCAAGCCCGCCCTTTTTTCCAAGGCTATACTGAAACCCATCGAAGGGACTTAGAAAGAGAAGCATATACCGTGCAAACACAACCCAATAGTTTTGAGTTGGCATTATCTTTACTCAGAGAAAATTGTCAACTAAATAATTAATTGTTAATTGTTAATTGTTAATTGTTAATTGATTTAATTTTCCCCCAATACTTCCTGAAAATTAAACTCAGGTGCAGCCAAAACAAAAACAGTAGTGGGTAAATCTTTAGTCCATTGTTGTAGTCTTTCGTAGTTAGTAACAAACAACTTATCATCACTGGGAGAAGGCATCCCCAAAAATATAAAATCCGCACCCTTAGATGACTGTTTAAGAATAGTGGCAAAAGTACGGCCATTGGCCAAAATAATCTCAGATACAGCATCAATACGTAAATCTTCCAGTAATTTATTTAAATTATTTTTTGCCTCATTAACAGCACCCTCCTCCATTACCACTAACTTAAGATGAATCTGTCCCTTTTGCAATTTAGGATTAGAATGGAGCAGATAAGCTAAAATCAGCATTAAACTACCATTTCCTTCTATTCCGCCACCCCACCAAACGTCGATGCGAGAACGACGACTTTTGGAGTCTTCCCAGGGATCGTTAGCTAAATCCTGGTTTTCTCGCAAAACGATAATGTTGCGTTGTGCCTTATGAAGATTACCGATCATTTGACAATAGCGATCGCGGTGGGTCATTTGTTGAGAATCACCTAATAAGATAGTATTAGGCACAATAGAACCTAACCCGTAGGTTTCCACCAATCTTTCCGCCCCATCAAAAGGGTTCGGTGCCGTAATTAATCTTACTAAAGCTTGTACCCCATGACGTTTTAAATAGTCCCGAATACGCCTTTCTGACACAGCTTGACTGGCAACATCCCGTGATCCTTGGGGTAAAACAGTCGATACAGTAATCAACCCTCGATTATGGGTTAGAGCTTGTGCTAACTGGATCAAAGGCCAGCGTTTGGTTGGGGCCCCAGACAACACCAAAAATTGAGGCCGCCAATTTTTAGTATCATCAGTTTGACGATCCATCTGTAGAATGGCCGTCCGTAATAAAGCCATCCATATCCCCCGTCTTACATCACCCCACGTTACCAATAACTCCCGTTGACGTACCCAAAAATAGATAGCAATAACAATAATTCCTGCCACACAGGTTGCCAGAGGATCGATGAGAAACATCACCCCTAAACAGCCGATCGCCCCTAACCAAGATAAGGCCCAATGAACTTTAAAAGAAGGGCGAAAAGAAGGACTATTTAACAACCCTTCTAACCCGGCCGAAACATTTAAGACTAAATAAGTGGTTAAGAAAAACATACTCAATACCGGGGCAATTAAATTTAAGTCCCCAATAAAAACAGCGGCGATCGCTACGGCAAAGGTGACTAAAGTACCTATTCTCGGTTCATCCTTGTCACCACTTCCCTGCCCCAAAAACCGCATCCAGGGGGGTAAAATACCGTCTCTGGCTAAGGCTTGGAGGATGCGTGGGGCCCCTAATATACTGCCAATAGCACTACTGAGGGTTGCCCCCCAAACCCCTAAAGAAATAGCTGGTCCCCAAACCGCCATCTTTTCCATGATGAAGGGTTCGTCGATCAAGGTACCACCACTAGCTCGGGTGGCTAAAAAAAGAGGTAAAGTAAGATAAATAACAAATCCGGTACCAACGGCCGCTAAAGTTCCTGTGGGTAAAGCTTTAATGGGATCACGTAGATCCCCTGACATATTCACCCCGGCCATGATCCCTGTTACCGCCGGAAAAAATACCGCAAATACATCCCAAAAGGGTTCTTTATCCGTTACCCAGAGTTCCATGGTAGTCTCTTCTACAGGCTGTCCAAAGTAAAAAGACAATAGGGATAGAATAATCGCCCCCATGATAAAGTATTGGGCTTTGATGGCGATATCCGCCGAAGCAAAGGCTAATACTCCTACCCCAATAGTAACTATTAAGGCAATATAGAGTTGATTGAGATTATAGGCGGGAAAAGCTGTGACCACACTTTCGGCAAAACCGATGGTATATAGGGCAACGGATAAAGCTTGGGCAAAATAGAGGGGAATACCCACTGCTCCTCCTGTTTCCACCCCCAAAGAGCGACTAATCATATAATACGCCCCTCCTGTTCTTACCACACGATCCGTGGCGATCGCACATACAGAAAGGGCTGTTAAAAGGGTGATGGTGTTAGCTAAAATAACGATTAAGGCGGTTCCAATTAAACCGGCATTCCCCACCACCCAACCGAAGCGTAAATACATGATTACGCCCAGGATGGTGAGGATAGAAGGGGTATAAACCCCCCCGAAGGTTCCTAAACCCGATGGGGGATCTTTTAGGGCTGGTTTGGAAAAAAAAGGCAGTTTCACAGATGACTCTAACCATAATCTAGTTGCTCTCCGTTATTATGCCAGATTTTTTAGAGTTGGGACCTACACATTATTTTCAGATTGTTGAGTTTCTGGAGTTTCTGTTTGCTCAACGACTTCTGCCGATGTTTTGCCTTCAGTTGAAGCTCTTTTTTTGCGATCGGCTTCCAAGCTATCTTCAATAACTGTCAATAACTGCTGCATTTTATCTAGGTTACTGCGATAGAGATCGAGATCCTTTCGCAGTTTTTCTGGGGAAAATTTGAGGGCTTCAGAAACTTCTTTGATGGTTTCGGTACGTTTTTCCTCATCTTTGAGCAGATCAGAGTCAATTTCCATCAATAGGGTATATAAACCGATGGCCAACAAACGACTGTACTTAAATTTGGGGTTAGCTGCGATCGCCCCAAAGGTTCCCCATAAGACACCTTCTCCTACTTGGTTATCGGTAACATGAGTTAGTTTGTCTTTGAAATCAACAATAGAGAGTCCTTTGGCTTCATTTAAGATCGCCTCAGCTTCTTGATGATATTTCTCACTACTGCCATCTACTGCTTGACATAAGGCGTTGAAAATGGAAGGTTTATCGCTTTCGGGACTGTATCCCTGCATAAACCTTTGAAAAGAGGTGACAACTCCCAGAGCGTAGATGGGATCGTAGCTAAAATCGATGTTGACGGACAGGAGGTGCATTTCTACCAGCAATTCTTCTACAAACCGCCGATAAATAGAATTTATGGGCTGGGTGTGGTAGCCATAAAATTTACGCTTGGTATCAGAAACAGTACGAATATTATCCACGAAGTAGAAATAAATAAATTTTCAATAGTCACTTCTATCTATTGTCCCCTGTAAGGAGTCCTTTGCCAAGTGATCAGAGTTCGGAGTTCGGAGTTCGGAGTTCGGAGTTCGGAGTTCGGAGTTCGGAGTTATAATTTTAGCGACGAAATCATTAGGGTTTGAGACTTGTCAATTTTGCCAATTCTGTATCAATTTCCTTATGTCGAACTCAGGTCATCATGAAAGCATCAGCAGTTATAAACAGTTATAAAAATGGAAACGCCGATGCACTGCCCACCTTACAGTAGTGTCCTAATCTTTTTTTGTACTGCTATAACCTCAATAGAGAATGTGGGAAGAATTTTTATGTTGAACGTTTTAGAAAAAAATTATTGTTTATAATCGAGCCATAATGGTTAAAACTGTTCCCTTTCTTGTCTTTCTCAACCCCCATAATTAACCCCGTAGGGGCGAACGGCCGTTCGCCCCTACCTAGAACCCATCAACCTGAGTTCGGTGTTAGGAGTTAGGAGTTCGGAGTTATAATTTTAGCGACGAAATCATTAGGGTTTGAGACTTGTCAATTTTGCCAATTCTGTATCAATTTCCTTATGTCGAACTCAGGTCATCATGAAAGCATCAGCAGTTATAAACAGTTATAAAAATGGAAACGCCGATGCACTGCCCACCTTACAGTAGTGTCCTAATCTTTTTTTGTACTGCTATAACCTCAATAGAGAATGTGGGAAGAATTTTTATGTTGAGCTTTTTAGAAAAAAATATTGTTTATCATTAACCCATAATGGTTAAAACTGTTCCCTTTCTTATCTTTCTCAACCCCCATAATTAACCCCGTAGGGGCGAACAGCCGTTCGCCCCTACCTAGAACCCATCAACCTGAGTTCGGTGTTAGGAGTTAGGAGTTAGGAGTTCGGAGTTATAATTTTAGCGACGAAATCATTAGGGTTTGAGACTTGTCAATTTTGCCAATTCTGTATCAATTTCCTTATGTCGAACTCAGGTCATCATGAAAGCATCAGCAGTTATCAACAGTTATAAAAATGGAAACGCCGATGCACTGCCCACCTTACAGTGATGTCCTAATCTTTTTTTGTACTGCTCACTAACCTCAATAGAGAATGTGGGAAGAATTTTTATGTTGAGCTTTTTAGAAAAAAATTATTGTTTATCATTAACCCATAATGAATGCTTAAAACTGTTCCCTTTCTTATCTTTCTCAACCCCCATAATTAACCCCGTAGGGGCGAACGGCCGTTCGCCCCTACCTAGAACCAATCATGAAAGCATCAGCAGTTATAAACAGTTATAAAAATGGAAACCGAGACTTCTCAGGGCAAAAACTGAGGGGAAAAAACTTTGCTGGACAAAACTTATCAGGTGCCAACTTTAGTAACTGTGATATCCGAGGGGCAAACTTTAAAGGAGCAACCCTTATAGGGGCAAACTTTACTGGAGCAACAGCAGGTCTACAAAAACCCTGGATGATATATTATTGGTGGCATTCTTGTTTATTGGGCTATCTAGTTTCTTTTCTGCTATTGCTGGAGGCTTAGTTGTTTATATTTTTGATATCTCTAGTGTAGAAAACCAGGTGATAGGATGGACAAGTTTACTAATATTCCTGATTCTTTCTATTGTGAGTTACTTTCGTGGACTAGGGCGCGGACTAGTGCAGCTTGGCGAAAGTAATCCACCAGATTTTTACAGAAACTTTCGTGACTAGCCACGACAATGTGTTTCAATGAAACTAACGGAAGAATCTCGAAGTTGATGTCCATGATAAAAGCATTGCCAATTAACCTCTCCAACCTACAGAAAACAGTACTCCAACAAATAGTGAGAGGGACAACAAACCCCTATCGCCTTGTTAGACGAGCCAAGCTAATCTTAGCCGCAGCATCAGGAGAGAGCAATAGTTCGATTAGTCGAAGATTAGAATTAGACCGAGTACAAGTGCGTCAGTGGCGATCGCGATGGTTTGAGGAGAGAGAAAAACTGAGTGCCGCCGAAGAACAACAGGTAACGGAGAAAGCATTAATGGTCTTGATCAAAGGAATTTTAAGCGATCGCCCAAGACCTGGAACAACAAAATCCTTTACGGTCGAACAAGTAGTCCAGATTGTAGAGATCGCTTGTGAAGAATGTGAAAAATCAGACAGACCAGTGAGCCATTGGACACCTTCAGAGTTGGCGGATGAAGCCATAAAAAGAGGAATTGTCGAAAAGATTTCCCCCCGTAGTGTGGGGCGTTTTTTAAAAAGAAGCGACATTACAACCACATCTCGTTCGTTACTGGTTAAATGCCAAAATTGATGATCCCTTAAAATTTAAAAAGCAAGTCAAATATATCTGTGAACTTCATCAAGAAGCTAAAACTTTGTTAGAACAAGGAATTCATTTAATTAGTACAGATGAAATGACAGGGATTCAAGCTCTTGAGAGATTATTTCCGAACAAAAGAATCAAGCCTAAACAAGTAGAAAAAATCGAATTTGAATATGAAAGACACGGAACTTTAAGCTTGATTGCGAACTGGGATGTGGCAAGAGGAAAAGTTGTTAGTCCCTCTATTGGACCGACAAGAACAGAACAAGATTTTTCTGAACATATCCAGAGAACGATTAAGATTGATGAAAAAGCAGAATGGATTTTTATTGTAGATCAACTCAATACTCATAAATCGGAAAGCTTAGTCAAATTAGTAGCAGAAAGCTGTGAAATTACTATTGATTTGGGGAGAAAAGGAAAGGAGGGGATTTTGCAATCTATGGACAGCAGAGCAGATTTTTTATCAGATGAATCTCATCGAATTCGCTTTGTTTATATTCCCAAACATACATCGTGGCTTAATCAAATTGAGTGTTGGTTTTCGATCTTAGTCAGGCGTTTACTCAAAAGAATTACTGTCCGTTCAACTGAAGAACTATCCCAAAAAATTCTCAATTTTATTGATTACTTTAATCAACATTTTGCTAAGCCGTTCGTTTGGAAATTTAAGGGCTTTAAAGATCATAAGTGACTGGTGGATTATTTTTGCTAAGCTGCACTAGGAGCCGTAGCCTTAGCATTACCCTTCGTTTTAGCCGGGGCGTTAGTCTTAGCCTTAGTTGGAGTCTTATCTGGAGGGGGAGCCGGAGTCGTAACCGTAGCCGCAGCCTTAGTCGGAGCCTTAGCCGTAGCCATACCTGGAGCCATAGCTGTAGCCATAGCCATAGCTGCAGCTTTAGCCGGAGCGATAGCCATAGCCGTAGCCATAGCCGTAGCCATAGCCGTAGTCTTAGCCGTAGTCTTAGGGATGGCCTTGACAGGAGCCGTCTTCGGAGCAGTAGGTTTAGCCATAGCTTTAACCCTATTTGCCTGTTATCTTGCCTATCGTGCCATGAAAGGAGATCCTAGAGATGCTTGGATAAAAAACTTTGCTGTTGCCTTTGCTGCAACAGGTGGCACAACCTTTAAAAATGCTAATCTTACTGATGCTAACTTTACTAAAGCTATACTAAAAAGTACGGACTTTCGAGACGCTACTTTAACCCGTACTTGTTTTAAAAACACTGAAAAATTAGATCGTATTCGTCCAGGGAAAACCATTCTTAGGCAACCCCGTGTCAGAGAATTATTAATAACAGGAGATGGCTACAAAAAGAACTATCAAGATAATGATCTACGGGGTGCAAACTTGGATGGAGCTAACTTAAATCAAGCTAATTTAAAACAATGCGATCTCAGTGAAGCATCATTAAGAGCCACTAATTTAGAATGGGCAAACTTAACAGAAGTTTCCGCATTACAAACTAATTTTACCCGATGTAATTTAACAGGAGCTTGTTTAGAAGCTTGGAACATTGATAAAACCACCATTTTAGATAATGTAGATTGTCAATATGTTTTTTTATTAGAAAAACCAGATAAAAACGGCAATAGAGATCGTCATCCCCACGATCCTGATAAAGTATTTCAACCAGGAGATTTTGAACAACTGTACAGTAAAATTATGGAGACAGTACAGTTATTATTACGTAATGGGGTTAATTCTGAAGCTTTTAAAAGTGGCTTTCAAAAAATCATGGCAGAAAATCCTGAAATTACTTATGATTCTATCCAAGGTATTGAGAAAAAAGGTAAAGATGTGGTGGTTACTGTAGAAGTTCCCAAAGATGCTGATAAAGGAAAGATTGAACATCAATTTAATGAAGCTTACGAAATGAAATTAGAAGCAGTTAAACAAACCGCTTTATTAGAGGCAGCAAAAGAACATAAACAAGAAATCAAAGAATTAACTAAAGATATCACAGAAATTGCTAAACTAGCTTTAAGCAACCAACCCAATGTTAACACTATTATTGAGAATAAACCTATGACTAACAGTCCAGACAATAGCCAAAACATTACTTCAGGTAGAGATGTTATTTTAACTAATTCTAACGCTAACTTACGAGAAATTAGCGGTAATATTAATAACCTAATTCAACAATTACCTGATCAAAATAATGATGAAAAACTAGCATGAAAGAGCTAATAAGTCAACTACAAAAAGCCATAGAAAGTGAAGATAATCTTAAAGATGTCCAAAAAGTTGAAGCATTAGAAGAGGTTGAGATTTTGACAAAAGCAGCTAATAAACCAGAAGATAGTAAATTGAAGAAAGAAGCAAAACGCTCAAGCAATGTCTTAGCTGGAATTGCAAAAAACTTACCCCATGCGACAAAATTAGTGGAAGGATGTAATGAGTTATTACCTGCGATGGCCCAGTTATTAGGATTAAGTTAATATGTTATTGTTATGTTATTGTAAGGTGGACAATGCCCACCCTACTTGAGTTAATTATCAATTGTTAATTGTTAATTGTTAATTGTTAATTGATAGTTAGGGACGAATTAGTAACTCTCCTTCACAAATTAATTTATCCGTATCCAACTCAAAGGAATTAATAGAAACATCTGAACCTAAATCTACTGAAAAATCTTTAATATTGTGATTATTTAGATCAGGAATTCCATTTATTTCCACCTCAGATAAGTGTAATGTTTGTGGAGGTATTAATGTTAGTTTAGCCTTTATTTTTAATGGCTGAGTGACCCCATCGTGAGTTAACTTTCCTTGTAGGATAAAATAATTATTATCTAAATAAGCTCCTAGCCAATCAATATCATAGTTATCTAATAATTGAGAGGGTTCTGAGATTCCTTGATGTTCTAATAAAGTTTCCAGTAACCCTTTAAAACCTTCTCCTAATAAAGCAGATGAAATAGAAGCTTGTAGATTTTGATTGCTAATCGCTACGGCTCCAGAAACTCGGATAGTCTCTAATAATTGTAGAGGTTTACCCCGTAAAACTTGACCAATATTAATGCGGATATTTTCCCCTTTTAATTGAACCTCTCCTAAATGTAAACCTTGATAAATAGCTTGATTACCATTTAAAGTTACACCAGAAACATGACCTTTCAAAATTTGGCGATCGCTGCCTTGAATAGAAATATCGAGGGTTTCCACCTCCTCAACTTGGGAACGTAGCCAAAACTGCATAGCAGGGGATAAAACCTTACTAATAACACGACTCATAAACATTCACTCCTCACACACAAATTAAACTAGAGTTTAGGGGATTTAGGGAAATATATCAAGAGTTGACCCAAACCCAACTAACTTTAAGATTTTTTGGCTTTTTCAGCCTCTTCGATATGGAAACGTTCCACAGAAGACAGTAAATCACGGGAAATACCCACGAGATTTTGTAAAGATCCAGCCACCCGTTGAGATTCTTGGGAGGTTTCTTGAGCCGTTAATTCCACCGACTGCATAACTTGACTCACCGCCTTAGAATTTTCCTGTTGTTGAATAGTATCCCCAGTAATCGATCGCACCAAGGTATTGATGTGATTAGATACATCAATAATATCTTCTAGAGAACGTTTTGCCTGTTCCGACTTATCAGTTACGTCGATCACCTGCTGGATGCCCTCTTCCATAGCCGTCATTACCGAGCCAGTTTCACTTTGAATTTGTAGTACAATTTGTTCGATTTCCTTCAAAGATTTTGCCGAACGATCCGCCAACTGACGAACTTCATCAGCCACAATAGCAAAGCCTCGTCCAGCGTCTCCGGCTCTGGCTGCTTGAATAGAAGCATTGAGAGCCAGCAAATTGGTTCGAGAAGCAATTTGAGAGATTAAAGCGACAATTTTGGAAATTTCTTGGGAAGCTTCTGCTAAGCGTTTCACCTTGCGAGTGGTTTCTGACACCGTTTCTCGAATTTGCAGAATACCAGCCACAGTTCGTTCCACAGCTTCACCCCCTTTAAGAGCAGTTACCGAGGAGCCATGAGCTACTTCTTCGGCCTTACGAGCGTTTTCTGCCACCCGTTGAATAGATTCGGTCATCACCTGCACAGAATTGAGGGTGACAGCTAATTCTTCCGCCATCCGTAGGGCATCACGGGAATTATTGCGAGCAAACAATTCACTATCAGTAGAACTCTTATTAACCTGTTTAGCGGTGCGTTTTACCTGAGCAACAATATCTCGTAGATTATGGATAGTTAAGTTAAAGGCATCGGCTACCGCCCCTAATACGTCAGCGGTGACTTCAGCTCCTACAGTTAAATCGCCTCTAGCCGCCCCTTCCACATCGTCGAGAAGGCGAATAACCTGCCGTTGCAGTTCCTCTCTAGCTTGTTCCATTTCCGCCGCCCGTTGTTGCGCTTCATTGGTGGTAGTGAGGATAACACGGGAAAGTTGGTTAAAGCTATGGGATAACTGACCTAACTCATCTTCGGAGTAAACCGTGGCCTTAACATTGTAATCACCAGCATACATAGAATCAAATTGAGTCTGAAGATCCTCGATGGTGCGTTTTAATTGATAGGAACTGAGCAAACCAAAAAAGAGAGTTCCGCCAAAGCCCACTAAACCACCGGTTAAAGCCAGTAACAAAAGAGGACTACCTTTTTTGGATTCCGATGAAGTTTCCGTGCCTTCTTCTGAGGGTTCCACCTGCTCAGCCGTTGGCTGTTCTTCCCTTACCTCGGTGGTTTTTGGTTTAGGAGACATCAACCAAGCCAAACCACTGACCAACAAAATAGCCATAAAAGAAGCGATTCCCGTGCCTCCGGCGGCCATCCAAGGTTTTAATTTGAGAGGAGCGTTGAAAAACCTACCGAAGTAACCTTGTTCAGTGTCTACTTTTGGTTTGTCTGCTTTGAGGGGGCTATCAGACAAAGAGGTATTATCCCCATCCTCAGACTTGACCCAATTCACAGTTTCTGGGCCTTGTTCTGAGAGAAGATCACCGGTTTGTAAACCCAAATTATCACTAAGCTGGTCGCTGGTTTGAGTGAAGAGACCAGAATCCGGTAATTGGTCGTTTATGTCTGTAAAATCAAAATTGGATAAATCCTCTAAAGCCTCATCTTGAAAAGCATCAAACTGATCTAAGACTTGCTTCTGTTCTTGAATTTGACCAGATGACATCATTTGAGGCGTACTTTGAACGGTGGGGTCATCGGGATGGGAATTATTAGACCAATCATTAGAGGAGTTCTCTGAGGAGGTTTGGCCGTCACGATTTCCCAGAGAGGGGGGATTGAGATTAGAAGAGACCACAAAGGTCTGGTCTTCATCCTCTTGCACCGCAGAGCATGCACTAGCTTCAGTTTCCAAACCGTGTCCCTCGGCAAAGGAAAAATCAGGAAAATCCTCATCAACAAAATCATTCCAACCATCGTCTTCTGCGGTATTGGTGTTGGGGAGATCCGTTTGAGAGTCAAAGGGCTTAACCTCGCTAAGGGTGGTAAAGGGATCAACCTCCATTTCCGAGGAAGTTCCTTTTTGCTCCCGATGATGATTATTCTCTAAAGGTTTACCTTGAGAGCCTTGCTGACCGATAGTCGGTTCTCCCAAATCTTCGTCGTCAAAAATAGCACTATCCCAGTCCAGTCCATCGAGGTCAAACTCTTGGGACTCCCAATCCTCCGATGACATTTCAGGTTCAGACCATTGTTCCTCGGTATCAACGGTCTGAGAACTGATGTTAGAAGAAGAACTGAGGCCATTACTTATCTGATTATCCCCTGACTGAGCGAGGAGTTTTTGAGCTTGTGTCAATCCTTGGTTGGCGCAGTCGACCAAATCTGGGCGATCGCTACGGCTGATGACCAGTTGATATTGTTGACAAGCGGTTTCGTATCTTCCCAAACTGAAATAAATATGACCCCGTAGTAATAAAACATCAGGGTCTTCAGGAAAAGCTTGGGCCATCGGTTCCATAAGGGTAGCGGCCTCTTCAAAGTTTCCCTGTCCGTAAGCGACATAAGCCTCATTATACAATTTTGCGTAGTCAGTACCTGATGTCATTGCCTTTCTCCTATAGGTTAAATATTGTCGGTTAAGGGTTAATTAATTAGTAGGTATATTTATATAGCTGAATCTTTGGTGTAGATGATTCTTTTAGGTTGCCCATCGGGCAGAGCGTAAAATCGCTACTTGATCTAATAAGCGTAGAACTTGATGAGTATTTTCCCCCAGCCACTCTCCTTGAACGTAAGGAGCAATATGGTCTGCCACCCAAATAACTTGGCCCCTCAAGTTGAGGGTCCCTAATAGTAAGGGTGAGGCATTGGGAATGGGGGTGATGCGGTCTGGACTTTGCTGCATTACTTCGCGAATGGCAATGGCAGGAAGAGCGAATTCTTCTTGTGAAGGCAGATGAAACCGTAAATATAGTTCTCCTTCAGGGGTTTGTAATGCCTCCATTTCAGGGGAGATGTCTTGTCCGTTGTCTTGATCTAAATCTAAATTGCTAACCATAGTTTTTTCCAATTATTAATAATAGTAATAGTGGTTTTAATGCCGCAGCAATTGTTGAATAGTGCCGATCAGTTCAACATCTTCAAAGGGTTTAGCAATGTAAGCATCTGCTCCTTGTTTCATCCCCCAATAACGATCAAATTCTTCCCCTTTAGAAGAACACATAACAATAGGAACATTTTGGGTTTTGGGATTAGTTTTAATACGACGGCAGACTTCATAGCCATTCATTTTAGGCATGACAATATCTAAAACAATCAGATCCAGACTCGATTCGTTAATGGATTCTAGGGCTTGAATGCCGTCCTCTGCGATCATGACCTGCCAACCATTCTTTGTGAGAATGGTTGAAATCATTTTTTGTTGGGCCGGACTATCTTCTACCAGTAAAACTGCTCTCATAACCTTTTCTCTACAGAGTTGGGATTTAGCTGACTCACTAAATTTATGGTTGAGGGATGATTGTTCGGTAATAATGAATAGATCACTGACTAAAATCTTGAAACTCAACCCGATATTGGGGACAGATTCAAAATTCTTCTCCCCAAGATGACATCAGGGTTTAGTTCAAAGATGAGACTTAACCCTGGAAGGGGATCGGTAATTAGGGAGATTTGATAGCCGTTTTTCATCAGAATACTCTCCACTGTTTTGCCAACGGAGAGATCATCATCGATACAAACTACATGAGGTTTTTTTTTGCTGTCGAGTTCTGTTGACGGGTTGGTTTGTGTAGATGAGGAGGGGGATCTTGTTATGACTGGATGTAACCATCCCCTTTCCACGTAAGGATAAAGTCCCCGTGCCAAGGTTCCTAAATTCCTTTGTAACCGACGGGAAAGCCTTCTTAGGGATGTTCTGCCATCGGCCCAGTGCAGTAGTTGGGTGATTTCCGAGAAAGCTTTTCCCATAGGGGGTAATCGCTTGGACTAAAGGCTTTCAAGAAATAAAAGGAACAGAGAGTTAGCGGATCTTGGTACACAACTTTAAAATTTCATAATTGGCTTGTCTGAAAAAACAGAAGAAATAGATTAAAATGAAGAGGTAAAAAGATTAGAGAGAGTAAATTGAAGCTAAAACAGACAAATAATCCCTTAACCCCGTCGATGGTCGATGATTTACGTTTAGCAGCCTCAAAAATGACGGGAGCAGAGCGTCGTTCATTTCAAGCTGAAATATGTCTCAAGTATTGTGGAGGAAGTGCCAGACAAACCGAAATCGTGTTTGGTTGGGGGAGAAAAAATGTTCAACTTGGATTACATGAAAAACGAACTGGGATAGTGTGTTTAGGATTACAATCAGTCAATAGTGGATGTAAAAAATGGGAGGAAAGATACCCAATAGTTGCCCAATCATTGAAAGAAATAGCCGAAGCTCACGCACAACAAAACCCCACATTTAATAACCCCATTGCCTATACAAGATTAACGGCGGCTGAAGCCATTAAACAATTAAGAAATCTAGGATATAATGGAGAGGAGGTTCCTGCTGCTTCGACAATGGCAGATATTTTAAATCGTTTGGGCTATCGATTAAGAAAAGTGGTAAAAGCTAAACCTAAAAAAAAATCTCGGAGACGGACGCTATCTTCGAGAATATAGAGAAAAAAGATAGAAAAAAAGACCCTTCTGTGAAACGTTTAAGTATGGATTGTAAAGCAACTGTGGAAATAGGAGAATATTCACGTGGCGGACAAACCAGAGGTTATAATCAAGCTCAAGATCATGATATGGGAACTAAAGAAAAATACGTTCCTTGTGGGATTGTAGATGAAGATACAGGGCAACTTTATGTAACTTTTGGAAGTTCTTATAAAACGAGTGATTTCATGGTAGATAACTTGGAGCAATGGTGGACAAGTCTGAGTATAACTGAAAAGCAGCAACTAGAGAACATCCAATTTAAAGTTGATAATGGACCAGAAAATAGTGGAATAAGAAGGCAATTTTTGAAGAGAATGGTAGAGTTTGCCGACCAAACTAAGAAATCTATTCAATTACTATATTTTCCTCCTTATCACAGTAAATAGGAGTTACGCATTGACAGATGGTTTAGAATGTGCATAGTCCAAACAGAGAAAGCTATCGCTGTTAACAAAAAGCAAAAAACTGATAAAATAGAGAGGATTATAAGAACTGGAGGTAGATATCCGAACTATAACGAAGAAATCAACGGCTAAATGTCATTTAGAACTCTATACTTACTATTTAATTGCTGAATCCAAATATTCGGGTTGTAATCGTTTATCCGAGATATTTGAGGATTTATCTCATGATAGTGTTAACCGTTTTTTATTAAGAGAAAGCTATAAACCTGTTGATTTATTCAATGAATTTAAACAGCACATTGAACTGAGTGGGGGAACCTTAAGTATTGATGATACAGTCATTGAAAAACTTTATAGTAATCCTAAATTAAGTAAATTTATTGGTTATTTCTGGTCAGGAAATAAACATAAAACTATCAAAGGAATTAATTTAGTTACTTTATTATATACTGACCCTAATGGAATTTCAGTCCCTCTAAATTATCGACTTTATGATAAAGAAGATAATCTGTCTAAAAATGATTATTTTCGGATGATGCTATCGGAAGTTTTAGCTTGGGGACTGAGGCCAATTTATGTAACTGGTGATAGTTGGTATTCATCTAAAGAGAACCTTAAATTTTTGAAAAAACAAGAATTAGGTTTCATGATAGGAATAGCTAAAAATAGACAAGTATCAATCGTTAAAGGACAATATCAATCCGTTGAAAGCTTAGAAATAGAGGAAAATGGGACAATTGTTTACTTAAAAGAGTTTGGCGAAGTTAAAGTATTTAAGAAACATTTCAAAAACGGGATGCTTCGTTTTTATATTTTATTTGACAAAGAGAATAAAGACTTAAGAGAAACAGATAAAACTCTATTTACTTTGTTGAAAACAACTCATTGGATTATTGAATGTTACCATCGTGCGCTCAAACAATTATGTGGTATCAATAAATTTATAGTCAGAAAATCAGAAGCTATATTGACCCATTTCTTTAGTTCTTTACGGGCTTTTATTAAACTTGAATTAATGAGAGCTAATGAGTTAATTGATAATTGGTATCAACTCCAAAGAGAATTGTCTATTGAAGTTAATCGGAATTTTATTTTAGAGCAAATAAATTTGAAATTATCAGCCTAATTTATAGATTAGTTATTGTTATTATTACGTCAATTTTAATGACTCTAATAATTAGCGATCGTTGTCTCTCTTTAAAGCTACTCATATTTAAGTTAATTTGTCAATGCGTAACTCCTAGTAAATATAATCCCATAGAAAGATTTTGGGGAATTTTAGAGAGGCATTGGAACGGAACACTTCTGAGAAATGCTCAAACGATGTTAGCTTGGGTAAAAACTATGACATGGAAAGGTTTAAATCCGATAGTTAAGTTAAGTAAAAAAGTTTATCAAAAAGGCATTTCTTTAACGAAAAAAGAGATGAAGGAAATTGAGAAACGTTTAGAACGTAATCCTCACTTACCTAAATGGGATATTTTGATTAGACCCAGTTAGTCTAAAAAGTTAATAAGAGTGTAAAATTAAGTGAATTTCCTTTTTAAAAATAGTCAAAGCTAATTTAAAAGTTAGCGTATTTCTTTCTTTTAGATAGGGAGGTTTTTGTTCGCGGAAAGTATCCGCGAACAACTTTTTATTTTTCCCTTTTCGCTTATTTGAGATGTTCTACAAACAGATTCTGAGAATGGGTGGGAAACTTTTTCTTGGAAATCACCTTGTTCATAGGCTTTTTGCGGTAAGCTATCTTTTAATTGTTCGGCGGCAGCAATAGTTAACCCTTGTTCGGGACTCTCAAAATAAGGATGTAGTTGTTTCCACTGTTGCACTTCCTGCATCATTTCCCTGACTAATGGCTCGATTTCTATACTGATCAAGAGTGGATCTAAGACTAAACCCATTTCAAAAATAAATGCCCCCTGTCGTAAACTGAGTAAGTCGAAGAGGGTTTCCTTTGCCATTTGCCCGATGATACTTTTGCCTTGGTCTGGAGTTAAGCGATTTTGTTTAATTAATTGCCATAAGTAAGCATATTCAATTTCGTTATGAGTGATCCTTTGTACTTTTTCCAGGTCTTCTGGGATAATATCGACGTTATAACGGGATAAATAGTCCCGTAACCTACGACACCCTCTATTTTGGCTATGGGTGGTATAAACAATTTTCCCGTTGAAGAAAAAAACTAACCAAAATACTTTAGGGGAGTCAATTGTCCCTACTTGTGATGAGTATGATGCCTTCCCTAATGATGTTTGATGGGCTTCGATCAATAGCTCTCCTGTCCGTTGTCCCAGTTCGATCAATTGCAGGATGCTACGTATGTCAATCTCATTTAAAGTTCCCTGCATAGTGATTTATACCGATGGCGATTGCCCTTGAAAATGGGGGAAATGGCTTATGCTTAGTCATCTTAGCTCAAGATTGACATTTTGAGCAAACAACTAGGTCAAGCTACAATAGTAAATATTTATATGAATTCTTTAATCAATTTTTGTGGATATGTGACAATAATAGATTCAGGTGGTGCCAGTAAGGCGATCTTGTGATCACAGGGAGTAGAATTATTGGATACCATATTCCTAAGTTCCATTGCCCCCCCGACATTATCCCCATGTTAACAATCTAGACAACAGCAATATCGAGAGGATTGTGGCTCGTGCTATATCTTGCAGAAGTCAAAAAACAGACAAGAGGTTTTATGAGTGGTTCTCGAACAGAGATTAAACTCTTAGCTTGTCAACATAACGATCAAACCTGGAGTCCTGTTCCTGGGGAAGAGGTCATGGCCCTTGATGAATTTGATCAGATGGGAGAAGGCAGCCTCTTGATGGTGAATTTGGGCAATAATCGTCAAATTCAGGGAGAACCCCAGACCGCTGCCCCGGAATTAGTTAGACAGTTACAAAAGTTATCTCGTCTTTCAGAAAAGCTAAAAACCCAACAAGAAGAGATAGAGCAGTGGAAACAATCTCTAACTTATCAAAGTCAGGAGTTAGCGCGACGTGAAGCGGAGATTGAAACTCGTCTCGAACAGATGGAAGAGGTGGAAAAGGAACTCTCTCAAATAGAACGTCGCCGTCAAGAAGCTGATTCGGCCTGGGATCGAGTTGATCAAACTCAACAACAACTACAGGACTTTCAACGTCGTTTTGGTCGAATCTTAGATTTACCTGGGATAGAAGCTGAAAAAATCCAACAACTTGTGATTCGCATCGCGGAGAGTTCTCTGGGGCTAGAATCTCTAGAAAAACCTTTCTCCGCAGCCCTCAAAGCTTTAGAAGAACAACAAGAAATTTTCAATCCGTTTTGGCAAGAATTAGATAGCCTCAAGTCACAGGTACAACGCCAAACTAGAGAAGTACAACAACAAGGGGAAGTTCTTGAAAACCGTTTTCAGGCTTTAGAAGAAACCCAAATTTCCCTCGAAGAAGCGAAAATTCAATGGGGGGTTCAACAAAATATTCTCAGTAATAAACAAGACCGTTGCAAAAAGGTCAACGATAACTTACAGGTTATTCAAGAATTAAAACACTCCTTGGAACAAGTGGCTGATGGGACGGCGGACATAGGTTCAGAGGGGAAGGTTGATCTAGTCTCTCTGGAAAATATGCCCTTGGGAGAATTAGAGGAAAAGCTAAAAAGTTTACAAGAAGATTTAGAGAAATTGGTACGTTTTGTCAATGATCAAGAAGAAGAATTGACTCTACAACGTCAAACGGTTCAAGAATTGCAAGATAAGTTAGCTAACGTCGGTGATTTTGAGCGTTTAGAACTAGAAAACGAATTGGCAGAAGAACAGGAAAGAAAAGAATTTTTAGACAGAACATTGACGGGACAAAGACGGAATCTCAAAGAAAGACAAGAAATCTTACTACAACATTTACGGGTTTTACGCCGTCGTCAAGGGGTTATGGAGTTTGATGGCCAGACACCTACCATTAATTTAGACCCCATAGTTGTTCAATTGGAAACATGGGAAAATAAGGTCATCCAGGAACAAAAAGCTCTGGCAACGGAAATTCAGCATCTACACAAAAGTGTTGAAGAAACCCAGGCTATGATTAAACAACTGGATACAGAACAGGCTCAAAAGACAAAACAATTGGAAGGAGAACGAGAAAACTGGCAACAGGCACAAGTGGAAGTTGCTCAATTACAGGTTCGTCTCGATCTCTATGAAAACACTTTGAAACCTTTGGAACGGCCAATGAATGAAACAAAACATCAACTAGGGATTCTTGGTGAGTGGTTGAATCCCTCTTAAGCTATTCAGTCTCAGTAGATCACAAAGATCCTCAACAACATAACTAACCCAGTATTAATAATCCAGTAATCCCCGATCCTAGCCAGAGTAAACAGCAAATTCGAGTTAAATTTAGAGCCTTTTGGATGCTTTGAGGGGTAATAGGATTTAGAGGATCTCCTAATAATGGTTTCTCTTTGATCACCCCTTGATAAGTATTTTCCCCCCCTAATTGAACCCCCAAAATAGCAGCATAAATACATTCACTCCATCCTGAGTTGGGGCTAGGATCTTGAGGGGCATCTCGACGACAAATGGATAAAACAAGGATGGGCTTTCCTGATAGGATAGCCAAGGTTAAAACAGTAAGACGACAAGGAATCCAAGTTAAAATATCTTCAAATTTCGCGCTAAACCAGCCTAAATCCGTAAAAGGTTCTTGTTGATAACCCACCATAGAATCTAGGGTACTGGCTGCTTTATAAGCCAAAGCCAAAGCAACTGGTCCAACCCCAGGAAAAAAGGCTCCTGCGATCGCATAAAATAAAGGGCTTGTAACCCCATCTATAGCATTTTCTGACACTGTTTCTAGGGTAGCACGCCAGATTTCTTCGGGGGAGAGATTGGCTGTATCACGACCCACATATTGAGCGAGTTTGCTCCTGGCTAGGTCAATATTTCCCTCTCTTAATGGGGTTAAGACATCAAGGGAAGCTAGTCTTAAACTACGCCCTGCAAAACAACTGGCTAAGAGAACAATCTCTAGAAAAATGCCCAGCCATGGATGGAGATGATCAGTAATTAAATGGAGACTCCACCCCGCCATTCCACTGCCAATAATTAACCCTAATCCTAAAATAACTCCCGCCAAACGCCGTTGCCTCTTACCCTGACAAGTGGAAAGTGTAAATTGAGAGTATCTTGAGATCAGCCAACCCATAACTTGTACAGGGTGTAACCATCCCCAAGGATCGGCTATAAGATAGTCGAAAATGGCAGCAAAGATGAGAACAATTATGGTAGCATTTGTATCCAAATTAAGTCTTTATCCTCAAAAGTATGTTCTGCTATGTGGGTATTAAACTAATAATTATTTCCTTAGACAATAAAACTGACCGCTTCTCCAAGAGAGGCTTTCCAGCTACGGGCATCGTAGTAAAGATCCGCTAAAGTAATCTTGTAAAGGGCTTCTTTGAGCTTCTGATGGAGTCGCTTCCAAAGACTAAAAGTTACCCAATCTTCTACTTGGTCAAGATCGGGGTTATAGTGGGGTAAAGGCTCAATTGTCTCCCCAACTGCGTCTAATATTTGCCCCAGAGAAATTTCACTTGGTTGACGGGCTAGTTGATAGCCACCTCGAGATCCCCGTAAAGAATTAACTAACCCATTACGACGCATTTCAATCAATAATTTTTCTAAATAGGGTGCCGGTAACTCTTGTCGCTTGGCGATCGCTTTTACTGAGGTTGGACCGTAGTTAGGCTGTAAACTTAGATCCAGTAAGGCTTTAACGCTATAATGACTGCGAGTTGTTAGTTTCATTTGCTTGATTCTTCTCAATATTTTCTGGTTATTATCAGAGGGTGATGATAGATTGCTGTTGAATTTATAACATTTTTCTAAAGCTAAAAGGGAGCAAAGTCAAACATTTGTAAATTTGTTGGGTGTTAGGGTCGAAATATTGGGAACAATGAATTATTATTGATCTTGTGGAATGGTAGATAAATTTTGCAGATTGTGTGTAAAATAATGATAGAGACAGTTAGTAACTTGATTATTTTTTAAATTTTTACTACCCTCTTAGTTAGTTACCATTCTGTCAACCCTATTATCCACTTAAGTTACTGTTGAAGTTAATGACACCAGATAAACCCCTAACCGGTACCGCTCTAGTAGATAAAGTCAAAGAACTAGGCGATCTTAGCAAAGAAGAAAAAGCAAGAGCTTGCGGCTATTATACCCAAACCAAAAATGGTATAGAGCGCGTTAATATGATGAAGTTTCTTAATGCTTTAATAGATGCTGAAGGCATCGAGCTTGATAGTAACGCCGAAGGTCAAGGAAGAGGTGGCCGTTCAGCCAGTTACAAGATTAGTGTACAATCCAACGGTAATCTTTTGATTGGTTCAGCTTATACCAAACAAATGGGTCTCAAATCAGGAGATGAGTTCGAGATTACCTTAGGTCGTAAACATATTCATCTTAAACAGGTAGGTGCGCCCAACGAAGATGACTAATAAACGTTATCTTTATCTTTGATTTAACAGACAAAAAATAGCGTCGCTTAGCCTATAACTGAGCAACGCTAACCAAAACAGTAAGAACGTATTATTGAGAGCGAGGGTTGCTTTCCCGATCTGGGGAAGTAGCCCTCATAATATTTATTTTATTCGGAAATATGTGATTACTGTCGATCAAAAACTAAGGTTCGCTAAAAACAGCAGCTTCAACGTCCTCACGGGAGAGAGAATACTTAAAAGCCCGGGTAATATCAGAACCATCGGCCCCTGCTTTAAGATAGCAAACAATAATTTCTTCAACATCCAAGTTAAGTTGTGCTTTCCAGTTAGGTTTAGTCACTGTCCAACAGTTTAAGTTTTGTTGATCTTGTTGACACCCTAAACCGGATAGCCATTGTTCAATCATGGGAAGGGGATGATTATATAGGGGGGTATCAGGGGCAGGAAGGGTCATAATAGGGTTAATTAGGTTTGAGTGGTATTATGTGCCTCAGAGACAAAAATAGGGGTTACTGAAGCATAGTCTTGGGGTAAGGCGGTGCTAGGGATTACTTCATCGCCCCTTACAATAGCAATAAAAATGGCCAAAACCAAGCAACCGACTAAGGTTAATCCTAAAATAAATAGGGCAAATAATTCCCCTCCCGACAAGGGGCGATCGCTGGCATCCAAATAAGCAGAAGTAGACCATTGACCGGTTTTTGGGTCTTTGCTCGGTTCTGAAGGGGCTTGGATGACATTCAAACGAGAATAACCTATCTTTAGATCATACAGCGATCGGGTCTGAGGATTACTGAGTACCCCATAAGCTTCATTGAGACTCTGAAATTTAGCTGTTGCTAGGGTCGAGGGTAATTCTGTAGTATCAGGGTGATAACGTTTGCTCAACTCTCTATAAGCACGACGTATTTCGATTACCGAAGCGGACGGATGGAGTCCTAAAATAGCATAATGGCTATTGGCAAACGGCATCGGAACGGGAGTTTTACCTGATGTTGATTGTTGGCTAGTGTGCTGCTCAGTCACAGGATTTTTTAGATCATTTCCTTGTGGACATATTTTAACCAAACTTACCGAAAGGTTTCTACATTGTTATGAGATTATTTAGTTTTACGGAGCAACAGTTAATGGGGAGAGGGTTCAAGTTCCTAATTAAAGTCTGTTTGATTGGTTTATTATCTTTAGGGATCGCTTTTAACTGCTGGACTATCTCTCCTGCCACAGCTAATATCGATGATGATCGTCTTGATGGCAACATTTTTGTTGTTTATGCTGGCAATGGTTCCCTTGTTCCGGCTAAATTATCCTTAAAAGAGTCTTTAGATAGGGAAATGCCAACGGTGCTTGTTTATTATTTGGATGATAGTCGAGATTGTAAACGATTTGCCATCGTGGTTTCTCGTATTCAAGAATTTTATGGTCGGGCTGCTAATATTATTCCTGTTAATGTTGATAGCATTCCTGCAAAAGATATTTATACCAAGGAAGAATCTGGCTATTATTATCAAGATATTATTCCCCAAACCGTTATCCTTGATAGTGAAGGAAAGAAGATTTTTGATGGTAAAGGACAGGTGAAATATGAAGCGGTTGATGATGTTCTCCGAGAAGTTTTTAACCTCTTACCTCGTTCTGAGTCTGTGGAGTTAAAACGACGTATTGTTAACGAGTTTAATGAGGAATTACGTTGATAGTTGATAGATTTGCTGTAGGATCTTAATGTTATTAAGATCCTACAGCAGCTTGTAGTCAGTCCTTTAGGACGATCAAATATTGATCATCAAGGCTAAAGCCTTGACTACTTGCTTTTGTGTTTTATATTTAATGACAGCTACATATTTAATTGGGTGATACTTATCCTGAATTCTCAAGAAAATTTGAGTAAAAAATTATGATGTTAACTAAATTTAGGTTAATGTTTTTATCAGCAACAATTCTTTTGATATTAATCTTAAGTATCTTCTTTTATCAACCCAGATGGTTATTAAAAATAATAGTTAAAGTTGCTCCTGGGGTTTATTATTTCTCTGAAACTACTGATAAAATTGTTGCTGTGACTATTGATGATGGACCAAATACGATAACAACACCAAAAATATTAGAAACTTTGTCAAAAAATGATACTAAGGCAACTTTTTTTATAATTAGTGAAAGATTAGATAAGAATGAAGAGATTGTTGAAAATATCATTAATAATGGTCATGAAATTGGTAATCATCTGGTTAAAGATGAAAAAAGTATTTTCTTATCAAAAGAAGAATTTGAAGACAAATTTTTAACAGCAGATAAAAGTTTAAATCAATTTTTGTTATATGAATCATCAAAAGTAACTTAGTTTCGTCCTGGGGGAGGTTGGTATAATACCCAAATGTTAGAAACGGTCAAAAAATATAATTATCGGACAGCTAATGGTTCTATTTTTCCCTATGATACTAATATTCCTTCCTCTGAGTTTGCGAGTTACCATATCTTAGCAAATTTACGTCCTGGTGCTATCATTGTCTTACATGATAGTAGTAGAGACGGTAAGTCTGGAGACTGGGGAGAAAGAACGAATATTACCTTAAAAAAGATTCTTCCTGAGATCAAAAAAAGAGGTTATCGAACCGTTACTCTATCAGAAATGTTTACCGAAGGTTAATATGAATAATGTTATTTTTCGTCCCGCTTCTCCCGATGATGCTTTAGAAGTTGCTAAACTTTCTATCCTAGCAGCAGGTGGGATTTTTGAGTTTTTATTAGAAGATTTTGTGTAACTGCTCACCGCAACAAAAAAGTCTTATTGAAAAGCACTACAAACAACATCAGTTGAGTCAACAAAAATATAAGCCCTGTGATTTAGCGTAAAATTTAAGCTAATTTATTACGGCTATTTTAATGACTAACATTCCCAGAATCAAGTCTTTTAAAAACCTCAAATAAAAACAACAATATGAAAAAAAAAAATAGTAAGATAGTTTTTTGTTAGCGGAGATTATCCGCTAACCCTGTGTATTTTTGTGCAGAGAGATAGGGGGATCAAGAAAAATCTATCCCCCATCGGCTCCGGAGCCTTTTACATCTCTAATCCTGGGGGACTCCGACCAGCTAATGAAAATAATTCGCATAATTGGACAATGGCATTTTGCCCCTGTAATCTCATGGTCTCTAAAAAACTGAACATTTGGGTGACTAACTCTGCACCCCAGTCGCTTCTTGCTCCCCCACTTACTTTGCGGTGAATGACAATGGGACGTAAAGCTCTCTCAGCATCATTATTATCTGGTTTGACTTCAGGATAAGTTAGAAAGGTGAACCACTCTTCCCAATGACGTTTGAGACGGTTAATCAATCTTTGTGCATCATAAGGCCATCCTTTTTTGGGAGTTGCTTTAAAAATCTTTTGCAGTGAGTTCTCGACTTCTGTTCTTTTGGAGCCTAAGTCTTCAAGGGTTAAATTTCGAGCATGATAATGACGATAATGGATACGGGCGGTTGCTAAAACTTGCTGTACATCGGCAGCAAATTCTCGATTCGCTTGAAAACGACTGGTTTTAAGGGACTCTAACTCTCGTTCTAAATGTGCCAGACATTTCTGTTTGGCTATCGCACTTTGTCTAAAGTAGGCACTATAGCAGTCACTGGTGAGGATGCCCTTAAAATCTGCTCCTAACAATTTCTCGACTTCTGCGGAGCTTCTAGTGGGAGCCAACATCAACACACAGACCTCATTTGATGTGGCTACCCAAACCCAATACTTGATGCCATCGATGCAATAACTGGTTTCGTCAACACATCGGATTCCTGGCTGCTGGATGTACTTTAACCACTGTTGGGTCAAGGGTTCTAAACTTTCTTGAAACCATTTGTGCATTTTGGCAAGGCTCCCTTGAGAAATGGGAATGCCAAAGACATACTCTATAAAATGTTCCTGTTTACGCCATGTAAGATTACCCCCATAGCCAAGCCAGCCCACGATGCTACTTAATCGCGCCCCATAACTGAATCCTTCTTTAACTCCCAATGGAACAGGACTGTAATCTGACCATCCACAACTAGGACATTTATAGAATCCGCGACGATATTCCCTGATTTCTATGGGTTGGTCTACTACTTCAGCCACTTGCTGGACTTTTTCGGGAACTACTTCATCTCGTTCCACTGAACCCCCACAAACAGGACAGTTTTCTAGTTCTAAAGGGACTATCTTATCGGGCTGACCAAAACCATTACGGGTCTTCCCTGGGTGGTCATATTTTGGTCCGCGTTTAAATCCTTTTTTGCGTTTCTTTTTGTCAGAAGGCTTTTTTAGTGGGTCTGATGATGGGGGGACTGAACTGTTTTTTGAGTTACGGTTTTTTAGCTTATCTCTCTCTTCTTTCAATTTTTCAATTTCTTGCTGTTGTGTAGAGATTTGTTGTTGTTGCTGGTCAATCAGTCTTTGTTGAAGAGATAACTGTTGTTGTGCCTTGACTAGCCACTCAATCATGAAGACATTGTTCGCCAACTGTTCATCGGCGATAGCTCTAACTAGCTTTGAATCAATGGTAGCATTTGTGGTCATAACCCCCACTATACATAAAAATCCCCGATTTTACCTTTATGTTGTCAAGACAGATTCTTTATTGCGGTGAGCAATTACGATTTTGTGAAAGATATTTCTTTAGAAAATTTAGTAGCTTTGGAAGTCAAAAAAGAAACAGGAAACCTATCTTATATTCAGACAGAAGTAGCAGAGTTAAACGGTAAAATTATTGGTAGTATTAAAAGTTCCGATGCAAAAAAACATGGTGCAGTTCAGGAAATGAGAGATTTTTTGTCTCCAGAAAAATTAGATTAGTTAGGGAATTTATTTGCCAGCAGAATAACAGAAGGTTGGTATGTTAATAGTTTAGCTGTTAAGGATGATTATAGAAATCAAGGCATAGGAAAAAATTATTTAGCCGTGTTAAAAATAAAGCTAAATAAAATAATTGTTCTCTCCTGAATTTAACAGTTTGGGCTGATAATGTCACAGCAATTAAATTTTATGAAAACCAAGGCTTTAAAATACTTAAACAGATAAATATTGATTTTCATTACCTTATGCTCCATCATGGTGGGATGAAATTAATGCAGTGTATGTTAACGGAATAATTCATAAAATTTAGCTTTTTTGAAAGAATATTAAATGTTGTTGGGGTAATATTTCTTCTGTTTTATCCCAGACTAATCCTACTTTTTTCATTTCTTTTTTAACTTGTTTTTCAGTCATTTTGTGTAAAGTTTTAATAGGAATTAAAGGATTTTCACGATGGTATTCTGCTAAGACAACTTGACCCCCTGATTTTAAAGAACTTACAATATTTTCCATTATTTCTTGAGGATATTCAAATTCATGATAAGCATCCAACATTAACACAGTATCAACAGAATTTTTAGGTAAGTTGGTATTTTTTATAGTTTCTAAAATAGTTTCTATATTGTTTACTTTGTTTTCTTCTTTGAGAAAGTCTATAATATCTAACATTTCTGGTTGAATATCCACAGCAAAAACCTTGCCATCGTGAACTAACTGAGCAAGACGAAAGGAAAAATAACCACTTCCTGCAACAAGATCGGCAATAGTTTCTGTCTGTTTTAAGTTTAAAGATTCAATTACCTTTGATGGTTTTTCTTCTTGTTCTCTGCTAGGTCTTTCTAACCATAAAAATTCTTGATGTCCCATCACTTTTGCGATTTCTCGACCTAAATAAAACTTACCAATTCCATCACGACTATGTAAGACATGATATTGATAATTATCATTGTTATTCTTCTCTTTTTCAGGTATGACAGAAGCATCATAGGTTAAACTTTGACCACCAATAACAATGAAAGCAACTAATATAGTCAAACTCAGAATCAAGATTTTTAAAGGCTTCATAACTTTTTTAGTATTCCTCGGAAAGTGATTGGTTATAATTAGATTATATCTTATTACTAACTATGTTCAAAAGGTTAAAGAGATTCCTAGTACCTCGGAATGACAATTATCCATTGTCTCTTATCAAAGGGTTTTGAATTAATTAGGAAGGAAAACAATGAGTAAACAATTTTTGTTTTTTACTATCGGTTTAGCGAGTATTTTGGGCAGTTTATACCCTGTGATGTTAGCAGCGCAAAATAAAGCTTCTATTAGCTATTTTAGTCGTTCTCCTCGTCTTATTAATGTCATGACAACCTATCGAGGTGCAAGAGTTCACAGACCTAGATACTACTATACCATTGACTTACCTAATGGCATTGGAAAACCTCTGAAAAAAATTACGATTAATCAACGTCAAGGGTTTGAAGAAATTGACTATTATCCTCAAGATACTATTGCGTTTCAAGGAACTCCTCATCATCGAGAAAACCCAATAACTATTGAAGAAAGCACTTGGGATAAACAAACAGAAACTATGACAATTATTTTTGAGCCTCCTGTATCTCCAGGAACAAGATTTACAGTAGGATTAAAGGCGAAGAGAAATCCAGATCATGGAGGAATCTATTTGTTTGGAGTAACAGCATTTCCACCAGGAAATAACCCTAGAGAATTATATCTAGGGACTGGACGTTTACACTTTTACGGGAGTGGTGATGGAGATTTTGATTAAAAAACTATAGCAATTTCCATACTTGTGAAGTCCACAGTTTTCTAGTTTTAGGAGTTCGGAGTTCGGAGTTCGGAGTTCGGAGTTTCGGAGAGGTGATATTAGGTGTATATATCGAATCCGAGAAACGCTATATCATCCCAGAAAAATGATACAAAAGATTAAGAAATTTAATGGCAGAAAATTCTGTGCTAGGATATAAATAAATGGTAATTTTTTTTCCATGTTATTACATCCTGCCAACTTACTTTACTGGGTTTTAATTTGTATTGGGGTCGCTTTCTTTCTGCTAGTTATTGTTTCAGGTGGAGGAGATGAAGGGGGCGATATCGACACCAATATTGATAGTAATGGGTTCAATTTAGAGGCGGATGTCGAGGCAGATGTTGACGCTGATATTAGTAGCGATGGACATGATGTAAACCCTTTTCAACTATTAACTTGGTTTGGTTTAGGAAAAGCACCTTTAATGATCTTACTAGGGATTGATTTTAGTGCTTGGGGGGTAGCTGGTTGGACTTTGAATACCATCATAGGAAGTCTAACTGGAACCATTCCTGAGCGATTTTTTGGCTTAGGAGGTTTAGTATTTTTTGTTTCTTTATTTATCGGTGTATGGACAGGAAAATTATTATCCTATCCCATCGGACAGATGTTTTCTTCCTTTGGGGAAGATGTCAAAAGTGAACGTTTAATTGGCTGTGTGGGAACGGTAACATCAAAAGCTATTCCTTATTTAATCGAGGGTAAAATAGGACAAGCAGATGTTTATGACACCGCAGGTAATTTAGTTACCATTAGTATTAGTTTACCCCACTGGGCTGATGTTATTCCCCATCACGGACAACAAATTTTAATTATTGATCGCCAAGAACATAGTTACATTGGAATTGGTAAAGATAGTTCTGATGAGGATAAATGGATGAATCAAACCAACTTACCCAAAGATTCCTAAAAAGAGGTATAAAAATGAATCCTAACTTTGAATTACAATTGCTTCAATCCTTACCTAAAATTACCCTTGATACTGATTTTATTAGTTTGGATGAAAGGGAGTTTTTAAAACAAGAAGATAATCAAATAAAGCTCTTGGTGGAGCAACCTATTATTGAAGAAATATCACCAGTTAATTCACCCTATGTTGGACAGTTGGGAGCAACCTTAAATAGTTTCCCGTTTGTGGGAATTTTAGGCAGTATTGGTGGTTTATTATTCCTATTATTATTAAGTGTTTGGTTGTACACTAGATTTTATGTTATCGCCCCGAATAATGAAGCATTAGTGAGAACTGGTGGTGTCTTTAAAAAGAGCAAAACTGTTATTTTAAATGGGGGTTGTATTGTCATTCCTGGGTTCCATGAAATCACCCGTGTCCCTTTAAGAGAAATATCTATTGATGTGGTACGTGCTGCTAATTTAGCCGTGAGGACTCAAGACTATTTAAGGGCAAATATGAGAGTAACATTTTATATCTGTGTTGCTCAAGAAGAAAAGGATATTTTAGCAGCAGCAGCTAGATTATCGAAGGAGGGAGCAATCTCAGAAAATGATATTAAAGATGCTATTGAAAAACGAGCAGATGATGCTATTCGTGCGGCAGCTAAGAAGAAAAAAATAGCCGAGATAGACTCAGATAAATTAGGGTTTGCTGATGCAGTTTTAAACATGATCCAAAACGATCTCAAAAAAGTGGGTTTAACCCTCAATAATATTGCTATTTCTGAGATCGAAGAAAGCGATACTTATGATGAAAATAACTTTTTTGATGCTCAAGGAGTCAGACTGAGAACCGAAACTATCCAGAAATCAATTCAACAGAAAAGAGAGGTTGAACTAGAAACTCAAGTTGCTATTGAACAACGAGAGTTAGAAGCTGAAAAACAAACTCTAGAAATTATTAAACAAAAAGAAGATGCTAACTTAACTCAGCAAAAAGATGTAGAATTTTTGCGAGCGCAGCAACAAAGAGAGATTCAAGAAACTAAGGATCAAGAGGCTGCTAAAATTGAGAAAAATAAAATTTTACAAGAGCAGGAGGTTGAAGAAGAGAAAATTTCCAAAGAGTTAATTATTAAACAAAAACGAATTGCTGTTAATATCGAACTTGAGGAACAAAATAAACAATTAAAAGTGACTCAAACTCTACAACAACAAGAAACCGAGGTTGCAGAAATTAACCGTAAAAAAATGATTCAAGCTTCTCAACTTGAAGCGCAAGCTGAAGTAGCGACTGCTGAGCAACAATCAAAAATTGCTCAACAACAGGCTGCGATCGCTATTGCTAATAAAGAGAGGGAAAGGTTTGACTCCGAAGCAGAAAAAGCTCAAGCTGAAGCTGCTGTTATGACTGCCCAAGAGGTAGAAAAAGCCCAACGGGAACAACGTTTAGTCGTTATTACTGCGGAACAAGAAGCCCAAAAAATTCGCATTTCTGAGCAGAATGTGGTAGAAATTGATGTATTCCGTCGTCGTCGTCAAGCAGAAATAGCCCGTCAAGCTGCGGAGTTAGAAGCGGAGTCCATTCGTACCCTCGCTGATGCTAATAAGTATAAAATGTTGGCTGAAGCCCAGAGTAAACAAGCTCTGATTGAGGCGGAAAATGCTCTGAGCAATGCAAACAGGACTGCTGACCTCATAAAAGACCTTTGGCCGCAATTAGCCCCTCAATTGCCCTATATTCTCCAATCTTTAGCCCCTCAACCTGGGGTGTTAGGGGATGCCAAAATTTATGCTTTTCCAGGGTTAAACGGCAATAATGGCAATGGGACAGCAGATATTAGCAAGTTAATGTTATCAACCAGTGGTTTAACCTTGATTAATTCCCTATTAGATGAAGGGAAGTTAGGCACATTAATTCAGCAAGTTAAAACCGCTTTAAACAGCGAGGAAATATCAGAAACGAAGGAGGAAGAAAAGCCTAATGTATCTGAAGTATCATCCACTGTAACACCTCAAGAACCAAGTATTTCAACGGAAGAAGTTTCGTAATGGACAATGGATAATGACCTATGTTGAAAAGGTGTTATTATTAGATATGCTTCGTAGTTAGTCCTTTAGGACGAGAAAAATAGTCATAATCAAGGCTAAAGCCTTGACTACGGACTTTTTTATTTTAGATTTAACTCAAACTTTATATCGCTGAAAAAGTCTTTGACGTGACTTGTTATGAAATTAACCGAAGAACTGATATTCTTGGGTTATTAGTGAAGCGACGGCTAAAATAGATTATTTATTTACTAACGATAAATATAGCAAGCAAGATGCTTGCACTCCATTAATCTAATACACACTTATTGACTGAAATAATGACGTAGAGGTTTTGATGTGTTTTATCGATTTTTAGACATATTTCGATAGGTAACTCTACATTTCCACTTTAGCATTTTTTGAAAAAAAAACAAGTCTTAAATTACGTCATATTTGGGCAAAATCAGGGAAAAGTGATCTTTATAAACGAGTGTAAATTATTTGTTATAGATTATATAAATCTTGGTTTTAGATAATTATTGTTTATGGTAGGGGTCAACGGCCGTTGACCCCTACAGTGAGATGGGTTGCAATTATCCGTTTTTTAAGATATCTTAGATATAGAGAGTTGCCAGATAAAATAATAGTCCAGAAATTCGGGTTATTTTCAGCTTGATATAAGTTGAAAGTCCTATATTTTTGTTGCTTATTTATTCATGCAATTCTCTAAACTTATGTATTTAGAACTGAAGTAAACAGTAATTCTTGATAAGAATAGACACTTTTCAGTTCTAGTTAAATACAAAAACACTAATGAAGTCTAGTAGGTAACAATGAACACACTCAACCTTAATTATCACCCCGATAGTGGTGGAAATAATGCCAATGAATTCTATCAAGAAAGCATCCCGAAAATTAAAACAAATTCAAATGAAGAACTTGTTTTGTTATGTCTTGAAAATAGGGAATTATACGGGTTACAAATCACTCAAGCGATTGAAGAAGCGAGTAATGGAACTAAAAAAATTAGGATTGGTTCCTTATATCCTACCCTTAATAACTTGGAGAAAAAAGGACTCGTACAGTCTAGATGGGGTGACGATAAACCGGAAAAAAGAGCGGGGGCCAGACGACGATATTACACCCTTACCTCCTTGGGAAAAGCAACCGTTACCGCTATCCATGAATTCCGAAACAATCTCCTTAATTGGCAACCAACTTGAGGAAGAAAACCAGGAATCAATCAAGATACTTTTTGATAAAATTTATCACTATTCTCGGTCAACAAAATGGTTAGCTATTCCCGTTGCTTTACTGCTTCCAAAAGAGAGAATGGAAGAATGGTTAGGGGACTTATATCAAAGTTTGTATCTTGCTTTTGGCAAATATCCTCAATGGTTTATTAATCTGATGATTATTTTTAAAACAGGAATTTTGATCATTTCTGCTTTGAAGATCAAGATTAGTGATCTTTTGGGAAAATAACCTAAACCATCACCCAGGACAACGTAGGGGCTTAATATCATTAAGCCCTAATCTTTATATATAGTTGTAGCTCATATTTTTGCGGACAATGGTTTACCATTTATTATTGTATTATTAAAGAAGCTTGGCATTATGCCAGTCTCCAACAAGATTAGATTAACAGGGAAAAATTGCTTTATGATTACACAAGCTAAAGTTAAAAAACAAATTATTTCCTTAGAAAATTATCGTAAGCTAGAAGATATATCTGAGTTTAAACACGAATATCACGATGGAGTTATTATTGCTCTGACTGGTGGAACAATTAATCATAATAGAATTATTCGCAATCTTATTTATTGGTTAATGAACTTGTGTAATAATCAAACTTATGAAGTATTTTCTAGTGATCTTAGGGTTTGGATACCTGAGCATAAAAGAGGGTTTTATCCTTATGTCATGGTAATTACAGGAGATGCTATTTTCAATGAAAATAGGCAGGATGAAATTGTTAATCCTTGTCTTATTTATGAGGTTTTGTCACCTTCAACTTCCAGTTATGATCGAGGGGATAAATTTTTATATTATCGCTCAATTTCTTATTTGAAAGAATATATTTTAGTTGATCAAGTAAACTATTTTATTGAACATTATACTAAAACAGAAAATAATCAATGGTTATTACAAGAATATCAAGATATCAATGATATGATTAAATTAAACTCAATTGATATTGATCTCAAAATTAGTGATATTTATGAAAATATTTCTATCACTAAATAGTAATCTAGATATAAATCCAGAGGAGACTTGTAAGAATAATTGCACACCATCACCCAGAATAAGGTAGGGGCTGAATACTATTAAGCCCTCATCTTTATGTGTAACTGTTGGAAAATTTAAGTTTTATGAAAAGATAGCGATCCCGAAGGGAACAGCGAAGCGGCGGGCTTAAACATTTACTGATATAATGTAGTCAAAGCTTAAGTAAAATGTAAGGTGGGCAGTGCATCGGCCTACGTTGATTTATAATCGCCTATTCATTAGTGGTGTAAGGAATAACACAAATTATACAGAAATTAATTATTGGAATAAATGGTCATGAAAGAACAAGAACCCTGGTATAGCTTAGAAAAAAGAAAAACTTTTCTTGTAATTGCTCACCGCAATAAAGAATCTGTCTTGACAACATAAAGGTAAAATCGGGGATTTTTATGTATAGTGGGGGTTATGACCACAAATGCTACCATTGATTCAAAGCTAGTTAGAGCTATCGCCGATGAACAGTTGGCGAAGAATGTCTTCATGATTGAGTGGCTAGTCAAGGCACAACAACAGTTATCTCTTCAACAAAGACTGATTGACCAGCAACAACAACAAATCTCTACACAACAGCAAGAAATTGAAAAATTGAAAGAAGAGAGAGATAAGCTAAAAAACCGTAACTCAAAAAACAGTTCAGTCCCCCCATCATCAGACCCACTAAAAAAGCCTTCTGACAAAAAGAAACGCAAAAAAGGATTTAAACGCGGACTAAAATATGACCACCCAGGGAAGACCCGTAATGGTTTTGGTCAGCCCGATAAGATAGTCCCTTTAGAACTAGAAAACTGTCCTGTTTGTGGGGGTTCAGTGGAACGAGATGAAGTAGTTCCCGAAAAAGTCCAGCAAGTGGCTGAAGTAGTAGACCAACCCATAGAAATCAGGGAATATCGTCGCGGATTCTATAAATGTCCTAGTTGTGGATGGTCAGATTACAGTCCTGTTCCATTGGGAGTTAAAGAAGGATTCAGTTATGGGGCGCGATTAAGTAGCATCGTGGGCTGGCTTGGCTATGGGGGTAATCTTACATGGCGTAAACAGGAACATTTTATAGAGTATGTCTTTGGCATTCCCATTTCTCAAGGGAGCCTTGCCAAAATGCACAAATGGTTTCAAGAAAGTTTAGAACCCTTGACCCAACAGTGGTTAAAGTACATCCAGCAGCCAGGAATCCGATGTGTTGACGAAACCAGTTATTGCATCGATGGCATCAAGTATTGGGTTTGGGTAGCCACATCAAATGAGGTCTGTGTGTTGATGTTGGCTCCCACTAGAAGCTCCGCAGAAGTCGAGAAATTGTTAGGAGCAGATTTTAAGGGCATCCTCACCAGTGACTGCTATAGTGCCTACTTTAGACAAAGTGCGATGGCCAAACAGAAATGTCTGGCACATTTAGAACGAGAGTTAGAGTCCCTTAAAACCAGTCGTTTTCAAGCGAATCGAGAATTTGCTGCCGATGTACAGCAAGTTTTAGCAACCGCCCGTATCCATTATCGTCATTATCATGCTCGAAATTTAACCCTTGAAGACTTAGGCTCCAAAAGAACAGAAGTCGAGAACTCACTGCAAAAGATTTTTAAAGCAACTCCCAAAAAAGGATGGCCTTATGATGCACAAAGATTGATTAACCGTCTCAAACGTCATTGGGAAGAGTGGTTCACCTTTCTAACTTATCCTGAAGTCAAACCAGATAATAATGATGCTGAGAGAGCTTTACGTCCCATTGTCATTCACCGCAAAGTAAGTGGGGGAGCAAGAAGCGACTGGGGTGCAGAGTTAGTCACCCAAATGTTCAGTTTTTTAGAGACCATGAGATTACAGGGGCAAAATGCCATTGTCCAATTATGCGAATTATTTTCATTAGCTGGTCGGAGTCCCCCAGGATTAGAGATGTAAAAGGCTCCGGAGCCGATGGGGGATAGATTTTTCTTGATCGCCCTATCTCTCTGCACAAAAATACAAAGGGTTAGCGGATAATCTCCGCTAACAAAAAACTATCTTACTATTCTTTTTTTTCTCATATTGTTGTTTTTATTTGAGGTTTTAAAAAGACTTGATTCTGGGAATGTTAGTCATTAAAATAGCCGTAATAAATTAGCTTGAATTTTACGCTAAATCACAGGGCTTATATTTTTGTTGACTCAACTGATGTTGTTTGTAGTGCTTTTCAATAAGACTTTTTTGTTGCGGTGAGCAGTTACCTTTTCTTAAAGAAAGATACTCTAGTGGTTCTCATCATTATTTTTTTGAATTAAAAGAAGCAAAAAATGGCTCAAAATATATTGTTATAGCTCAACGGAAAAAAGTAGGAGATGAATTTGTTGGGATTAAATTTCGTCTATTTGAAGATGAAATGCTAGAATTTGAGAGTATTTTACATAAAATGATTGATATTTCTTTGCATAATGATCAATCCCAAGAACCAACAGTTAAAGAGACTTGTGATAATGATATCCAGTCATTAGATTCTGATTTAATACCTGCTTTTTTCTATAAATTACCTGTTACTAATAATTGGAAAGAGTTTGAAAGAAATACTTATTATCTTCTAAAATTATTAGGAATACAACTCATTTATAATTTTTTAGATGAGCGACAAGCAGGAAAAGCAGATGGTTTTTTCAAAATAGGTAATTTAGCAGTTATATATGATTGTACGTTATATAGAGGAGATATTGCGCCGCATAAAAGTGAACAAATTAATAATTACTATAACTGTTTAAAACAAGGTCGTATGGAAATATCGGAAACGACAACAGAAGAATTTTATAATCATCATAAACAAGTTTGGATAATTACCCAAAATAAAACGAGACAAATAAAAGTCATTAATTCAATTGAAATTAAGGAAATAGCTATTCAAGATATAATGAATTTATACCAAGAAAGATTAATAACCACATTAAGAGATCAGTCCCTGGAAATAAAATTGCGTAATTTGTAAATATTTTCTCATATTTTTATAGTTACTACTAGGATGATTTTAAAATTATCCTAAAAGTTCTTGAATAATTAATTTAACTTCTTGTAGTATTTCAGGTGTAACTTTAGCCTGAATCTTTAAAACTTTACTTTGTAGAATAGAAAAAGGCTTATCAACTCTAATAGCACTTTGAACAGGTAAACTCCCCCTTTGTAAATCTTGACTTTCAATGATAATTTTGTAAGGATTAAGAGATAGATTGGAGGTTATTGCCAAGACAACAGCATCTAAATTAGTTTGATTGTAGTTATCATTAGAGATAACTAATGCTGGTCTAACTTTAGTTCCTGTTAAGTCTGAAAATGGGAAGTTAATTAAAATAATCTCTCTTTGTTTAACTTTCAAGACATTGCTCCCAAAGTCCTTCGGGTTCGTTATCGTAAACCTCTTTTAACCCTTCTTCTGCTAAAATTTCGTACTCTTTGATCTTCTGTAATGTTAAAGTCCCATCTGCTTCTACTGTGTAACCATAAAGTTCATCATCTTTTAGCTCAAAAATTTGTTTAATTTGTTTAAATTTTGCGATTTGCATTTTAATAACGATTAGAAACTAGACTCATTATTGGGTTGATTGACACCCATTGTATCTAAAGATATCAAGAACATGACGAATTAGTTCAAGCAATTAAGGTAACTCAACCGAAGTTGGTTTAGCAATATGAGGCAGTCCCCAACCCAACTTTTCCCGTAAAATACGGAAAAATTCCGGTTCTTCTAAACGGATAAAACGAGCAGCATAAGGAGACTTTTCCACATAAATTCTATCTTCCGGCAACACATAACACCCTCCATTGCCATCCACCACCAACACCATACGGTTAGGGGTAGCAGGAAAAATATTCACCGCTTCCTTATCAGAAAACACCAAAGAACGAGAAGCCAAAGAATGGGGGCAAATAGGGGCTAATTGTAACACTGGGACATCAGGAGTCACCACCGGTCCTCCCGCGCTTAAGGAGTAGGCTGTAGACCCCGTAGGAGTGGATAAAATCAAGCCATCAGCAGCAATATCTACCGGTGCGTGTCTGCCAATTTTGATCTCAAAATGAGACATACTGGTCAAGGGTTCGCGGTGAATGACCATTTCATTGAGGGATAAGGCTTCCCATAATAAGGTGTCCCCACGATATAGCTGTACCGTCAACATGGTACGTTCTTCTATTTCGTAGTCTCCTGCCAAAACCTTATCTAAGACTTCCGATAACTGGTTCAGATAAATTTCTGTCAAAAAGCCCATGTGTCCCGTATTAATGGTTAATAAAGGGATACCACAAGGGGCTAACTGTCGATAGGCAGACAATACCGTACCATCTCCCCCCAAGACCATAGCACAGGCCATATCTTGATCAAAATTAGGGGGAATTAATTTGTCAATGGAAGTGTGACAGACAGGACTTTCGGGGTGAGAATAGCCAAGGAGTCCTCCTCGGCCAGTCTCTAAAACAACAGTCCAGCCTTTTTCCGTCAACTCAGTTTGTAAATCTTGAGCAGCTTTACAAGCGACGGGTTTGAGATCGTTATATATAATGCCGAGTTTTGGCACAGCAAATTATCCTGGATCAGCTTTAACTTATACAGAAGATTTGAAAGGAGTTTTCTTTTTCTTCTTCGCTTTGTTCTTTTCGTAATCGATTTCTTTGAGCTTTTTAAGAATACGACTGAAATACTCTTGAAAATAAGCTTCTAAAGTAGTCGTTTCTTTGACATCAACCCCTAACGTTTTGTAAACGTCATCCATTGAGGCATTTAAGGGTTTACCACTAGCCAAAACCTCAGCAAAGGCTAGGCGGTCAGAAATATTATACGTCCATTGGAAGAAACGAGTAAAGCGACGTAAAAATCTTAGCAGTCCCAAGGGTACACGGGCAATTTTTACCCTTTTATCCGAGAGTCTCTCACATAAATCGATAATTTCTTCTGGTGTCCAGGCTTTTGTGCCGATCATGGGATAGGTCTGTTTTTGGGTTTCGGGGACTTCTAACACCCGAATGGTTAATCTAGCCACGTCTTGGGTGTCCATATAGGCAATAGGAGTGCTTTCTCCTGAGATCCAAACCGCTTGGTTATCCAACATCGGCACAGCGTATTGACCAATTAACCCCTGCATAAAGCCACAAGGTCGTAAGATGGTGTAGTTTAGTCCTGATTCTTTTAAAAACTTCTCTGTGCAGTGTTTGATGTTCATTAATGGCACATCAGGATACTTTTCGGCGTTGAGAAGGGAAAAGAAGATGTAACGATCAACCCCTGATTCTTTAACCGCCTGAATTAAGTTAACCTTACCATTCCAGTCTATTTCTTTCATGGATAAACTGTCCGTTGGCCGCGCTGCTGCTGCATCGATAACAGCTTCCATTCCTTCTAAGACACGGGGTAAGGTTTCGGGTTTACAAAAGTCCCCCATCATCAACTCTGCGCCCCATTCCTTTAAAAAAGCAGCTTTTCTAGCATTTCTGACTAAACAACGGACTTCATGTCCCTCATCTAAGGCACAGCGCACTATCTGTCGCCCTAATGTCCCTGTTGCGCCAACGATTAATAACTTCATTTATAAAAATTGTAATGTTTCTTAACGTTTCTCTAAGATATTAGCAGAAAGTTACACCCTTTGGGCATTTTGTCTAAGATCAAAGTTAGTGAGCAGTGAGCAGTGGGCAGTGAGCAGTTATCAGTTTTTGTAAACAAAAATCTTCAAATGTGAGAATTAAGTCTGAGTAGAAGGCAACAGGCAACAGATAAAAAAAGAGATATCTCATGAATCATTCCTGATTGCTATAGTATTGCTAAAATAGTTTTGATAGATTTAAGATTCAGAGGAGTCAGGAACTCAATGATTGCAGAGATTGATAAAAAACCGATCTCAATCGACCAATTCCTCGATTGGTATCCAGAGAGTTCACAAAACGGCTACGAATTGAGACGTGGAGTAGTTGTCGAGATGCCAAAACCGAGGGGAAAACATTCGGAAATTGCTGGATTTTTAATTAAATGTTTAAATTCAGTGATTGATAATATGCAAGTTCCTTATTTCATACCCAGAGAGTGTATTGTCAAAATCTCGAACAATACAGGGTACGAACCCGATGTGACGGTGATTAAGCGACCCAACTTAGGAAATGAACCCCATTGGGAAAAAGCATCAGTCATTGAGAATGGAGAATCTGTTGCTTTAACTGTTGAGGTGGTATCAACAAATTGGCGAGATGATTATGGGTTAAAAATGACGGATTATGAGAGTATTGGCATTGATGAATATTGGATCGTAGATTATCTGGGAATAGGGGGTAGACGTTATATTGGTTCCCCGAAACAACCAACAATTACAGTTTGTAAATTGGTGAATGGAGAATATGAACTTCAACAGTTTCGTAAAGGCGATCGCATTTTATCTTCCGCATTTCCAGGGTTAAATCTGATAGCTGAACAAGTCTTTGCTGCAGGGATTCAGTAGATATTAAGTCTGTCTTTTGTTTTATTAATTGTTAATTATATTCCATAGTAATTAGGTTTCAGTTGTGAGAAAATGAGGGTTAGGGTTTAACAGCTCACGGGGTGATAAGTAGGTTGAAAAGTAAGTCCAGAGCGGTTTTTCTCTGTTACCCGACCCTAAACAATTGTCGGCAACCAGAGAGCTTATTGAGAATGAACGATAATGATAATCATTTGCAAATGGGGGGGGAAGACGTGGCAAATGCCACGTCTTCCCCCCCCAAACAGGGCAATCGCATTAAAATCTGAGATGCGTGATCCAGTAAAGATTTTAGAGTTTCAGTACAAATGAACGGCGATCGCGAAACCTCTTATGCAGTCAGCTTTTCAAAAATTAAATGCGATTGCCCTGCCCCCCCAAACTGTTTTGATGCGCGAGCGTCAACTCCTAAAAGAGAGAAAACAATCCGATTTTATGCTAATAATAATCAGATTGTCCTTAATCGTTTTATAACTTAAATCATGAGCTTTTTAGCAGTTTATGAATCTCATTTTACCAAACATTTAACACAAACACAGTTCGAGGCTTTTAGAATTTTACTGTGGTTGCTGACAGTACATAAACAGGTTAGAATAGAAAGGTTAGCAGCTTGTTTTCCTTTACCAATCCTTTATCAAAGTCGTCGTAAACATATCCAGAGATTCCTAGTTTTGTCAGCTTTAGCCATTCCCAGATTCTGGTTTCCTGTCATTAAAGCTATTATTTGTAAAGAATTTAAGACTGGCTCTCTTCTGATTATAACAATTCCCGAATTTCTCACAAAATCTGCGATCGCCAAACACAGAAGCCTTACAGGAAGTGGGTTTGAACAGAGCGATCGCAGATTTCCCCAACCAACAGTCTGTTGTCAGATTTTAAGTTAAAATCAACCCGAATTAGACAAAGATGAAAAGATAAATCAATCACTCATTTTTCCAAAAAAAATTATTAATAAAATCTCTAATAGTACTAGATTGTTAGAATAAAATATGCTATAATTTAATTATTAAAGCAATTTACCTTAAACTGATTTAATGAGTCCCAGTCATCCCCGAACCCCTCGTCAAGTAATCAACTTTAGTAAACAGAAAGGAAAAGAAATAATCGCTAATTTTGATGGGGGACTAATCACTTCAGATGCGGGGATTGTCTGGATAGCTGAGTTGGATAAAAAACTGGGAATTACCGAGAAGTTTGGTAACTGTTTTCAAGATCATCGTCATCAATCTTATGTAGATCATTCCGTTCATGAGTTATTAGCACAAAGGCTTTATGGAATTATTTTAGGCTATGAAGATGTCAATGACCATGATAAATTACGTCACGATCCTGCCCTTAAGATCGCTTTAGAAAAGCTTAATGAACTTGAAGATAAAAAGGGATGGTTAGCTGGAAAAAGTATAATTAATAGATTGGAATATTGTCCTGAGACTATTCTCGACCAAAAAACGAGTCGTTATCATAAAATAGAACCCAACTTTGAAGCCATTGAAAAATCTTTTGTCGAATTTTTTTTAGAGTCTTATAAAAAACCTCCCTTAAGTATTATATTAGATATGGATGTCACGGATGACCAAGTACATGGTAATCAAGAAGGGGCATTTTTAAATAGTTATTATCACGGAGTATGTTATGCTCCTTTATATATTTTCTGTGGGCATCATTTATTAGTTGCTAAACTTCGTTCATCTAATGTAGATCCAGCCGATGGAGCCTTAGACGAATTACAAAGAATTATCGGACTGATTAGAGAAAAATGGTCAGAGACTCATATCCTAGTTAGGGGTGATAGTGCCTATGCCCGTGAAGAAATCTTCTATTTTTGTGAAAATCAGCCTTTAGTTGATTATGTTATAGCTATGGGAACAAATGGCGTTCTTAAGTTACGAGCGGATGATGTAATTGAAAAAGCCAAACATGAATATGAAAAAAAACTAGCTCCAATAACTGAATTAATGGATAGTTTATTTCAGAAAAAAGAAGATTTAGAAGAAGTTAAAAAATTAGTACCAATTTCTACTTGGTATCGCTCTATTCGTTATAAAACAGAAAAGTCATGGAGTTGTCAAAGAAGAGTAGTGACAAAAGTTTGTTATGGAAGTGATGGCTTAAAAATGCGCCATGTGGTGACATCTTTGCCCGCTTCAAAAATTCCACCCTCAAAACTTTATACAAAAAAATACTGTCCGAGAGGCGAGATGGAAAATCGGATTAAAGAACAACAATTAGACTTGTTAGCTGATAGAACTTCAACTCAAACATTTCAAAGTAATAAACTAAGATTATGGATACATTCCTGGGCTTATGTTCTCATAAATGCTTTTCGTCAACACTGTTTAAAAAAAACTTCATTGGCTAAAGCAACTGTGGGAAGAATACGTCTAAATCTTCTTAAGTTGGGAGCCAGAATAAAGATTAGTTGTAGAAGAATTATTATCGCTATAGCTAGTGCTTGTCCTTATCAAGATATTTTGTCTATTGCTAACAAAAGAATTAAAACTATTCCTAATACTGGATAAGTAGAATAAGTTGTTTTTTAAAAAAGATATCTATCATAAGTTGTTGACTGACTGATACTTTCATTTAGTCTTATTTATCGTGGAGAAAATCAAAAGTTAATATAATTATTCCCTCTTAAACTCAATTTTTGGATAATCAAAGTCAATTTTTTTATTCATCTATATTCAAAATTTCTATTAGTCCTAAAAATTATCATTTTTCATCTCTGGATTGGGCTTTCAAATTAATTTGTGAGAAATCCGGGAATTGACCGAACCCAATGGAAAGATAAAAATGTTTTCATGGTTGCTGTTATCTGGAAAAAGCTGGCTTTACCCATCTATTGGACACTTTTAGGGAAAAGAGGAGCCAGCAGATTATCTGAACAACAGGCATTAATTCAACCTGTTCTTTGTCTTCTAAAAAACTATGAGTTAGTCATTCTTGGAGACCGAGAATTCCACAGTGTTAAATTAGCTTATTGGTTGAAACAAAAAAGTAAAAAACAAAAGTTATTCTTCGCTTTTCGTCAGAAACAAGGTACAAACCAGAAAAAAGATGATGAAGATTATCAAACTTTTTCGCAGTTAGGAATGAAACCTGGGATGAAGATGTTTTTAACTGGGGTTTCAGTCACTAAAAATAAAGGGTTTGGAAACTTTAATGTGGGAGCATATTGGAAAAGAAAATACAAGGGCAAACAGGAAAAGAGCCTTGGTTTATTCTTACCAACTTAGACAGTTTATCAGAGGTCTTGAAAGTCTATCGAGCCAGGGCAGGTATTGAAGCTATGTTCAAGGATTGTAAGACAGGGGGTTATAATTTGGAGGGAAGTAAAGCCAATAATAAACGACTAAATTCCTTGATTTTATTAATAGCGATCGCTTACACTGCTACTTCTTTAAAAGGCAAAACATTTCGACAAACCAATCAAGGAAAATATATTGCTAGTCTAACTGAAAAATCAAGACGTGACCGAAGACATAGTAATTTTTGGATAGGACTTTATGGCTCTCTTTAGATTCACGCTTGGGAATTTTGCTCTGATTTTATTTCAATTATGATGAGCAATAATCCCCAGAAACTCAACAATTATAAAAAAGGGTTACAAGCCATGTCCATAATAGATAAGACGGCTTAATTCCCCTATTTTATCTTAACATAAAATAACCAGTGGAAGATGATTTATTTTAGATGTAACTATCCAAAATAAACCAATTTTTATTATTTAATAAAAACTAATATTGCCCAAGGGGTTGATTTTGAGCATCAACCCTGTGGGGGGGAGGAGGGTTACACCGTCCTCCCCCCCACACACACGGCAAGAATGATTATCATTATTGTTTATTCTCAATAAGCCCTCTAGTTTTTGACAATTTATAGAGCGATCGCCACGGCTGAAACCCTCTTTCAATCAGGGTTTTAACGGGCTTGTCACCCCGTGAGGTTTAACAGTGTTAAACCCCTACAAGAATGTATTCGTAGGGACATAATACTATTATGTCCTGCCCAATAGATAATTCAATTGGAACTTTAATTGTTCATGTATTTGATTCAGGGTTTATAATATTCATGGCTTAAAAATGGGACAGCTATCAATTCCCCGATAGCCTCTCCTATAGTAACTTTTAATCCTTCTCCTCCTGCTTTTGTTCTAACATAAGCTAGGCCAATATATTCATCTTCTATTTGTATAGAACTGGTTAAAATCCCAACTTTCTTATCATCTAGTGTAACTGTATTTCCTGCTTTGACTTCTTGATTTAATTTCACACCCCAGAGACGTTGTTTAACCCCTTGATAAGTGTTTAATCTAGCGATGGTTTCTTGTCCAATGTAACAACCTTTATCAAAGGAAATAGTTGACCATAAACCAGTTTCTAAGGGGTTATAATTTTCTGTTAATTCTTGATCTGGATAAGGCCGTCCCTGTTTAATTCTTAGTTGTTCCCAGACGCGATCGCCTACGGGAATTATTCCTAAATTAGTTAATGTTTCCCAAACTGTCTTAGCTTGATTTTCTGGAAAAATTAATGTGTAACCAGGCAGCTTTAAACCAGTCCCTTCACCAATAAGAACTTTCTCATCATTAATTGTTACAAATTTATGGTTATTGGGGGATAATTCAGTTATAGCATTATTAGCTATATCCCCTTGATTTAACTTGGTAGTAGCTTCAGAACCGATAATGGTAAAAATTGCATTTTTATCAGAAATATCCTTAATTCCTACCTTATCCATCGGGAAAATATAACGATCCATCCACTCATATAAAAATTGCTGACGGTTGGGAGAAACTAATAAAAAAATGCTATCTTCTGTAACATAAGCGGTTACTAAATCTAGGGTTCTTCCTGTAGAATTGACAAAAACAGTATCAGATAATTGTCCAGGTTGCAGACTATTAATATTATTGGTAGTTTGATTATGGAGAAACCTTAAGCGATCGCTTCCAGTTAATTGTAATAGTCCCCAATGACTGCGATCGCAAATTACCACGTCATTATCAGCACTATTAAAACCTTGACTATCATTGCCAAAACTTTCAATAATGCTTTCGTCTTCTGTTAAGATAGCACCGGATTTTTTTTGTAATTCTCTTAATTCTTGTAACATAATTTTTCTTGAAGTTACTATTTCAAATTTTAGGGAAGTTATTGATGATAGTTTGGATAGTTTGTTGTGTTTTTATTTCTAGTTGCTGCCAATTAATTTCATTATCTCCGTTAAAAAGATTTTCATCAATTTCTACCATTATACTAGCTTGAGATGAGTTGTTTGAAGAAAATTGATAATCTGTAAAACAAACTTGAAAACAAATCTCCCAAATACTTATACTAACTGAATTATTCTCTTTAGTTAAGATTAACTGATAACCAGGAAAGGGTTCTTGAATGTCTTCATAAGTAGCCACTAAATTTGTTTTTTCTAGTTCTTTACGAAGGTTATCCATAACCCGAATAAAAGCAGGTTGCATTAGTATATCGGCTTTTTCCCAGTCTATAGTATTCTTAAAAGTTGGCTTCATTAATTAATCACTAATAAGGGACAATTGATGATTATTTGCTAGGGTTAAATTCGGTCTATCTTCTAGGTTACAATAAGCACGACTGAAGCTTAAAGGTGCTTCTAAGGCGTGTTTCTCTAGAAAGGTATGGTCACTCATAATTCTATCAGTTTTTCCGTCATAAACTACTTTTCCTTTACTTAATATAATAGTTCTCTCACATAGTTCCCAAGCGAGATCAAGATCGTGGGTTGCTACTAAGAGAGTTAAAGGTAATTTATGTAGTAAATTAATCAGTTGACGACGGGAACGAGGATCTAGTTGTGCCGAGGGTTCATCTAACACTAATACTTGGGGGTTCATGGCCAAAACACCTGCGATCGCTACTCGTTTTTTTTCTCCCCCTGAAAGGTTATCTGGGTTACGATCACCATAGAGATGTGGCTCAATATTAACCGCTTCCATTGCTTCAATTACTGTTAATTTTAATTCATTTCCTTTTATTCCTTTATTCATCGGACCAAAGGCGACATCTTCCCAAACTGTGGGCATAAATAATTGATTATCAGGGTTTTGAAATACTACACCCACAAAGTTACGAATATGAACTAAATTTTTATCATTAATTGTCCATTCTCCTATGCTTACTTCTCCAGTTTGAGGTAAGAAAATACCGTTTAAATGAAATTGTAAGGTAGATTTTCCCGAACCATTTGCACCAATTAAGGCAACTTTTTCATTAGCTTTAATTGATAAATTAATATTATCAAGGGCTAAGTTCCCATCAGGATAACGATGACTAAGATTTTTGATGTATACTGGATTATGGTGCATAATTAAATAGTAACAAATTCCCTCACTTAAATTTAGGATAACTTAACTAGAAGCACTGGTATAAAATCTTAAGGCAAATTGCCAAAAGCAGTGAGAAACTATCAACAAAACTATAGCTAATAACCCTGAAAACAACAGCCATGTTCCTTGATTTCTTCCCAGTAAGGTTTCAGCCGGAACTGTTGTCAAGAAGGTAACAGGAACCACTAAGGTAAAGAATATTCGATAGGCAGCAGGATAAGCAGAAATGGGATATCTTCCTGCTTCTAATAGCCCCCTTAATACTTCTGTTACATTGTAAATTTTGACAAACCAAATACTGGTAGCCCCCAACATAAACCAAATGCTATACAAACTAATGGTAGCACACACCACTGTTATTAAACTTAAGAAATAATTAGGAATATTTAAGTTTAGTTGAAAACAGGCATAAATGATAATAAATAAACCAAAAAGAATATCAGAAAAGCCCCAAGGAGAGAGAATTCTGAGGGATAACCAATACTGACTATTAATGGGTTTTAGTAGAATAAAATCGAGGGTTCCTTGTTGTACTTGTTCGACGATACGATTCAAATTAGGTACTAATAATGTAGCAGAAATTCCCTGTAATAAGGTAAACATTCCCAAAACAATTAAAGATTCATTCCAACTCCATCCAGGAAAAGTATAGTTGGTACGATAAAATAAAGATAAAGTAAAGATACTCCCTGTTAAACTGGTTAAACTACTAAAGACAGCAATTAAAAAATTTAAGCGATATTCTAATTCTGCTGCGATCGCAGTTGACCAAAATAACTTTAAAACTTTCAAATAAACGATAATTTTTTTCATGTTGAAACTTTAAGGCATCCATTCTATAATTATACTAAACTGACTATCTTTTTTCACCCGTGAATTTTGCTTTTCAATTTCTGTTGCTAGGCGAATTTGTTTAGTAATAGCATAGCCAAAAGAAACATTAGTCACCCCTACTTCATCATCATCACCAGGAGAAATAAAGGTTTGAGAAAAAGACAAATCAGCAGTACCAGATCGAGATAAAGGAAAGATTATTTTCCCTCCAATATTAACCCCATCTTCTGAATAATTATTGGTACTGATAGAACGATAACCAACCACAGGGGCAACATTAACATAATAACCTAAAGGTAATACATAATATTGTAAATTAACCCCTCCTGCGTCCCGTTTACCAAAAGAAGTTTCATAGTCTCCACTAATAGTTAAACCAGTGCGACCAATAAAAATATCATTGACAGAAATATTAATACCTCCATCGTGTTGAGTAGAGGGAAATTCTGCATATCCTATGCCTATTCTAGTACGAAAACTAGGATCATGATTAATCTCTTCTAAAACGTTAGGCACCTTTTTCATCCATCGTTGTAAAACCGGACTATTATTAATAATTTCTGGGGGCAGATCCAGGGGATTTTCGGAACTAGAATCAGTTGTTTGACTGTAAACAGGAACAGCTATTTTAGAAAATGCTGTCAATATTATTACACAAGAAAAAGCCTTAAGTTTTAACTTATTTTTCTGAAAAAACATATTGAAAATAAAGTTTAGAGAAAGGGTTGAACAATGGGACTTAAATTAACACAAAAGTCACCAACAGGTTGTAAGATAGCTTGACGACCTGTACCCTCACTATAAGATAATTGAATCTGTAAATAATTTAAAGGAAGATAAGATAATTTTTCTGGCCATTCAATAGCGGTAATACCCGGTAATGCTTCTCCTTCTTCCCAATATTGTTCTAAATATAATTCTGCCACAGCTTCCGGTTCGAGACGATACAAATCTAAATGATACAGGGGTAAACGGCCTTGATGATACTCATTGATCAGGGTAAACGTAGGACTAACAATGGCATCAGTAATACCCAAACCTTCTCCTATGCCTTGTACTAAGGTAGTTTTCCCAGCACCTAAGTCCCCTTTAAGCAACAAAACAGACCTTTCAGGTAAATTTTGACCTAATTTCTGTCCAAGGGCTTTTGTAGCCTCAAAATTGGCTAACATTAAAACATTAGAGAGAGTCATCATCTTTATTACCAACGTGAGTTCGATGTTAGGAGTTCGGAGTTCGGAGTTATGATTTTTTTAACGGGAGAATAAGGGTTTGATACTTCTCATTTGAGTCAGCTTTCTAGAAACTTCTTTATATCGAACTCAGGTTGCCACGAATCAAAAAATAGTTATTCAAATCAGTGGTATTGATAAACAATGTTGGTCACTTATGTATGTAGTGACATAACCAATACGACTGATAAGCAACCAAAAATTTGACTTAAATCAGCCTCAAAAAAGGCTCTAATTTTGTTCTTCTTTTTCCATTTTTTCCCTAGCTTGTTCGACTCTTGCATCAGCAGTTTTCATAACTTCCTCAAGATTTTCAATTATTTCTCCTGGATGATTTTCTAAAATTTTAGTGGATAAAGCAATACGATTTTTATACTCATCAATGCTCAAAATCATTACTTTAATTTCTTGATTATATTTAAACACATGGTTTAAATCATCCACACGGGAACCACTCACTTGCGTGATATGTAATAGGCCAGAAACCCCTTCAAAATCGACAAAAATACCATAGGGTTGAATTCTGGCAACTTTTCCACTGACTAATTGACCAACTTCTAATTTATCGATTCTCGCTGCTGCGATCGCCCGACGTTGGGAGAGAACTAATTTATTAGTGGATTGATTAACTTCTAGGAAAGTTGCGGTTAATAATTGTCCCACTAAACCGTTTAAATCTTCTTTTTCCATGAGATGCGATCGCGGAATAAACCCTTGTAACCCTTCTACTTCACCAACTACACCCCCTTTATTGGTTCGAGTTACCCGCATTTGTACAGAATGACCCATTTCAGCTATTTCTTCCACATTTTCCCAAGCTTCTTTGAGTTGTAGTTGACGACGGGATAGTTTAACTTGTCCATCGGCGTTTTGTTCGCTGATAACAATAAATTCCTTTTCTTCATCAATGGGTAAAATTTCAGCTAAGTCGGGACGGGACTCTAAATCAACTTCATTGATGGGAACAAACCCGGCCGATTTACCGCCGATATCAACATAAGCTCCATCATCGGAGTGTTGTATCACTTTCCCCCGAACCACTTGGCCTTTTTCGCATTTATAATCGTAGTCATCAAGGGCTTGAGTAAAGTCATCCATAGAAAAGGAAATTTGAGAACCCTTGGGGGCAGCGGAGTCTGAAGTCATGATCGTTAAAGGTAGGTAAATACTCATAAGGACTCATAGTGTCGAGTCCATGATTAATTATAACCTGCAAAGTCTCTGGTAATGGTTGGAAAAATGAATCATTTCTCTTCTAGATTCAATTAACCCAATCTCCTTTTTCTCTGTTTCGTTAACTTCACCACAAAAAACGCTCTTTATCCTTTTAATCTGAATGGCAATTGCTCTTTTTAATTCCAATGTGGGAATTATAAGTAAGATAACCATGACCAATTTTGAGCCGATGTGGTTTTCGGATAGTTATTCGCAAAAAATTATGAAAATACTGAAGCAATCGCCACTACTTAAAGAACACTTTGATAGACAAATTGACCGAAAAGTGACAGCTAAACGTCAAGGGGTAAATGAGAGCTTGGGGGGTGGAGTTTTAGGAGCCTTTGGTGCAGGATTATTTCAGTTTGAACAAATGAAAAATCAAGTTAAAGGAACTATAGGAGAAAATTTAGTATCAATGTTGGCTATCTCTTTACCCGAAAATTGGTTTATGCTAAAAAATGCACTTATTCCAACTACTAAAGGGAAACTAACAGAAATTGATCTATTATTAATTAGAGAACCAGGTGTTTTCTTTATAGAAGTCAAAACTTGGAAAGGTTCATGGACTGCCTATAGAGATAATTGGAAGCGAAGAGAAAGGAATAAATGGATTCCTATCGAAAACAGTCCTACACAACAAAGTGTATATCATAAAAAAATGTTCCAGCAATGGCTTAATCATTCTTTATCAGGATTTAATAGCGACTTGGTAATGGCTCCAGTGGTTTTTCCGGTAGCAAAATGGCTAAAAGTAAGAGAATGCTCTGTTCCGGTTTGTCGTTGTCTAGCCGAACTTAGACAACTATTAACCCACAAAGAAAATAAGTTAAATTTACAACAAATACAGCAAATTGCCACACTAATTGTTGAACTAAAAATCCCTTTTTCTCCTATCCCAAAAAAGCCTTCAAAAAAACCTGCCCCTATTTTACACCAACGAAATTAGCTTACCGCCGAGAAGCCCCGCGCTGTACGAAGTCAGCGTCGGGATGAAAGGCGGGTCACGGACATCTCACGATGGCGAAGACGCTTCGCCATCCGTGTCCTCCACTTGAAACGCTATAAAATTATTTATGTCCTCAAGATAAACCATCTTGAGGACTGTTTCTATCTTATCGAAAAAGATTAGGGTTTAACGTGCGAGAATTAGAAGGACGTTGGTTAGAGTTAGTGGGAGTAGTAGGACTGGTTTCTAATTTTTCTCCGGTTCCCCCATCAGTCGCATCCAAGAAAGGACGTAAGTTAATACCGTTAGAACGAGGAGAAGAAGGTTGACCTATTTGTGGGATGGTTCCGTTGAGAATTTGGCCGAGGGGGTTGCCGATCCCACTACCCCCAGTAAAAGCGTTAACTCCTTGGGTGTATTGTCCGTCTTCTGCTGCTACTAGGGTTTGAAAGATTTGATCACGGGTAATTTCTGGATTTTTTCCGGGGGGAACCGTCAAGACGATGCGACAACGGGGATCAACTTCTGTGGTGACACAAATGGTATCGTAGTTATTTTCTTGACCAGTTCTTAATTCTAAGAGGCCATCGGGTCGATACATTTCTAAACGGCGACTGATTTCATTACAACGACGTTCTGCAGTCCAACCATCTCCCATATTACTAGGGATCGCCCAAGGATAGGGTTCCATCGACTGAGACTGAGGACGATACATGACCTTATATCTACCCTCATGATATTGACAGTCAAAACGAGTATCACTAGAACCGGTATTGACAGGAGGAGGTGGGGGAGTTGTCTGGGGGTTGGTATCGATAATGATATCGTCGGGGGTTTGTTGTGCTACGTTATAATCATAATCTTGAGGGTCTGGGGTTTGATAATTTCTATAGTCTCTAAGAAAGTCAAATAAGGGGTTAGCATTAACTGCAGAAGCAGAAACAAGAATTATTAGTCCTAAACCACATCCCGATGCTTTAATTAAGGTTTTCATCTGGTTGAATAGTTATTTGTTCATTGAATAATTATGATGACGATGTTGATCTACAACTGTTTCAACTTTAAGGGCAATAACCAGATGATGGATAAGTAAATATGACAGTTTTTTAAGTGAACAATTGACTTCCCTAAATTTCCACTTATTTCTACTTTTTTAGCTTTTCTATTCTGCTATAGCAATGTTTCTGAACCAATAATTAGTGATGGGATGAACTGCGATGAGAAGGTACAGGATTTTTCCGAGTAATATTCAATCCTTCTTCTGATTGTTCTATGACCAATAAAGGAGTTGGTTTGGCTTTTTGGTCCCAACTGATTAAAACCACTTGTCCTTGTATAGCTGGTTGCCAGCTCTCATTATTAGTCGTTGGAGCTAAGAAGTTTTCCACACATTCTATAATTTGAGTAACCGTTGCACCACTTGACTGAGTTGGTAATTTAATCAATTTGATGGAAATGCGAAATAATACCCCTCTATTCCATTTTCCTTCTTGGGTTTCCACCTCGTAGGTGACATCAAAACTTTCATCAATATTCCGTCCCCCGGCAATAACCCCGGCCTGTACTTTATCTGTACTCGGACGTAAGGCGGCACCAACTAATTGAGTCACTTTCATTTTAATCTGATTAACCACCACATAATGAAAGACCTCTTCATCCATGCGCATTCGTAAATAATCTAGGTTGAACTCCCTCGCATGGACTAGATCGGGGTTCCCTTCCATTTTCCTGATGGTAACGAGAGCTAATTTTAACTTTTTCTTGAGATCCCTACTTTTGAACTTTTCAAATTTTAAGGCTTTTTTGCTTTGTTTGAGTTGCCATTGACCATAAGCAACTACAATAGAAAGGATAATTAAAAGACTGATGGTACTGATCATCCATAGTTGTCCACCAAAAGTCTGAGAACCTGTAGAAGCGGTTACAGGAGATGAGGCAGAATTTTCTGTGTTTTGTGCAAGTAGTCGTGGTTGACGAGAAAACCATGAAGAAGACATAAGGGATCGTGAGGGTAGGCTCTAGTATATATTAAGAATTCCCAAAAGTGTCAGCAAAATATGCTATTCATTAGGAGAATTTTTATAGACTGACTCTTTTAAGGAGGACTGAATGCGAAATTTCTTTCTCTACTGTTGTTTGGTTATTGTTATGACTGTTTGGGGGTGTCAGTCCCCACCCGACTCCAATAACTCTCAACCCACTACTGAATCACCCACAATAAGTCAAGAAACTATGAATGATAACACCGAAATCCCCCAAGCAGTGATTGATGCTGTTTTTAATGATATCACTAAAAATAATGCTATTAGTGCCGATAAGCTAGAGGTAAAAGAAACACAGCCTAACACTTGGCCTGATGGTTGTCTAGGGTTAGCTGGCCCCGATGAATTCTGTACCCAAGCTTTAGTGGAAGGATGGCGCGTTACTGCCACTGATGGCCAAACCACTTGGGCTTATCGTACTGATCAAACCGGTGCAAATCTGAGAATAGAATCTTAATTGAGCTAAAAAAAAAGGATAAATTATTAGGAATTTCTGAAATTATCCCAGAAAATAAAATGTAGCTGATATCTTTAGGGAGATAGCATGAAGGTTGATTAAGCTTAAGTTATCTGCGTAGATTTTGAAATTTTTACCTTTATCCTTAAGGAGTAAATATGGCAACATTATTAGAACAATTGAGAGAATTTACCGTTGTTGTTGCTGATACAGGGGATATTCAAGCCATTGAAACCTTTACCCCCCGTGATGCCACAACTAACCCTTCTTTAATTACCGCAGCAGCCCAAATGCCACAATATCAGTCCATTGTGGATGATACTTTAAAGACTGCTAGAAAAGAGTTAGGGAAAGATGCCGATGAGTCAGCAGTTGTTACCCTGGCTTTTGACCGTTTAGCGGTTGCTTTTGGGTTAAAAATTCTCGAAATTATCCCAGGCCGTGTTTCAACAGAAGTAGATGCCCGTTTATCTTATGATACTGAGGCAACTCTGGAAAAAGCTCGTTATCTAATTTCTGAATACGAAAAAGCAGGGGTTTCCCGCGATCGCATTTTAATTAAAATTGCCTCTACTTGGGAAGGTATTAAAGCAGCGGAAGTTTTAGAAAAGGAAGGGATTCACTGCAATCTAACTTTACTATTTGGAATGCACCAAGCCGTAGCTTGTGCAGAAGCTAATGTTACTCTAATTTCTCCCTTTGTTGGTCGTATTTTAGACTGGTACAAAAAAGAAACAGGAAAAGAGTACGCTCCGACGGAAGATCCTGGAGTAATGTCTGTTACCACCATCTACAATTATTACAAAAAATTTGGCCACAAAACCGAAGTTATGGGGGCAAGTTTCCGTAATATAGGCGAAATTTGTGAGTTGGCTGGTTGCGATTTATTAACTATTTCTCCTAAGTTATTAGATCAGTTAAATTCCACCGAAGAAACTTTACCTCGTAAGTTAGATCCTGAAGCGGCTGCTAAGATGGATATCGCAAAAATTGCTATGGATAAAGCAATTTTTGATAAGATGCACCAAGAAGATAAAATGGCTTATGAAAAGCTAGATGAAGGCATCAAAGGGTTTACTAAAGCCTTAGAAACTTTAGAAGAAATGCTCAAAGAGCGACTAACTCGCATCGAAGGAGAAACACGGGTTAATAACGCTGCTGCTGATATTTTCCGAGTTTATGATTTAGATGGCGATGGTTTCATTACTCGTGAAGAATGGGCAGGAACCGATGTCGTTTTTGATGCTATTGATATTAACCACGATGGTAAAATTACCCCCGAAGAAATGGCCGCAGGTTTAGGGGCTGCTATTTGTTTAGTTGAAGCTTAATTGCTGGTTTTAACTGGTAATTAGTAATAGGAGAAGGTGCGCTATTTTAATAAATTCGCACCTTTTTCTAAGCATTTTTACAAGCAAGATGCTTGTGCTACTTTTCTGGCTAAAAAAGCTCAAAAAAATATGGATAAAAATTTAGCAATTGCTCGCATTTTAGATGCTAATTTAGATCGGGCTAGGGAAGGTTTAAGAGTTGTTGAAGAATGGTGCCGCTTAGGCTTAGAAAATAGCGATTGTACAGATAAATGTAAGCAAATGCGCCAAGAAATTGCCCATTGGCATACATCAGACTTACGTAAGGCTAGAGATACTATTAATGATCCAGGAACGGATTTATCCCATCCTCAAGAAGCAATAAGAGAGAATATAGAACAACTTCTGCAAGCAAATTTATGTCGGGTTCAAGAAGCATTACGAGTCTTAGAAGAATACGGCAAACTCTATGATCCTAATATGGGCAATGCTTTTAAGAAAATTCGTTATCAAGTTTATATCTTAGAAAGTGAATTATTACAATCTTATCGTTACAAAAAGTTAATAAATGCCTCTTTATATCTAGTAACTTCCTCCACAAAAAATCTGTTGAAAACTGTTGAATCTGCTTTACAAGGCGGTTTAACTTTGGTTCAATATAGAAAGAAAGATGTAGATGATATCATTCGCTTAGAAATGGCGCAAAAATTGTCCGAATTATGCCACAAATATGATGCTTTGTTTATTGTTAATGATCGGGCAGATATTGCTTTAGAAGTTAATGCAGATGGGGTTCATTTAGGACAACAAGATATCCCCATATCCCTAGCAAGAAGAATCTTAGGCCCGAATAAAATCATCGGACGTTCCACCACAAACCCCCAGGAAATGGCCAAGGCGATCGCAGAAAAAGCCGACTATATTGGCGTTGGCCCCGTCTATGCAACTCCCACTAAACCCGATAAACAAGCAGCAGGTTTGGACTATGTTAAATACGCGGCACAACATTCTCCTATTCCTTGGTTTGCTATTGGTGGAATTGATGAGCATAATGTTACTGAATTAATAGCATCTGGGGCAACTCAAGTGGCTTTGGTTCGTGCTATTATGGAAGCAGATAATCCTCAAAAAACAACAGCAAAATTGTTGAAAAAATTAAAGGGATAATGAGCAATGAATACTAGCGAGATAGTTAAATTACAAGTGAATGGCGAGGAAAAAACTTGTTCATCTGGAAACAATTTACCTCAATTTTTAGTAGCAATGGGACTTAATCCTCGTTTAATTGCCGTTGAATACAATGGAGAGATTTTACATAGGCAATACTGGGAAAATACTATCTTAAAAACAGGCGATCGCTTAGAAATTGTTACTATTGTTGGAGGCGGTTAAATAATTAACAATTAACAATTAACAATTAACAATTAATAATTAATAATTAATAATTAATAATTAATGAGGTTTCAAATGGCTAATAAAACATTGGGATTAGATATAAACTTATCCGAGTATTTACAACAGGTTTCTGTTAGAGAAACTGCGGTCTTAAAGCAGCTACGGGAGGAAACAGAAAAGCAGCCGATGGCTATAATGCAAATTGCACCGGAACAGGGTCAATTTATGGCTTTATTAGTGCAGTTAATGGGGGCAAAAAAAACCCTAGATATTGGTGTTTTTACAGGATATAGTGCCTTAGTAGTTGCCTTAGCTTTGCCATCAGATGGTCAAGTTATTGCCTGTGACGTTAACGAAGAAACAACACAAATAGCCCAACAATTTTGGGAAAAAGCAGGGGTTGCTCATAAAATTGATTTACGTCTTGCCCCTACCTTAGAAACCTTAGAGCAACTAATTGCAGAAGGACAAAATAACACCTTCGATTTTGCCTTTATTGATGCCGATAAAAGTAATTATGATAACTATTATGAAAAAGCACTATGGTTAGTTAAACCTGGGGGATTAATCGCCATTGATAATGTTTTATGGGGTGGAAAAGTTGCTGATTCTGATGTCAAAGATAATCGCACCCAAAAAATTAGAAACTTTAATCAAAAATTGCATGAAGATCCCAGAATTGTGTTAAGTATGCTTCCCATTGCCGACGGTTTAACCTTAGCTTTAAAGAAATAAAGATAGTCTATAATTAAACAGTTGAAATAAGAGAAAATTTAATCTGGGTTAAGACCATGAAGTTCTTGATATATATTAATATGATCGTGATTTCTTGTTTGGCGATGTTCCCCAATGTTGTCAAGGCCGAGGAAATATTATTGTTGAATCTTCAATACAAATCTGATAAAACCACAACTAGAGAAATTCAGTTTTATGGCAATGATATTGATCCTAATTCCACATCTATTGACGATAGCTTTTCACTAAAAATAGATGGAAAATCCATTGAAGTACCTGAGCCATTATATAGAAGATTGGAGACATTACGGCGTACTTTTAGCTATGACAGTCTTTCAGGAGGTATTCAAGAACCTTCAGAGAGCATAGCTCGTTGTAATTTGGGAGGACCGGCTGAAGGAATGATTCTTAAAGCTCGCTATCTTACTTATAATTCTGAATGGAAGATTGTTGATCATGAAATGCGATCGGTATTTGGTATGGCTGAAAACTGTTTATTTAAAGAGCTTTACACACCAGTTAATTCAAATGCGAGGGAAGATGCGCGAGGGGTGATCGAAATTTTGAATACCTTAACTTTGCTAGGTTACTCAGATTCAAAGTAAAGAGGTAATCGGCTAAAATTAGTTTCCCCAAAACCTAGATGCAAAAGTAGTTTTGATTGCTATACTATCTAGATAGTGGTTAATAAAACCCTAAATATTGCCCACATTAGTAAAAGAAAGGGGGCGAACATGGCTAATAGTCGTCGGGTTTCTCGCGTTTCCTCGTTAATAAAACGTGAAATCTCTCAAATGCTTCTGTTTGATATCAAAGATGACCGTGTTGGTTCTGGTATGGTTAGTGTAACCAATGTATATGTCTCCGGGGATCTACAACACGCCAAAATTTTTGTCAGCATCTACGGCACAGAAGAAGCGAAAATTGAAACTATGGAGGGTTTAAAATCTTCAGAAGGATATGTGAGAAAAGAATTAGCACATCGTATCCGTTTAAGACGCGCCCCAGAAGTGACATTTTTTGAGGATCATGGTATCGAAAGAGGTGATAAAATGCTCCATCTTCTTGACGAAATTCGAGAAACGATCCCTCCGGAAGATGAGTCTTATAATGCAGAAGATTAACAAAATAATGAATCTCTGTGACTAATTTATTACCTGATTGGACTCAATTTACCTTAAAAGAAAAGATTGGACAAATGATCGTGGTTCGTGCTTCTGGTTATTTGTTTGATCATCAAATTCGTTACCCCATTTGGGAAGCTTCTAACTCTCAATTATCTCATTGGTTAGAAACTTTAAATCTAGGTGGGGTTATTTTATTAGGGGGAAGTGCAGCAGAATTATTATTACGAACCCAACAGCTACAACAATTATCAAAAATCCCTCTTTTTATAGCAGCCGATATAGAAGAAGGTGTAGGACAAAGGTTTAGTGGTGCAACTTATTTTCCTCCACCTATGGCGTTAGGAGAAATTGCTAAATCAGATTTACCATTAGCAGTAAACTATGCTTATCAAATGGGAAAAGTCACGGCACAAGAAGCATTAGCAATGGGTATTAATTGGATATTAAGTCCTATTGTTGATGTTAACAATAATCCTGATAATCCTGTCATTAATATTCGCTCCTTTGCTGATAGTCCTAAAGTGGTTAGTGAGTTAGCAAAAGCCTTTATTGCCGGGTCAAAAAATTATCCGGCCTTAACTACAGCAAAACATTTTCCTGGCCATGGTGATACTAGCAGTGATTCTCATTTAGATTTACCTATAATTAGTCATGATAATGAACGATTAGAAAGCTTAGAATTAGTTCCGTTTCAGGCAGCAATTAACGCAAATGTTGACAGTGTGATGACGGCACATTTATTAATCGATGCCTGGGATAAAGAGAATCCTGCTACTTTATCTAGGGCTATTTTAACAGATAAATTACGAGAAAAATTAGGCTTTAACGGCTTAATTGTTACCGATGCTTTGATTATGGGAGGGGTGGCAAAATTTGCTGATGCTGAAGAGATTGCAATGAAAGCAGTGGAAGCAGGTGCAGATATTTTATTAATGCCAGATAACCCAGAAATAGCTATTAACTCTGTTTATAATGCTGTTAAATCAGGTAGATTAACTGTGGCAAGAATAGATGAATCTCTGAAGAGAATTTGGCGAGCAAAACAAAAAATATTTAATTCTCAACACCAGAATATATCAATTTATCAATTGTCTCAAAAAGAAGATAGAGAAACAGTAAGAAATATTCTTAGAGATTCCCTAAAAACTAGTAAATATTTACCTTTAGAAGTAACATATAATACAGGGAAACGAAATTTAATTGTTGTTGATGACATTTTAAATTCAGACTTTTTAGATAGACAAATGCCAACGGTTACAATTCCTAATTTATTGGGCTATGACTTACAGTTAGTGGATCAGAATACCTTTAATAATGTATTAGAAGATAATAGAGAAACCTTATTACAAATTTTCATTAGAGGTAATCCTTTTCGGGGTAATGCAGGATTTAATGAAACTACAAAAAACTCTTATCATGAATTGCTTAAAAAATCAATAGTTAAAGGTTTAATTATTTATGGAAGTCCTTATATTTTGGATTGGTTTACAACAGAAATAAGTTTAGACTTACCCTGGGTGTTTTCCTACGGACAAATGGCAGAAAGTCAGGGGATGGCTTGTCAAAAATTGTTTAATTTATCAACAGCAGAATTAAGAGAAATATCTCAAAACTTAGGAGATGTTTTTATTTAAAACAATTAATCATTATCATTACTAGGGTGGGTTAGACGGCTATAATTAAGGTGATAGAAAGAAAAGTAAACATTCGTCGTAACCCACCATCTACTTTTTTAAAACGCATTGAACAGGAGGGGGGTGTTCCCCGTGAAACCGATGGTGTTAAGGTTATTAAAGCAGTTTTCTCTGCCACAAAAGAGAAATTATCTGATGCAATGAGAAAAGAAATAGAAGCAGTATTACCCGATGATATCAAAGAAATTTGGAAAACTGCTTAATTCTAACAGGAATTATCCTTAATTAGCCATATTTTTGTAGGGGTCAACGGCCGTTGACCCCTACATTATTGATATTCGTTCTTTAACTTCTCAAAGACAAACAAATATGGGATGGGTAATACTATTTTTAACCTTACCCATCCTATCAAACTAACCTAAAGTGATTTTAACCACTTTGTGCTTTTCTTCTTCAGCTTTGGGTAAAGTTAAGTTAAGAATTCCGTCTTTGTATTCTGCGCTAATTTTAGTATTATCAATCAGAGCAGGTAATCCAATAAAACGAGAAAACTTCCCATAACGAAATTCGCTGCGAGTAACACCGTTTTCCTCCGATTTCGTTTCTTTTTTCCGTTCCCCAGTGATATAGATAGCTTCTTTTGTAGCTTGAATATCTACATCTTCTGCTTTAACTCCAGGAAGTTCTAACTTCAGCATTACTGCCTCATCTGTCTCGGAAAGTTCGGCAGAAGGAGCAAAAATTGCTTCTTTTAAACCCCGTTCTGAAGTAGTTAATACACCGTCGTCAAACAGTTGATTTATTTGACGTTGTAAAGCATTCATTTCTGTCCAAGGGTTATAACGTAAAAGTGCCATGATTGTTATCTCCTAATGGTTCTTATCGCTTGTTTTTTTCTTTCTTGTCTTTATCTTAACCCAAAAAAATTCTTAGACAATACGGTTTATTCGACCCAGAAGGGTGTAGTTTACCCTATGACAATTAAACCAATGGGTCAGTTCTCCAAAGTAATAATTAGTTAACCTCCCCACTATTGAGGGTAGGGTGGGTTTAGAGAATCATAAAAAAAAAGAAAGAATCCTAGCTAATTCATAAATTAAATATACATTGATAGTTAGCAATGGGTGTGAGAGTTATTTAACAAGCGCATTTGTTCATTAAATGTGTGGGTTCCAGACTAACAAGATTTAGCGGTTAATTTGAGGTAGTTCCTAACAAGCTAGTTCTTTGATTTTGTTTGGAATATGAAGTTTTGCTAATAAAAATTTAAGGAATTGAACATGATGACTCGTTGGTTATTTTCTTCCCTTGTGTTAGGTTTGTTGTCCCCTTTAATAACGACTAATAGTTTAACTGTCAGTGCCGAAACCCAACCTATAGCTTATAAGATGGCACAACCTTGTAATAACTGTTTACATTTGGTGCCATCGGGGATAAGCAATCAACAAAAAAACCCCATTTATTTTCTCAGAGTGTATCATCAAGGCCAACTATTATATACCTTTGAAACCGTTGCTGGTCGTCATTTCACCCAAAACAGAAACCGACATCAAGCAGGGACAGAAGCACCATTACCCGATGGAAATTATGGTATTAGTTCCCACAGTGTCCCCGGAACCTTGGTAGAAGTGGGGGGACGTTTTTTACCAGTTTATCCTCGATTTTCTACCGGTAGAACTGCTTTGGGCATTCATTATGATCCAAGCTATAATAAGGGTAATGGAGAGGATGGAACCGCCGGTTGTATTGGCTTGAGTTCTCGCCAAAATTTTGCTACGTTATTAAGTTTTGTTGAGACTCATAAACCTCAATTATTGATTGTTGACATTCAATAGATATAGTCTTTTCGCCTTGATAAAAACGGGGATTTAATTATGAGATTTAAACTGACATTAGCCTTATTAAGTTGTGTTGTGATGTTTGCCTATGTTTCTCATGGTCAACAACAACAAGAACAACCTTTGGACAATAGAGAAGATCAGAATACCGTTAAGTTAAATAACCAAGAAATTAACGAGGAATGGTCAGGGAGGATTAACCCGGAAAAATCCCTAAAAACCCCAATTCCTGTGAACCCTTCCGGTTACGAGAAAAACCAACCTAGCTATGAAGAAAACTTTGAATTTGGCCAAAGAGAACCGAATATTCCCCAACCGCCAGACAACTATCATTCACAAACTCCTGTGGAACTCTACGAAAATGCACAGGTTGCTCAAGGTAGCTACATGACCTTGACCCCCACTAATACCCGTAAGGTGATTTCCACACTTGAATATACCTGCTTTTCCAATTATTCCCCCCTTTTTAAGGGGGGTTAGGGGGGATCGTAAGGGATCTCCTTTATCAGAAATCACCTAACACCATGGGAAACCCTCTTTATGAATTACGACTGTATGCCAATGGTCGCCTAATGGCAACCTATGAAACCGTTACAGGGCGTGCTGAAAGTCAAAACAGAAATCGCCACAAATCAGGTACAGAAGCACCACTACCAGACGGTCAATATCAGGTAGGGAGTGGAGTGGTGGCCGGAACTCATCCCGAAGTTGGGGGGAGGTTTCTCCCCATTGAACCCCTATTTCCTACGGGAAGATACGCTTTAGGGATTCATTATGACCCATCTTTCCAAAAAACTAACGGGGAAGATGGCACTGAAGGATGTATTGCCCTAACCCCGGATTTCTCACAAATTAATTTGAAAGCCCAATCCAGAGATGAAAAATGATAATTTTTAGGACTAATAGAAATTTTGAATATAGATGAATAAAAAAATTGACTTTGATTATCCAAAAATTGAGTTTAAGAGGGAATAATTATATTAACTTTTGATTTTCTCCACTATAAATAAGACTAAATGAAAGTATCAGTCAGTCAACAACTTATGATAGATATCTTTTTTAGAAAACAACTTATTCTACTTATCCAGTATTAGGAATAGTTTTAATTCTTTTGTTAGCAATAGACAAAATATCTTGATAAGGACAAGCACTAGCTATAGCGATAATAATTCTTCTACAACTAATCTTTATTCTGGCTCCCAACTTAAGAAGATTTAGACGTATTCTTCCCACAGTTGCTTTAGCCAATGAAGTTTTTTTTAAACAGTGTTGACGAAAAGCATTTATGAGAACATAAGCCCAGGAATGTATCCATAATCTTAGTTGATTACTTTGAAATGTTTGAGTTGAAGTTCTATCAGCTAACAAGTCTAATTGTTGTTCTTTAATCCGATTTTCCATCTCGCCTCTCGGACAGTATTTTTTTGTATAAAGTTTTGAGGGTGGAATTTTTGAAGCGGGCAAGGATGTCACCACATGGCGCATTTTTAAGCCATCACTTCCATAACAAACTTTTGTCACTACTCTTCTTTGACAACTCCATGACTTTTCTGTTTTATAACGAATAGAGCGATACCAAGTAGAAATTGGTACTAATTTTTTAACTTCTTCTAAATCTTCTTTTTTCTGAAATAAACTATCCATTAATTCAGTTATTGGAGCTAGTTTTTTTTCATATTCATGTTTGGCTTTTTCAATTACATCATCCGCTCGTAACTTAAGAACGCCATTTATTCCCATAGCTATAACATAATCAACTAAAGGCTGATTTTCACAAAAATAGAAGATTTCTTCACGGGCATAGGCACTATCACCCCTAACTAGGATATGAGTCTCTGACCATTTTTCTCTAATTAGTCCGATAATTCTTTGTAATTCGTCTAAGGCTCCATCGGCTGGATCTACATTAGATGAACGAAGTTTAGCAACTAATAAATGATGCCCACAGAAAATATATAAAGGAGCATAACATACTCCGTGATAATAACTATTAAAAAATGCCCCTTCTTGATTACCATGTACTTGGTCATCCGTGACATCCATATCTAATATAATACTTAAGGGAGGTTTTTTATAAGACTCTAAAAAAAAATCGACAAAAGATTTTTCAATGGCTTCAAAGTTGGGTTCTATTTTATGATAACGACTCGTTTTTTGGTCGAGAATAGTCTCAGGACAATATTCCAATCTATTAATTGTACTTTTTCCAGCTAACCATCCCTTTTTATCTTCAAGTTCATTAAGCTTTTCTAAAGCGATCTTAAGGGCAGGATCGTGACGTAATTTATCATGGTCATTGACATCTTCATGGCCTAAAATAATTCCATAAAGCCTTTGTGCTAATAACTCATGAACGGAATGATCTACATAAGATTGATGACGATGATCTTGAAAACAGTTACCAAACTTCTCGGTAATTCCCAGTTTTTTATCCAACTCAGCTATCCAGACAATCCCCGCATCTGAAGTGATTAGTCCCCCATCAAAATTAGCGATTATTTCTTTTCCTTTCTGTTTACTAAAGTTGATTACTTGACGAGGGGTTCGGGGATGACTGGGACTCATTAAATCAGTTTAAGGTAAATTGCTTTAATAATTAAATTATAGCATATTTTATTCTAACAATCTAGTACTATTAGAGATTTTATTAATAATTTTTTTGGAAAAATGAGTGATTGATTTATCTTTTCATCTTTGTCTAATTCGGGTTGATTTTAACTTAAAATCTGACAACAGACTGTTGGTTGGGGAAATCTGCGATCGCTCTGTTCAAACCCACTTCCTGTAAGGCTTCTGTGTTTGGCGATCGCAGATTTTGTGAGAAATTCGGGTAACCAATAAAGGTGATCTTGACCAAGTGTTGCAATATGTTCAGACGCATCAACCGCAATACTTAGAAGTCAGGTTACAGGTTTGATTTTTCCAAGAAAAAGCTCTTATTCACTCTGCTTCTCAGATACACGGAGGATTTGACTATGTTGAAAACGTTGATGGCGAGTATCATTCTTGTCGGCGCAACCGCTTTGCCCATGCAAGCACAACGGCAAGGGCCTGGATGCGGCCCTTACGATAACTGTCGAGGGGGACGAGGAGGACAAGGTTATTATGGACAAATTTGTACCAACGATCGCAATGGCCGCTTAAATGTCAGAAACGGCCCTGGAGTCAATTATCGCCGTTGGACACAAGTTCGCAATGGACAAACAGTAATGATTGTTAATAGTGCTATGGGTCACGATGGTGGTCGTTATAGATGGCAACAAGTTTACATCAATGGTCGAGAGGGATGGGTTCGTGCCGATTATGTTTGCGATTAGTTGAGTTTGGGAACAAAACCAATAACTACGGGTCACTTAGATTATGCTGAGCAGCGGACGAGATAAAATGCTAACTATTTAAGCTTTTCAAGTGTCTCCGTAAGAAGAGTTTGCCGTCTGCTTTTAGTCTTACGCTACATCGGCTACTCTTAACAACAGTCCAAGTATTTCTTGGGCTGTTTTTCCTAAAAATTTTGGTAGTTCAATTATCCATTGATAATTAGAGACGGGAGAAATTAGGAAGTAAGAAACTTTCTGATTTGATATTCTTCAGCTTCGATCATTGTATAAGGATGATCTTGCATTTCTTGGGCAAACTCTTCGTCTGTTGCTGCTAAAACAGATAGAGGGATAGCTTTCCATTTTTCACGGGTTTCCCAACGAATGATTAAAGTGATTTCGTCGGGAATATTAGGGGATATCCAGACTTCTTTCCCCATAAAACCAGGAAACTGCGCTAAAGTTTTTGTCCATATCTTATTGTCCAACTGAATGAAGATATCCCTAGATTGGGGAGAAACCCGAAATTTAAGCAACTCGATAACCATATTGTAAATTTTTACTGAATTAATACAACAAAATCTTATTTTTACGAGAGAATGAAGATAGGGAGTTAACGAAGTCAGAAGTCAGAAGTCAGAAGTTCCTCACTACGTTCCGGCACTATCGTACAGAAGTTGTTTTTGAAACAGAGATTTATGCTCCGCTTCAAAAACTATGCGCCTTAAAAGGCGGGGTTTTAGACCCAACTATTTTCGATAAATAAACTAAGATTATTTCCCCGGGAGTGAGATTATGATTAATACATTTTTATACCCTAATAGCATTACTTACTTGATTGTTAAACTCTGTGTTTTATTGGTAGCTGTTTTACTCTATTTTATGTTCACAGCTACCTCCGTCACGTGATCTAATCTGCTACATAAAACTGATACAATGCGACATAATATGACACATTGAGGTTTACTTCCTGCAACAACTGCGAACAGTCGGCGGCAACGGACTTCAATACGCGCCCACAGGTGGCGCGTCCAGTCCTCCTCTGTCCACAGGAGCTCCACGGTATAGCCTACCGCTTGAGCGCGCTAATACTTTAGCGGCATTTAAGTCTCTTCCCCTTCAACCAAAGCACGATAGTCTTGAGCAGACATGGTATCTTCTGATTCGTCATCGAGGTTTTCAATACGGACTTTTAATAACCATCCATCACCGTAGGGATCATCAGCGATCGCCTCGGGGCTTTCAATCATTTCTTCATTGCGATCAACCACGGTTCCTGAAACGGGGGGATAAAGGTCTTCTGCTGCCTTAACCGACTCAATAGAACCAAAGCTAGTTCCTAATTCTAAGGAGTCCCCTACTTCGGGTAACTCTAAAAAGACGAGATCCCCTAATTGCTCGATCGCATAAGAACTAATGCCAATAGTGGCAATTTCTCCATCTAAACGGATGTACTCGTGGGTATCCAAATATTTTAAATCTTCAGGAAATTCTAGATCCATGACCTATCCTCAAAGTTAGCATAAATTTTTTTTGCTTTGATGACCATCAAAATTAGGGGTCGAAAAGGAAGTCACCTTCCTCTCCTCCCATTCCGAACCGTGCGTGAGACTTTCACCTCACACGGCTCTCGGCAATTAGTCCCTTGTCATAGGTACTGTTAACATATCGTCTTTCCATTCATAGCCATTGTCTAGCCAATCATAGAGGTAGTCATTTTTGCTTTTGACATCATGACAGTGACGATGTAGAGCTTGTAGATTGTTGTACGTATCCTTTCCACCTTTCGATTTAGGGATAATGTGGTCAACTTCTATCAAGTCATCAGGTGTAAAGTGTTGCTTGCATTGGGGGCATCTACCTTTTTGTTTCTTTAAGAGTTTTGAAACGCTAGTTGGTGTTCCAGTGTAGTTACCCCGTCTTTTACTCCAATAAGACCAGTTTCCGTCGTAATACGATGCTTCGGGCTTGACCAATTGATGTCTCATAATTTTCGTTTCGGCATGGTAGTAGAGGCTGATTTCTTTTGTTTGAAATGTCCAGTGTCCATGCTTTCCGTATGTGAAATATTTACTGAGAGCATTAATCAATGGTGCATTTCCCTTTTTCCTGCTGGCTGTCCAAGCTCTGAGCATATTCCATAATATGTTATCTTCAGATGAAAACGTTTCCTTACTGCAAACAGTTCGGTAGTAGTTGCACCATCCTTTGATTATGGGGTTTAATCTTGCGATTAATGCTGTTTGCGAGGATTTCTTATTGGTTTTGATAACCTCTTTGATTTCCTCGTGATGAGCTAGTATTTTCTTCTTGCTGGGTTTGATTAGAGTTTTGAATCCAAGGTTTTTCTTCCATCCTGTTTTGGCAGAGTGGTGTTTCCCAGTAGGGTATGACCTGATGTTGAATCCAAGGAAGTCGAATCCTGCTTCTTCCATCTTTCCATTAACTTTTACATCCTTTAAGGTGTGGCAGATTCTGGTTTTAGATGGCTTGATTTCAAGTCCGACTTGTTCTAACCACTGTGCAATCAGTTCTTTACATTGTAGAATAACGTCGTAGTCCTCATGGAGAACTACGAAATAATCAGCGTATCGGATGATTCTGGGTTTATAATCCCAGTTTGTACTTCCATCTTTCCTACGTTTTGTACGGGGAAAGTGGTTTACTATATCATCTATCATACCGTGTAGTGCAATATTAGCCAATAACGGACTTATTACACCCCCTTGAGGTGTTCCTGATTCGGTTTCCTCAAATACGCCTTTGTCTAATACACCACATTTCAACCATTGTTTGATGATTCTTTTGATGTTGTATGAGCAATCTACTTTGGACAGTAGGTGGTCATGGTTAATCTTGTCGAAGCATTTTGCAATGTCGGCATCTAGGACATATTTTGCCTTAGAGTTTATGACTGTATATATTCTCTCTATTGCGTCATGTGCGCTTCTGCCTGGGCGAAAACCATAAGATGTTCCCTCGAATTGGGCTTCCCAGTATGGCTCTAGGGCTGATTTAACCAAGGCTTGCATTACTCTATCTTTCATGGTTGGTATTCCCAATCCACGTTTTTCCTCTCTTCCAGGTTTAGGAATCCAAACCCGTCTGAGTGCCTTGGCTTTGTAACCTTTTAACCTTAGTTCGTTAACTAGCTTTAGTCTTTGGTTAGGTCGTAATGACTTTTTCCCATCAACTCCAGCAGTTTTCTTACCTTGGTTGTCTTGGGTCACTTTGCGGATGGCTAAGAGCTTTGCGTAATGTGACTTTAACAGTAACTTCTGAAGCTGTTTAGCTTTGACTTTATTACCTGATTTAACAGCTTGAAATATTCTGGTTTGAAGCTTGAACACTTTTCTCTGAACTTTTGCCCAGTTGATTGTGTTCCATTCTGGCGTAGTCTTGGTTATACTCGCATTCGACATATTTACCTCTAGTAGAGACTATTTCTTCTAATTAACCAGCAATACGTCAGCTTATCCATACTCATTACAAGTAGGCATTTGCTTCTTATTGCTTCTCACATCCATGACCCTTGCGCTTAAGTTTGTCACTACTTACATCATCGACCTGATGGTAAGAGCAGTCATGGACTTAATTCGTTCCGTTGGTTTGGGTATATCGATTTTAGGTTTCATCTTTCCCCCAAGTTACTTTTAGGAATCTGTGTGGATAGCATAGGCAGACTTCCACTTTTCACTTTGTTCTTTCGAACGCAGCCTGTCAAACAGATTTGGCTACTTGCTTATTTTTTGAGGGTTCAAGTCGATGATTCAACGTAATGTTTAACCATAATCGATTGACTCGGGAAACGGCTTATCATGCTGTTTCATGACGGGCTTCCCTTTTAACCCTGCTTCCATCCTGAATTTACTAAGTCCAAAACGGAGGGTTATGTCGTTCCTCTCAGGATTGCTCCCTTGATTCCGAGTGTGGCTCCTTTAGCCAACAAACCAACAGTTATTCTGTTATACAGGTACAGAACGAGCTACACGCTTGTACTTAGTACAGGCTTTCTAGCTCAACGAATCACACGCCTATGTCTAGCATAAGCCCCAATTAGTTCCTTGAAAAGTAGCCTAACCAATTTATTTTTTCCATCTTTGGCGAGGTTCCCTGGAATATTTGCTTAAAATTTCCTAAAAAACATATCCCTCTGCCAAAAATACCGATTCAATAGAGGTGAATATAATCAACTAGCTTTATGCACGAACTGGGTATTACTCAAAATATTGTGGCTATCGTCTGCGAGCAAGCTAAAGGCGCATCAGTTACCCGTGTTACTTTAGAAATCGGTAAACTGTCAGCTATTATGCCCGATGCTATTCGCTTTTGTTTTGATATTTGTTGTCAAGATACAATTTTAGAAGGAGCAACCTTACAAATTATTGAAACAGAAGGCAGGGGCAAATGTCGTCGTTGTGGACATGAAATTAATTTATCTCAACCCTTTGGACAATGCGATCGCTGCCATAGTTTTGAACTAGATATTATTCAAGGACAAGAATTACAAATTAAAGAAATGGAGGTGGAAGAATTATGTGCGTAACCTGCGGTTGTTCTGAGGGTAATGATGTCACTATGACCAATATTGAAACAGGAAAAACCACCGAGATCAATGGTCATCATATCCATACCTTAGCCGATGGAACGGTTATTACTCATTCCCACGATGATCATCATAACCATAATGAGTCGTCAGAAATTCATGCTAAAATGCACGGCACTACAGTAACTTTAGAAGAAAAGATCCTGCAAAAAAATGACTTAATCGCTGCTGAAAATAGAGGTTATTTTAAAGGTCGGAATATTTTAGCCTTAAACTTAGTGAGTTCACCTGGTTCCGGCAAAACCACCCTATTAACACGGACTATTAATGATCTCAAAGGGAAACTAAAAATTAATGTTATTGAAGGGGATCAAGAAACAGCTAACGATGCACAAAGGATTAAAGAGACAGGGTGTAAAGTCGTCCAAATTAACACGGGAACCGGTTGCCATTTAGAAGCAGAAATGGTGAAAAAAGGCTATACAGAATTAACCCCCGAATCAGACTCAATTTTGATGATTGAAAATGTGGGTAATTTGGTTTGTCCTGCGTTATTTGATCTGGGAGAAGCAGGGAAAGTAGCTATTCTTTCTGTGACAGAAGGAGAAGATAAACCCATCAAATATCCCCATATGTTTCGGGAAAGCAAGGTAATGATTTTAAATAAAATTGATCTCTTACCCTATGTTTCTTTTAATGTAGAGAAATCCCTCGAATACGCCCGAAAAGTTAACCCATACTTAGAAATATTCCAAGTCTCTTCTGTGACGGGAGAAGGGTTATCCTCCTGGTATCATTGGCTAGAAAATCAGTTGATTTATTAGTTTTCATTCATCCCCACCGAACATATCAGTGTTTTTTTGGGAATTTATTAGGTGGGGACTTCTGCAAATAATTTTCTTCAATTGACTGATAAAACGAAAATTTTCGGGTAGAATTAAACTGTGGATTGCTAGTGGTGGGAGCGTTAGGATTATCTAAAAAATCTATGAATAAATCCAATGGTAAATATTGAAGTCATCACCGTTGCAAAAATAACTGTTTTATGCTAAAGAAGTTGTCTTTAAACTCAATCAAGATTAGTTTAGGACTGTTAGTCTGTCTTAATGCTCTTGATTGTCTAACCCCACCAAGCCAAGGGGCTACCCTGCGCTTACTTCTGGGAACAACACAGAGCCTCAACATAAGAGAAATAACAACCCTAGACTTTCTAGACCCCGATATTCTCGCTCTATTGATCCCTCCCCAAGAAGGAGTAGCAAGCCTTGACGATCCCTTTGCCCCAGAGGCAACTGTTCTACAAGCTTTGTCAGATCCAAAAAGCATATCTATAGATTCTATAGTTGCTTCCCTTAGTCAGATCAACCTATACCTAAATAGAGACGATATAATCGTAGAAGAAGTTCCTATCTTGCCACAAGTGGCTGCGTCCGATATTTATAAGGACATCTATGATTTTGGCACTACTACAGCATCGGAACTGAGTAATCCTCTAAGTGTTGGGGTATTACCGTCCCCAGAAGCCCCTCCTACCCCAAGAGGTGGAGCAACAACCACAAGAACCGGAGCCTTAGGAGTTCCCGGCCTCAACACAAATCAGCCCCGCTTACCCCGTTTTGGGGGACCGGTAGCTATTATCGGGGGTCCGTCTGAGGATTTTGTCGTTCCCTTGCGTCAAGTGACCTTACCTTCAGCTAATCCCGTGCAAGCTGGTAGTTGGGGAGATGCTGAACTAGATGTGTTTTTTGCCTCTCTACCCGAAAAAGAAGTGGTGGATATTGATATCTTCATGAGAACAGTGTATCGAACCAGTGTCTCTGATATGGTCAAACAAATTGATGCTAGTTTGGATTTAACCATTGATACTGATTTCAACTCCATGCCAGCGGAGGTTTTCCCCAGGAATGCTATGCCCTCTGGAGAATTTAATCGAACTCCTTAATTGCTCAAAAACGAATGTTCTGGACTAACGCCCTCTCAACTCAACCTTCTTTAGAAACTGCTGTGACAGAAGTGAGTCAAACGATTCTTAGTCGTTTGTCGAGTCCTGCTGATGTGGGCATTTTCTGGATTTCATCGGCTTATGCCAGTGATTATTCACGATTAATTCCCTTAATCTTGGAAAAATTTCCCCTACCCATATTGATCGGTTGTGGTGGTGCCGGAATTATTGGGCAAAATGAGAACAAAGAAAGCTCTGAGATAGAAAACAATCCGGCTTTGAGTTTAACAGTTGGTTGTTTACCCAATGTCAAGATCAACCCTTTTTTTCTCAACCCTGAGAGTTTACCAGATTTAGACAGTTCCCCCGAAATTTGGCAAGAATTAATGGGAGTTTCTCCCCAAGAACAACCCAATTTTATTTTATTGTCCGACCCCTTCTCCACTCCCATTAACGACTTACTGGCAGGTTTAGATTTTGCCTATCCTCAATCGGTTAAAGTCGGAGGATTAAGTAGTAGCAATTTGATGGGGGTTCCAGGAACCGTATTTTATCATCAAGCAGATGATCCCCAAAGTGGGTTTTATCATCAGGGAACCGTAGGGCTGGCCTTGAGTGGTAATATTGCCATCGATACCATTGTCGCCCAAGGATGTCGTCCTATCGGTGAACCCTATCAAGTGGTTAAAGGACAACGAAATATTATTTTAGAATTGTCCCAAGACGGGGAAACGAAATCTCCCCTGGAATGGTTGCGACAGTTGATGGAAGGTTTAAACGACTCGGATCGTAGTCTGGCTCAACATTCCCTATTTGTAGGAGTGGTTAGAGATGAATTTAAACAAGAATTACAACCAGGAGATTTTTTAATCCGCAATTTCTTGGGGGTCGATCCACAGTTGGGCGCTATCTCTATCGGCGATCGCGTTCGACCCGGCCAAAGATTACAATTTCATCTACGGGATGCTCAAACCTCTGCCGATGACTTAGATACCCTACTCAAACAGTCTAACCCACCAACTCCCATTCAAGGTGCGTTGATGTTTTCTTGTCTGGGAAGGGGACAAACCTTATACCAAATACCAAATTTTGACTCTCAGTTATTAGCTAATTATTTTCCTGGGGTTCCCATAGGAGGATTTTTCTGCAATGGTGAAATTGGCCCCGTAGGAAAGGAAACTTTTCTACACGGTTATACTTCTGTAATCGCCCTACTACGACAATTAAGGATTTAATGGAACCTCTTGATTCTACTTCTTTAGAAGTAGGTTTACGGACAATTATTAATCAATTGGGACATCTTTTAGACGTTGATTACTGCGTTTTTAGTCCATTTAATTCTCATTATTCAATCAATAAAAGTATTTTTTATAATAAAAAAAAGAGAAAAATGATAATCAATTAGCTTTGTTAGAACAGACAATTGTTCCTATTCAGAAGATAGAAATAATTAACTGTATAAAAAAATATAGTTTTGCAGAAAAGCCCAGAGAAAAAGCATATCAACTGACGAAAATTGGAGCCTCTTTATTAATTCCTCTCACCTTAGAAAATAATTTTATTGCTGTGGTTGGATTACACCGTAATTGTGATTTTTACCATTGGCAAAAACAAGAAATTGCTATTACCAAAATGGTAGTAGAACAAATAAAATTAGCTATTTCCCAAGCCCAAGCCTACCAACAAGTAAGAGCATTAGCCCAGAGAGAAGCCTTAATTAGGGTTTGCTGAATAAAAGCAAAACCCTATTCTTTAAAAGGTTACACCCATATTCGCGATCGCAAAAAAGATCAGCTTTGTCGGCTACAAACCGCTATAATTGGTAGAAACACCTCCCAGTTGTTGGTCAAGAACAAATGTATCGAAAAGAGGAGCAACCTTTACCGCCCCCAGAAAAATTTGAATTACCTTTCGAGGGCAAATTGTCCCCCAATAATCGTTGGGTAATCATGGCAGAGTTGATACCTTGGGATGATTTTGAGGAAGAATATGCTAAACTTTTTTCAGCAGAAAAAGGTGCGCCAGCCAAACTATTTAGAATGGCATTAGGGACATTAATTATTAAGGAAAAATTAGGAACAAGTGATAGAGAAACTATAGAACAGATTAGAGAAAATCCTTATCTACAATACTTTATAGGTTTAAATTGTTATCAACAAGAGCCACCACTGGAATCTTCAATGCTAGTTCATTTTAGGAAAAGAATTGATGGAGAATTGATAAACAAAATCAATAAAAAAATAGTAAAAAGAGAAATAGACAAGAGTGATAAAGAAGTAAAAAAAAAGGATTGTCTCCAAGAAAAAGGAGAAAAAATAAAAAATAAAGGTAAACTAATTTTAGATGCGACTTGTGCGCCAGCAGACATCAAATACCCAACGGATTTAGGCATATTAAATCAAGCCAGAATTGAGACAGAAAGAATAATAGATAATCTTTATAAACCATTAAGAGTAAAATTGAGAAAAAAGCCGAGAACTTCTAGAAAAATTGCTAGAAAGGAATACTTAAAAGTAGCTAAAAAACGAAAAGTATCTTATCAAGAAAGAAGAAAAGCTATCGGGAAACAGTTAAAATACCTTAAGAAAAATTTAGGAAATATAGAAGACTTAATTCAAGCTGGGGCTTCCCTGGAAAATCTGAGTAAAAGACAGAAAAATTGTCTAGAGACTATCAAAAAAGTTTATGAACAACAACAGTCAATGTGGGAGAATAAGACCCAGAGTGTTCCTCAAAGAATTGTAAGTTTAACTCAACCGCATATTCGTCCAATAGTGAGAGGAAAAGCAGGAAAACCAATAGAGTTTGGAGCTAAACTCTCAGTAAGCTGTGTAGATAACTATGTGTTTCTATACAAAATAAGTTGGGAAAACTTCAATGAATCTTGTCATTTAAAAGAACAAGTAGAAAAGTATAAAGAAACGTTTGGCTATTATCCCGAATCCGTCCATGTAGATAAAATTTATCGAACTAGGGAAAACAGAAATTGGTGTAAGGAAAGAGGGATAAGAATCAGTGGTCCGAAGTTAGGAAGACCTCCGAAAAATGTCAGTGAAGAAGAAAAGAAACAAGCCCACTCCGATGAATGCTTCCGTAATGCTATTGAGGGAAAGTTTGGACAAGCTAAACGAAGATTTAGCCTAAATCTCGTGATGACAAAACTCCCTGAAACCTCCATTACATCTATTGCTATTACATTTTTAGTTGTCAATCTTTGTAAACTTCTGAGGCAGTTTTTGTCGCTTTTTTTGTCCTTATTTACTAATAACAGAACAGAGGAACTCATCAAACCGCCTTTCATTAATTTTGATTATACTTTAAACAATTTTTATGTACTAAAACTTATTGATTTGTCAGAAAATTCTTGGTCAAAAGTGGCATAAATTTTGGAGAAACTTTTTCAGCAAACCCTAATTAATCGTATTACTAACGCTATTCGTTGTAGTCTCGATCCCCAACTAATTTTTATAGCAATTACCCAAGAATTAGGCAAGGGCTTAAAAGTGGACGGTTGCGCCCTATCTTTATGGAGAAAAGAGGATAAATTTGTGCAATGTGTTGGGCTTTATAACCAGGTCCAAGGGCACATTAATCCCCTTCCTCAATCAGTGGTTCCCATCGCTTTAAATCCAGTTTTAAAACAATAGGAGTTTCGCATTGACAAAAGAGCGTAAATATGCAGATGATGTTTTCAGGTGATCGCTAATGAAGGAGAAAAATCATAAGACTTCGGAGTAAACCATCAACAGCCCAATGTAATCTAGATCAATATACATACTTCTTGCTCTCAGAGCCAAAATACACAGGTTGCTGCCGTTTAGCTGAGATTTTAGAAATTTCTCGTCATAGCACCAATAGATTCTTACTAAGAGAGCAATATGAACCAATAGATTTATTTAGAGAAGTTCAAGGAAACCTTAATTTGATTGGAGGAGTGTTAAGTGGGGATGATACCGTTATTGAAAAACACTACTCTCAAGTAGGAAAAGCTCATTTAATCAACTATTATTGGTCAGGAAAACATCAAAAAGCCATCAAAGGAATTAACTTAATTACTTTGTATTATACTGACTATGATGGAAAATCAATGCCTATTAATTATCGCCTTTATGATCCTCTAGATAATAAAACAAAAAATGATTACTTAAGAGAGATGATCGTAGAAGTAATCAAGTGGGGGGTAAAACCTTCTACTATAACGACAGACTGTTGGTATTCTTCTAAAGAGAATTTAAGATTTTTTAGAGACAAAGAACTGAATTTTTAAGTAGGAATAGCCAAAAATAGACAAGTAAAAGTAGAAGGAGGTAAATATCAAAGAGTAGAGGAGTTGGAAATTCCTAATAATGGATTGATAGTAATTATCAAAGAATTCGGAAAAGTAAAAATATTTAAGAGGACTTTTAAACACGGAAGTTGTCGTTATTATGCTACTTTTCTATATGATGAATCTAAACTTATGGATTGGAAGCGCGATGATTTTAGAGAGTTACAAACTATTCATTGGGGAATAGAATGCTATCATAGAGCTTTAAAACAATTGTGTGGATTATCTAAGTTTCAAGTAAGAACGACAAAAGCTATTGTTACTCATATTTTCTGTTCTTTAAGAGCATTTTGTCAATTGGAACTGATGAGAATTAAAGCAACTATAGAGTCTTGGTATTCTCTCCAAAGAGAGCTTTCTTTAAAAGTGGCACGGGAGTTTATTTTAGAACAATTATCTCCCACTAATTCTTTGACAGCATAATTTTTATTTTCTGTCAATGCGAAACTTCTAAACAACTGATTAAGACTCAAAAACCGGTGGTTTTAGAGGATATGAATAATTATCCTGAAATGACTCAATTTGATTTACCCCTACAAAAGTCTAGCCAAGCTCTCTTAATTGTTCCCTTAATCGTGGATGGAGCAATTATTGGCAGCATTTCTCTACGGCAAACCACCCACCCTCGTCCCTGGTTATCCACAGAAATTGAATTAGCTCAAACCCTTGCTTCTCAAGCGGCTATTGCGGTACAACAGTCCCGACTTTATCAGAAAACTAGACAACAGGCTCAACAATTAGAAAAAAGTGAACAGGAGGTGAAACAACTTAACCGATATTTAACAGAATCGGTGTTAAAACGGTTTTTGCCAGCCTCTATGGTCAATAAAATCGCCACAGGGAAATTAAGCCTCGATTTGACCCCAGAACCCCGTTTAGTCACCATCTTGTTTACTGACTTGGTGGGATACACCCCCTTAGCCAGTTATTTAGGAACCCAAGGGGTGGCTACCCTTCTCAATCAATATCTAGAAGAAATGACTGCCGTTATCTTCCATTATGGGGGAACCGTGGATAAGTTTATTGGGGATGCTGTGGTGGCTTTATTTGGTGCGCCAGAAGAATTAAATCCTCAAGAGCAAGTTTATCGGGCGATCGCTGTGGCCAGAGAAATGCACAAGCAACTCAATGGATTAAATGAAAAATGGCAGACTCAAGGCTTAATACAGCAACCCGTTTGCTTTCGCTGTGGTATCCATCAAGGTATGGCAGTGGTGGGAATGTTTGGCGGGGGACAACGCTCCGATTATACTGCCATTGGTTCGGCAGTTAATATTGCGGCCCGTCTGCAAGAAGTGGCAGACAGTGGCATGATTCTGGTATCAGCAAAGGTAGCACAATTTTTAAACCCTGGGGAAATAACCTTGATGAAATCTTTACAACTCAAAGGGGTTGAAGAAGAAGTGACAATGTTTTCTGTGGTCGTCAATTACAAAGAAATTTGACACTCTCTCGCCCTAAAAGGGCGGAGATTCTTGGTTCATTGACTAAACTTACCCTGGCAGGTATTACTACCAACCAAAATAGAGGTCGAATCTCCCCAAGCGTTAAGGTCTTCTGACCAGCTTCCCCAATGCCCTTGGGTAGCTTTTTTAAGTATATTTAATGCTGCCATTGTGTCTCTATCTTCGGTATATCCACAGGAACAAACATGAGTTCTAACTGATAGAGACTTCTTGATTAGTTGACCACAATTAAAACATTCTTGGCTAGTATAGGTAGGGTTAACAGCAATAGTTAATCTATCGTATTTAACCCCAAAATATTCAATCCATTTTCTTAATTGCGACCGCCCAGCATCATTGATACTCTTAGCTAGTTTCTTGTTACGCACAAGGTTTTTGACTTTTAAATCTTCATAAGCTATCAAGTCGTTTGACTGAATTAAACGGAGTGCTAGTCTCTTGGCAAACTCTTCTCGCTGCCTACTTACTTTTAAATGTCCCTTGGCATATTTTCTTCTAGCATTTATGTAGTTATTAGACTGCTTTTGACCTCTCTTAAACTTTCTAGATTTTCTTCTATTTAGTTTATTAAGACGTTTTTCTGCTTTACGATAATATTTAGGAGGTTCTACAACGTTATTATCACTATCAGCATAGAGGTATTTTAGTCCCATATCTAAACCTACACATTTTTTGCTAGGTTCTAATTGTGGTGTGATCTCCCTAACATCAAGCTTTAATATTAACTGCACAAAATAACCGTCAGCCCGTCTAATTATTCTTACTCTTTGAATTTGCCATTCTTGGAAATAAAATAAATCTCGACTACCAATTAATTTTAATTCACCAATGTTTTTACCGTCAGTGAAAGTTATTCTTTTGGTGTCTCGATTTAGTTTCCATCCTGACTTTTTAAATTCGACAGAGTGAGTGCGCTTAGAATATTTAGGGTATCCTTTTAACCCACGGATATTATTCTTGCAATTGTTATAGAATTTGAGAATCGCAGTCCAGGTACGTTCACAAGCTTGCTGACAAGCAGTAGAGTTAAGAGTTTTAACAAAAGGATATTCATTTCTTAGTTGAGTTGTGTATTTATAAATATCTTTTTGTCCCACACCTTTGTTGTCTTCTCAATATCTGAGACATTTATTTCGCACAAATTGAACTGTGCGAATTGCCTTGTCAATGCCTTGATACTGATGTTTTTTTCCTCTTAACTTGTACTCTAAAATAAACATATTGCGTTATAAGCCTGCTACGCAAATAATTCTAACACACCAAAAACAGATTGGCAACCATACCATAGAAAGCGATATACTTCGGTCTTGGTGGCTTCCGTCTGGGAGGAAGTGCATCAAGAAGCCGTGCTGAAAGCGCACCGCCCCGTCTGAGGTTCCCTAAGACATAGGGACGGAGCAAGAAGGACGGGGCTTTAAACCCAAATTTTCGGTAAAAGACGTTAAGATTAGTGTATACATAAAAATCCGATTTTAAGATGATGTCTCATAATAACCTCACTGAGCAAGAACTGCTCAAAACTATACTCGAACCTTTATTAGAGGATTTTCAATACTGGTTTTCTCGCTCTCGCCATTTATTAGAAACAGAACGCATTACTTTTTTGTCTGTTGAAGAACAAGAGGAACTCCTAGAACGGGTTAAAACTACTCAACAGGAAGTACAAACCGCCAAACTCCTCTTTGAAGCCACAGGAAAACAAGCAGGGGTCGATACTAGAGCCTTAGTTCCCTGGCATAGGTTAGTGGCTGAATGTTGGCAGGTATCAATGAAATGGCGATCGCATCAACAAGAAAATCCACCTACTGCTTGATCAACTGGGGGTTGTTAACTGATGCAACAATCCCTATTTTCCCTTGACAATTCTTGGTAAGCTAGTTAGGTACAATCTTAAGAAAAGCTTACGTTCGTTGGGGGAATTTGGCCATAGCACCTAAAAAAGTTGATATTTGATCGACATAACCGAAGCTAAAAACTTACCATTTCTACTTTCTTTAGTGCGGGCCTTTAAAAAGAAATGTTTTTTCGAGCAGGGTGTTAATTTCTGTCGGAAAAACAACTTCTATGCAAGCTTAATACTATTAAGCCTTTACTAACTTGGTGACTTCGTTAATGGAGAATTTCAAATGCTACATTTAATTTACATCGTTGCTTTTACTATTATTGCTTTTTTGGCCGTTAGTAATCTTATTCGTAGTTTAATTACGGTGAGTATGGACTCTCAACGTCGTTATCCCAATCGATTCAAGTCTAATTTACCTCAAGCAAGAAAATTGGGAAATAGCAAAAAAACCATTCATCCAGAGTTGCTTGACGAACGAGGCCGACCTATAAATGAACCATTATTAGTAATGCGTTCTGTCAGTGTAGAAGATGCTAGACAACAACTTGATGCTATCTATAATTCTTCTCCTAATTCTAAAAAAGAAACAGAAGAAGAATAGAGAAATTTTCTATCTAAAATCTCCTAAGTTGACTAAGAATAGATTAATTAGGAGATAATTTAGATATTTGAAACTATTATTTTAACTGCATTTCAGTCCATGTTAAAATTGGGAACGAAATAACTGTATGAGAAAACAATGGCAAACGCTTATCCTTTGGTAACTAAAAAAGTATTCATGGATATTTCCATCGGTGGAGAAAAAGCAGAAAGAATTGTAATCGGTTTATTTGGCGAAGTAGTTCCCAAGACGGTTGACAATTTTTACCAACTCTGCACCCACGAAAAAGGGTTTGGCTACCGTCAAAGTTCTTTCCATCGGGTAATTAAGGATTTTATGATGCAAGGAGGGGACTTCACCAGAGGGAACGGTACTGGTGGGAAATCTATTTACGGAGAAAAGTTTCCTGACGAAAACTTTACCGTGAAACACAATGGCCGTGGTTGGTTATCTATGGCTAATGCAGGACCAAATACCAACGGTTCTCAATTTTTTATTACCTTCACCCAAACCCCCTGGTTAGACGGAAAACATACGGTTTTTGGTAAGGTGTTAGAAGGGCTAGAGGTATTAGATAAGGTAGAAAACTGTGACACCGATGGCAGAGATCGACCCCAGCAAGACATCAAAATTGAAGACAGTGGTAGCTTACCTGTGGAGTAACCCTTGAATTAATCAATTGTTAATTGTTAATTGTCACTTGATAACCCATCCTTGAATGGCGGCTAAAACAAAGCCCCACAGGATGGGTTTTAATAATTTAGAGATTCCTTATGTTAAAAATATTAGTTATCAATCAACATACTGCTAATTTCGGAGACGACGCTGCTGGTGTAGCTATGGCCATACAACTACATCAGCAATTTCCTGATGCAGAGTTACACTTTGTGTACAATTGGCCTTGGGGAAAAGATCAGTTTTTGCCTATCCCTTATAAACAAGATAAGACATTTCATCATAATGAAATAATTATTCAAAAGACAGACTTGTTAGATGCCATCAGATACGTCTCTACTAAATTCTTGCCTATTCTTATTAAAAATCGTCCTCAAACAACAATATCAGCTTATGTTAATTTAGTTAAGGAATCTGATTTTGTCATTGTATCTCCAGGAGGATCTAATATAGGTATTTATCAGGATTGGATTTGTTTATTTCGAGTGTTGGTTGCAGTTTTAGAAAAGAAAAGACCTGTTTTTCATCTCAATAGTCTTGGGAAAAGTGGTAATTTGGTTTTTGATATCATAACTAAATTTGTTTTAAAAAGGTCTCAAGTTTTTGTCAGAGAAAAGAAAAGCCATGAAATGTTAAATAAATGGGGTATTTATAATGTGCGAGGAGTTGATACTGCTTTAAGTTTATCAGCTACAGTCAAAGATTTATCAAAAGATGAACAGAAAGCAATCAATCTCGATATAGATGAAGAATCAATAGTTTTTATTCCTACAAGAATTGGGAGTTGGCATCCTTTATACAATAAAATGAATCTTGAACAAACAATTAATCAAGAGATTATTCCCTCCCTTATTACCTTTTCTCAAAAGCATAATCTTAAGATTTATATTTTACCTCATCTTTATAGTGTTTTAAGTGAAAATAAACTTTTGCAAAATATTCAAGATACTTTTTTAAAGCTGGGATTAAAAGAAGACCAAGTAAAAATTATCGAAAATATCTCCAACTTTAGAGATTATGAGAAATGTATTTCTCATGGAAGATTAGTTATTTCTATGAGGTATCATGGGGTAATTTTATCTATTAAACAAGGAATTCATTTTATTTCATTAGCTTATGAAAATAAAATGAAAGAAGCTTGTAACTACTCGGAAATGTTAGATTTTAACTTTGATTTAACAGATGATAACCTCAATAAGAAGCAAATGCTAAAGTCTTATGAACTTGCCTATCAAAATCGAGAAGCGATATCAAAGCACCTTAAAAATAAGTTGCCAATATTAAGTGATTTATCAAGGTTGCCACTTACCTACTTATATCTTAAAAGTCTAGAAGTTAATAAGAAATAGGAAACTTTTCTGCTTATAATCTGGATTCTATTCAGGGAAAAATTATACATATAGCGATCAGTTATCAGTTGTGAGAATTAAGTGAATTGTGATCCCCCCTAACCCCCCTTATTAAGGGGGGATCTTGATGTTCTCATGAATCATTCCTGATTGCTATAGATATTCTGACTTTTTTCAAGTTCGTTTTGTAGATTAATTATAGCCTCGTATTTTACCTGAACTTCCCCCCACGAAAAACGACAAAAGCCTTATCTAAAGGTAGTTGTAGCGATTTTTGTACTACCCATTACTGGGTACAATCTCTCTGAAGATTATATGAAGTGGGTTTGAGAAAACTGCACCTATGTAGTTTAATAGTACAGCGATCGCTAAAATCTTGTCAACATATCTCTTTTGTGTCCATGTATGGACACAAGAGAGATGTAGGCTAAAAGCCTTTATAGATAGGGTTTTTAGTCAAAAGTAGTATATATATATGAGGGTAAGTTCAGTTTTACGAGAATATTGAGCTAACTGAGGAAAATTATTACTAAATTTCTTCCTAATTTCAGGATTGAGCAAACGAGCAGTAATCTGATTAATAAAAATAGCTATTCTTAAACATTTAATCCAACTTTCTGATAATCCACTTTTTAAAGCAAATGTCATGATTGATCTTAGTTCTGCAATTTGCAGCAGACTTAAACCTTTAAAGTTAAGAGCTAAAATCTCTTGATTACTAATATCTTCAGAAAAACATTGAGGTAAACCTAAACCTGTTGCACGAAAAGCTAAGATTGTTCTAATACATTTTTCGCAATGCCCACAATTACGATCTTTCTGTTTTTCATGAGGACAAACTCTTAATTCGTCTGATGCTTCTTTCCAAGAACCTATCTCTTTAATCTTTTCAATTCGTGAAAAGGAAGCCCCATCATGAATAATAGAAAAAGTCTTATTCGATAGTAGATGATCTGTAATGGGATGAGAACCCCAAGGGGTAACCAGGGCATCTTAACGAAGTCAGAAGTCAGAAGTCAGAAGTCAGAAGTCAGAAGTTGTTTTTGAAACAGAGATTTATGCTCCGCTTCAAAAACTATGCGCCTTAAAAGGCGGGGTTTTAGACCCAACTATTTTCGATAAGCTTCAGAACTTGGAATTAATCCTACTTGATAACTTTTTTGAAATAGCATAAGACAGGAAATAACGGCAGAAGCAAAAGTATCAAGCCATTGGTGCTTAAATTGACGGATATTAGTAGACAAAGGAATACACTCTGTGTCTGGGCTTGATAACATCCTTTTTGACTTTTCAAAAGCACTTGCAAATACCTCTGTTTGAGATAAGGGAATATCAAATCCGTGTATCATTAAACCAGTGGTAATATTACGCTGCCAACGGCCACAAAGTCCCTTTTTATGTTGCCAGAGGGTAAAACAACTATCTACCCCACCAGAAAAAGCAGAAATAGGATTATTTGGACGATTATCAACGGATATTTCTGCCTCTATCTCAGCATTAATTTCTACAGAATGGTAATAATCTAGTCGCCAACACTGCCAAATAGCCTGATACTCGGTAATATTTTTCAGTAAAGAAGGAGAAACTTGCCCATGAACAACTAACTTAGCTGGTTCTGTCATTAGCTTAAAAATTAGTGCCACAATAAAAGGGTCACAACTAGATGTAATCCGATCATGATATTGTTCTGGTAATTTATACCATAACTTTTTCCTTGTCTGGTCTATATTTTCAATGGTGCAAGCAATAACAATGAATCCATCTTTTTTAACAGTTTCTTCTGGCCAAAAATGATATTTATTCATGACTAAATGTTAAGGTGATAGATTTTTGGAAAACCTTAGCTAAATATAACACGGTATCTTCGCTGAGATTAAAATTTTATATCAAATAGGTGGGCAATGCCCACCCTACAAGTTAAACGGTTAACATTTCAGATTGCAAACGTTTAAAGGTCAATCTTTCATCTTCAACATCCACAAAAATAGTATCCCCTGCTTTAAATTCTCCTCTTAAAATTGACTTAGCAATAGGAGTTTCTAAGTACCTTTGAACTGCCCTTTTTAAAGGTCTGGCACCATAGACGGGATCGTAACCGATATCGGCCACAAAATCTAGGGAAATATCTGCTAATTTAAGAGACATTTTTTGGTCTTCTAAACGACTTCTTAAGAGTTGAACTTGTAGCTTGACAATTTCTCGTAATTGTTCTTTTTGTAAGCTGTGGAAGATGATAATTTCATCGATACGATTGAGAAATTCGGGACGGAAACTATTACGCATCGCTTCCATAACACGGGAACGCATTTCATCATAACGAGTATCGTCTCCTGCCACATCTAAAATGTATTGAGAACCGATATTACTGGTCATAATAATGATAGTATTTTTGAAATCTACTACCCGACCTTGAGAGTCTGTTAAACGTCCATCATCGAGAATTTGTAACATGATGTTGAAGACATCACCGTGTGCTTTTTCTATCTCGTCAAAGAGAATTACTGAGTAGGGACGACGACGAATTGCTTCCGTTAATTGTCCGCCTTCATCGTAGCCTACATATCCAGGAGGCGCACCAATTAAACGAGATACGCTATGTTTCTCCATGTACTCAGACATATCGATACGAACTATGGCTTCTTCGGTATCAAAAAGGTTCTTAGCTAAGGCTTTAGCTAATTCTGTTTTACCTACCCCAGTTGGTCCCAAAAAGATGAAGCTGGCAGTGGGACGATCGGGATCAGAAAGTCCTGCACGAGAACGCTGTATTGCTTCTGATACAGCAGTTACAGCTTCTTCTTGTCCAATAACTTTCTCGTGTAGTTCATCCTCCAAATGTAATAGTTTTTCTTTTTCTGATTCCACTAATTTAAGAATAGGAATTCCCGTCCATTTAGAGATAATTTCGGCAATATCTGACTCTATAACTTCCTCCCTTAGTAAAGTTTTTCCTGTGGTTTGTCGTTCCTCAATTTTACTTTCCAATTCCTTGACTTGTCCCTGTAAATCTGTGAGTTTGCCATAGCGTAATTCAGCGGCTTTATTTAGGTCATAATCCCGTTCAGCTTGTTGAATTTCTAAGTTAACTTGATCCATAGTTTCTTTTAGTTGGCGAATCTGATCAATAACTTCTTTTTCCGCTTGCCACTGGGCATTAAGTTGGGATTGTTCTTCCTTGAGATTAGCTAATTCTTTTTCTAATCTTTGTAAACGTTCCCGAGAGGCTATATCTACCTCTTTTTGTAAAGAAAGTCGTTCCATTTCTAATTGGAGAATTTTACGATCTGCTTCGTCTAATTCTTCTGGTTTAGAGGTAATTTCCATCTTTAATTTAGCAGCAGATTCGTCCACGAGATCAATGGCCTTATCTGGTAAAAAGCGATCGCTAATATAACGGTTAGATAACATCGCTGCTGCTACCAAAGCTGTATCAGCAATTTTTACCCCATGATGGACTTCATAACGCTCTTTGAGTCCCCGTAAAATAGAAATTGTATCGACTACATTGGGTTCATCCACTAACACTTCTTGAAAACGTCTTTCTAAGGCAGCATCTTTCTCGATATACTTACGATATTCATCCAGGGTTGTTGCCCCGATACAGCGCAATTCTCCCCGTGCTAACATGGGTTTTAAAAGGTTTCCTGCATCCATCGCCCCTTGAGTTGCACCGGCACCAACAACGGTATGAATTTCATCGATAAAAAGGATAATATTGCCCTGAGAATCGGTTACTTCTTTTAGGACAGCTTTCAATCTTTCTTCAAATTCTCCTCGGTATTTTGCCCCAGCAATCAAAGAACCCATATCCAAAGCAATTAATGTTCTATCTCGCAAAGATTCAGGGACATCCCTATTAATAATTCGTTGCGCTAACCCTTCTACAATAGCTGTTTTTCCGACCCCAGGTTCCCCAATCAAAACAGGATTATTTTTGGTTCTACGGGATAAAATTTGAATGGTTCGACGAATTTCGTCGTCTCGGCCAATAACAGGATCGAGCTTACCTTCTTTGGCTAATTGAGTTAAATCTCGTCCATATTTTTCTAAAGCTTCGTATTTATTTTCAGGATTTTGATCGGTCACTTTTTGATTGCCTCTTACTTGTTTAATAATATCTTTAAAATTTCTTTCAGTCAGACCAAACTCTTTGAACAAATTTTTACCAAAACGATCATCTTTAAGGTAGGCTAATAGTAAATGTTCTACAGAGATATAGTCATCTTCAAATTCTTTCCGAAAGCCCTCGCTTCTGTCAAGTAAACTATCTAAACTACGGCCTAAATAAACCGACTCCCCAGGATTGGAGACTTTAGGTTGGCGACGAATAAAAGCCTCTGTTTGTTCTCGCAATTTGGGAACACTAAGGTTAGCTTTATTGAAGATACTTGTGGCTAGTCCCTCTTCCTCACTCAGAGCTTTCATTAAGTGTTCGCTTTCAATTTGTTGGTGACTATTTTGTTTAGCAATATCAGGGGTACGGACTATGGCCTCCCAGGCTTTTTCTGTAAATTGATTGGGATTGGTAGGTTGCATGGTTAGAATTATCTATAATGGATTATATAGTTATTGTAATCTAGCTAAGTACGGAAATAACGACGGTTTCCCCCACTGTTTTAGGTTGGGTTTACATCAGTTGTTAGTTTTCTCCTGCTCAGAAAATTATTAATAAAACCTGGCGGTTAACGGTGAGGTTTAATTCAGAAAGATTTGACATAACTTGGATTAATTGTGTTATGATAGTTCTAGAGCATTAGACACTGAGAGAAATATAAGTTAGTTAGAATTAGCAGTTTTTTCCGTTGAGTATCGCTAATTTTTTCTCGAAAGAACAGGCTCAAAATGTTGAAATCAAGATAGATCGTTCATGTCAATTTACGTTGGAAACCTCTCTTACGAGGTAAAAGAAGAAGACCTTAATGAAGTATTTGCAGAGTATGGTACAGTTAAACGCGTCCATGTTCCCACAGATAAAGAAACAGGTCGTCCTAGAGGATTTGCTTTTGTAGAATTAGAAACAAAAGCAGAAGAGTCTAGTGCCATTGAAACTCTAGATGGTGCAGAATGGATGGGGCGAACAATGAAAGTGGACGAAGCGCGTCCCCGTAAATAAAACCGCTTCACTATTAATGAAAAGAGATTCATCTTGTTTTAGGTGAATCTCTTTTTATCGTTTACGAATCGGTACAAGGGTCACCGAATTTGATGGAGTTTTGAGGTTCAATTAATTCTGATTGAGAATCAACCCAGTGATAATAATCCATCAATAATTGGTTAAGCAACCGTTGTTTAATACGACCGAGAACCCCTTTTAAAAGACTATTTCCGGTGACTTGTAGTAAGGGTTTAGGTGTCACCCACAAAGGAGGGGGTAAATCGACTTTTACGGTTAAATTAGCTTGTCCTTGTAAATAGGTTTTACCGTCGTGTTCTTGAGGCGATAGTTTTCCTTTTAAGCTTAAAGAAAAGCGATCGTTAATATAATCAATTCCCCGAATTTCACAATCTTGAGACCGCAAAAAGACCGTTCCTTTACTATCAGACCAAACCCCTAAAACCACCGTCGGTTGAAAGTGATAAATGTCCATAAAATTTAAAGGACGCATTTTTAAACGGAACTCATGGTCTGATAGTTGTTCCATGAGTTGGGGGTCGGCGATGGCCTTTACTAAGCGTTGTGGTTGTCTGAGATAATGATGGATCGGTTTGGGTGCATCTTTAACAGGCAAAGACAGAGACTCAGACGCTTTAAAATGAATGAGATGTGAAAAGTGTTGATCAAGCATTGAGATATTATGAGTTCTATCGTAGTGTGATTAGAAATACACTACAAGAAAATTGTCAAAATCTATAATTTTGGTTAAGAATACATTGTAACACCCCTAGACTTAAGCGATCGAGGGGTTTATGATGAGATAGATTCCTTCTCATTGGGAGAAACCGGCTTGTTGGTAAGCCATAAAAAATTGTTGTTGGGAGAAAACTTTAATGCGAGATGCCGTTACTACCTTAATCAAAAACTATGATCTAACCGGTCGCTATTTGGATCGAGATGCGATCGCCAGTCTTAAATCTTACTTTGACTCAGGAAGCGATCGAATTAAGGTGGCTGCCTTAATTAATGCTAGTTCCCCTGAGATCGTTAAAGAAGCAGGTCTGCAACTCTTCGAGGAAGTTCCAGAGTTGATCCGTCCAGGGGGTAACGCTTATACCACCCGTCGTTATTCTGCTTGTTTGCGGGATATGGATTATTATTTGCGTTATGCCAGCTATGCTTTAGTAGCCGGAGATCCCACTGTTCTAGATGAACGGGTCTTACAAGGGTTACGGGAAACTTATAACTCTTTGGGCGTTCCCATTGCTCCCACAGTTCGGGGTATTCAAATAATGAAAGACAAGGTGAAAGCCATGGCCGTTGAGTCTGGAGTGCAAAACACCTCTTTTGTGGATCAACCCTTTGATCACATGAGTCGTGAGTTTAGCGAAATCTCCATTTAATGGCTTTTGTTGATAATTCAGGCGATCGCTTTTTCATAGAGGCGATCGCTTTTTCATAGAGGCGATCGCTTTTTCATAAAATCGAAAAGTTTGTAGTTAAGGCTTAAGCCTTAACTACAAACTTACGTTTATTTTTGCCTACCTACTTAGGGTTTGCTGAAAAAGTTTCTCCAAAATTTATGCCACTTTTGACCAAGAATTTTCTGACAAATCAATAAGTTTTAGTACATAAAAATTGTTTAAAGTATAATCAAAATTAATGAAAGGCGGTTTAATGAGTTCCCCTGTTCTATTATTAGTAAATAAGGACAAAAAAAGCGACAAAAACTGCCTCAGAAGTTTAGAAAGATTGACAACTAAAAATGTAATAGCAATAGATGTAATGGAGGTTTCAGGGAGTTTTGTCATCACGAGATTTAGGCTAAATCTTCGTTTAGCTTGTCCAAACTTTCCCTCAATAGCATTACGGAAGCATTCATCGGAGTGGGCTTGTTTCTTTTCTTCTTCACTGACATTTTTCAGAGGTCTTCCTAACTTCGGACCACTGATTCTTATCCCTCTTTCCTTACACCAATTTCTGTTTTCCCTAGTTCGATAAATTTTATCTACATGGACGGATTCGGGATAATAGCCAAACGTTTCTTTATACTTTTCTACTTGTTCTTTTAAATGACAAGATTCATTGAAGTTTTCCCAACTTATTTTGTCTAGAAACACATAGTTATCTACACAGCTTACTGAGAGTTTAGCTCCAAACTCTATTGGTTTTCCTGCTTTTCCCCTCACTATTGGACGAATATGCGGTTGAGTTAAACTTACAATTCTTTGAGGAACACTCTGGGTCTTATTCTCCCACATTGACTGTTGTTGTTCATAAACTTTTTTGATAGTCTCTAGACAATTTTTCTGTCTTTTACTCAGATTTTCCAGGGAAGCCCCAGCTTGAATTAAGTCTTCTATATTTCCTAAATTTTTCTTAAGGTATTTTAACTGTTTCCCGATAGCTTTTCTTCTTTCTTGATAAGATACTTTTCGTTTTTTAGCTACTTTTAAGTATTCCTTTCTAGCAATTTTTCTAGAAGTTCTCGGCTTTTTTATCAATTTTACTCTTAATGGTTTATAAAGATTATCTATTATTCTTTCTGTCTCAATTCTGGCTTGATTTAATATGCCTAAATCCGTTGGGTATTTGATGTCTGCTGGCGCACAAGTCGCATCTAAAATTAGTTTACCTTTATTTTTTATTTTTTCTCCTTTTTCTTGGAGACAATCCTTTTTTTTTACTTCTTTATCACTCTTGTCTATTTCTCTTTTTACTATTTTTTTATTGATTTTGTTTATCAATTCTCCATCAATTCTTTTCCTAAAATGAACTAGCATTGAAGATTCCAGTGGTGGCTCTTGTTGATAACAATTTAAACCTATAAAGTATTGTAGATAGGGATTTTCTCTAATCTGTTCTATAGTTTCTCTATCACTTGTTCCTAATTTTTCCTTAATAATTAATGTCCCTAATGCCATTCTAAATAGTTTGGCTGGCGCACCTTTTTCTGCTGAAAAAAGTTTAGCATATTCTTCCTCAAAATCATCCCAAGGTATCAACTCTGCCATGATTACCCAACGATTATTGGGGGACAATTTGCCCTCGAAAGGTAATTCAAATTTTTCTGGGGGCGGTAAAGGTTGCTCCTCTTTTCGATACATTTGTTCTTGACCAACAACTGGGAGGTGTTTCTACCAATTATAGCGGTTTGTAGCCGACAAAGCTGATCTTTTTTGCGATCGCGAATATGGGTGTAACCTTTTAAAGAATAGGGTTTTGCTTTTATTCAGCAAACCCTACTTAATCTAGTGACTTTCTCTCCATTGTTGGGCTTGTGATTGTATTTTTTCTAGTTCTACTTTGTCCATTTTTTTGAGATTAGCTAAGATAAGATTCATTCTCCCTAAACCTTTTAATTTTTGTTGGTTACGGGATAAAAAGTCCCAATAAAAGAAGTTAAAAGGACAAGCTTTGTCTCCTGTACGTTGAGTCTGTTTATAAACGCAACTTTTACAGTAATCACTCATTTTATTAATGTAATTAGCGGAAGCTGCGTAGGGTTTTGAGGCTAATATTCCTGCATCTGCAAACTGTCCCATTCCTATAACATTGGGAACCATAACCCAGTCATAGGCATCGATAAAAGCACTGTGAAACCAATCATTGACTGCTTGGGGAGACACACCAACAATTAAAGCAAAATTACCCAAAACCATCAATCTTTGTATATGATGACTGTATCCTGTTTCTTCTACCTGTTGTAAACTTTGTTTTAAACAATTCATATCTGTTTGTGAACTATCCCAGTAAAATTCTGGTAGTTTCTCTTGATGATTAAACCAATTTTTTTGTGCATAATCATCATCCATTATTTTATAAATTCCATACATATATTCTCGCCATCCCAAGATTTGACGGATTAAACCTTCTACACTATTTAAAGGATAATCAAACTCATAATAAGCTTTTTCAATGGACTTAATCACTTCCCAAGGTGTGAGAATACTAAGATTAATATAAGGAGATATTAAACTATGCCATAAAGTATATTCTCCAGTGATCATTGCATCTTGATATGTACCAAAGTTGTTTAAATTATGTTCTATAAAATTATCTAATACCTGTAAAGCTTGGGAACGGGTTACAGCCCATTTAAAGGGTTTAATTTTGCCGTAGGTTGGTATTTTATAGGATTTAATGTCTTTAATTACTTGTTGAGTGATTTTATCTGGTTCAAACTGTAAAGGTGTGGGAGGATTTAAACCTTTTTTTGGAGGTTTCCGATTTTGTTTATCAAAGTTCCATTTTCCTCCTATTGGTTGATTATCTTCCATGAGAATATTGAATCTTTTTCTTCCTTCTCGATAAAAATCTTCTAATAATAGGCGTTTACGTGAGTCTGTCCATTGTTTAAACTCTTCTTGAGTCCAGAGAAAATGATTATTAGGAATCAACTTTATTTTACAATCTAATTTAAAGCTTTTAACGCGGCTTGAAAATGGTTTATCATAAGGCGTTACCAATCTTAATTCTGTTATTTTATTCTTCTTAATCCAATCATTTAAAGGGGTTTCAAAATCTTGAGATATTTCATAAGTAACTGTCCATCCTTGTGTTTTTAATTCTTCAGCAAAATGACGCATTGCTGAGAAAACTAATACTAATTTTTGTTGATGATAGGGACGTTTTTTGATATAATCATGGGATTCGATCAAAATAACATGAGTTTCTTGTTTATCATCTTGACAAGATAGTAAAGCAGCTTGCTCTGAATGTAGTTGATTTCCTAAAATCCAAATACCAATAGTCATAGAAAAATATAAAAGTAAGTTAATTTAAGGTTAGCAGTAAACAACAATAATAATGGAATAAATATTAATTTTAAATTTGCATACTCACCTCCTGTTTTCCTCCTGGCTCCCCTGCTGGGAGGGGCGGGTTGGGTTAAATTTTCAATTCTTAAGTTATCATTCCGAGGAACGAAGAATCTCTATAGATCCAAATCACAAAAAAAGCACCATACAAAAAGGGTAACAAAAATTGCTACCCTTTTTATATGGAATGGGAAATAATATATTATTGCTTTTTAGAGCCTTTACCTTTTAAACCGAGGGATAATCCACCTAAAGCCAATAAACTAATGACAGTAGAAGGTTCGGGAACGGAGGGAACTTCTTGTTGTCCTACTACACGAACAAGTGGTTCTCCAGGACATACTATGCTAAAAAACAGTTTTAAATCCGTGAAAGCCAGATAGGGCAAGCAATATGGACTAAATGATATTTTCATTGAAGTAGTTTTAGAAGTTATTAAAAAGTTTAAAATAGAGCTTAAATAATCTCATCTAGATTCCACATCATTTCATTGCCACTCGCTTGCTTTTCCAACAACTCAAGGATAATATCTGCTTTTAGCTCTACAGCAATAACCCACCAGCTTGTTATGGTGGGTATAATTTTGACAGAAGTTTTATCTAGAGAGATACCCCTCAAGGATAATTGCTAACGTTGATATTCAACAATCAAGGCAAAGGAAAACTATTAGCCCCTGCATATTGGAGTCCTAAAGCTTTATCAAGGTCATCTTTCAACGTTTCCAGATACTGAATGATGTTCTCGCAAAGCACATAACCACCCTCTACAATCTTGTCCGGTTCCCCCGTAAACTCGTCAAGAGTGTATTTGTTCGAGATAACAGGGTTTCTTGGTTATCTCATCCCAGGAAAAAGCCCGTAGTCCAGCAAGGGATAGTTGAGTAGAAAATGGTAGGCACGAACAAATTAGATTTTCAGATTCCCTAAAAGCTTCGTAATCAATGGGAATATTAGCAACAATCTTTAGAGTAGCGTTCGGTCTAGTTTCCTCAAAAAAGTCTACCGTAATGGGAAGCAACTTACTAGGTAAAGGACTAAGAAGACTTAACTCCGCTTGCCAGCAACACCAGCAAAAATAAGACTCTAAAGTATCTATGTAGGGAGGGTCGTCTGGCAATCCTGATCCGCCGTCCATCGTTTTATATCCCTGGGATGCTATGAAACTGCAAGCATTTCCAATATACGCTTCGGCTGTCCCATCATAAAACTGCATCAAGCCTAACAGAAAATCTCCACCCGAACTTAAAGCATCAACTGAATGATAAGGAAATGTTGCCTCGATCTTTAAGTTGGCCGTCAAAGCTCCGTCAACAATTGATCGAGACAAAGCTATCCTCACAGCATTCTTATATGGATAGGAATCATCCCCCAAATTGTCAGCATAATTAACATTAGAAGCACGAAGGGTTAAAGCTCCCCAAATAATGGCGCGCTCCCAGGAATTTATTTCTAAATCATCTCTGTCTGTCTTACTGATTAGATCCATTCTGTTCTGTTAAGTGAATTTTAATGGATAAACAAACTAGCACAATACCTATACTAAGGCACTCACTCACACCAAACACTCCCAAGGAAATAAAAGAATGTGTTTAAGCAAAACTTTTTCAAGTCTGGTAACGTTGCTTAAACACATTTATTATATCACTTATTGAATCGTTTATCCTGTTAAAAGTGTAACATTATTACCCTAGAAAATATCTTGGTTTTTATCGATATAATTCAGCTTCTTTTATTGTCTCTTAATCGTATTTCTTTCTGGTTGCCTTAACAGCCCAATTTTTTAAGCATTTACTAGGGGTTTATCTTACTTGGTTTATATGGGTATAATGGGGGTAGTTCTTACATTTATACGGAAAAACGTAAAAAGTGTAAAATCGCTGTAACCTACTTTTTATGATAAAAATAGCCTTCTCGCTCAGTTTGGCATCTGCTAGACTCTTACGTTCTTAGTGACAATTATACAAGAACTTAAAAAGTATTTTACATAGAAATATTTACCAATAAAGTCCAATAAGCATGGTCAATTTTCTATAATAAAGAGGGAGCAGATACAGGCATTGTACGACAAAGCAAGTCCAGATTTAAGGTTATTTTTACAAATATTTTGTTACACTGGGGAACGTCCACAAGCAGTTTTATCTTTAGAACAGAACATTTGTTATCATGAAGATGGGACTGTGAAAGATAGGCTCTTGTTTAAAGGGATAACCCGTAAGCAAGCGGCAGGGAAACCAGCAAAGGATAGGGTTGTTTTAGTCCGAGAAGAACTTAAGAAAGAACTCGATTGCTACGATAGACATAACTCAATTTATATGTTCGCTTCCCCTAGAAACTTATCTAAGCCTTTGACCTATCACGGGTTAAGATATCGTTTTGAGAAACTGTTAGAAAAGTGTGGCTTTCAGCATCATAATTTTTCCTTGTATAGCTACCGTAGAACTGTAGCCGATAAGTTATCCCGTCAGGCTCTAACCCCCAAGGAATTAATGGACGCTATGGGTTGGAAAAGTTACTCATCAGCTATTCCGTATATGGAAGTTAACAGGGAAGTGGTAGACAATGCGATGCGATCGCTTGATTAACCCCTAGCACAACTTCCTAAAGTGTCAGTTTACCCCTAGTAAAGTATGATTCAAACTTACTCACGAAATCCTCACGAATGCCCCCACTGTTTTCACGAAGGAGTGATGATCTTTGCTGATACTAGGGAACATGAAGAGATAACATGGTATTTCTATCGCTGTGTTTGTTGTGGTAGATGGGTGTCCATGAGGAAAGGGGAAGAACCTAGAAAGTTGTTTGACCTTCCGTTTCTTCCCCTTAATCTAAACAATCCGCTAACTTAATCTATTTGGTGAATGATGTGGGAGTTAAGCACTAGCTTTTTTGCCAAGGACTTCCAGGATTTGAACAACCGGAACCTTATCCCGATTCATTGAGCCGATCATATCCAGGGATGCCTTTGGCACATAGACGGTTTTCTTTTTCCGATCCCCATTGGGTAACGTCTCCTCATATTGGAACCACCACTGAGGATAGGATTTGTTTTTGCGCTTCACATCTTTGCTAAACAGGTAGCCTGTGCCTTCCCCCTTTTTCCGTCGCGAGTTTGTACTAGTGCAGCTTGGCGAAAGTAATCCACCAGATTTTTACAGAAACTTTCGTGACTAGCCACGACAATGTGTTTCAATGAAACTAACGGAAGAATCTCGAAGTTGATGTCCATGATAAAAGCATTGCCAATTAACCTCTCCAACCTACAGAAAACAGTACTCCAACAAATAGTGAGAGGGACAACAAACCCCTATCGCCTTGTTAGACGAGCCAAGCTAATCTTAGCCGCAGCATCAGGAGAGAGCAATAGTTCGATTAGTCGAAGATTAGAATTAGACCGAGTACAAGTGCGTCAGTGGCGATCGCGATGGTTTGAGGAGAGAGAAAAACTGAGTGCCGCCGAAGAACAACAGGTAACGGAGAAAGCATTAATGGTCTTGATCAAAGGAATTTTAAGCGATCGCCCAAGACCTGGAACAACAAAATCCTTTACGGTCGAACAAGTAGTCCAGATTGTAGAGATCGCTTGTGAAGAATGTGAAAAATCAGACAGACCAGTGAGCCATTGGACACCTTCAGAGTTGGCGGATGAAGCCATAAAAAGAGGAATTGTCGAAAAGATTTCCCCCCGTAGTGTGGGGCGTTTTTTAAAAAGAAGCGACATTACAACCACATCTCGTTCGTTACTGGTTAAATGCCAAAATTGATGATCCCTTAAAATTTAAAAAGCAAGTCAAATATATCTGTGAACTTCATCAAGAAGCTAAAACTTTGTTAGAACAAGGAATTCATTTAATTAGTACAGATGAAATGACAGGGATTCAAGCTCTTGAGAGATTATTTCCGAACAAAAGAATCAAGCCTAAACAAGTAGAAAAAATCGAATTTGAATATGAAAGACACGGAACTTTAAGCTTGATTGCGAACTGGGATGTGGCAAGAGGAAAAGTTGTTAGTCCCTCTATTGGACCGACAAGAACAGAACAAGATTTTTCTGAACATATCCAGAGAACGATTAAGATTGATGAAAAAGCAGAATGGATTTTTATTGTAGATCAACTCAACACTCATAAATCGGAAAGCTTAGTCAAATTAGTAGCAGAAAGCTGTGGAATTACTATTGATTTGGGGAGAAAAGGAAAGGAGGGGATTTTGCAATCTATGGACAGCAGAGCAGATTTTTTATCAGATGAATCTCATCGAATTCGCTTTGTTTATATTCCCAAAAATACATCGTGGCTTAATCAAATTGAGTGTTGGTTTTCGATCTTAGTCCGGCGTTTAATCAAAAGAATTACTGTCCGTTCAACTGAAGAACTATCCCAAAAAATTCTCAATTTTATTGATTACTTTAATCAACATTTTGCTAAGCCGTTCGTTTGGAAATTTAAGGGCTTTAAAGATCATAAGTGACTGGTGGATTATTTTTGCTAAGCTGCACTAGGGGTTAACTTGGTCAAAGTTCCATCAGGATCTTTAACTTTACCCCTAGTACAGTTTTCAGAAGTGTCTATCACTTCTGTCTCACTTTTCCGCCCCCATTCATTAAGGGGTGATTTCTGGGTTAAAATCTCATAGACTGGTAACAATTCAGGGGGGCAAGGATTTTGCCGTTCAAAGTCTCCCATTGTCAATGGCTGATCTATGCCGACTCGCAAAAACTCGATCCGAGCTTTCCAGTAACGATCTATTGCAGCGTCCAAGAATCGGTTTTTGTCTTTCTTGGTGTGCGATCGCTCATAACGCAAGCAGTAATCTTGGTAGACTCGTTTAAAAGATTGCGCTGATTTGACAATGTAGTTATGGTCTTTAAATGGATCGGCTTCCTTCCGTTCCCAACAGTTTTGGCATCTCCAAGCAAATAGTCCATACTTCCCCGTGCTAGGAACCCATTTGTGATCACAAGCATCCTCATTTTCTAGATCATGTTGGGAGGTATGGGTATGGGTAGGGATATTGAGTAGAGTTAGTTGGTGGTTAGTCATGGCACTTTCATCTTTTACTAGGGGTTATGGTGCGATCGCTCTGATTAAAATTCTTCTTCATAGTCATAGTCCTGGTCGACTGGTTCCATATTTTCCCAGCACTGATCGCAGTATCCGTGCTGGTTCCCAAACTCGAAGGATTCTAAGCCACCAACGAAAGCCCCGCATGATTTACAAAATCCATGTTTAGCAGCGCATTCAGGACAGGACAACACGGCTAAGGTGTCCTTCTCGTTTCCCTGCTCTGGGTATCTATATAGGGTTTGCTGAATAAAAGCAAAACCCTATTCTTTAAAAGGTTACACCCATATTCGCGATCGCAAAAAAGATCAGCTTTGTCGGCTACAAACCGCTATAATTGGTAGAAACACCTCCCAGTTGTTGGTCAAGAACAAATGTATCGAAAAGAGGAGCAACCTTTACCGCCCCCAGAAAAATTTGAATTACCTTTCGAGGGCAAATTGTCCCCCAATAATCGTTGGGTAATCATGGCAGAGTTGATACCTTGGGATGATTTTGAGGAAGAATATGCTAAACTTTTTTCAGCGGAAAAAGGTGCGCCAGCCAAACTATTTAGAATGGCATTAGGGACATTAATTATTAAGGAAAAATTAGGAACAAGTGATAGAGAAACTATAGAACAGATTAGAGAAAATCCCTATCTACAATACTTTATAGGTTTAAATTGTTATCAACAAGAGCCACCACTGGAATCTTCAATGCTAGTTCATTTTAGGAAAAGAATTGATGGAGAATTGATAAACAAAATCAATAAAAAAATAGTAAAAAGAGAAATAGACAAGAGTGATAAAGAAGTAAAAAAAAAGGATTGTCTCCAAGAAAAAGGAGAAAAAATAAAAAATAAAGGTAAACTAATTTTAGATGCGACTTGTGCGCCAGCAGACATCAAATACCCAACGGATTTAGGCATATTAAATCAAGCCAGAATTGAGACAGAAAGAATAATAGATAATCTTTATAAACCATTAAGAGTAAAATTGAGAAAAAAGCCGAGAACTTCTAGAAAAATTGCTAGAAAGGAATACTTAAAAGTAGCTAAAAAACGAAAAGTATCTTATCAAGAAAGAAGAAAAGCTATCGGGAAACAGTTAAAATACCTTAAGAAAAATTTAGGAAATATAGAAGACTTAATTCAAGCTGGGGCTTCCCAGGAAAATCTGAGTAAAAGACAGAAAAATTGTCTAGAGACTATCAAAAAAGTTTATGAACAACAACAGTCAATGTGGGAGAATAAGACCCAGAGTGTTCCTCAAAGAATTGTAAGTTTAACTCAACCGCATATTCGTCCAATAGTGAGGGGAAAAGCAGGAAAACCAATAGAGTTTGGAGCTAAACTCTCAGTAAGCTGTGTAGATAACTATGTGTTTCTAGAAAAAATAAGTTGGGAAAACTTCAATGAATCTTGTCATTTAAAAGAACAAGTAGAAAAGTATAAAGAAACGTTTGGCTATTATCCCGAATCCGTCCATGTAGATAAAATTTATCGAACTAGGGAAAACAGAAATTGGTGTAAGGAAAGAGGTATAAGAATCAGTGGTCCGAAGTTAGGAAGACCTCCGAAAAATGTCAGTGAAGAAGAAAAGAAACAAGCCCACTCCGATGAATGCTTCCGTAATGCTATTGAGGGAAAGTTTGGACAAGCTAAACGAAGATTTAGCCTAAATCTCGTGATGACAAAACTCCCTGAAACCTCCATTACATCTATTGCTATTACATTTTTAGTTGTCAATCTTTCTAAACTTCTGAGGCAGTTTTTGTCGCTTTTTTTGTCCTTATTTACTAATAATAGAACAGGGGAACTCATCAAACCGCCTTTCATTAATTTTGATTATACTTTAAACAATTTTTATGTACTAAAACTTATTGATTTGTCAGAAAATTCTTGGTCAAAAGTGGCATAAATTTTGGAGAAGCTTTTTCAGCAAACCCTATATAAATGGGCGTGTTTATCGAAAATAGTTGGGTCTAAAACCCCGCCTTTTAAGGCGCATAGTTTTTGAAGCGGAGCATAAATCTCTGTTTCAAAAACAACTTCTGTGCGATAGCGCCGGAACGTAGTGAGGAACTTCTGACTTCTGACTTCGTTAAGAGCCTTGGTTTAATCAAGTACAAGTTCATCTTCATTCCTGGGTTCTGGCTGGATCTTGGTTGTACAAAGCACGACGGGTAAGGGCTTTTTCTCATCATTTTGATAGTTGGCAACAATTCTGTGAGAAAGCATTGAATCTTTCTCAGTTCCAAGTAAACAATTATATTAAGGCCGCTAGGGTATTTAAGGATCTAGCGTTTAGTGGTTTTAAGATTTTACCCAAGTGCGTTAGTCAATGTCTCCCCTTGGCAAAACTTAAAGACTACGAATTGACCGAGGCGTGGCAAAAAGTTATTGATGAGAACCCACCCCATAGGATTACTAAAAATGCGATCGAAGCCACCATCAAAGGTGAACCCCTAGCAATCAAGAAACGGTTAGAGATACCCTTGCCAGAATGGGAAAACTTTGAGCAACGCTGTAAAGACGCTGGTTTGAACCCAAAAGACGAACTGCAAAAATTCTTAGGAGGTTAGGATCCAGAAACAGGGGAAATGAGCGAAGAAGATGATCTCAAAGATGATGAAGTTGAGGAGGTTGATCCCGAAAAGATAGAAGTATGGGAAGACGATGTTAAAAACTTAGTTAACGAGTATCAAGTAGCATATAACCTGAGCGTATTTTCGGTTAAAGTCATCCTTGACTGGGTGAACCGGATCAGGAATATTTTCCCCTCCCCACCTGAATGAGAACTGGACGGCGACCAGTCGAAATGACCTTACTAGAGGTAAGGTTATCGTGGGAAGCTTCCAACCCTTCTCACCGGGTAGTAATGGGTTTACGTGGCTTTTAGAGAGATGTAAGCACCATTTTAGGGCTTTTATGATCATCGTAAGCACTAATTAACCCACACTAATCCGAGATCAGCTTAAGACAGAGGTAAGCACCCGAATGCGTGGGCTTGTGGGAGTATCGTAGCGAATATGATCTAAATTCTTAGGGTTGGCAAATTAAAATCAAGGACACTCCGTAATGACAATTGTAGGATTGGACATAGGAAAGCACGGTAATGCCGTAGCTGCTCCACTGCTTGCTATGCCCAAAAATATACTCAAGTATCATGATAACAAGGATAGTGTATTTCTACACTTAACTCCTAGTAAAAAGTCCATCAGGCAGTTGTTAGAACTAGAACCTACTGGTCTAGTTATGGAACCCACAGGAGGGTGGTATAGTGCTTTTTGGCATAGGGTGGCATTCGTCTATCACATCCCTGTTTACTGGATGGGACACGCGGATCTCAAGGGGCAACGATCGCACTTTGGATTTTCTAACAAATATGACAAGAATGACGCGCTGTGTTTAGCAGCATCTTATTTTGACCCATATTTCATCAACAAAGATGGTTCCAAGCGATTCTTAAGAGGATACCGCATAAAAGAGATACAAGCTGTACGGGAACTGGTTTTAGAGTTAGAACAACTCGACAAATTAAGAACAACATTGGTCAATCAGTTAAGACAAAGGTTTGCCTTAGAATACCCAGAAGCGGCCGCACAAACATGGCAAACGAACGATCACGGTATGACCCCTATAATTGAGTGGTTAATCGGCAAGAATCATCACGGTAGACGAGTAAACCACTACAACAATTCTGTCGCTAACAGCTTAGGTATTGACATCTCAGAATATTCTCTAGATCACGGTTACGCTATACATCACATAGAGCAGCGTCGTAGAGACACAGAAAGGATGTTAGATGAAGCGATGGATCAAGAGTGCTTTATTCCCTACCGACAAGCTTTTAAGGGGTTTCGGTGGGGTATAGGAATGGAAGCTTTAACATTAATGAAGGTGTACCCCTTCGAAAAGTTCTTGGTAGATGGATTTCCTGTGGTTGAGTGGATTAAACCACCTAAGCGGTTAAATACAGAGATAGGGAAAAAGTTGGGGAAGAAATGGGACAATTTCAAGGACGCTAAGCAAGCTAAGGGGAAAGATGCTATTATGCGCTTAACGTTCTATGCCACTCGCTTGCTTTTCCAACAACTCAAGGATAATATCTGCTTTTAGCTCTACAGCAATAACCCACCAGCTTGTTATGGTGGGTATAATTTTGACAGAAGTTTTATCTAGAGAGATAATGGAGCTAATTTTGAGTTAAAAATCCGATGGTGTGATAACTCTGTCCACTGTCAATTCATCTTTTTTTAGGAGAACTTCAGGAAAAATCGATCATTATGTCTATTATCTTCCAACTTGTCTTATCCGCCCTTGTTTTCTTTTCCTTTGTCATGGTAGTTGCCGTTCCCGTCGCTTATGCTTCCCCCCAAAACTGGGATCAATCTAAGCCTTTATTGTTCATTGGCTCTGCCATTTGGACTGTTTTAGTGTTATTGGTGGCGGGCTTAAACTTCTTAGTTGTTTAACCCTACATTCACTATTACATGAGCTTTTCAGACTTCATGGAGTAGGATAGCCCCATCTTTAGCTATGGTTAAAGGTGGGGCTGCGGTTTTAAAGCTCAAATGAACAATTGCCGATACAATAAAACTTAGCTGCCATAAATAAGATCAACATCAATCTATGAATGCACCTTTTACCCCCGAAGAAATAGCAGCAGAAGGTATCAAACCCTCTGAATATGAAGAAATTGTCCAACGGTTAGGAAGACACCCCAACAGAGCAGAATTAGGGATGTTTGGGGTCATGTGGTCCGAACATTGTTGCTATAAAAATTCTCGTCCTCTACTGAAAAACTTTCCCACGGAAGGCGATCGCATTTTAGTGGGGCCAGGAGAAAACGCTGGAGTGGTGGACTTAGGTAAAGGGTTAAGATTAGCTTTTAAAATTGAATCCCATAACCATCCCTCGGCAGTGGAACCGTTTCAGGGTGCTGCTACTGGGGTTGGTGGTATTTTAAGGGATATTTTTACTATGGGGGCCCGTCCCATTGCCTGTTTAAATTCTCTACGGTTTGGAGAGTTAGAAAATGCGAAAACTAGGCGCATTTTTTCGGGAGTTGTTGAAGGTATATCTCATTATGGTAATAGCGTTGGTGTGCCAACGGTTGGGGGAGAAATTTATTTTAATTCTGCTTACAATGGCAACCCTTTAGTGAATGCTATGGCTTTGGGTTTAATGGAGACAAAAGATATCGTTAAATCTGGGGCTTCAGGAATAGGTAATCCTGTATTATATGTAGGCTCAACTACCGGCAGAGATGGTATGGGGGGAGCGAGTTTTGCCAGTGCAGAATTAACGGATCAATCCATGGATGATCGTCCGGCAGTACAAGTGGGTGATCCGTTCTTAGAAAAGTCTTTAATTGAAGCTTGTTTAGAGGCATTTAAAACCGGTGCAGTGGTGGCAGCACAAGATATGGGAGCAGCAGGAATTACTTGCTCAACCTCTGAAATGGCTGCCAATGGAGGGGTTGGCATTGAATTGGACTTAGATAAAATTCCCGTTAGAGAAACAGGAATGGTTCCCTACGAATACTTATTATCTGAGTCCCAAGAAAGGATGTTATTTGTGGCACAAAAAGGAAGAGAACAAGAATTAATTGATATTTTTCAGCGTTGGGAACTGCAAGCAGTGGTAGCTGGAAAAGTTATAGAAGAACCCATAGTTAGGATACTATTTCAAGGAGAAATTGCAGCAGAAATTCCGGCTAATGCTTTAGCAGATAATACCCCTATTTACCATCGAGAGTTATTAGAAAATCCTCCCGAATACGCCCAAAAAGCTTGGCAGTGGACAGAAGATAGTTTACCTAGTTGTACAGCAGAAGGGATTGAAATTAAGGGAGAATTGAAAACCTGGAATGATATATTATTAACCCTCTTAGATACTCCTTCTATTGCTTCTAAAAAATGGGTCTATCGGCAATACGATCATCAGGTACAAAATAACACGGTTATTATACCAGGAGGAGCAGACGCTGCGGTGATTCGTGTACGTCCTATTGATGCGAAACCAGATACTTGTAAAATAGGGGTTGCTGCTACCACTGATTGTAATTCCCGTTATGTTTATTTAGACCCCTTAGAAGGGGCAAAAGCTGCTGTAGCAGAAGCGGCCAGAAACCTTAGTTGTGTCGGGGCTAAACCCATAGCTATTACTGATAATTTGAATTTTGGGAGTCCTGAAAATTCTATCGGTTATTGGCAATTAGCCTTAGCTTGTCAGGGTATTTCGGCAGGTTGTCAAGAACTAAATACCCCTGTTACTGGGGGTAATGTTTCTCTGTATAATGAGACAGTTGATAGTGATGGAAATCCTCAGCCAATTTATCCCACACCCGTCATCGGAATGGTGGGTTTAATAGAAGATATTACCAAGGTTTGTGGACAAGGTTGGCAAAATGAAGGGGATATTATTTATTTATTAGGGGTTGACAATAAGCCCAGTTTAGGCGCATCAGAATATTTGGCCACTATTCATGATATTGTGGCAGGAAAACCGCCAAAAGTTGATTTTGAGCAGGAACGTTTAGTGCAGAAAATTTGCCAAGAAGGTATTAGTCAAAGTTGGATAAAATCGGCCCATGATTGTGCAGAAGGTGGCTTAATGGTAGCTTTAGCTGAATGTTGTATTAGTGGAAATTTAGGGGCAAAAATTCAACTAGATTATCAAGATAAAAATAGGTTAGATACTGTACTCTTTGGGGAAGTATGTGAACAAATTATTGTTTCTGTTAGTGCCAACAATCAACAAGAATGGGAAAGTTATCTACAGCAAAATTTAGGTAATAATTGGCAAAAGTTAGGTCAAGTAAAATCTAATCAACTGGATATTATCTTGTCTGATGATGCTTCAATTATTAGTGTAGAAGTTAAGAGGATGATTAATGATTGGTCAAATGCCATTGAGAAAAGATTGAAAAGTTAACCTGTTTAAGCCTACTAAATTAGGAGAAAATCACTCATGTTATCTATTATGTCCTATTATTACGAATATAAAGGAGAAATTGACCAGCAAATTGCTAATGATGAAGCTTTTGCTGATGAATTCCCTAAAAATAACCCCTCTAAGTTACAAGCAAAGGTAAGGTTGTAGGGGTTAACGGCCGTTAACCCCTACTAACAGAAACTGGTATCAGTTGAATATCTTTAACAGCGATCGCAGTTAAAAACCCTAGTGCTAGATATTCCTGTACAAAAAATCAAAGCTAAGATATTTTGTTAGGATCACAGTGGTTGAAACTTGGTTAATTCCTTAAATAATGGGAAAATTCAGACAAAAAAATGACCACAACTTTAACACAATATATTGAAATAACTCCAGATACTCGATTAGGGAAACCTCGCATTGTCGGGAGTCGGATAACAGTAGCTGAAATCGCCACAATGTATCTTAAAATGGGACAATCCCTGGAATTGATTGCAGGTAAGTACAATTTATCTCTAGCCTCAGTTTATGCGGCTATGTCCTATTATTACGAATATAAAGGAGAAATTGACCAGCAAATTGCTGATGATGAAGCTTTTGCTGACGAATTCCAGAAAAATAACCCCTCTAAGTTACAAGCAAAATTGAGGAAATTAAAGGGTGAGTCAACAGATTAAGTATCATTTAGATGAAAATGTTGACCCTGATATCGCCCTGGCCCTTCGTAGTCAAGGAATTGATGTCACGACGACTTTTGAGATGAATATGGCTGGAACATCAGACAATGTACAATTAGCCTTTGTTAAGCAAGAAAAAAGGGTTATTGTCACTCATGACACGGATTTTCTCAAAATAACGAGCCATGACAGCAATCATTATGGTGTTGCTTTCTCTAAAAAAGGAAGTCGTTCTATGGGTGATATGATTCGTACCTTGATATTAATCTACGAAGTGATGACTCCTGAAGAAATGAAGGGAACGGTTGAATATCTTTAACAGCGATCGCAGTTAGAAACCCTAGTGCTAGATATTTTTGTACTAAAAGCTAAACTCAAGATATCTGTTAGGATCACGGTGGCTCAAACTTGGTTAATTCCTTGAATAATAGGAAAATTCAGACAAAACAAGGTAAGGTTGTAGGGGTTAACGGCCGTTAACCCCTACTAACAGAAACTGGTATCAGTTGAATATCTTTAACAGCGATCGCAGTTAAAAACCCTAGTGCTAGATATTTTTGTACTAAAAGCTAAACTCAAGACATTTGTTAAGATCACTGTGGCTGAAACTTGGTTAATTCCTTAAAATAGAAGGCGATCGCCAATATAATTAAATATTTTATACTGTTTAAACTAGAACTATCCCTGCTAAGATTAAGTTAAACATTTGTTAAGAATTCTTTATTATTTCTCTACAAGTTGCCCGAAGCCCATCCTTGAAGCTGTTTTCAGGAGTTCATCTCTAACATGACTGCCCAAAAAAAACTGTCCTCCAGCTATCACTTATTAGATTCTTCTTTTGATAATAACGATTATCCCTTAGATAAACCCGAAGAGGCTTGTGGTGTTTTTGGGGTATTAGCCCCAGAAAGAGAAGTGGCGAAACTCGCCTATTTTGGTTTATACGCCCTGCAACACCGTGGCCAAGAATCTGCCGGTATTGCTACTCTAAAAGACGATATTATTCATCTTCACAAAGACATGGGCTTAGTTTCTCAAGTCTTTAACCAAGAAATACTCCCAACCCTCAAAGGTAGCATCGCAGTAGGCCATACCCGTTACTCTACTACGGGATCAAGCCACAGAGCTAATGCACAGCCCGCTGTTTTGAAAACTCGCCTCGGTCATTTAGCTTTAGCACATAACGGTAATCTTGTCAATACCCTAGAATTGCGAAAAACCCTAGAAGAACGGGGCTGTAATTTCCATACTAGCACCGACTCAGAAATGATCGCCGTTGCGATCGCCCAGGAAGTAGATCAAGGAAAAGACTGGTTAGAAGCTGCCATTAGTGCCTTTCCCCTGTGTTCTGGGGCTTATAGTTTGGTCATTGGAACCCCGAAAGGATTAATGGGAGTCAGAGATCCTCATGGTGTACGACCTTTGGTTATTGGTATCTTAGACGATGATCCTCGGCGTTATGTTTTAGCTTCAGAGACTTGCGCCCTAGATATTATTGGGGCTGACTATTTAAGGGATGTGGAACCCGGTGAACTGGTGTGGATCACAGAGGAAGGATTATCTTCTTTTCATTGGACAGAACAACCACAAAAGAAATTATGTATTTTTGAGATGATCTATTTCGCCCGTCCTGACAGTTTAATGCACGATGAAACCTTATATAGTTATCGGGTGCGTTTAGGGCAACAACTGGCCAGAGAATCTTGTGTAAAAGCAGATTTAGTTATGGGTGTTCCTGACTCTGGTATTCCTGCGGCCATTGGTTTTTCTGAGGTGTCTGGTATTCCTTACGGCGAGGGCTTAATCAAAAATCGTTATGTGGGACGTACCTTTATCCAACCCACCCAACACATGAGAGAGTCGGGGATTAAAATGAAGTTAAACCCCCTCAAAGACGTTTTAAACGGTAAACGGGTGATTATGGTGGATGATTCTATTGTACGGGGAACCACCAGCCGAAAAATTGTCAAAGCTTTAAGAGATGCCGGGGCCAAAGAAGTTCATATGAGGATCTCTTCCCCTCCTGTTACCCATCCCTGCTTTTATGGTATTGATACCGATAACCAAAGTCAGTTGATAGCGGCCACAAAATCTGTTGCTGATATTTGTGAACAGATCGGTGTGGACTCTTTGGCCTATTTGAGTTGGGGCGGAATGTTGGAAATGACACAGGAAGATACCAATGGTTTTTGTTCCGCTTGTTTTACGGGAGATTATCCCATTACTATTCCTGATGATCTCAAAGGCTCTAAATTAATGTTAGAACAAGTACGAGGTTAAGTATATCTAAGCCTTTGCAGATGTTCCCGATCGCTCTATAGTGATAGGTGATCCCCAGTTTAATAATGCAGTATTGTGAAAAAAATTTCTATCCTTGGCTCCACTGGTTCCATTGGTACCCAAACCCTTGATATTGTTAACCAATATCCCGAACAATTTCAAGTGGTGGGTTTAGCCACTCGTTCTAATGTTGATTTATTGGCTACCCAAGTTCAACAGTTTCGTCCGGAAATTGTAGCTATTCGTGATGAAAACAAACTCGGAACCCTCAAAGATGCCATCGCTACTCTGGACTATTCTCCTATTATCTTAGCAGGGGAAGAAGGGGTTATCGAAGTTGCCCGTCACGGTGACGCTGAAAGTGTGGTAACTGGTATTGTGGGATGTGCTGGTTTATTGCCTACTATTGCGGCCATCGAAGCTGGAAAGGATATTGCTTTAGCTAATAAGGAAACCTTGATAGCAGGGGGTCCTGTTGTCTTACCTTTAGTTGAAAAACATGGGGTCAAACTATTACCAGCAGACTCGGAACATTCTGCTATTTTTCAATGTTTACAAGGGGTTCCAGAAGATGGTTTAAGACGTATTATTTTAACCGCTTCTGGGGGAGCATTTCGTGATTGGCGAGTAGAAAAATTAAAGTATGTTACGGTACAAGATGCCTTAAAACATCCTAATTGGTCAATGGGTCAAAAAATAACCGTTGATTCTGCTACTTTAATGAATAAGGGTTTAGAGGTGATTGAAGCTCATTTCTTGTTTGGAATGGACTACAAAAATATTGATATTGTTATCCATCCTCAGAGTATTATTCATTCTTTAATTGAGTTACAAGATACTTCTGTTTTGGCACAGTTGGGATGGCCTGATATGCGTCTTCCTTTATTATATGCCCTGTCTTGGCCCGAAAGAATTTATACTGATTGGGAAACCTTAGACTTAGTTAAAGCAGGTAGTTTAACCTTTAGAGAACCGGATCACGATAAATATCCTTGTATGCAGTTAGCATACTCAGCAGGAGAAGCAGGAGGGGCAATGTCTGCTGTTTTAAATGCAGCTAATGAGCAAGCGGTAGCTTTATTTTTAGAGGAAAAAATCGCCTTCTTAGATATTCCTAAAGTCATAGAAAAAACCTGTGATGATTTTAGAGATCATAACCCTTATAGTCCTAGTTTAGAGGATATTTTAGAGGCAGATAATTGGGCTAGAAAAACCGTTTTAGTTGAGGCTGAAGGGTTAGGTAAAGAAAGTAAAGTTATTTCCGTAAAATAGCAATGTAGAGACGTTATCTATAACGTCTCTACATTGATTTTTAGTTAGGAATTATGCCGATAAATCTAATTTTATTGATTGCTGCTTTGTTAGTTTCATTATTACTATTTCGTTGGCTATTGACTATTATTAAGTCAACGGTTATTAACTTAGCAATTATAGCATTAATTATAGTATTACTACAGTCTGCTTTTGGGATTAGTCCTCAAGAATTATGGAATGAAATTATTAATCTTCCCCAAACTTTTCAAGACTTTTTTCAAACAGACAGTAATCAATTATTTTTAGTAATTGTTGCTAAACTAGGGATACCAATCATCATCTAATATTTGTTCAATGGTGAAGGGTAATTCTAAGGGGAAATTAAGGAAAAGAGTAGCGTTATCAGCTTCTAATTTTACCTCTTTTAAAGCTTTACTATAATTCTTGTCAATATTAGCTGGAAAATGTTTATACTATTTTTTTATCAAGATAAATTAAGAATATTTTCCAAAGGTTTAAAGAGTTGTTTAAAGTATTAAAGTTATTATAAACTATGTGGTAAAATTACTTTTGTTATTCTGAACGAAAAAAGACTTTTATGATTATAAAATACCCCTTAAAACCAAGAGAATATCAGTCAAGACTAGGATTAGAGGTGCTTAAAGGGTGTAACTTAATTGACTTGACAGAGCTACAAAGAAGTCAATTAAAACAAGCTCTATGGCAACAGGGTGTAATTGTTGTTAAAAATCAACATATTAGTGCATCTGAGTTAGAAGAGTTTGCCAGAAAAACCTTTGGAAATTTAATGTTTGGCTCTAATTCTTTTTCTTTAGATCCTGAAATCAGTCCAGAGATACAAAGCCAATATTCTGCGATTTTAGGTAATCCTAAAGGCTTAGATAGAAAGCCTCCTGAAAAGATTTATGGAGCTAGGATATGGCATCAAGATAAGGATGGAGTCCCCATCATAAAAGAGTTGGAAATGAATGCACTTTATGTGGTCATGCTCTATGGTATAAAGGTTCCCGAAGAAGGGGAAAATGGACAACCTCACACGACAGAATATTTAGACTTAGTAGAAGCCTATAATAATCTTGATTCTAGTCATCAAAAAGCATTAGAAGAAATATTAATGTATCAAATGCCTCCTGTCTGGTTTTGGCAAAATCTTGACTGGGATAATGTTCCTAAAAAAGTTCATCCTCTTGTTTCTACTCATAAAGTGACGGGTAAAAAAGGATTGTATTTAGGTTCTTGGAATACAGCAATACCTCTGGGTATGGAAGATAAACAAGAAGAAGCTCAACAATATTGGCAAGATTTATGGAATATGGTTTTGGAACGCACTCCCGTCTATTCTCATGTTTGGGAACCAGGAGATATTGTTTTTTGGGATAATTCACAAGTCATGCACAGAGGGACTTTCTATGATTCGACTAAATACCAGCGCATTGCATTACGATTAGGTGTTGTTGCTGATTGATTTAATGAGCAAAAAATCCCGTTAATAACAAAGGCAACAAAATCAGTAAACTTATAATTAATACTGCTGTTTCTGGACTGATAGGAATAGTATTTTTTTCTTTTGGTGGTTCTTTCATTTGTAGTTTCCTCCTACATTAATTGTGATTTTAACGTATTTTCGTCCCAATAAGCCTTAACTTCGGTAATCTTACCAGCTTCATTGAGTTAAAATGTAGTAATACCTTCAGCGTTTGCTTCTTTACCATTCTTAGAAACAACAATCATTTTCCATTTAACCGCAACTTCATTATTAACGATAAATAAGGACTCTCTTTCTATCTCAAATTTACTATAAAAATTAGTGAGAATAGTAAACAATTTTTCTGAATCTTTTTCTGGGTTTAAAGCAGGTTTTCCCACAGGATCATAAATTGCTGCATCATCCGCTAAAGAGTCTAACCAACCTTGAGGATTCATGGCAGCTAAACTGTTATAATAATTAGAAATCGTAGCTTCAATAGACATAATTTTCTACAACAGTAGGGTGGGCAAAGGTTTTAGAAATAGGATAAACTTCAACAATTCTATCATTTGCCCACCTTTTAGTCAAAAATTCTATTTTTATCTCTGAAATTAGGTGGGCAGTTTATAGTTATTACATTTTATTTTAGGATGAAATATTGCAACTGCCCACCCTATAAGAATTATTAAAATTCCGCACTTAAAGGAGTACGAGGGAAAGGAATAACATCACGAATATTACCCATACCTGTCATAAATTGTACCACTCTTTCAAACCCTAAACCAAATCCTGCATGGGGAACGGTTCCATATTTTCTGAGGTCTAAATACCACCATAGATCATCAGGAATTATCTCCATTTCATTAATCCGTCTTTCTAATACATCTAGTCTTTCTTCCCGTTGCGATCCGCCAATAATTTCCCCAATTTTCGGAGCTAATACATCCATAGCGGCAACGGTTTTCTCATTGTCATTTAAACGCATATAAAAGGCTTTAATAGCAGCAGGATAATTCGTGACAATCAAGGGTTTTTTAAACAATTCTTCTGCCAGATATCGCTCGTGTTCCGACTGTAAATCAATGCCCCATTCCACAGCATACTCAAACTTTTTATTGCACTTCTCTAGTAATTCTATAGCCTTTGTATAAGTAATTCTTTCAAATTCATTGTTAATGATATTATCCGCCGTTTCCAAAACAGACTTATCAATACGCTTGTTGAAAAATTCCATATCTTCGGGACAAGTTTCTAACACATACTTAAAAATGTACTTTAAGAACTCTTCCGCTAAATCTTGATCCCCTTCAATATCACAAAAAGCCATTTCTGGTTCCACCATCCAAAACTCAGCTAAATGACGAGAAGTATTAGAATTTTCTGCCCTAAATGTAGGACCAAAAGTATAAACATTTTGAAAAGACATAGCCATAACTTCCGCTTCTAACTGTCCACTTACAGTTAGATAAGCTTGTTTACCAAAAAAGTCTTGGCTGTAGTCTATTTTCTCTTGTTTATCGACAGGAATCTTGCTTAAATCAAAATTAGTAACAGTGAATAATTCCCCTGCACCTTCGCAGTCACTAGCAGTAATAATAGGGGTATGAACCCACATAAAATCTCTTTCTTGAAAAAAGTTATGAATAGCGGTTGCACAAGCATTTCTGACACGCATCACCGCCCCTATTGTATTGGTACGCGATCGCAGATGTCCAATAGTGCGTAAAAATTCAAAGGAGTGGCGTTTTTTCTGAAGGGGATAGGTTTCGGGGTCAGATGTGCCATATACCTGGACTGTAGCAGCCTTTAACTCGATTTTTTGACCTTTTCCGAGGGATTGTACCAGGGTTCCCGAAACTTCCACAGAAGACCCAGTATTAAGGAGTTTGAGAACATCTTGATAGTCGGGGACGCTTTCATCGAGAACCACCTGTAAACTATTCAGGGAGGAACCGTCATTAACTTCCATAAACGAAAAATCTTTTAGTTCCCGTTTGGTGCGTACCCACCCCTGAATGGTAACGGTTTCATCGGGTTGGCCGTGTCGTAAGATGTCTCTAACTCGTTTAGTTTGCATTATATATTTAATGGTTTATCAATCCGTTGCTTGATCATTTTAGCAAATTTTGTCTTTATCATTGTAGGGTGTATTAGCATAGCGTAATACACCAAGAAATCTAATTTTGGTAGCTTAGGACAGAGGAGTATATTCTTGTTATCATCTAAGTTAAAGTGAAGTATAGAGAAACTTCTATCTTAAACTTTTCAGGTTTTCAATGTTATTTTTAAAGTTATACATGAAGTTATACATTGCGTTTACATATGCAAATAATTCATTGTGATAAAGTTAAAGTATCTAAGACATATTTAGCACATTAATTTAATGAGGAGTTAATCTCATGTACAAAACATTATTAACAGCAACGTTAGCTTTAGGCATAACAGGAATGACTGCATTATCAACTAAAGCTAGTACACTTATTTTTGCAGACAATTTTAATCAAGAAAATAATGGTGTTAGGGCTCTAAATTATAGTAGTTTTAATAATTGGGATGTTACTAATGGATCTGTTGATTTATATGGTAGAGCTTCTAATGGTTTTGGTTCTTTACTCGTACGGACTAATGGAGCATTTGTTGATCTCGACGGTTCTACTGGAACTGCCGGCACTCTTACTTCAAAACAAACATTTACTTTCAATCCTGGAGATATATTAACCCTACAGTATGACTTGTCTCCAGGGGCAAGACCTAACACAAGCTTTGGCAATAATATACTTATTGTATCATTAGGAGACATTTACAGAACCGTACACGCTACTGGAGTCGGATTTCCACTCAAAACTCCTTTTAAATCATTTTCTACAACTATTCATGTAACTGAACGGACCAGAGGAAATTTAGTTTTTTCACATCTTGGTGGTGATACACAAGGTATTTATCTAGATAACGTAAGATTAAGCGTAGAAAAAGCTGTTGTCCCTGAACCTTTAACCATTCTCGGTGCAGGAACTGCGATCGCTTTTGGAGCAGGTTTCAAACGTAAATTAGGTAAAGCTAATAAGAAATAGAATATAGCAATCAGTAATGATTCGTGAGATTATCGAGATCCCCCCTTTAGTTCCCCCCTTAATAAGGGGGGTGAGGGGGGATCAGTTTCAACATTAATTCTCACAACTGATAAATGATTGCTATAGTAAGGCGATGCACTGCCCACCCTACAATTAAACGATAGCTGATACATTACTCATATTTAATTGCTGTAATGCTTGCCAATTGATAATATCCTCATACAAAGATTCATACCCTTTAACATTTGGATGTAACCCATCATTAATTAATCGTGACTTGACATAATTTTCTCCTCTTCCTAACCATAAATCAAAAATATCTAGATAAGGAATATTCCGAGAGTGACACGCTTTTTTTGTCACTTCTTTATAACGATACTGATCAAAATGATTGAAATAAAAACAGTCCATAAAGGGCATTTTTGCCTCATCCACAGGAACCATCCCCACAAAATATACAGAACATAATTGCTGCGCTTCATCCAATAAATTCTCTATTTCCTGTTGATATGTCTCAAAGTCTGTAAATAAACGTCCATTTGCTCGTCTCAACCTCGCCGAATCATTCACCCCAACGGAAAGCATAATCAGATCAGGGACACGGTTACGTAACTCTCCACGATACCGATATTCCCCTTCTAACCGTTGGGCAACCTGATGAGTGCGATCGCCTCTCACCCCCAAATTATACAACACATGACCATTTTCCTGCCCCATCCACTGACGACGCAACCTCTCAACCCATCCACCCCCAACGAGATCACCGTACCCATACACCAAACTATCCCCTAAAGCCACAATTCTCAATGACTGCGTGTTAAAAGATGAATTCCAGATTTGGGTGGGGTTTACAACGGTTGACATTAAGAATACTCCTGTAATGGTCTGTAAAATAACTTTATATATTGATACTAAACTTCATTTTACCGTAACTCAGTAAACTTATTTTTGTAGTATGATTGTAATATAGAGATCGTTAACCCAGTAAACACTGGTTACTGATCACCGATAACTGATAACTGAAAAAATATGCCTTACCAACCATTAAAAATTAGTACAGAAAAACCCGTATTGTCTTGGGCTGATCATGATTTAGCATCGGCAGAAATGCAGATGGCCAAAAATGTTGCCTCTCTACCTTTTGTATATAAGCACGTTGCTTTAATGCCGGATGTACACTTAGGAAAAGGGGCTTTACCCGGATTTCTCACAAATTAATTTGAAAGCCCAATCCAGAGATGAAAAATGATAATTTTTAGGACTAATAGAAATTTTGAATATAGATGAATAAAAAAATTGACTTTGATTATCCAAAAATTGAGTTTAAGAGGGAATAATTATATTAACTTTTGATTTTCTCCACTATAAATAAGACTAAATGAAAGTATCAGTCAGTCAACAACTTATGATAGATATCTTTTTTAAAAAACAACTTATTCTACTTATCCAGTATTAGGAATAGTTTTAATTCTTTTGTTAGCAATAGACAAAATATCTTGATAAGGACAAGCACTAGCTATAGCGATAATAATTCTTCTACAACTAATCTTTATTCTGGCTCCCAACTTAAGAAGATTTAGACGTATTCTTCCCACAGTTGCTTTAGCCAATGAAGTTTTTTTTAAACAGTGTTGACGAAAAGCATTTATGAGAACATAAGCCCAGGAATGTATCCATAATCTTAGTTGATTACTTTGAAATGTTTGAGTTGAAGTTCTATCAGCTAACAAGTCTAATTGTTGTTCTTTAATCCGATTTTCCATCTCGCCTCTCGGACAGTATTTTTTTGTATAAAGTTTTGAGGGTGGAATTTTTGAAGCGGGCAAAGATGTCACCACATGGCGCATTTTTAAGCCATCACTTCCATAACAAACTTTTGTCACTACTCTTCTTTGACAACTCCATGACTTTTCTGTTTTATAACGAATAGAGCGATACCAAGTAGAAATTGGTACTAATTTTTTAACTTCTTCTAAATCTTCTTTTTTCTGAAATAAACTATCCATTAATTCAGTTATTGGAGCTAGTTTTTTTTTCATATTCATGTTTGGCTTTTTCAATTACATCATCCGCTCGTAACTTAAGAACGCCATTTGTTCCCATAGCTATAACATAATCAACTAAAGGCTGATTTTCACAAAAATAGAAGATTTCTTCACGGGCATAGGCACTATCACCCCTAACTAGGATATGAGTCTCTGACCATTTTTCTCTAATTAGTCCGATAATTCTTTGTAATTCGTCTAAGGCTCCATCGGCTGGATCTACATTAGATGAACGAAGTTTAGCAACTAATAAATGATGCCCACAGAAAATATATAAAGGAGCATAACATACTCCGTGATAATAACTATTAAAAAATGCCCCTTCTTGATTACCATGTACTTGGTCATCCGTGACATCCATATCTAATATAATACTTAAGGGAGGTTTTTTATAAGACTCTAAAAAAAATTCGACAAAAGATTTTTCAATGGCTTCAAAGTTGGTTTCTATTTTATGATAACGACTCGTTTTTTGGTCGAGAATAGTCTCAGGACAATATTCCAATCTATTAATTGTACTTTTTCCAGCTAACCATCCCTTTTTATCTTCAAGTTCATTAAGCTTTTCTAAAGCGATCTTAAGGGCAGGATCGTGACGTAATTTATCATGGTCATTGACATCTTCATAGCCTAAAATAATTCCATAAAGCCTTTGTGCTAATAACTCATGAACGGAATGATCTACATAAGATTGATGACGATGATCTTGAAAACAGTTACCAAACTTCTCGGTAATTCCCAGTTTTTTATCCAACTCAGCTATCCAGACAATCCCCGCATCTGAAGTGATTAGTCCCCCATCAAAATTAGCGATTATTTCTTTTCCTTTCTGTTTACTAAAGTTGATTACTTGACTAGGGGTTCGGGGATGACTGGGACTCATTAAATCAGTTTAAGGTAAATTGCTTTAATGATTAAATTATAGCATATTTTATTCTAACAATCTAGTACTATTAGAGATTTTATTAATAATTTTTTTGAAAAAATGAGTGATTGATTTATCTTTTCATCTTTGTCTAATTCGGGTTGATTTTAACTTAAAATCTGACAACAGACTATTGGTTGGGGAAATCTGCGATCGCTCTGTTCAAACCCACTTCCTGTAAGGCTTCTGTGTTTGGCGATCGCAGATTTTGTGAGAAATTCGGGTTTAGTGGGGTCAGTTATTGCCACCGAAGATGCAGTTATTCCTGCTGCTGTGGGGGTAGATATTGGTTGCGGGATGGCTGCTATTAAAACCCCTTATCAAGCTGCTCAATTAGAAGGAAAATTAAAGCAAATTCGCTCAGAAATTGAGGCCACTATTCCTGTGGGTTTTGAGCAGAATAAAGAAGCCGATAAAATGGTTACAAATTGGCAAAATTGGCGCAACTTTAAGGACTTACATAAAGGAGTTCAAAAGTTAGAAGGTAAAGCCTTAAAGCAAATGGGATCATTAGGGGGAGGTAATCATTTCATTGAGGTTTGTTTAGACACAGAAAACCAAATTTGGTTAATGTTACATTCTGGTTCTCGTCATATTGGGAATAAGTTGGCACAATGTCATATTGGTACAGCCAAAAAGCTCACGGGGTGACAAGCCCGTTAAAACCCTGATTGAAAGAGGGTTTCAGCCGTGGTGATCGCTCTATAAATTGTCAAAAACTAGAGGGCTTATTGAGAATAAACAATAATGATAATCATTCTTGCCGTGTGTGTGGGGGGGAGGAGGGTTACACCGTCCTCCCCCCCACAGAGTTGATGCTCAAAATCAACCCCTTGGGCAATATTAGTTTTTATTAAATAATAAAAATTGGTTTATTTTGGATAGTTACATCTAAAATAAATCATCTCCCACTGGTTATTTTATGTTAAGATAAAATAGGGGAATTAAGCCGTCTTATCTATTATGGACATGGCTTGTAACCCTTTTTTATAATTGTTGAGTTTCTGGGGATTATTGCTCATCATAATTGAAATAAAATCAGAGCAAAATTCCCAAGCGTGAATCCAAAGAGAGCCATAAAGTCCTATCCAAAAATTACTATGTCTTCGGTCATGTCTTGATTTTTCAGTTAGACGAGCAATATATTTTCCTTGATTGGTTTGTCGAAATGTTTTGCCTTTTAAAGAAGTAGCAGTGTAAGAGATCGCTATTAATAAAATCAAGGAATTTAGTCGTTTATTATTGGCTTTACTTCCCTCCCAATTATAACCCCCTGTCTTACAATCCTTGAACATAGCTTCAATACCTGCCCTGGCTCGATAGACTTTCAAGACCTCTGATAAACTGTCTAAGTTGGTAAGAATAAACCAAGGCTCTTTTTCCTGTTTGCCCTTGTATTTTCTTTTCCAATATGCTCCCACATTAAAGTTTCCAAACTCTTTATTTTTAGTGACTGAAACCCCAGTTAAAAACATCTTCATCCCAGGTTTCATTCCTAACTGCGAAAAAGTTTGATAATCTTCATCATCTTTTTTCTGGTTTGTACCTTGTTTCTGACGAAAAGCGAAGAATAACTTTTGTTTTTTACTTTTTTGTTTCAACCAATAAGCTAATTTAACACTGTGGAATTCTCGGTCTCCAAGAATGACTAACTCATAGTTTTTTAGAAGACAAAGAACAGGTTGAATTAATGCCTGTTGTTCAGATAATCTGCTGGCTCCTCTTTTCCCTAAAAGTGTCCAATAGATGGGTAAAGCCAGCTTTTTCCAGATAACAGCAACCATGAAAACATTTTTATCTTTCCATTGGGTTCGGTCAATTGTTATAATCAGACGAGAGCCAGTCTTAAATTCTTTACAAATAATAGCTTTAATCACAGGAAACCAGAATCTGGGAATGGCTAAAGCTGACAAAACTAGGAATCTCTGGATATGTTTACGACGACTTTGATAAAGGATTGGTAAAGGAAAACAAGCTGCTAACCTTTCTATTCTAACCTGTTTATGTACTGTCAGCAACCACAGTAAAATTCTAAAAGCCTCGAACTGTTTTTGTGTTAAATGTTTGGTAAAATGAGATTCATAAACTGCTAAAAAGCTCATGATTTAAGTTATAAAACGATTAAGGACAATCTGATTATTATTAGCATAAAATCGGATTGTTTTCTCTCTTTTAGGAGTTGACGCTCGCGCATCAAAACAGTTTGGGGGGGCAGGGCAATCGCATTTAATTTTTGAAAAGCTGACTGCATAAGAGGTTTCGCGATCACCGTTCATTTGTACTGAAACTCTAAAATCTTTACTGGATCACGCATCTCAGATTTTAATGCGATTGCCCTGTTTGGGGGGGGAAGACGTGGCATTTGCCACGTCTTCCCCCCCCATTTGCAAATGATTATCATTATCGTTCATTCTCAATAAGCTCTCTGGTTGCCGACAATTGTTTAGGGTCGGGTAACAGAGAAAAACCGCTCTGGACTTACTTTTCAACCTACTTGTCACCCCGTGAGGCCAAAAAGTTAGCAAAATTAGCAAATCTTTCTTTACCAGATCCCGATCTAGCTTATTTTGTAGCAGGTACTGATGAATTTGCTGCTTATTGGCGAGACTTACAATGGGCGCAAAATTATGCCCGTTTTAACCGAGATGTGATGATGAAACGGTTTAAACAAATTATTGATAAACACTTAGGAGGAGGTAAAACAACAAAACCTTTATTATCTGTAAACTGTCATCATAATTATGCGGAAAAAGAGCTACATTTTGGCAAAGAAGTGTATGTTACTCGTAAGGGTGCAGTGAGAGCTAGAGAAGAAGGTTATGGTATTATTCCTGGTTCAATGGGGACAAAATCTTACATTGTAAAAGGGAAAGGAAACCATGATAGTTATTGTTCTTGCTCTCATGGTGCCGGGCGTTTAATGTCTCGAACTAAAGCAAAAAAAGCATACACTCTTGACGATTTAATTGAGCAAACAGAAGGTGTAGAATGTCGTAAAGATAGAGGGGTATTAGATGAAATACCTGGGGCGTATAAACCCATCGAAAAAGTCATCAATCAACAATCTGATTTAGTAGAGGTTGTGGCGACTTTAAAACAGGTTTTATGTGTCAAAGGATAATTATTAGGGTGGGTATTGCCCACCTTAACCATTCATGTTAAGTTAAATTTATATTCAGAATGAATTTCCCAAATTCTTCCATTATGGATTAATAATGTAAGTTCATTTATTCTAAAATTGTAGTATAATTCTTTCTCTTTAAATTCTTCCCAAGCTTGATAAAAGTTCTTTTTACTTAAATCCCGAAACCCAACAGTTAGATGAGGAGTAAAAGGACGTTTTTTAGATACTGGATGAACAATATTTAAAGAAGATTCTAAACGAGACATTAAGGATTTTTGTATCGAGATAAGTTCCCTAGTTTTAACTACATCAATATAAATAACACGGGGTTTAAAAGCAGCAAAACCATTTAAAGTCATAGAAAATGGTTGTTGAAATGCTGAGAAATCATTTAATTCTTGAATTAATTTGGGTAACTCTTCTATATCCCATTCAAAAGGTGGTTGTAAGGTGACATGAGGGGGAGATTTTAAAGCAGCTTTACTATTATAAACATCTCGAAAATGCTCTTTTATTTTTGTTGCTTCTTCTTGTACATCTTTAGGAGGAATGAGAGCAATAAAAAATCTTTTATTTGAAACCTTTTGGATATTATTCATAGCGAGTTTTTATTTAATTTATAAACAGTGTAAAGCAATTACAAGGATGTGTTACTATTCATTTTCATAAAATATTATACTAATAATTATTGTAGGGTTCAACGGCCGTTGAACCCTACCTAATCATCTGTTAATTATCTTGAATTATGCAGTTTTAGCTTGCTTATCTTTTTGCAGTAACTCAATGATTGAACTTTTCTCTAACAACCCTAAAACCTGATCATTTTCTCCAATTACTGTCAGTTGTTGTAGGGGATCTTCTTCAATCTGTTTCACCACCTCTAAGAGGGTTTCATCAGACTGAATAGTTATCAAGTCTTGGACTGGTTGCATGACTTCATAAAGTTTAATCTCTGTCCATTCAGATGTGGATATTCTTTTCAATCCTTCTACTTCTAAAACCCCGGATAGTTTTCCTTCTTCATTAACAACTAAGAACTTTCTCCATTGATTTTTTCCGATGACATAATCATTGACAAATTCACGAACGTTCAACTCACCAGAAACAATGGGACTATTAGGAATAACCGCATCTTTTGCCGTATAACCATTCAGGGTTTCCTGTACTCTTGCAGACTGAGCAGAATTTCCTGCATTTTGTAATAAGAAGAAACCAATTAATAACGTCCAGAAATTACCAAATCGAAGAATACCTAATATTGATAAACCACCGATCGCAATTGCTAACCAACCGAATACTTGACCCACACGACTAGCAAAAATAATCCCTTTATTGGGGTTTCCTGTAATCTTCCACACGAGAGACTTTAAGATATTTCCTCCATCCAAAGGTAAACCAAGAATTAAGTTAAATAACCCTAATACTAAGTTAATGAAAGCTAATAACTCAATAATCGCTGCAATGGGTGCCGAAAAGTTAAAGTTAAAGGCAGTAAAGAAGAAGATAGCAGACAATAATAAGCTAACTCCAGGTCCAGCGATCGCCACTAAAAAAGCCTCTAAAGGTGTATCGGATTCTTTGTCTAAACTAGCTAATCCCCCGAACAAAAATAAGGTGATAGATTTAACGTCAATTCCTTGAGAAATAGCTACAAAACTATGACCTAATTCGTGTGCTAGGACAGAAGCAAATAATAATAAAGCAGCAATAAAACCTAATAGCCAAGGGAGCAAACCATTCAGTTGAGGAAATAAGCTTAACTGTTCCCCATAACTAAAAGTAACTAACCCTAAAACCAAAAACCATGAAGGGTTGACATAAAAAGGGATACCGAATAAATTTCCAACTCTTATATTGTTATTCATTTGAATAACCTCCTATTTTGTCAGCGATTTTATCTTTCTTCGCTGTTGCTTAACCTTATTGTAACGAAATGTAAAAGAGAAAAAAAGGAGAAGTTATGGTGAAACCCGTCCTTAAAGGTTCGGTTTCTTTGGAAGTATGGCACAAGTCATTAAGAATAAAAAACGTCCTCATTAATTTTTGTACTACAATAGTGAGCAGATAGACAGATGGAAAAAGTGTCATTATTAGCAGCAATTAAACCCAGATTTTTGCTAAGATGAAGTCCTTAGTAACCAATGTAAATCTCGTAGGACTATGACATACGTAACTTCCTCTGCTAGAGCAGAAATGAGTGAGTTAAGGCGGTTAAAAACACTATTACCCCCAGAACTACAAAACTGGGTGATGGTGGAAGGCAGTACAGAAATAAACCCCCCTCTCATACGCTGTGAAGAATTGGGAAGAGATGAGGTAGAAATTCAAATTGACTTAGCTAAATGGGAAAGTTTAGCCATTGATCAGAGAAATTTGCTCTTTTGGCACGAGGTTGCCCGTATTCAAAACGATACTATCCCCAGAGAAGGATGGGAAATGGCTGCCTTGGCCATCGGTTTAGGGGGTGCAGTAGGAGAACTTTGGGTACAAGATGGCTTACTCTTACTCTTGGCATTAGGTTTATGCGGAATTTCTGGGTATAGACTCTGGCAGAAAAATAACGGAGAACGAAAATTAAAAGAATCTATAGAAGCTGATGAAAAAGCTATTGCATTAGCGACTCGTTTTGGTTATACTTTGCCCAACGCTTATAAAAGTCTTGGCAGTGCTTTCAAAACACTGATTGAGCAAACTCCTAACCGTCGCCAACGCAAACAATATGAGTCTCGTCTGCAAGCTCTCAGACGCAGTGCAGGTAAGGCGAAAGAAAAAATGCAGCAGGACAAAGGAAAGCGTCCTCTACGTTGAAATAAATGGCCCCATTCATAACAGGTGATGACTATCCAAAGCCCAGAAACTTCCTTCCCCATTGTCATCGTTGACAACTACCCCGTGATGAAAATGCCCAAACGTTTAACCGTATTAGAGGCAGTGCTTTTTAAACAGGTTTGTCATCAATATTTAGCCTCTGGTTCCCTTTCTGAGCAGCTAATTTTAGACTTCAAGGAAACTGAATTTATGGATAGTAGTGGGATAGGGGCCTTAGTCCATAACTTTAAGGCGGCTAAAAGCAAAAATGTTGCTCTAATTTTATACCACACCTCTCCCCCAGTCATGGCGGTATTATCCCTGACGGGACTCGATGAGGTCATCCCCATCACCAGCACCCTAGAAACCGCTCAGCCCTCTCCTGGTTTGCCGCAACCTCCTGAAACCCACCCTTCTGTGTGTTCCTGGATCAAGCGAACAATAGATATTGTAGGCAGTTTAGTGGGTTTGTTGATCACCGCTTTTCTGTTTATACCCATTGCCATAACCATCAAAATAGATAGTCCAGGCCCCATTTTCTTTCACCAAACCCGTTGTGGTTGGCTGGGAAAACGGTTTAGGATGACTAAATTTCTTCTATGTGCGTCAATGCCGAAGAACTCAAGGAGAAGGTGGCCAACCAAGCACAAGGGGCTATCTTTAAAAATACGAATGACCCCCGTATAACTACAGTGGGGCGTTTTTTGCGCCGCACTAGCTTAGACGAATTACCTCAATTTTGGAATGTGTTGAAAGGGGAAATGAGTCTTGTGGGAACCCGTCCGCCAACTCCAGATGAAGTAGAAAACTACGAAGTTCCCCAATGGCAACGCTTAAACGTTAAACCAGGTATGACGAGGGAATGGCAAGTGTACGGGCGATCGCGAATCACTAATTTTGAACAGGTTATTGAACTTGACTTAAGATATCAAAAAAATTGGAGTCATTGGTATGATCTTCAGCTTATCCTAAAAACTCTGTTAATTGTATTCCGTAAGAATAGTGGTGCGGTTTAAACAAGCATTTCTTTCTGCACAGGAGAATTTAGTCGTGCTATTTTAAAAGGGACGAGGAGTGGCATGGGTAAAATGCTGTTGGTTATGGGTTCATTGGTTCGTTTTTTATTGTTATTATTCCTGAGTTTTATTTTAACCTTTTCTTGGTCTAATGTCCCTTGGAATCAAGTTATGGCAGTTTCTCCTGTTTTGCTAGAACAGGAACAACAGGGAAGGAAATGGTACCAACAAGGAGAGATTAACCGTGCTATTGAGACTTGGTTAAATACTATTGAAGATTATGAAAAACAAGGGGAAATTGTTGCTCAAGGTAGAGTTTTAAGTTATCTTGCTTTAGCTTATAGTTATTTGGGACAATGGCAACAAGCAGATAGTTCTATTAATAAAAGTTTGGACTTATTACAGTCTCAACCAGAGAATAATAAAGTTCTACCTATCTTAGCTGAAGCTTTTAATATTCAAGGTACTTTATTTCTGGGTAGAGGCAACCCTTTGGCCGCTTTATCGAGTTGGGAACAGTCCACAGCTACTTATGAAAAAGTCCAAGATACTTCTGGGGTTTTACTCACTAATATTAATCAAGCTAGGGCTTTACAATCATTAGGATTATATACAAAAGCTTGTCAGAAATTATCTGAAAATTTAATTGATAATAGCTTAGAATGTGATCAATTAAACCTTGAGAAGATTAACCCTTACTTATCAAATGATTTAACATCATTACAACAAGCAGGATGGTTAAGTCTAGGGCAAATTTTACGTCAACAGGGTAACTTAGGAACTTCTGAATTAATACTCAATAAAATTTTAGATCAAGTTTATTCTCAGGAGACAAAAGCATCCATTTTGTTAAATATAGGACAAGGTTTACAATTACAAAATGATATTGAAGGTGCAAAAGATAGTTATCAACAGGCTATTATTGCTGCGAGTAATGTTGAAACTAGGTTGAAGATTCAATTAAATAAACTAAATCTATTGATCACAGAAAATTCCTGGATAGAAGCTCAAGAATTACTAATTGACATAGAAAATATCATATTACAATTACCTTTAAGTAAAACTAAAGTTGATAGTCAAATTTATTTGGCTAATCTTTTACTAAAATGGAGTAATCTAGGAACTGCTTCTGATTTGTTACCTTCCTGGACAAAAGTTCAAAATTTATTAGAGAATGCTCAAAAAGATGCTGAGATCATAAACTATGAAAAAGGAATTATTTATGCTCTTGGTAATCTGGGTAAACTATATGAAAAATTAGCTATTAATAAAGCTTGTCAAAACAATAATAATTTGGTTTCCGATTTGTATAACTGTGAAAATAATCATCAATTTTCTGATAGTAATCAAATTAACTTAAGCAGTAACTTTTTGAACAATCAAGCTAAAAAATTTACTGAACAAGCATTAATAAAAGCTCAGTCAAAACAAATTCCCAATAATACCTATGTATTGCAATAGCAACTAGGAAGAATTTTATATATATTGGATTTTAAAAAAGAGGCGATTGCAGCATATTTAGAAGCAGTAAGAAGTCTGCAAATCCTAACAGTTGATTTAGCTAATAATAGAGATAACCAATTTTCTTTTCAAGAGAAAGTTGACCCCGTTTATCGAGAATTACTTAGTTTATTATTACCCAACAATAATCAAACAATAGTGAGCCAACAAACCTTAGAACAAGCTCGGCAACAAATAGAAGCATTACAGGTAGCACAAATCAACAATTTTTTCAATGACATTTGTGTGGAAAATGAGCCAGTAGATGTGGCTGAAATAGATCCCACTGCAGCTATTATTTACCCAATTATTTTAAGCGATCGCCTAGCAGTTTTAGTGAGTTTACCCGATAAATCTCTGGCGTTTCATACCACGAAAATTACTCAAAAAGAATTAGAAAAACAAGTTAAACAATTTCGCTATAATATTGTAATACGAAGTCAGAAAGCCTTTTTTGACGATGGAAAAGTCCTCTATGAATGGTTGATTGAACCTTTCCGAGAAACTCTAGAAGAATTTAAAATTGAAACCTTACTATTTGTTTCCGATGGAGTCTTTAGAAATGCGCCCATGGGTGCTTTATACAACGGTCAAAAATATCTAATTGAAAACTATAAGGTGGCCGTGAGTCCTGGGTTAACCTTATTATCCCCAAAACCCCTACAAAATAGAGGATTAAAGACATTATTTGGAGGACTTACAGAAACCTTTGAACAAGAAAAATTTGTTCCTTTATTTTATGTTCAACAGGAATTAAAATCTATTCAGAAAAAAGTACCTAATACTGCTTTACTCAACGAAGACTTTACCCTCAATAATTTAGAGAAAGTTTTAAAAAATCAATCATTTCCTATAGTTCATTTTGCCACTCATGGTCAATTTAGTTCTGACTTTGAACAAACTTTTATTGTTGCTTGGGATAGTTACATCAATGTGTTACAATTAGAAAAATTACTCAAGGAAAATGACCCGAGAGGAAGTAACCCCATTGAACTATTAATATTAAGTGCTTGTGAAACAGCATCAGGAGATAGTCGGGCTGCTTTGGGGTTAGCAGGGTTTGCCGTCCGTGCTGGTGCTAGGAGTACCTTAGCAACATTATGGTCTGTTAACGATCAAGCTGCTGCGGTAATTATGGAACAATTTTATAAAGAATTATCCACTAATAAATTATCCAAAGCAGAAGCGTTAAGAAAAGCACAATCAACCATGTTAAAAAACCGTTGGTATAGACACCCCTTTTATTGGTCAGCCTATACTTTAGTAGGTAATTGGTTGTAAAATTTAGTTATCAGCTTTCAGAAAGATAGTGTTACTTTTATTGAATGAACAAAAAATTACTATTTTTGATAACTTTCGTAGGGATAATATTGGGATTAAGTAGGGTTTGCTGAATAAAAGCAAAACCCTATTCTTTAAAAGGTTACACCCATATTCGCGATCGCAAAAAAGATCAGCTTTGTCGGCTACAAACCGCTATAATTGGTAGAAACACCTCCCAGTTGTTGGTCAAGAACAAATGTATCGAAAAGAGGAGCAACCTTTACCGCCCCCAGAAAAATTTGAATTACCTTTCGAGGGCAAATTGTCCCCCAATAATCGTTGGGTAATCATGGCAGAGTTGATACCTTGGGATGATTTTGAGGAAGAATATGCTAAACTTTTTTCAGCAGAAAAAGGTGCGCCAGCCAAACTATTTAGAATGGCATTAGGGACATTAATTATTAAGGAAAAATTAGGAACAAGTGATAGAGAAACTATAGAACAGATTAGAGAAAATCCCTATCTACAATACTTTATAGGTTTAAATTGTTATCAACAAGAGCCACCACTGGAATCTTCAATGCTAGTTCATTTTAGGAAAAGAATTGATGGAGAATTGATAAACAAAATCAATAAAAAAATAGTAAAAAGAGAAATAGACAAGAGTGATAAAGAAGTAAAAAAAAAAGGATTGTCTCCAAGAAAAAGGAGAAAAAATAAAAAATAAAGGTAAACTAATTTTAGATGCGACTTGTGCGCCAGCAGACATCAAATACCCAACGGATTTAGGCATATTAAATCAAGCCAGAATTGAGACAGAAAGAATAATAGATAATCTTTATAAACCATTAAGAGTAAAATTGAGAAAAAAGCCGAGAACTTCTAGAATAATTGCTAGAAAGGAATACTTAAAAGTAGCTAAAAAACGAAAAGTATCTTATCAAGAAAGAAGAAAAGCTATCGGGAAACAGTTAAAATACCTTAAGAAAAATTTAGGAAATATAGAAGACTTAATTCAAGCTGGGGCTTCCCTGGAAAATCTGAGTAAAAGACAGAAAAATTGTCTAGAGACTATCAAAAAAGTTTATGAACAACAACAGCCAATGTGGGAGAATAAGACCCAGAGTGTTCCTCAAAGAATTGTAAGTTTAACTCAACGGCATATTCGTCCAATAGTGAGGGGAAAAGCAGGAAAACCAATAGAGTTTGGAGCTAAACTCTCAGTAAGCTGTGTAGATAACTATGTGTTTCTATACAAAATAAGTTGGGAAAACTTCAATGAATCTTGTCATTTAAAAGAACAAGTAGAAAAGTATAAAGAAACGTTTGGCTATTATCCCGAATCCGTCCATGTAGATAAAATTTATCGAACTAGGGAAAACAGAAATTGGTGTAAGGAAAGAGCGATAAGAATCAGTGGTCCGAAGTTAGGAAGACCTCCGAAAAATGTCAGTAAAGAAGAAAAGAAACAAGCCCACTCCGATGAATGCTTCCGTAATGCTATTGAGGGAAAGTTTGGACAAGCTAAACGAAGATTTAGCCTAAATCTCGTGATAACAAAACTCCCTGAAACCTCCATTACATCTATTGCTATTACATTTTTAGTTGTCAATCTTTCTAAACTTCTGAGGCAGTTTTTGTCGCTTTTTTTGTCCTTATTTACTAATAATAGAACAGGGGAACTCATCAAACCGCCTTTCATTAATTTTGATTATACTTTAAACAATTTTTATGTACTAAAACTTATTGATTTGTCAGAAAATTCTTGGTCAAAAGTGGCATAAATTTTGGAGAAACTTTTTCAGCAAACCCTAAGTAGTTGCCAAGGGTGGCCACTAAAAGAGCAAAATAGGGAATTAGCGATTATTTTTAACCATGCTGATCCTTTAAGTGTTCAGATCGGTCAATATTATCGTCAAAAACGGAATATTCCTGCTAACCATGTAATAGAAGTTATTTTCGACCCCAGTGAAACCAGTTTGTCCCGTGAAGACTTTAAACGTATTAAACAAGAAGTAGATGCTCTAACCCCTCCTGATGTGCAAGGATATGCCTTAACTTGGACAAAACCCTACAGAGTTGATTGTATGTCCATTACCAGTGCTTTTGCTCTAGGATTTGATCCTCGTCACTGCGCCAAGGGATGTAAAGCGATCGCCCCTAACCCTTACTTTAATAGTAATCGTTCTCAACCTTTTATTGATTTCAGAATTCGTCCCACTATGGCCATTACTGGGAGCAGTTTTGAAGAGGCAAAAGCGTTAATTGATCGGGGTATTGCCTCCGATAATAGTCATCCTCAAGGAACTGCATATTTAATGAATACCAAAGACAAAGCCCGTAATGTGCGGTCTAATTTTTACGAAATTATTATTAAAAAATTATCAGATAAAATTCCTATTGAAGTGATTCAAGGTAACGTTTTAAAAGATAAAAACGATGTTTTATTTTACTTTACAGGGGTAACTAAAGTAAGAGAATTAGATACTAATCGGTTTATTCCAGGGGCGATGGCTGATCATTTGACATCTTTTGGCGGAAAACTTACCGATAGTGGACAAATGAGTAGTGTTGAGTGGTTAAAAGCTGGTGCCACGGGTAGTTATGGAACGGTGATTGAACCCTGTAACTTTCCCCAGAAATTTCCTCATCCTGGGGTAGCTATGTATTATTATTTGCAGGGAGATAACCTATTACACGCTTACTGGAAAAGTGTGGCTTGGGTTGGGCAAGGAATCTTTATCGGAGAACCCTTAGCCCGTCCTTTTGCAAAGGATGATCAGGTTGACTAATTTTTCGGGCCATGGCCAGGACAAGGAAGGGGGGAAATGGAACGATCTAACCATCCAGCGGCCTGATTAATGTGAGCTAACGCCTCATCGGGTTGATTGTTGAGTAAAAATACTAAAGCTGTGGCTAGTTGCTGTTGAGCTTGTGCTTGACGATTGCCTTTAAGACGGTGCCAATCACTGGGGGTAATACTTAACTGTTGTGCTAAAACTTGCGCTAATTCTAGGGAAGAAGCGGACTGTAGTGACTCGGCTGGAGAAACTTGGGACATAGGGGACATGGTTAAGTTTAAGATAGAAATAGAGCAACTTGAACACTGCTCTACCTTAAGTTTAGCGAATAACTGTAGCGAGAATGTCTTCTATTGAATCTAATCAGTCCCCAAACCCTGACGAAGAATTTGAAACCGCTTTGATGGAAGTAGAGCGATCGCTGCTCAAACTCAAAGAACGTCATAAACAGGTTCAACAGTCACAAAAGCAAAAATTAGACCTAGAAGACAGATTAAATACTATTGCTAAAGAAGACACCGCAGAAGTAGAGAAAATTAACGAAGAATTGCAACAGTTAACCCTTGAGCTAGAAACTAATTTATTAACCGATCAAGACCTCAATACTCTATTTTGGCAAGGAATTCGTCAAGGATTATTAGGGGAGGTATTTTGGCAAATTGTTCGCTTTGGTGGGTTAGGGGTTGTAATCGGATGGCTATTAAAAACATGGGCAGGTTGACATACTCCCCCGTTTATCTATTATTTTTCTAAGGCTAATTGTATTAATTTATCCACTAATTGTTCAAAACTGATGCCTGTTGCTTGCCACAGTTGAGGATACATACTAAATTTAGTAAACCCTGGTAAGGTATTAATTTCATTGAGATAAATTGCTTGGGTTTCTTCTACATAGAAAAAGTCCACTCTCGCTAAACCAGAAGCGTCGACTGTTTTGAAAGCTTGTATGGCCATTTCTTGAATTTGTTTGATGACTTTTTCTGGTAAACTAGCAGGAATATGTATCTGAGAACGACCTTCTGTATACTTAGTTTCGTAGTCATAAAAATCGCTATCAAAAGTAATTTCTCCTACCACAGAAGCTTTGGGGTTATCATTGCCTAACACAGCACATTCCAACTCTCTGGCCGTAACTCCTGCTTCGATAACAATACGTCGATCATAACTGGCCGCACTATCTAAAGCTGCTTCTAACTCAGAATGCGATCGCGCTTTAGCAATACCCACCGACGATCCCAGATTAGCTGGTTTGACAAAGCAAGGATAGCCTAACCCTGCTTCGATGTCGTCACAAAGTTTAGGAAAAATACAGGGGTTAGACCAGATTTGCGATCGCTCAACGGCCTTATACTTAACTTGGGGGAGTCCGGCTTGAGCAAAGGCCATTTTCATGGCAATTTTGTCCATGCCTACGGCCGATCCTAACACCCCACTGCCCACAAAAGGAACCTGCATTAAGGTTAATAACCCTTGAATGGTGCCATCTTCCCCATTGGGGCCATGTAACACGGGAAACCACACCTCTACCTCTTGAAGTTCTGGAGGAAACTGCCATAATTGATAAGGGTTTGTGTCTTCCGGAGAAAGAGGAGTTTTACTTTCTAGGACTTCATCGGCTGTTTCTCCTGCGATCCAAACGCCATTTTTTTGGATGTACACCGGAATAACATCGTATTTATGGTCATTTTCTCCTGTTTGCAAAGCTTGGGCAATGGCTTGTGCCGAATTAATAGAAACCTCGTGTTCTCCTGATCTTCCACCGAATAACAATCCTATCCGTATTTTAGCCATTGCCACTACTCCCGTGCTTTTGTTGTTAATTATCGTTATAATTGACCCTTGTTATTAGCTTGACGTTCCCTAAAATTAATCTACTCTTTAACTAGGGTAAAGTATTGTAAATTTTGAATCCTTAAAACTCTTATTATGCCATCACCTACAATAGCTCCCTTTGGTTCTTGGAAATCACCGATCACCTCTGATTTAATTGTTGCTCAAAGTATTGGATTAGGAGGTGTAGTTTTTGACAATAATGATATTTATTGGTTGGAAGGAAGACCCCAAGAAAAGGGACGAAGTGTCTTAGTTAAATATAGTCCTGATGGTCAAATAACAGAGATTACTCCTCAACCCTTTAATGTTCGTACTCGTGTTCATGAATATGGGGGAGGTTCTTTTTTAGTTAATGATGGGGTTGTTTATTTTGTTAATTTTCAAGATCAACGTCTTTATCAAAAGTTACCTAATGAAGATCCCAAAGCTTTAACCCCTGAGAATCAACTTCGTTACGCTGATTTTGTCTTGGATGTCGCTAATAATCGCCTAATTAGTGTGTGTGAAGATCATAGTCACGCTGATCAAGAATGTGAAAACAAAATTGTTGCTATTGATATCAATACAGGAGCAATCACACCTCTAATAGAAGGAGATGATTTTTATTCTTCTCCCCGTTTAAGTCCCGATGGAAAACAACTCGCTTGGATTAGTTGGAATCATCCTAATATGCCTTGGGATGGAACAAAATTATGGTTAGGTAATATCGAAAGTAATGGCTCATTAAAGGATATACAATGTATCGCAGGGTATATAGATGAGTCTATTAATGAACCGAAATGGTCACCAGGTGGCCAATTATATTACGTCAGTGATCAATCTGGTTGGGCTAATCTTTACTGTTACCAATCTAATGCTAATAACGCACCTATTTTTCCTCTGACTGCTGAATTCTCTTACCCTCATTGGGTGTTTGGATTATCCACTTATACCTTTACATCAGAGCAAGAAATTCTTTGTACTTATACTCAAGATGGACGTTGGTATTTAGGCACTTTAAATATACCTGATAAACAACTGAGTATTTTAGAACTTCCTTACAGTAATATAGCTTCTCTTCGTAGTCAAGATAAAAACGTTGTATTCCTTGGTTCATCGACAATAGAACCTACATCGGTTGTTTATTTAGATTTGAATTTAAGTCAAACTAAAGTATTAAAGACTTCTAGTAATATTGATGTTGATAGTGGCTATTTCTCAGAACCAGAGTTCATTGAATTTCCCACAGAGAAGGGATTAACAGCTTATGCTTGGTATTATGCTCCGAAGAATAAAGATTATAGTTTTTCTAATGGAGAGTTGCCCCCTTTATTAGTTAAAAGTCATGGGGGTCCCACCGCAGCAGCTACTCCTAGTTTTAGCTTAAAAATTCAATATTGGACCAGTCGAGGTTTTGGTTATCTTGATGTTAACTATGGGGGAAGTACAGGGTTTGGCAAAGCATACCGTCAACGGTTAGATAAAAATTGGGGTGTTGTTGATGTTAATGATTGTATTAATGGGGCAAAATATTTAGCGGCTCAAGGTAAAGTAGACGGAGATCGCTTAGCTATTTCTGGGGGAAGTGCGGGTGGTTATACTACTTTAGCTGCCTTAACTTTTGATGATACTTTTAAAGCAGGAGCCAGTTATTATGGTGTCAGTGACTTAGAATCATTGGCAAAAGATACCCATAAATTTGAATCCCGTTACTTAGATAGGTTAATTGGTAAATATCCCGAAGAAAAAGAAATTTATGAACAGCGATCGCCTATTAATTATACAGATAAATTAAGTTGTCCTGTTATATTTTTCCAAGGTTTAGAGGATAAAGTAGTCCCTCCCAACCAAGCAGAAATGATGCTTTATACTCTTAAAAACAAGGGAATTCCTGTTGCTTATGTTCCCTTTGAAGGGGAACAACATGGGTTTCGACAAGCTGATAACATCAAGTATGCTTTAGATGGCGAGTTCTATTTTTATTCTCGCATTTTCAACTTCACCCCTGCTGAAAGTTTACAACCTATTAGCATTTTAAATTATGATTCCTAGACAAAAAATATCCCTCTCTTTATCTAATTTATTAATCATTGGCAGTGCTGCCTTTTTGCTATTATTATTATGGCAACTTAAAGGATTAATTATTATTTTGATGATTGCCATTGTGATTGCATCTACTTTGAGTCCTTTAGTTAAAAGTGTTGAAAATATTGGAGTTCCTCGTTGGTTTTCTGTTATTTCTGTTTATTTGATGTTGATATTAGTATTAACAGGAATAGGTTTATTATTGGGACCAACTATAGTAGCACAGCTTCAACTTTTGTTAGAAAAACTCCCACTCTATATAGAAACTTTGAATAAACAGATTCAATTGTTTATGACAGAAAAGGGTTTTACAGAACCAGACATACTTGACTTTATTAATCAACAATTCAATTTACAATCAGTTATTTCTTGGACATTCAAATCAAGTCAAAAATTATTAATTGGGGTCAGTGATATAACAAGGGGTATTGTAGGAGGAGTTTTAAACGTCTTTTTGGCTATCCTATTATCGGGCTATATGTTATCAGGTTCCCAAAAATTAATTAATGGGATTGTTAGTTTATTTCCTGTTCGTTGGAATGATCAATTAAAAGCGCAAGTAATACCAGTTAGTCAAAGAATGGGAGGCTATATTCAAGGAAGATTATTAGTTTCTTTTATTCTCGGTTTAGCAGTTAGTTTAGGGTTAAAATTTTTAGGAATAGGTGAGTTTGCTTTAGGGTTAGGAACTATTGCCGGAATTACCAATTTAATCCCTTTCTTTGGTCCCGTCTTAGGTTCAATTCCTGCTTTAATTGTAGCCGTTGCTCAAGGAGGATGGTTATTTCTTTGGGTACTATTACTCTTTCTAATTATCCAAAACTTAGAAACTTATGTCCTTGATCCCTTGTTAGTGGGTTCTTCGGTTAATGTACCTCCCTTATATCAATTATTAGCAGTTTTAAGTGGGGTTCAGCTATTAGGAATTTTAGGTGCTTTAATTCTTCCTCCGTGGGTTGCAGGGGCAGGAGTATTATTACAAAATCTTTATTTAATACCTAAATTAGAAGCAGAAAAAGAAAATAGTTAAAATTTGAATGTTGTTGATCATAAGGGTAAATATTGAATACGATTAGGCAATTCTTCCCCAGATGCGGCTTTGGCAATAATTTCTAAATCTCGAATACAATCACCCATCCTTTAATACTTGATTTCAAATTAGACTTATTAACGTCTTACCCTAAAATTTCTGATAAAGTTTTCCATAATTTACCGGCTGTTTCCGTAAGGTGGGTAATGCCCAGTCTCCCAATCTCCCCATCTCCCAATCTCCCCATCTCCCAGTCTCCCCATCTCCCAGTCACCCAGTCTCCCAGTCACCCAGTCTCCCAGTCTCCCCACTCCCCTGGATGTTATTTTTTCGGAAATTGAGGGAACTCTATAACTGTAACAGTGTGATTACTCACCTTATTCAAGATGTAATGATGACAGCTGCCTATCCTCATCAAACCCCAATTTCCATACCAGAATTTACAGCCTCAAGACAAGCAGGGTTTTTTGATAGCCTCAAACAACCTAGATTTAGTGGTCAACTGGTTTTAACCAATAGTAGACAGGAAACATGGTTCTTTTATTTGTATTTAGGGCGAATTATGTATGCTACCGGGGGAACACATCCCGTGAGACGGTGGCGAAGACATATCGCCCGTTATTTGCCCGAAATAGCTAATCAATTATCCTCTTTACAACTAGACTTAGCCAGTCTAGGCAATCAAGACTTCCGTTTATGTTGGGAATATCAACTGCTGTGTTTGTGGGTGGAACAACAAAAGATTAGTCGAGAACAAGCCGCCAGAATGATTCGTTCGGTAATTAGGGTTTGCTGAATAAAAGCAAAACCCTATTCTTTAAAAGGTTACACCCATATTCGCGATCGCAAAAAAGATCAGCTTTGTCGGCTACAAACCGCTATAATTGGTAGAAACACCTCCCAGTTGTTGGTCAAGAACAAATGTATCGAAAAGAGGAGCAACCTTTACCGCCCCCAGAAAAATTTGAATTACCTTTCGAGGGCAAATTGTCCCCCAATAATCGTTGGGTAATCATGGCAGAGTTGATACCTTGGGATGATTTTGAGGAAGAATATGCTAAACTTTTTTCAGCAAACCCTAAATATTTAGGACGAGCCGGAAGTTCTGCTCATATTGATGCTGTAGAAAAACTCACTAGAAGAAATCTCATTGATGAATTAGAACGAGTCATTCAATCTCTAACTGAAAGCTACTTAGATATCTATATTGGAACCGAAACTGAATGAAGCTATTTAATATTTAAAATCCCCTAAAAAGATGGAAAGAGAGTTTTTAAAATCACCTTAATTCTCTATTTTAGCTCTGGAGATATGTTTAGCGTAAAATTTAAGCTAACAATTGTTTTTTATCCAAAGTCCAATTTTTAGGGGAAATCTCTATTGTGGGATTAACTCTCGATGAAGTGGAAACAAAAGTCGCTTATGAATTGGGACAACGTTTCCTGCAAGAACCCCCAGATCTCATTGCTGTTCTCTCGCAACCTCGCCCGGTACAGTTAACTATTTTGGGGGAAGTCACTCGTCCCGGTTATTACTTTTTTGGACCAGGAATTACCCTAAATAACGTTATTAGGGGGGTAGGAGGCAGCACCCCCCAAGCTGACTTACGCTCTATTATTATTCGTCGCCCCTTGGTGGATGGCACTGTACTCGAAGAAAGGGTTGATTTATATACTCCTTTAATCGAAGGAACTCACTTACCCCAACTGCGCTTACAGGGTGGAGATACGGTGATTGTTTCTAAGTTAGATCCCACACAAAAAGACTACGATCGCAACCTGATTGCTCAAACTAACCTAGCACAACCAACCATTACTGTGCGGGTTCTGATACCAACTGCCCCCATTGGTTTAGCTATTCGTAACTTAACACTGCCTAATGGTAGTGCAGCTTAGCAAAAATAATCCACCAGTCACTTATGATCTTTAAAGCCCTTAAATTTCCAAACGAACGGCTTAGCAAAATGTTGATTAAAGTAATCAATAAAATTGAGAATTTTTTGGGATAGTTCTTCAGTTGAACGGACAGTAATTCTTTTGAGTAAACGCCTGACTAAGATCGAAAACCAACACTCAATTTGATTAAGCCACGATGTATGTTTGGGAATATAAACAAAGCGAATTCGATGAGATTCATCTGATAAAAAATCTGCTCTGCTGTCCATAGATTGCAAAATCCCCTCCTTTCCTTTTCTCCCCAAATCAATAGTAATTTCACAGCTTTCTGCTACTAATTTGACTAAGCTTTCCGATTTATGAGTGTTGAGTTTATCTACAATAAAAATCCATTCTGCTTTTTCATCAATCTTAATCGTTCTCTGGATATGTTCAGAAAAATCTTGTTCTGTTCTTGTCGGTCCAATAGAGGGACTAACAACTTTTCCTCTTGCCACATCCCAGTTCGCAATCAAGCTTAAAGTTCCGTGTCTTTCATATTCAAATTCGATTTTTTCTACTTGTTTAGGCTTGATTCTTTTGTTCGGAAATAATCTCTCAAGAGCTTGAATCCCTGTCATTTCATCTGTACTAATTAAATGAATTCCTTGTTCTAACAAAGTTTTAGCTTCTTGATGAAGTTCACAGATATATTTGACTTGCTTTTTAAATTTTAAGGGATCATCAATTTTGGCATTTAACCAGTAACGAACGAGATGTGGTTGTAATGTCGCTTCTTTTTAAAAAACGCCCCACACTACGGGGGGAAATCTTTTCGACAATTCCTCTTTTTATGGCTTCATCCGCCAACTCTGAAGGTGTCCAATGGCTCACTGGTCTGTCTGATTTTTCACATTCTTCACAAGCGATCTCTACAATCTGGACTACTTGTTCGACCGTAAAGGATTTTGTTGTTCCAGGTCTTGGGCGATCGCTTAAAATTCCTTTGATCAAGACCATTAATGCTTTCTCCGTTACCTGTTGTTCTTCGGCGGCACTCAGTTTTTCTCTCTCCTCAAACCATCGCGATCGCCACTGACGCACTTGTACTCGGTCTAATTCTAATCTTCGACTAATCGAACTATTGCTCTCTCCTGATGCTGCGGCTAAGATTAGCTTGGCTCGTCTAACAAGGCGATAGGGGTTTGTTGTCCCTCTCACTATTTGTTGGAGTACTGTTTTCTGTAGGTTGGAGAGGTTAATTGGCAATGCTTTTATCATGGACATCAACTTCGAGATTCTTCCGTTAGTTTCATTGAAACACATTGTCGTGGCTAGTCACGAAAGTTTCTGTAAAAATCTGGTGGATTACTTTCGCTAAGCTGCAGTAGTACCTTTTTAGATGCGGTAGCTTCCTTACCTCGTACTATTCCTTTAATCAACAGGGAAGAAGTGACTTTGCTGAGATTTGATCGTGAACAGGGTAAGGTAGTTAGACAGGGATTAAATCCCATTAAAACGGTAGAAAATTTAGATGTAACTCAATATGTTACCCTACAAAATGAAGATGTTATTGTTGTTAGTCGGACATTGTTAGGTAAAGTGTTAGCTGCTTTCCGAATCATTACTCAACCGATTCGAGATGTGTTAGGCTTTAGCAACTTTATCGTTGATTTACCTAATAATCGTCTCTTTGGTGGTAACTAACAATAACTTTTAGATTTTAGATAGTTTGTAGTTTATGGAAACAACAGAACTGAAACGAGAAATTGAATTGATTGGTTCGCGCCTGGGGCAAACCCAGGACTATCTTTGACTTACCTGCACTCAAAGCAGTTATTAAAGATCTGGAAAATACCTCCGCACAACCGCAGTTTTGGGATCAACCAGAAACGGCACAAACCACCCTACAAGAGTTAAATGATCTTAAATCCCAATTAGAACAGTATCAACAATGGTGTCTTCAATTAGACGATACCAAGGCGATCGCTGAATTATTGGAATTGGAAGATGATGCCACTTTACGTCAAGAGGCCGAAGATAACATCATTCAACTTAACCATAATCTCGATCGCTGGGAATTACAGCAGTTATTATCCGGCATTTATGATACAAAGGGGGCCGTATTAACTATTAATGCTGGTGCCGGGGGAACGGATGCTCAAGACTGGGCGCAAATGCTATTACGAATGTACACCCGTTGGGGAGAACAACAGGGTTATAAGGTCCATTTAACTGAACTCTCGGAAGGGGATGAAGCTGGTATTAAATCCGCTACTTTGGAAATAGAAGGCCGTTATGCTTTTGGTTATTTAAAAGGGGAAAAAGGAACCCATCGACTGGTAAGAATTTCTCCGTTTAATGCTAATGGCAAACGTCAAACTAGCTTCGCTGGAATAGAAATCATGCCAGCATTAGAAGAAGATGATCTTAAGGTAGATATTCCCGATAAAGACTTAGACATTAGTACCTCTCGTTCTGGGGGAAAAGGGGGACAAAATGTTAATAAAGTGGAAACTGCCGTGCGTGTTGTCCATGTTCCTACGGGTATTGCCGTTCGTTGTACCCAAGAACGTTCCCAACTCCAAAATAAAGAAAAAGCCTTGGCATTATTGAAGGCAAAACTATTAATTATTGCCGAAGAACAACGGGCCCAAGAAATTGCTGAAATTCGTGGGGATATTGTAGAAGCAGCTTGGGGAACCCAAATTCGTAATTATGTTTTTCATCCCTATCAAATGGTGAAAGATTTACGAACTAATATAGAAACAACTGATGTTAATGGGGTGATGGATGGTAGTTTAGATGAGTTTATCGAAGCTTATTTACGTTTTGATACTGCCCCTAAAGGGTAGTCTGAGTTCGGAGTTCGGAGTTCGGAGTAGAAATCAACGGCCGTTGATTTCTACTTTTTGTTAACCAAAGCATCAATGTATCCATTTCCTTAATCCAATCAACGATATACTTTTTACTAACTAAAACCTGTTTAATAGCTAGTCCTAAGTCTTCTTCGTCTTCTACCAACAGAATTCTCATAATTATATCATTTTGGTCATTTTTTTGATAATGTAATTTTGAGGACAAAAAAATATTATAGGAGACTTTTTGTAAAGTTAATGTCAAGAAAATTGTAGGGTGTATTAGAGCAGCGTAACGTACCAAAATATACTTTTTTGGTGCGTTACGACGGATAGTTATATCTTTGTTATAGCGTTAAAGTTAGAATGGACAAATGTAGTCAGTCTAATCTTCTATTTCTTTTTAGCTTGAGCTAATTTACGTTTGAAAGCACTTCCAAAACCGATAGCGGCACCAGCACCTAAGATAGGGTTTGCTGAATAAAAGCAAAACCCTATTCTTTAAAAGGTTACACCCATATTCGCGATCGCAAAAAAGATCAGCTTTGTCGGCTACAAACCGCTATAATTGGTAGAAACACCTCCCAGTTGTTGGTCAAGAACAAATGTATCGAAAAGAGGAGCAACCTTTACCGCCCCCAGAAAAATTTGAATTACCTTTCGAGGGTAAATTGTCCCCCAATAATCGTTGGGTAATCATGGCAGAGTTGATACCTTGGGATGATTTTGAGGAAGAATATGCTAAACTTTTTTCAGCAGAAAAAGGTGCGCCAGCCAAACTATTTAGAATGGCATTAGGGACATTAATTATTAAGGAAAAATTAGGAACAAGTGATAGAGAAACTATAGAACAGATTAGAGAAAATCCCTATCTACAATACTTTATAGGTTTAAATTGTTATCAACAAGAGCCACCACTGGAATCTTCAATGCTAGTTCATTTTAGGAAAAGAATTGATGGAGAATTGATAAACAAAATCAATAAAAAAATAGTAAAAAGAGAAATAGACAAGAGTGATAAAGAAGTAAAAAAAAGGATTGTCTCCAAGAAAAAGGAGAAAAAATAAAAAATAAAGGTAAACTAATTTTAGATGCGACTTGTGCGCCAACAGACATCAAATACCCAACGGATTTAGGCATATTAAATCAAGACAGAATTGAGACAGAAAGAATAATAGATAATCTTTATAAACCATTAAGAGTAAAATTGAGAAAAAAGCCGAGAACTTCTAGAATAATCGCTAGAAAGGAATACTTAAAAGTAGCTAAAAAACGAAAAGTATCTTATCAAGAAAGAAGAAAAGCTATCGGGAAACAGTTAAAATACCTTAAGAAAAATTTAGGAAATATAGAAGACTTAATTCAAGCTGGGGCTTCCCTGGAAAATCTGAGTAAAAGACAGAAAAATTGTCTAGAGACTATCAAAAAAGTTTATGAACAACAACAGTCAATGTGGGAGAATAAGACCCAGAGTGTTCCTCAAAGAATTGTAAGTTTAACTCAACGGCATATTCGTCCAATAGTGAGGGGAAAAGCAGGAAAACCAATAGAGTTTGGAGCTAAACTCTCAGTAAGCTGTGTAGATAACTATGTGTTTCTAGAAAAAATAAGTTGGGAAAACTTCAATGAATCTTGTCATTTAAAAGAACAAGTAGAAAAGTATAAAGAAACGTTTGGCTATTATCCCGAATCCGTCCATGTAGATAAAATTTATCGAACTAGGGAAAACAGAAATTGGTGTAAGGAAAGAGGGATAAGAATCAGTGGTCCGAAGTTAGGAAGACCTCCGAAAAATGTCAGTGAAGAAGAAAAGAAACAAGCCCACTCCGATGAATGCTTCCGTAATGCTATTGAGGGAAAGTTTGGACAAGCTAAACGAAGATTTAGCCTAAATCTCGTGATGACAAAACTCCCTGAAACCTCCATTACATCTATTGCTATTACATTTTTAGTTGTCAATCTTTCTAAACTTCTGAGGCAGTTTTTGTCGCTTTTTTTGTCCTTATTTACTAATAATAGAACAGGGGAACTTATCAAACCGCCTTTCATTAATTTTGATTATACTTTAAACAATTTTTATGTACTAAAACTTATTGATTTGTCAGAAAATTCTTGGTCAAAAGTGGCATAAATTTTGGAGAAACTTTTTCAGCAAACCTAC